>Ga0207667_10000017_pt1 | contig 390654 bp, 382 predicted proteins | sample KBSCornC52_FD_184301 | JGI IMG/M metagenome (GOLD analysis project Ga0207667, IMG submission 184301) | Corn rhizosphere microbial communities from Kellogg Biological Station, Michigan, USA - KBS Corn C5-2 (SPAdes) (version 2) | ecosystem: Host-associated > Plants > Roots > Rhizosphere > Soil ...
GCATCACCGCGCAGCCGAAACCGCACGCCGAGATCTGTACGCTTTGGGCGAAGTTACACTCTCATGCATGCCGAGGAGCTTCGCGCCGGTCATGTCCGCTGGCGTGAGTTTCCCCAAGTCAGCGAACGCACGATGCGTACACGGTTTGTTCTCATTTGTCAAGACCGACTCCCTTCACCCTGAGCTTGTCGAAGGGCTGCCCTTCTTCCACGTTCGAAGAAAGGACAGTGCTTCGACAAGCTCAGCACGAACGGTGATGGGCGGGTGATTGGGGCTCGGCACGAACGGGGTGGGGGTGCATATGGCGAGAGGGCGGCTTACATTGGGCGGACCCAAGGAGGCGGTGATGGACAAGGATGATCTCGATCGGCTGACGCTTACCGGCAGCGTTCCGCAAGACGTGTACCGGATCATGCGCGATGCCATTCAGAAGACCGCCGAGCAAAAAGGCCGGCTGTATGAGGAGGGCCATGAGGCGCATTATATGGCGCTGGCCGCCGCCATGTCGCTGAAGGCCGCCGGCTATTCGATCGAGAAGGCGACCGCGGACGCCTGACCGCGTGCGCCCCGAGGTTGCCCCTCCGGGACATCCCGCCTAAAGCGCGCGCGCTATGGCCGAGCCGATCATTATCGCCGTTCCGAAGGGGCGCATCCTCAAAGAGGTGATGCCGTTGTTCGCGCATGCCGGGATCGTGCCCGAAGCCGCGTTCTCGGACGAGGATAGCCGTGCGCTGCGCTTCGCCACCAATCGGCCCGATATCGGCCTGATCCGCGTGCGCGCGTTCGATGTCGCCACCTTCGTCGCGCACGGCGCGGCACAGTTCGGCATCGTCGGATCGGATGTGCTGATGGAGTTCGACTATTCGGAGCTCTACGCCCCGGTCGATCTCGGCATCGGCTATTGCCGCATCTCGGTCGCCGAGCCCGCCGACATGGCCGCCAAGGACGATCCACGCGGCTGGAGTCATGTCCGCGTCGCCACCAAATATCCCAACATCACGCGCCGCCACTTCGAGGCGCGCGGCATCCAGGCCGAATGCGTCAAGTTGAACGGCGCGATGGAGATCGCCCCGGTGCTCGGCCTGTCGAGCCGGATCGTCGATCTGGTCTCGTCGGGCCGCACACTCGCCGAGAACGGGCTGGTCGAGGTCGAGACGATCGCCGAGGTCTCCGCCCGCCTGATCGTCAACCGCGCCGCATTCAAGACCCGCGCGAAGGACGTCCTTCCGCTCGTCGAGGCGTTCCGCGAAGCGACCGGGGCTGCGCGCGCGGCCTGAAATCGGGTCCGAACTGGTGGGCGACGGTGCGCTTGCCTGGCAAAAAGCGGAAATTGCGATAGGTTCGCCGCATCGATCTTCCTTCGAGGGAGGCCAGGCGGATGTATTCGGCGGAGAGCGAAACGCGGCGGCGGCCGCTGGTGCTCGGTCTGATCCTTCTGGTGCATCTTGTGCTTGGCTATCTTATCCTGTCGGCGGGTAATGCGGGCAGCGGGCAAACACGGCGCGTCGGCGGCGGGTTCGTGTCGGGATCGAGCGGGATGACCGGGTTGCGGGTGCCGGAGGCGATCACGCAGGCACCGTCCGCCAAACCCTATCATCTGTCGTTCGATCGCGAAGCGCTGGTCGGCCCGTCGACGCGGCCGCCACCCACCCGGCACAGGCCGGGGACGCACAAGGTTGCCCCGCCTTCTTATCCCTCCTAAAGCCCGCCGCGCTATGTTGCGGCTTTCCGCCTCCGATCCCGATTTCGACTCTGCCTTCACCGCGCTGGTCAATGCGCGGCGCGAGGCGGATGCCGACGTATCGCGCGATGTCGCCGCGATCGTGGCAAGGGTGCGCGCGGAGGGCGATGCCGCGCTCAAGGACTATACCGCGCGCTTCGACGGCCATGACCTCGACGCGTCGGGCTGGGAGATCGGCAAGGCCGAGCGCCGCGCCGCGCTCGCCAATCTCGACCCGGACCTGCGCAAGGCGATCGAACTCGCGGCCGAGCGCATCGCCGCCTACCATGCGGCCCAGAAGCCCGAGGATCGCGACTATAGGGACGCGGCCGGCGTACGCCTCGGCGCGCGCTGGACTGCGGTGGATGCGGCCGGGCTGTACGTGCCAGGCGGACGCGCGGCCTATCCCTCGACCGTATTGATGAACGCCATCCCGGCGCGCGTCGCGGGCGCGCAGCGGCTGGTGATGGTCACGCCCACGCCCAAAGGCGAGGTAAACGATCTGGTGCTCGCCGCCGCCGAGATTGCAGGCGTCGACGAGGTCTGGCGGGTGGGCGGCGCGCAGGCGATCGCCGCGCTCGCCTACGGCACCGACCGGATCCGGCCGGTCGACGTGATCGTCGGGCCCGGCAATGCCTGGGTGGCGGAAGCCAAGCGCCAGCTTTACGGCGTGGTCGGGATCGACATGGTCGCGGGCCCGTCCGAGATCGTGGTCGTCGCCGATGCCGCCAACGATCCCGACTGGATCGCCGCCGACCTGCTCAGCCAGGCCGAGCATGACCCGACCAGCCAGTCGATCCTGTTCACCGACGATGCCGGCTTCGCCGACGCGGTCGCGGATGCGGTCGAGCGCCAGCTAGGTGAGCTCGCCACCGGCACGACCGCGCGCATCGCGTGGGAGGCGAATGGTGCGATCATCGTCACCCCCACGCTCGGCGTGGCCATGCCCTTGGTGGATCGGCTCGCGCCCGAGCATCTCGAGCTTGCGGTCGACGATCCGCAGACTTTGTTCGACCAGGTCCGCCATGCCGGATCGGTCTTTCTCGGCCGTCACACGCCCGAGGCGATTGGAGATTATATTGCCGGCCCCAACCATGTCCTTCCAACCGGCCGCCGCGCGCGTTTCGCGTCGGGGCTTTCGGTGCTCGATTTCATGAAGCGCACCAGCTTCATCGCGTGCACGCCCGACAGCCTCGCCGCGATCGGCCCGGCCGCGATCGCGCTTGCCCGTGCCGAGGGCCTGCCCGCGCATGCCGCATCGGTGGAGGTCCGCCTGTGAAACGCGGTCAGCCCCGTTCGCAATCGCGTTCCGCCGCCCGCCTGGCAGCGGTGCAGGCGCTCTATCAGCAGGAAATGGAGGGCACGCCGCTCGCGCGGTTGCTCGACGAGTTCCACCAGCACCGGCTCGGCAAGACGATCGAGGATGTTGAATATGCCGACGCCGAGGTCGCCTTCTTCGACGATGTCGTGCGGGGCGTGGACGCGCGCCGCGACGAGATCGACGCCCGAATTGGCGCGCGCCTGACCGCGGGCTGGAACCTGGCGCGGCTCGACCGCCCGATGCGCGCGATCCTCCGCGCGGGCACCTACGAACTGATGGCGCGCCCGGACGTGCCGACCGCAAGCGTGATCACCGAATATGTCGACGTGGCGGACGCCTTCTACGACAAGCGCGAGACGGGCTTCGTGAACGGGCTGCTCGACGCGGTGGCGACGGATGTGCGGTCCTAAGACAGGCCGTCATGCCGGACTTGTTCCGGCATCCACCCATCATCCGGACTGATTAAACTTGTTGCGCCGTGGACCCCGGAACAAGTCCGGGGTGACGGGGTGGGTTAAGCCGCCCTCGACGCCTTCGGCTCCATGCGTTCGGCGCTGACCACGGCCTCCGCCGCGCGCAAAGCGGCGATGATGCGCATCAGGTGGCCGACATCATGCACCTCGATCGTTACGATGAAAGTGTGGAAGCTCTCGTCGCGCTCGGCCAGGTTGATGTTGACGATGTTGGCGCCCTGCGCGCCCAATATGCCCGCCATCACGCCCAATGAGCCCGGCTGGTTGCGCACGATCACCGACAGGCGCGCGGTACCGCCGTCACTGCCGTCGCCCCAGGCGAGATCGACCCAATCCTCCTCGGGTGCTTCGAGCAGCACCGGGCATTCGATTACGTGCACGCACACCGGTGCGTCGGTGTGTCGCACGCCAACGATGCGGTCGCCCGGCACCGGGGTGCAACAGGAGGCGAGCGTGAACGCGACGCCGGGTGTGAGGCCCTTCATCGAAATCACGCTCTGCTGGGTCGGATGGACGTTGGTGCCGGCCTGACCGGACGAGCCCGGCATCAGCGCGTCCATCACCTGCGCGTCGGTGAGCGTGCCGCGCGCGATATTCTCCATGAAACGATCGACATCGGGCAGCTTGAGCCGTTTGACCGCCTCGTCGAGCGCGTCGGGCTTGAGGCTGGTCGGCATACGCGCGACGATCGCGTCGTAGAAGCGCCGGCCGAGCGCGATATTCTCGGCATGCTCCTTCTGGCGCACGAAGCGGCGGACCTTGGCGCGCGCCTTGCCCGTCGCGGCAAAGCCCATCCACGCCGCCTGCGGCTCCTGCGCCTTGGAGCGCAGGATCTGCACCTGATCGCCATTCTGGATGACTGTGCGCAGCGGCACGACCCGGCCGTTGATCTTGGCGCCGACGGTCTGGTCGCCGAGATCGGTGTGGACCGCATAAGCGAAGTCGATCGGGGTTGCGCCCTTGGGCAGCTGGATCAGCTCGCCCTGTGGGGTGAAGGCGAAGATGCGATCCTGGTACATCGCCATGCGCGTATGTTCGAGCAGCTCTTCCGGGCTCGCCGCATGGTCGAGGATTTCGACCAGGTCGCGGATCCAGCGCGAATTGACGTCGGGCTGGATCACGCCGCCGGTCTTGTAGGCCCAGTGCGCGGCGACGCCGAATTCGGCCTCGGCATGCATCTTGGCGGTGCGGATCTGGACCTCGATCCGGACCTGCTCATGATGGATGATGGTGGTGTGGAGCGAACGATAGCCGTTGCGCTTGGGCGTCGAGATATAATCCTTGAACCGCCCCGGCACCATCGGCCAGCGCTCGTGCAACAGGCCGAGCGCGCGGTAACATTGCTCGTTGTCGTCGACGAGCACGCGGAACGCCATGATGTCGCTCAATTGCTCGAAGCTGATGTGGCGCTCGGTCATCTTGCGCCAGATCGAATAAGGATGCTTCTCGCGCCCCTCGACGTCGGCCTTGATGCCCTTCTGCGCGAGCATCAGCCTGATGCCCGAGGAGATGCGCGAGACCTGGTCGCCGCCGCCTTTCTTGAGCTGCTCAAGCCGTTTGGTGATCGAATCATAGGCGTCGGGTTCGAGTTCGGCGAAGGCGAGGCTCTGCATCTCCTTCATGAATTCGTACATGCCGATCCGCTCGGCGAGCGGGGCGTAGATATCCATCGTCTCGCGCGCGATGCGGCGGCGTTTTTCCTCCGACGGGATGAATTTGAGCGTCCGCATATTGTGCAGCCGGTCGGCGAGCTTGACCAGAAGCACGCGGATGTCGTCCGACATTGCGAGCAGGAATTTGCGGAGATTCTCCGCCGCGCGCTCATTGTCGCTCTGCGCCTCGATCTTGCTGAGCTTGGTGACGCCGTCGACGAGCCGCGCGACCGAGGGACCGAACGTCTTTTCGATCTGTTCGGGCGTCGCGAGCGTATCCTCGACCGTGTCGTGCAGGATCGCGGTCGCGATCGTCTCGTCGTCGAGATGGAGGTCGGTCAGGATGCCGGCGACTTCGATGGGATGGCTGAAATAGGGATCGCCATTCGCGCGCTTTTGGCTGCCGTGCGCCGCCATCGAGAAGACATAGGCGCGGTTGAGCAGAGCCTCGTCGGCTTCGGGGTCGTAACCGAGTACCCGGTCGACCAGCTCATATTGGCGCAGCATATTTCCAAGATGGGGTGACGAGCCCCCCTAAGGCAAGCGTCTTGCACCCTTTTTGCAACAGGCGTTGCGCTTTGGCTTCATTGTTAAGCGCGGGAACATACCGGGCTGACACTCCGGACTCTAAGAATGAGAATAATTCGCAATAAGGTTGACGCTGCGAACGACTCTCATTAGCGACCTTTGAACGGCGGCGGAACGGCCGCCCCGGAAAAGGGAAGACATGACCGCCAACGCCGCCCCCCGTGCCGATTGGGCCAAGCCCGCTTTCCTGGCGCTATCCTGCGTCGGCTTCGTCTCCTCCGCGCATGCCGCGACCGATGGCGCCGCCAACGACACCGCGGACGCGGCCGCCGATGCCGCTGCGCATGAAATCGTCACGGTCACAGGCCAGCGTCAGGACCAATCGGACAATGTGAAGCTGACCAAACCGGTGATCGACACGCCGCGCTCGATCACGGTGCTCGGCGAGCAATTGATCAGGGACACGGGTTCGCAAACCTTGGTCGATGCACTGCGCACCGTGCCCGGCATCACCTTCGGCGCGGCCGAGGGCGGCAATCCGATCGGCGACCGTCCCTTCATCCGCGGCTTCGACAGCCAGGGCTCGACCTATCTGGACGGCGTGCGCGACATCGGCGCGCAGACGCGCGAGGTGTTCGCGGTCGATCAGATCGAGCTGGTCAAGGGATCGGACAGCGTGCTCGGCGGGCGCGGTTCCGCGGGCGGCACGATTAACATCATCTCGAAACTGCCCAAACAGCATGATTTCGCGCGCGGCGACGTGAGCCTTGGCAACGCCAGCTACAAGCGCGCGACCTTCGACGTGAACCGCAAGATCGACGACACGATCGGGGTGCGGATCGAAGGGATGTGGCACGACCAGAATGTCGCGGGCCGCGACGCGATCTGGCAGAAGCGTTGGGGGATCGCGCCCAGCGTGACGATCGGGCTCGGCACGCCGACGCGGCTCACCGCGGCTTATTATCATCTGCACACGAACGAGTTGCCCGACAGCGGGCTGCCCTACACCTATGCCTGCACCGCGACGGTCTGCAACGCACCCGCGGGCAATTTCGTCCTGTCCGAGCCGGTGCATCACGTCACCACGCTTGGCGGCCAGAGCTTCGATGTGCCCTATTCCACTTTCTACGGGCTGAAGGACCGCGATTTCCGCAAGTCGAACACCGACCAGCTGACCTTGCGCTTCGAACATGATTTCGCGCCGGGCGTCACGATCCGCAACACCGCGCGCTTCGGCCACACCTGGCAGGGTTATATCTTCCTGCTGCCGGACGATTCGACCGGCAATGTGGTCGGCACCACCGCCACCAACGCGACGGTCAACGGCATCACCCAATATACCAATGGCGGTTATGTCTGGCGGCGTGGCAATACGCGCGTCGGCACCACCAACAGCATGGTCGACCAGCTCGATGTGTCGGCCAAGTTCGAGACCGGCCGGCTTCAGCATAATATCGCCGCCGGGCTCGAGCTTTCGAACGAGGATGCGAGCCGCGGCACCTATGTCGAGGCGACCGGATCGACGATCAGCCCGCGCTGCAACACCGCCACGGTGGCGCGCCATTATTGTGCGCCGCTCGTCAATCCCAACCCGAGCGATCCCTGGGTCAATTATGCGAGCGACACGTCGACCGTGCCGACGCCGATCGCGCGGTCGCCGGATTGGCAGAATACCGACAATAAGGGGCTGACGCGCGCCGCCTATCTGTTCGATTCGATCACGTTCGACGACTGGCTGATCGCCAATCTGGGTGGGCGCTACGACATCTTCACCTCGGACGTGCGGCCGCCGCAGACCAGCATCACCGCGCCCGTGATCGACCTCAAGCGCACCGACAAAAACTGGAGCTGGCAGGCCGGCCTGGTCGCCAAGCCAACGCACGACACCAGCCTCTATCTCTCTTACGCGACCTCGGTCACGCCGCCCAACAGCCTGCTGGGCGAGGGCCAGGAACAGAATTCGCTGGGCACCACAGTCAGTCCGCTGCTCGACCAGCTCAAGCCCGAAAAGACCCGGTCGCTCGAAGCCGGCGCGAAGGCGGAATTGCTCCACGGCCAGCTGATGCTGACCGGCGCGGTGTTTCGCACCGAGAGCAAGAACAGCCGGGTCGCGATCGACGCCAACACGGTCGCCTTCATCGGCGAGAAGCGCGTTACCGGTTTCGAGATCGGCGTGAACGGCAAGCTCGCCAAGGGTTGGACCCTGTTCGGCGGCTATTCCTATCTCGACGCGAAGATCCGCGAGGCTGGCTTCACCGCGCTGACCGCGGCGGCGGTGCCGGGCCAGGCCGCGAAGATCGTCTATGTGCCCTCGGTCAATACCGGAAAACGCTTCCCCCAGACCGCGAAGAACAGCTTCACCGCGTGGAGCAGCTACGAGGCGCACGGGCTCACGATCGGCGGCGGCGCTTTCTATACGAGCCGCGTCTATGGTGGGTATTCGGACAATCGCAGCGCGACGCAGAATGCGGCGGGCGTGGTCACGGTGAAGCCCGCGACCAGCGTGATCGCGCGCTCGATCCCCTCTTATTGGCGTTTCGATGCGCGCGCGGCCTATAAGCTGACGCCCCATGTCGAGCTCAGCGTCAATGCGCAGAACCTGACGAACAAGCGCTATTTCAGCCAGGCCTATACCAGCCATTATGCGACGGTGGCGCCGGGCCGGACCGTGTTCGGCACGTTGAGCTTCGACTATTGATGGCCGACGCAGCGGCGATCCATGCCCTGAACACGCTCGACGCCGGAGAGATCGCACGCGTTCTCTCCGGCCCGCGCGAGGAAGTGGCCGCCTTCGTGCGCGCGGCCGCGGAAGCTGGATCGGCCGAGGCGCAAGCGCGGCTGGGCCAAATACTGCTCGACGGCGACGGAACGCTGCGGGATCCGGCCCAGGCTTTCGGCTGGTTCGAACGCGCGGCGCGCGCGGGCCATCTGGAGGCGGCCAATATGGTCGGCCGCTGCTACGATCTCGGCTGGGGCGTCGCGGTGGACAAGGCGAGCGCCGCGGCCTGGTACCGTCAGGCAGCGGCGCGGGGGCTGACCTGGGCGAAGTATAATTACGCGACCCTGCTCACGCTGGGCGAAGGCGTGGCGGAGGACAGGCCCGCCGCGCTGGCCTTGTTCGAGGAGGCCGCGGCCGAGGGCAATGCCAAGGCGCATAATTTCGTCGGCAGCTTCCACGAGGATGGCTGGGTGGGGCCACGCGATATGGACGAAGCCGCGCGCCGCTACCGGCTTGCGGCCGAGGGTGGAGATTTCCGCGGTCAGTTCAATCATGGCCGGATGCTCGCGATGAAGGGCGATACGACGGAGGCGCTGCGCTGGATGGCGATCGCCTGGGCCAACGGCAATGCGCGCTTTCGGGCGCAGATGATCGACTATCTCGTGGGCCAGGACGCGCCGTTCCGGTCGCTGGTCCGACGCCTGGAGGGCAAGGCTGCATGATCGTCATCCCCAATCTGCTGAGCGTGGATCTGATCCGTGACATCCGCGCGCGGTTGGACGCGGCCGAATGGATCGACGGCAATGCGACCTCGGGCCATCAATCGACGCTCGCCAAGCGCAATCGCCAGCTCGCCGAGGATGATCCCGAGGCGAAGGCGCTGGGCAGCCTCGTCCTCGACGCACTCGCGGCCTCGCCGTTGTTCGTGGCCTCCGCGCTGCCGCTCAAAGTCTATCCGCCCTTGTTCAACCTTTACGGCGAGGGCGAAGGTTTCGGCGATCATGTCGACAGCGCGATCCGGATCCGCGCGGGGAGCGATTTCCGCATCCGCAGCGATCTCTCCGCCACGTTGTTCCTGAGCGACCCCGACGCGTATGACGGCGGCGAACTGGTCGCGGAGGGCCATGAGCCGGTCAAACTGCCCGCGGGCGACATGATCCTCTACCCCGCCTCGACCGTGCATCATGTGGCCCCCGTCACGCGCGGCGAAAGGCGGGCAAGCTTCTTCTGGATCCAATCGATGGTGCGCGATCTGAGCGCACGGACGATGCTGTTCGATCTCGACCGGTCGATCCAGGAGCTGACGGGGAGCGTGGCACCGGACGCGCTCGCGCTCGTGCGCCTGACCGGCCTCTACCACAATCTGCTGCGCCGCTGGGCGGAGCTGTAGGAACGCGATGACCAAGGTTCAGCTGCGCAACGCCTGGTTCCAGGTGCATAAATGGGTCGGGCTGCTGCTCGCGATCATCCTGGTTCCGCTGTCGCTCACCGGATCGATGCTGGTGTGGGACGAGCCACTCGACCGGCTGCTCGAACCGAGCCATTATACCGCCTCCGGCCCCGCCGCTTTGCCCGCCTCCGCCTATGTCGAGGCCGCGCGCCGCGCGCTTCCCGCGGGCAGCAACATCGTCAGCGTGCGGATCGGCGAAGGTCCGGTGATGGTCATCGCAACCCCGCCAAAGCCGAGCAACATGCGCGGGCCGCCGTTGCGGCTCGCCGCCTGGATCGACCCGGCGACGGCCAAGCTGATCGATAGCGGGCTCACCATTTCGCCGCTGCTGCGCTGGTCGCATATCTTCCACGGCAGCCTGCAGATACCGGGCGCGGGCCGCGCGGTGGTCGGCTGGCTTGGGTTGGCGATGGCGCTGTCGTCGCTGACGGGTATCTGGCTGTGGTGGCCGCTGGCGGGCAGCGTGACGCGCGGCTTTCGCTGGCGGCGCCAGCCTTCGCTCGATGGCAATCTCCACCATCTGGTCGGCTTCTGGATCGCGGTGCCGCTCTTCATCCTTTCGCTGACCGGCGTGATCATCGCCTGGCCGCAGATGATCGGCCGCACGACCAACAGCATGACGCGCCCGATGCAGACGCCGCTCGCCGCCCCGCATCTCACCATCGACCAGGCGATCGCCGCCGCCGGGACCGAAGGCAAGATCACGGTCACCTGGCCGACCGACAAGGCGCCGAGCTGGACGATCGCGGCCGGCCGGGGACGCACGATCGCGGTGGACGATGCCACCGGCGCCGCGCATGTCGCGCCGGGCCAGGAGCGGGTGCGGCCTTTCTACCGCCGGCTGCATGACGGGACGGGCATGGGGCTCGTCTGGCAGGTGCTGATCTTCCTCGGCGGGCTCGCCCCTGCCCTGCTCGGCGTGACCGGAATCCTGATGTGGCTGCGCACGCGTGGCTGGCGCTCCGACATCGCCCAGCGCAGGAAAGCGGTCCGGGCGGATTAACCCCAGCTGCATGGTGGGTTATCGGCAGGTTCAGATAAGTTTCTGTAAAAGCCTGAATAAGCGGTCGTCGATGCGCCCTAAGAACATTGGCGGCCGCGCCCTTTTAGGCGGCATCTAATGCCGTCATGCGGGCAAAAGCTGGGATCCATCTCCGGAAGAATGCGGCTGAGCTGGCCGAGCGGGAGATGGACCCCAGTTTTCGCTGCGGTGACGTGAAGAGGATCAGATCCGTTCACCGCTCAGCCGCTGGCAGACCATGTCGAGCTGGTCGAGCGTGGCATAATTGATCGTGACCGTACCGCCCTTGGGGCCGAACCCGATCCCGACCTTGAGCCCAAGCTGATCGCGCAACTGGCGTTCGAGCATCGCGACGTCGGCATCGCCGGCGGGCGGCTCGGTTTGCGGCGGGCGGGCGCGCCTGGCCTTCCCGCCGCGCGCCAGATCCTCAGTCTCACGCACCGACAGGCCGCGCCGGATCACCTCCTCGGCGAGCGCCGCCGGATCGGCCGCGCCGATCAGCGCGCGGGCATGGCCCATGCTGAGCTTGCCGTTGACGACCGCATCCCGCACGCTCTCTGGTAGATCGAGCAGGCGGAGCAGGTTCGCGACATGACTGCGCGACTTGCCGACAAGGCTGGCGATCGCTTCCTGCTTATGTCCGTAATCCGTCGCAAGCCTTTGATATGCAAAGGCTTCTTCGATCGCGTTGAGTTCCTGCCGCTGGATATTCTCGATGATCGCGAGTTCGAACGTCTCGGCGTCATTGAGGTGGCGGATGATCACCGGCACTTCGTGCAGTTGCGCGCGCTGGGCCGCACGCCAGCGGCGCTCGCCCGCGACTATCTGGTAAAAGCCCGCGTCGCCAGGGCGGACGACGATCGGCTGGATCAGGCCGCGCTGCTTGAGCGACTGGGCAAGCTCGTCGATCGAGGCGTCGTCGAAATGGCGACGGGGCTGGGACAGGTTGGGCGCGAGGTTGCTCACGCTCATCATCTGGATGCCGGCGGGACGCTGTGCCTCGCCCGCGATCGGCTGTTCGCGCGCAACTTCGCCCAGCAGCGACGAAAGACCCCGGCCAAGTCCGCGTTTGACTTCGCTCATTCCTGTTCCTTCGAACTCAGGCCGCCGCCGCGGGCATCGGCAGACGGCCGATCATCTCGCCGGCGAGCGCGATATAGGCTTCGGAGCCCGGGCAACGCTGGTCGTAGACCAAAGCCGGCAGGCCATGGCTCGGCGCCTCGGACAGGCGCACGTTGCGCGGAACCGCGGTGGTGAAGACCAGGTCACCGACCACCGTGCGCACATCCGCCGCCACCTGTTCGGACAGGCGGTTGCGGCGGTCATACATGGTGAGCGCGATGCCGAGGATCGACAGATCGGGATTGAAGCGCGCACGCACGCGATCGACCGTCTGCAGCAGCTGGCTCATCCCTTCGAGCGCGAAGAATTCGCACTGAAGCGGGACAAGCAGGCTGCGCGCTGCAACCAGCGCATTGATCGTGAGCAGGCCGAGCGAGGGCGGGCAATCGATCAGGCAGACGTCCCAGCGGCCCTCGAGGCCGGCGAGCGCCTGGTCGAGCCGGCTGGTGCGATCGGGCAGGTCGGCAAGCTCCACCTCGGCGGCGGCCAGATCCTGCGTCGCTGCCACCACATCGAGCCGCGGCACGCGCGTCGCGATCACCGCGTCCGAAAGCTCGCAGTCCCCAACCAGCACCTGATAGATCGACTTGCTTCGGGCCGAACGCTCGACACCCAACCCGGTCGAGGCATTGCCCTGCGGATCGAAGTCGATCAGCAACACGCGAAACCCGGTCGCGGCGAGCGCGGTGGCGAGGTTGATCGCGGTGGTGGTCTTGCCGACACCGCCTTTCTGGTTCGCGATCGCGATGCGGATCATCGTCGTGTCTTCCCCGGGGTGACGCCGCTAGCGACAATGATCGCCGCTTCAGAATCGGTGACGCTCGGAACGAGCGCGAAGTCACCCTGCCATGAAGCGCGCGCGGCTTCCAGTTCCTCGGCCGCGCTTTTGCCCTTGGGCAACACCCAGCGGGTGGTTTTATCGGAGAATGGATGGGCGATGGAGAGGAGTTTGGGCAAAGGCGCGAAAGCGCGCGCGCTGATGACGTCGAACCGCCGGTGCCGCATCGCCTCGACCCGGCTGCCGATAATCTCGGTGCGATAGGCCACGCCCGCTATCTTCGCCGCCTCGCGGAGGAAGGCAATCCGCTTGGTGCGCGATTCGACCAAGGTGACGTGGCCATTGCCGATGATGGCGGCGATCAGCCCGGGAAAGCCCGCGCCCGAGCCGAGATCAAGCCATGACTTCCAAACAGGAACATGATCGAGCAGTTGCGCGGAATCGACCACATGCCGAGCCCACATCGCATCGAGCGTTGACGCCGAGATCAGATTCTGGCGCGTGGCCTCTTCGCGGAGGAAGGCGAGGAAGCGGTCGATCGCGTCGAATGTTTCACGTGAAACATTGCGCGCCTCAAGCCAGGCGCGTGCCTCGTCCTCGGTCATGCCGCGCGGCGCTGTGCGGCGATCAGGATGGCTGCGAGCGCTGCGGGCGTGATGCCGCGAATACGCGATGCGGCGGCAAGGTCGGCAGGCCGCGCCGCTTCAAGCCGCTCGACCATTTCATTGGAGAGGCCACCGATCGCGCGATAGCTGGATATCGCATCAAGGCGTGTGTGCGCGTCGGCCTTAACTCGCGCGACCTCGGCCCGCTGGCGCTCAAGATAAGGTGCATAGCGCGCATCGTCGATCGCTTCGGTCAGCACATCCTCTGGCGAATGTTCCACGTGAAACATTAGCTCCACCGCGACATCCTCGCCCTGTCGAACCCGGTCGGCGAGCGTGGCGCCAGAAACACGACGCTCCAATGCGGTGTGGGCTGCCACGAGTTGCGCCGCACGGATCTCAATCTGCTGCCTACGCTCCGGCCCAGCGGCGCCGCTCGCAATCGCGGCAGCACCCAATCGCGTCGCGGCATTGTCCGCGCGGAGCCGGAGCCGATACTCGGCACGCGCGGTGAGCATCCGGTAAGGCTCGGTCACGCCCTGGAGAGTGAGATCGTCGACCATGACGCCGATATAGGAATCGGCGCGGTCGAACAGGACCGGCGCGAGATCGCAGGCGTAGGCGGCGGCATTGAGGCCAGCGACCAGGCCTTGCGCCCCCGCCTCTTCATAGCCGGTCGTGCCATTGATCTGGCCCGCGCAATACAGGCCCTCGATCTCGCGCAGGCCGAGCGCGGAACTCAGACTGCGCGGATCGACATAATCATATTCCACCGCATAGCCGGGTTTGACGATCCGGGCCTGCTCCAGCCCGGGAATGGTCGCGATCATCCGCTCCTGCACATCGACGGGCAGCGAGGTCGAGATGCCGTTCGGATAGACGAGATGATCGTCCAGACCCTCGGGCTCGAGGAATATCTGGTGACCGTCGCGATCACCGAAGCGGACGACCTTGTCCTCGACCGATGGGCAATAACGCGGACCCATCCCCTCGATCGCACCGCTGAACAGCGGCGAACGGTCGAGGCCGGCACGGATCGCATCATGCGTCGCGGGTGTCGTCCGCGTGATCGCGCATTCGAGCTGCGGCAGCGCGCGCCAGGCGGTCAGCGCGGACAGGGTCCAAGGCTCCGCGTCCGAAGGCTGGCGCTCCAACCGCGCCCAATCGATCGTCCGCCCATCCAGGCGCGGCGGTGTGCCCGTCTTGAGGCGGCCCATCGGCAAGGCCAGCTCGCGCAATTGCGCAGCGAGCGGAATGGCGGCCCCCTCCCCCGTGCGACCGCCGACCTGCTGCTCCTGGCCGCAATGCAATTTGCCGCCAAGGAAGGTTCCCGTGGCGAGGATCACGGCCCGCGCCGAAAGCCGGCTACCGTCGCTTAACACCAGACCCGCAATCTTGCCCTGTTCCACGTGGAGCGCATCGGCGGTTCCGGCCACGACGTCCAGACGCGGCGTCGCGGCGACCAGCCGCTGCGTTGCAGCGCGAAAGCGCTTGCGGTCGGCCTGGACACGCGGACCGTGCACCGCCGAGCCTTTGCTGCGATTGAGCATGCGATGGTGGATGGCGGCGGCGTCGGCGGCGCGCGCCATCAGCCCGTCGAACACGTCTAGCTCCCGCACGAGATGGCCCTTGCCCACCCCACCGATCGCCGGGTTGCACGACATGGCGCCGATCTGGCTGGGATCCATCGTCACCAGCGCCACGCGCGCGCCCCGGCGTGCGGCGGCCGCAGCCGCCTCGCAGCCGGCATGGCCGCCGCCAATCACGATGACATCAAAGTTGTGCATTCTGGCTCGCTATGGGCAGCCGGCGCGGAGAGTCAAATGTTCCACGTGAAACATCCTCCCTTCCCACATTCCGCGGGCAAATGTTTCACGTGGAACATTCACTTGCCGATGCAGAAACGCCCAAACAGCGTGTCGAGCATGTCCTCGACGCCGGCGCGACCGGTGATGCGGTCGAGCGCGATCCGGGCCTGACGAAGATGCTCGGCAACGAACAGAACGTCGCCCTGCCGTTCCGCCAGCCTCAGTTCCTGAAGCGCTTCGGTGACCCGCTCGCGATGGCGCGCGTTGAGCGCGATGCCATCAGCTGGTGGCAATAACGCCCTTACGCGCGATGCGAGCAGGTCGCGCAATGCGGCCAGGCCCTCTCCGGTAACGGTGGAAGTCGATATGTCGACGCCGGCGGCAGCGCTCTTGCCGAGATCGGCCTTCGCCCGCACCAAGATCGACCGGTCACGATCGGGGCAGTCGTCGGGCGGACCAAGCCACAGGATCAGGTCGGCCGACTCGATCGCGCCGCGAGCACGGGCCATCCCGATCTGCTCGACCTGCCCGCCGCCTTCGCGCAACCCAGCGCTGTCGATCAGCAGGCAGGGCATATCTGCGATCGCCAGGGGAATTTCGATGAGGTCGCGCGTGGTGCCCGCAACTGGAGAGGCGATCGCCGCCTCTCTTCCAGCTAACACATTGATAAGGCTTGACTTACCCGCGTTCGTGGGTCCTGCAACAACGATTCGCACGCCGTCGCGCAGCCGCTCCGCCGGCGGATGGCGCAGGGCGGCTTCCATCTCCTCCGCCAGCAACGCAATTCCGGCGAGGTCGGCGGGCGCGAGCGTGGGAACGTCGTCCTCATCCTCCCCAAACTCAATCGCGGCCTCGATCCGCGCAGCCAGGCCAAGCAGTCGCTCGCGCCAGCCGGCAACCAATTTGCCCAGGCCCCCTTCCGCCTGGCGCAGCGCCTGGCGCCGCTGCGCCTCGGTCTCGGCGGCGAGAAGGTCGGCCAGGCCTTCCGCCTGCGCGAGGTCGAGCTTGCCGTTGGAGAAGGCCCTGCGCGTGAATTCACCCGGTTCGGCCTGGCGCAGGCCGGGCAGCTCTCCAAGCGCCGCCGACACCGCCGCCACGACGGCCCGCCCGCCATGAAGGTGGAATTCTGCGATATCCTCCCCGGTCGCGGTCGCAGGGCCCGGGAGCCACAGGATCAGGGCACGGTCGAGCATCTCGCCCTGCCAGCGCAAGGTCGCACTCACCGCCCGGCGCGGATCGGGCAGCTTTCCTGCAATATTCTCAAGTGCTTGACGTGCATTCGGGCCGCTGACGCGCACCACCCCGATCCCCGCCGGCAAGGCGCCGCTCGACAGCGCGAAGATCGTGTCGCGCGGCTCGCTATTCATCAGGACTTGGGCGTGGTCGTGCCCGTCATCTGGTCGACCATCTGGCGCCAGGCATTCATCCCCATTTCGCCCATGCCGCCCCACGAGCGCATCATATTCTCGAGCATGTCCGGGGTGATGCCGTTGGTCATCGCCTCCTTCATCTTGTCGAGATAAAGGTCGTGGATCGGCGCCATGTCGGGCAGGCCCATGAAGCGGCGCGCCTCCTCGGGCGTGCAATCGATGTTCATGGTAATGTTCATCGGTTGCCTTTTTTTCCTGTTGTTCGTTCCCCAGTTCGTGCTGGTAAAGCATGGAGACAAAGGCGTCCATGCCGCGGCAAAAAGGGGCGAATCATGGGTGAGTGGATCGCGCTAAACGCGCTCGACGGCGAAGGCAGCTTCGAGGCCTGGCTCGCGCGGCCGACGGGCCGGGCCAAGGCGGCGATCATCGTCATCCAGGAGATTTTCGGGGTGAATCCCGGCATCCGCCGCAAGGCGGACGACTGGGCCGCCAAGGGCTATCTCGCGATCGCGCCCGACATGTTCTGGCGCTTCGCGCCACGTTACGAGGCGGATCCGGACGTCAAGGAGGAGCTGGATCATGCGATGGAACTCCGCCTCCAATTCGATCTCGGCAAAGCCGCGAAGGATGTCGAGGCGGCGATCCGCCACGCCCGCGCGCTGGGCGCGGAAAGGGTGGGCGTGGTCGGCTTCTGCGCGGGCGGCAGCGTCGCCTATCTGGCGGCGACGCGGACCGATGCGGATGCGAGCGTAGGCTATTATGGCCGTCTGATCGTGGATCATCTGGGCGAGGCGCACGCGATCGCGCGGCCTTTATTGCTGCATTTCGGGGAAGCCGATCCGTCGATCCCGGCAGAGCTGCGGGCGAAGGTGCGTCAGGCTTTAGGCGCCAATCCGCGCGTCACGATCCATGACTATGAAGGCGCGGGCCACGGCTTTGCCACCAGCTCGGGCAAAAGACGCAACGAGGCCGCGGCGCAACTGGCCGACGGACGGACAGAAACCTTCTTCCGCGAGCATCTGGGCTGACGTGACGTCTGCCTGACCGCAAGCCCAACGGACGGGGCTGTTTCCGGTGGAAAAGCGGTGTCGGTCAGCATCGGTCGTGCGTCAGCCGACCGGCTATCTCCGTAAATCATAGTGAAGCAGCACACGACCGCTGCTGAAGCCGATCGACTTCCTGAGTTCGAGCCGCAACAAGTCGGTTAGACCGCTGAAAACCGATCGTCCGCTCCCAAGCGCCATGGGGTTCACGAATAAATGAAACTCGTCGACGAGATGCCTGGAAATGAGCGATTCAACGAATGAGACACCGCCGTATACGATAATATCCTTGGTGTTTTCGCGTTTGAGAGCGGTGATCGCGTCTGCGAGGTCGCCAGTTTCGATCGTGCTGTTGCTCCAGCCACGATGATCCGACGAACTGGAAAACACCACTTTCTTTGCCTGGGAAATCTGTCTGGCGACATCCTGCCACGAATTGTCAGCATCTTCCGCGGCTTTGTCCCAGTAGGGAATGAAATCCACCGCGGTCTTCCTGCCGAGCAGGATCGTGTCAGCACTCTCCAGCAATTCGCGCGAATAGCCGCGCTCTTCGTCCCAGGAGGTGTTTTGGTCGTTACCCTCCGGATCGAAGCCATCGACAGAAATCTGCATCTGAAGCTTCAGCCTGGCCATCTCTGCCTCCTGGAGGGTGATTTGACTGCCCTAGCCCGCTTCGCTGGCGCCGATCGAAGCGTCGAAAACTGACGGAACGCCCACGGGCCCGTCCCCTTCCGGGAAAGGAGCAGAAAGACGGGCCTTCGACAAGCTCAGGCCGAACGGAGGTCAGGAGCGGACCTCAGGTAAACAGCGTGATCACGCCGACCCTTTCGTTGATCCAGCCTTCGTAGATCATCTTGAGCGCGACGAAGAGGATCACCGCGAGGCCGAGGTAAGCGATCCAGCGGTAGCGGCCGATCACGCGCGCGAGCAGGTTGGCGGCGACGCCCATCAGCACCACCGACAGAAGCAGGCCGATGATCAGGATTCCGGGATGGGCATGCGCCGCGCCGGCGACCGCGAGCACATTGTCGAGGCTCATCGAGACGTCGGCGATCGCGACTGCCCAGGCGGCGGAAGCGAAGCTCTTGGCGGGTTTGAGTCCGTCCGTATTATGCCCCCCGCCGTGGCCGCCGCGCAGTTCGCGCCACATCTTCCATGCCACCCACAGCAGCAGCAGCCCGCCCGCGAAGGTCAGGCCGACGATCTGCAGCAATTGGGTCACGGCAAGCGCGAACACGATGCGCAGGACGAGCGCGGCGATGATGCCGATCATGATCACGCGCTTGCGCTGCGCGGGCGAGAGACCCGCCGCGATCGCGCCGACCACGATCGCATTGTCCCCGGCGAGCATCACGTCGATCATCAGCACCTGGATGAAGGCGGACAAAGCCGCGGGCGACCCCAGGTTGGAGAAGTCGGTGACGATATTGTGAAGAAGCGCTTCCATCGCGCCCGTCTAAAGGCTGATCGCTCTTAGCGAAAGTGTCGGCGCTTCGCCGCTTTGCTTTGGGCGGGATCCGTCACGCCGGTGCGGTTTCGCCGATTTCGATAATCGGCGCGCCGAAATAGCTCACGTCGGGCCAAGGCTCGTAGAAAGGCTGAAGCATCTCGCGCCACCGGCTGAAGCGGTCGGACTTCATAAAGCCGTCGCGATGACTGCCGACATCATCCCACAGGACGCGCAGAAGGTAGAAGCCGACCGTCTCGCTCGCGGGCCGTACCTCGATCCCGCGAAAGCCGGGCGAGGCTGCGATCAGAGGAATCGCATCACGCAGCGTCGCCTCGAACCGGTCCGAAGCGTCCTGGCGGATCCGCAGCATGGCATGCTGGACGATCACGGCCGGAACAACATCTGGCGCGGCTACTGGTTCATCGAATCGAAGAAATCCTCGTTGGTCTTCGAGTCCTTCATCTTGTCGAGCAGGAACTCCATCGCGTCGGTCGTGCCCATTTGCATCAGGATGCGGCGCAGCACCCACATCTTGCTGAGCTTGCCCTTGTCGATAAGCAATTCTTCCTTGCGGGTGCCGGACTTGCCGACGTCCATCGCCGGGAAGATGCGCTTGTCGGCCACCTTGCGGTCGAGCACGATTTCCGAGTTACCGGTGCCTTTGAATTCCTCGAAGATGACTTCGTCCATGCGACTGCCGGTATCGATCAAGGCGGTGGCGATGATCGAGAGCGAGCCGCCTTCCTCGATGTTGCGTGCGGCGCCGAAGAAGCGCTTCGGACGCTGCAGCGCGTTGGCGTCGACGCCGCCGGTCAGCACCTTGCCCGACGAGGGAACGACGGTGTTGTAGGCGCGGCCGAGACGCGTGATCGAATCGAGCAGGATCACGACATCCTTCTTGTGCTCGACCAGGCGCTTGGCCTTCTCGATCACCATTTCGGCGACCTGGACGTGGCGCGTGGCGGGCTCGTCGAAGGTCGAGGAGACGACTTCGCCCTTCACCGAACGCTGCATATCAGTGACTTCCTCGGGCCGCTCGTCGATCAGCAGCACGATCAGGAAGACCTCGGGATGATTGTCGGTGATGGCCTTGGCCATATTCTGCAGCATGACCGTCTTGCCGACGCGCGGCGGCGCGACGATCAGGGTACGTTGGCCCTTGCCCTGCGGGCTAATCAGATCGATCACGCGCGCCGACTTGTCCTTGACGGTCGGGTCGAGCGGATCGAGCGTGAGCTTCGATTCGGGATAGAGCGGGGTCAGATTGTCGAAATTGACGCGGTGGCGGACCACCGCCGGATCGTCGAAATTGACCTGGAGCAGCTTGGTCAGCGCGAAATAGCGTTCACCGTCCTTGGGATCGCGAATCTCGCCTTCGACCGTGTCGCCGGTGCGCAGACCGAACTTACGGACCTGATTGGGGCTGACGTAAATATCATCCGGACCGGCGAGGAAATTCGCCTCGGGCGACCGCAGGAAGCCGAACCCGTCGGGCAGAACCTCGATCGTGCCCACGCCCAGGATCGTCTCGCCTTCCTCGGCCTCGGCCTTGAGGATACCGAACATCAGATCCTGCTTGCGCATGGTCGATGCGCCCTCGACGCCGCGCTCTTCGGCCATTGCGACCAGCTCGGCGGGGGATTTCTTCTTGAGGTCCTTGAGATGCATTTAGGGCGTTTCCGGGTCGGTTTTGGGAAGGAACGGCGCGAGAAAAGCGACTGTTCAGGAGATGGGGATGGAGATTCGGAGGTCCCGCAAGGAATGCGGTCCGGTCAGGGGCTAGCGGTAAAAGCGACCGCGGCCATCGTCAAGCGGGAGATGGTGCCGAACCGGCGCCGGTTCAAGACGGATCCGCTTATTTCGCGGGCTGCGCGGCCTGTGCCTGCAATGTTTTGCCGGCTTCCTGCATCTGGAGACCACGCCGCTTCATCTCCTCCCCGCAGCGTTGCGCCTCGGCCTGAAGGTTCGCCCCGTTCATGGCCTTGGCGACGGCGCCGAGCTGCTGCACGAGATTGGCATTGGGAGTCGCGCCGTTCACGCGCCCCATCCAGTAGACGCTGGCATATTTGCCGGCCTGCGCGGTGTTGGCATCGCTGCTCTGCGACGCCACGCCCGAAACGAGCAGGCACCGCATCGCCTCAACCGGCGGCGTCGCAGCGGCCTGGGCGGCCAGCAGGAGGAGTGCGCTCAGAATGGCTTCAACACCACGAGGACCACGATCGCGGCGGTCGCGATTCCGGGAACCTCGTTCATGATGCGCAGCGCCCGGCCCGAGACCGGCCGCTCGCCGCGGGCGAGCTTCTTGCCATAGCCGATCATGTAGCCGTGATATGCGGAGAGGCCCAGCACGATCGCCAATTTCGCCATCAGCCAGCCACTGGTCCACCAATGACCGACCGTCGCCAGCGTGATCCCCAGGATCCAGACCAAGATCATCGCGGGCGTGATGATGATGTTCCGGAGCTTGCGCTCGCGATCGATCCAGCGCCGTTCCTCCTGGCTGCCGGGCGTCGATTCCTGATGGTAGACGTAATAACGTGGCAACAGGAACAGTCCCGCGATCCAGAAGATCACGAAGATGATGTGTCCGGCCTTGATCCAGAGGTAGGTCAAATCGAGGATATATCCCAGGCTGGGGAGGCTCATGCGCGGATCATACCCAGCAGTTGCTCGACATGCACCACCGGCGTGTCCGGAAGGATGCCATGTCCCAGATTGAAGATATGCGGGCGCTTTGAGAAGGCGGCGCGGATTCGGTTCACCGCATTTTCGAGCCCCACCCCTCCCGTGAGCAAGGCCAAAGGATCGAGATTTCCCTGCACCGGCAGAGCCTTGGGCAGATTCTGGTCGGCCCAGACCGGGTCGATCGTCTCGTCGATTCCCAGCGCGTCGACCCCGGTTTCGCGCGCATAGACCGGCAGTTTCTCGCCAATCCCCTTGGGAAAACCGATGATCGGCGTGGCGGGCCGCTGCGCGCGCAGACGCTCGACGATCGCGCGATTGGGCGCGACCACCCAGTGCAGGAATTCGTCCGGCGCGAGACTTCCCGCCCAGCTGTCGAACAATTGCACCGCCTCGACGCCGGCATCGATCTGGCCGACCAGATAATCGACCGTTGCCGCGACGATGGCGTCGATCAGCCGCTGGAAGGCCGCGGAATCGCGATAGGCGAGCCGCCTGGCGGGATTCTGGTCCTTGGTGCCCTGCCCCGCCACCATGTAGGTTGCGACCGTCCAGGGCGATCCGGCGAAGCCGAGCATGGTCGTGCTCGCCGGCAGATCGGCCACCACGCGCCGCACCGTTTCAAAGATAGGATCGAGCTTGGCGCGATCGGGGATCAGGGCGCTCAAATCCCCGTCGAGCAAAAGCGGCGCGAGGCGCGGGCCTTCGCCGGTTTCGAACCACAATTGCTGGCCCATCGCCTGCGGGATGACGAGGATGTCGGAAAACAGGATCGCGCCATCGAAGCCGAAGCGGCGGATCGGCTGGAGCGTGATCTCGGCGGCGGCGCGCGGATCGTAGCAAAGTTCGAGGAAACCGCCCTTCTCGGCCCTGAGCGCACGATATTCGGGAAGATAGCGCCCGGCCTGACGCATGAGCCAGACCGGCGGCGGATCCTGCCGTTCGCCGCGAAGCACGGCCAGTAACGGACGATCCGCGGTTTCGCGTATGACCGGGTCGGCACTTTTTTTCAGATTACCGGACAGGACGTGCATCCCTTTATCTAATCTAAGAGTTTAAAAAGATTCTGTTGAGAGTCAGTAGGGCGCCCGAAAGCGGGGCTTATTGGGCTCACGCAAATTTGCCAACAACTTGACAGTCACCCGACTCGCGGAAACCCGCCGAGTCCCGCGCGTTTTTCCCGATATCCACAGGCAGCCTCATAACAGGAATCCCCTGTGGATGGTCGTGTCGATGCATTTCGCAACTCGGGCACGGTCCGATCCGCTTTGATTGACCCACGATCCTGCGCTAGCGCTCTCCCCATGGTTTTCCACAGGCTTTTTTCCAAGAAAAGCGGGCGTAGCTGATGCGCCTCCACCTGCATCTCCTGTCGGATTCGACCGGCGAAACGCTGGAAGTGATCGCCAAAGCGGGCGTCGCGCAGTTCGACGGGGTCGAGGTGATCAAGCATTTCTGGCCGATGGTCCGGTCCGAAGGCCATTTGGACCGCGTCCTGTCCGAAATCCTCCAGCGGCCCGGCCTGATCATCTATACGTTGGTCAATTCGGACGTGCGGCGCACCCTCGAGCAACGCTGCCGGTTGGCGGGCCTGCCGCATGTCGCCGCGCTCGATCCGGTGTTCGAGGCGCTCGAACGCATGCTCGGCCAGGAGCAGAAGGCGCGCCCCGGCCGCCAGCATGCGCTCGACGCGGCCTATTTCGCGCGCGTCGATGCGATTCAGTTCACGATCGCGCATGACGACGGCATCGCGCCCGAGGATTGGGAGGAAGCGGACATATTGCTGGCGGGCGTGTCGCGTTCGTCCAAGACGCCGACCAGCATCTATCTCGCCAATCGCGGCTACAAGGTCGCGAACATCCCGCTGGTGCTGGAATCGCCGCCGCCCAAACAATTGTTCGAGGTGACGCATCCATTGATCGTCGGGCTCACGACCAGTCCCGACCGGCTGATCCAGATCCGCCGTAATCGCCTGCTCTCGCTCAATCAGGCGCCCGAGACCGCCTATGTCGACCAGGATGCGGTGGCGCAGGAGCTCGCCAGCGCGCGCCGTATCTTCGCCGATCGCGGCTGGCCGGTGATCGACGTCACGCGCCGCTCGATCGAGGAAACCGCCGCCGCGATCATCAACCTCAAGGGCGAACGCGAGAGCAAGGCCGAGGCGGACGCCGAAGCATGATCATCCTCGCCTCGCAATCCGCCTCCCGTAAGGCGATGCTCGCGGCCGCGGGCGTCATATTCACCGCCGAGGCCGCGGGCGTGGACGAGGACGCGGTCAAGGCGGCGATGATCGCGGAGGGTACGGACGGGCGCCGGCTCGCCGATGCGCTGGCCGAATTGAAGGCGATCAAGGTCTCGCGCCGCCATCCGACCGCTTTGGTGCTGGGCTGCGATTCGACCGTCGCGGCTGAGGATGGGACGCTGATCGACAAGGCCGAATCGCGCGAGGAGTCGCGCGCGCAGCTGAAGGGCCTGGCGGGCACCACGCACAGATTGACCAGCGCGGCGGTGGTCGCCTTGGGCGGCGAGCCGATCTGGCGCCATGTCGATACGGCGAAGCTGACGATGCGTGCTTTTTCGGACGCCTTCCTCGATTCCTATCTCGAGGCCGAATGGCCCGCGATCGGCCGCTGTGTCGGCGGTTACCGGCTCGAGGGCCTCGGCGCGCAATTGTTCAGCCGGATCGACGGCGACCATTTCACGATATTGGGGCTGCCTTTGCTGCCCTTGCTGGATTGGCTGCGGGTTCGGGGGGAGTTGCAAGCGTGAGTTTCCGATCGTCACCCCGGACTCGTTCCGGGGGCCACCGGACCGCAAGCGAGAGGCTCCTGGATGGGTGGATGCCGGAGCACGTCCGGCATGACGGATGGGTGAGCGAATGAGCCGCCTTTATGCCGAGGTGATTGGCGACCCGATCGCCCATTCCAAGTCGCCGGTGATGCATGGCTTCTGGCTGGAGCGGCTCGGCATCGACGCGGACTATCGCCGCACGCATGTCCGGGGTGACGAGCTGGCTTCCTTTTTGGAAAGCCGCCGGGCGGATCCGGACTGGCGCGGCTGCAACGTTACGATTCCGCACAAGCAGGCGGTGATGCCGTTGCTCGACCGGATCGATCCGCTTGCGGAGGCGATCGGGGCGGCCAACACGATCGTGACGCGCGACGGCGTGTTGATCGGGCATAATAGCGACGCGCCGGGATTTCTGGAGCCGCTGCGCGCGCGGCTCGCCGAGCGGCATCTGTTGCGGACCGCGCGCATCCTTGGCACGGGCGGCGCTGCGCGCGCGATCGCGCATGCTTTGTGGGACGAGGGCTTCACCCTGATCGTCGCGGGGCGCGATCCGGCCAAGGCGCAGGAGATCGTGAAGGGGTTTGATCCCGGCTTCGTGCACGTCTGCACGCTCGACACGTTCGCGCGGCCGCTCGATTTCGACTGGGGCGAACCTGGCGACCGGCTCGATTTGGTGATCAATGCGACGTCGCTCGGCATGACGGGCCAGCCGCCGCTCGACCTGGATTTCTCGAACGTGCCGCCCGGCGCGATCCTCTATGACGCGGTCTATGCGCCGCTGATCACGCCCCTGCTCGCCGAGGCGCAGGAACGCGGTCACCCGACGATCGACGGACTGTCGATGCTGATCGGCCAGGGCCGGATCGCGTTCGAGCATTTCTTCGGACACGCGGCCCCTTCCGACGCCGATAGCGACGCCGAACTGCGCCGGCGGATGACCGCATGAGCCCGATCCTATGAGTATCGTGCTCGGCCTGACCGGCTCGATCGGCATGGGCAAGAGCACGGTCGCCGCGATGTTTCGCCGGGAAGGCATTCCAGTGTTCGATGCGGATGCCGAGGTCCGCAAGATGCAGGGGCCGCACGGGCTGCTCCTGTCCGCGATCGAAGCCTTGCATCCCGGGACTACGGGAGCGGAGGGCGTGGATCGCGCCGCTCTCGGGCGGGCGGTGCTGGGCGACAAGCCCGCGCTGCGCCGGCTCGAGAAATTGATTCACCCGGAGGTGGAAAAAAAGCGCCAGGCGTTCCTGCTGCGCCATCGCGCGAAACCGTTGGTGGTCGTCGATATCCCCTTATTGTTCGAGAAAGGCGGCTGGCGGCGGGTCGACCTGACCGCGGTCGTGTCCGCACCTGCCTGGAAGCAGAGCGATCGCGTGATGGAGCGGCCGGGGATGAGCTGGCGGAAGCTCGACCAGGTGCGCGATCTCCAGCTTGGCGATGCCGCCAAGCGCAGGCGTGCCGACTTCGTGATTCCGACCGGCGGGAGCAGACAGGAAACGCGCGAAGCGGTCCGCCGCATTATCGCGGCTTGCATGGGCAGCGACAGAGGCAGATAGAGTTTCCTTATGCGGGAAATCGTGTTCGACACTGAAACAACGGGCCTCAGTCCGAACGATGGGCATCGCCTGGTCGAGATCGGTTGTGTCGAGATCGTCAACCGCTGCGAGACCGGCCGCAATTTCCACGCTTACGTCAATCCGGAGCGCGGAATGCCGAGCGAGGCGGAGGCCGTGCATGGTCTGTCCTCGACCTTCCTGTCGGACAAGCCGCGTTTCCACGAGGTGGTGCACGAACTGATCGAATTTCTGGGTGATGCGCCCTTGGTGGCGCACAACGCCAATTTCGATTTCGCCTTCCTCAACTGGGAGCTGCAGAATTGCGGGTTCGAGCCTATCTGCATGACGCGCATGGTCGATACGCTCGCGATCGCCCGCACGCGTCATCCCGGCGCCAAACATAGCCTCGACGCGCTCTGCACGCGCTTCGGCGTCGACCGCAGCCAGCGAATCAAGCATGGCGCTTTGCTCGACGCCGAGCTTTTGACCCAAGTCTATGTCGAATTGTGCGGCGGACGGCAGATCGGCCTTATGCTCGCCGAAGAGGCCGCGACCGTGTCGGCCGCCGATCTGGCGATGGCGACGATCGCCGCTGCGCCACGGATCGCCCGCCCCGCGCGACCGCATGCCGCAAATGAGGCGGAACTGGCGCGCCACGCCGCGTTTATCCAGAAGCTTGTCGATCCGTTGTGGGAATTGCTGCCCTCTGCGGGTTGACGTCGCCGGATAGCGGGTCTTTTAGGCACCGCCCCGGCACTAGGCCGAGAAGGAGATGTCAGAATGGATATCCGGGTTTCCGGTCATCAGGTCGATACGGGCGATTCGCTCCGCACGCATGTGAACGAGCGGATGCAGTCGCTTGCCGAGAAATATTTCTCGCGCTCGATCTCGGCCCATGTGACGTTCGGTTCGGGCCCGCATGGCTTCTTCACCTGCGATATCGTCGCGCATGTCATGCAGGGCGTGATCCTCAAGGGATCGGGCCAGGGCAGCGAAGCGCATCCCGCCTTCGATCAGGCCGCCGACCGGGTCGAAACCCAGCTGCGGCGTTATATGCGCCGCCTGAAGGATCGTTATTCCGCGCAGGCCCTGCCGGGTGAGATCGAAGCGGACGCGGGCTATACCGTGTTCCAGACCGCGGCCGAGGAAGAGGAACTCGACGGCGAACATCCGCCGGTGATCGCCGAAACGCGCGTCGATGTGCCCGAAACCAGCGTGTCGGACGCGGTGATGATGCTCGACCTGCGCAACACCAACGCCCTCTTATTCAAAAATTCCGGCACCGGGGCGTTCAATATGGTGTATCGGCGCGGCGACGGCACGATCGGCTGGGTGGAACCGCAGCGCGCCGCCTGAACGCCAGGCGGCTCGCGGGCCATCCAAGTCGACGGAATAGTTGAGAAAATGGACGACCTTTCGGATCTGATAAGCCCCGACGCCGCGTTCACTGGCGTCGCGGTTCCCAACAAGAAAGCCCTGCTTCAGCAACTTGCGGCCTCCGCGGCGGGGCTGACGGGGCTGGAAGCGCGCGTCATCGTCGAACGTTTGCTCGAGCGGGAAAGACTCGGTTCGACCGGCTTTGGCGGCGGCGTCGCCATTCCGCATGGCAAGATGGACGGCCTTACCCAGGTCGTCGGCCTGGTGGCGAAGCTCGCCCAGCCGATCGACTTCCAGGCGATCGACGGGATGCCGGTCGATCTGGTGTTCCTGCTGCTGTCGCCGCCCGATGCCGGCGTCGAGCACCTCAAGGCGCTGGCGCGCGTCAGCCGCAAGCTCAGGGACCGCAATTTCGTCGCCAAGGCGCGCGGTGCGGGCTCGCCCGACGCGCTCTACGCCCTGTTCGCGCATACCGACACGCGCGACGCCGCCTGACATGGCGGCCCGGCTCGCCGCCGGGATGCTCGTCTCCGCGCTGATCCGTCGTGCCGAGGAGAAAGGCGGCAGCGCTATGGTGCTCGCCAGGGGCGACGCCACTGCGGGTGCGCTTTTGATCCAGCTCGCGGAGCGCGGCCAGCCTGGTCCCCTGCTCGAACGGCGGCTCGACCCCCACGGCCAGTATCGCTGGTCGCCGACCGGCCCGGACGCGGATAGCGAACGCGCCGATTATATCGCGCGGCGCCGCCATGGCGATCCCGATCTGTGGGTGATCGAACTCGACCTCGCCGGCGCGATGGAATTGGTCGAAGAGGTCGCGGGCTGACCGAGCCGTCGGCGGAGCGATATTAGCTGAGGCTCCTGTTCCTGCGACGAAACGAACGACGGGATTTCCGGAACCCGCCGTTTGACCTTCATCACATCCAGGTTGGGCGCTCGGCATGCGCATCGCGCGTCGCGGGTCTCCACCGTCCAGGCCGCGGAGAATAGCCGATGCGCGTGACCCCCCGCCGTACACGGACCGCGGCTTTCGTCTTCGCGCTCAGCGCGCCCGCGCCCGTCTTCGCCTATATGGGCCCGGACATCGGCGTTGGTGGCCTGGAGGCCGCGCTGGGCGTGGCGGGCTCGCTGGCGCTCGTCCTGATTTTCATGGCCTGGTACCCGCTCAAGCGGCTGAACCGGCGGGTGCGCGCGCGAACGGTGCGCCCCGATCTCGCCGGTCTCGGCTCGTCCTACCGGGATGAAGGACAATGATCGGTTCGCCGGCGGGGCGTCGGGCGCGGGCGCTCCTTGGCTTCGCACGGCCGCCGCTGGTCGCCTCGATCGCGTTGCTGGCGATCGGCACGATCGGTGTGCTGGGTATGCGTCAGGCCTTGACCAGCCTCCCCGCGCGGACGGCCTTGCTGGTCTTGTCGACCGTCTCTCTTCTGCTTCGCCACCGTAAGCGCGAGGACAAGGGCGCTTCGGCTTTGCACCCAGGCCCTAGAGCGCCAGATGCAGGAACTGGCTGAAATCGTTGGGTAGATAGTCGGAGAAGGGTCCGCCGTCGACGAAGCCGCGGCGGCGGTACAGTGTCAGGGCCGGCTCGAAGGCGGGGCCGCGCCCGGTTTCCAGGCTCAGCTGGCGCACGCCGCGGGCGCGGGCGGTTTCGATCACATGATCGAGCAAAACAGCGGCCGCGCCCTGGCGCAGGAAATCGGGATGCGTGCGCATCGACTTCACCTCGGCCTCGTGCGCGCCCAGCATCTTGAGCGCGCCGATCGCGGCCAGCCGATCGCCTTCCCATGCGCCCCACACCGTCACGGCCGGATCCTGCAGTCCGCTAAGATCGAGCGCGAACACCGCCTCGGGCGGCGAGCTGTCATACATGCCGCGCAGATGCAGTTCGAGCAGGTCGCGCGTCTGCGCGCCCGCCAGATCATCCTCCCTGATGGCGAACCGCATCGTCATATCCTTCCGCTTCGGGCTTTCGCCCGTTCCCTGCTTGTTCTAAATCAGTCGAATCATGGCAAGCCTGCCCGATTGCTTCAAGGATGCGCCGCTAATCGCGGGGGATGTCGCGCGCGGCGTGTCGCGGCTGTTCTGGCGCCAGGATCTGGTCGGGATTTGCGAGGTGCCGCTCGGCAATGGCCGGCGTGCCGACATCATGGCGATCGATGCCAAGGGCGTAATCACGATCGTCGAGATCAAATGCTCGCGCGCCGATCTGCGCGGCGACGGCAAGTGGCACGAATATCTCGATTATTGCGACTATTTCTGCTGGGCAGTGCCCGCCGGCTTCAATCTCGACCCGTTCGAGGAGGAGCATTTCCGCCCGGACATATCCGGGCTGATCGTCGCCGATCGATATGATGCGGAGATGCTGCGTCCGCCGGCCTTGCGTCCGCTGAACGCGGCGCGGCGCAAGGTCGAGACCTTACGCTTCGCACGCCGCGCCGCGACGCGGATACTGGGTTCGCTCGATCCGGGACTGCAGGGGCTGGATTAGAAGCCGAGTACCGGCCCCGACACCGCTTTCTTGGGCGGGGCCTTGGAATCCTCCAGCACCTTCAGGATCGGGGCCAATCGCGAATCCTGCTTGGCATAATCGAGTGCGCTCTTGCCCGCGATCGTGTCCTGGATCTTGGGATCGGCGCCGGCGTCGATCAGCAGGTGGACCGCGTCGATGTCCCTGCGGTGGACGGCCAGGATCAGCGGCGTCTCGCCATTATTGTTGGTCGCGTTCACCCGCGCCTTCATACCCAGCAGATAGGTGAGCGAGGTCGGGTCGCCGACCAGCGCCGCATCGTGCAGGGGTGTGTTGCCGTTGCGATCCTTGATGTCGGGATTGGCGCCCTTGTTGAGCAGGAAGCCGACCCAATTGACCGCGTGCGTCTTGACCGAAATATGGAGCGCGGTCTCGCCCGTGGCGGGGTCGCGCGTGTTGAGCACGGGCGCGCCGGGCTTGCTGAGATATTTCATGGCGTCATCGCCGTTGCCGTCGCGCACGGCCTTCAGAAAATTGTAGCTGTCGGAGAATTGCGCCATCGCCGGTGTCGCACAGCCGAGTAGGATCCCGCACAGCAACGCCCTGGAAACGCCGCTCTTCAATCCCATATCGAAAGCTCCCCGATAGCGCAGCCGCGCTTGTCAGCGGCCCCATAGCAAAGCAAGGCTAAGCGCACCATGAACAAGACATTGGCAGGCTTGGGATTCGCGGCCACCGTTGCGGCAATGACGCTATCGGCCTGCCACCAGAAGCCGGCGGAAAAACCGCCGCTCGAGGGTGCCGCGATCGGGGGCAGCTTCACGCTCACCGACCAGAACGGCAAGAGCTTTTCCAGCGACAGCCTCACCGGCAAATATCGCATAATCTATTTCGGCTACACCTTCTGCCCCGACGCCTGCCCGACCGACATGGCGGTGCTCGGCAAGGCGATGCGCCAGCTCGATGCCAAGGACCCTGCGCTATCGGCGAAGATCCAGCCGCTGTTCGTCTCGGTCGATCCCGCGCGCGATACGCCGGCGGTGCTCAAGCAATTCACCGCGGCCTTCTATCCGCGCCTGATCGGGCTGACGGGGAGCGACGCCCAGATCGCCCGGGTCGCGAAGCAATATGCGATCAGCTACCGTAAGGAGCCCGCGCCCGCAGGCGCCAGCGGCTATCTGATGGACCATCCGCGCGTGGCCTATCTGTTCGACCCGGACGGCAAGCCGATCGAGATGCTGCCGGTCGATGCCAATGCCGATGCGGTCGTGGCGGATCTGGAGAAATGGGTCCGATGACCCGCTTCTGGGAAGAGAGGCCGCTCGACAAATTGAGCCGGGACGAATGGGAATCGCTCTGCGACGGCTGCGGCAAATGCTGCCTCCACAAATTGGAGGATGAGGAAACGGGCGAAGTCTTCCCGACCAACGTCGCCTGCCGCCTGCTCGACCGGCGCGAGAGCCGGTGCAAGGATTATCCCAACCGCAAGACCTACGTACCCGATTGCGTGCGGCTCAATCCCAAGAAATTGCACGAGCTGGAATGGCTGCCCTCGACCTGCGCCTATCGGCTGGTCGCGGCAGGCGAGCCGCTGCCCGAATGGCATCATCTGATCAGCGGCAGCCGCGAGACGGTGCACGAGGCGGGCATGTCGACGCGCGGCTGGACCGTGTCCGAGGATGAGGCCGGGGAGCTCGAATTCCACCTTGTCGACCGCGAGCTCTGATCTCTTTTTTACGGGCGGGCCGCACACCCGCCAGCTGACCGTGCGCCGCTCGCCGCTGGCGCGGCGGATGCGGCTCGCGGTCGATCCGCGTGACGGCGCGGTCAAGCTGACGCTGCCGCGCCGCGCCGCGCTGGGACCCGCGCTCCAATGGGCGGAAAGCCAGCGCGCCTGGGTCGAACGCGCGCTCGCCAAATTGCCTGCGCAGGAAGCGCTGGGACCAGGCAGCGTGATCCCGTTCGAGGGTGAGGAATTGCAGGTCGAATGGCGCGCCGGCGGCTCGCGCACAGTCAAACGCGAGGGCGACCGGCTGATTGTCGGCGGACCCGAGGAGATGGTGAAAGCACGCGTGCTGCGCTGGCTTCGCGCCGAGGCTGCGCGCAAGCTCGAGGCGGAAACGCGTATCGTGGCGGCGCGCGCGGGCGTGACGATCGGGCGCGTGCGCGTCGGAGATCCACGCTCGCGCTGGGGCAGCTGCTCGTCGAGCGGGGACATCGCCTATAGCTGGCGGCTAATCCTGATGCCGCCCGCGGTGCGCGAGGCCACCGTGGTCCACGAGGTCGCGCACCGGCTGCACATGCATCACGGGCCGGAATTCCATGACGAGGTCGAGCGTCTGTTAGGCCGCGCGCCCAAGACCGAACGCGCCTGGCTCAAGGCGCATGGTGCGGCGATGCATCGGGTCGGGCGGTAGGCGTTCTACCGTCATCCCAGCGAACGCTGGGATCGCATGAGGTGGGTTGAGCCTCCCGAGATGCCAGCTTTCGCTGGGGCGACGATCAGGGATGCGGCGGGGTCTGCCCCGTGCGCGGTTTGTCCTTCAGCACATTGTCGAGCCATTTCTGGTCGATCTGCGGGTGGTCGCTTTGCGAACGGTCGGTCGGCGCACGCTCGTAGGGGAGTCGCGGCGGCGCGGTGGGCGTCGGTTGGCGGCGCGGTGCGGGCGGAGGCACGGGCTGCGACGATTCGGGCACGGGTGCGGCGTCGTCGACGGCATCCGGGTTTTGCATGTCCTGCGGCGCGGCCTCGTTGTCCCCGCCCAACCCCTGATCGGGATCGCCGTAATAGGCCTCCTGGTCGGGCTCGAGCTGCCATTCGGGAAGCGTCACCTCGGTCTGGAAATTCTGGACCGGGCGGGTGCGGAGCGCGACCTGCATCATTTGCGAGAAAGCGTGTGCGGGGTTGCGCGCACCGGCCAGGCCGGGAATCGGCTTGGCGTCGTCGCGGCCCATCCATACGCCGGTGGTCAGGCCTGAGGAGAAGCCGAGAAACCAGCCATCCTTGCTCGAGGAGGTCGTGCCGGTCTTGCCCGCGACCGGGCGACCGATCTGTGCGGCGCGCGCGGTGCCGGTGTTGACCGCGGTCTGCAGCAGGTCGGTCATTTCCGCCGCGACCGCCGGCGGAACGAGCACGCGCGGTTCTTCCTGCGCATGCTGGTAGAGAACGGTCCCATCGGTCGTGCTGACCTTGGTGATGCCATAGGGCGTGACCGCGACGCCGTTGTTGGAGATTTCGGCGAAGGCGCGCGTCATCTCGATCAGGCGTACGTCCGAGGTGCCGAGCACCATCGAAGGATGCGTGTTGATCGGGGTGGAGATGCCGAAGCGTTTCGCCATGTCCGCGACCGCCTCGAAGCCGACTTTCTGGCCAAGCTGCGCCGCGACCGTGTTGATCGAGAATGCGAAGGCGTTGCGCACGTCGATCTGGCCGAGGAATTTGCGCGAGCTGTTGCGCGGGCTCCAGCCGTCGATCGTGACCGGCTCGTCGGTGACCGGATCGCCGGGCTTCACGCCAGATTCGAGCGCGGCCAGATAGACGAACAATTTGAAGGCGGAGCCGGGCTGGCGCACCGCCTGCGTCGCGCGATTATAGATCGAGCTCACATAATCGGTGCCGCCGACCATCGCCCGGATCGCGCCGTCATTCTCCATCGAGATCATCGCGCCCTGCGCGCCGTCCGGGGTGTTCTGGCGGATGGCATTGTCGGCGGCCTGCTGCATGCGCCGATCGAGCGTGGTCCATACATCGAGCGGGGCATTCTGCTCGTCGACCAGAGTGTCGAGCTGCGCGAGAGCCCAGTCGGTGAAATAGCGCACGCTATTCTGCTTGGGTTCGGGCGCGAACTGCACCTGATCGAGATGCGCATTCTGCTGCTGCGCCGGCGTGATCGCGCCGGCATCGACCATCACTTCGAGCACGACATTGGCGCGGTCGCGCGCGGCCTGCGGGTCGGCCGATGGCGAATAATGGGAGGGCGCCTTGAGCAGGCCCGCGACGATCGCCGATTCGGCCAGACTCATATGGTCGGCAGGATGGCCGAAGAATTTGCGGCTGGCGGCGTCGATGCCATAGGCGCCGCCACCGAAATACATGCGGTTCAGGTAGAGTTCGAGGATCTGCTGCTTCGAATATTTCCGCTCCATCGCCAGCGCGAGGATGATCTCGCGGAACTTGCGGCCGACATTATAGGCCTGCGTCAGGAACAGGTTGCGCGCGAGCTGCTGCGTGATGGTGGATGCACCCTGCAGGCGCCGGCCATTATCGTGCAGCCGCTTGGCGACATAGATCATGCGCGCCATGCCGATCGGATCGATGCCGAAATGGCTGTAGAAGCGCCGATCCTCGACCGAGACGATCGCGTCGCGCATCACCGGCGGAATCCGGTCGTACGCCAGCCAGTCGCCATAGCTCGGCCCGAGCGAGACGAGCAAAGTCCCGTCGGCGGCGTGAACGCGGACCGTCTGGCCGTTGGGCTTCTGCATCAGCGAATTGAAGGCGGGCAGGCTCGCCATCGTGACCAGCACGGCGATGATCAGCGCGATCAGGGCGCCCAGAAAGCCGAAAAGGCCGACACGGAAGATCATCCGGCCGGTCCGGCGGGCGCGCCCAGGCGCGGAAGGGCTTTGGGGAGCGGCCATGCGGGAAGCGTTCGATTATCGCTTAACACGCTGTACTACAACCCCACTACACCCATGGTTGCAATCGGTTCGCCGCACCCGTTTCGGCCTCACGCGACGCTGATCGCGATGGCGAAGCGGCGTTCGGCGCCCGGTCCGACCTCGATCACATGAGGTTTGTCGCGGAAATCACCGTCATAGCCGATCGGGTCGGCGAGCCCCTGCCAGGGCTCGATGCAGAGAAAGGGCGCCCCCGGCTTGGTCCACACACCGAGCAGCGGCATATCCGCGAAATCGACCCGAAGCATCCGCCCGCCCGGCACGCCGAAGCGGACGCTGCGCGAGCGGAGCTGGTCGAAGATGAGCGCGTCCGCGACGAACAGATCGTCTTGCACCACCAGCGTATCGCCCTTGACCGGGGTCGGGCGCCGATCGGGCAGGACCAGGCCGCTGGTGGTATCGATCCGGCGGATCGGCGCGGGTTCTGCCTGGGCAAAGACCAGCCGATGATCGGTGCGATCGCCGCCCCACGGCAATGGCCAGCGGAAAGCGGGATGGAAGCCGAAACTGGCGGGAAGCGGCACGGCGCCGCTATTGGTGACGACTGCCTCGGTATGGAGCGTGGCGCCTTCGATCCAATGGTGCACATCGAGCCGGAAATCGAATGGATAACGAGCACGCGTCGCATCGTCGGCTTCAAGCTGGAAGCTCGCGCGGTCTGCCCGATGGTCGATCAGGGCAAACGCGCTCTTCCGTGCGAAACCATGCTTGGCCATGTCGTAGGCCTTGCCGTCGACATGAATGCGGTCCTCATTCACCGCACCGACGATCGGGAACAGGAACGGCGCGCGACCGGTCCAATATTCAGGGGGTCCATCGGACAGCAGGTCGCGTCCGGCCTCATCGCGCAACACGCGCATCTCCGCACCCAGCGTGCTGAACTCCGCGCTCAGCGCGTCGGTGGCGATACATATCGTCTCGGTCATGCACGCCCCTTAGGCGCGACGGCGGCACGTCGCCTAGCCCTGCCGGTGATAATCCGCCGCCAATTTGCCCGATCGTTCGCTAATCGCCCGGTCTCGATCCGCGCGTGCCAGGCCCGCTCCAGGCGGCAAGGAACGGCCAGCCTCCCCAATCGCTTAGCAGCTTCCGGTGCCGGATGTATGGTTTCGCGGCCTTGGCATACGGGGTTAGAGGGAAGCGCTGCCCGGGCGCTGCATCCGGGCAAGAGGGAGATGGCAGGCATGGCGGACAAGGTGAAAACGGCCCATTATGACGGGCCTGCCGGGGGCTTCGGATCGCTCAAGGGCATCGCCAAGGTGTTCGGCACGGAATGGAACCGGCCGGACGTCGCCGCGACGCTGATGCGGCAGAACAAGCCCGACGGCTTTGCCTGCGTCTCCTGCGCTTGGGGCAAGCCGGCCAAGCCGCATCCGTTCGAATTCTGCGAGAATGGCGCCAAGGCGACCTTGTGGGAATTGACGCCGAAGCGCTGCACGCCCGACTTCTTCGCCAAGCACACGCTGACCGAATTGCGCGGGTGGAAGGATTACGATCTGGAGATGCAGGGGCGGCTCACCGATCCCCTGCGCTATGACCCGGCATCCGACAAATATGTGCCCTGCGAATGGGAAGAGGCCTTCGCCGCGATCGGTGCCGAGCTGAAGGCGATCGAACCCAAAAGCGCGGTCTTCTACGCTTCGGGCCGGGCGAGCCTCGAGACCAGCTATCTCTACGCCTTGTTCGCGCGCCTCTACGGGCACAACAACCTGCCCGACAGTTCCAACATGTGCCACGAGACGACCTCGGTCGCGCTCAAGAAGCTGATCGGCGCGCCGGTCGGCACCTGCACGTTCGAGGATTTCGAACATTGCGACGCGATGTTCTTCTTCGGACAGAATACCGGATCGAACAGCCCGCGCTTCCTCCACGACCTTCAGCGCGCGGTGCAGCGCGGCTGCAAGATCATCACCTTCAACCCGGTCAAGGAGCCGGGCCTGATCAAGTTCATCAATCCGCAAAACCCGATTCAGATGGCGACGCAGCAGGCGACGCCGATCTCGTGCCAATATCACCAGGTCAAGGCGGGCGGCGACATTGCCGCTTTGGTCGGCCTGGCCAAGCATGTGCTCGCCGCCGACGAGGCCAAATGGGCAGCCGAGAAGGTCCATGTGCTCGACGTGGATTTCATCAAGCAGCACACGACCGGCTTCGACGCCTTCGCCGATAAGGTGCGCGCGATCGCCTGGGAGGAAATAGAGGCGGAATCCGGATTGACGCGCGCGGCGCTTGGGGAGGCGGCGCAGGTCTATGTCGAGGCCAAGAATTCAATCGGCGTCTATGGCATGGGCCTGACCCAGCATTTCCATGGCTTCGACAATCTGGCGATGTTCGTGAATCTGATGCTGATGAAGGGGAATATCGGCCGGCTCGGCACGGGTATCTCGCCGGTGCGCGGCCATTCCAACGTGCAGGGCCAGCGCACAGTCGGCATCGCGGAAAAGCCGGAGCTCGTGCCCAACGACCGGCTCAAGGAATTGTTCGGCTTCGATCCACCGATGGAAGAAGGCACGACCACGGTCAAAGCCTGCCAGGGCGTGATCGACGGCACGATCCAGGCCTTCCTCAGCCTTGGCGGCAATTTCCTGCGCGCGGTGCCCGACCAAATACGGGTCGAGGCGGCGTGGCCCAATATGCGGCTGACCGTGCAGATCGCGACCAAATTGAACCGCAGCCATCTCGTCACGGGCAAGACCGCCTATCTTCTGCCCTGCCTTGGCCGCATCGAACTGGATGTGCAGGCGGGCGGCGAGCAAGTGGTGACGATGGAGGATTCGCTCTCCTGCATCCACGGCTCGCGCGGGAAGCATGCGCCCGCTAGCCCGCACCTTCGCTCAGAACTCGCGATCGTGTGCGGTATCGCCAAGGCGACGCTCCCGCCCAATCCCAACGTTCATTGGGACGAATGGACCGGGGATTATGCCAAGGTCCGCTTGCTGATCGAGCAGACCTATCCCGAAATCTTCCACGATTTCGAAGCGCGGATGTGGACGCCCGGCGGCTTTTACAAGGGCAACAGCGCGCGCGAGCGGGTGTGGAAGACCGAAAGCGGCAAGGCGGAATTTACGACGCCGACGCGGCTGTCGGCGATGGGTATCAAGGAAGCCAAAGGCCGCTACCGGCTGATCACGATGCGGTCGAACGACCAGTTCAACACCACCATCTATGGCTATAATGACCGTTTCCGCGGCATCCACGGCACACGCCACGTCCTCCTGATCAATCCGAAGGAAATGGAGGCGGCGGGGTTGAAGCCCGGCCAGATCGTCAAGCTGATCGGCGATGCGGAGGACAATGTCGCGCGCGAGGTGGACGGGCTGCGCGTGACGCCGTTCGATCTGCCCGACGGCTGTCTCGGCGGCTATTATCCCGAGATGAATCCGCTGATCCCGCTCTGGTATCACGACCAGCAATCGAAGACGCCGGCAGCGAAAGGCGTTCCTGTCCGCATCGCGACCAGCTAACCTCCGCGGGGTGGACGGCAGCAGCCTTTTCGATTTCCGGCGGATCGACGCGGACGGCAGGGTACACGCCATCCAGCGCGCGGTGGCGCATGAGCGGCCGGTGGCGATCGAGTTTAACGGCATCGGCTATGCCGTGCTGATGGCGACGCCCGCCGATCTGATCGATTTGGCATTTGGTTTTGCGCTGGCGGAGCGGCTGATCGACCGCGCGGCGGACGTCGTCGATGCCGACCAGCACGAAACGCCATTGGGTCTGATCCTGCGCGTCCAGCTCAGCTCCGACTGCGCGCCGCGCATCGCCGATCGGGTGCGTCATCGCACGACGGAATCCGCCTGCGGCCTGTGCGGAATCGAGAATCTGGAACAGGCGTTGAGGCCATTGCCCAAGGCAGCTTCTCCGTCGCGCGCGGACGATGGAGCATTGTTTCGCGCGCTCGCCGACCTGCCCGCTCATCAGCCGCTCAACCGCGCCACGGGCGCCGTGCATGTCGCGGCGGCCTGCGCGGCCGATGGTGCTATCCGCATCGCGCGCGAGGATGTCGGGCGCCATAACGCGTTCGACAAACTGGTCGGCGCGATGCTGCGCGGAGGCCTGAACTGGGAGGGCGGCTTCGCGCTGCTTTCGTCGCGCTGCTCCTACGAACTGGTCGAGAAAGCGGTGCTCGCCGGCTGCCCGATGCTCGCCGCCATCTCGGCGCCCACCAGCCTGGCGGTCGAGCGGGCGGTGGCGGCGGGCCTCCCGCTGCGCGTGCTGCTGCGAAGCGACGCGGTGCTGGCTTATGACTGATCGCATGCCGCGCCCCAGCGTCGATGAGGCGCTTGCAATCATTTGGGACAATCTCGCGCCGCTCGGAACGGAGACGATCGCGACGGGCGATGCCTTCGGGCGCGTCACCGCGACGCCTTTATATGCGCGCCGGGACGTTCCGGGGTTTCCCATGTCGGCGATGGATGGCTTCGCGCTGGCGAGCGCGGACACGCAGGCCGCGTCGGACGCGGCGCCTGCCGATTTCCGACTGGTCGCGCCGATCTATGCCGGGAGCTGGCCCGCCCCGCTTGAGCCTGGAACGGCGGCACCGATCGCCACCGGCGCGCCCGTACCCGCCGGTGCCGATGCGGTGTTGGTGCGCGAGCAGGCCGAGATTGCGGGCGATCGGCTGCTTCTCCGCCGCCCGCTGGAGCCGCGCCGTAACGTCCGGCAGCCCGGGGAGGACATGGTCGCGGGCCGCGAGATCCTGGGCGCAGGAACGATCGTCTCGCCCCAGGCGGTGGGCGCGCTGGCCGCGTTCGGGCTCGACCGGCTCGAGGTGCGATGCCCACCCCGGATTGGCCTGATCTCGACCGGTTCGGAATTGGGCGGAATCGGCGAAACGATCGGGGACGCGGGGCTGATCGACAGCAATGGGCCGATGATCGCGGCCTGCGCGCAGGCATTGGGGCTGCCCTCGAACTTTCTGGGCCGCGCCGCAGATCAGGCGGCCGCGATCGATCTTCTCCTTGACCGATCGGGCGCGTGCGATCTGGTGTTGTCGACGGGCGGCGTTTCGGCGGGAGATATGGATCTGGTGCGCGGCCGGCTCGAGGCGCGGGGCGCGCGAATCCTGTTTCACGGGGTGCGAATGCGACCGGGCAAGCCGATATTGTTCGCACTGCTCGCCGATGGCAGGCCCTATTTCGGCCTGCCCGGTAACCCGGTGGCGGCGTTGGTGAGCTTCCGTTTCTTCGTGGTCCACGCGCTGCGGCGCCAGCTCGGCCTCGCCCCCGAGCAAGGCGCGCTCGTGACCTGCAATGCCGCGCCGCGCGAGGGCACCACGCTCATCCTGCGCGGCCGGCGCACGGCCGACCCGGCGCAGGTCGATTGCACGCTCGATCAGCGTTCGCATGTGTTGAGCTCGACCCTGCTGGCCGATTGCTGGGTCAAGCTGGCCGAGGGCGGCGCGACCGCCGAAGCCCTTCCGATCGTCGCGCGGCTTTAGTCTATTTCAGCGAAGATCCAGTCGCGGAACGCCGCGATCTTGGGCTCGGCCAAGCGCTCGCGCGCGCACACGAACCAGAAGCCGAAGCCGCTTTCGATCTCGGTCGCGAAGGGCCGTACCAGCCGTCCGGCGGCGATGTCGTCGTCGATCAAAGGGGTCAGGCCGAGCGCGAAACCCTGGCCGGCGACCGCCGCCGACAGCGCCATGTGACTGTTGCTGAACAGGATGCGCTCATCGCCGATGTCGCGCGGCGCGCCGGCTTCGGCGAACCAGGCGCTCCAGGTCGGCAGGCCGGGCGCGACCAGCGCGGATTCGTCGTGAAGCAGCAAATTGGTGTCGATCCGCGTCGGGTCGTTGCCGATCCGTGCGGCCAGTGCGGGGCTGCAAACCGGGGATGCGGTCGCGCGCGCGATCAATTCGCAATGCAGTTCGGGATAGTCGCCATCGCCATAGCGCAGCCCGATATCGATTCCGTCACGCTCGAAATCCGCGCGGCGGTCGGCGCCCATCACGCGCACCTGGACATGCGGATGGAGCGCGCGGAAGCGCGCCAGCCGCGGCGCCACCCATTTGGACGCGAAGCTGGGCATCGCGCTCACCTGGAGCGAACCGGCATGGACCTTGGCGACCTGGCCGAGCAGCCGTTCCATCTCGACGAACAAAGCGGTGAGGCGCGGCGCAAGCGCCTCTCCGGTGGTGGACAGCGCGATCGAGCGATGCCCGCGCAGGAAAAGCGGCGCCCCGACCCATTCCTCGAGCCGCCGCACCTGAACGCTGATCGCCGCTGGCGTGACGTGCAATTCCTCGGCCGCGACGGCGAAGCTCAGATGGCGCGCTGCGGCATCGAAACTGCGTAGCGCGTTGAGCGGCAAGGGTCGATTGGAGCTCGCCATCGGCGTGCGAGACTATTGGCCAACTTTTATTCACTCAAGCACCGAAAACTTGTCGTTTGAGCGGGCCGCCGGCGCCGGTCATCCTTGCGCCATTCCCCAACGCGAGTGATGCGAAGATGAAAGCCCTATTGTTTTCCCTCGGTTGCAGTGGCGCACTGGCGTTCGCCGCGCCGGCAATGGCGCAGGCGGACGGCGCGCACGATTTCGATTTCAACCGCGGCACCTGGCACACCCAGGTCACGCGGCTGGTCCATCCTTTCAGCGGGTCCGATGAGACGATCTCGCTTGCCGGCACGGTAACGGTTCGGCCGGTGTGGGGCGGACGCGCCGAACTCGAGGAAATCGAAGCGGATGGCCCGAACGGCCATTGGGAAGGGATGACTTTGTTCCTCTACAATCCCAAGGCGCGGCAGTGGAACCAGAGCTATTATAATTCCGCCGATCCAACCCCGTCCGCGCCTCTGGTCGGCGAATTCCGGGGCGGCCGCGGCGATCTGTATGCGCAGGACACCTATGCCGGCCGGTCGATCCTGGTGCGGGGCAGCTGGTTCGACATCACGCCGGACGCGCATCGCTACGAGGAATCCTATTCGCAGGACGGCGGCAGGAGCTGGGTGACCGTGTTCAAGGCGCAGCTGACGAGGATCAAGGTATGAGCAGGCGCACCCTTCTGGCGGCGGGCGCCGCCCTCCTGCTCGGGCTTCCGGCGGCGGCGCAGGCCCCGCGCGACGGCGCGCACGATTTCGACTTCGATCTCGGCGTCTGGAAAACGCACATCGTCCGGCGGCTGCATCCGCTGAGTGGATCGGACGAGACGGTCCAGCTGACCGGCACGGTGACCGTCCGCAAGCTGTGGGATGGCCGCGCTCAGGTGGAGGAGATAGAGGCGGACGCTCCGAAAGGCCATTGGGAGGGAATGACCGTCTTCCTCTACGATCCCCAGGCGCACCAATGGAGCATGAATTTCGCCAATAGTGCGGCGGGCAAATTCGCGACGCCGATGATCGGAAGCTTCGAGAATGGACGCGCAGAGCTGTACGGACCGGATGTGCTCGACGGACGCGCGATCCTCGTCCGCGCGGTGTGGTCGGACATCACGCCGACTTCGCACAGGTATCAGGAATCCTATTCGGCCGACGGCGGCAAGAGCTGGGAGGTCGCCTTCACCGCGACCAAGACCAAGGCGTGATCATGGCAGGCCCTCGCAAACGCGTTATCAGCCTGTTGCTCTGCGCGGCTAGTCTCGCCCAGCCAGCCCTGGCGGCGGCGCGCGATGGCGCGCATGATTTCGACTTCGATCTCGGCCGCTGGCATACGCATTCGCGCCGGCTGATGCACCCGCTCGCAGACGCCAAGGATTGGGTCGATCTGGACGGCGAGACCAACGTGACCCCGGTGTGGGGCGGCAAGGGCAATCTCGCCGAATATAGGGCGCAGGGCCCAGACGGTCCGCTCGAGCTGATCGCGATCCGGCTCTACAATCCCAAGACGGGGCAGTGGGCGATCAACTTCGCTACACCCGGCGTGGGCACCTTCGGTACGCCGGGTGTGGGCGAGGTACAGGACGGCCGCATGACCTTCTACGATCAGGAGGATTTCGCCGGCCGGCAGATCTGGGTGCGCTTCCAGATCTGGCCGGTCGACCGCGATCATGCGCGGTCCGAGCAGGCCTTTTCCGCCGACGGCGGCAAGAGCTGGGAAGTGAATTGGATCAACAGCTACACGCGTTTACCGGCGTGACGGCACAGAACGGGATTGTGCGTTCGATCTATTCCCGGGTCGAATAATCGAGCGCGACCGTCTCATGTGAAGGCAGGGTAACCCGCCAGGTCTGCACGCCGTCGATCCGCTCAAGCGGCGCGCTTGTCCCGGTGAAAGCGCGTTCGCCCGCACCGCCCAGGGCAACCTCCACGGTGACGGAGAAGGGATTGGCGTTGGACAGGCTGACGCGCCGCCGCTCGCGATCGACCCTTTCCTGCGCCGCGACGACCTGGTTGCTTTCGCCGGCCGCCAGGCGCGCTTTCTCGCCTTTGGCGGTGTCGCGCAGCGTGCCGAGCCCGATCAGCATCGGCAGGCCGTCACGTGCCTGGTACAAAGTGGTGGCACCGGCCGGCAGAGGAATGCCGAGGCCGGACTCCTCGGTATTGGTCATGCGCAGCACGATCGCGGCGGGCTGGTCCTGCACCGCCTGCCAGCTCGGGAGGGTGAAGCAGTAGACCTTCTCGAAGCGGACCCTGGGCTGAGCGATCAGGATCACCTGCTTTTGCGCGCGCGGCGCGACCGTGACGGGTTCGGGCACCCGATAGAGTTTGAGGTCGCCCAGATCTTCTGGCGGCGGGGGAGGTGGTGGAGGTGCCGGGGGTGCGGATACCGAGAAAACCGGCGCATCCTGCCTGCGCAGCACCCCCGTTACGACGATGTCGTCGCTCATCCGGGGCGGCGGAGGCGGCGGCTCGTATCGCTGGATGACGGGCAGGTTGGAGGTCGTGGTATCTTGCGGGTAGCAATGGAGCGCGAGCTTCTCCACGGCCGCGACAATCTCGCGATCGGAGCGGCGCTGGAGCCGGCCGGCAACGATCTTGACCGATGCGTTGGGGAAAGCCTCCGCATTGCCGTTGGCGAGCGTCGCCCAGGCGGTAAGGTCGATCGTGTTTCCCTTGTCCGAGACGCGTCCCACATAGCTCGCATTCCAGTCGAACCCGCTCGAAAGATAGGTCAGTGTCACGGTGACGCGGGCTGCACGCGGGCTGTTGGTGCGCAGGCTGAGCACGGGCTTGGCCGAAAGGCCGGGCGGTACGCCATCGAACAGCAATTTCTCGGGCAGGCCCGGGCAGCGCCAGGTCTCGATTCCCTCCGATGTGCGCATCACCACCCCGCCCTTGCCGCGGTTGGGAACGGCGACGATCGTGGCGCGCTCTTCGCGGGTCTTGCCCGTGGCGCGCTCGGTACGGCGTATAGTCACGTCGCGGCCGAGCGTTCCGTCGACCAGGTTGAAAGGGGAAAGAAGCCGCGCGTCGCGGTTCTTCTCGATCGTGCCGCCGGGAAGCCCGGTCACGATCGCGCTGGCCGGGATGATGCCGTCGGCCACGCCCTCGAAGCGTAGAACCGCGTCGCCTGCGGGCACGCTCAGGAGGCGCGTTTCGGTAACGAGACCGAACCCCTCAAGCGCATCGAGTCGAATCTGCCCCTCTGCACGGGCCGGCGCGCGATACAGCGTCAGTGCCACGGCATCGGGCCGCGCCGAGACGATCGAAGGCGCGACCGCGGAGGCCAGGATCGCGGCCAAGGCCAGCATCAATAGCGCGTTTCGAAGGTCGCCGTGACGATGGTCTTGCCGTTGGCGGGTACCGGCACCTGCCACACGGTCATGTCGGCATCGCGCTTTTCGCTCTTCAGGCTTTCGGAGGAGATGCGCGTGTCGGTCCACCACCAGGGCACGCCATCCTGGATCAGCTCCACCGTGACCGGCTTATCCTTGGCATTGGTCAGCGTGTAGCTCATCACGGTGCGCCAGTGATTGTCGCTGATCCGCGTCCGCGAGGTCATCGCGGGCTGGACCTTCACGTCGAAAGCGTCGCCGGTGCGGATCGCGAGTTGGGAGCCTTGCGGCGTGTGATCGATCCGGTTCTCGCCGATGAATTGCGGGTCGCCGCGCGCGTCGCGCATATAGACGCGGACGGTGCCCGCCGGGAGTGCGTCGCCGAGCCCGCCTTTGGCGGCATTGGAGAAGCGCAGCACACTCGACGCACTTTGCGGCTGGCCTGCGGTCGCCATCCAGCCGCTGCGATATTCGTAACCGCTGGTGGCGGGCGCCCCCTTCACATCGAGAAAGCTGACCTGCTTGGTCTGCTGGTCGGCAATGGTGGTGCGTTCGGGCAGCGGATAGAGATAGAAGTCGCCGAGCTGCTCGCGCGCGGCGCTTTCGGTGCCCGCGACCTTGAGCGTACGCCGGACGGGCCGATAAGAGACCTCACCCGCATTGTCGTTCGATCCGACCTCGCCCGCGACCAGTATCGTCTTTGCATTGTAGAAGCTGGTGCCGGTGCTGTTGCGCAACGTCACCCAGCCCTGCACGTCGATCGTGCCCGCTTTTTCGTCGAACAAGGCGACGTAATCCGCATTCCACGCGAGCCCGTTCGACAGATAGGACAAGGTCACCGGGCGCGGGCCGGCGCGGCGGCTGTCGAGTGCCACCGACAGCGTCGGACGTGCCCGCAGCGATTCGGGCACATGATCGAACACCACGCGCACGGGCAGGCCGTCGTCGCGCAACACCTCGATCCGGTCGCCGATCTGCAGCACCACGCCACCATTGACCGCAAGCACCTTGGCGCGCTCGCGCGTCTCGACGCCGGTCATCGGCGCGGTGCGGATGAGCGTGATCATGTCGCCCACGCTCTTCTGCATCAGGCTGGTCGGGCTGAGCAGGTCATAATCGAAATTCTGCTCGATCACGCTCGCGTCCGACGCTGCCAGCCCGACCGTTTCGGGTCGGATCGCGGCGGACACGTCGGCGAAGCTTTGGCGGGTGCGGCCCGCGGGCAGATCGAGCCGGCGCACGTCCTGCACCAGTGCGATATTATTGTTGTAGATGGTGACCGACAGGTCGCCCTGGGCAGTGGTCGAACCGGGCGGGCTATTGGAGGCGGGCGGTTGCGTCTCCGCGATCGAAGCCGCCGACAGCAGGCCGATCATCAGAGCGAAGCGCATATCCGTCTCTCCCGAATTTGCGCGCAGCATGACAAAGCCTGGTGTGCAAACCAAGCGGTAGAAAGGCTTTATTCGGAGATAGGGATCGGATCGGACAGGATTGTCGTCCCGCCCGATCCGTCAGAGCTCAGACGTCGAGATTGGCGACGTTCAGCGCATTTTCCTGGATGAATTCGCGGCGCGGTTCGACCACGTCGCCCATCAGGCGGGTGAAGATCTCGTCGGCGACGTCGGCCTGGCTGACCTCGACCTTGAGCATCGAGCGGTTGGCGGGATCGAGCGTGGTTTCCCACAATTGCTCGGCATTCATCTCGCCCAGGCCCTTGTAGCGCGCGATCGCGGTGCCCTTGCGGCCCGCCGCCAGTACGGCCTCGAGCAGCTCGGACGGGCGCGTGATGCGCTTGATCGCCTTGCTGTCGGCGACGGGCGCGGTGTCCTCGCCATCCTCGGTCACGGTCTCTTCCGCCGAAGCCTGGCTGATCGGAATGAGACGGCCAACCGCAGCATAGCCTTCGGCTTGTTCGGTGGCCAAAGTGTGCATCTTGCGCGCTTCGGCCGAGTGGACGAAGGCGGCGTCGACCACGTGATGATCGGTCACGCCGCGCCACAGGCGCCGGGCATGATAGCCGCCCTCGGGGGTCGCCTCGACCTCCCATTTGGCTTCCGGATCGGCGCGACCGAGCCAGCCCGCGACGCGGCCCGCGACCGCATTGCCGTCGCGCAATTCGGGATCGAGTGCGCCGCCGAGCGCAAGCGCTTCGACCAGATCGGGCGCGTAGCGGCGCGGCACATAGGCCATCAGGCGCGCCATACGCTGCGCATGCTCTACCATCTGGCGCAGATCGTTGCCCGAACGCTGCACGCCGCCGCTATCGAGCATGATCGCGGAAAGGCCATTGTCGAGCAGATAGGCGTCGAGCGCATTCTGATCCTTGAGATAGGTTTCCGAACGGCTCTTGGTGACTTTGAACAAAGGCGGCTGGGCGATGTAGAGATGCCCGCGCTCGATGATCTCCGGCATATGTCGGTAGAAGAAGGTCAGCAACAAGGTACGGATATGCGCGCCGTCGACGTCGGCGTCCGTCATGATCACGATCTTGTGGTAGCGAAGCTTCTCGATGTTGAAATCGTCGCGGCCGATGCCGGTGCCCATCGCCTGGATGAGCGTGCCGACTTCCTTGGACGAGAGCATGCGGTCGAAGCGCGCGCGCTCGACGTTGAGGATCTTGCCCTTCAAGGGCAGGATGGCCTGCGTGTTGCGGTCGCGGCCCTGCTTGGCTGATCCGCCGGCTGAATCACCCTCGACCAGATAGAGTTCGGACTTGGCGGGGTCGCGCTCCTGGCAGTCGGCAAGCTTGCCGGGGAGCGAGGCGATGCCCATCACGCTCTTGCGGCTGGCCTCGCGCGCCTTGCGCGCGGCCTCGCGCGCGGCGGCGGCGTCGATGATCTTCTGGATGATCGAGCGCGCATGCTGGGGATTTTCCTCCAGCCATTCGGCAAGCTTGTCGGCCATCAGGCTTTCGAGCGGCTGACGCACCTCGGACGAAACCAGTTTGTCCTTGGTCTGCGATCCGAATTTGGGATCGGGCAGCTTGACCGAAACGATCGCGGTCAGGCCCTCGCGCATATCGTCGCCGGTCAGGCTGACCTTCTCGCGCTTCATCATGCCCGATTTCTCGGCATAATTGTTGAGCGTGCGGGTCAACGCCGCACGGAAGGCCGCGAGGTGCGTGCCGCCGTCGCGCTGCGGGATGTTGTTCGTGAAGCAGAGCGTCTGCTCGTAATAGCTGTCATTCCATTCGAGAGCGACGTCGATGCCGATATCGTCGCGCTGGCCGTGGACCGAGATCGGGTCGGGGAAGAGCGGCGTCTTGGCGCGATCGAGATATTTGACGAAAGCCGCGATGCCGCCCTCGTAGAATAATTCATGTTCGACCCGCTCGGAATGGCGCGCATCGACCAGGAAGATGCGCACGCCCGAATTGAGGAAAGCGAGCTCGCGATAACGATGCTCAAGCTTCTCGAAATCGAATTCGGTGATCTTGAAGGTGGCGGGCGAGGGCAGGAAGGTGACCTTGGTGCCCTTCTTGCCTTCGGGTGCCGTGCCGACCAGCTTGAGCGGCGCGACCGCGTCGCCATGGGCGAAACGCATGTAATGTTCTTCGCCGTCGCGCCAGATATTGAGATCGAGGAATTCGCTGAGCGCGTTGACCACCGACACGCCGACGCCATGAAGGCCGCCCGAAACCTTGTAGGCATTGTCGTCGGAGGTGTTCTCGAACTTACCGCCGGCGTGGAGCTGGGTCATGATGACCTCGGCCGCCGACACGCCTTCCTCGGGATGAATGCCGGTCGGAATGCCGCGGCCGTTATCCTCGACCGAGACCGATCCGTCCGGATTGAGCGTGATGATGATCTTGTCGCAATGCCCCGCCAACGCCTCATCGATCGCGTTGTCCGAAACCTCGAACACCATATGGTGGAGGCCCGAACCGTCATCCGTATCGCCGATATACATGCCGGGGCGCTTGCGCACCGCGTCGAGGCCCTTCAGCACCTTGATGGACGAGGCGCCGTATGCGTTTTCTTCGGGGGTAGTTGCCATAGTGAGGATATAGGGATTCGAAGCCCGAAACCCAAGCAAAATGGACTTTCATCCACAGGGGATTTGCTCTCGTCGTCATGCCGGACTTGTTCCGGCATCCACCTGTCAATCATCCGGCCCGGCTTGTGGCGCGGTGGACCCCGGAACAAGTCCGGGGTGACAGCACTATTTGGCGATCTGATCGAGAAAAACATCGATCCGCGCGAGCAGCGGCAGACGCCGGGAGTCTCGCTCTCGCAATATCTCGTGCCCGCCGCCGTCGATGATGGTGAGCTCCGCGTTTGGCAGAATAGTCGCGGCATGCTCGATCGCGCCCACATCGACGATCGGATCCTCGCGCGCCGCAGTCAGCAGGATCGGGGTACGGATTTGGCCAAGCGCCGCGTCGGTAAGGCGCGCGATCGAGGCGAAAGCCGCGCGAACCCAGTTCCAGCTCGGCACGCCCGAAGCGAGTTCGGGCCTGGTCGCCTTCCACCAGAGCTTGTCGGCGCGCCGATCGGGGCAGGATGTCATGCGCCCGCCGACATCGCCGATATCGCGGCGCGAGATGCGGCGGTTGGAAAGACCGATCGCCATGGCGCAGCGGACGAGTCCACCGACCAGCCACGATGGCACGCCTTTGACGCGAATCCCGATCATCGCCGAGTTCAGCACCGCGGCGTCGATCGCGTCCGGGCGGTCGGCCAGCATCCGCAGCGTCAGATGCGCGCCCATCGAATGCGCGACGATGACGTGCGGTTCGGGCGTCTCCGCCACCCAATGATCGACGAACCCGGCAAGGTCACCGACCAGCCTATCGAAATCGGTCTGGTGGCAGATCAGCGGATCGGCCAGCATCCGGCCCGAGCCGCCCTGGCCGCGCCAGTCGAAGCCGGCAATGTTCCAGCCGGCGCCGTGCCAATGGATCAGCACCTCGAGATATTTCTCGATGAAGTCGCCCCGTCCGGTCAGGAACAGCAGGCTGCCTCGGGCGGTGCCTGCCTGCGGCCACGAGAAGCTGCGCAACGGCCAGCCGTCCGCCGCGCGCCATTCGGCGAACGTCATTCCTTCGGGGATATGGCGGCGCGGATTGGGCAGTGGCGCGTTCATGCTATCCCTTGCGCGGAGACGGTCAGACGTGTCGCGGTTCCGCGCGCATCCGCGAACAAAGCGGGTTCGGTGCCGGTCATCCAGTTTTGCCCGCCCGCCTCTTGCAGCCGGCTGAACAAGGCGGCGCGGCGCGACGGATCGAGATGCGCGGCCACCTCGTCGAGCAGCAGGATCGGACGCGCGCCGCGGGCTTCCGCGATCAGATCGGCATGGGCGAGCACTATCCCCAGCAGCAGCGCCTTTTGCTCGCCTGTCGAACACAATTCGGCGGGCATATTCTTGTCGAGATGGGTGACGACAAGGTCCGAACGATGCGGCCCGGCGAGCGCGCGCCCCGCCGCCGCATCGCGCCCACGCCCGGCGCGTAATTCGGCCGCGAGGCCGGCCCCCGCGTCGCTTGCGGCAGGCGTCCAGCCGGTAAGCGAAATGCCGGCGCGGGCAAACGGCCCTTGGGGCTGGGTCGCGAGCCGCTCGCTTAATGCGGTAACGGTGCGCGCACGCGCGCCGGCGATCGCCGCGCCGTGTTCGGCCATCCCCGCTTCCAGCGCGGCAAGCCAGGCGGGGTCGGCGCTGTCCGGCTCGGCCAGCAATTTGTTGCGCGCGCGGGTGGCGGCTTCGTAGCGGGTCGAGTGCTGGGCATGGCCCGGCTCGCGTGCCAGCACCAGGCGATCGAGAAAGCGCCGCCGCCCGCCCGCGCTTTCCTGGAACAGCCGGTCCATCGCCGGGGTCAGCCACAGCACCGACAGCCATTCGCTCAATTTGTTGGCGGAAGCGTCCGCGCCATTGATCCGGACCTGACGTCGTTCGGGCGCGGCGGCGAGCGTACCCGTGCCGAGATCGACATCCTCGCCCAGCCGTGCGCCGATCGCGAAGCCACCCGGCCCATCACTCCGCGCCATGTCCGAAAGTGCAGCCCCCCGCAGGCCGCGTCCCGGGGTCAACAGCGATACGGCTTCCAAGATGTTGGTCTTACCCGCGCCATTCTCGCCGGTGAGGATGACGAAGCCCGGCCCTGGCGCGATCAGCGCGTCGGCATGGTTGCGGAAATTGCTGAGGGCAAGACGGGTGAGAGCGGCCATGAATCGGCTCGAAGTATCACTTCGAGCCGGTCGGTCACACCCGCATCGGCATCAACACGTAGAGCGCGGGCGCCTTGTCGTTCTCGCGGATCAGGGTCGGCGCGGCGGCGTCCGCCAGATGAACCTCGACCAGGTCGCCGTCGATCTGGTTGAGGATGTCGAGCAGATAACGGGCGTTGAAGCCGATATCGAAGCCCGCCGACGCATAGTCGCCCGGCACTTCCTCGGCCGCGGTGCCGTTTTCCGGACTGGTGACCGACAGGGTGATCTTGTCGCGATCGAGGCTCATCTTGACCGCGCGCGTCTTCTCGCTGGCGATGGTGGCGACGCGGTCGACGCCTTCCTCGAAGCTGCGCGGATCGATCTTGAGCAATTTGTCGTTCGCGGTCGGGATGACGCGCGAATAATCGGGGAAGGTGCCGTCGATCAGCTTCGACGTCAGGATCGCGGTGCCCAGGCCGAACCGAATCTTGGTCGGCGATAGCGAGACCTCGACAAAGCCGTCGACCTCGTCGAGCAGCTTCCTGAGCTCGCCTACGCATTTGCGCGGGATGATCACGTCGGGCATGCCCTCGGCACCGTCCGGGCGCGGCACGGTGACGCGGGCGAGGCGGTGGCCGTCGGTGGCCGCCGCCTTCAGCACCGGGGTCGTATCGTCCGATACGTGCAGGAAGATGCCGTTCAGATAATAACGCGTCTCTTCGGTCGAGATGGCGAAGCGCGTCTTGTCGATGATCTGCTTCAGCGTCTCGGCGGGCAAATCGAACCGGGTCGGCAGCTCGCCTTCCGCGATCACCGGGAAATCCTCGCGCGGCAGCGTCTGCAGGTTGAAGCGCGCCCGACCGCCATTGATCTGCATCTTGCCCTCGGACGCGGACAGCTCGACCTGGCTTCCCTCGCCGAGCTTGCGGACGATGTCGAACAAGGTGTGCGCGGCGACGGTGGTCGCGCCCGGCGTATCGACCGCCGCCTCGATCGTCTCGACCACTTGCAGGTCCAGATCGGTCGCCATCAGGCGAAGGCCGCCATCAGCCGCCTCGATCAGCACATTTGACAGGATCGGGATGGTATTGCGGCGCTCAACGACGGACTGGATATGTCCCAGCGCCTTGAGCAGGATCGCCCGTTCGATCGTGGCCTTCATACTGTCCCCCGGCTCCCGGCAGAAAATTTTGGGACGTCACTATAACGTGGCGTTCGGGGCTGGCCAGAGGGGCGGCCATGAAAAAAGGGGCCGGACGTTGCGCCCGGCCCCTCCTTATCTGTGGATAAGCGTCAGAAGCGGATGCCGACGCCGCCTACCACCTGGTTGCGCGACACGCCGCTCTGATAGTTCGAGTAGCGATACTCGGCCTTCACGAACATGTTGTTGCTGAGCTGATGCTCGACACCCGCGCCGACGCGGACGCCGTCGAGGTTGCCGTGCGCCAAGTCGACACCGGTGGCGGTGCCGCTCACGCTGTAGCGGGCGTTGGTGTAGCCGGCCTTGGCGTAGAGCAGGTTGTTGCCGCCGACCACGGCACCGACACGACCACCGACATAGAGATCGCGCGAGGCATGTTCGGTCAGCGCGCCGACATTCTCCTTCTGGGTCGAATCGCTGGCTTCGCCTTCGACACCGAAGACGGTGTTGCCCTTGCGGATGTCGTAGCCCGCGCCGACGCCATAGAGGACGCCGTCGTCATGCGCGCCTTCGCCCTGGACGCGGTCCCAGCCGCCGATCGCTTCGACATGTGCGCCGCTGAAGGCCTTGTCCGCGTCCTGCGCCATCGCGGGAGCGGCGAGGGCGGCGGTCGAAACGGCCAGAGCGGCGATAAGATATTTGGACATGATAGCACTCCATTTGCTTTGTCTTCCCTGCCTGCTCTCCCCACAGGCGGGGCGGCGCCAAAACGCCCTGCTGCATTGCAGCAGACTGAACGGAGCAGTCAGGTGAGGTTTAGGTTGCGGGCAGGATTGTGGCGGAGGATGGAGGGCGGATGCGGGTTGCTCCTTTCGCCCTTATAATATGGTCGTTCGCCGTGCCTTTGGCGGCGCGCGAGACCGTCGGCACTTTTGCAACATGGGCCGCATTTTGCGACGAGCCGAACAAATGTTTCGCGATTTCTGAGCCTGTTGAGCGGACGAAGCACCCCTTTTTGAGCGTCGTGGTGGCAGCGCCGACTCTGCGTGTGCAGGCGCATCTCGGCCGCCCGGCGCGTGCGGCGAAGCTCACAATCGGGGAAGCCGAGTTCACGCTTGCCGTGTCGGGTGAGGAGGCGTTCGCCGATCCGCGCACCAGCCGCCGGATCGTCGCGGCGATGCGCGACGGGCAAAGCGCGACATTGGTCGGAACCTCCGACCGGGGCGGTCGCTTCCGCCATCATTATCTGCTCGCGGGCGCGCCTAGCGCGATCGACGCAGCGGCGGTGGCCAGTTTGCGCTGACCCTGACCATCATGCAGCGAAGGCCGGTATCCATCTCCTGCTGACGGCCCAAGCCGGACGGTTGGGAGATGGGCCGCAGCTTTTGCGGGGCGACGCGTGAAGGGGTGGAAAAATTGCGCGCTTTCGACTAGGTAGGCGCCTCTCATGAATCACCCGATGCCCATCCCCGGTCATTTCGATCCGGTGCCCGTGCCGCGCGATCCTGTCGTGCGCGCCGACGGCCGTCGCGATCTGCTTGGCCGTTCGAAAGACGAATTACGTGCGATCCTGGCCGAGGCCGGGCTCGATCCCAAGCAGGCCAAGCTTCGTTCCAAGCAGCTCTGGCATTGGATCTACAATCGCGGCGCGACCGATTTCACGAGCATGACCGACATCGCCAAGGCGATGCACCCCTGGCTGATCGAGCGGTTTGTGATCGGTCGCCCCGAAGTGGTCGAGGCGCAGGTGTCGAGCGACGGCACGCGCAAATGGCTGCTCCGCTCCGACGACAATCACGATTACGAGATGGTGTTCATCCCCGATGCGGATCGCGGCACGCTCTGCGTGTCGAGCCAGGTCGGCTGCACGCTCACCTGCTCCTTCTGCCATACGGGCACGATGCGGCTGGTGCGCAACCTGACGCCGGGCGAGATCGTCGGCCAGGTCATGCTCGCGCGCGACGCGCTCGGCGAATGGCCGAGCCAGCCCGAAGGCCGGCTGCTCACGAACATCGTGATGATGGGCATGGGCGAGCCGCTCTACAATTTCGACAATGTCCGTGATGCGCTCAAGCTGGTCATGGACGGCGACGGGCTCGCGCTCAGCAAGCGCCGCATCACGCTTTCCACATCGGGCGTGATCCCGATGATGGAGCGCGCGGGCGAGGAGATCGGGGTCAACCTCGCGGTCTCGCTTCATGGCGTGACCAAGGCTGTCCGCGACGAACTGGTGCCGCTCAACAAGAAATATGGGATCGAGGACCTGCTCGAGGCCTGTGCCGCTTATCCGGGCGCCAACAATGCGCGCCGCATCACGTTCGAATATGTGATGCTGAAGGACAAGAATGACAGCGACGAGGATGCGCGCGAGCTCGTCCGGCTGCTGCGCAAATATAAGCTTCCCGCCAAGGTCAATCTGATCCCGTTCAACCCCTGGCCGGGCGCGCCCTATGAATGTTCCAGCCCGGAGCGGATCAGGGCTTTCTCGAACATTGTGTTCGAAGCCGGGATTTCGGCGCCTGTCCGCACCCCGCGCGGGCGCGATATCGACGCCGCCTGCGGCCAGCTCAAAACCGCGGCCGAAAAGAAGAGCCGCGCGCAGATCGATCGGGAAAAAGCGCTGGCGGGCGCGTAACGAGACGCTAGATACGATCTCATGCGGCTGTTCGATAAGGCTTTCACCAAACTCATCAAGCAAGGCGAGCTGATCGTCATCTCGGCCACCGGCAGGGAGTATCGTTACGGTACACCCTATCCGGGCCGTGCGCCGGTCCGGGTCCGTTTCACCGACAGATCGACCCCGCGCAAGGTGGTGCTCTCGCCGTCGCTGGGCGCGGGCGAGGCCTATATGGACGGCCGGCTGCTGCTCGAGCAGGGCGACATTTACGACCTGATCGACCTCGTCACCTGGAACAATCGTTTCGAGAGCCGTCCCGACCAGAAGAATCTGGAATCGCGCACGCGCTTTCCCGGCGATCCGTTCGGGTGGTTGCGCACCTACAATCAGGAACGCCGCTCGAAGAAGAATGTGGCGCACCATTACGACCTGTCGGCGCGGCTCTACGATCTCTTCCTCGACGCCGATCGCCAATATAGCTGCGCTTATTTCACCGATGCCGACAACAGCCTGGAGCAGGCGCAGCTCGACAAGAAGGCGCATATCGCGGCCAAGCTCTATCTGAAGCCCGGCCTTCGCGTGCTCGACATCGGCTGCGGCTGGGGTGGGATGGCGCTCTATCTGCACGAGAAATACGGGGTCGAGGTGCTCGGCGTCACGCTCTCCGAAGAGCAGATCAAGATCGCGCAGGAACGCGCCGAGAAGGCGGGCGTCGCCGACAAGGTCAAGTTCCAGCTGATCGATTATCGCAAGGTCGAGGGTAAGTTCGACCGGATCGTTTCGGTCGGCATGTACGAGCATGTCGGTCCGGCGCATTACCGGACCTTCGCCGCCAAATGCCGCAGCCTGCTGGCCGAGGATGGCGTGATGCTGCTGCACACGATCGGCCGGATCGGCCCGCCGCGTCCGACCGACACCTGGACCACCAAATATATCTTCCCGGGCGGCTATATTCCGAGCCTGTCCGAAATGGCGCGCGCAGCGGAAGCGGTGCGACTGGTCCCGACCGACGTCGAAACGCTGCGGATGCATTACGGCTATACGTTGCTGCATTGGCTGCGCCGCACGCAGGCGCACAAGGCCGAGATCGTCGCCATGTATGACGAGCGCTTCTATCGCATGTGGGAATTCTATCTGGCGGGGTCCGCGACCGGCTTCTTCAACGGCCAGATGGTCAATTATCAGGTGCAATATGTCCGCGACCGCACCGCGCTGCCGCTGACGCGCGACTATATGTTCGAAGCGGAAGCGAAGCTGCGGGCTTAGCCGACTAAATCCCTGGCGCGTCCGCCCTAACCGTTAGTGTCGGAGTCGGCTGCATCATCGACGGGGGCTTCGGCCTGGTTCTCCTGCGCGGCGGCGGGAGCCGTCTGCTCGGCCGCGACGGCAGGTTTCGCCTCATGAACGACCGGAGTGGGACCCTGCGAGGCGGCCGAGGCCGCCTGGATATCCGCGAGTGTCTTGGCCGCCGTCGCGTTGCGCTGCGCGGCTGCCGCATCGAGCGTCACGTCGGCGACGCCATGACGATTGCAGGCCGAAAGCCCGAGCAGAAACACAAAGGCGAGCGCGCGCTTCACAGCTGCGGTGTAGCGGGCGTCTCGTCGCCGGGCAAAGGCGCGCTGCTCTGTGGGAGCGGGGCTGCGGGCGGGCTCGATCCCGGCTGGGGAGCGGTGGGCGCCGCGGGACTATCGTCACCGGGCAGCGGCGCGCTGCTTTGCGGGAGGGGAGCGCCGGGCTGATCGTCGCCGGGCAAGGGCGCCGCGGTCGAAGGGGCGGCGCCATTGCCCGCGGGCGCCGGCACGCCGTTGGCGCCGGGCGCCCCGCCTTGCTGATCGTCCTGATTGGCAATCTGCGCAGTGCGCAGCTGCAAATAGGCCGATCGCGCGGCCGCATAAGGATCGAGGCTCGATTCGAGGAAGGCGTCGCCGCCGCTCTCGATCAGATCGGAACGAGTGTCGATGATATAGGCCGCGAGATAGCCGCGCTTGTACCAGACGTTGATGTCGGCATGGTTGATCGCATATTTGACCGGGTCGGCATAAGCCGCGACGCCCGATCCGATGCCGTCGCGCAGCGTCGATGGGCCGAGCAAAGGCAGGACCAGATAGGGGCCGCCATTCACGCCCCACACCGCGAGCGTCTGGCCAAAATCTTCCGGCGCCGGACGCGCGCCCAGCTTGCTGGCGGGATCCCACAGGCCTGCGATGCCGATCGTGCTGTTGATCAGGAAGCGCGCGAAATTGCGGCCCGCCCGATCGCCCTTGCCCTGGAGGACGTTGTTCACGAACGACCAGGGCTCGGTCAGGTTAGCGAACACGTTGGACACGCCCTGGCGCACCGGGCGCGGGGCGACCGCGCGATAGACTTTGGTGACGGGCTTGATCAGCACCTTGTCGGCGCCCTGGTTGACCGCCCACACGCCGCGATTGACCTTCTCGAGCGGGTCGCGCTGGGCGAGCTCATATTGGCCGGGGGTGGCGCAGGCGCTCACTATAAGCGCGCCGGCGAGCGGGACGAGCAGCCGTGCTGCTATGCGGCGCGATCTCATGGAGATGCGCCTACGATAGGGCGGCGCGCGCCGCAACCATCTGTATTGAGGCGCTCCCAGCTTGACGGACGGACCTGGGCACGAAAGGTTGAAGCTGTAACATGACTACGCCGCTCGCCATTTTCCGCGCGCTTGCCGACCCGACGCGGCTGCGCATCCTCGCGCTCCTGCGGCGGATGGAATTGTCGGTCGGCGAACTGGCGCAGGTGCTGGGACAGAGCCAGCCGCGCGTATCACGGCACGTTCGCATCCTCGCCGATGCCGGGCTGACTGACCGGCGGCGCGAAGGAAGCTGGGTCTTCCTCGGTCTTGGCCCGGCGGCAAGCGCGCCTTTGCTCGCCGCGATCGACGGCGCGCGCGACGATTCGGCCGATCGCTGGGAAGTGGCGGACGCCGCGCGGCTGGACGCGGTTCACGCCGATCGTGCCGCGGCGGCGCAGGCCTTCTTCGACGCGCGCGCGCCCGAATGGGATGCGATCCGTTCGCTCCACGTTGCCGAAGATGAGGTCGAGGCCGCGATTCGCTCGGCGTTGGGCGACGCGCCGGTCGGCCGGCTGGTCGATATCGGCACCGGCACCGGACGGATGATCGAACTGCTCGGGCCCGGTACGACCAGCGCGATCGGGATCGACCGCAGTCCCGAAATGCTGCGTTTCGCCCGCGCGCGCATGGGCCGCGCGGGGATCGAACGCGTCGATCTGCGCCAGGGGGATATGTATGCCCTGCCGCTGGAAGACGGCAGCGCCGACACTGTCGTACTGCATCAGGTGCTGCACTATGCGCAGGCGCCGGCAGCCGCGATCGCGGAGGCGGCGCGGCTGGTTGGCAAGGATGGCCGGTTGCTGATCGTCGATTTCGCCGCGCATGATCGCGAGGATCTGCGCGACCGCGAGGGCCATGCCCGCCTGGGTTTCGACGACGACCAGATGACACACATGTTCGCAGCGGCGGGGCTCGAATCCGCGCGTACGATCGAGCTCGCCGGGGGCGAACTCACCGTGAAGCTCTGGCTCGCGCGCCGCAGCACGGACGCGCCCCGCCTGCGTGCGGTGGGCTGAGGGCCGAATACCATAGCGGGGCTCGACAGCGGACTGCCGGAGCGTCATGGGGCCGGAATGATCCGCTGGTGTCTGTGGCTGCTGGCCCTGCTCATCGCCCTGCCCGGCCTCGCGTCGGCGCAGACCAGCCCTCTGACTCATATCGCGCCAAGCCTGGTCGCGGAGACGCAGCTTCCGGCGCCAGGGTCGCAGGTCACTCTCGCCTTCGCGATGAAGCCCGCACCCCAATGGCATGGCTATTGGCAGAATCCGGGCGATGCCGGCCTGCCGACGCGGGTCGTGTGGACCGCGCCCAAGGGGGTGACGTTCGGTCCGCTCGCATATCCGGTGCCGCAGCCGTTGCTGATCGCCGGGTTGATGAATTACGTCTATGAAAGCGACTATGCCCAGCTGGTAACGGTCAATGTGCCGCGCGGCTTGGCGCCGGGCACCAGGCTTCCGATCAGTGCCAAGCTGGATTGGCTCGCCTGCAATCCCTCGACCTGCGTGCCCGAAGGCGCGACGCTCTCGATCGTTCTGACGGTCGGCGACGGCGCGGTCGCGCCCGACAGGCGCGCGCGGTTCGACCGCTGGCGCGCGGCTCTGCCCAAGCCTTTGGGCGCACCCGCACATTATGAAGTAACGAACGGCCGCTTTCGGCTCGAGCTGCCGCTTCCCGCCGCGATCGATGCGAGCAAGGCCTATTTTTTCGCGGGCACGGACAATGCGATCGATTATGCCGCGCCGCAGACGGTGACGCATGACCGCGACCGGCTGGTGATCGAGACAAAGGCCCGGCCCACCCCGCCCGCGAAAATCGACGGATTGGTCAAGCTTGGGCCGGACATGGGTCTCGCTTTCACCGCGACGCCGGGCAAGGTCGCGGCGACCTCGGCGGGCGCCGCCGGTGGGGCGGCGAGCGGCTTTTGGGTGGCGCTGGGCGGAGCGATTCTCGGCGGGTTGCTGCTCAACATCATGCCCTGCGTCTTCCCCATATTGAGTCTCAAGGCGCTGAGCCTGGCGCGTTCGGGCGGTGCCGAGAGCGAGGCGCGAGGCGAGGCTTTGGCCTATACTGCGGGGGTGGTGATGGTCTGCGCCGCACTCGGCGCGACCGTGCTGGGCCTGCGCGCCGCGGGCGGGCTCGCGGGCTGGGCCTTCCAGCTTCAGGATCCGCGCGTGATCGGCGGGCTGCTGCTGCTGGTGCTGGCGATCGGGCTGAACCTCGCAGGCTTGTTCGAACTGCCGGTACTGTCGGGAGGTGGCGCCTTGGCGAGCGCGGGCGGCAGGGCCGGCGCTTTCTGGACCGGGGCGCTCGCGGCCTTCGTGGCGACCCCCTGCGCCGGGCCCTTTCTGGGTGTGGCGCTGGGCGCGGCGTTGGTGTTGCCCGCCGTGCAGGGCATGGCGGTCTTTATTGGGCTGGGGTTGGGCCTGGCTCTGCCCTTCCTGCTGCTGGGCTTCGTACCCGCCTTGCGCCGCTGGTTGCCGCGGCCGGGCGCGTGGATGGACACGTTCCGCCATATCCTCGCCGTGCCGATGTTGCTGACCGCACTGGGGCTGGCCTGGATCCTGGGCAGGCAAGCGGGCGTGAACGGGATGGCGACCGGATTGGCGGCGGCCTTATTGCTCGCGCTTGGCCTGTGGTGGTCCGGACGGCGGCAGGCGGCACTGAAAGGCGGGGCGTGGTGGCCGATGCTCGCGGCCCTGATCGGCGCCGCGGCCCTGATCGCGATCGTGCCGCGCGATGCGGCGGCGGCCAGTACGGCCGAGGCGGGGACGGTCAAGTTCGACGAGGCCAAGTTAGCCGATCTGCGCTCCCAAGGTCGCCCGGTCTTCCTCTATTTCACCGCGGATTGGTGCCTGACCTGCAAGGTCAACGAGAAGGCCGCGATCGAGCGGAGCGAGGTTGCGAAGGCCTTTGCCGACAAGAAGGTGGTGGTGATGGTGGGCGACTGGACGCGCGGCGATCCGGCGATCAGCCGCTTCCTTTCCTCACATGGCCGCTCGGGCGTGCCCTTCTACCTTTTCTATCCCGCGGGCGGGGGTGAACCCCGCGAACTGCCCCAGATCTTGACGCCGGGGCTGCTCGCGGGGCTGGCCTGACCCGGGAGAGGGAAAGGTCAGGCACCCCATCCGCCTACGCTTGGTCCGCCGACAGGGGGCTGACGCGGCGGGGACGCGGGCGGATGAAGGGGGTTAGAGTCCGGTGCCGCCGCTGACCTCGATCGAGCGGCCATCGACCCAGCGCGACTGATCGGAGGCGAGGAACAAAACCGCCTCGGCGATGTCATCCGGCTGGCCGATCCGCTTGAGCGCCTGGATGCTCTTAACATATTCGCGGCTCTCCTCGGTACCGAGGAAATCCTGCGCCATGTCGGTGTCGATCGCGCCCGGTGCGACCGCATTGACGCGGATACCGCGCGGGCCGAGCTCCTTGGCGAGATTGCGGGTAATCACCTCGATCGCGCCCTTGGTCGAAGAATAAGCCGACGTATGGTCGAACGCTACGCGTGCCACCACCGACGACAGGAAGATCACGCTCGATCCTTCGCCAAGCAGCGGCAGCAGCTGCTGCGTCAGGAAGTAAGGCGCGCGGACATTGATTGCATAATGACGGTCGAAATCCGCGACCGTCTGCTCCTCGAGCGGCGCGAACTGCGCCACGCCGGCGTTGTTGACGAGAATGTCGAGCTTGCTGATGCCGAGCGCCTTCACGGCTTCGGCCAGCTTCTGGGGGGCGTCCGGCACGGAGAGGTCGGCACCGATCGCATCGGCCTGGCCGCCCTTGGCGCGGATTTCGGCGACGAGCGCGTCAGCCGCCTCGCGGCTCGCGGAATAATGGACGATCACGCGCGCGCCGGCTTCGGCAAGGCGGGCAGCACTCGCGCGGCCGAGTCCGCGCGAGGCGCCGGTGACGAGGGCAATCTTGTTGGAAAGGTCGGTCATTGGTCATCTCCCTGGAAGGAATGTGACGGCAAGATGGGACATAATCGTTACGGGCCAATCGGGAGATTCTATACCGATTGGTAGGAAAAGTTTCTGGCCATGCTTAAGCTGCTGCCCTGCTGGCGAGAGCCAGGCTCCCGGAACCCAGCCCAATCTCTAAGACCCCAGCATTCGCGTTGGGGCGACCTTCTATTTTCGCACCCAGACCCGCACGCCCCCGATCCAGGTTTCCAGCACTTTGGTGTCGCGCAGCGATTTACTGTCGACCTGGAAGGGGTCGCGGTCAAGCAGGACGAAATCGGCGAAATGGCCGGGGGTCAGGCTGCCGACCCGGTCTTCGGCCTTGGCGGCATAAGCCGCGCCGGTGGTGAAAGCGGCGAGGGCCTGGGTAAGGCTGATCTTCTGATCAGGCAGGAAGCCGCCGGGCGGATCGCCCGATGCGTCCTCGCGCGTCACGGCATCCGCCATGCCCGGAAAGGGATTGGGATCCTCGACCGGATAATCCGAGCCGAAAGCGAGCGGCACATGCTCGTCGAGCATGGTCTTTTCGGCATATGCGCCCTTCAACCGCTCGGGGCCGAGCCGCTTGACCGCCATATCATGATCCGACGTGGCGTGGGTCGGCTGCATCGAGGCGACCGTGCCATATTTGGCCATGCGCGGCAGATCGGCGGCGTCGATGATCTGGGCATGCTCGATCCGCCACCGGCGATCGCCGGTATAGGTCTGCGCCAGTTCCTCGATCGCATCGAGCACCTGCGCATTGGCGGCGTCGCCGATGGCGTGGACCGCGACCTGGAAATTGTCCATCGCCGCGCGGCTCATCAGATTCTTGAGCTTGGCGTCTTCCATGAATTGCAGACCGCGCGTCGATGGCATGTCGCTATAAGGACGCTTCAGCCAGGCGCCGCGCGACCCCAATGCGCCGTCGGCGAACAATTTGACCCCGACCATGCGCAGCCGTCCGTCGTACAGCCACGCCGTGGGCTGCGATCCCGCGATCGTGAGCGTGGTATCGACGCCAAGACCATAAGAGATGATCCGCGCACGCAGGCGGCCGGAATCACCCAGCCGCCGCAAGGATTCCCAATCCTCCACGCTGGTGCCCATATCGCACGTCGCGGTCACGCCGTCCGCGATCAATATCTCCTGCGCTTTGGCCATCGCCGCGTCGCGCTCGCGCGGGAGGGGCGAGGGCGCGGCTTTCTCAACCAGGCGGCGCGCTGCATCCACGAACAGGCCGGACGGATTGCCCTTGGCATCGCGCTCGATCCGGCCGCCGGCGGGGTCGCCGGTGCGCGCGGTGATGCCGGCCGCCTTCAGCACCGCCGAATTGACCAGCACCGCGTGCCCATCGACGCGCTCCAGGATCGTCGGCCTGTCGCCGGTGAAGGGGTCGAGATCGGCCGCAGTCGGGAAACGGCCCAGCTTCCATTTCTCCTGATTCCATCCGCCGCCGCGGATCCAGGCGGGCGTTTCATGCGTGGCCGCATAACGCTGGAGCTTGTGCTGTGCCTGTTCGAGGCTGTTGGTGTCGGTCAGATCAAGACTGAGCGCCTGGAAGCCGAGCCCCGAAACATGACCGTGCGCATCGATCAGACCCGGCAGCAGCGTGCGATGCTGGCCATCGAGACGATATTCGGGGCGTTCGGGCCGCGCTTCGCCGTCGTGGAGCAATTTCGCGACGCGACCGTCCTTGCCGACCAACAGCCCGCTGAAATGCTCAAGTTGGCCTTGGCCGTTGATCGTATAGCCGTTGATGTCGTCGATCAGACCTTCGGGCGTGATCGGTATTTCGGGGGGAGGGGGCGGGTCCTTCCTGCGCGCTTCGGCGGGGACGATCAGCGTCAGCGCGACCGCGCTTGCGAGCAGGAAGGCCTTCACCGGCCCAATCGCCGGATGATCGAGGACGTATCCTGTCGGCCGCCGTCCATCGCCTGCACTTCCGCGTAAAATTGGTCGACCAGAGCCGCGAGGGGGAGCGTCGCACCATTGCTGCGCGCCTCCTCCAGCGCGAGGCCGAGATCCTTGCGCATCCAGTTGACCGCGAAGCCGAAGTCGAATTCGTCCTTCGCCATCGTCGCCCAGCGATTCTGCATCTGCCAGCTGCCGGCGGCGCCCGCCGAAATCGCTTCGAACACCTTGTCCGTATCCAACCCCGCCGCCTGCGCGAAACGAAGTGATTCGGCGACGCCCTGGATCACGCCCGCAATCGCGATCTGGTTGCACATCTTGGCCGTCTGACCCGCGCCCGCTTCGCCGACGTGGACAATCCGCGCGGCGTAGGCCTGCATCAAAGGCTCAGCGGCGGCAAAAGCCTGTGCGCTGCCACCGCACATGACCGACAATTTGCCATTCTCCGCCCCCGCCTGGCCGCCGGAAACCGGTCCATCGATCACAAGCAGACCTCTGCGCGTTCCTTCCTCCGCCAGGCGACGTGCGATGCGCGCCGAAACAGTCGTGTGATCGACGAACAAGGCGCCCGCGCGCATGGCGGCGAAAGCGCCGTCTTGTCCTAACGTGACCTCGTCCAAGTCATGGTCGGCGCCGACGCAGGTGAAGACCGCGTCCGCCCCATCCGCCGCTGCGGCAGGCGTCGGAGCGGTCCGCCCCTTAAATCTCTTCGCCCAGGCGTCCGCCTTGTCGGCACTGCGATTATAGACGGTGACGTCATGCCCGGCGGCGGCGAGATGCCCCGCCATCGGCGCGCCCATTACGCCCAGTCCGATGAAGCTTACTTTTGCCATGAGGGATGCCTTACTGGTCCGTCTTGGGCGGCGCCAGCGTCCTGGGGTTCAAAAAGCGCGCATAGAAGCCTAGGGCGGAAAACCTATGGCCACGCTTCAAAAGTCCGCCGCAGCCTCCGCGCTGCCCGTTTCCATCGACGACGTCCGTGCCGCGCACGGCCGGATCATGTCGTCGATCGTGCGGACTCCGACGCTGATTAGCCGCACGCTCGGGCAGCTGACCGGCGCGACCGTCTATCTCAAATTCGAAAATCTTCAGTTCACCGCCGCCTATAAGGAACGCGGCGCGCTCAACAAATTGCTCCAGCTCGATGAAGGCGCGCGGGAGCGCGGTGTGATCGCGGCGTCGGCCGGCAACCATGCGCAGGGCCTGGCCTATCATGGCGCGCGGCTGGGCATTCCGGTCACGATCGTGATGCCGCGCACCACGCCCAATGTGAAGGTCAGCCAGACCGAGGGTCATGGCGCGACCGTGATCCTGCGTGGCGAGAATGTCGACGAATCGCTCGCCTTCGCGCGCGAGATGGCTGCGGAGAAGGGGCTGACCATCGTCCACCCCTTCAACGATCCGCAGGTCATCGCCGGCCAGGGGACGGTCGCGCTCGAAATGCTCGAAGCCGCGCCGGAGATAGACACGTTGATCGTGCCGATCGGCGGGGGCGGACTGATCTCCGGCTGCGGTACGGTCGCCAAGGCGGTTGGCGGGATCGAGGTGATCGGGGTCCAGGCGGAGCTTTATCCGTCGATGTACAACCGCATCAAAAGCGAGAGCCTGCCCTGCCAGGGCGATACGCTTGCCGAGGGCATTGCGGTTAAGGAGCCGGGATCGATCACATCGGAAATCGTCGCCCAGGTGGTCGACGACATCCTGCTGGTAAGCGAGCGCAATCTTGAGCAGTCGGTATCGCTGTTGCTCCAGATCGAGAAGACCGTGGTCGAGGGTGCGGGCGCGGCGGGCCTCGCGGCGCTTCTTGCCAACCCGGATCGGTTCAAGGGCAAGACGGTCGGCATCATCCTGTGCGGCGGCAATATCGACACGCGCCTGCTCGCCAACGTGCTGCTGCGCGATCTTGCGCGGTCGGGCCGGCTCGCGCGTCTGCGCATCAAGCTGCAGGACCGGCCGGGTGCGCTCTACAATGTCGCGCGCATCTTCGACCAGGAACAGGTCAACATCATCGAAGTCTACCATCAGCGGGTTTTCTCGACCTTGCCTGCCAAGGGCCTGATCACCGACATCGAGTGCGAGACGCGCGACGCCGCGCATCTCGCACGGCTCATGGCCGCGCTGGAAGAAGAGGGGTATGAAGTAAGCCCGGTCGAATTGGCTTAGACCTTGATAGGTGCAGGCTGAATCGGCCTGTACCTATCAGCATTCGGCGTCGCTGAAACGCGGTGGGCGTGCGGAACAACAAGATCCCGCCCAAGGGTGTAACGACTATTCGACGAGTCGAGGCGGCGCTTAACCATTAAAGATGGTAAAGCACCTTTTCATAGCATCTGCTTAGCGGCATAGTCGTTACCCAGGGGCAGTAAGCAAGGGTATCAACGGGCGGTGAGCGCGCAGTTCAAGTTTCCGAGGTTTTTCGTAACCTCGCCTGCGCCATGCCCCTATTTGCCGGGGCGCACCGAACGCAAGGTCTTCACCGAATTGTCGGGCACGCACGCCGCCGAGCTCAACGAAGCGCTCGGCCGGATCGGTTTCCGCCGCAGCCAGGGCGTGGCCTATCGGCCAAGCTGCACCGATTGCCAGGCGTGCGTTTCGGTCCGCGTCGTGGCCGGCGAATTCCAGCCCAACGCAACCCAACGCAAATTGATCAAGCGCAACGCGGACCTCGTGGTCAATGCGTGCGAACCGTGGACAACCGACGAACAGTTCCAGCTACTCCGCCGCTATCTTGCCGCCCGTCATCCCGGCGGCGGCATGGCCGAGATGGACGAGCTCGATTTCGCCGACATGGTCGAGCAGACTCCGGTCACCACCTTCATCGTCGAATATCGCGAACCGTCGACGAACGGGAAACCCGGCAAATTGATCGGCGCCTGCCTGACCGATCAGCAGTCGGACGGCCTGTCGATGGTCTACAGCTTCTTCGATCCCGAATGCGAAGATCGGCAGGGGCTGGGGACCTATATCATCCTCGACCATATCCAGCGCGCGCGCACCAGCCGGCTGCCGTTCGTCTATCTCGGCTATTGGGTGAAGGGATCGGCGCGGATGCAATATAAGGTCCGCTTCCAGCCGATCGAGCGGTTGGGCCCCAATGGTTGGCGGCGCTTCGACGCGGCGGAGATCGAGCCGGGCCTCCCGCCAGTGACAGGTGGAATGAAGTTCCCGAAGCTTTGAGAAGCCGCGAACTCGCCCCCTCTCGACACGGGAAAATTATCATATAAATTGTGCCCCCGACCGGCGCTGAAATGCGGCGCGGCGAGGAGGGGTTTTGCATATGCAGATGGGCACGATCGATATTGTCGTCGTCATTCTTTACGCGGTGGCGATCTTCGGCCTCGCGCAATGGGTGTCGCGCGACAAGGTCGGTGCGGGGCCCAAGAACACCACCGATTATTTCCTCGCTTCGAAGAACCTGCCCTGGTGGGCGATCGGCGCCTCGCTGATCGCGGCCAATATCTCGGCCGAGCAGATCGTGGGCATGGCCGGATCGGGCTACGCGATCGGCCTCGCCATCGCATCCTATGAGTGGATGGCGGCGGCGACCTTGCTGCTGGTCGGCAAATTCTTCCTGCCGATCTTCCTCAAGAACGAAATCTACACGATGCCGCAATTCCTCGAGCGGCGGTACGGGCGCACGATCCGCACGATCATGGCCTGCTTCTGGCTCGCGCTCTACGTGTTCGTGAACCTGACCTCGATCATCTGGCTGGGATCGATCGCGGTGACCAAGGTTGCGGGCGTCGACCAGACGATCGCGCTGATCGCGCTCGGCGCCTTCGCCTTGCTCTATCAGATCCGCGGCGGGCTGAAGGCTGTCGCGCTGACCGATATCGTGCAGGTGACCTTGCTCGTGCTCGGCGGCCTCATCATCGTCGTGCTGACGCTGGGCAAGCTCGGCGATGGCGCCGGGCTCCTTGCCGGCTGGCACAAGCTCACCGCCGCAATCCCCGATCATTTCCACATGATCCTGAAGAAAGGCGATCCGCATTATATGGATCTGCCCGGTCTGTCGGTGCTGATCGGCGGGATGTGGATCGCGAACCTCAGTTATTGGGGCTTCAATCAATATATCATCCAGCGCGCGCTCGCGGCGAAGAGCATCGACGAGGCGCAGAAGGGCGTGCTGTTCGCAGCTTTCCTCAAACTGATCATGCCGCTGATCATCGTCGTGCCGGGCATCGCCGCGGTGTTGATCGCGCCGGGCCTGCCCAAGCCCGACGAGGCTTACCCGTCGATGATGCGGCTTTTGCCGACCGGCTTGCTCGGCCTCGTCTTTGCGGCGCTGATCGCGGCGATCATCGCGTCGACCGCGTCCAAGATCAATTCGATCGCGACCATCTTCACCCTCGACATCTATGCGAAGCTCAAGGGCACGCCGACCGCGGTCGAGGATGGCGGCAGCAGCCATGGGACGCGCGAGCGGCATCTGGTGCTGGTCGGGCGCCTCGCCGCGATCGTGGCGATCATTATCGCGATCATCATGGCGAAACCGTTGCTCGGCAATTCGGACCAGGCCTTCCAGTTCATTCAGGAATTCACCGGCTTCTTCACGCCGGGCATCACCGTGATCTTCCTGCTCGGCCTGTTCTGGAAGCGCGCCAACGAGGTGGGCGCCATCGCCGCGGCGGTGGGATCGGTGGTGTTGTCCTGGCTGTTCAAGGTCGAATGGGCGAGCCTGCCGTTCATGGATCGAATGGGCGTGGTATTCCTGATCTCGGCCGCGCTTGCGGTCCTGATATCTCTAATCACGCCGCAAAAGCCGGAATCCGATACGATTGACACCGCAAATGTTGCTTATAGGACGCGGACCGGCTTCAATGCGGGCGCGGTCGCGGTCGTTCTGATCCTGATCGCTCTATATGCAACCTGGTGGTAGAATGCGCGTGGCGGGTGAAAACGGCAAATCAGCCAAAGACTTAAAGGGGGGTAGTCGCAACCTCACCTTCAGCATGCTCGAGCAATTGGGGCGCGCGATCGTCACCGGCCGCTACGACAATGAGCGCTTCCCGACCGAGGACGAGCTGACCGCGCATTACGCCGTCAGTCGTACGGTCACGCGTGAGGCGGTCAAGATGCTCACTGCCAAGGGCCTGTTGCGGGCAAAACCGCGCGCGGGCACGACGGTGCAGCCGGCTTCCGCCTGGAGCTTCTTCGACCCCGACGTGCTGCGCTGGCTGCTCGAGCGCAAATTCTCGCTGGACCTGCTGCGCCACTTCAACGAGCTGCGCAGCGCGATCGAGCCGCAGGCAGCGGCGCTGGCCGCGCGCGCCGGCCCGGGCCCCACGCATGACGCGATCGAGGCTGGCCTGCAGCGAATGGAAGCTGCCGAAAATGGCGAAGACGACGTGCTGGAGGCGGATATCGCCTTCCATATCGCGGTGCTGGAAGCCTCGGCCAATCCCTTCTTCCTGCAATTTCGCGACATGGTTGCGACCGCGCTGCAAACCTCGATCCGCTTCACCAACCGCTTCAAGGGGCATAGCGCGGACGTCGCCGCGCACCGTGCGGTCTTCACCGCGATCCAGGCAGGCGACGCGCCGGGCGCGCGCGCGGCGATGGCGGCGATCATCGGCGAAGTGATGGAATTCATCCAAAGCGCCGACGAGTAACAGGGAATCCCCCTCCTCCGAAGAGGAGGGAGAGATCGGTTTACTTCGCCGCTGCTGTCGAGAAGCGCAGTTCGATCAGGTTGTGATAGGTCTGGCCGGGGTCGAGCCGGACCGAACCGAAGCTCGGCTGGTTGACGGTGTCCGGGAACATCTGCGGCTCCAGCACGATCGCGTCGCCCTGGCGATACAGCTTCCCGCTCTTGCCCACGGTGGTGCCGTCGAGGAAGTTGCCCGAATAAAATTGAAGGCCCGGCTGATTGGAGAGCATCTCCATCACGCGGCCGCTGACCGGATCCTCGACGCGCACGAGCAGGCGCGGCGTGGGAGCGAGCGTCTTCGCCACCACCCAATTATGGTCGTAGCCCTTGCCGTACACGATCTGCTGGTCGGCATTCCGGACGCGCGCGCCGATCGCCGTAGGCTTGCGGAAATCGAACACGGTGCCGGCCACCGGACGGAATTCCCCGGTGGGGATCAGCCCTGCGTCGATCGGCGTATAATGTTCGGCGGGGATGGTGAGCAGCAGCCCCATCGCGCCGCGGGCCGAGCCCTCGCCCGCTAGATTCCAATAGGCATGGTTGGACAGGTTGACCACGGTCGGCTTGTCGGTGGTCGCCTTATAGTCGATCGTGAGATGGTTCTTCTCGTCCAGGCTATAGGTGGCGGTCACGGTCAGCGTGCCGGGATAGCCCATGTCGCCGTCCGGGCTGACGTAGCGCAAAGTCACGCTCGCCGCCGGACCCTTGGCAACCGAGACCACGTCCCAAATCGCCTTGTCGAAGCCCTTGGGGCCGCCGTGGAGCGAATTGGCGCCATCATTGACCGGCACCTGATAGGCCTTGCCGTCGAGCGTGAACTGGCCCTTGGCGATGCGGTTGGCGACGCGGCCGACGGTCGCGCCCATGAATTGGGGCTTGGCGATCAGCGTATCCATCCCGGCCGGCCCGACAACGACATCGTCGAAATGGCCGTGCCGATCGGCCAGCATCAGCGACTGGAGCGAGGCGCCATAGGTGATGATGCGCGCCTTGGTGCCGGCCTTGTTGCTGAGCGTGATCGCCTCGATATCATGGCCGTCCGCCTTGCCGAAGCCGGCTCGCGACACGTCCGCGGCCGACACGGCGGTGGTACCGGCGGCCGCCAGCAAGGTCATAATCAGTCTCCAGCTACGCATCGCGCTCTCCCTATGGTTCTTTATCCCCATTTGTAGGACATTATTCGCCAAGGGCAATTGCGATCGCATTGCTTCATGTCCGGCATGCGGCTAGCCAGCCGTCCGGTCATTCGTATTACAATTGTTTCAGAACGGGGAATGGTGAGAAAAGCACTGGTCACGATCGATTGGGGGACGACCAATCGGCGCATCTTCCTGCTCGACGCGGACGGCGCGGTGGTCGGGCGGGAGGCCGATTCGCTTGGCGTGACCGCAATTCCGGCGAGCGGCTTTCCGGAGGAGATGACGCGGCTGCGCGCCCGATTCGGCGATGTCCCCTTCCTGCTGGCGGGCATGATCGGATCAAACCGGGGCTGGGTCGAGGCGCCTTATCTGCCCTGCCCGGTGACAACGGAAGCCCTGCGCGACTCGTTGTTGTGGGTCGAACCGGGCCGCACCGCGATCGTGCCTGGGGCATGCATGGCCGCCGGCCGTGCCGACGTCATGCGCGGCGAGGAGGTCCAACTGTTGGGCGCGGTCGCCGCCGGCCTGGTCGCGCCCGATGCCTTGCTGTGCCTGCCCGGGACGCACGCGAAATGGGCGCGTGTCGCAGACGGCGCGCTCATTGGGTTCCGGACCGTGATGACGGGCGAGATGTTCGCGCTGCTGCGGGCGCATTCCCTGCTCGCACCGCAGCTTTCCGGCGCGGTTGCCGACGGACCGGCCTTTCGGGAAGGCGTGGCCCAGGGATTGGGCGAAGGCGCGTTGCTCTCCGATCTGTTCGGCACGCGGGCGCGGATATTGCTGGGCCGGATGCGGGCCGAAGATGCGGCTTCCTATGTGAGCGGCTTGCTGCTTGGCGCGGATCTGCGGATCGGGCTGGACGGCGCGCCGGAAGGGCCGATCGGACTGATCGGCGACCCGACGCTCACGCGACTCTATGGGGCGGCACTGGACGAAGCGGGCCGCACGCATCAGGAGGTGGACGGCGAGCGCGCCTTCCTTGCGGGCATGGCGATCGTAGCGAAGGATATTGCATGACGGCGTCCGAACTTTTCCGCGGCCATCTGGACCGCTGCCCACTGATTGCGATCCTGCGCGGCGTGACGCCGAACGAGGTCGTCGCGGTCGGCGAGGCGCTGGTCGAGGCGGGAATCAGCATCATCGAGGTGCCGCTCAATTCTCCCGATCCGCTCGCCAGTATCGAGGCTTTGGCCAAGCGCTTCGGCGACGCGGCGCTGATCGGCGCCGGCACGGTGCTGACGGTCGAGCAGGTCGGCCAGGTCGCGCGCGCTGGCGGGCGGATCATCGTCTCGCCCTCGACCGATTATGACGTGATCGCGGCGACCGCGGCGGAAGGCCTGGTGTCCGCGCCCGGCTATTTCACCCCGAGCGAGGCCTTCCTTGCGCTCAAGGCGGGAGCGACCGGGCTCAAGCTGTTTCCGGCCGAGGCGGCGACGCCGGCGCTGCTTCGCGCGCAACGCGCGGTGCTGCCGAAAGACGTACCGGTGCTGATCGTGGGTGGGGTCACACCGCACGCGGTCGGGCAATGGTTCGAGGCTGGCGCCGATGGTTTCGGGCTGGGTTCGGCGCTCTACAAGCCGGGTCAGACAGCCGCTCAGGTGGGCCAGCAGGCCCGCGATTTCGTCATCGCAGTGAAGGAAAGCAAGCGTGGCTAAAACACGGATCGGACTCATCGGCTATGGCAAGATTGCCGAGGACCAGCATGTCCCGGCGATTGCGGGCAATCCCGATTTCACGCTGGCGGCGGTCGCGTCACGCCACGCGCACCCCGATCTGGGCGTGCCGTTGTTCCACGATGCTCAGGACATGCTGCGCGGCGTCGAGCTCGACGCGGTCGCGATCTGCACCCCGCCGGGCCCGCGTCATGCGATCACGCGCTTCTGCCTCGAATCCGGCCTGCACGTGATGATGGAGAAGCCCCCCTGCCTCACGCTGGGCGAGGTCGCCGACCTTGCCGCCTGCGCGCAAAAGGAGGGGCGCAGCCTGTTCGCCACCTGGCATTCGCGCTTCAACGACACGGTCGAAAGGGCAGCCGCGATCACGCGCGCGGAGGGCATCGCGACGATGGACATCCAGTGGCTCGAAGATGTCGACAAATGGCATCCCGGTCAGGAGTGGATCTGGGAACGCGGTGGCTTCGGCGTGTTCGATCCGGGCATCAACGCGCTGTCGATCGCGACCTTGCTGTGTCCCGATCCGCTGCTGGTCCGCAAATCCGACCTCCGCATGGAAAAGCGCGGCCATCAGCCGGAAGGCGTGGTGCTTCAACTCGCCACCGGCGGGGTCGAGCAGGGCATCGGCGCACGCTTCGAATGGCGGTATCGCGGCACTGAGCAATGGACGATCGACCTCACTACCAAGAAAGGCACGCGCATCGCCTTGTCCAAGGGCGGCGCGGTGCTGCGCGTCGACGACGGCGCCGAGCAGCATGCGTCGAGCGGCGAATATCCAGGTCTCTATGCCCGTTTCGCCGAGCTGGTCGCCGCGGGCGAGAGCGAAGTGGATGTCGAGCCGCTGCGGATCGTCGCCGACGCCCTGCTCGCGGGCGAAAAGGCCTCCGCTTAAGAGCCTAGCCTTTGGTGCGCGGCAGGAACGGATTGGGCGGCGTCGTGAAATGCGTCGCCCAGCCGGCCGGGCGCGCGGCCAGATCGAGGTCGAGCACGCCGCCTCGGACGATCTCTTCATGCGTCAGCCAGGCGCGGTCGATCGGCTTCCCGTTGAGCCGCGCGGAGACGACATAGACATTCGTGGCCGACGCCGCGGGCGCATTGATCGTGAAGCTGCGCCCACCTTCCAGCCGGATCGTGGTACGCGTGAACAGGGGCGACGCGATGTAGTAAAAGGGCTGGCCCGCATTGGGGAACAGGCCGATCGCGCTCCAGACATACCAGGACGACATGGCGCCGGCATCGTCATTGCCCGGCAGCCCACCCGGGGTGGGGCGATAATCCTTGGCCAGGATCGCGCGAACGCGCTCGGCGGTACGGTCTGGCCGGCCCGCGTGGATATAGAGATAGGGCGCGAGGAAATCCGGCTCGTTGCTGTGATTGTAGCCGCCGCCGTCGAACAGCCGGTCGAGCCAGTCAGTGAAATGCGCCTCACCACCAGTCGCCGCAATCAGCCCCGCGACGTCGTGCGGGACATAGGTCGAATATTGCGCGCTTGATCCCTCGTAAAAAGGCGCATCCCACCAGGCGGTGCGGTTGTCGGGATAGGCATGATCGCAGTCGAAATGCGCTAGCCATGTCCCATCGCGATAGCGCGGGCGGATGCAGCGCAGATTCGTGTCCCACAAATTATGCCAATTGCCCGATCGCGCGAGGAAGTGCCGCGCGAGCCCCGCATTGCCCCCCGCCTGGGCTACCTCCGCGATCGCGAAATCGTCATAGGCATATTCCAACGTGCGCGAGGCCGAGCGCGTCTGATCGAGCGGCATATAGCCGAGCGCCGTATAGCCCCCGAGGACGCGGCCGACATTCTGCGGATCGGTCGATTCGACCTCGCCATCCTTGCGGATCGCTTCGAGCGCGAGCGCCCGATCGAAGCCACCCAGTTTTTTGACCACCGCATCCGCGATCAGCACGTCGCCGTTCGAGCCGCCCTGCGTCATGCCGTTCGCCCCTGCGATCCGCGCATCGGGCAGCCAGCCGGTATGGCGGTAGGTTTCGAGCAGCGAGTTGAGCATCGCGCGCTGGCGGTCGGGCTCGATCAACGTGAGCAAGGGATGTAGCGTGCGAAACGTGTCCCAGAGCGTGTAATAATCTTCGTAATGCGGCGCGTCCGACGCCCACCAGACATTTTCGCCGCTCACATCGTGCGGCATCGTATGGCTGCGGTAGAGCGCGCTCATGAAATTGCGCCGCTCAGCATCGCTGCCGCCTTCGATCCGGATGCGGTTCAGAACGTCGCGCCATTGGGCCGCGGCGGCGGCGCGGATCGCCGCTAAATCCCACCCGGCCAATTCGCCATCAAGATTGTGGCGGGCCTGCTCGACGCCGATGAAGGACACGGCGAGCTTGATCTGGACGACATTGGTTCGCCTGGTGTCGAACGTCGCGAAGGCGCCCAATGTCCGCGACGGATCCTCGCGCTGGTCGCCACCAGTGACGCCGCCCGGCCCGGGGTGGAACGTGAGCGTGCCGCGATCGGCCTCGAAATTGCCCCAGGCCTTTGCCGGCTGGTCGATCCGCGCCGCGAAATAGAGTTTAAGCGGCGCGATATTCCAGCCGCCGACGAACGCGCCCCAGCCCTGGAAGCTCTGGGCGTCGGTCCATTCCACATGCGCCTCGGTCGCCCTGGGGCCCTGCCCCATCAACTGGATCGCGGAGGTGGCATCGAGCGTGAGATTTCCGTCCGGCCCGGTCGGGAAGGTGACGCGGATCAGCCCCGCGCGCCGGGTTGCACTTGCCTCGACCGCGATCGGCTGGCCTTGGTCGTCGAGCACCGCGCGATAGAAACCGGGCGCGCCTGCTTCCTCGCGCCGCGGCAGCGCTGCGTTGCGCGGATCGAGCGGGCCGATCGTCGGCAGGACGCGGAAATTGCCATATTTGCTGTTCCCGCCCGTGCCGCTCTCGTGCGTGAAGCTGAGGCCGGTGACGAGCGAGTGGCTGTCATAGCCGTTGGTCGACCCGTTGGTCGTGTCCGGGCTCAGGCTGACGAGGCCGAACGGCACCGACGCGCCGGGAACGGTATTGCCGTCATTGGCATCATGCTCACTGCCGACGAAGGTGCTGACGAGTTCGAGCGGATCGGTCGCGGGCGGTTGCGCCGCCGCCGCGGCCACAAATCCCCATGCTGCAAGCGTCGCTGCCAGGCGCATATTATTGGGCCGGCGCGAGCGCGGCATCGAGTTTCTCCTGATCAAGCGCGCCTTCCCAGCGCGCGACGACGATGGTGGCAACCGCGTTGCCGATGAAGTTGGTGAGGCTGCGGCCCTGGCTCATGAAGCGGTCGACGCCCAGGATCAGCGCCATGCCCGCGACCGGCACGGCGGGCACGATCGACAGCGTTGCCGCCAGCGTGATGAAGCCTGCGCCGGTGACGCCGGCGGCGCCTTTGGACGACAGCATCGCGACCGCGAGCAGGGCCATCTCCTGCCCGAGGCCGAGATGCACATCCAGCGCCTGCGCGATGAACAAGGCTGCCAGCGTCATGTAGATATTGGTGCCGTCGAGATTGAAGCTGTAGCCGGTCGGCACGACCAGCCCGACCACGGCCTTGTCGCAGCCGGCCGCCTCCATCTTCTCGATCAGGCTGGGCAGCGCGGCTTCGGAAGAGGAGGTGCCGAGAACGAGCAGCAACTCGGCCTTCAAATAACGCAGCAGAGCCCAGATCGAGAAATTGTTGAGCCGCGCGACCAGCCCCAGCACCAGCGCGATGAACAGGAACGACGTCAGGAAGAAACAGCCGACCAGCGCGCCCTGATAGAGCAGAACTTTCACGCCATATTTGCCGATGGTGAAGGCCATCGCGCCGAACGCGCCGATGGGGGCTGCGCGCATCACGATACCGACGATACGGAACACAATCAGAGCCAGCCGTTCAAGCAGGTCCGAAACCGATCGCGCGCGTTCGCCGACCAGGCTGATCGCGATGCCGGTCAGCACCGCCAGGAACAAGGTCTGGAGGATATTCCCCTCGGTCAGCGCCGACAGCATCGTGGTCGGGATCAGCCCCATCAGGAAACCGACCACGCTCTGGTCGTGCGCCTGCTCGACATAATCGGCGATGGCGGTCGCATCGAGGCTGGCGGGCGCGATGTGCATGCCCGCGCCCGGATGCGCCGCCAGTGCGACCGCCAGCCCGATCATCAGGGCGAGCGTCGAGAAACAGAAGAAATAGAGGAAGGCCTTGGCCGCCACCCGGCCGAACGCCTTCAATTCGCCCATGCCCGATATGCCGGTGGTCACTGTCAGGAAGATGACGGGTGCGATCACCATCTTGACCAGCTTGATGAAGGCATCGCCCAGCGGTTTGAGCGACGCACCGAAGGCGGGCCAGAGCGCGCCGACGGCGATTCCCAGCAGGATCGCGATCAGCACTTGCCCGTGCATCGAACGCAGGAAGCCAGTGCTCGCCTGGGTTTCGCTTGTTATCATCCGCCGCTCCCTTTGCCGCATCATCAGCGGCACCAGGGCGGCACGCAAGGGGGGATGATTTCCGCAGTCAGCTGCCGCTGCCGCTAATGCCGTCCCCCGGCGGCATTAGCGGCAGGGAGCGCGCCTCAGAAGCCGAAGCGCAAGCCTACGCGATAGACGCGCCCGAGGATGTCGTAGAGCGACGGGCTCGGGAAGCCGGGCAGATAGGGCGGCGACTGGTTGAGCAGGTTGTCGACCTTAAAGTAGGCCGAGACCTGCGGCAGGATCTTATAGGACCCGCCGATATCAACGTAGAACGAGCCCTTGATCCGGTTGTTGTTGATCGTCGGATGTTGGGGCGTCGCAACCGGGCAGCTGCTCTGGCACTCAATATAATTGTTGTTGTACTTGCCGTCGGAGAACCAGCGCTCCTGGACCAGGAGAGACCATTTGTCGGTCTCGTAGGTTTGAATGGTCAGGAACTTCCAGTTCGGCGTGCTGCCCGTGTTGATGCCCGCCGTGTCGTTGGGAATCGTGTTCGGCAGACCGGTATCCGTCACATATTTGATGATGTGCGTCGCCAGACCGCGGACGGTGAACGTGCCGTCGAGCCCGAGCGGGCGCGCCCAACGATAGCTGCCTTCAATGTCATAGCCAGTCGTCTTGATCGAAGCCAAGTTGAATGGCTGCACATTGATGTAGTTCGGGCCGTTGGGATTGTTCAGGTTGAACGCGTCGCACGTCGGAAGCGTCTTGTTGAAACAGCCTTGAACGATATCGTTGACGCCCAAGGTACCGACCACGTTTTTCATCTTGATCGAATAATAGTCGACCGACAGGCTGAAGCCCGGCAACCACTTGGGATTGGCAAGCACCGCGCCGACCGACGTGTTGCGGGCGATTTCCGGCTTGAGGTTGGGATTGCCGATCGTGTTCTGGATCGCCAGCACGTTCACGTTGCGGAACGGATCGAGGAAGTTCGGCTGCGTGGTCGTGACCGGCGCGGCGAACAGTTCCGAAAGGTTCGGCGCACGAACGTCACGCGAGGTGACCGCGCGGAGGCGGAAACCATCGAGCGGCGTATCCCACGTGCCGCCGATCTTCCACGTCCAGACCGTGCCGGACGTGCTGTAATCGGTGATGCGCGCGGCACCGTTCAAATTGGCGCGGCCAATGCCGTCGGGCGCGTTGAACAGCGGGAGATCGGCCTCGAAGAAGGCTTCCTTCACATTATATTTGCCGGCGCCGTTCTTGTAGTTGCCGGCGAACCAGTTGTTCCCCGTGGTCAACAGGATCGGGTCCGCCGGATATTCCGCGCTGTATGGCGTCCCCGGAATGCCGGCCTGCGCGTTGATGCCGTTGCCATACGGATCGGCGGTCACGCGATATTGTTCTTTGCGCCACTCGCCACCGAACGCGATCGAGAGCGGACCGGCCCACAGATCAACCGGCGAGCCCGAGAAGTTGAGGCTGACGACGTCCTGCCGCTGACGGCTGTGCTGATATGGGCTGTGGCTCGGCTGGACATACTCAAGTGCCGCCGCCGACGGAGGCGTGGCGCCGAAGGGGTTGATCGGCTGGCAACCATTGGCCCGCGCCACCGGATCGGCGCAGACGATCACGCCGTTGAGCAAAGTCGCATTGATCGCCTGATCGAAGTGCCGGTTGAGCATGATGTGGCTGACGTCGACGACCGTCTTGTTCAAGCCATATTGATAATAAGCGTCATAGGACCAGTCCGTCCCGAACAGGGGGACCTTACCCTTCGCTCCAAGGACGTAGCGGAACTGACGTCGATCCGTATCGACGCGGGTGCTCGGCAGGATCGCGTTGCTCGTCCCGAAGCCGAACGAGGTGATGCCGGCCGTGACGCACTGCGCCTTGACGGAAGCCGGCAGGAAGGCGTTTGAGCACTGAATTGTCAGGCCCGGCCGTGCCATGCCGTTGATCGGCTGGTTGTGCGTCTTCACTTGCGCGACGTTGACGGTCACATAGACTTCGTTGTTGTCGGCGAAATCATAGCCGACGCGGCCATAGCCATCCCACCGCTTGAGCGCGGACTGCAGCGTGCGACCAGCGTCGACATTGCCCGACGTATCCCCGCCAACGCAGAAGCCCGGATAGCAGCCGATGACCGCTCCGTTGGCCGCCTTCGACGGCACGCCGTTGGATCCGTATTTGAATGGAACCGGGTTACCAGCCGGATCGAAAGCGATGCCCTGCAGCGGCCCGCTGGTGATCAGCCCATATTTGGCCTGGTTATAAGGCTGGCCGTAGTCGGTGACGATGTACTGGGGAAAGCCGTCGTTAAGGACGTTGCGATTGACCACGGTACGGCCGGTGAACCAATCCCGGCCTTTCGCCAGGCCGAAGCCATAGTCGCCGGGGCCGACGCCGCCCTCACGATCATATTCGCCGCTCACCTCGAAATGAAGGCGATTGTCGAGCAGGGCCTTGCCGTAAGCCGCCTGCGCCAGCACGGTTTTGTCGTCACCATATTTGGTGATCGCACCCTGGACGTTGCCCTTGAAGCCTTCGAATCGCGTGTCGGTGATGAAGTTCACCACGCCGCCGACCGCGTCGGACCCGTAGGAAGACGAAGCGCCGCCGTTCACTACGTCGACGCGCTTGATGAGCAATTGCGGGAACAGGCTGACGTCGGGAACGCCGGTGACGTTGGCGGGAACGACGCGCTGATTGTCGATCAGGGTCAGCGTGCGGATGGTGCCGAGACCGCGCAGCGAGAAGGAGCTGAGGCCCTGCTGGCCGCTCGACGTGCTGAACGTGTTGGTGGTCGTGCCGCTCGAGCCCTGCAGCGAGGGCAACTGGGCGATGGTGGCAAAGACGTTCGGCTGGGCATTCAGCGACAATTGCTCGGCCCCGATCACCGAGGTCGGCGTCGGCGCCTGGAACCCGCTGCTCGTGATGCGCGAACCCGTGATGATAACGTCACCCGCGTCCTCGACAGAGGGAGCCGTGCCCGCAGGCTGTGGTGCGACCGGTGCCGGCGTTGCGGTAGCGGCTGTCTGCGCCAGCGCGGGCATTGCGAACAACGACGCAATCAGTGCGACAACGCTGGTGGACCGGGCGCTGCGAGCGCGTACCCGCTTGAGCGCCGGGTGTGTCGCCTGAGTGTTGGAATCGCTGCCGGTCGTGGCGCATATCGCCGCCGAGCTCTTTGCACGCATTGTATTATCCCCTCTAAATTCGGCGTTCATGACGCCATCGGTTCCGTTGCCGTCGCGACCCTTACGGGCGATCGATAACGTTACCATCATTGGGGTAGTTGCGGGTTGTGCGACTGTCAATACTCAGACATAACGCCTCGCGGGAGGCCACTTTGAGCGCGCGGTGTGATGCTCGGAGCGGCGCGATTTGTGTTGAGAGAGGCCCCCGGGCGCCATAGAGAGCGGCCGGAACGCGTATGGTATTGATAACGTTACCTAGGAGGGGAATCGCCAATTGGCCCGGACTGACACCACGCCACCCGGCGGCGGTCGCCCCGCTTTTCCCTATATAAGATGGACCATCATCGGGCTGTTCGTCGGCGCGATGATCCTGAATTATATGGCGCGCTCGGTATTGGGCGTCGCCGCACCGGTTATCCTGACCGAACAGCATATCTCCAGCGAGCAATATTCGTGGGTGGCCAGCGCCTTTCAGGCGGGCGTCATGTTCCAGCCGCTGGCCGGCTATCTGCTGGATGGGGCCGGATTGCGTATCGGCTTCGCTGTATGTGCGGTGATATGGTCGCTGATCACCATGGCGCATGTCCTGGCGCAGGGGTGGTTCTCCTTTGCGGGTCTCCGGTTCGCTTTGGGATTGGCGGAGGGCTCGGCGCAGCCGGCCGGGCAGAAGCTGATCGCCGAATGGTTCCCCGCGCGTGAGCGCGGCGTGGCGGGCGGGATCTACAATATCGGGGCGTCGCTGGGCGCGGTGGTCGCGCCGCCGCTGGTCGCGTGGGCCGTCATGACGCAAAGCTGGCGGCTCGCCTTCGTCGTCGCCGGGGTGCTGGGTCTGGCTTGGTCGGCCGCGTGGCTCTTGTGGTACCAGCCGCCCGCGCGCCATCGCCGTCTCGGCGCGGAGGAGCGCGCCTATATCGAGGGGGGCCAAGAAGGCTATCTCGCCGCCAGCGGCCGGTCCCGGATCCTGAGCCTGCTCGGCCGTCGCGAAATGTGGGGCATCGCGCTGCCACGCATGCTCGCAGACCCGGTGTGGGGCATGCTCTCGGTCTGGATGCCGCTCTATCTGGCGCGCGTGCGCGGATTCGACCTGGCGGGTATCGCCCTGTTCGCATGGCTGCCCTTTCTCGCCGCCGATATCGGATGCCTCTTTGGCCCGGGGGTGGTGGCCTATCTGCAGCGGCGGGGGATCGATCTGATCGATGCGCGCCGCTGGGCCTTCACGCTCGGCGCGTTGCTGATGACGGGGATGACCCTGGTCGGCGTGGTGACGAACCCTTACGTTGCCATCGCCTTGCTCTGCCTTGGCGGATTCGCGCACCAGACGTTGTCGGTGACGGTGATCACGATGGCGTCGGATCTGTTCCGCCGGGACGAGGTCGCCACCGTCGCCGGCATGGCGGGCCTTGCGGGCAATCTCGGTATCCTCCTTTTCACACTCGTGCTCGGGCACATGGTCGACCAGGTCGGCTATGGCCCCTTCTTCATCGCGCTCGGCCTGCTTGACCTGATCGGCGCTGCGATCCTCTGGACCCTGGTGCGCAAACCGGCATGACGCGTTTTCACAATCCCATACTTCCCGGCTTCAACCCCGATCCGTCGATCTTGCGGCTCGGCGAAGACTTCTTCATCGCCACGTCCACCTTCGAATGGTTCCCGGGCGTGCAGATCCATCACAGCCGGGACCTGGTCCATTGGCGGATGGTGGGACGGCCTTTGTCGCGCGCGGCGCAGCTCGATATGCGCGGCGATCCGGATTCCTGCGGCGTCTGGGCGCCGGATCTCAGCTATGCCGATGGCCGCTTCTGGCTGACCTATACCGACGTCAAACGCTTCGGTCAGTCGACCATGGACGGCGCGAGCAGCGTCACCTTGCGGGATTTCCATAACTATCTCGTCACGTGTGACCGCATCGACGGCGACTGGTCGGATCCTGTCTATCTCAACAGCAGCGGGTTTGATCCCGCGCTGTTCCATGACGATGATGGCCGCACCTGGCTGGCGAACATGCTGTGGGACCATCGTCCCGACAGGCCGCGCTTCGCGGGCATCGTCGTGCAGGAACTAGACCGGGGCACCGGCGCGCTGGTGGGCGAACCCCGCTTGATCTTCGAGGGGACGGAGCGTGGCTTCACCGAGGGTCCGCATCTCTACAAGCGCGACGGCTGGTATCATCTTCTCGTCGCCGAGGGGGGGACGGGTTGGCATCATGCGGTCGTGATGGCGCGTTCGCGCAGCTTGTTCGGTCCGTACGAGGTCCATCCCGATGGCGCGGTGCTGACGTCGGCCGGGTCGCGCGACGGCCCGTTGGCGCGGGCCGGCCATGGCGATCTCGTCGAACTCGCCGACGGCAGCCCCTGGCTTGCTTATTTGTGCGGAAGGCCCTTGCCCGGCCGAGAACGCTGTGTGCTGGGCCGGGAAACCGCGCTCCAGCCGATGCGCTGGGATGAGGATGGCTGGCTGCGCAGCCTGACCGACAATGCCGCACCCGATCCGCAGCCGCCTGTCCCGCCGCTGCCGCCGGCTCCCTGGAAGGAGGCGGCGTGGGACGGCAATTTCGAGCAAGGCCCACTGCCGGCCGATCTGCAATGGTTGCGCACGCCGTATCCCGACGAGCTATTCAGCCTGAGCGCCCGGCCAGGCTTTCTCCGGCTATACGGGCGGGAGACTGTTGGCAGCCAATTCCGGCAGAGTCTGGTCGCGCGCCGGCAGCAGCATTTCCGCTACACCGCGACGACGAGGCTCGAATTCGAACCCGCCGACTTCCAGCAGGCGGCGGGTCTGATCTGTTATTATAACAGCACCAAATTCCATTATCTGCTGGTCACGCGCGATGGGGATGCTCGGCAGCTTCAGGTGATGACCGCCTCGCCCGACGAGGCCAAGCTTCGCATGAAGACGATCGTGTCCGCGCTTCCCGACGGCGCGATCGAACTTCGTGCCGAAGCAGACCTCGACGAACTGCGGTTCGCGTGGCGAGGCGAAGGAAGCGACGACTGGCACGTCCTGCCCGATATCTTCGACCTCAGCCTTCTCTCCGACGAAGCATCCTTGCCCGGCCTTCCCAACTTTACCGGCGCGTTCGTCGGCATGGCCTGTCAGGATATGCGCGGTACGGCGATACCGGCGGATTTTGCCTTCTTCCGGTACGAGCCGGGCGGCGACGCCGGTTAAGATCCGGTCGCGGATCGCCTCGGGCTAGACCGGATCGTTGGATCCGACCGGCGAGGTGGATTGCCGCTCGACGATCTCGTGCGGGAGCACGCGGTCGGAATATTTGCCGCTCGGCGATCCGGCGGCGATTTCCGCCGCCAGCAGGCCGAGCGCCTCCGCCGCCAGCCGATGGACCGGCTGGTGCACCGTGGTCAGCGGCGGCCACAATGTGAGCGCGGCCGTGGTGTCGTCGAAGCCAACCACGGTCAGCTCGTGCGGTACGTCGATCTGACGCCGATGCGCGACCGAGACCACGGCGGCGGCCATGTCGTCGTTGCTGGCAAAGATGGCGGTCGGCGGCGGGGTCGCCTCCAGCAATTGTTCGCCGGCGGCGAGGCCGGATGCGAAACTGAAGTCGCCCTGCGCGATGTTGGTACGCACATCGTCCTTCTCGCGCACCGCCGCGTAGAAACCGGCCAGCCGCTCGAGACTGGCGGTTTGATCCGGGTTGCCGACGATGAAGCCGAGCCGGCGATGGCCCTTTTCCATCAATTGGCGGGTCATCTCATAGGCTGCGCCGCGATCGTCGATCCGGACGCAGATCGCGTCGCCGACGCCGTGTGCGCCGACCGCGGCCATCGGCAGGCGCGCCTCGCGAAGGACCTTTAGCAGTGAAGGGCATTCGCCCAGCGGAGGCGTCAGGATCACCCCGGAAATGCCCGCCGCGATAAGGTCGCGGAGCGCGCCTTCCTCTGGAGGACGACCCTCTTCGCCCTTGAGCAGGATGAGGCGCGCACCGCGGATCGATGCCTCCTCGAACACGCCGGTGAGAAAATCGCTCATGAAAGCGGCGCTGGGATTCGAATAAATGACGCCGATCCGCAGTTCGCCTGAGGTCACAAGGCTTCGCGCCGCGACATTCGGAGTATAACCAAGCGCGCGGATAGTCTCCTCGACGGCAGTACGCGTCTGCGGCGCAACGCCGGTCCGGCCATTAATTACCCGCGACACCGTCATCGGCGAGACGCCGGCCCTGGCAGCTACGTCGATGATCGTTGCACCACGCGTGCGACCGTTCTTGACCAACCTTGTCTTCCTGCCCCGTACCGCTGAAGCCGGACCTAATCCATTTTACGCCAGACGCAACGATCATGAGCAGTCTGGTCGCGGTGAGCCGGTCGACACGGCGAGCCCGGGCGACCTGGAATGCGGCCGCGCGATGTTGACGTTAACAATCGCCGGCAGCCACAGGCGCCCCATATCGGCGGGATGACGGCGTATGCCGGGCCCTAGCCTTCAGGCATGCGCGGGGCGCCAGGGCAGAGCCGCGGCAATCAGCCCGCCGACGCGCTCGACCTGACGCCAGAGCAGATAGAAGCCGACGCCACCGATCGTCGACAGGATAACAGTGGCGGCCACGATCGCCGGCTCCGAATGATGGAGCAGCGCCTGTACTTTACCCGTCCGCGTCGCCGCCATGGCGAAGCCGTGCGTGATGTAGATGAAGAACGTCGCACGAGCCCATAATGCGATCGGCGCATTCGCGATGGCGGGAAGCCGCACTCGAGGGACATAGAGAATGAGCAGCATCGCCACGACGAGCATGACCGTATGCAGATTCAGGAAGCCCCACCCGACGCCGGCGGCTGCCACGCCGAGCAGGACACACGCCAGCCGTTCGCGCGCGCTTCGCGCCTCCGCCACCATCCACCCGAGCGCGAAAGCGAACGCCCAGCAATCGAGTTGGTTGTTGGGGAACATCAGCGCTCCCGCTGGCAGAAGTGCGGCGTACACCAGCCATTTGGCTGCGTAGGCCGCCGCGAACAATGCGAGGCCGAATTGGAAGCCTGATCGCTGTGCGAAAGCGCGTATTGGCGGGATCGCGAACAGCGCCGTCAGGATCAACAGGCATTGCAGCAACACCCCGATGAACCAGTAGATCACGAAATTCGCTGCGTCCGGGTAACGGACATAATCGTCGAGCAAAAGGAACGTGCTCCAGGCGACATAAGGTCCGCCATGAGCCCATTGCGCGCATTTGTAGAGGATGATCAGATAGAAGGGCAGAACGATCCGGCGCAGGAAATTGCCGATCACTGCGAGCCGCCGCTCGGACAATAAAGTCCCCTTCTGGAACCGGCACGAATTGTAACCCGCGGTCATCAGCAAAGCGAGCGCGCCGCCGGTCCAGCTCGCGGCGAGATCGTGGAGGCTCGCCATTTCGCCCATGACATGGCCGGTGACGATCGTGGTCATCGCCACGGGCCGGATCAGCATCTCAGCTTCGACGGTGACAAAACGGCGTGCTCTGGGGGGCGGCGCGGCGGAGGCAAGCGCCTCAAGCTCAGCGATGCTCAGCATCTCCCAATGGTCGGGCAGATAGCCGAGCAGCTTCTCGATCCCGAGCGACACCTCGATATAGCCGAGCGAATCGCCCCCAAGCGAGGCGAAGCTCTGGTCGGACGCGATGCCCGATCGGTTCAGCGCGCGGGCGTAAAGTGCGATCAGGCCGCCCGCGCCGGAGCTTTCGGCTATCGCGTCGCGCTCGGCCTTGATCGCCTTTGCGAGCGCCAGGATTGCGGGACTGTCGGGCTTGCCGGACGCCAGCCGTGGCAATGGGTCGGGCGCGAATGCCACCAGCGCACGCGGTGGGATGGCCGTCTCCTGATCGATCAGAGCGGTCGCCGTCGCGACCAGCGCTTCATCGTCCAGGCAGACTGCGATCGCCTCGTCATCCCCCGCGACCACCGCGCGAATATTGTGGCGGACAAGCAGGGCTTCGATTTCGTCGAGGCTGATGCGTAGTCCGGCGATCTTGCTGAAGCGGGACAGGCGGCCGACAATGCGGAAGATGCCCGGCGCGGCCTCCTGGCCGAGATCGCCCGTACGCAACATTGCGATCTGTCGGCCCGCCGCGAGCTCCTCGGGCTGGGTCGCATATCCCATCATGATGTTCGGGCCTTCGTAGACGAGCTCTCCGGGCTCGCCCGCGGGCAGCCTTCGGCCGTCCGGACCCTCAACGTGAAGCGTGCCGCCGGGGATGGCGCGTCCTATGCAATCGCCATAATCGCGCTGCAGCTCGGGAGGCAGATAGGCGATGCGCGCGGTCGCCTCGGTCTGGCCGTACATTACGAAAAACCGGATGCCGCGCTTTTCCGCCCAGCCGCCGTAGAGCGCGCGCAAATCGGCGGACAGGCGTCCCCCGGCCTGCGTCAGCGTCCTGAGGGACGGCAGATCGCGGTCGAAGAAGCCCGAGGCAGCGAGCAGCTCGTAGGTATAGGGCACGCCCGCCATGCTCGTTGCGCCCTGGGCCGCGAACAGATCCCAGAATGTGCCGTCTACCACGGACCGGTCCGTCAGCACGATCCTCGCGCCCGACAGAAGATGCGAATTGATTACCGAAAGGCCGTAGGAATAGCCGATTGGAAGCGTGGTGATCGGCGCGTCCTCGTCGGAGATGCCGAGATAGTCCGCGATCGATGCGGCGTTGGCGTGAAGCGCTTCGTGCGACAGGCGCACCAGCTTGGCGGCACCGGTCGATCCGGATGTCGACAGCATCAAGGCGAGGTCGGGGTGGAGTTCGTGCGGGGCGTCGCTCAGCCGCCGAATCTCGCCTGCCGCGTCGACAGTCAAATTGGGGCGGAAGCCTCTAAGGATCGGTTCCGCCGCCGCACCCGAGGACAGGATCACGGGGTGGCGCGCGCGCAGACAGGCGACCAGCGCGACGATGCTGGGTATCGTGTTGCCCGCCTCGATCAATATCAGCTGCCGGTCCGGGCCGAAGGCTCGCGCAAAATCGTCCGCCTTTGCGGCAAGATCGCGATAGGATATTTCCCGGCCGGCCTCATCGCACAGGGCGATGCGGCCGCCCCATCGATCGAGCGCGTCCCACAGCCAGTCAGTCAATCCCGTCGCCCTCTTGTCGAGTAGCCCCGCGTCACGGCGGAAATGGCCTCGCCATGAACTATGGACCCGTTTCGAAAGCGCAAGGAAAATGCGGGGAGCAGGCAAATCGAGTATTTTTAATCTCGCGCTTCGCGCAGTTGGGCGCGAGTCCTGCTCGACTTGCCGCAATTTCCGGCCAAGCCGGGAACCTTTTCGCACCTGCACAACTCCCCGAATAGCGAGCAGGCACATGTGGGGTGGCGTAGATGAAGCATCGGGAACCGATCTACGGCCTGGACCTGATCCGATTCCTTGCGGCGATGGCTGTGGTGGGGTGGCACGTCGCCTATCGCTTTTTCGATGCGCGCGCGGGCCACATCCGCGTCTTCGTGGATGGTGTTCCGACCGGTGAGGGGCCGCTGCACGCGGTAACGCAATGGGGCTGGATCGGGGTCCAGGTCTTCTTCGTCATCTCGGGGCTGGTGATATCCTACAGCGCCGAAGGGACGAGCCCACGCCGCTTCCTGCTGGGCCGGTTCGGACGGCTATTCCCCGGGGTTCTGGTCTGCGCGGCGCTCATCTTTTCGATCGACTATCTGTTCTGGCATCAATCGCTGTTCGGATTGGGCAAGGCATTGGCCAAGACCTTGCTCTTCTGGCCGTTGGGCGGATGGCTCGTTCCCCAATTCTGGACGTTGCCGGTCGAGATCGTTTTCTATGCCGTGGTATGGGCCTTCGTTGCCGCGGGCTGGTCCGATCGTCTCGACGGACTGGCGCTAGCGCTTGTCGGCACGAGCGCGCTGCACCTGGTTTTCACAACCTTTGGCCTGCCGGCTATTCACGGCCAACTCGCCAATGTGCTGCTTCTGAAATACGGCATGTATTTCGCGATGGGCATCTGCCTTTGCTCGATCGATCGAAGGGGCTGGTCGCCAACGCGGTTGTTCGTAATCGCCTCTACGATCGCGCTTGCCATCCTCGAGATTCCCCAATCGATGCATCCCTATGGCGTCTATTCCGCCGCGGCCCCTTACAAGTGGGTATGGCCGTTCGCTATCTGGCTCACCGCGGTCGCGCTCATCACCTTATCCCTCGGTTGGAAGAGCGAGATTGCGCGCCTGATACGCGCCGCGCGACTGGGCGGCCTGTTCCGCACGATCGGCCTCGCCACCTATCCGCTGTACCTTATCCATATCCATGTCGCGGGGATGGCGATTACGCTCGCGCTTGCGGCCGGCGTCGGCCTGATGCCTGCGCTGATGATCGGGGTGGTCCTGTCCGTGCTGGCTGCGGTGCTGATCGCAGTGCTGATCGAGCCGCGGATCCGCCGGCTGGTATTGCTGCCCTTTGGCGGTCCCAGCACGCGCGACAAGGCAACCGAAGTGCGGCCGACGCTTCCGGGGCTGGGCGAATTCTCGACGGAGCGCGCCTGACGCGGCGCGCGTCGGCGGCGCGATCCTGGTCGCCACTGGCACGGATTCGCCGCGCTAACTTGGGAGGATGGTGACCCCTACGGGAATCGAACCCGTGTTTCAGCCGTGAAAGGGCCGCGTCCTAGACCGCTAGACGAAGGGGCCATCCGGGCGCCCGCTTAGGGGGGCGAAACCGCGAGGTCAACCGCAGTGGTGGATCAATCGGCCCCCAAGTCGGCCCTGGCCGCGGTCAATCGGCCCAGGCCGCGTCGTCGATGTGCAATTCAGCCTGGCGCGCGCCGTTCCACGTATCGAGCCTGGCTCGGCCCGCGAGCCACAGGCGGCGGTTGGGTCCGGCGCCGAGCAGCGCCAAACCGAGCGCGCTGTCGGCCTGGCGGAAGGCGATCGTCTTGATCGAGCGCCCGTCCTCGCCCGCGACAACCGCGCGGACATGGCCATTTCCGACCACGTCGCACTTGATGATCCGCACCGGTCCGGCCGCGACGCGCGGCGCCGGCCAGCCCGCACCATAAGGGCCGCCCGCCTCGAGCGCATCGATCAAAGCGGGCGCGACTCCGCCCGCGCTCAGTACCGCATCCAGCAGCAAGGCGCGGTCGTCGCGCGCCTTGGCGACGTCGGCGGCGAGGCGCTGGTCGAGGAAATCGGCGAGCGCGTCGATCTTGCCCGCCTCGATCGTCAGGCCCGCCGCCATCGCATGGCCACCGCCCGCAACGAGCAGGCCCATATCCCTGGCGGCGAGGACGGCCGCACCCAGATCCACGCCCGCAATCGACCGGCCCGATCCCTTGCCAATGCCGTCCGCATCCACCGCGATCACGATCGCCGGACGGCCCATTTTCTCCTTCAGCCGGCTCGCGACGATCCCGATCACGCCGGGATGCCATCCTTCGCCCGAGATCACGGCGACCGCGCGATTGTCCTGGCCTGCGAGCATGGCCTCGGCGGCCTCGGTCACGAGCATCTCGATCGCGCGGCGCTCCTCGTTCAGCCGGTTGAGTTCGGTCGCGATCGCCTCGGCCTCGGTTTCATCCTCGGTCGTGAGCAGGCGCACGCCGAGATCGGCCTTGCCGACACGGCCGCCCGCATTGATGCGCGGCCCCAGGGCGAAGCCCAAGTCGGTGCACGACGGGGCCTTGGTCAGACCGGCCGCCCGCATCAGCGCGGTAAGGCCGACATTGCCGCCTTTGGCCATCACCTTGAGCCCCTGCGCCACGAACGCGCGGTTGAGGCCTTTCAATTGCGCGACGTCCGCGACCGTGCCGAGCGCGACCAGGTCGAGCAATTCGATCAATTTGGGTTCGGGCTTGTCGGCGAACCAGCCGCGTGCGCGCAGCGTACGCAGCAGCGCCGCGCCGAGCAGGAAGGCCACGCCGACCGCGGCGAGATGGCCATGCTTCGCGCCTTCATCCTCGTCGAGCCGGTTGGGGTTCACCAGTGCGAACGCCTTGGGCAATTGCGCTGCGCATTTGTGATGATCGACGATGATCACGTCGACCTTCTCGTCCGCCACCATCTCCAGCGCCTCGAACGCCTGCGCGCCGCAATCGACCGTGACGATCAGGCTGGCGCCGCTGCGTGCGATCTTGACCAGCGCCTCGCCCGACGGGCCATAGCCTTCCATCAGCCGGTCGGGGATATAGGCCTGCGGATCGAGCCCGAGCCCGCGCAGCAGCCGGATCAGCAAGGCCGCCGAGGTCGCGCCGTCGACGTCATAATCGCCGAAGATGGTCACCGGCTCGTCCGCGAGCACGGCGGCGGCGAGACGCTCGGCCGCGACCTCCATGTCACGGAAGATCGACGGGTCGGGCATGAAGCCGCGGATCGTGGGCGTGCGATGCTGCTCGATCGCCTCGCGCGGGACGCCGCGCGCGAGCAGCAATTGCGTCACCAGGTCGTCGGGCTCGAACCCCGCGTCGCGCTGGTCGGTCTCAAGCCCGCGCCAGCGCCACGGCTGGCCGAGGATCGAGCGGGTTACGGATAATGCGGGGGTCATGGGGAGAGGATATACCGATTGCCGGGTGGCGTGAATCCCTCTCCGTCATGCCAGCGAAAGCTGGCATCTCGTCAGTTAGCAATCGCCTGAGACCCCAGCCTTCGCTGGGGTGACGGCTAACTCTTCAGAATAGCTTGGTCAGGAAGTAGAAGCCCGCGCCGACCGCGGCGGCGGCGGGCAGGGTCACGAACCAGGCGATGACGATGCTGGAGGCGACGCTCCAGCGTACCGCCGACATGCGTCGTGCCGCGCCGACACCGACGATCGCGCCGGTGATCGTGTGCGTGGTTGAGACGGGGATGCCGCCGATCGTGGCGAGGAACAGGGTGATGGCGCCGCCCGTCTCGGCGCAGAAGCCTTGTGGCGGGGTCAGGCGCGTAATCTTGGAGCCCATCGTGTGGACGATCCGCCAACCCCCGACCAGGGTGCCGATCCCCATCGCCGCCTGGCATGACAGCACCACCCAGAACGGTATGTGGAATTCGCCGTGCAGCATGCCCTGCGAGTAAAGCAGCACCGCGATGATCCCCATCGTCTTCTGCGCATCGTTGCCGCCATGGCCGAGCGAATAAAGCGAGGCGGACAGAAGTTGTCCCTTGCGGAAGATGCGATCGACGGTGGCCGGTGTCCGCCGTCGGAAAATCCAGCTCGTGATCAGCACCATCACCAGCGCGAGGGACATGCCGACCAGCGGCGACAGGAAAATCGCTGCCACCGTCTTGCCGACGCCGCCCCACACGATCGCGGAGATGCCGGCCTTGCTCGTACCCGCGCCAATCAGTCCACCGATCAAGGCATGGCTCGACGACGAGGGGATGCCGAGGCCCCAGGTGACCAGATTCCAGGTGATCGCGCCCATCAGCGCGCCGAAAATCACCTGCGCATCGACGATGTCAGCCGAGATGATGCCCTTTCCGACTGTCGCCGCAACATGCTGGCCGAAGACGAGGAAGGCGATGAAGTTGAAGAAAGCCGCCCAGAATACCGCGACCTGAGGAGACAGGACGCGCGTCGAGACCACGGTCGCGATCGAGTTGGCGGCGTCGTGCAGGCCGTTCAGCAGGTCGAACAGCAAGGCGATGCCGATCAGGCCGAACAGCAATGGAAGGGCGAGATGAGTCAAAGACGTGTCGCTCAGGCGTGGTCGAGCACGAGACCCTGGATCTCGTTGGCGACGTCCTCAAACCGGTCGACCACACGTTCCAGATGGCTGTAGATTTCCCGCCCGACGATGAACGCCATCGGTTTGGCGTCGCCTTCCGCCGCCTTGTACAGCGCCTTGAGGCCCGCATCGTGAATCTCGTCGGCATGGCCTTCGAGCTGCACCAGCCGTGCGGTCAGTTCCAGGATACGCGTCGCATTGTCGCCGATCGAACGCAGCAGCGGCACGACCTCCGACGTAACGCGCGCCGCCTCGACGATGATGCCGCTCATATCGCGCATCTGCGGTTCGAAGCTGTCGAGCTCGAACAGGGTGATCGCCTTGGCGGTGCCGTTCATCTGGTCGATCGCATCGTCCATCGACGCGATCAGCCCGGTGATCGCGGTGCGGTCGAACGGCGTGATCAGGATGCGGCGCACGTCCTGCAGCACCTCGCGGGTGATGTCGTCCGCCTTATGCTCCTGGTCGTAAATCTCTTTGACGTGGATAGCGACATCGGCGCCGCCCTGCAGCAGGCGCGCGAGCGCGTCCGCGCCGGCGACCAAGGTCGCGGCATGATCCTCGAACTGGTCGAAGAAGCGGCCCTGCTTGGGCATGAGCGCCTGGAACCAGCGCAGCATCGGTAGATTCTCCCCTTGTCTCCGCGCCCATGACAATAACCGTTCGCGCCGTCCAGTGGGACGACGCGGCGCGCGGAAGTCCGCGATCAGGCGGGAGAGGTCCGGCTCGTCCACCGCCGCCGCCGCTCCGGGCAGATCGAACCATTGCGATTCGCGCTCGTCCTGCTCTGGCCATTCGTCAGCCTGACCGGTGACGGCGAGGGGGAAGAGCGAAACGGTCGCGCGTTTGAGCTGGCCGTTCCGCCGCCTTTTCCAATAGGCATATTGGCCGAGCGGGGTGGGGCAGGCGATGCCGCTGATCCCGGCTTCCTCGAACGCCTCGTGCGCCGCCGCTTCATGGCTTGCCAGCCCGCGGATCGGATTGCCTTTGGGCAGCACCCAGCGACGCGTCTCACGGCTGGTGATGAGCATCACGCTCACCTTGCCGGCATCGTCGATCCTGTAAGGAAGGGCTGCAACCTGGCGAATAGCGCGGGTCTCCTTTCGTTCGTCCTATACTAAGCCGATTCGCGTGTGAATCCCGTTAGCGTTGGTTACAAACGCAAGAGCAGGGGAATGATGGCGAAGATTTTCATCCACCCCTCCCCGCGGCAGTTTGGGGCCGGTAGCGGGCAGCAGCCGTCGAAGCGAAAACGGAAAAACACCAGAAACGAACTTGATGATTTGAGGCTTGCCGCACTGGCCGGGCCGCACCTCGACCCGGCCGGACGCGCGCCCCCCAGCGCCTCTCCGCTGCCAGATCTGAGAAAGAGCCAAGGAGTTTGCGGTCCGCCGAAGATCATTGGCGCACAATCAAGTTACATACGCGTTATGCGTATATTTGTCATCCCTCTGCGCCGGAGACGTCACGACGAGTCGTTCGTAAGCATCGCTATCAGGCGGCGGCTTGGGTGACCTGCTCCGACCGAACCGGCCCGGCCTGCGGCGCGGAATCCTGGATCGACATCCGGCGATAGGTAGCGAGTGCCTGACCCACGACCTGATCCATATTATAGTAACGATAGGTCGCCAGTCGTCCTACGAAGGTGACGTCGCTCTGCGCGATCGCAAGCGCTTCGTAGCGTTTGAACAAGGCCTGATTCTCCTCCCGCGGGATCGGATAATAAGGGTCGCCCTCGGCGGCAGGATATTCGTAGGTAAGGCTGGTCTTCGCGGCGTCCTGACCGGTCAGATGCTTATATTCGGTGACGCGGGTATAGGCCACATCCTCCGAGGGGTAGTTGACCACTGCAACCGGCTGGAACCACTCCTGATCGCGCGTCTCGTGCTGGAAGCGTAGCGATCGGTAGGGCAACCGGCCGTGGCGATAGCCGAAATATTCGTCGATCGGCCCGGTAAAGACGAGATGATCGTGCTGGTAGGCGGCGCGCGCTTCCGCATAGTCCACACCCAATAGCAGGTCGATATTGGGATGATCCAGCATCCGCTCGAACATGGCGGTGTAGCCATCGGCAGGCATCGCCTGGAAGCTGTCGGTGAAATAACGATCGTCGGTGTTGGTACGGGTGGGCACGCGCGCCGTCACCGCTTTGTCCAGCTCGGACGGGCACATGCCCCATTGCTTGCGGGTATAGCCGCGGAAGAACTTCTCGTAGAGTTCGTGGCCCACAGCCGAGACGACCACGTCGGCGGAGGTCTTGATGATATCGACCGGCGCGGCCCGCGAGGCGAGGAAAGCCGCCGCCTGCTCGTCGGTCTTGAGGTCCAGCCGATAGAGCATGTTCAATGTGGTGCGATTGATCGGGATCGGCACCAGCATCCCGTCTACGCTCGCCAGCACGCGATGCTCGTATGGCCGCCACTCGGTGAAGCGCGACAGATAGTCGACGATATCCTGGCTGTTGGTGTGGAAAATGTGCGGGCCATATTGGTGGATCAGGATCCCGTCGTCATTGAGCAAGTCGAAGGCATTGCCTGCGATATGCGGACGCCGGTCGACGACCAGCACCTTCTTGTTCGATCCCGCGGCAAGCCGCTCCGCCATCACCGATCCGGCAAAGCCGGCACCGACCACCATCACGTCGTATCGCTGCGGCCGCTCGGCCGGCCAGACGCTGGGCGACACGATCGGCTGGGCGTAGCCGGCATGCGCCACCACCTGCCCGATCAGCTCGGCCATCTGCGCCTGCGTCCGATCCCACGAAAGCTCCGCCAGGACCATATCGACCTCGGCGCGCCATGCGCCATCTTCTTCTCCAGCCCGATCGAGTGCGACGTCGCATGCGGCAACGAACTGCTCGGGCGTGGCCGCGATCTTTACCGCGTCCATCTCCCCGTAATGGCGCACCACGTCCGCGATCGGGGTCGAGACCACGGGGAGGCCGCCCGCGAGATATTCAGGGGTCTTGGTGGGGCTGATAAAACGCGTCGCTTCGTTGATGGCGAAGGGCATTAACGCCACGTCCCAGCCGCACAGATAATCGGGCAGCTCGGCGTAGGATTTGCCCCCGAGATAATAGAGGTTCGGCCGGCGCGGCAGTTGGTCCTCGTCGATCTTGACCACCGGCCCGACCATGACGATCGACCATCCGGGACGGGCCTCCGCCAGCGCTTCCAGCAGTTTGAGGTCCATCCGTTCGTCGATCACGCCGTAAAAACCCAGTCGCGGATGGGGGAGATCGACCATGTCGTCCGGTTCGACGAGTTTCGAGCGCGCCTGCGCGAAATGCGCGACGTCCACGCTCGACGGGAATGGGTGAATGTTCGGGTGCCGGTCGCGTTTAGCCTCGTAGAGGCTGTGGCCGCCGGTGAAGACCAGATCCGCCTGCGCGAGCAACCTTTGCTCGAGCTCCAACAGCTGGGGCGGCGCGCCTTTGAAATTGGCGAGCTCGTCCATGCAATCATAGACGACGCACTCGGCGGGGAGATGCTCCGAGAAGGGCAGCATCATCGGTGTGTAATACCAGCGGATCAGCACCCCCTCGAACCGACCGACGAATGTGTCCAACAGCTGCTTTAGCGCATATTGCTGTGCGGCCGGGTCGTGCCCCTTCGCCAGCCTAGGCGTGGCAATAATCACCTGGGTCTCCGGACAGAGCCGGGTATCGAGCCGTGGGGCTTCACCCTCGTCCAGGAAGCATGGCTCCTCCCAGAACACCACGGTGGAGTGCGCGGCGAAGCGACCCATCAAATGCTGCGGTCGCTGAAAAACGAAATCCCAGCGCAGATGACTGAAGCAGATCAGCGTAACGGCGGAACCATCGTTCGAGCCCCGCCAGATATCGATTGAGGACGGGGACGAAGGCGGTGTCGGCTGCATAAGGATCACCTTGATGAGGAGATCGAAAAGCGTTTGACCTAGAGCTTAAGTTCCCGCTGATCTACGTTAAGTTATTGAACTAACATAGATTTGTTCGTTCTGGCGACTTAATAAAAGGCAACTTGTTCGGCCCGCTTTCGTTGGAATTTGTCGCCTGATCGTGGGTGGTGGTGCGGAGCACGAATATGCAGGCGCTTGAATTGTGGGGTGGCGCGGAATGCACCGTGAACCGCGTGGGCAACACGCTTCGCGACCAGACGCTCGAAAGCGGTCACCAGAACCGGCCCGAGGACCTGGATCTGTTCGCGCGTCTCGGCATGACGGCGATCCGCTATCCCTTATTGTGGGAGCGTATCGCGCCGGACAGCCCCGCAGCGCTAGACTGGGGCTGGAGCGACGCGCGGCTCGCCCGTTTGCGGCGTCTGAACATCCGACCGATTGTGGGACTGGTTCATCATGGCGGCGGTCCGCTCTACACCGATCTGCTCGCCGACAGTTTTGCCCCGGGGCTCGCCAATTTCGCACGTTCCGCGGCCAGGCGTTATCCCTGGATAGAGGCTTGGACGCCGGTCAACGAACCCGTCACGACCGCGCGCTTCTCGGCCTTGTACGGATTTTGGTATCCTCATCACCGCGATGAGCGCAGCTTCTGGCTGGCTTTGATCAACCAGATCGACGGCGTGCGCCTGGCAATGGCCGAGGTCCGGAAAGTTAATTCGGCCGCGAAGCTGATCCAGACCGACGACCTAGGCCGCACCTACGCGACGGCCTCGGTCCGCGATCAGGCCGCCTTCGACAATACGCGCCGCTGGATGGGTTGGGACTTGTTATGCGGTCGCGTGACGGCGGAGCACCCCTTCTGGAAACGGCTCTGCGGTTTCGGCCTGGAGGATCGCCTCCGGCGCATTGCCGACGAGCCATGCCCGCCCGACGTCATCGGAGTGAACCATTATCTCACCAGCGATCGCTTCCTCGACCATCGCATCGAACGCTACCCGGCCCACCTCCGCGGTGGTCAGGAGGATCGGCGTTATGCGGATACCGAGGCCGTGCGCGTGCTCGATCCGCCACCCCCGGGCCTGCGTGGACTGCTCCGCGAAGTCTGGGACCGGTACCAGCTACCGCTCGCACTGACCGAGGTGCACAATGGCAGCACGCGCGAGGAGCAAATGCGCTGGATGGCAGATGCCTGGTCGGCGGCGACCGAGCTACGCGCAGAAGCGATTGATATCCGCGCCGTGACGAGCTGGGCGCTGCTCGGCAGCAGCGGCTGGAACACGTTGCTCACCCAACCCGGCATCTACGAGAGCGGCGTCTATGATGTACGGGACGGCATCCCACGGCCAACCGCCATGGTCGGCCTGTTGCGTGGGCTGGCCGATGGAACCGACCCGCACCCGGTTTGCCAAACCCGGGGCTGGTGGCGCCGCGCGATACGTCTCCACCATCGCCCAGTCCCGCGCCCTGCGCCGATGCGGGAACGCACGCACGCGCCCAGCCCGCGCGATGCAGAGTCTGCGCGCCTCCTGATTGCCGGTGCCGACGAGGAGCGCACGGGGAAATTGGTAGCCGCATGTGTCCATCGCGGCCTGCCTTGCAGCGTCGCCACGTCGCCCCGGGACTTGTCTGATGCGGTGGCGGCCACGGCCTGTTGGGCCATATTGGTGCTGGGCGACCGACCGGACATGCTCCACGCGGCCGAGGGCACGGGAGTTTACGCGATGCAAGCCCGTGACCGGCAGGATCCGGATGCACTGCTCGATCGCTTGATAGACGGCCACATGCTCATGGCGGCCGCCTCACTCATCGCGTGACGGCCGAGTGGGTTCTCCGCCGCTCGCCAGTAACGCACCGCCCAATCCCCTCCATCGCTAAGCGCAGGTTAAGTCTTTCAGGCGTAAGGGATTTGCTTGAGCGGCGCCGAGAGTAAGGTGTCGATCAGGGCGAGGCGGGGCTAAGTATGGGTAAGCGGTGGACAGCGGAAGCGGCGCAGAGCTGGTTCAAGGCGCAACCTTGGCTGGTGGGGTGCAATTTCACGCCCTCCAACGCGATCAATCAGCTTGAAATGTGGCAGGCGAGCACGTTCGATCTCGCAACGATCGATCGCGAACTGGAGCTTGCCGCCTCGATCGGCATGAACGCGGTGCGCGTCTATCTCCACGATCTGTTGTGGCTCGATGACGCCGCCGGGTTCCTCGACCGTATCGATGCCTTCCTGAAGGTCACCGATCGACACGGCATCCGCGCTATGCTCGTTCTGTTCGATTCGTGCTGGGATCCGGAGCCCTCGCTCGGTCCCCAGCCGTTGCCGCAGGAAGGCGTGCATAACAGCGGATGGGTCCAGTCCCCGGGTATGCCGGCGCTGCGCGACCCGAACCAATATGGCCGGTTGGCGGATTATGTCCGCGGCGTCGTCGGACGCTTCGGCCAGGACCCGCGCGTCATCGCCTGGGACATCTGGAACGAGCCGGACAACGGCGCTGAAGTCGCACTCTGCGATCCCGCATTGCTCGACGCCAAGGCAGACCTGGTCGTCCCCCTCCTCGTGGCGGCGTTCGGCTGGGCCCGGGAAATGGACCCTGCACAGCCGCTGACCAGCGGCATCTGGCTCGGCGATTGGTCCGCGCCCAACCTGCTGAGCCCGATCCAGCGTGCACAGACCGACAATTCGGACGTTATCTCGTTCCACAATTACGGCATCGCCGCCGACTTCGCGCAACGGGTGAAATGGCTCAAGGCGATGGGCCGTCCCCTGCTCTGCACCGAATATATGGCGCGGCCCGCGGGCAGTACGTTCCAGGACATTTTGCCGGTCGCGAAAGAGGAAGGCGTGGGCACCTTTTGCTGGGGCCTGGTCAAGGGCAAAACCCAGACGCATCTGCCGTGGGACAAGTGGGAAAACCCCAATATCGCCGGCCTGGCGGACCGCTGGTTCCACGACATCTTCGACGAAAATGGGGTGCCGCACGATCCGACCGAGGTCGAATTCCTGCAGCTGATCAGCCACTTCGATCGGCGCTGCGCCCAAGCAGCGGTCTGACGCCTTCAAACGCCAATGCTGGTTTTTGGGCTCTGCGGAGGGCCTCAAGCCCGTTTCAGCCCGCCAGCATCTCGGCCAGCCGCAGCATGAAGGCGGCGCCGCGCTCCATCTGGACGCGGTCGACATATTCGTCGGGCTGGTGCGCCTGCTCGATTGATCCGGGTCCGCAGATTACGGTGGAGAAGCCTGCCTGCTGGAACTGGCCTGCTTCCGCCGCATAGGGCACTACGCGGGGCGGGCCGTTATCGCCGGCCAGGCTGCGCGCGACCCGCTCAGCCTCTCCGTCGGGCTCGGGCGCGAAAGCAGGAGTGAGCGAGCGGCGGACGATGTCGATGCCGGTGTCGGGGAAGCGCGCCTTCATCTCGGTGTCGATCGTCTTGGCGCCCGCCAGGAACGGCGCCAGGATCGCCATCGGGTCCATCCCCGGCGGGCAGCGCAGGTCGAACACGAACGTGCATTCGCGCGCGAGGATGTTGACCGCAGTACCGCCATTGATCTGGCCGATGGTCAGCGTGGCGTGGCGCGGCATGAAAGGCGAGGCGGGATCGGCCGCGCGTTCGAGGCTGGCGGCGAGTTCGCTCAGGCCATGCATCAGCCGGATCGCGATCATATTGGCCGACAGGCCGAGATGGGTCAGGCTGGAATGCGCCTCATGGCCGGTGACGGTGACGATGTAGGAGGTGATGCCCTTGTGCCCGTGGACCACCTCCATGCTGGTGGGTTCGCCGACAATCACGGCGGCGGGCCTGGGCAGATGCTTGGCGATTTCGGCAATCATCGAGGGCGCACCGAGGCAGCCGACCTCTTCATCATAGGAGAAAGCGAGATGGACGGGCCGTTTGAGCCGGCCGGGCTCGGCGAATAGAGGGGCGGCCGCCAACGCGAGCGCGAGGAAACCCTTCATGTCGCAGGTGCCGCGGCCATAAAGGCGGCCCTCCCGCTCGGTCAGCGCGAAGGGATCGCTCGACCATTTCTGGCCATCGACCGGCACGACATCGGTATGGCCCGATAGCACGATCCCGCCTTCGGTTCGTGGGCCGAGCGTCGCGTAGAGATTGGCCTTGCGTCCATCGGCATTGGGCACGCGTGTTGCGGTCACGCCGAGGTCGCCCAGCAGGCCTTCGACATATTCGATCAGCGCGAGGTTGGAATCGCGCGACGTCGTATCGAACGCGATTAGTTTGGCGAGCAGGTCGATCGCGGAAGCGGCGAGGGCGTCGGTGGTGGGGAGGGCCGGCATCGGCGCGTTGTAGGGCGGGACCACTTCTCTTGGGAACCCGTCACCCTGAACTTGTTTCAGGGTCCACCGTGCCACGAGCAGGTCAGCGGGGATGATGGGTGGATGCCGGAACATGTCCGGCATGACGGACAGGCTGCTAGGCCGCTCTTGCCGCAGGGGTTTCGAGCCAGCGATAAAGCGCGAACAGCTCCGCGAAATGCTGATCCATCGTGCGCGCCTGCGCGGTCGGGCGCGGCGGCGGGGCGTCGACGAAGCGGCGGATAGCGCGCGCGGCGTCGGAGGCGGAGCCTGAGCGGTAGATCACGCCCCCGCTCGCCTGTGCCTGATCGAAGGAGCCCCCCCGATCGGGCGCGATGAGGGGCAGACCCGAGGCGAGCGCTTCGGCCGCGACGATGCAGAAGGTCTCGGCCTCGCAGCCATGGATCAGCGCGTCCGCGCTCGCCATCGTGCGTGCGAGCGCGGTCCGGTCGCGGATCGGGGAGAGCAGATGGATGTGCGGATTGTCGCCGATAGCGCGTGCCAGCTTGGCGCTGTCGCGCCCCTCCCCGATCAGCAGCAGCCCGACCGCACGAGTGGCGCCGGCCGCGATCGCCGCATCCACCACCATAGACCAGCGCTTCTCGGCGGCATGGCGGCCGACGCCGACCAGCAAGGTTGCGTCCTCCGGCAGTGCGCAGCGTTCGAGCAGCCGCGCGCGCAATGCAGGATCGCGCAGGCCGGGGTCGAAAATACCGGGATCGACCCCCATCGGATTGGTTGTGACGTTGCGCAGCCCGCCATCGGTGAGACGCTGCGACAGGCTAGGCGAGGCGCTCACCACGGCGTCATAGGCGCCGTCCAGCCGCTGGAGATGGCGCCAGAACCAGCCGAAACCGCGATCGATCGTCTCGCGCTCGGCCAGACGGCCGAACCAGCGATAGGCGTAGGCCGAAAGCGGATCGGCATGCATCACCAGCACGCGACGCGCATCGCCCTGCCAATCCGCCACCATCGACGCACTGCGCCAGGGCGACGACGCCTCGACCACGTCGGGGCGCAGCCCGTCGAGCGCGGTATGGACCTGCTGTGCGTCGGCGAAATAGCCATAGCGTCGGTCGAGTGGGAAACGCGGGCTTTCGAGCCATTCGATCCGGGCGCCGTCCCCGCGCTCCTCGACGCGGTTCTCGCGGCCGGGGGCGAGGATGATCATCTCGTGCCCCGCTGCCGGCGCGGCCTTCAATTTGCGCTCGACATAGGTCCGCACCCCGCCGCCCGCGGGCGTGTAGAAGGCGCAGACGTCGACGATCCGCATCGGGTCAGGCCGCTTCCGGTTCCGGGGCGGCGTCCGGAAACGCGAATTCGGCCAGCACCAGCCCCGTGCCGACGATCAGGTGCGTCGCCAGGATCAGGCTTGCCATCATCGTCATCAGCTCGTCGATCCCCGTCACGCGGCCGACCAGCGCGACCGCTACCCCCGCAAACACCAGATCCTTGTTGGGAAGCAAAGGCAGGCGCGACAAAAGGAGGCGGACCGCCGCGAGCAGGATCCACCAGCCAAGCGCGACCTGCGGCAGTGCCAGATGCCACAGCAAGGCCGGCAGCAAGGCGGTGACGACCACACGGCTGAGCTGGGCGGTGGCGACGAACGCCAGATCCTTCCGGCCCAGCGTGAGGACGCGCCCGCGCAACAGTAGCAGCACGAGGGAGGAGCCGAGCGTGATTGCGACCGCAGCAACCAACGTGCGCGGTGCGACGCCGATGTGGAGCACGCCCAGGAACGGATAAGCGGCGGCGAGCACCGCGAGCGTGACGACGTTGCCCATCACAGCCGACAGGATCGCGACGTCCTTGACCGCGCCGAATGGGGCGGCAACCATCTTCAGCCGGCTGCGCGCCCAGCTGTAGAAGTGGACCTCACCGATATATCCCATCAGGATTTCGTTGCCGACGAACTTGCGCATCAATGCCCCGAAACCGGCGGCGAGCGGCAGATTCCACAGGCGGCGGAAAATCAGCAGATCGAACAAGGGCGGCGAGAGATAATAAGCCGCGAAGGCGAGCCAGAAGAGCGGCGAGCTCGGCAGCATCGCCGCGACCGCGCCGATCTGCAGGTCGCGCAGCTGGTACAGCACCGCCCCGAAGATCCCGAGCGAGATGAACGGCCCGATCCAGCGGAGCGCGGCATTCCCCGCCTCGAGCAGCGGCGGATCGAAATTTGCTTCTTCCCAGCCGACCGCGGCGGACTCACCGTTTCGGTTACTCACCCAAATTCCCCTCGGGCATGCTGGTCCCCCTGGGGGACAAGCAGATCGGAATAATGTGCGGCCCGGCGACCGCCGAAAGCGGTGAAGGTCGCGTCGATGCTCCGGAGCAGGGATGGGACATGGGCATCCCCCGGATGAACCGCAAGCCTGACCGTGCGCAGAGGCTGGAGCGCGAACCGTGCCAACGCCGCAAAAGCAAGTGAGCTACGGATGCGCGCACGGCTTCTGCTTGCCCAGGTGATGACCGGTCCACGCGCAAGGACGTCGCCGCTCGCGGGATTCCACACCTGCATATGATCTTCGGCGAGCGGAAAAAGTTCATGCCTGACAGCAGCATGCGCGCCGGGGCCATAGAGCCAGGCGGGGGCGATGAACCCCGCGACCGGGCGGCCGATCGCGTCTTCGACCACTTTCCGGCCCGCGCGCAGCCGGCGCGTCGCTTCGGCTTCGGACAAGCCTAGGAATTCGCCCTCGCCCGCGGTCATATGCTTGGCCTTCCAAGCTGCGCGCGCGTCGGCATGGGCGCTGTCATCGCGGTGCGACCAGCCATGCAGGAACATCTCCACGCCGCTATCGGCCCAGCGGCGCAACCGCGCGGCGAAGGCGGGGGCTTCGGACAAGGGCGCCTCGCCCCAATGATCGGGCACGACCAACATCGCGAAGCGGCCGGTGCCGACATGCGCCTCCAGCCGGTCGACCAGCCGATCGACCTCGCTTTCGAAGCGCGGCCCGACATCGTGGATCGAGGCGAGCAGGATACGCTCCGGCTTCGCGCTTCGGCTTTTGGTCGCGCCGTCGGTCATTCGTTCCCCTGCGCCTCAGCCACGGGCGGCGATGCCCCAGGGTCGCTTGCCGATATTCAGCTTGCGGACGATCTTACCAGATACGCGGCTGATCAGCGAAACATCCCCCGACGCGCCGTTGGCGGTGACAAGGGTGGCGCCATCCGCGCTGACCCCGATACCCATCGGTTCGGTGCCCACGTGGGCGACGGTTCGGATGATCGTTCCCGCCTTCGGATCCACTTCGACGACAGCGCCGTATCGACCGGTCGTGACGAAAAGATGACCATCGGGCGCCTCGATCATCCCGGCGGCGCGGACAGTGTCGGCCTTGCGGGTCAGGTCCAGCATACGCTCGACCCGTCCGTCAGCGGTAAGGATCGCGAGCCGGCCGTTGTCGGTCGCGATATAGATGTGCCGCCCGTCATGGGCGGCGAGTGCCGCGCGCGGACGGCCGCGGATGCGTATCTTGCGCAGGACGCGCAGGCTTCCCGTGTCGATCATCGCCACGCGGTCCGCATCGACGCAGGCCACGAACAAAGCTTTTCCGTCGGCGCGGGGCGCGATCCCTTCGGGGGTCTCGCACACCGCGACATTGCGCGCTTTTCCGCTACCGTCGGCGGCGATTTCGGTGACCGCTCCGTCCGCCTGATTGGCGACGAACAGCAGGCGCCCGTCGCGGCTCGTCGCGATCCGCACCGGATCCTTGCCCGCCGACAGCACGCGCAGCACTTTGGCCGAGGCGACGTCGATCGCCGCGACGCCATCGGCGGGGGCAGCACCGCCGTCGCCCTGGCCCTCCTCTTCGTCCGCGTCGGGTCCGGCCGACAGCGCGACGTAGAGCGTGGCGTGATCCGGCGAGAAGGCCATGCCGCGCGGATGGCCGCTGACCGCTATACGGTTGGCGACGCCCACCGTCGGCATATCGACCCCGACCACGACCTCGCCGATGTCGTCCGAAACGAACAGGCGCTCCCCGCCATGCGCGCGATGGGCGCAGGCGGCGAGCGACAGGAAGACCAGGCATGAAAGGACCCGCGAATCAGGTCGCCGCAATGCGAACACGCGCAACATGCCTCACCAAGAATGACGCCGAACCGGCCCGCCGGCCAGCCTTGCACCATAGGCTCGACTGAAGCCAGCAACGGACTGGCGCGTCGAGCGACAAGGTGACTCGACCGTGCGCGGTGCGGGCCTAGCATATGTGGGTGCGGCCGCCGGTCCACGCAGACTCCCGGACCGGCGTCCGCATCCAATCGAGGCGGGTGGTTCGGTAGTGCTGAAGCAGCTCCGGCGCACCGCCGGCTCCTCTTCAAAAAAGCGCGCGTTTCTGCTGGACCAGTTCGCTCAGGAATTCGGCGACCGCGCGGACGCGGGGCACGCGCTGCGCCTGGCGCGGGAAGATCAGCCAATAGCTGCGTTTCACCTCAACCGTGTCGGCCAGCACGCGCCGCAGCCGGGGATCGCCATCCGCCGAGAAAGCGTGGAGCACGCCATAGCCGAGCCCGCCCGCCACCGCCGCCTGCTGCGCGGCGATCGAGCTTGATCGGAACACGCTCGACGATCCGCCCGCAATCTGATCGAGGAAGCGCAGCTCGGGCAGGTCGATCATCTCGTCGATATACCAGACGAGCGGATGGCCACGGAGCGCGGCGATGTCGGCGAGCGGCTCGGTCCGGTCGAGATAATCCTCCGAAGCGTAGAGACCGAGCCGGTAATCGACCAGCCGGCGCGCCACCAGCTGTCCGCGCGGCGGCTGGGTGAGCACCACCGCCATGTCCGCCTCGCGCCGCGACAGGCTGACGCTGCGCGATTCGGGCATCAATTCGAGCTGGAGGTTGGGGTGGCGGTGGTAAAGCTGCTCGACCGCGGGGGCGACCAGGAACAGGCCGAACGCCTCGGGCGTGGCGAGGCGGACGGTGCCCGAAACCTGCGCCTCTCGCGCATCGAGCAGGGTACGCGCGGCGGCGATTTCCTCGGCGATGCGTTCGGCATGCTGGGCGAGCAAAGATCCCGCCTCGGTCGGCGTCACCCCCGCGGGCGAGCGGTGCAGCAAACTCTGGCCGATCCGCTCCTCAAGCTTCGTGATGCGGCGCGTGACGGTGGAGTGATCCAGGCCGGTGTAGCGCGCGGCGGCGATGATGCTGCCGCCTCGCAGCACTGCCAGAAAAATGCGGAGATCGTCCCAGTCCGGTTCCTGCATTTTTGCACAATGACAGTGAATGACTGCGACTTCCAGCCGGGGCGTTTGTTCGGCTAACGCCGGAACAGGTTCAGCAACGCTGACCTCAAAGGAGAGTGATGCAATGCGTCAGATCGATCATTTCCTCGCAGCTTCGGCTGGCAGCAGTGCGGCGCTGCGCCAGGGCGACGTGTTCGATCCCAACAATGGCGAGGTGCAGGCAAAAGTCGCACTCGGCACCAAAGCCGATCTCGACCGCGCGATCGACGCGGCCAAGGCGGTCCAGCCCGCCTGGGCGGCGGTCAATCCGCAGCGCCGGGCGCGCGTGATGTTCGCGTTCAAGGCTTTGGTCGAAAAGCATATCGACGAATTGGCGCACATGCTTTCGTCCGAGCATGGCAAGGTGATTGCCGACGCCAAGGGCGATGTGCAGCGCGGGCTCGAGGTGATCGAATTCTGCTGCGGGCTGCCGCACCTGCTCAAGGGCGAGTATACGCAGGGCGCTGGGCCGGGAATCGACGTCTGGTCGATGCGCCAGCCGCTCGGCATCGGCGCGGGTATCACCCCGTTCAACTTCCCGGCGATGATTCCTATGTGGATGTTCGGCCCCGCGATCGCGGTCGGCAATGCCTTCATTCTGAAGCCGAGCGAGCGCGACCCGTCGGTGCCGGTGCGGCTGGCCGAACTGATGCGCGAGGCGGGCCTGCCGGAAGGTATCCTCCAGGTCGTCAATGGCGACAAGGAGATGGTCGATGCGATCCTCGACCATCCCGATATCGCGGCGGTCAGCTTTGTCGGCTCATCCGATATCGCGCATTACGTCTATCGCCGAGGCACGGCGGCGGGGAAGCGCGTCCAGGCGATGGGCGGCGCCAAGAATCACGGCATCGTCATGCCCGATGCCGATCTCGATCAGGTGGTTGCCGATCTGTCGGGGGCGGCGTTCGGTTCGGCGGGCGAGCGGTGCATGGCGCTGCCGGTGGTGGTGCCGGTCGGCGAGGATACGGCCGATCGGCTGCGCAAGAAGCTCATCCCCGCGATCGAGGCGCTGCGCGTCGGCGTCTCGACCGATGCGGACGCGCATTACGGCCCGGTGGTGAATGCGGCGCACAAGAAGCGCGTCGAGGATTGGATCCAGAAGGGTGTCGACGAGGGCGCCGAGCTCGTGATCGACGGGCGCGGCTTCAGCCTGCAGGGGCATGAGCAGGGCTTCTTCATCGGCCCGAGCCTGTTCGACCGCGTCACCACCGATATGGCTTCGTACAAGGAAGAGATTTTCGGGCCGGTGCTGCAGATCGTTCGCGCCAGGGATTTCGAGGAAGCGGTCGCGTTGCCCTCGACACATCAATACGGCAACGGCGTCGCCATCTTCACGCGCAACGGCCACGCGGCTCGCGAGTTCGCGGCGCGGGTCAATGTCGGGATGGTCGGGATCAACGTGCCGATCCCAGTACCGGTCGCTTATCACTCGTTCGGCGGCTGGAAGCGTTCGGGCTTCGGCGACCATAACCAGCATGGCATGGAGGGCGTCCGCTTCTGGACCAAGACCAAGACGGTGACCGGCCGCTGGCCCGACGGCTCGCCCGACGGCAGCAACGCCTTCGTCATTCCGACCATGGGGTGAGTTAACCCGATCCCGTCATGCCGGACTTGTTCCGGCATCCACAGGTCCGCAAGCGATATGCGTGTGGATGGGTGGACCCCGGACACGTCCGGGGTGACGGCTAGTTGGAGGTTTCGCCCAGCACCGCTGTCAGCCCTTCCCGATAGGTCGGGTAGAGCGGTCGCCAGCCGAGCAGGCGTTTCGCCTTGCCGTTCGCGACACGGCGGTTCTCGCGATAGAAAGCGCGTGCGGCGGGCGAGAGGCCGGGGTCGTCGAGCGTCTTGAACGGCGGCAGCGGCAGCCCCAGCAGATCGCAGGCATATTCAATCACCCGATTTTGCGGGGCCGGCAGATCGTCCGCGAGATTATACACGCCCTTCGGGCCCTGCCGCATCCCCGCGCGCAGTCCCGCGACGATATCGTCGACGTGGATGCGGCAGAAAACCTGTCCGGGCGCATCGATCCGATGTGCCTGGCCGGAGCGCAGCCGATCGAACATGGCGCGGCCCGGCCCGTAGATTCCGGGCAGCCGGAAAACGCGCGCGCCCAGCGCCTGCCACGCCAGATCCGCCGCGATGCGGCCGTCGCGGCGGCCGGTCAGTTCCGCGCTCTCATCCGCCCACGCGCCCTGCGTGTCGCCATAGACGCCGGTCGAGGAAAGATAGCCGATCCACGGCACGGTCCGGACCAGATCGCCATAGGCGGTCAGCACCGGATCGCCCTCGTCGCCAGGCGGCACGGTCGAGACGATATGTGTCGCTTGAAACAGCGCCGCGCGCACCGCCTCTATGGTGCTGGTGCGGTTTATTGCATCCACATGCCACCCTTCGCGTTGCAGTGACGTTGCGATACGCGCACCGGTGAAACCGGGACCGAACAAGACGAGTCGAGCCATGACGCCTGCTAGGCCGAACCACCTGCCTCTGGCCAGGTTTGCGGTTAAGCTGGCATCCTGGTCTTTCACGCCATAAGGGCCGCTCTATGGTTGATGCGTCCACTGCCGCCGTCGTTCCCGCCCCGGTCCTGCGGAGCGATTATCGTCCGCCCGAATGGCTGGTGCCGGAGATCGCGCTCGATTTCAGGCTCGACCCCGCCGGGACGATCGTCACGGCACGGCTGACCGTGCGCCGCAACGGCACACATCAGCATCCGCTGCGGCTGAACGGCGATGGGCTGCGGCCCTCGCGCGTCGCGATCGACGGCCAGGAATTGCATGATGCTTGGCGCATGGATGGCGCCGATTTGCTGATCGACCTGCCCCGCAACAGCCATCTGATCGAGACCGAGGTTGAGATCGCGCCGGCGACCAATACCAAGTTGATGGGCCTCTATGAATCGGGCGGACTGCTCTGCACGCAGTGCGAAGCAGAGGGCTTCCGCCGCATCACGTTCTTCCCCGACCGGCCCGACGTCCTGTCGCGCTATTCGGTGCGGATGGAGGCGGACAAGGACCGCTATCCGGTGCTGCTAGCCAATGGCGATCCGGTCGATAGCGGTGATTGCCTGGGTGGGCGCCATTATGCGTTGTGGCGCGACCCCTTCCCCAAGCCCTGCTATCTGTTCGCGATGGTGGCGGGCGATCTCGTCGCCAACAAATCCATCTTCACCACCCGTTCGGGCCGCGACATCGATCTCGGCATCTGGGTGCGCGCCGAGGATCTCGGCAAGACCGGCCATGCGATGGAGGCACTCAAGGCGTCGATGGCGTGGGACGAGCGCGTCTATGGCCGCGAATATGATCTCGCCATCTTCAACATCGTCGCGGTGAGCGATTTCAACTTCGGCGCGATGGAGAATAAGGGCCTCAACATCTTCAACTCGCGCTATATCCTGGCCGATGCCGAAACCGCGACCGACGCGGATTTCGACGCGATCGCGGGCGTGGTCGCGCATGAATATTTCCACAATTGGTCGGGCAATCGCGTCACCTGCCGCGACTGGTTCCAGCTCTCGCTGAAGGAAGGCTTCACCGTCTTCCGCGACCAGCAATTCTCGGCCGATCAGGGCTCGGCCGCGGTCAAACGGATCGAGGATGTGCGCGCGTTGCGCGCGGCCCAATTCCCCGAGGATTCGGGGCCGCTCGCGCACCCGATCCGGCCCGAATCCTATATCGAAATCGCCAATTTCTACACCGCGACGATCTACAATAAGGGCGCGGAGGTGATCCGCATGCTCAAGGCGATATTGGGTGCGGAGGGCTTCCGCGCGGGTACCGATCTCTATTTCGATCGCCACGACGGCCAGGCCGCGACCTGCGAGGATTTCGTGGTCGCGCTGGAGGATGCGACGGGTGCGGATCTCAGCCAATTCCGCTTGTGGTACAGTCAGGCCGGCACGCCGCGCGTGAAGGCCAGCCTCGAGCATGACGCGCCCGGCGGCCGCGCGCGACTGAAGCTGGAGCAGACCGTCCCGCCGACCCCCGGCCAGCCCGACAAGGAACCGATGGTGATCCCGTTGCGCGTCGCCTTGCTTGGCGACCGGAGCGGCAAGGCGATGGGCGGCGAGCGGCTGGTGATACTCGACGCCGCCAAATCCGAGGTGCTGTTCGACGGCCTGAACGAGAAGCCGATATTGTCGATCAACCGCGGTTTCTCCGCGCCGATCGTGCTGGAAAGCGACCGCGGCCCGGCCGAACTCGCTTTCCTCTCCGCGCACGATGCCGATCCGTTCGCGCGCTACGAGGCGATGCAGCAATTGATGCTCGACACGCTGATCGCCGGCGTGACGCTCGGCAAAGCGGATCATGCGCCGGTGCTGGAGGCGGTGCGCAACACGCTCAACGACGATGCGCTCGACGCCGCGTTCAAGGCGGAAGCGGTGCTGCTGCCCGCGGAAGCTTTGATCGGCGACCAATTGGCCGAGGTCGATCCCGACCGGATCGCCGCCGTGCGGGAGGCTTTGCGCGCGGACATCGGGCGGACGATGGAAGAGGATTGGCGCGACGCTTATGCCGCGCATCTCGCCAACCGTTTCGAATATACGCCGACCGCCAAGGGCGCGCGGCGGCTGCGTACGGTCGCATTGGGCTATCTCGCCGCCGCGGGAGCGGAGGACGCCGCCGAAATCGCGTTCGCGCAGTTCAGCCAGGCCGATAATATGACCGACCGCCAGGGTGCGCTGGGCGTGCTCGCCAGCGGCGACGCGCCAGAGCGCGTGGCGGCGCTCGCGGCCTTCTACCAGCGCTTCCGCGAAGACCCGCTGGTGCTCGACAAATGGTTCAGCGTGCAGGCGCTCGCGACCCGCACCGACACCCCGGCCGCGGTCCAGGCACTCGCCAAACATCCCGATTTCACGATCGCCAATCCCAATCGGATGCGTTCACTGGCGGGTGCGTTCGCGGCCAATCAACGCGCCTTCCACGATATTCCGGGGGGTGGTTACCGCTTCCTCGCCGACATGATCCTCGCGGTCGATCCGCTCAATCCGCAGAGCGCGGCGCGGTTCGTCCCCGCGCTGGGCCGCTGGCGCCGCTTCGAGCCGAAGCGCGCGGCGATGATGCGCGACGAGCTGGAACGGATCCTCGCCACGCCCGGTCTGTCCAAGGACGTGACCGAGCAGGTCTCCAAAAGCCTGAACTGACCCTCCGCTTTATCCAGTCCTTTCCCGCTGGCGCCGTCGGAAATCGGCAAGCTTGGCGCGATTGCCGCAGCCCGCCATCGAGCACCAGCGGCGATCCCCGCGGCGGGAACTGTCGACGAACAGCAAGCTGCAGCCGTCGGCTTCGCACTGCCGGATCTGGATTGCGGGGCCGGCGCCCAACAGCGTGATCGCCTCGCGCGCGATCGTGCTCAGCATCGCCGCGGCCGAGCCGCGCAGCATGATCGATCCGTCGCTTTGCAATTGCGGCAAGGCGGGCGCCTCTGACGCGATCCGGTTAATCGTCTCCCGCGCCGCGGCGACTTCGGTGCCTGCGATCCGCTCCAGCGCGAGAGCATAAACGGCCTCGCGCAATTGCCGCGCTTCCCGAAGATCGGCCTCGGTCGCTCCGCGCGTCGGCAGGCCTGCCGAAACCAGCCATCGTTGCAGGTCCCCGGGCTGGCTGAGCAGCTCGCGCGGCTCCGCCTTGGCACGCGCTGCCAATGTGGCGGTCAGATCGAGCGCGACATGACCGCCGCGGAAACGAAAGCCATCGCGGTCTGTCGGCGGGCTCGGCAATTGGTGGGACATGAAACCTGATTGACAGGTTTCGAACGCTCCTGCAAATCACCATAACCTGTATGACAGGTTACGGGAGAGTCGAATGTCGAAACTGGTCGCACTTGCGCTCGCGGCAGCGATGACAACGGGGGCCGCGCCGCCGGCCGAGGAAGGGGTGTCGTTGCAAGGAACTTGGCGGATGGATGCGGCTTACGAGCGCCGCGCCGACGGCAGCATCACGCACAATTATGGCCTGCACCCGCAGGGGCTGATGATGGTGGACGCGGCGGGGCGCTATTCGATCCAGATATTCCGGCCCGATCGACCGCCTTTCCGCTCGGGCGACAAGACGACGGGCGAGCCTGCCGAATATCGCGATGCGGCGCTCGGCTCGAGCACGCATTATGGCACCGTCCGGATCGATCCTGCGCATCATCAACTTATCTTCGCGGTCGAGGCGGCCTCCTTCCCCAATTGGAACGGCAGGACACAGGTTCGCGACTTCATCTATCGCGACGGGCTCCTCAGCTACGCCGTCCCGGCCAGCGCTTCGGGCAACGGCACCATCGCTTATTCGATATGGCGTCGGATCGGCTGAACGGCAGCTTCGAACCTGCAGGAGCCCTCGGTGGCTGAGCAGGATTGCCAAGCTATGCGATAACAGGCTGCCGAATCGGCGCGCGAAGGAAAAGGCGATGCCGGAAAGACTGATGCTCCGGTTGCTGCGGGAGGCCGCGCCACCCAGCCCTGACGGCAGTGCATTTCGTTTCGGCGTGCAGGACAAGCAGGGTGCGCTGCACGACGGCGTCCTACGTAGCGACGGCCTCAGCCAGTTCGATTTCGAAGTGACGGTAGTGGGTTCCGCCGGTTTGGAGCCCCCCGATTTCGGTGGCCCGTTCGCAAGCGGCGCCAAGGGCGCAAGGTTCGTCTATCTGTCGTGGCAGCGCCTGGACGGCGGCGGCTTCATGAACCGGATCAAGGTAAGGCTGACCGACATCGATTGGCCTCTCCTCGCTGCGGCGCAGGGCAAAATGTTGCAGGCCGACCTGCGCGGTGTCGCTACCGGGGGTGGAAACCGGTTCGTGGAATGGCGCGTGGTCGGCGCCTAGCGCCCGATCCAGTCCGCCACCTCGCCTGCCACCTGGTTCGCCGCCTGATTGAGTGCGGCGGCGACAGCCTCGGGTTGCTGCGACGACACCGGCGTGCGTGCCGAGAAGCGGCGGCTCTGGATCTGGTCGCTGCCTTCGTGGCTCAGCGTCGCGTCGAAGACCACCGTCACAGCATTGCCGGGGCCGTCCAGCCCGAAGGCAGAGATTTGCCCCGCCAGCCGCGTATTGGGCTGGATCTGGAGCAGCCGCGGCTCGGCGACGACGCGGCCTGTCTTGACGGTAATCGTCTCGGCGAGGAGCCCGCGGAACAGGTCGGCGGGCGAGGCCGACCATAAGCCGCCCTTCAAATAAGCGATCGCGGTCGGGCCGTCGGTGACCAGCACGCGCTGTGTGCCCAGCGCGGGGATCGCGGAAAGGCGCGCGATCTGGATCGCCTGCCTGTCGCCGGTGGTGATCGCAGGGCCCGCCGCGAGCGGTGTGGTCGCGGTCAGCGCCATTAGCCGCGGCGGCGGCTTGGCGCCGAAGCTGATGCAGCCCGAAAGCGGGAGGGTTGCGACGGCGGCAAGCAGGACGAGGGCTTTTCGGTTCATCACTTCCTCGGCTTGTAATCGGGCAGCTTGGGTCCGCCGATCAGGCTGCCCGCGCCGCCATTGTCCAGCTTGCCGGATATGGCGCTCAGCGAATGGGCGGTGTCCCCCAGATCGCGGACGAGCTGGTTGATCGCGGGCACGGTCTGGGTCGACAGCGCCTTGAGGCCCGGTTTGGCGTCATTTACGGCCTCGTCGACATTCTGCATGCTGTGCTTGGCCGAGGCGACCGCTTCGTTGAGGTTGATCAGCAGCGGCTTGATATTCTGATTGGTGGTGTCGGCAAGCTCGCCGAACTTCTGCGCGGCCTCGCCCGCCTGCTGGATCGCGACTCGCGCATCGGCCAAAGTCGCCGCGATATCGCCGCTCCGATTGGCGAGCGCGCCGGAGATCGTGTCGATATGCGCCAGGATATTGCTGATCGACTTCTGGTTCTGCGGGTTGAGCAGATCGGTCAGCCGCTCGGTGAGCGTGGTCAGCCGGTCGAGCAACGCCGGCGCATTGTTGAGGATCGCGCCGAGGCCGCCCGCCTTGGGCGGGATCAGGGGCAGACCGAACGGCCCGGGTTGATCGATCGCGGGCGCGCCCGTGACCGCGCCGTCCAGATTGATCTGGCTGACCCCCGTAAAGCCGACGCCAGCAATGGTCGCGGTCGTGCCCTGAAGTATAGGCGTGTCCTTCTTGACCGAGACGCGCACGCGGATCAGCTCGGGCTGGTCAGGCATGACCACGATATCGTCGACCTTGCCGACCGGTACCCCCGAGAAGGTCACCTGCGATCCTTTGGCCAGTCCGTCGACGGACGTCTTGAACAGGATGTCGTATTTCTTCTCGTCGGACCCGTTGCTGCCGGCCATCCAGATCGCGAAAGCGACGATGATGCCAAGCAGCACCAGCACGATGCCGCCGACCAGCACATTGTTCGATCGCGTTTCCATCAGCGCGTCAAAGCCCCCAAGCCCTTTGGCCCATATCCATCATCCGGCATCCTTATCCGGCGCGGTATCGCCGCCGGCGGATTCCAGCGCGGCCCGACGCCGCTTCATAGTTTCGATCGGGTCCGTGTTCGATTCCCGGTCGGCCGCGTCCTGCGCGGCACGCCCGCGCGGACCGTTGAAATATTCTTGAATCCACGGATGGTCCAACGCCAATAGTTCCGGGATCGTTCCGACCGCCACGACATGCTTGTCGGCGAGCACCGCGACACGGTCGCAGATTGCGTGGAGCGTATCCAGATCGTGCGTGATCAGGAACACGGTCAGGCCCAAAGTCTCTTTCAGGCTCTTGATCAGATCGTCGAACGCCGCCGCCCCGATCGGATCGAGCCCTGCGGTCGGCTCGTCGAGGAACAGCAATTCGGGATCGAGCGCGAGGCTGCGCGCCAGCCCGGCGCGCTTTTTCATGCCGCCCGACAATTCGGATGGGAATTTGTGGCCGGCCTCGGGCGGGAGCCCCGTCATCGTAACTTTATAAGCGGCGATCTCGTCGAGCAGCGCCTGCTCGATGTGCGGGAAATATTCGCGGATCGGGACCTGCACATTCTCGCCCACCGTCAGCGTCGAGAAGAGCGCGCCGCCCTGGAACAAGACCCCCCAGCGTGCGCGGATATTGCGCGCGTCTATGTCCTCACGGCCGATCATCGGCTCGCCGAATACCTGCACTTCGCCCGATTCCGGCGTCTGCAGGCCGATGATCGAACGCATCAGCACCGACTTGCCGGTTCCCGATCCGCCTACCACGCCCAAAATCTCGCCGCGATGCAGGTCGAGATCGAGATTTTCGTGGACCAGCTGATCGCCGAAGCGATTGGTGAGGCCGCGCACACAGATCACGACATCGTGGGCGCCGGGCGCCTGGCGGGACGAACTCATATCCATCCGATCGACGCGAAGAAGACCGCGAAGAAGGCGTCGAGCACGATCACCAGGAAGATCGACTGCACCACAGCGGCGGTGGTGCGCAGGCCGACAGCCTCGGCATTGCCTTCGACCTGCATGCCCTGGAAACAGCCCGCAATCGCGATGATCAGCCCGAACACCGGTGCCTTCAGCAGACCTTGCCATAAATCGGTGATCGGCACGACCTCGCGGATACGGCTGACGAAGGTGATCGGCGGGATGTCGAGGCTGAACCAGCAGAACAACCCGCCGCCGACCAGCCCGACCATCGCGGCATAGAAGCTCAGCATCGGCATCATGCAGAACGCCGCGACCACGCGCGGCAGCACCAACGCCTCCATCGGCGAGACGCCGATCGTGCGCATCGCGTCGACTTCCTCCGCGAGTTTCATCGATCCGATCTGTGCCGCAAAGGCCGAACCCGACCGGCCCGCGACCATGATCGCGGTCATCAGCACGCCCAGTTCGCGCAGCGTCAGGCGCCCGACCAGGTTGATCGTGAAGACCTCCGCACCAAACTGGCGCAGCTGGATCGCGCCCTGCTGCGCGATCACGATGCCGATCAGGAAGCTCATCAGTCCGATGATGCCGAGCGCATCGACGCCGACCACCTCGAACTGGCGGACGAGGGCATTCCATCGAATGCGCCCGGGATGACGCAATACCGCGAACAGGTCGATCAGCACCGCGCCGAAAAAACCGACCAGCCCGATCAGGGTCACGCCCGCGCGGATCGTCGCCTCGCCCATCTGGTTGAGCACGCGCTGGAAGGACGGGACCGCCGCCGGCGGCTCCTTGAGCGGCTGGTCGGCGGCGGCGATCTGCTTGAGCAGATGCGCCTGATCCTCATCGGCGCCCTCGACCGGAATATCATGATCGCGCGCGATGCGGTGGATTAGCCAGGCGCCGACCGTGTCCATCCGCTCAACGGGCGCAATGTCGATCCGGTCGGGCGATGCCTCCAAATCGTCCAGATGCTGCGGCAGATTCCCCAGGCGCGCGAGGATGAGCGAGCCCGAGAAACGTAACGTCTTGCCATTATCGGCGAGATCGAAATCGGCCGGTGCGCTCATTGGCTGAAGACTGTTTCCCGCGGAATGAGGTGACGAACCATCGTTTTTTGCAGACGCTTACGCCTACGTAATGTTCCCTTTTCGCTTGTCCCGCCAGCCCGAATCCGCTGTGGCGCGGGATCATGCGCGAACTTGCCATTTACGATATGGACCGCACCGTCACGAGGACGGGCACCTATACCCCTTTCCTGATTCTGGCCGCGAAGCAAATCGCGCCATGGCGGCTGGCTCTGGCGGCCCTGGTGCCCTTCACGATGGCGGCTTATGGCCTCAAGCTGATCGATAGACGACGGCTCAAGGAATGGAACCAGCGGCTTCTGCTTGGCGGCGCGGTGCCGCGCGCCAGGCTTAAGCCGGCGGTCGATGCCTTCGCCGATATGATCGTCCAGACCAATATCCACCCCGGCGCGCTCCGCCAGATTGCCGAGGACAAAGCCGCAGGACGAAGGCTCGTGCTCGCGACCGCCTCTTACCGCTTCTACGTTGAGGCGATTGCCGAAAAGCTGGGCTTCGACGATGTGATCGCGACGGGCAGCATCACCGGCCTGGACGACATCATCCACGCGAAGATCGACGGCGACAACAATTACGGCCCCGCCAAATTGCGGCTGATCGAAGCCTGGATGGAGGCACAGGGGCTCAAGCGTGAGAGTGTGAAGATATTTTTCTATTCGGATCACGTGTCCGATTGGCCGGTGCTGGAATGGGCCGACACGGCGATCGCGGTCAATCCGAGCGCGGGTTTGCGGAAGATGGCCGCGAAGCGCGGGTGGGAGATCGTTGACTGGGGTTTCTAGGCAAAGTCCGTCATGACGTCAGGCTAAGGATGCGAGCTTTTCACCCAGCATCACCCCATCGCCTTCGATCCGGAGGATCTTCACCCGTCCGGTGGCGCCGGACCGCAGCGTGACCGCCGATTTCGCCACCCCCAGCGCCTTCGCCAGAAACGCCACCAATACCTCGTTGGCCGCGCCATCGACCGGCGGCGAGGCAACCCGGATGACGAGCGCCGCCCGCCCGTCCGCCTGCGGTTGAATCCCGACCATCTCCGTCCGCGATGCGCGCGGCGTGACCTTCACGGCAAGGGTCACGCCGTCTGCGTCGAGGGTCCAGGCTTGGTCAGCGGCCGTCGCGACGGCCCAACAAGCGTAGGCGGAGCGCATTCAGTTTGATGAAGCCCGCGGCATCGCGCTGGTCATAGGCGCCCTGATCGTCCTCGAAGGTCACGACCTTCTCCGAATAGAGGGTGTGCGGCGACTTGCGGCCGATCACATGGACCCCACCCTTGTAGAGCTTGAGCCGAACGGTGCCGGTCACCTTCTCTTGGCTATGATCGATCGCCGCCTGCAGCATCTCGCGCTCGGGCGAGAACCAGAAGCCGTTATAGATCAGTTCGGCATAACGCGGCGCGAGCTCATCCTTCAGGTGCGCGGCGCCGCGGTCGAGCGTGATCTGCTCGATGCCGCGATGCGCGAGGTGATAGATGGTGCCGCCCGGCGTCTCGTACATGCCGCGGCTCTTCATGCCGACGAAGCGGTTCTCGACCAGATCGAGCCGGCCGATGCCGTGCGTCTTGCCATATTCGTTGAGCTTGGCGAGCAGATCGGCAGGGCCATAGCCGACGCCGTCGATCGCGACAGCGTCGCCGCGTTCGAAGTCCACCGTGATGATCTGGGGCGTGTTGGGCGCATCCTCGGGATTGTCGGTGCGCGAGTAAACATAATCGGGCACTTCCTCCCACGGATCCTCGAGCACCTTGCCCTCGGACGAGGTGTGGAGAAGGTTGGCGTCGGTCGAGAAGGGGCTTTCGCCGCGCTTGTCCTTGGGCACCGGGATCTGATGCTGTTCGGCATATTCGATCAGGCGGGTGCGGCTGGTCAGATCCCATTCGCGCCACGGCGCGATCACGCGGATATCCGGCGCGAGCGCATAATAGCCAAGCTCGAAGCGGACCTGGTCGTTGCCCTTGCCGGTCGCGCCATGGCTGACCGCGTCGGCGCCGACTTGGCGTGCGATCTCGATCTGGCGCTTGGCGATCAGAGGCCGCGCGATCGAGGTGCCGAGCAGATAGAGACCTTCGTACAGCGCGTTGGCGCGCATCATCGGCATCACGTAATCGCGCACGAATTCGTCGCGCAAATCGTCGATGAAGATATGCTCGTCCTTGACGCCCATCAGCTTGGCCTTGGCGCGCGCGGGCTCCAATTCCTCGCCCTGGCCCAGATCAGCGGTGAAGGTGACGACCTCGCAATTATAGGTCTCGCGCAGCCATTTCAGGATCACGCTCGTGTCGAGCCCACCCGAATAAGCCAGCACTACCCGTTTGACGTCGCTCATCTTCACACTCCCAGGCCCCGTCGCCCTGCGCGGAACGGCATATGCGCTCGCACGAGGAGACTCAGGGGCAGCCAACAGACTTTGAATCGCGCGCGCCTTTGGCATGCGAGGGCCCGTGGCGCAATGCGGCCGGCACTTCCGTGGGCCCGGAAGCTCGGCTAGGCGTGCCCGGGGCGCATTCCTGTGCCGGAGGGGATTTCCAGATGAAGCAATTGATGATCGCGGGCGCGTTGGCGCTCGGGTTTGCCACGCCCGTAATGGCCCAGATGGCGATGGGTCCAATTAGCAGGACGGACTATCTCGCGCGCGGCAAGGCGCAGTTCGACGCGGGCGACGCTAACCATGACGGCGCGATCACCAAGGACGAATTGAACGCGGTAATCACCTCGCAAATGGGCAGCGCGCCGGCGCAGAATATGATCGACGGCATCTTCGCGGCGATGGACACCGACCATGATGGCAAGATCACCGCCGCCGAAGCTGAAAAGCTGCGCACCAACAGTTTCGACAAGGCGGATGCCAACCATGACGGCACGCTTACTCCTGAAGAGGTCGAGGCGGCGCGCGCCGCGGCGGTCGCGGCGCATCAGCCCAAATAAGCGCGAACCGTTTCGCTGGCGGGACGTTGTCCCTGTTTGGGTAAGGAGACGATGACGTGAGCGTGGCCTTTCGCCGCGAAAGCGACGACGAACATAAGGAACCTAAGTTCGACATCCCGATCCCGCCCGGCCCGAATCTGGTGACCGAGCGCGGGCTCAAATTGATCGAGGACAAGGTGGCTGAGTTGGAAGCGATCGTCGCCCCCGACGAGGAACAGCAGCGCGAACTGCGCTATTGGCGGCAGCGATTGGCGACCGCGCAGATTGGGCCCGCGCCGGCTGAAGACGAGGTCGGCTTTGGCAGCGTGGTCACGTTCAAGCTCAACAAAACGCAGCGGGAGATACGCATCGTCGGCGAAGACGAAGCCGATCCCGCCGCCGGCCTGCTCGGGCTGCAGGCCCCGTTGGCGCAGGCGCTGATCGGCGCGGGTGCGGGCGACCTTCTGCCTTTCGGCGGCAAGGACGAGGCGATCGAAGTGGTTTCGATCGGGCGATAAAGGAAGGGCGGCCACCCGGAAGGGAAGCCGCCCTTGCTCTTGTCAGATAGCGGCCCGGTCCGGGGTGATCAGACGATCGGGCCTTTGGGTGCCGGCGCGTCGGCCGGTTTACGCAGGCTGGCCGGAGTCACCTTGGGCGCCTCGGGCTTGGCCTCAATCACTGCGGGCGTGGGCTTGCGCGTATTGACCGCGCTGCAATCGCCCTGGCTCTGGCGCTCGACCTTGGGAGCCTGATTCTGGCCCAAGGACGTCACCTGCACGCTCTGGCTGCAACTCGCACCATTGCCGCTCGAATAAGAGGTGAAGCTGTAGCTCACGGTACCCGGAGGCAGGTTCGTGAGCGCGGCTTCGCTTAATTGGCCATTGGCGCCGGGCGCGGCCCGCGTCACCGCCGCGGCCTGTTGGAGCATCGCGTCCATCTGGCGGTCCATCTCGTAGGAGATGCGATCGATCATCGCGAACGGATCGACCATCGCCACCGGCACGACCTCAGCGGACGGAACCGCCACCACCTGAGGCGCGACGTTGCCGACATAGTGGACCTGCGCCACCGAGCCGTCGGGCAGGACCACGTTCATGACGTGATGATTGTCGGCCGCGGCGAGCGCGACCCCGGCGAGCGCCATCGCGCCCGCGCCTGCGATAAGGAATTTACTGATCTTGCGCATCGAACCCTCTTTGCTTTCGATCTGCGCGGGCAAAATGCCACATCAGCCTGAACCGCGGATGAAAAAATCGGGGAGTTTGCGATGAGTCGTGGCCGTCCACGGTAGGGTATCGGCCGCTCCGCATCGCGATATTGACCATCCCCTTATGACTCCATAACCTGTTATATATCTGGTTATGGAGTCGGGCAGATGAGCGCGGACGTGGTGGCAGACCTTGGCGAGACCTTTCTCGGCAGCCGTCTGAAACGGCTGGCGGAGCGGATGCAAGGCGGCGCGTCGCGCTTCGTGGGGACGCTCGGGATGGACGTGCAGCCGACGCACATGGGATTGCTTGCCGCGCTCGACCGATCGCCGATGACGGTCGGCCAGTTGGTCGAAGCGGTCGGCACCAGCCAGCCGGGCGTGACGCGCGGCGTTGGTCAGTTGATTGCAATGGGCCTGGTCGAATCCGCACGCGGGGCAGATCAGCGCCAGAAGATGCTATGCCTGACCGATGTAGGCACCGCCGCCATGGTGCGGATCAAGCTGCAGGTCTGGCCCCAGCTCGAGCGCGCGGTGAAGACGATCACCGATGGGCTTTCGGGCGGCTTCCTCGATCAGATCGCCGCGATCGAGCAGGCGCTCGCCGAAAAGCCGCTCGAACTACGCGCGGCCGAGGCCGGTCCCGCGCTCCGGGTGCGCGAGTATAGCCCCGAGCTCCAGGCGCTTTTCCACGACATCAATGCTGAATGGATTTCGGACATGTTCCAGCTCGAACCCGCCGACCGCGAGGTGCTGGAGAATCCGCAGACGCATATTCTGGACGGTGGCGGCGCGATCCTGTTCGTCGAAGCGCCGGGCCTGGGGATCATCGGCACCTGCGCGCTGCGTAAAACCGGCCCCCACAGCGCCGAACTCACCAAGATGGGCGTGCGCGCCGCAGCGCGAGGGCTCAAGGCGGGCGAATATCTGCTGGCGGCCACGATCGCGCGCGCGCGGCTGATGGGGATCGACGACCTCTATCTGCTCACCAATTCAAAGTGCGGGAGCGCGATCCATCTCTACGAGAAACTGGGTTTCGCGCACGATGCCGAGGTGATGGCCAAATATGCCGCGCGCTACCAACGCTGCGACGTGGCGATGCGCTATCGGGGGTAAGCGCGCCTCAGGGGCGCACCCAGGCGATCAAGGTTCCGAATTCGCCCGCGAACAGGGCCGTCACCGCCCCAAGCACCATCAGGGAAGCGCCATACGTGATGCGGCGGCCATTGGCGACGCGATGATTGTCGCCGCTGACGCCTACCAGGAACAGCCCTGCCAGCAGGATCAACAAGCCCGCTACGCGGATCAGAGGCATGAATGGGGGTCAGTCACAACCGGCCTTGGCCTTATCGAGCACCGCGCGCATCGCGGCGGCGCGTTCGCCACGCTCTGCCATGGCGGTCCAGGCGGCGGCAGCACGCAAGCAGCGGTCCCGCACATTCTCCAGCGTGGTTTGTTCGGCCTGCGCGAGGCAATCGTCGGCGCGGGCGCGAAACAGCAGGGCCTCGCTCATAAGCGGTCCTTTCCGAAAATAACTAGGACGTCCGGGCGCCGCAGCGGGCGCCCGGTACGGAAGGACGGCTTATTCGGCGGCCGAGAGCGCGACGGCGCTGGTGCGGCCGTTCCGACCGGTTTCGAGTTCGTAGCTCACGCGCTGATTCTGATCGAGCGTCTGCATGCCGGCGGCCTGCACTGCGCTGATATGGACGAAAGCGTCCGCGGTGCCGTCATCCGGCGAGATGAAGCCATAGCCCTTGTCGCTGTTGAAGAATTTGACGGTTCCGACTGGCATAGTTTCTTCCTTCTGATGCGGCGGTCCGAACGTCGGACGGCCTCGCGGCCAAGGCAGGGAAAGAAGGCAGAGGACCGCAAAAGCGCCAAAAACCATCGATTTGCGACTGGTAGCCCCAGGGTCTTAGCCTCTTATGCCCAAAAAGAACAGGCCGGGGCGGCCGGACGCGGCTTTGCGCGGGCGACACGACCCACGCCCCGTGCTAAAGCACCGCTGCCTATTCCGGCTGGCGCGGTTCGGCCGCGCAGGAGAAACCCATGTCACGCGCGCTGAACCTCAATGCCACCCAAGAGGATGTGCTTGCTTCGTGTGCGCGTGCCAAGGCACCGATCACGCAGATCGAACCGCTGCTTTCGGGCGGCACCCGCGTCGTGCTGCGCAACGGCGAAGATGCGGCGACGATTGGTCGGCTCTACAAGGGCAAGATCATCACGGACCAGGTGACCCGTACGCCGGGCCGTTTGCTGCACGGCTGATCCGGCGCCGGTTCAGCCGGGCCGCTTCGCGCTGCGATAGGGTGCGAGCGCCACGACATTGTCGGCCGGTTCGGTCGCGTGGCGCAGCGCGTCGGCGAGCTCCGCCAGCCCGAACGGTTTGTTGAGCCGGGGCAGGCCCTCGATCGGATCGGCCGTGCCGGTGTAGCCCGAAATGAGCAGGATCGGCATTTCGGGCCGCGCCTTGCGCACGCGCCGCGCGAGTTCGGCGCCATCCATGCGCGGCATCTTGTAATCCGTCACCATTGCCTCGATTGCCGGGTCACGGCGAAGCGTCGCCAGCGCTTCCGCCCCGCCTTCGGCCTCGATTACGCGGTGGCCGAGCACGCGCAACATCTCTGCAGTGCCGCGAAGGACCAGGGATTCGTCGTCCACCACCAGGATCGATAACGGCCGCGCAGGCTGGAGCGCGCCGTCATGGCCGGCCACGACGGGGGTTTCCGGTTTTGCCTCAGTCACCGGCAGATAGAGGTCCGCACGCGTGCCTTCGCCCTCGACGCTGTCCAGCACGAACGCGCCGCCCAATTGTGCGGTAAGGCCATGTACCATCGACAGGCCAAGTCCGGTCCCGCGCCCGGTTTCCTTGGTCGAGAAGAAGGGCTCGACGGCGCGCGCGAGCGTCGCGCTGTCCATCCCCTCGCCCGTATCGATCACCGACAGCCGGACATAGAGGCCGGGGGGCAGCCGCGGTTCCGACCCGGGGCCCAGCAGGACATTCTCCGCCGCGATCGTCAGCTCGCCGCCCTCGGGCATGGCATCGCGCGCATTGACGCACAGGTTGAGGATGGCCAGTTCGAGCTGGTTGGGGTCCGCCAGCGCTGGCGGCAGGTCTGCGGCGCAGAGCAGCTTGAGCTCGATCGTCGAGCCGACCGAGCTTGCGATCAGGTCCCGCATTCCGCCGACCAAGGCAGCGATGTCCACGGCCGTGCTTTGTAATTCCTGGCGACGCGCAAAGCCAAGCAGCCGCTGCACCAGCGTCTTCGCCCGTTCCCCCGATTCGAGCGCATTCGAAATCCAGCGATCGGTGCGCGCATCCGCAGCGCCGGTCCGGCGCTGGAGCAGGTCGAGCGCGCCGATGATCGGGGTCAGCAGGTTGTTGAAATCATGTGCGACGCCGCCGGTAAGCTGGCCCAGGGTCTCCAGCTTCTGCGCCTCGTGCAATTGTTCGAGCGCGGCCTGGCGCTCGGCGGTGCGCTCCTCGACGCGCTGCTCGAGATCGGCAGCGAGCGTGTGCAATTCGACCAGCCGGGCGCGCGCATCATATTGGCGCCGCCGCGCGCGCAACGCGGATCGGGCAAGGCTGACCAAAGTCGTCGGGTGAAAGGGCCGTTCGAGGAAGGTAACGTTGCCGAGCGTCTCCAGATAGCGCGCCGCCGTCGGGTTGCGCTCCAGCCCGCCGCCGCGGCGCGTGAGCAGGATGAAGGGGAAATCGGACCATTCGGGCTGGTTCTCGATCCAGTAAGCGATCGCATGAAGGTCGGCGGTCTGTAGCGCCTCTTCAGTGATGAGTGCGAAGCCGGCACCGGCTTCCAATTGCTCGACCATTTGCACGAGCGTCTCACAGATTACGCTCGCCAGACGGGCCTCGGTCAGCATCGCGGCCGCGACCTCGGCGTCGCGGCCCTGCGGCGCCAAAATCAACGCCCGTTCGGACAGATGGGGGATCAAGCCACCAGCCCGGGCGTGGGTACGGCTTGGCCGCTGTCGATCAGATTGGGCACGCCGCGCAGCACGCCGTGGAAGTTGGTCAGCGGTTCGCCCAGCGTGATGCCCCGCCCGTCGATCCGATATTCGCGGATCGTATCCTCATGCGCGCCGGTTCGCTTCTTGATGACGGATATCGCGCGCCGCACGCGCCCGGTCGCCTCGAAATAGCGCAGTAATATGACGGTGTCGGCCAGATAGGTGACGTCGACCGGCGTCCGCATGTCGCCGACCAGCCCGTGCTGCGCCACAGTCAGGAAGGTCGAGGCGCCCTGACGGTTCAGATATTGCAGCAGTTCGTGCATATGCAGGATCAGCGCCTGCTCGCCCGGCATCGCGGACTGATAGCCGTTGAGGCTGTCGACCACGACCGTCCGCGCGCCATTGGCCTCGACGCAGCGCCGCACGCGTTCGGCAAACTCGCCCGGGGTGAGTTCGGCCGCGTCGACCTGCTCGATCAGCAGCTGGTTGGAATCGACCATCGCTTGGAGGTCAATGCCGAGCCCGAGCGCGCGATCGAACAACAGGCCCAGCTCCTCGTCGAACACGAACATCGCCGCATTCTCGCCGCGCGCGACCGCGGCAGCGACGAAGGTCAGCGTCAGCGACGACTTGCCGGTGCCCGCCGGCCCCAGGATGAGCGTGCTCGATCCCCGGTCGAGCCCCCCGCCGAGCAGCGCGTTAAGCTCTGGCGATAGGGTGACGACCGTGTCGCGCTTGAAATCGCGCTTATGCTCGCCCGAGACCAAGCGCGGGAAGACGCGCGCGCCGCCGCTTTCAAGCACAAAGTCGTGATAACCGCCGCGATAGTGTTGGCCGCGATATTTGACGATCCGCGTGCGGCGGCGCTCGGCGCCGTAATCCGGGGTAAGCTCGTCCAGGTGGATTACGCCATGCGCGATGCTGTGCATGGTCTTGTCGGTGATGCCGGCGGTCAGGTCATCCAGCATCAGCACGGTCGCTCCGTTGCGCGAGAAATAATGTTTGAGCGCCAGCGTCTGGCGGCGGAAGCGCAGTGGGCTTTGCGCGAGCAACAGGATTTCGGAGAGGCTGTCGACCACGACCCGATCGGGCTTGAGCTTTTCGAACACGTCGAAGATGCGCTTGGTCGTCTCACCCAATTCGAGGTCGGACGAGTAAAGCAGGCTCTGCTGCTGGTCCTCGTCGAGCAGGTTTTCGGGCGGGATCAGCTCGAAAATGTCGATGCCCTTCAGATCCCAGCCGTGGGATTGGGCACTGGTCCGGTACTCATCCTCGGTCTCCGACAAGGTGATGTAGAGCGCGCGTTCACCGCGCGCCGCGCCTTCGATCAGGAATTGAGTGGCGATCGTGGTCTTCCCCGTACCGGGGCTGCCCTCCAGCAGGTACAGCCGTCCGCGTGCGAGGCCGCCGCTGGTGATGTCATCCAGGCCTGGTATCCCGAAACCAGCCTTTTCAGTCGCAAATCGCATGAAACCTTCGCCGGCCCAAACTAACATGGGCTAAATTCACTTAGTGGCGATTTGCTCCATCGGCATTGATAAGGATTTAGTCGTGCGGCGATTCATCCCGATCTTTCAAAGAGTCCCGCCGATCGCGGGATGAAAGGCGTGTGCGCGAACGTTATCCTTCCGTACGTGTGCCGTTTGGAGGCGTCGGGCGTAAGGGCGGCGCGCGTCGGGATCGGGCCGGGGTTTGTGCCCCGGCCCTTTCTTTGCCCGTTATTGGTCAGGCGAAGCGCAGGCTGAGCTTGCGCCGACGGATCGCGCCGCCGACCAGGCCGAAGCCGCCCAGCATCATCGCCCAGCTTGCCGGTTCCGGCACGGCGCCGAGCGCGCCGGCCTTGAACAGATCGGACAGATCGGTCGCGTTGGCCGCATCGCCAAGCTTGGTGCCGGTCACGCCGAAAATCTCCTGCATGGTCAGCAGGTCCGACGAATGGTTGAGCGAGATGGTGCTGTTATACGCATTGCCCTTGGCGAGCGGCGAGATGACGATCTCCGCGCCCGAGAACAGGCTGTCGCTGCCGGCATTGTCGCCTTCATCCTCGTCGTTCCAGATGATGATCGCGCCATTATCCTGATAGGCCTGGCTCGCCATGATCTGGGGGATGATCTGCGACAGGAAGCTGTCGCCCTGCGCGATCTCCGCCTGGTCGCCGGTATAATGGACGCCCTTGTAGGTGAAGCCGCCCGACAGAGCGCTGTGCATGTCGTTATACTGATCGGGCGTGATCCAGTTGTAATCGGCGACATTGTTGTTCGCGAGGTCGGTCTGGAGCTGCTGGAGCGGGGCGTAATTGTGCGCCTGGGGGTTGCTGGTCGAGCTGTCGCTGCCGCCGTTGGTGGCGGTGAAGAAGAGCTGCGGGTTGTGCTTGGCGGCATAATTATACTGATGGCTGCCATTATAGGCGTTGGTGTAGTCCGCCGACGTGCCCGAGAAGCTCTTGAGCGGGACGGTCCAGTCGCTTTGGCCGAGCACGGTGCTCGTCGGCTTGTTGGCGGCGTTCTTCGCGAGGTCGATATCCTCCTGGTAGGATTTCCAGCTCTTGCCCGACGCGGCGATCAGCGCGCTTAGATTGGGACCGCTGACGACATTGCTGGGATAGGGATCCTTGTCGTTGAGCGGGCCCGGTTTGCCGGCCTCGGCCCACACATAATTGGGTTCGGACGGATGCACGGTCGCGCCGTTGTAGATCACGTTATTATAGTGGCTGGCATAGGAGACCTGCGCGGCATTGGCGGTGCCAGGCGTGACCAGGCTGTTGATGTAGGATGCGGCCGGATTGCCGTAGAGCTGACCGGTCGCGGTGTACGACGCGGGCTGCGTGAAATTGTGGTTCTCCAGCGCGATCACGAAGACATGCTTGATTGCGGGTGCGGCGGCCTGTGCCTGGCCCGCCGCGAGCAGGGCGCCCGCCAGAATCAGATGCTTTTTCATGTGAGTATGTCCGTCCCTGTGGAAGCCGCCGGGGGGATGGCGGCCGCGGCGGGCTAGGCGCGGATCGTGACGGCGCTGTTAACCTTGTGTGTCACAAGGGAGAGCGGCGGCAGGGCGGGGTGCGGGTGCGATGAGTTGCGGGAGGGCGTTTCCCCCGTCGCGCTTCGACTTCGCTCAGCACGAACGGGGCGTGGGCGCCGGCGGCCTCAGCGGTCGGTGAACTTCTTGACCTTGTTGGGGAGGTCCTTGCCCTTGGTGCGGCGCGACGGGGTCTGGATCGGGTTCTTCTTCTTCCAGGCTGCCCAGGTCATCGGGCCGTCCGGGGTCTGGATGATATCGTCGTCGCCCATCATCTGCTCCTTGGCTGGGACGCTTCTAGACCGTTTGGGGCGGGCTTGTCGAAGCGGCTCGCGCACGATCGGGGCTTCCGCCCGCGCGTTGCAACGTTCAAGGCCTGTCTAACCGATGGAGACGTGCGCGCCGATGATTGATTGCCTGATCGTGGGCGGGGGGCCGGCCGGGCTGACCGCCGCCATCTATCTGGCGCGCTTCCACCTGGAGGTGCTGGTGGTCGATGGCGGCAACAGTCGGGCAATGCTGATCCCCAAGACGCGCAACCATGCCGGCTTTCCGGAGGGGATTACGGGGCCCAATCTGCTGCGCCGGATGAGCCAGCAGGCGCGCATATTCGGCGCGCGCATAACGGAAGGGTCGGTCGACGCGCTGCTGCCCGAGGGGGATGGCTTTCAGGCGATCGGAAGCTTTGGCGAGGCGACCGCGCGGGCGGTGCTGCTGGCGACGGGGGTGATCAACAACCGGCCGGATATGCCCGAGGCCCTGCATGACGAGGCGCTGGCACGCGGGCTGCTGCGTTACTGCCCGATCTGCGACGGCTATGAGGTGACCGACCAGCCAGTGGCGGTGATCGGCACCGGCGGCCACGGCCTGCGCGAGGCCCTGTTCCTGCGCGGCTATACGGCGGACGTGACGTTGATCGCGCCGGGCGCGGCGCACACGCTCGAGCCCGCCCAGCGCGCCGCTTTGGCCGAAGCCGGGGTGCGGGTGATCGACGGGCCGACCGGCGATTTCGAGTTGGGCGGCGACCGGATCCGGATGGACAGCGCGGCGGGGGTGCTGAGCTTTGCCAGTATTTACCCAGCCCTGGGTTCGGCGATACGATCCGAACTGGGCGTGGCGCTGGGGGCGGAGACATCGTCAGAGGGCTGCCTGCTGGTCGACGCGCATCAGCGCACTAGCGTTCAGGGCCTTTATGCCGCGGGCGATGTGGTGAAGGGGCTCGACCAGATCAGCCACGCGATGGGCGAGGGTGGCGTCGCGGCGACGACGATGCGGAATGACCTCGCCGAGCGGCGGAGATTGTGGCGGTAGGGAGACGTTGAGCGGGCCGGAAGATTGCTCTTCCGGCCGTTCCATTTAGTCGTTCGGTCCGGCGTGGGTGCGGCGAAGCCGGCCCGCATCACTCGGACGTTTCGCCATCCTCGCCTTCGCGATCACCCTCTCCCCGTAGTGGGCGGGACTTGAAGCCGCGCGTGCGCTCGGCCGCAGGCGTGGGCTGATCGCGATGGAGGTCCGGCGTCAGCAGATGTGGCGGAATGCCGACGACGCGGCCGATCTCGCGGAAGGCCTCGCTGCGCTGGCTGGCGAGCGGCACCTCCGCCAGGCTGGTGGCCCGTGTTCCGATTTGGTCGGGCGCCTTCACGCGGTGGAGTATGATCGCAACGTTGGAAAGCGCCGCCTCGCGCAGCGCGGCCGCGGGCACGCGCACGTCGAATTCGTAGCTCGTCTGCTGATAGCTGTGGTGACGGTGTTGCTCGGGCGTCCCTTCCGGATCGGCGAAGGCGCGCACCACACCGAGATCGGGAATCGAGCCGGCGTGGAGCAGGCGGCCGCCATCGGTCACCTCATAGGCGAAGGGCCCGTGGAAGACGGTGGTTTGGGCAAGCGGGCCGTCCACGAAATGGCTGTCGACGACCGAGAGGTTGCCATCGTCCACGCGCACCGTCAGCCGCACATAATATTCGCCGCTACGCGGCCCGCCGTGTTCGGACGGCTGCTGATCGATCGGGCGATGAGGTGGCTGCTGTTCGCCGCGCGCCTCGCTTTTGCCCTCCTGAGCGGTGGGGCGGGCTTGGTCGAACGCGGCCTTGCCGGGGAGATGCGCACGCTCCTCCGCGAGGCGGTCGGCACCGCGTTCGTCCTTGCCGGGCGCATCGCGCAGCCGCGGCTCATGCGGGACGTCGCGGGCGGCTTTGGTGGGTAAAGACTTGGAGTCCATGACGTCGTCCTCTCACCAGTTGCGACCGTAGCGGTAATTGTGGATCCAGCGATAATAAATGCGCTGCAAGGTCAGGCCGCGCCGTCCCTGGATCATGCCGAACCAGTCCTTGTTGTGGACGAACAGGTTCGGCTGGCCGCTGAAGCCCTGATAGTCGCACACTTCGAACTTGTCGCCGCCGCCCAGATTCCATTCGCCGACCCAATCGCCGGTGAAGCTTGCGCGGAGCGCGGTGCCGGTCGAGATCATGCGGCCAAGATATTCCTCCGACCAATCCTGGTAATTCCAGCCCCACAGATCGGCCTTGCCGTCGCCGGTGATGTCGGCCTTGAAGAATCGGTCGTGGCGCGCGAGTCCGCCCCAACCCGGTACGTCGCCGTCATAGCGATGCGTCAACGCGAGGCTGGTCCCGGTCGAGTGGAACATGCCGAGATAGGGCATGCTCCAATCGTCGCCGTTGAAGATGAACAGGTCGGCTTTCCCGTCGCCGTTGAAATCGCCGACGATCAATTTGTCGTGCGCGGCCAGCCCGCCCCAGCCCGGTATGTCGCCGTCGTGGCGCGCCGTCATCGCCAGATCAGTGCCGGTCGAGCGGAACATGCCGACATAGCTCATGCTCCAGTCGGCGCCGTTGAAGATGAAGAGATCGTCGCGGCCGTTGCCGCTATAATCGCCGACGAAGAGCTGGTCGTGCCGCGCTAGCCCGCCCCAGCCGGGAATGTCGCCGTCGAACCGCCGGACCATCTGGAAGCCGGTGCCGGTGGAGCGCAGCATGCCGACATAGGGCATCGACCAATCGTCACCGTTGAAGACGAGCAGATCGACCTTGCCGTCGCCGCTGAAGCTGCTGACGTAGAATTTGTCGTGGCGCGCGAACCCGCCCCAGCCGGGAATGTCGCCATCGTAACGCGCGATCAGCTTGAGCCCGTTGGCGCCGTCGTCGGCAAGCAGGCCGAGATAGGGTATGTTCCAGTCGACCCCATTCCAAACCACGACCTCGTCCTTGCCGTCGCCGTTGAAGTCGGCGACGAAGAATTGGTCATTTTCCTGGAATTGCCATGACCCAGGCACGCGCTCGACTGCGCTCGACACATGATCGAGCTGGCTGCCGTTGGAGCGGAAGATCTGGATCGAATTGCCGGCGTGGACCAGTACGTCGCTACGCCCGTCGCCGTTGAAATCGCCCGCATAGCATTTGCGGAAATGATGGCCGGTATAGGTGTCGTATTGCTGCTTGAACGAGGTGTAGCAGACCGGGCAATATGGCGGCGAGTTGCTGCGCATCCGGCAATTTTCGACGGGGCGATAAACGCCGGTCTCATTGGTGTTGCCACCCTCGAACAGCCCGACATCCTGGTTGCTGTCCCAGCCCGCCGGCCGCGTCCCCTGATTATAGCCCGCGCAATTTCCGATTCCCGTGGGGAGCGGGGTCGAGGGGGCGATGAACTTGTGCCATTTGGTGGTGGCGCGATCGGTATTGGTGGTGAGGTCGACCGCGAGCGCGGCATCGGTGCCGGTATAGGCGCCGTCGACGCAATATTCGTCGGCAAGGCCGCCCAGGCCATGGCCGAATTCGTGCGCGATCACCGACCAGTCGCTGCCGAGCGTGACATGCGATCGACCGCCGCCGCCGCATCCGCCGAAGCTCATCGTGTTGAGCACGATCAACACCAGCTGCGAATCGGGCACCCATTTCTTGAGCGCCGCCTTGATCGCCGCATCGGTGCCGGAGCTATATTCCATCCAGCAATGCGCCCAGGATCCGCTGTAGATCATGCCGAGCGCGGTGTTGAGCGTAGTGCTCGCGCTGATCGTGTCGTCGGAGGCGTCGGCGGACGTCCCATGCTCGTCATAGGTGCGCGTGCTGATGCCCGAATCGACCGATTCCAGATTGATCCGGAAGATATTCCAGGCGGACGCGTCCTCGAAGAAATAGTCGCGCTTGAACACGCCGTCGATCAGCGTGGACTGCACCCAATTGTTGTAGGTGCTCTGATCGGCCGCGGCGAAACCATCGCCGATCACGACCAGATTGCGCTTCAGGCCGGCTGGGCCGGCTGCTCTCAATTGGGTGACGCTGTCTGCCATGGAGCCGCTCCTCCAACGATAAGCGGCCGGTAGCGGCCGCTGCTTTCAGAGCGATGCAAGCTCTGAAGGTGGCGCGATTCATAACCACGGCCGAGGAGGGCAACTGGTCAAAAGATCGGTGGAGCGCTGTTAGGGTCGATCGATCGATGGATCGTGTTGCGATCCCGTCGGGATGCGACTCCGCCGAGGCAGCCAATAGAGGCGAGAGACTCCAAAACACCAGAAACGAACTTGATGATGTTGGGCGTCCCGGGGGCTGAGCTGGCCCGGCCGGCCCATAATGTTTCACGTGGAACATTTCCAGAACACCCAATGGGCTCTTCCTCCAGCTGCCCCGGCCTCCGCCGGGGCGACGGGCTTGGTTGACATTGGGTGACTCAGCATTTAACTAGCTGGTTAAATAACCCAGAGGTTAGCAATGACACCCGCCGCCGATCCGCTCAGTTCCACCTTCGCCGCGCTCGCCGACCCGACGCGGCGCGCGATCCTGGCCCGGCTGGCGCGGGGGGAGGCGCCCGTGGGGGAATTGGCGCAGCCGTTCGCGATGAGCGGGCCGGCGGTGACCAAGCATTTGAAGGTGCTCGAACGCGCCGGGCTGATCTCACGCGGGCGCGCGGCGCAGCAGCGCCCCGCCAGGCTGGAGCCAGCCGGACTCAAGGCCGCGAGCGACTGGATCCAGGAATATCGCCGGCTGTGGGACGAAAAGTTCGACCGGCTCGACGCCTATCTCGACCAGCTTCAGACCGAAGGAGAGAAGAAATGACCGACAGCATGACCGACGAGCCGGGTGTCGGCTATCAGGTTACGATCGAACGCACGTTCAGCGCGCCGCGCGAATTGGTGTTCGACGCGATGACCAAGCCCGAACATCTCGCCCGCTGGTGGGGCCCGCACCAGTTCGACGCGCCCTTGTGCGAAAGCGATCCGCGCCCGGGTGGCGCGATCCGGATCGACATGCGCGGGCCCGAGCCCTACGGCACCTGCGCGATCCAGGGCGAATATCTGGAGATGGACCGGCCCGACGGTTTCTCGATGGTGATCCGCGGTTTTCAGGAAGCTGACGGCAGCTGGGGCATCGAACATGTCACCGATTTCCGGTTCGAGGATGCGCCCGGCGGTGGCACGCACATGCACATGACCACCACGGTCAAGCAGGCGAGCGAGGCCATGTTGCAGGCGCTGCGCGGCATGCGCGATGGCTGGAGCCAGAGCTTCGAGAAACTGGAAACCTTGCTGGCGGAGATCAAATAGGGGCGCCGTCCAAACAAAAGCGCCGCCGGTCATGGACCGGCGGCGCGGATGCCTTGACGCGAAGCGGGATCAGGCGAAGCGGACGGCCCTCCGCTGGCGGCGCATGGCGGCGCCGACCAGGCCGAAGCCCGCGATCATCATCGCCCACGACGCCGGCTCGGGCACGGCGCCCTGCTCGACCGGGGGCGGTGGCGGCGGCGGCACATGGCCGGTGGAATAGATCACCACGCCCGAGCTGCCATGGTAGAGCAGATCGATCGCATGGAGCGCGGTGCCCGCATCGAAGCGATAGAAAGCGGTGCCGTTGCCGACCCCGCCCGGGCCGCCGCCGCCGAAATGGATGCCCATCACGGTCATGCCCGACAAAGGCTGCGCGAAGTTCAGCGTGGTCGCGCCGTTGGCGTCGAACTTGTCGCCCGCCGCGACGAGCGCATTGAAATTGCCGTCCCAGTTGAAGCCGATTGCCTGAAGGCCGGTCACCTGCGCGACGATGTCGGAATTGTCGAGCAGGTTGCCGGCGTAGAAGCCGCTGCACGCGAGCGCGGTGATCGAGATATCGTGGACGCCGCACGCGATCGGACCCGACCCGCTCCCGCCGCCGCTATTGCCGCCACCGTTGCCGCCATTGCCTTGGCCGGTGTTACCGCTGTTGCCGCCGCCATGGCCGGGCTTGGCCAGCGCCGGAGCGGAGAGACAGAATGCCGCAGTCGCGGCGAGCAAGATAAGCTTACGCATACAATCAATTCCCCACCGGCCCGAACCAATCGGGCTCCTGCTGCGTCCGTTATGCCTCCGAAACTGCCTTGAATAGTAGAATAGGTAGTTAATGTCGGCGGTTAAGGATATAAAAGCGACCTGCGAACCATCCGCTTACAATTGCTCTATACCTTCCGACCCTATCACTCTGATCGTTCGATAGGGGTGGCGACGCATCTATAGTTAACGCGCACCCGCCTCGCACGCCGAGGCCGAATCGGCTCAGGCGGCGGTCGGGCCCAGGCGTCCCGCGCGATAGGCCAGCCACAGCACCAATATCCCGACGGCGACGCACACGAGCAAGGCCGCCAGCGAGGATTCCGGTCCGAACGCGCCGCCGGTGGCCCAGCCGGGCGCATCGGCACGGGCGATGCTGCGCGCCAGTGCCGGGCCCATCTTGCTCCCCGATACCGCCGCGCCGAACAGATAGCCTTGCGCGAAATTCCAGGCGGCATGCACGCCGATCGAGGTCCACAGCCGTCCGGTGAGCGCATAGAAAGCGCCGAGCATCACGCCCGCCTCCAGCGCGACGCAGAGTGCGGCGAAGATCGTCGCGCCGGGATTGGCGAGGTGCGATGCGCCGAACAGCAAGGCAGAGACGGCGAACGCCGCCAGCGGCCCGAAGGCGCGCCACAGCAGCCGCAGGATCACCGCGCGCACGATCAATTCCTCGACCACGCCCGCCTGGATCGCGAGCCCGCCCGCGTGCCACGCCGGCGCCGCGCCATGCCATTCGACCCGATAGAGACCGGCCGCGACCAGGATTCCGATCACGCACGCGAACATGAAGGTGCCGATCGTGCCGCCGATCAGCAGCTGCGGGATTGCGGGCCCGGGCGCGAGTTCGTCCGGCATGCGATCCTCCCCGAACCGCACCAGCAGCGCATAAGCCGCGAGCGCGATCAGCGCGCCGGACACGTTGGTGACGAAGCCGATGCGCGGATCGCCCTTGCCGAGGTGCGCGCGGATCGCCTCCATCCCTGGCCCGAACGACAAAGCGACCAGGAAGACCATCGCCACCATCCAGCCAAGCGCGCGGAGCCAGCGCAGGCGCCCCGGCTGAAGCACGCGCCGATCGCCAAGCTGCAGCGGAACGGCGGCAAGGATGTGGCTGGTCATATGTCGGTCTGTCCCCCCTGGATGCGCCGGCGCGTTGGCCGGTGCCTGTATTGCAGGGGGCTTGATCCGGCTAGGCTGTTTGCCGCGTGTCTGCGAACCGAAGCGTTTGGCGATCCGGCCTGTCTTCTCCTTGATGGGGTGTAGGCGGGCACCCACCGAGGGCTGCGCCCAGCCGCCGAGTGGATTCCCGCCTGCGCGGGAATGACGGTGTATGGGGAGTAGGGCCGGCTCCTAGGGGGCTCAGGTCAGTGCGCGTTCGCCAGCAGGGGGGCCATCCGCTTTGCGGCGAGGGGCGGCAGGGTGGCGGCGGCGGCCGTGGCGGCGTTGGGCGCGGCGCCCTTGCCGGCCTTGACCAGGGCGACCATGCCCATCGTGTAATGCGGCGTGCATTTGATGCCGTAGAGACCGGGCTTCGCGAGCGTCAGCACATATTCCTTGCTCATCGCGCCGGGCGTCATGTCAGTGCCGGCGGGCACCATGCCCGCGATCGGCGCGGCATTGTGGCCGGGATCGGTCGGCACGAAATGGACCTTGTCGCCCACCGCGGCGCTGACATAGCTCGGCTCGAACACCATCATCCCGGCGGCGCCCTGCGTCTTCATCTGGACGATGATGTCCCTGGCGGATGCGGGTGCGGCCATCAGTCCACCACCCATTGCCAGCAAAGCGATCACTTGAGCAGCCCGAACCTTCATCCATCCCATCCCTGTACGACTCCGCCGAAACCGGGGAGCAGGACGCCCAAAGCGGCGCGGGATCCGCAGTGGAGGAATGTGGCTGAACCCGGCGTGGCGATGTGCGTCAGCTTTGGTTCAACCATGTGGATCATGCCTTTGATCCGAAATGAAAAAGAGCTCCGTGGGCGGCATCCCGACAAGGCCCCTAGGCGGAGTCCACCGAAGAGAAAAAACAAAAAAACATCAGATTCGAACTTAATGATTTTGGCGCGGCCAACGGCCCGCCCGCACTGCAATGTTTCACGTGGAACATATACAGAACATATGCGCCGATGTCAAGATTCCGGCATCCGGCATCGCCCGCGGAATGCCCCTCCGGCGGCGTTACCTAATGTTCGACATAGTTGAGGCTGACCGTCGTCACGCGCGGCTCGCTCGTCAGCACATCGCGCAGCACGTCGGCCAGGCGTTTACCGGACAGCAGGTGGACATAGCAGGCAGGCGAGAGGTCCGGCCGACACTGACCCGGTGCAAGGATGCTGAATCCATGCGCGCGGCCCATCCGATCCACATCCTGCGCCGATGTATTCGCCTCGACGTGCACGCCGAACGTGTTGGGATCGGCGTCCGCCAGGCCGAGCTTGCCGCTGAGAAGCGTATAGATGACGTCGCCGCGCGACGTGGAGATGGTACGCATCGGCCTCGCCCCTGCGCGCTCCAGTTGCGGGGCGATTGCGGGGCCCAGCCGGAACAATGTCCGGCTCGCCTCGAGCCTCGCGGCGGGGTCGGACCCGTTGGCCTGGCGCAGCAGCGCGGCCACCGCCTCTTGCGACACGTTTCCTCCGCGCGCTTCCATAGGAGCAACACCCGACAGCATCGCGACCAGATATGCTCCAAGCCGCATGTGCAACATGAGGCGCCGAACGATCAGCCTGCCTTCCCTTCCGGCCCCGACCGGGACCATCGATATGCGGCCCGCGGGCGACGCGGGCCGCCTTTATAGCCGATCTATGCCGCCTCGGCGATCCGCGCGCGCCGGCGGAGCGCCATGCCCGCCAGCCCGAAGCCGACCACCATCGTCACCCAGGTCGTGGTCTCCGGCACGAGGCCGACTTCGGCGACGGCCCAGGTGAAGATCGGGCTTCCCTTCTTCACGGGATAGAAGACGTTCACCGCCGCGACCGCATCGGTGAGGAACTTGAGGTCGGTGGCGTCGAGCGTGCCCCCGACATTGATGATATCGATCTGGATGCCGCTGGTCGCCCAGCCGAAGGCGTCGTCCAGCACCGCCGCGTCGTTCGCGTTCAGCCGGGTCCCCACAACCTGGTTGGGCTGCATGATATCCTTGGACTGGTCGTAGCCGGTGGCTGGCCAGGGCGCGGCGCCGGTGGCGCCCGGATCGGAATGCGTGGCGTCGGCGACGGGAACCAGCGTCATCAAGATACCGCCCGCCGTTCCGTCCTTGGAATAGGCCCGCGATCCGGCGGGAATGCCCCCGGCGCCCGCTCCGGGTGTGGGGATCAGCTTGTCGGCGAAGCGCTTATATTGGATGGTGAAGCCGATCGCATGAAACAGCTCATGTTCGGCGGTGTTCAGCGGATCCTTGTTGCTGACGTCGAATTCGTCGGGGAACTCGGTCCGCGCGAAAACCGGAAGGCCCGCCGCATTGGCGGTGAACAGGCAGGTCGACGCGGTTTGCCCCGCGCCCAATTTGCACACCGAGGGAACCGGCGGGTTCTCCTGTGCCTGTGCCCCCGCCGGCGCGACGGGCACGAAAGCAATCGCGGCCGCACATGCCAGACCCATTGCGCGGCCGATCGGGAAACGCACCCCTGCACTCATCCTGGCCATAATAGCCTCCCTGTTCTGAGCGGAAAGAGTTTGCCTTGAGCGCGGCGGGGATAGTCGCAAGACTATCCCCGCGCACACTCAAATGATCTTCACGCAAGCTCAGGTCGGCTAAAGTTTAGCACGGCTGGACGGATGTATATCCCCCACGATTATCGGCCCGCTAATCTAATTAAAGACTCGCTAATCGAGCGGGACTCGGCCATTCGACGTTCAGAAGTGGATATGGATCTTGATGCGGTCGAGCACCGACCTCAGGAAGCCGCCCACGCCGCGGCCCGCATCGGGATCGACCATGCGCGGCACGTGGATGCGCGCCGGGCGGGCGCCGATCGCGTCGGCGGTGAAGCGGCGCCATATGGTCGCCGGCAGCCCCCCGCCCGCCACGCCGGGCAGGGGCTGATTGTCGTCGCGGCCGACCCACACCGCGGTCACCAGCCCGCCCGCAAAACCCACGAACAAAGCGTCGCGATTGTCCTGCGAGGTTCCGGTCTTGCCATAGGTATGAATGTTCAGCGCGGCGCTGCGCCCCGTGCCGCTGTTCACCACGGTCGACAGCAGGTCCAGCAGCATCGCCCGCTCGCGATCGTCCATGCGGCGTGGCGCGTCGGCCGGCGGCCGATGGTTCGCCTGTTCGGGCAGGCCATAAGGCCGCACCGGATAGACGCCGCCCGCGACCGCGGCATAAGCGCTGGCGAGCTCGATCAGGCTGGTGCCCGACGTGCCCAACGCAATACCGGGCTCGGCGCGGAGCGGGCTTTGTATTCCCAGATCCTGTGCGGCCTGCACGACCGCCGCGGGTCCGACCTTCTGCGTCAGCCGCACCGCGGCGACGTTGCTCGAATGCGCAAAGGCCTCGCGTAGCGTGATCGTGCCCCGGTAGCGCCCGTCGCTGTTGCGGGGCGACCAATTGTCGATCGTGATCGGTCGATCCTCGATCCTATCGTCGGGGGTCAGCCCTGCCCGCAGCGCCGCCAGATAGACGAACAATTTGAAGGTCGATCCCGGCTGGCGTCGCGCCTGGACCGCGCGGTTGAAGCTGCTCTTTCCATAATCGCGCCCGCCGACCATGGCCACGACACGCCCGTCCGGCCGCATCGCCACCAGAGCGACCTGCGCGCCGGCCGGCCGAACCTGCGCTACCGCATGCTCCGCGAGCCGCTGCAGCCGCGCGTCGAGCGTGGTGCGGACCGTCGTCGCGGCAAAGCTGTCGTCGGCAGTGCCGCGTGCGGCGGGCATCACCCAATCGCTGAAATAGGTCGCCTGCGTCGGCTCGGGCGCGGGCTTGAGCCGCAGGCTCGCGGGCGATGCGCGTGCCGCCTCGGCCGGCGTGAGGAACCCCGCCTCCTTCATCGCCTCCACGACCAAGGCCGCGCGTTGCTGCGCGCCCGCCAGATTGGCGCTCGGCGCCAGGCGCGAGGGCGCCTTCATCAGGCCCGCCAGCAAAGCCGCTTCGCTGACCGTCAACGCCTCGGGCGGCTTGCTGAAATAATGGCGCGCGGCGGCGCGCAGGCCATAGACATTGTCGCCGAAATAGACGTCCGACAGATAGCGCGAGAGGATCTGATCCTTGCTCAGCCATGCCTCCAGCCACATCGCGATCAGCGCCTCGCGCAGCTTGCGCGCGGCGGTGCGATCGGAACTGAGATAGACCAGCTTCGCCAGCTGCTGGGTGATGGTGCTGCCGCCCTCCTGCATCCGGCCCGCGCGCAGATCGTGCCAGGCCGCGCGCCCGATGCCGCGCGGGTCCACCCCGATATGATGGTAGAAGCGCCGGTCCTCGATCGCGAGGAAGGCCTCGCTCACATGAGCGGGCAGGCGGCGGACGTCGACCGGGCTGTCGCTCACGGCACCCCGCCGCGAGATCAGGCTTCCGTTGGACGCGAGCAAAGTGACGCTGGGCGGCGCGATCGGCCGCAACGTGCGCGATGGCGGCGCGACGATCGCAAGCCAGGTGACGGTCACGAAGCAGAGCAGCAGCAGCCCGGTGAGGATCCAGCCCAGGATCCGCCACCGGCCGAACCGGCGCGTACGCGGCGGCGGCCCCTGCGGTGGCGCGGGCGCGACGGGCGAATCCAGCGCAGGCCCGCCATTGGCCGCGCTATCCTCGCGCACGTCATCGAAGGGGGTGTGCAACATCGAACTGTATTATAGGAGCAAAACACGTCGGGAGAAAGGGGCTCGCTGGCCTGGCCGGCATGACGGCGCTTCGAACGCGCGGCCGGGCCGGCGGGGCGGACGGCGCGCCGCCTTAGCGGATGCGCGTAAACTCCTTGCGATCGATCAGCCGCTCCTTGCCGCCGGGCGGCGTGAAATAGATTTCCATGCGGTGATGATCGTTGTCGAGAATATTGATGACGGTGCGCTGGCGGATCGTCTTGCCGACAGAGGTTTCGCCGAGCAGGCCCTGATCGGTGAAGCTGCCGTAGAGGACAGCAGGGAAATGCGGGCCGGAATTGGGCGCGCCCTGATAGATCATCATCATCGAGTTGAGCCCGTCCTGCGTGACCCACTCGTAGCGTTTGTCCATGTTGCTGTAGCCGAGCGTGCCGCGGCGATAATAAGGCTGCCCGCCGAACGTGCCCCTGGTCTCGTCGGCGAGGAAGCGGCCGCCCGCAACGAACACCCGATTCGTGCGCACGTCGGTCGACACCACTGGTTTTTCGGGCGTGCCCAGCGCGGCGAACAGGCTCATCTTCACGCGCCAATAGCCGACCAGCGGCTTCATCGCGGCCTGTCCCGGTCCAGGCATGCCGCGGGTGACGAACGGCGGTGCGGCCTTGGGGGGCTGTGCCAAAGCGGGAGCGGGGGAGAGGAGGGCCAGCGCCGCAAATCCGGCAAACGAAGATCGCGCGAAGATCGTCCGCATTTCGCCACCCGCCTTTAAGTTCCGATGCGGCCGAAACCGGCGTGATTGGGGAAGGTTCCTGCGCCGCACCGGCCAAGGCCCGTGCGCGCCTGCCGGCGTCAGCGTGGCGAGGCGTATCCGCCCCTAGTTCAACCAGGCGGACCGTGGCTTTGATCGGACATGAGAAAGAGCCTTCCGTGGGCGGTGTTCCCGCCCGATTTGCTGCCCTCAGAAAACCCGGTCCAACCGGGGGCATCACCGAAGGGAAAAATAAAAAAACACCAGAAACGAACTTAATGATTTGGGTGTCGCAACCGGGCCGCCCGCACCTCAATGTTTCACGTGGAACATATACAGAACATATGCGCTGATGTCAAGGATTCCAACATCGGAGCAGGCCAATGAGCGACCATATCCACAACCCCAAGCTGGACGAGCATCCCGGATCGAATGCGGACAAGGACCCGGAGGATTGGGTTTCCGGTGACGACCCGATGACGGGCGCCCAGGCATCCTACCTCACCACATTGTGCGAGCAGGCGAAGGTGGATCCGCCGCGTGACGACCTGAGCAAGGCGGAGGCATCGAAGATGATCGACGAATTGAAGGCGAAGCTGGAGCTTTGAGCGACGCGGCCGGACCGGTCAGGTCGCGAAGACCAGCTCCGTGCCGACATAGGTGCGGATCACCTTTTGCGGCATCACGCGCAGCGCCTCCTGAATGAAGACGTCGCCGGTGCAGTGCATCGGCACGATATAGGTGGGGTCGATCGCGGCGAATTCGGCGACGGTGCGGCGTGCCTCCTCCTCGGTGCGGGGGCGGACGAGGTGGAAGCCGCCGACCACGGCGTGGACCTTCTGCACGCCCGACACTTTCTGTGCCTGGCGCACCGTGTTGATCACGCCGCGGTGGCTGCACGATGCGATCACGACCAGGCCGAGGCCCTTGACCACATAACAGGTCGCCAGCTCATGCTCGCCATCGTCGGCTAGTTGCGCGACGTCGCGCTTGGCCGGGTTGAGGCCGGCTTTGTCGCAGCCCTTGCCGGGCCGCATCTGCGTGGGAATGGCGGCGCGTTCGAAGCTGTCGAGCGGGATCGTGCCGGTGGTGAAGGCCTGGCCCTTGATGACCTGCGGCGTGCCAACGATCCGCACGTCGAACCCGGCCTTGGCCAATGCGGCGCGATCGAGCGTGCCCATCAAGAGCGGCGGATTGCCGATCAGCGCCAGCCGCTCGCAGAACGTCTCCTCCCCGCCGACATAAAGCGGCACGCGGTGGCGCGTGCCCTCCAGGAAAGCGGGGAAGCCGCCATAATGATCGAGATGGCCGTGGCTGAGCACTGCGGCGTCGAGATGCGAGAGATCGGTGCCGAGCAGGGCCAGGTTGTTGCGCGCGGTTTCGGGCGAATAGCCGAAATCGACCAGCACCTGCGCGGGCACGCCGGCTTTGTGCGAGGTCGCCAGGATCGACAGACCGAACTCGCCCTCCAGCGCGCGGCGCGACATCACCCCGCCGGGGGCGGCGCCGGTGTTGCGAACGACCCTCAGGCCGGGGAGCGCGAGATCGGGGAGGAAGGGACCGAACACGGCGGCGTCCACCAGGACTTGCAGGGTGAGGGTGTCGACCTCGGGCATTGCGGGTTGGGCGAGGGCGGGCGAGAGCGCAGTCGCCGCGAGGGTGGCGGTGCCGGTAGCGAGGAAGGTGCGGCGGTTGAACGCCATCGGTTTCGAGATATGCATGGCCCGGCCCTTTCGTGGCGATTCGGCATAGTGCCCGGAAGCGGGCGATCAGACGAGCCCGTTGCTGCGGCCGCGAACGCGCACCAGCTAATTCCCGCGAATTAAGTATAGTGTCCCCGAATTTCCGGGATCGAATGCGGAGAAGGACCCGGAGGATTGGGTTTCCGGTGACGATCCGATGACGGGCGCCCAGGCATCCTACCTCACCACATTGTGCGAGCAGGCGAAGATCGATCCGCCGCGTGACGACCTGAGCAAGGCGGAGGCGTCGAAGATGATCGACGAGTTGAAGGCCAAGCTGGCGCTTTAAGCGACGCGGCCGGAACGATCAGACCGCGAAGACCAGCTCCGTCTCGACATAGGTGCGGATCACCTTTTGCCGCATTACGCGCAGCGCCTCCGGCATGGGCCGCGCTACTCGTTCAAGTCACCACTTTTCGTGGCCGGGCGCGTCTCTTCTTGGGGCGAGGAATCTTGAAGTAGCTATAGATATCCTCGCACTCTTCCAGTTGATAATCCGGCAGTGGGTTTCTTGATACAAAGTCCTTTATCTCTCCGTCGGTCGCGAGCTCGTCTAAAATATACACTATTCTTAATATAGAAGATCTATGCCGTCCCTGCATTTCTGATGAGGAATCTAGATCTGACTTCAACAGCCGGCGAATATATTTCTTGTTTTTCCGACTTAAATGCATCTTAATATAGTTTCTCTTGACGCCCTTAAGATGAGACACAGCAAAGCTAATAATAAAATTACCATCCTCCTGATCTTCGAAAAAGAGCCCCACCAGCCTACTGATCGTCTGTTCTGTAGGTACCGGCATCTCTTTACCGGCCTCCTCCTGTAAGAATCTCCAGAAGCTCCACGCCCAAGCGGCGGATGTAAGGACGACGAACCTATTATCGCCTAATAGTTCCTCTATCTTCGCATATACGCTGGTAGTCCTAGCCAGGAAGGCCTTGGACCGATGAAGCCAGAACGACCCAGCCACAGCTAGGATCGATCGGCAAAGGGAGCCGGAATGCTCGCTTTCAAGCTCGGCTAGCGTTATGTTCTCGCATTCCGGAGACAACCAAAATTCCGGAGCTTTGGAGTATGCCTCAAGAAGCGCCAACGTGTTTCGCGCAAGGATTCTATTTCTGTAGTCTTTAAAGGCAAAATTTTCGAATGCGGCGTCACGCAGTTCTTGGCCATATGGCCCTCGGCTTAAAGCCCGCCAGTTATCATTTGTGCGACACCCATTCGCGAATGTGGCCACCACGGAAGCAGCTCGATCAAGTGCTCTCGATGGAAAAATGGCCTCTTCAGACATCGCCTGAGCTAGGCACCCTGTTGCTGGAGGAAGGCGGAATCCACCCAAGACCTCTTTCCCAAGAGATGGCAACTTCGAAGTGAGAAGTCTTTCTTTTTCATCCTCAGCCAGAACCGTTAAAGCCTCAAGTAGATCTTCGGATTGCTTACGGCCCAAAACCGCTGCCATCGGGACCACTTCTTTCCACTCGTCGCTAACTAAGTTACCGTCGAGAGCCGATATCAGCGAAACGCGCTTCTCTGCATCTAAGCAGTAACCTTCTACCACCGCCACTGCTGCCAAATACTCCTGAAAAGTTAGGTGGCGGAACTGATAAAACGGAACAAGTTGCCCGTCTTCCGAGGTATGACCTCCCTCAACCATCAAGCTCGAGCGAAGCTCAACGCGCTTCAGAAAGTCGTGCGGACTGTCTTTTGCGTATCTCCCCACAAGCGGAATCACGTCACGCGCGCGATTCAAGATATCCAAGATTTCCTTTTCGGTTGCGGTTTGCTTGCCAGCTGAAAGGAGCTCAAACGCCAAACATGCCAATTGAGGTTCAGCTTCCTTAACATTCAAGGCCTCATGGCCACGAATGTTCCAAGTATCCAGCAGAACGTCTACAGCTCGGCTATAAAGACTAACGCGATCCGGCGGCAGCCGACCCGCCCCGTGTTTTACGACAAGCAGCATTGTCAGTAGGAGCGGGTTTTCGGCAAGCCTACGTAACGGGTCGCTATTCAAAATCGCTTTAGCTGCATTTTCCGCCTCGGCTAGTGCCTCTGGCGAACTTCCACTCATCAAACGATGCCAGTGTAGACAAAGAGAAGTTATCGCTGACTCGCCTAGAGGAGCAATCCTGTATTTCTCACAAAATCGTACCAGGCAAGGAGCTACTAAGTCAAACCCAGCTTCTCTGCTCGTAACAAGTAGTCTGATCTTCGGGTACGTCGTCAGAAATCGTTCTAAATTGTCAACAAAGACCGCTCTGTCTCCATCATTATGAATTTCATCTAACCCGTCTACCAACAATATCACATTTCCGGATTTCAGAGGCTTTGACAACGCTTGTGCCAGGCCCTTCAAGGAAGACTCTCCAGTTATTGTCTCCATGTGCTGGAGGAGAGTCCAGATTGGCTTCCGAATTTCATCCTTCCATTCGCGGCACCGTATCATCACGGGAAGCAGATCTACGGAGGGAAGATCATCAGAGCTTAGCTCTCGTCGGGAAGGTTGGGCATAAGCTACCGCGATGCGCTTTAGCAAAACGGTTTTTCCTCCCCCAGGCAGCGCCAAGAGAGCTATTCGCTTGATTTCTTCGAATACCTTGCCGAACGATAGAGGGTCGGAATGACTACTTTGCCAATCCTCAAGTTTGGCTTCACGGTTCGGATCTTGAATTGGGATATCGGGGGGAAAGGGGGTAACTTCGAGTGGAACAAAAAGCTTTTCGAGGTCGAATTTCCGCTGAGCCGTATCCATATCGGCCCGCATCCCTTCGATGGTCATCTCTCCGCAGTCGCGGAGAAGGAAGTTTCTATAGGCGTCGATTACCTGCGCGTCCCGGGCAGCTTCGAACTTCGCTTTTGTTGATTTGGCAAATGTTGAGGCTTTGGTCGGGAAGCAGCTTAACAAAAAGCCTGGGAGGTCGGAATGATCTGGGCCATATCCGATGGGCTCCACAAAACCACGCCAGCTCGGGTCCGCAAATCGCCGGTCAACCTCATCGTTCCGTACCAAGGCGTAGTGTTGGAGTGCATTCGATCCGATGTTTGTTCGGAGCCACGCAATAAGAGATGAAAAATTTGGATCTGATAGAGTGTCTCCGCACCCAATGAAGAGCAGGCGATTTAGAGTGCTAAACCATCTCTGAATGAAATCCCGCTTTTCATCGGAGGCTATCGTCAGATAATCGCGTATGCCGAACACGCACGCGCCTGGGTTTGACCAGACTCCATGAATATGGAGGACTCCAGATCGGTCCCTACGTGCCCACGCCATCACTTCTTCCGTGTCGGCGAAGTCGATAGCTTGGGTTCCAGTGCAAGCCTCCGCCAATGTATCATAATTCAGCGTCGCGATTTGAATTCGTTGCCGATTGATTGCTCGAAGTGCATTTTGCATCCCGCCCGCTTCGGGCGTGCAATCCTTGAACACGCTTTCCATCCATCGGGCATAGGGGCTTCCGGTCGGCACCCCTAACTTACGACTTACAAACTCAGCTGCGCTAAGAAGATCATCAATGTCGTCAGACGCCAAAGCGTCCGAGTATCGGGAATACTGACCATCGCTTATGAGCCGCCGCACATGGCCGTAATCAAGACCGGAGCGTACTAGGCCAGTCCACAATAACGCCTTTTTTGATCTCTGAGTTAGGGCGATGCTTGAGCCAGCTCCCAACACAACGATCAACTGGCCAGCCTCAGCCGATTTTCTAATATCCTCGATGCTCAATGGCTTTCCCCACCTTCCCCAAAGGATAATTAACTCTGGCTAGGCTTTTGAAAAGCGGATTTGTCCGCCATAACGGTCTAAATTGCCTCTAGAAGCCAATGTCAGGGCCTGACTGTCCCGCCCCGGTGAGCTTCGGGCGAGCGGATCGGCGAACAAGAAAAGGCCCGGAGGGTCGCTCCCCCGGGCCTTCTTGGTTTCTACGGTAGGGTAGGACTTAAAAGTCCATCCCGCCCATGCCGCCGCCGGGCATGCCGGCAGGCGCCTTGTCGTCGGCCGGAAGCTCGCGCACAGCCGCTTCGGTGGTGATGAGCAGGCCGGCGACCGAGGCCGCATCCTGGAGCGCAGTGCGGACGACCTTGGTCGGGGGATCGGCCAAGCAACGATTGTCGCCTAGCGCATCAGCCCCGCGGCACGCAGGGCATCCTCGATGACCTTGCCTACGCCCGCCGCCGCGTGGGGTGGCGCGGCCTCGCGGCGGGCGTGAAGCGGGATCGCGCCGCGCGTGGGCAAGGATGCGGCGTGGCTCGTGGTGGTCTCTGCTTCCGCCGCCTCGCCCGCAAAGGCGCCGGTCAGCCCCCAGAAAGCTGCAATGTGGCGGGTCGAGGAGATGTGGGCCTCCAGCATATGCGCGCGGGCCTCGCCCACCGCATCCTCGCCATCGGTGGCGAGCGGGGTGCCGTGGGCCATGCCGGTGATGCTGTACGCCTCGATCACCGCGCGGCCGGTGCGATCGCACCAGACATGGTGGGGGTAGGTGTCGACGATATCGCTCCGGCTCGGCCGGGCATCGACGCCGTGGAGCAGGCGCCATTGCGCGACGATCGCATCGGCATTGGCGGGGCTCACGGTCGCGTCGGCGCTGCCATGCCAGACCGATAGGATCGGCCAGGGTCCTTCGTGCGCGGAGGCGCCCCGCACCAAGGCGGCGAGCGCGGCGTCGTCGGGGCCGCCATGGCCGCGCATGCGATCGAAGGCCTGCGGCATATTGCTCGCCGATCCATAAGGCAGGCCGGCGATGATCGCGCCGCCCGCGAACAATTCGGGATAGGTGGCGAGCATGACCGACGTCATCGCGCCGCCCGCCGAAAGCCCGGTGACGAAGATGCGCGCGGGGTCGATCGCGTGGGCCGTGACCATCGCGGCGATCATCTGACGGATCGACAGGGCCTCGCCCGCGTCGCGGCGAATGTCCTCGGGCTGGAACCAGTTGAAGCAGAGGTTGGGATTGTTGGCGCGCGTCTGTTCGGGAAAGAGCAAGGCGAAGCCGTGACGGTCGGCAAGCTGCGACCAGCCCGAACCCGCATCATAGCCCGCGGCATTCTGGGTGCAGCCATGCAGCACGACGACGAGCGGCGCGTCGGCCTTCAACCCCTTCGGCACGTAGGTGCGGGCACGGAGCGCGCCGGGGTTGGAGCCGAAAGTGGCGAGGTCGCTCAGCCGGTCGGGCGCGGGGGCGCCGCCGCCGGGGAGCGACCGCAGGGCGGTGAGACGGGCGATCGTGTCGGAGAGATTACGCATGAACTGGTCCTCGCCCGGGCGAGGTGCGCGGTTGCCGAAGGGCCACCGAGCCAGCGCCGATGCTGCACTGCACAAAGGTGGGCGCTGCGCAGCATGAGCGCAAGTGCAAATCCGGTAAGCGTATGACCACGCTGCAGAAATTGTGGTCTTGCGGGGGAGGTCGATCGCGCGGGCGGTGACGGACCTCCAAACCTGACGGTCGGCTAAACGAAGTCGGCCCGGTTTAGCGATGTGGCGGAAACGCCTTGCAGCAACACTACACTGTCGATGCCGCCTCCAAATCCGTTCCAGAAAAGATAGGTATCACTCTTGGTCCGCCGTCAGGCGTCGTCGGATGATCATTAGGCTCGCATAATGATGCGAAAGGTCTACCTTTCGATGGTGGGGAGGGGCGTTTTATGGCCACAGCCGCAGCGGTGCCGTCCGTCAGAAATCTCGCTCTGGCGAATGATCGCAGTTTCCTCGGCCATCCCAAGGGGCTCGCCTTTCTGGCGTTCACCGAAGCGTGGGAGCGATTTTCCTATTACGGCATGACGTCGCTGGTCGTGCTCTACATGGTCCAGCAATTGTTGCTGCCCGGCCATGTCGAGCATGTCGCGGGCATGCCGGCCTATCGTTCGGCCCTGGAAACGGTCTTCGGCCCGATGTCGCCGCAAGCGCTGGCGTCCCAGACGTTCGGTTTTTACACGGGCCTGGTCTATTTCACGCCTCTTGCCGGCGGCTGGATCGCCGACCGGCTGCTCGGCGCCAAGCGGACCGTGGTGCTCGGCGCGCTCATGATGAGTGCCGGTCACCTGGCCATGGCGTTCGACCAGAGTTTTCTGCTCGCCCTCTTTTTGCTGATCACGGGTTCGGGCTGCCTCAAGGGGAATATCGCGGCACAGGTCGGGCATCTCTATGCGCCCGATGACGTGTCGCGCCGGACCCGCGCCTTCACGATCTTCAGCACGGGCATCAATGTCGGCGCGACCGCGGGGCCGATCGTCTGCGGCCTGCTGGCCCAGCTTTATGGCTGGCATGTCGGCTTCGGCTGCGCGGGCGTGCTCATGCTGTCGGCGACCGTCACCTATCTGGCGGGTCAGCGCCACCTGCCCGACCAGCGGCCGGCTCGACGCAAACGCGCCCCGGCCGCGCCCTTGTCCCCGGCCGAGCGGCGCCTGGTCGTCCTGCTGATGCTCGCCGCCGCCATCACGGTGTTCCAGTCGATCGCCTACTACCAACTCTACGATGTCGGGCTGGTCTGGATCGACGCGCATGTCGATCTCGCGACCCCGATCGGGCGCATCCCCGTGCCGTGGTTCGAATCGATCGATTCGTTCGTCAGCATCATGGCGGTGCCGCCGCTGATCGCGCTCTGGAGCTGGCAGCAGAAAAGCGGGCGCGAACCGAGCGATATCGCGAAGGTCGGGATCGGTGCGGCGATCGCGTCCGCATCCGCCGGAGTGATCGTGCTGGGGATTCTGCTGGCGGGCGGCGGCAAGGTCGGCGCGATCTATCCCGTGGTTGCGTGCGTCGGGATGGGAATCGCCTTCGTCTATTATTGGCCGCCGCTGCTTGCCCTCATCTCCCGCACGGCGCCGCCCGGGATCAACGCAACGATGGTCAGCGGAGCCTACCTTACATTGTTCGTCAGCAATATCCTGATGGGCTGGGTCGGCAGCTATTACGAGACGATGGGGCCGACGGCATTCTGGACGCTCGACGCTCTCATTGCCGCGGCAGGCGCGCTGCTCGTCCTGATCTTTGGACGCCGGCTCAATCGAGCGCTCGATCAGCACTGATGTCCGCATCAGCTCGGCCTGATCGGTCAGGCAGACCGGTGCTCACCCGATTTGGTGTCGCCTCGCCGCGGACTGGATTCCCGCCTTCGGCTTTGCCGAAGTTTATCCTGAGCGACGCCGCAGGCGGGGTCGAAGGGCGGGAATGACGGGGGGCGGCGGCGGGTGCGCGTCCTTCGACTTCGCTCACGGGTAAAAGAAAAGGCCCGGAGGATCGCTCCTCCGGGCCTTCCTTGTTGCTACGGTTGGGACTTCGGACGGCGCGGGCAAAGCCCGCGCTCGTCGGACGGGATCGTCAGCAGAGCTGACGTCCCGCCGGCCGTCCTGGGGCGAGTCCGCTCCTAGCTTGCGCTAGGTCGCGGCCGCCCTGGCGGACTTAAAAGTCCATCCCGCCCATGCCGCCCATGCCGCCGCCGGGCATGCCGGCAGGGGCCTTGTCGTCGGCCGGAAGCTCGCTCACCGCCGCTTCGGTGGTGATGAGCAGGCCGGCGACCGAGGCCGCATCCTGGAGCGCGGTGCGGACGACCTTGGTCGGGTCGATCACGCCGGCGGTGACCAGGTTCTCGTAGGTGTCGGTCTGGGCGTTGAAGCCGACGTCATGGTCCTTGCCGTCGAGCAGCTTGCCCGAGATGACGGCGCCGTCATGGCCGGCATTGGCCGCGATCTGACGGACCGGGGCGTAGAGCGCCTTGCGGACGATATCGACGCCACGGGTCTGGTCGTCGTTCGCGCCCTTGAGGCCCTCGATCGCCTTGGTGGCGTACAGCAGCGCCGTACCGCCGCCGGGGACGATGCCTTCCTCGACCGCCGCGCGGGTCGCGTGCAGCGCGTCGTCGACGCGATCCTTGCGCTCCTTCACCTCGACCTCGGTCGAACCGCCGACCTTGATCACGGCAACGCCGCCGGCGAGCTTGGCGAGACGCTCCTGGAGCTTCTCACGGTCGTAATCGCTGGTGGTGTTCTCGATCTGCTGGCGGATCGCCTCGACGCGGCCCTTGATCGCGCCTTCATCACCCGCACCGTCGACGATGGTGGTGTTGTCCTTGTCGATCGAAACGCGCTTGGCGGTGCCGAGCATGCCGAGCGTGACGCTCTCGAGCTTGATGCCGAGATCCTCGGAGATCACCTCGCCCTTGGTCAGGATCGCGATGTCCTCGAGCATCGCCTTGCGGCGATCGCCGAAGCCGGGCGCCTTGACCGCCGCGACCTTGAGGCCGCCGCGCAGCTTGTTGACGACCAGGGTCGCGAGCGCCTCGCCCTCGATATCCTCGGCGATGATGAGGAGCGGACGGCCGCTCTGCACCACGGCTTCCAGGATCGGGAGCATCGCCTGCAGGTTGGAGAGCTTCTTCTCGTGGATCAGGATGTACGGATCGGTGAGTTCGACCGTCATCTTTTCCGGGTTGGTGACGAAGTAAGGCGAGAGGTAGCCGCGGTCGAACTGCATGCCCTCGACCACGTCGAGTTCGAATTCGAGGCCCTTGGCTTCCTCGACGGTGATCACGCCTTCCTTGCCGACCTTGTCCATCGCCTCGGCGATCTTCTCGCCGACGACGGTGTCGCCGTTGGCGGAGATGATGCCGACCTGGGCGACTTCCTTGGAGCCGGAGACGGGGCGCGAGCGGGCCTTGATGTCCTCGACGACCTTGGTGACGGCGAGATCGATGCCGCGCTTCAGATCCATCGGGTTCATGCCGGCCGCGACCGACTTCATGCCCTCACGCACGATCGCCTGGGCGAGCACGGTGGCGGTGGTGGTGCCGTCGCCGGCGACGTCGTTCGTCTTGGACGCGACCTCGCGCAGCATCTGCGCGCCCATATTCTCGAACTTGTCCTTGAGCTCGATCTCTTTGGCGACGGTGACGCCGTCCTTGGTGATGCGGGGCGCGCCGAACGACTTGTCGATCACGACGTTGCGGCCCTTGGGGCCCAAAGTGACCTTCACCGCGTCGGCGAGGATGTCGACGCCGCGCAGGATGCGCTCGCGGGCGTCACGCGAAAACTTTACGTCTTTCGCTGCCATGTTCGTAAATCCTTCTAAAAACTTGGGAAACCGTTCGGGCCGTTCCCATTCCCGTTCGGGCTGAGCTTGTCGAAGCCCTGCCCTTTTCTCCCTCGTTTCAAGAAGGACAGCCCTTCGACAAGCTCAGGGCGAACGGTGGTGGTTTGGCCCGGTAAAATCAGCCGACGATCCCGAGGATGTCGCTTTCCTTCATGATCAGCAGGTCTTCGCCGTCGAGCTTGACCTCGGTGCCGGACCATTTGCCGAACAGGATCTTGTCGCCCGCCTTGACGTCGAGCGGGGTGACCTTGCCGTCCTCAGCCTTGGTGCCGGCGCCGACGGCGACGACCTCGCCCTCCTGGGGCTTTTCCTTGGCGGTGTCGGGGATGATGATCCCGCCGGCCGTCTTTTCCTCGGCCTCGACGCGGCGAACCAGCACGCGATCGTGCAGCGGTCGGAAACCCATATTTGTCCCTTTCCTGCAACAAGGGCAGGCTACGGACAATTCCGCCTCCCGCCCTGATGACTCATGTGAAACTGTTGGCACTCATATTCGATGAGTGCCAGCGGGCATATGTGGAGTGACCCCTAGCGAGTCAATGCGCGCGGTGCAGGATTTTTTCGGTCGGGCGGGTTGGGAGTGGGACGGAGCTTCCACGATCTTCCCCCGGCATGGGGAGAAAGGGGCATCATCATCGCTCCGCGCCTCGCCCGTCATCCCGGCCCTTCGACGCCGCCTGTGGCGTCGCTCAGGATAAACTTCGGCAAAGCCGAAGGCCGGGATCTACCCAGCGGCCTGGCTGCGCCCTCCCGGTGGATTCCCGCCTGCGCGGGAATAACGGAATGGAGGTTAGCCGGATTCCCATCTTCTCGCCCTGACGGACCGGGGGTCAGGCTTTCTTCGCCATGCGCCGCCACAGCAAATAGGAATAGACTACCGGCACCAGACTGGCGGCGATCATCACGAGCACCAGCGGGAGCATCGCGAACGCGCCGACCCAGCCGCAGGCGGCGGCGACCAGCCAGACGAGGCCGGCGGCCATCATCAGCTTGCCGCCGAGCCGGTGGGTCGCGATCCAGATGTCGGGATCGGCGAGCGTCCAGGGGGTGCGGATGCCGACCATGTACATCGGGCGCGATTTGGAGAGCTGATTGCCCAATGCCATGAAGAACAGGCCGATACCGCCGACGATCAACGTCGCGACCGGCACCGGCCAGCCGAGCAAGGTCGCGAGCTGCGCGAATTCGACGACGATCGCCGCGCCGAGCATGCCGATCCACGCGATCGTCACCAGGCCCCGGCTCTTGGCGAGATTGTCGCGCTGCGGCTCGGCAAAGCTGACCGCGACGAAGATCAGGCTGGTCACCGCCGCCATGATCGGCCCGATCATGAGCCCGGCCCATTTGCCGGCATAGCCATCGATCCTCCCCGCCGCGTTCCAGTGGATCGGCACGCGCGCGTCGGCCGGCAAACTTTGGCCGACATAGAAGGACGCCGCGACCAGCAACAGGACGACGCCGCACGACAGCAAGATCATTCCGCGATTCTTCATGTCTGTTCCTCCTCCGTCCCGGGCCTGGCCACGCGGCGCATGAACCCGAGCAGCACCTCTTCGAGCACGGAGAGGTTGAGGCTGTAGATCACGCTCGCGCCGCGCTGCTCGCCATGGATCAGGCCGGCGGCCTTCAATTTGGCGAAATGGCCCGACATGGTCGGTTTCGACACGGGGAATGCGTCGGCGAGCTCGCCCGCCGTGCGGCTGCCAGCCTTCAGCATCTCCAATATCTCGCGCCTGATCGGGTGCGAGAGCGCGTCGAAAACCGAATCCATGCGGCCGGCTATATTCGTTATTTAGCTAAATGCCTAATAGATTCTCGGGGCGGGTGAGGGCTAGCTGCCGGCCGCGACCGGGCAGGTCCAATTGGCGGGATCGATTTCCCGCTGGCCTTCGACATTGTCGCCCCCCTCGCGCGGCAGGCACAGCATGTTGGCCGAACGGATGGGGCCGAAAATATTGTCCGGATTCTTGCGGAAATTGTTGGGCGAGAAGAGCGGCGGCGTGTGCCAGTACATGCGGTAACCGAGCGCCGCGATCAGATCGATCACTTCCTGCTGCTGCGCCGCGCGATCATTCTCGACATAGAGGATCGGGCGGCAGCGCCGGATCGTTTCGGCGGCCCCACGGATCACGCGCGGCTCGAACCCCTCGACGTCGATCTTGATCAGGTTGCATTGCTGCAGGCCGAGGCCGTCGATCGTGCGGATGCGGACCTTGATGTCGCCCCGATAACGATCGAGCGAGAAGCCGCCGAAATTGCCGGCGACGTCGTAATCGATCCGCGCGATGCCGACCTCGCCGTCCTCGTCGCCGCAGGCTTCCGGATACGCGAGCGCGTTCGCGATATTGTTGAGCGCGAGGTTGCCGCACAGGATCTGGAACAGGCGCGGCTGCGGCTCGAACGCGTAGAAATCGCCGGGCGCGCAGGCACGGGCCATGTCAACGCTATGCGTGCCCATGTTGGCGCCCACCTCCACCACGGTCATGCCGGGCCGGATCAACTGGCGCAGCAACGCCCATTCGTCCGGGCAATATTCGCCATATACCTCGAGCGCACGGCCGACATATTGATCGGTCGTGAGCGCCATCATCGGCCCCGAGCGGGTCTGATAGACTTTCACATTGTCAGCCATCGCCCTCTGCTTAAGGGCTCAGCGCGAATGGCGGAAGCATTCTGTGACAGTAACGACCTAGACTTTCGCCACAGCATAGTCCTGCGTGCCGCGCGTGATTACATGGTCTCCGGGCAATATATCGGTCACCGCAAGGTCCGGCAAAGTCTCCAACCTCGCGTAAAGCGGCTCGAAATCGGTATCGAGCGTGGCGTGGAGGAGCTGATCGAAGCTGTCGATCACGAAATAGGCCTGCTGGTAATCGTCGATCCGGTAATTGGTGCGCATCACGCGCTCCATGTCGAAGCCAATGCGGTTGGGCGAGGGATCGTCGAGCGCGAACAGGCTCTCGCCGTGCGAGGAGACGATGCCCGCGCCATAGATGTTGAGGCTGTCGCCACTGCGGATCAGGCCGAACTCGACCGTGTACCAGTAAAGCCGCGCGAGCTTGTCGATCGCGTTGAACTGCTTCGCGCGCAGCCCGCCCTGGCCGTAAGCCTGCATATAGTCCGCGAAGACGGGGTGGGCGAGCATCGGCACATGCCCGAACACGTCGTGGAAGACGTCGGGCTCCTGCAGATAATCGAGCTGGTCGGGGCGCCGGATGAAGCGGCCCGCGACGAAGCGGCGGTTGGCGAGATGTTCGAAGAAGATGTCGTCGGGGACGAGGCCGGGGACCGCCACCACGCTCCAGCCCGTGGCCTTGCCCAGTTTTTGGTTGAGCTCCTCGAAATTGGGAATGCCCGGCCGCGACAGATGCAGAATGTCGAGCCCGTCGAGAAACTGCCGCGCCGCGCGCCCGGGCAGCATCGCCGCCTGCCGCGCGAACAAGGTATCCCACACCTTATGCTCCTCCGCCGTATAGCGATCCCAATCCTGCGGGATGGTCCAATCCTCGGCGGCATGAGGCGGGCGGATAAGCGAGTCGGCGGCCATGCGCGCAGCCTACAATAAAGTTTCGTTTGATACTATCTGGCCGGTCGATCCGGCAGGCTCATTTCCGACTCAGTTCTTGGATCAGGGTCGCCCGCATCCGGCCCACATGCGCGGGCGTGATCGGGCCGAGCACGCCCCGAACGTCGTCGGGTAGATGCGCGGCCGGGTCACCATGGGTCTGGAAGACGAAATGGTCGAACAGCATGCGCCACACGTCGCGTTGATCGTCGGGCAGGCCGCGCAGCGACATCAGGCCGACCATCAAGGCCTCCATCGCGCTGCCGAGATGCGCAGGCGCGGGGTTCCACCAATAATTGACGAAGGCATTGACCCCGTCGAGCGAGTCGACCGCGTGCCACCAGTGGAACGGCAAATAGATGGCGTCGCCCGGCTCGAGCAAAGCCGACTGGGCGTGCGTCATCGCCTCGGCAAAGCGGGGAAATCGCTCCAGATCAGGGTTGGCCAGCTCCACCAGGCTGACCGGCGCGCCCGCAAGCGTGAGCTCGAACGGCCCCGAATAGAGATTGGCGATCTGCTCCGGCGGGAAAACCGTGAAGCGGCGCCGGCCGCTGACGACGATCCCGACATTCTCCTTCAGATCGTAATGCGCGGCGACCTGGATCCGATTGCCGAGCCAGATGCGTGGGATGACGTCGTCATCGATCAGGTCGATCCGGTTTTCGGCGACGAAGCCGGGAAGCAGTTCCGGTATCGGCGCCGACTGGACCGCCATCGCATAAGGCGCGGGATGGTCCTGATCGCGTAGCAGCCGGTCGAGAAAGGGAGCGAGCGGGCTCTGGCCGCGCTGGAAGTTCAATCCCTTGAGGTCGGGCGTGTAGAAGAAGCGCCCCTTGATCTCGGGCGGACCCAGGATCGCGGGCACCGGATCGGGATGGCTGAAGCGCTTGAGATAATCGACCGCCGCCTGGGGCGAGGCGCGGCCGGCCTGCACGGCGGGCCAGTCATGTGCGAGCCCACGCATCACCACCGGCTGGCGCGCAGGCCTGATCTCGGCGTCGAAACGCGCCCGATCCATGCCCTCGACCTCGCGGATCGGCCGTGGCTCGGCCAGGGCCATCAGGCCGCCAGACCCCGCGCCGCCTCGGACATGCTGTTGTGCATCCGCAGGAATTCGCCCTGCGTCGGCAGTGCGTCGGCGGTGGCGGCGACGACTTCGCGGATATGCTTGAGCCGGGTCAGCGTCTCGGCATCGGGCAGCAGATCGGCGGCGGGGTGATAGGCGCCCGCCTCGATCCCCTGGCCGACCATCACCGAAAGCCAGCTGGTCTCGGTGAACAATTCCTCATGTTCGCGGAAGATGCGGCCATTGGCCCGGAACATCTCAAGCTTGGCGGCGAGGCCGGGCGGAGGCGGCAGCGTGCGGCAATAATCCCAGAAGGGGGAATCGTCGCGCATCGTCGCCTTGTAATGGAGCACGAGAAAGTCGCGGATATCCACATATTCGCGCTGCGTCAGGGCGTTGTAGCGCGCAATCTCGACCGGCTTGATGTCGCGCGTCGGAAACAATGTCATCAGCCGCGCGATGCCGGTCTGGACGAGGTGGATGCTGGTCGATTCCAACGGCTCGAGGAAGCCGCCGGCGAGCCCCAGCGCCACCACATTCTTGTCCCAGGCTTTCCGGCGATGTCCTGCCGTGAAGCGCAGCTGGCGCGGCTCGGCGAGCGCGGGCCCGTCGAGATTGGCGAGCAGGATCGCCGCCGCCTCGTCGTCCGACATATACGCGCTCGAATAGACATGGCCGTTGCCGATCCGGTGCTGGAGCGGGATGCGCCATTGCCAGCCGGCGGGCCGCGCGGTCGAGCGGGTGAGCGGGTTGCGATCGCCGCCGATCTCGCACGGCACCGCGAGCGCGCGGTCGCATGGCAGCCACTGGCTCCAATCCTCGAACCCAGCCTTCAGCGTCTGCTCGATCAGCAGGCCGCGAAAGCCCGAACAGTCGATGAAGAAATCGCCCTCGACCAGCGCGCCGCTTTCGAGCCGCAGCGCTTCGACATAGCCGGTCTCGCCATTCTGCAGCACCTCGACGATCTTGCCTTCGGTGCGGACCACGCCATTGGCTTCGGCCATGCGGCGCAGGAAACGCGCATAGAGGCTCGCGTCGAACTGGAAAGCGTAGGCGACCTTGGAAAGCGGCGAATTGGGTTGATCCGGACGGGGGTGTTCGAACCGCCCCTTGAGCGCGGCGACGATGCTCAAGGAATAATCGTCGAGCGGGGTCGCGTCGCCGAGGCCGAGGCCCTTGAGCCAGTGATGGTGAAATTCGACCCCCATCATGTCGAGCCCATAGAAACCGAAGGGATGGACGTAGCGGTGGCCGATATGCCGCCAGTCGCGGAATTCGATGCCGAGCTTGTAGGTGGCGTTGGTGGCGCGCACGAATTCATGCTCGTCGAGCCCGAGCAGCGCGTTGAACAGGTTGATCTGCGGGATCGTCGCCTCGCCGACGCCGACGATGCCGATCTCCTCGGATTCGACCAGCTCGATCGCAAGGCCGGTCGCGCCCATGATGCGCGCTATGGCGGCGGCGGCCATCCAGCCGGCGGTTCCGCCGCCCACGATCACGATCTTTCGGATCGGATCGGAGATCATGAAGGCTGGCCGGTGAAGGGCATGAGGCCTGGCATTTCGTCGCCGAAGGAGAAGGTCTGCACTGGCGGCGGCGCGGCCGCGGTCGCGGCGATGAAGTCGGCATGGGGCGGAAGCTGCTCAGCGGCGCGCCGATAGGCCGCGCGCATCTCCTCCAGCGCCTCGGCGACCTTATCCTCGTCGAGTGCGTCGACCATCGGCTCGTAATCGTCGGGAACCACGCCCTGGCCCAGCATGACCGCCACCCAGGATGGGCTGCTGAACAGATCATAGCCTTCGCGAAAGGTCCTGCCTTTGCCCCGGAAAAGCGCGATCTTGCGCTGCAAGGACTCTGGAATCTCCATCGTCCGGACATAGTTCCAGAAGGGCGAATCGTCGCGCTTGGTCGCGCAATAATGAAGGATGATGAAGTCGCGGACATCCTCATAGAGGGCGCGCATCTGATCGTTGAACTCGGTCCGCTCGACGGGGTCGAAACGCCGGTCGGGGAAGAGCGCGATCAGCTTGGATATCGCCGCCTGCACCATGTGGATGCTGGTCGATTCGAGCGGCTCGACGAAGCCGCTCGAGAGGCCCATCGCGATCACGTTCTTGGTCCAGCTCGCCTTCCTGCGGCCGGTGGTGAAGGCAAGGCGGCGGGGATCGGCCAGCGTTGCGCCCTCGACATTGGCGAGCAAAGTCCGTTCGGCGGCGTCGTCATCGGCGAAGCGGCTGGAATAGACGATGCCGTTGCCCATGCGGTGCTGGAGCGGAATGCGCCACTGCCAGCCGAGCGGATGCGCGGTCGCGCGGGTGAACGGATCGGGCGGCCCGGCCAAGGCGGTCGGCACCGCGATCGCGCGATCGGCGGGCAGCCAGTGCGACCAATCCTCATAGCCGGTTTCCAGCGCCTGCTCGATCAGCAATCCGCGAAAACCGGAGCAATCGATGAACAGGTCGCCCGCAATCTCCTGTCCGCCGGCGAGTGTGACGGCGTCCACATAGCCGTCTTCGCCGCGCAACCGGGTATCGACGATCTTGCCTTCGATGCGCTGGACGATGCCGCTGCGTTCCGAGAAGTCGCGCAGGAAGCGCGCGTAGAGGCCCGCGTCGAAATGGAACGCGTAGAACAGCTCGTTGAGCGGCGCCGAAGCGCCCGCGGCGGGCCGGCCGAAACGGCCCATAGAGGCCGCGACCGAGCTCATCGACCATGACGATATGTCCTGCAGCACGCGCCGCTGGCGTTCGCGCAGGTAAAGCTGATGGAAATGGACGCCGTGCAAATCGTGGCCGTGTCGACCGAAGGGGTGGAAATAGCGCTCGCCGATCCCGCCCCAGTTCACGAATTCGATGCCGAGCTTGAACGTCCCCTGTGTCGCTCGCAGGAAATCATTCTCGTTGATGCCAAGCATCTGGTTGAAGCTGATGATCGGCGGGATGGTCGCCTCGCCCACGCCGATCGTACCGATTTCGTCGGATTCGATCAGGGTGATGCGGGTCGTCCCGTTGTTCATGAAGCGCGAAAGCGCCGCGGCGGCCATCCAGCCGGCGGTCCCTCCGCCGACGATCACGATATTACGGATGCTATGTTCGTTCATCGTGCGGCTTGCCTTCGGACATTGCCCAGAAAATCGGCGTGGGTAGGTAAGGTTGGCACGATCCGGGCAATGCCGTCCCGCATCGTCATCATCGCGCGGTCGGACTCGGCCAGCGGCACCGTATCGATCAGCGGATCGGTCCGGCGGGGGATTATGCCTTGACCCAGCAGCACCGCAAGCCAGCTGTCGCGGGCAAAGGTTTCGTCCTCATAGAAAGGCAGCCGTCCCCGCTCGGCGAACAGCTGCATTGTATGTGCAAGGCTGTCGGGCAGCGCGGTGTCGCGCATCCGGCGCCAGAAATGCTCCGGCCGGTGTGACGCGGCATAATGCAGCGCGAGAAAATCGCGGACCCTTGTCGTCTCGGCGGCACATTGCCGGTTATAGTCCCATAGCTCGACCGGCGCGCAATCGCGGTCGGGCATCATTGCCACCAGCCGATCGATCGCGCTGTGCGCGAGATGAAGATTGGTCCATTCGAGCGGCTCGACCATGGTCGCGGCATCGCCGAGCGCGACGCAGTTGCGGAGCCAGGGCTGCGGCCGCCGGCCCTGGCGGAGCGCGATCGGCGCTTGCGGATCGGCGCCCGCATATCCGCGTAGCGTCCGCGCCGCTTTGTCATCGCTGAGTTCGCCCGAAGCATACGCATATCCGTGCGAGGTGCGGCCGAGCGATTGGGCGGCCCAGCGCCAGCCGGCATCGTGCGCGACCGCCCGGTCGAGCGGCGATGGCTGGGCGACAGGCGCAGCATCGGCGAGCAGAAGCCGATCGCAGGGGAGCCATCGGCTCCAATCCTCGAATTCATGATCCAGCGCGCCGCGCAGAAGTGCCCGCGGGCCGGAGCAATCGATGAACAGATCGGCTTTGATCTCCTGCCCATCGTCAAGCGCCAGCGCGGCGATGAAGCCGGTCGACGCGTCGAGCCGAACGCCTTTGAAGCCGCCACGCCGTTCGATTGCGCCGAGATGCTGCGCATAAGCGCGCATCATCTGCGGATAAGCCGCAATATCCAGTGCGAGGCCATATTCGAAATGGCCGAAGGGCGAGGCAGGATCGGTGTCCGGCAGAACGAACCGGCCGCCCCGTGCCATCGCCGCCGCCGGCGAATATTGATCGAAGGGTGGGGTCGAGCCGAGCTGCGCATGCCGCACCCAATGGTTGTGGAAGGACGCGGTGCCGAGCGGCTGGCCGTAGCGGTCATAAGCGTGGACGTAGGAGGGCAGCTCCGCGTTCCAATGCTGAAATTCGGTGCCGAGCCGGAAGCCGCAATTGGCGCGCAGCAGGGCGTCGCCGTCGCTCATGCCGATGTCGCGATGGAATTCGACGATCGAGGGCAAGGTGCTGCCAATCCGCTCCGCAAGCGCATCGGGCGGCGGCGGTAACGCTATCACCGTTACCCGCAGCGCCGGGATCTTGCGGCGGAGCGCGGCGGCCGCGGACCAGCCGAGCAGTCCGCCGCCAAGGACGACCACGTCGCGCATCTTTTCGGCCGTCACGCCGCGTCTTTCATCGGGCAATAGCGGCTAAGGTAGGCGCCATGATCCTCCATCGCGTCGGACAGGCCGTGAATGTCGGCCGCCAATTTCTGCATGCCGGCGACCAGGCTTTCGGCTGACGGCGCGTCGGCGCGCAGATCGTGGCCTTCCGGAATGACGCGCTGGCCGAGGTAGACCGCCACCCAGCTCGCGTCGAGGAATACGCCTTCGCGATATTTGACTACGCGGCCGCGGCGCCTGAACAAATCCATCTTCTCGGCGAGCGTGTCGGGGATGCCCATGGTGCGGACATAGTCCCAATAGGGCGTGTCGGCGCGTTCGGTCGCGTGATAGTGCAGGATCAGGAAATCGCGGATCCGATCATATTCGAGGTCGATCAGCCGGTTGAACTCGTCGCGATCCAGCGGCGAGATGGCCTTCTCCGGGAAGAGCTCGAGCAAGGCGGTGATCGCCGCCTGGATCAGATAGATGCTGGTCGATTCGAGCGGCTCGAGAAAGCCCGATGCCAGGCCGACGCCGACGCAATTGCGGACCCAGCTGCGCCTGCGCCGGCCCGCCTTGAAGCGCAGCACGCGGGGTTCGGCGATGGGCTCGCCCTCGACCGCAGCGATCAAGGCCGTGGCGGCATCTTCATCCGACAGGAACTGGCTGGAATAGACATAGCCGTTACCCGTGCGATGCTGGAGCGGGATCCGCCAGCGCCAGCCATAAGGCATAGCGATTACCCCGGTATAGGGCGTAACCGCTCCAGCCGTGTGACAGGGCATGGCGGTGGCGCGATCATTGAGCAGCCATTTCGACCAATCCTCGAACGGCTCGCCGAGCGTCTTGTCGAGCAGGAGCGAGACGAAGCCCGAGCAATCGACGAACAGGTCGCCCTCGATCTTTTCGCCGCTTTCGAGCTGGACCGAGGTAACGTCACCAGTCTCACCGTCGCGATGGACGGTGACGATGCGGCCCTCGGTCCGCCTCGCGCCCATTCTTTCCGCAATCGTGCGCAGATAAGGCGCGTAAAGCGTGGCATCGAACTGGTAGGCATAGCCGAAGGTGGAATCGAGCTTGCGCGGATCGCGTGACGGCAGTGCGAAGCGGTTCATCCGCCCCATCGTGCAAGCCATTGAAAAGCGGTCCAGATCGGGCACGGCGATTCCCTGCTGCTTCAGCCGCAGCCAGAATTGGTGGAAATCCACTTCGCCCCCGCCCGGCCCAAACGTGCCGAAAGGGTGGATATAGGTGTCGCCGATCCGACCCCAATCCACGAATTCGATTCCGAGTTTGAAGGTGGCGCGGGTCGAGGCCATGAAGTCGGCTTCGTCGATCCCCAGCCGTTCGTTGAAGGCCCGAATGTGCGGCAAGGTCGCCTCGCCCACGCCGACGATCCCGATTGCCTCCGATTCGACCAGATGCACTTCGCAGCGGCCCGGCAGCAATTTGGTGAGCGCGGCGGCCGTCATCCAGCCGGCCGTGCCTCCCCCAACGATCACGACGCGGCGCGCCAGCATCCTTCCCCCTACTTTATCCTTGCGGATCCTGGCCTTAGCGATCGTACGCGATCAATCGACTGGTCCAACAATGTTGCAAAGCGGTCACATTCTGCCGATTTGCGGCATGATTATGAAACCATCTTGCTCATTTCGGCAACCCAAGTTATCGCTAACGTAATAGAGCATCGCGACCAGAGAAGTCAGCGTTGTCATACAGGGGGAGGGTGCTGATGTTTCGTTCTGATGCCGCAAATCCGTATGCCGATCGTTTCGGCAGGATCCTAAAGTGCGGCGTTTCCGCAATCGCCTTGTCCGCAATGACAGCGCCGGCCATTGGCCAGACCGCGAGCGCGGATACGACTGCCGACAACACCAAAGAAATCACCATCACCGGCATCCGTGCCAGCCTTGCCAATTCGCAGAACATCAAGCGGAATTCGGATACGGTGGTCGACGCGATCACCGCTTCGGACATCGGCGCGCTGCCCGACCGTTCGGTGACCGAAGCGCTGCAGCGCGTCCCCGGCGTTGCGATGAACCGTTTCGCGGGCAGCAACGACCCTGATCACTTCTCGGTCGAAGGCTCGGGCGTGGTCGTGCGCGGCCTCAATTTCGTCCGCTCCGAATTCAACGGCCGCGATACCTTCTCGGCCGGCGTTGGCGGCCAGGCGATCAATTTCGCCGACGTGCCCGCCGAATTGCTGGGATCGGTCGAGGTCTACAAGAACGCAACCGCAGAGGCGATCGAAGGCGGCTTGGCGGGTACGGTCAATCTGAACACGCGCAAGCCGTTCGACAGCAAGGGGCTGCATATCGGCTTCGACGTCGAGGGCAGCTATGGCGATCTCGAAAAGCGCCTGTCGCCGACCTGGTCGTTCCTGGTCAGCGACACGTGGGATACGGGGATCGGCCGCGTTGGCCTGCTGGCATCGGCGTCCTTCTCGCAAATCCGCTCGCAGTCGCAGGGCCTGAACGTCAGCAACATTCAGACGCGCGACGGCGCGCTCGTCATCGCGTCGAACACCCGTGGCAGGCTCATTTGCCGCAATCCGTTGCCGGGCACGAGCGATACGACGACGTTGCCGCCCGCTACCTCTGCCTGCGGGACGGCGAGCACGCCGGGCGCGGACGGTATGCTCGATCCGGCCGCTGTGCACTACGCCCCGCTTGGCGGCCAGTTCCGGCAGGAGGATTATAACCGCAAGCGTCGCGGTGTCAGCCTGGCTGCGCAGTGGGAAAGCATCGACCGCCGCGCCCATCTGACGGCGCAGTTCCTTCGCACCAGTTCCGAAAATGCCTGGGGCGAGCATACGTTTGAAAGCGCGCCGGACCTGGCGGATTATAGCACCTATCCCGCAGGCTGCCTTCAGAACCAGGATGGGCCGAAGGCGAGCAACGGCGATGGGACCACGCGGGCGGAATGCCCGGTCGGGACCACGAAGAACTACACCTATGATAACAATGGGTTGTTCGAGAAGGGCTATATCACGCTTCCCGGCGGCGGCTGGCGCGGGGCCGTCGGTACCGCGCCCGTGGGCGGCATGCAGCAGAGCCTGTCGCGTGGTCAGATCGATGAACGCAATCGTGTCAGCGATTATGGCCTGAACTTCCAGTTCGCGCCGAACGACCGCTGGCTGATCAATCTCGACGGCGATTATACGAAGGCGCAGCACGACAATCTCGATTTCCGCGTCTTCGGTTCGACATTTGCGGATGAAGAGCTCGACCTTACGGGCAAACTGCCCACGATCGTCCCGCACAAGCCGCTTTATCTGACCTATACGTGGGCAACGCCCGATCCGAAGCTCGCGGCCGAAACGGACTCGCAATATTTCAACGACCGGAACAACGAGTTCTGGCGCGCCGCGATGGACCATATCGAGCATTCGACCGGCCATGAATGGGCGGGCAAGGCCGATGTGGTTTACAACTTTGGAGGCGATGATCCGTTCTTCAAGCGATTGAAGTTCGGTGCGCGCTATGCCGACCGCCAGGAAACGGTTCGCTACACAACCTATAATTGGGGTGCGCTGAGCGAAGTGTGGGGCGGCGCGGGCCCGGTTTCGTTCCAGAAGTCCGGCCAGAATTCGGGTCTGTTCACGTTCAACAACTTCTTCCGCGGCAAAGCCGCCGCACCGCCACCGGCTTATTATTACAGCGGCGACCTGATCGGCGGTTATCGCGACGCGTCGAACTATTTCAAATCGATCGAGGCGCAGGGCATCGGAACCGGAAGCGGCTGGGTTCCCTTGGCCGAGCGGGGCAACGTCGTCGCGGGCACGCCATACCTGCCCAACGAAATTCAGGACGTCACTCAGAAGAGCCGGGACGCGTACTTCATGCTGAGCTTCGGGCGCGATGCGCCGCTGTTCGGCGACGTCAAGCTCTCCGGCAATATCGGCCTGCGAATGGTCAACACGCGCGTTCGCTCGACGGGTTCGATCTTCATCTCGCAGCGCGATCTCGGCGTGGATCAAACCTATGCGCAGCGCTGCGCCACCCCGAGCACGCCTCCGCAAGGGGTGCCGCCAGGGGTCATATTGGGCCGACCGGGCGGTATCTGCCAGATCGGGCAGGCGGCCTATGACCAGTTGCGCACTTTCGCCACCGGCGCGCCCACGCTCAATGTGGGAAGCAACCACGATACGCAGTGGCTACCCAGCCTCAACTTGAAATTCGACGTGACGCGTAACCTCGTCATGCGCTTTGCGGCGTCGAAGGTGATGACGCTGCCGGAACTGGCAAACGTTCGTAACTCCTTCACCTCGTCGTTCGACGCGGAATCCCAGCTCGTCACCTTCAATCTGGGCAATCCTTATCTGAAGCCGGCGACGGCTCAGCAATTCGATCTGACCGCCGAATGGTATTTCGCGCGCGTCGGGTCGCTGACGTTCGACGTCTTCTACAAGCGCGTGCACAATTTCTTCTATGCCGCACAGACGGAGCGCAGCTTCACGCAGAACGGCATCACGGTGCCGATCCAGGTACGGATCCCGTCCAACTATGATGGATATGGCAAGATCAAGGGCTTCGAGGCTGCCTACCAGCAGACGTTCGATTTCCTGCCGGGTTTGCTCAGCGGCCTGGGCACCAACCTGTCTTATACCTACCTGAAGAGCAGCGGGCTTCCGAACAGCTTCCTGAACGGCGGTACGCCCGACAATACGCCGCCGACCGGCACCGGGAATCTCCCGCTTGAGCAATTGTCGAAACACAATGTGAATGCGACGGCGTTCTATGAGAAAGGCCCAATCTCGCTTCGCGCGGCCTATACGTGGCGATCTAAGTTCCTGTTGACCGCCGCCGACGTGATCATTCCCTATTTCCCGATCTACAATGCCGCGGAGGGTCACCTCGACGCATCGGTATTCCTGACGGTAACGAAGGGGCTGAGAATCGGCATCCAGGGCGTGAACCTCAACAACGCCGTGACCAAGACGCTGCAGCAATATACCGCCGACGGTAAGATCGGGCCGCGCAGCTACTTCATCAGCGATCGCCGCTATTCGTTCATTTTACGCGGCAACTGGTAAGAGGCCTCCAAGCCAATATCGAACCCCCTTCGCCTGTGGCGGAGGGGGTTTTCTGTGCGCTTCGTTCAAGATATCCGGGCTGCCGATGCCCAGATGGCTACATGCCCGGGAATCTCTTTTCCCGATCGCGATAATGCTGGATGCGCGTGCTGCGCAGCCCGCGCAGCCCATGCCGCTCCACCGAATGGCGCCACGCTTCGAATTCGTCCTCGCTGATATTGTAGCGCCTGACGGCTTCATCGCGCGTGAGCAACTGGCCGGCGACCGCACAGACCACCTCAGCCTTTCGCCGGATGACCCATCGCCGCGTCTTCGGCGATGGCAATTTGTCCAAGGTTAGCCGCTCTCCTAACGGGCCGAGGGTCCATCGTGTCGGCGGCGCGTCAGCATTTTTGCCTGGCATCGCAATCTCCTGCCCTGTGGGCATATGATGCAAATACTCTTGGAGGCCGTTTCGGTGGCGAACTATCTGCTCCGACCTGTATCCCAAACGGACCATGTTCGGCACCGCCACGCCGGGCCTTACGATCGGCGTTTTGCCAGTCCGCCTGACACTCGGGGGGGGGCGAAAGATGCTGGTGCTGCCGGTGAGGATTGAACTCACGACCTCAGCCTTACCAAGGATGCGCTCTACCACTGAGCTACGGCAGCAAAACACCAGCATGCTGGCCCCGAAGGCGCACAAGCGCTCGGGGAAGGCGGCCTATGGACAAGCCCGCGCCCAAGGTCAAGGAACCATCCATGGCAAACGACAATCCCGAGCGGCAGGAGCGTCTGGCCGCGGCGCTGCGGGCCAATTTGCGACGGCGCAAGGCGCAGAGCCGCGCGCAGGATGCGCAGGTCCCGGCCGAGCCGCAGGATGACGGCGATCGTCCTTCGCGCGAAGACGGGGCTCCATAGGCCTTCGTTTCGAGGCGCCGCGCGGTTGAGGGATATGTCCTCCTGCGCCGGCGGACGCTAAAGCGGCGCCGTCTCGGCCTTGAGCCAGTCGGCGGCGGCGCCATCCAGTTGCGGGCCGACGATCGCCGCCACTTGGGCATGATAGCCATCGACCCAGGCGCGTTCCTCCGGGCTCATCAGATCGAGATCGATCAGGCGGCGGTCGAGCGGGGCGAAGGTCAAGGTGCGGAAGCCGAGCAGTTTCTTCTCGGCACCCGCCGCGTCGCGCGGCTCGACCAGCACCAGATTCTCGATCCGGATGCCATATTCGCCGGTCTTGTAATAACCCGGCTCGTTGGAAAGGATCATGCCTGCCTGGAGCGGCTCGTCGCCGCCGGCAAAGCCGCCGCTGCCGGGCGCGATCCGCTGCGGCCCTTCATGGACCGCAAGGAAGGAACCGACGCCATGCCCGGTGCCATGTGCGTAATCGAGGCCGACTGCCCAAAGATATTGGCGCGCGAGCGTATCGAGCTGCGAGCCGCGCGTGCCCTCCGGGAAAACCGCGCGGGCGAGCGCGATATGCCCCTTGAGCACGCGGGTGAAGCGGTCGCGCATTTCCGCGGTCGGTTCGCCGATCGCGATGGTACGCGTCACGTCGGTGGTGCCGTCCTGATATTGGCCGCCGGAATCCACGAGGTAGAGCGAATTGAGCTCAAGCGGGCGGTTGGTCTCCGCGGTGACGCGATAATGGACCACCGCGCCGTTGGGGCCCGCGCCCGAGATCGTGTCGAACGACAGATCCCTGAGCGCGCCGGTCTGCTCGCGGAAGGCGTGGAGCTTGGCGGCGGCGGTGAGTTCGTCGACGCCGCCCTTGGGCGCCTCGACCGAAAGCCAGTGGAGGAAACGGGTCAGCGCCGCGCCGTCGCGCGCCTGGGCGGCGTCCTGGCCGGCTATCTCGGCCTCATTCTTGATCGCCTTGGGCAGGACCGCGGGATCGCGCAATTCGAGCACGGTCGCGCCGGCATCCTTCAGCGATTTGAAGATGGCCGAGACCGCGCGCTCGGGATCGGCGGCGACGCGCTTGCCGTTCATCTGCGCGAGATGGCCGGCAAAGGCGTCGCGCGGATGGAGCCGCACCGCATTACCGAGATGCTGGGCGACATCCTCGCCGATCTTTTCGGGCGCGACGAACAGGTCGGCGGTGCCGTCGGCGTTGACCAGCGCATAAGCGAGCGCCACCGGCGTGCGATCGACGTCCTTGCCGCGTACGTTGAAGGTCCAGGCGATCGAATCCAGTGCGGAGAGCACCGCGGCGTCGGCCTTGGCCTTGGTCAGCCAGTCGGCAATCTCCTGGCGCTTTTCGGCGGAGGAGCGGCCGGCGAACTGGTCGGGCTGCACCACCAGCCGCGCGTCGGAGGGCAAGGGTCGATCGGGCCAGACCGCATCGACCGGATTGGTGTCGACCGCGACCAGGGTCGCGCCTTTCTCGGCGAGCGCCTTGGTCGCCTGCTGGACCCAGGTCTTTGTATGAAGCCAGGGGTCGTAACCGATGCGCGCGCCTTCGGGTGCATGCTCGGACAGCCAGGAGGCGACGCTGGTCTGGGGGACCGACTGGTAGCTCCATTGGTCGGCCGAGACCTGCTCGCGCACCTGCAGCGTGTAACGGCCGTCGACGAAGATCGCCGCCTCGGCAGGCAGGACGGCGGCGGTGCCGGCCGAGCCCTGGAAGCCGGTCAGCCAGGCGAGCCGCTGGGCATAAGCGCCGACATATTCGGACATATGCTCGTCGGTAAGCGGCACGACGAAACCGTCGAGACGGCGGCGGGCAAGCTCTTCGCGCAGAGCCTGGAGGCGGTCGGCATAAGTGGACATGCGCGCGTAATAGACCTCATTGAGCCGCGATCAAACCCGTGCCGGTCCAACGCGCGAACGGCTGCCGCTTTCCCATGCGGCAGCAGATCATGCCAACACTTGCGACGCGCGGATCCTATCCCCACAGAGACGGCATGACCGATCCGAAAGCCCCCATCGCGGCGACCAAGCCTTATTCGTACGAACGTCATGGCATCCGGATCGAGGATCCGTGGGCGTGGCTAAAGGACCCGGCCTATCCCAACGTCGGCGACGAGGAGGTGCTCTCCTACCTCAAGGAGGAGAATGCCTATTTCGAAGCGGCGATGGCGCCGCACCAGGGGCTGATCGACACGATCTACGAAGAGATGAAGGGGCGCGTGAAGCAGGACGATTCCTCGGTCCCGCAGAAGGACGGCGAGTATCTCTATTGGTGGGCGTATGAGACGGGCGGCCAATATCCGAAATGGTGGCGCAGGCCGGTGGCGGGCGGCGCCGATCAGCTGATACTCGACGAACCCAGGGAAGCCGAGGGCAAGGAGTATTTCCGGGTCGGCGCGGTCGCGATCAGTCCGGACGGCCGGCTGATGGCGTGGAGCGCGGACGACAATGGCGCCGAACGCTATGTGCTGCGCATTCGCGATCTCGCCACGGGTGGGGATGTCGAGACTGTCACCCAGGTCAGCAATGGCGCGGTCGCCTGGAGCGCGCAGTCGGACGCGCTGGCTTATACCGAGGTCAATGACAATTGGCGCAGCTACCGCGCCTTGCTGCACAAGCTCGGCAGCGATCCCAAGGGAGACAAGGTGCTGTACGAGGAAGCCGACGAAGGCTTCCGCGTCGCGGTCGGCGGGACGCGCGACCGGCAGTGGATCGAGATCGCGACCGGCGACAATCAGACGAGCGAGGTGCGGCTGGTGCCCGCGGCCGATCCCGGCGCCGAACCCCTGCTGATCAGCCCGCGCCAGGTGAAGCGCCAATATAGCGTCGACAGCGCACACGGGGCCCTGTGGATCCTGACCAACGACGATCACGTCAATTTCCGCATTGTCCGCGCCGATCCCGCCAGGCCGGCCGAATGGGAAGAAATCGTGGCGGGGTCTGACCAGGTCTATCTGACCGGGATCGCCGCGTTCGATCGCCATCTGATGATCGCGGCGCGGATCGAAGGGCTCGACCAGATCATCCTGCGCGCGTGGGACGGCAAGCAGCAGCGGGTCGAATTCCCCGAAGCGAGCTATAGCGCGGGGGCGTCGACCAACCCCGAGTTCGCGCCCGCGGCCTATCGGCTGACTTACTCGTCAATGGTGACGCCGCTCACCGTCTATGACTGCGATCCCGATAGCTTGGCCCTGACGACGCTCAAGGTGCAGGAAGTGCCCTCGGGCTATGACCCAGGCAAATATGCGACCGAGCGGCTTACGGTGACCGCGCGCGACGGAGCGAAGGTGCCGGTGTCCGTGGTCTATCCGGTTGGCTATCCCAAAGATGGCGGCGGCAAGCTCTTTCTCTATGCCTATGGCGCTTACGGCCATGCGATCCCGCCGAGTTTCTCAACCGGGCGGCTGAGCCTGCTCGATCGCGGATGGGCCTACGCGATCGCGCATATCCGGGGCGGCGACGATCTGGGCTACGATTGGTATCTGCAGGGCAAGGCGGAGGCGCGCTGGAACACGTTCCACGACTTCGTCGATGCGGCCAAGGGCCTGATCGACGCGCGCTTCACCTCGGCGGGCAATATCGCGATCAACGGCGGCTCGGCTGGGGGCGAGCTGATGGGCGTGGTCGCCAACACAGATCCCGATCTGTGGGGCGCGGTGGTGGCGGACGTGCCGTTCGTCGACGTGCTCAACACGATGCTCGATGCGGAGCTGCCACTGACGCCGGGCGAGTGGCCCGAATGGGGCAACCCCATCACCGACAAGGCGGCGTTCGAGCTGATCCGAAGCTACAGCCCCTATGACAATGTCGAGGCCAAGGCCTACCCGCCATTGCTGATCACGGGCGGGCTCAACGATCCGCGCGTGACCTATTGGGAGCCAGCCAAATGGGCGGCGCGGCTGCGCGCGACCAAGACCGACGGCAATACGCTGCTGCTCAAGATCAACATGGGCGCGGGCCATGGCGGCAAATCGGGCCGGTTCGAGGCTTTGCACGAGCGCGCGGAGGCGTTTGCTTTCGTGCTGACGCAGATGGCGTGAAGATCGGCTGGCATCCGGCTGTTAATCTGCGGTAAATCCGTTCCGGGGCCGACTCGCGTGATCGCGTCGGCCATGAGAACGGGGCGACATGCGATGAATATGCTGGGAAAAATCAGTCTCTGTGCGGTCGGGGCTGCGCTCACCACCAGTTCGGCGATTGCCGAACCCAAGCTGGCGAAGGCGTCGAGCGGGCAGCAATTGCAGCAGCAGACGATGAATGACGTGCCGCATTGCACGCGCAAGCTCGGCACGGTGTCGGTCGCGGATGGCGACGATCCCTATGGCTGGACCCAGTTCAGCCTCGCGCCACCGTCCAAATTGCTCAAGGTGATGATCCAGCGGTCGGGCTGCTTCAACCTGGTCGACCGCGGCACGGGCCTGAATGCGGCCGAGCGCGAACGCGCGATCGGGGGCAATCTCGGCCTGCAGCGCGGCTCCAATGTGGGCCAGGGTCAGATCAAGGCGGCGGACTATGTGCTGGTCGCCGAAATCCAGGGCGCGAACAGCAATGTCAGCGGCGGTGGCGCGGGCGCCGCGATCGGCGGGCTGATCGGCGGTCGGCTGGGTGGTCTGGCGGGCGGCATCCGCTCGCACAAGGTCGAGGCCAATACTGTCCTGTCGCTCACCAACGTGCGCACGACCGAGACGATCGCGACCGAGGACGGCTATGCCGCCAAGAACAATATCAGCTTCGGGGGCGGCGGCGGCCTCGGCTTCCTCGGCGGCGCGGTGGGCGCGGTTGGCGGTGGTTATGATAATACCGATGTCGGCCGGATGGTGACGCTTTCGTTCATCCAAGCTTATTCGAAGATGGTGACCTCGCTCAATCTGGTCGGCCCGGGCAGCGAGGGCACGGCCGAAGCCGCGCCGACGCGCACCTTCACCGCCATTGGGACGGTCGCGCTGCACAAGACGGCGCTGGCCTCCAGCCCGATCGTTCGGAGCCTGCCCGCGGGCTCGATCGTCTATCCTACGGGTAAGAAAGACGGTCTGTGGTGGGAGGTTGCCGACGAGAATGACAATGTCGGCTGGGCGCTCAACACCAAACTCGCGCCGTCTAAATGAGCGAGCCCGGCCTTAGCCGGGCATCGTTTCATATTCGGTGAGGCCGGCCTTCACCTCGGCCCAGGCGGGACGGTCGCGCACGAACAAAGCGATCTTCGGCTCGAAGCGTGCAGGCTCGTCTAGCGAGCCCGCATAGATGGTGTGATCGTCGCTCTCGCCGTGGATGCCGCCGAACACCAGGCTGCCGCAGTGCGCGCAATGGTTGCGGGTAGCCGTTCCGCCGCCAAAGCTCGGCACATGCGATTGACGCGTCTCACCGGTGATGACCAGATCGGCCGCGCGAAAGCCCATGAAGGGGATGAAAGCCGATCCCGACGCTTTGCGGCAATCCGCGCAATAGCAAAGCCCGGTGTAAAGCGGCTGACCCGTCGCCTCATAACGCAATGCGCCGCACAGGCAGCCGCCGGAATATGTCTCGCCGTTCATGCCGCAATCCTATGCGGCGCGGACATGAGCGCAAGGTGGATCAGATGTCCTTGGTGATGCCGAAGAAGATGCCGCGGCGCGGGCCATATTGCGGGGCTCCGACGCCGATTCCCGATCCGTCTCGGATCTCGTATTTCTTGTCGGCGACGTTGACGACATCGACCCTGAATTCGAAGCCCGAGCCGGCGAAGCGGTGGCTGGCCGACACATTGACCTGGGCATAGCTCGGCAACACGCCGCCATTGGGCGTGGCGCCGTCGGTGCGCAGGCCCGACCCGTAGATCATGTCGAGGCCGAACTTGCTGCCCGCCAGTGCGCCTTCATGCACCGCGTAGGAGAGGCCGGCAGACCCGGTATATTTCTGGTCGTGGTCGAGGTGAATGTAGTGATCCTTGATATAGGCCAGATCCTCGGGCTCGAACGCGAACTGGCTCGAGACGATATCCTTGCCCTTGGCGCTCGCCGCGGCGAAGTTGACGTAAGCGAGGATCGGGCCGCGCTGATAGGTCAGATTTGCCTCGATGCCCTTGATCGTGCCGAGCCGGTAATTGAACGGCTGCAGAATGATCGGCGCGCCGAACTGGCCCTCGTCGACCAGATTGTGCGATTTGCGATAATAAGCATCCAGGCTGGCAGAGATGCCCTCGCCCAGTTTCTGTTCGATGCCGACATCGAAATAATTCTGCTTCTCGGCCATCGGCGTGGTGTTGAGCGTGCCCGGGGCTTCGCCGCTAGTGCCGACGAGCTTGCCGACGCTGGTGCTCGCAACCAATTCGAACGGGGGTGGGGAGAAATAGCGCGCATAGCCGGCGTGGAGCGTGGTGCCGGTCAGCGGCTGCCACACCATGTTGATGCGCGGGCTGAACTGATGTTCCTGGCGATAGGCATCGTAGAGGTCGAAGCGGCCGCCATAATTGAGCGTGAGGCTGGGCGCGATTTTCCATTCGTCCTGGAGATAGGCCGAATAAGTCATCTCGGTCGCACCGCCCTTTTCGGGGATGGTGAAATAGGGACCGGTCTGCGCGCCGAGATCATCGACCGGGAAGACATAGGTATTCGTGTCGCTGCTGCTGTGGTCGCGTGAGACGATCACGCCACCGCGCAACGTGTGCGACGAATTCAGACGATAGGCTGCTTCAAGCTGGCCGCCGAACGCGAAATCATGCTTCACCGCGCTCTGCGCCTGGCCGTTGAACAGCAATTCGCCGGTGACGTCGGGCGTGTAGGTGAGTGATGAGTAACGCGTGAACATGCTCGCCTGCAACGTGAGCTGGCTGCCATGGTGCAGGAAGGAGGCCTGGCTGAAGGCGGTGCGCTCATGCTGGCGCTGGTCGAGATCGTCGCTCAGGAAATCGCTGCGGCCATCGATATCGTAACCGAGATCGGGGTGCAGACCGCGCGGATTGGGGATCTGGAAACGCTGATCCGAATAGCCGCCGATCAGCGACACGCGATTATCGCTGTCGATAATGTGATCGACATAAGCGAAAGCGGTGCCCTGCGTGGTCTTGTCGTGGAGCGGTGTCGAGGAACCGTCGACGCTCTCGATGCCGAGCTTGTCGCGGCGGAAATCGCCCGAGACGAAGTAATTGGTGTTGCCGGTCGAGCCGCCATATTCGGCGCTCGGCTCGATCGTGCCATGGCTGCCGCCATAAACCGAAATCTGGCCGCTATTCTGAAAGCCGGTCTTGGTGGTGATGTCCATGATGCCGGCGGTGCGCAGGCCATATTGGGCGGGAAGCGCACCGGTCAGAAGCGCAAAATGGTCGATCAGGCGGGGCGAAAGCGTCTGGCCGAATACAGCGATGCCCTCGGGCAGGATCGTGCCGTTGATGCGATATTGCAGGCCGTTATGGTCGTCGCGGACGTGGAATTGCCCACCGCCATCCTGCACCACGCCGGGCAATTGCAGCACGATCTGGTTGAACTGCTGGTTGTCCCCGCCCGGCAGCGCCTGGATCGTGGTGTTGGTCACGCCATAAGAGGTCGCGCCGAGGCTCGGCTGGATCGCGGCGCGCGCTTCGCTGAGGCGACGCGCGGTGACGATGATCTCATTGGGATGCGCGTTCGACGTGTCTGGCCCGGTGACCTGGACAGGCGGGGTCGGCGGCCCTGCGGCGGGATCGGCAGCCGCGGGCGTATCCGCAGCCTGCGCGGCAGCCGCTATCATGGCTATCAGAGATGCCCCGATCAGAGTCCGCAATCTGGTGATCCTCGAGTTTGGGATATGTTGTATCATCGCGCCGATGAGCGGAATATATGGTGGCCCGTCAATGAAGGGGCGGTGAACCGATGCTGCGACGCGGCGAAACGTGTCAGCGGCGCGTTCGGATGTCGAGCCAGCGGGCGGCGGCCTCGGGCGTCCGTTTATCGGTATCGCGATCGACCGAATAATTGGCGGTGCGCATATCCTCTACCGAAATATGGTTCACCAACGGGCGGATAGCCGAGAGGAAGCGCGCGTCGCCGGCACGCGCGGGCGCGGCGAGCAGGATCGCGTCATAATGGGGCATGGCGCCCTTCGGATCGGCGAGCAGGGTGAGATGTTGGGCGGCGATGCGGCCGTCGGAGGAGAAAGCCGAGATCACATCGGCCTGCCCCGATTGCAGCGCGCGATACATGAAGGTCGGGCTGTAGGCGCGGGTCGCCTTGAACCTCAGGCCATAAGCGTCGCGGATCGCGTGCCATTCGGGCCGGTCGAGGAATTCGAGGTCGGCACCGAGCGTTAGGTTCGGGGCCTTTGCGGCGAGGCTGGCGATGGTCGCGAGCCCGCTGTCCCGGCGCACCGCCAGCGCATAAGCGTTTTCGAAGCCGAGCGGGCCGACCAAAGCGGTCTTCGGGCCGGCTGCCATCCAATTGCGGATTCCGGCGAGCATGATGTCGCGCGACGGCGTGTCCCTGCGCCCCATCGTGTCGGCCCACAAGGTGCCCGAATATTCGACATAGACGTCGATATCGCCGCTTTGGAGCGCGCGGAATGCGACCGCCGAGCCGAGACCTTCGCGATAGGTCACGCGATAACCGGCTTGCTCCAGCCGCGCGCCGATCAGGCGCGCGAGGATAAATTGCTCGGAGAAATTCTTGGCGCCGATCGTGACGCTGCGTTCGGGCGCGCGCAACATGGGCAGGCAGGCGAGCAGCAGGCCGAGAATCAGCAGGCCTGTGCCAGTGAGGGTAAGGCCGCGTCGGCGCTGGCCGATGCCGCGTTCGATCAGGCCGAGCAGCGCGTCGGTGACGATCGCCAGCGAGGCGGCGGCGATGCAGCCCGCCAGAACCAGGTCCCAGCGCTCGATCTGCAATCCCGCGAAGATCGGATTGCCGAGCGACGGATAGCCCACCGTGGTGGCGAGTGTCGCCGCGCCGATCGTCCACACCGCGGCGGTGCGGATGCCCGCCATCGCCACCGGCGCGGCGAGCGGCGCCTCGACCAGCAGCAGCCGCTGGCGCGGCGTCATACCGACCGCGTCCGCGGCCTGCAGCACCGCCGGGTCGATACCCTGCAAGCCGGCGACCACGTTGCGCAGGATCGGCAGCAGGGCATAGAGCGTGAGCGCGAGCAGAGCGGGCAGAAAGCCGAGCGCGGGCAGGCCGCCACCCAGCAACGCCGACAGCGCGAGCAACAGGGGGTAGAAAAGCGCGAGCAAGGCGAGGCCGGGTATGGTCTGGACCAGGCCTGCAAAGCCTATGGCGGCGGCGGCAAGCCGGGGGCGCCGTGCCGAGGCAAAACCGAGCGGCAGACCGATCAACAGAGCGAGACCCATCGCCGCCGCGGCGAGCAAAACATGGCTCGCAATCAACGGCGGCAATTGGCGCAATGCCTCGCTCACGGCCCCACCTCGTTCAGGCGCCTGGCTTGCGCGCGCGGGATGGCGACCAATGCATCCGCCTCGGGGCCCGCCTCGCCGGCGAGCATCTGACGCGGAGTGGCGTCCGCGACGATCCGACCTTGCGCCATCACCACGATCCGTTCGGCCAGCAACAAGGCCTCGGTCATGTCGTGCGTGACGAGAATGGTGGTGAGGCCTAGCGCGTCGTGCAGCCACCGTACGGTGCGGCCGAGCGTGTCGCGCGTGACCGGATCGAGCGCGCCGAACGGTTCGTCCATCAGCAGCAATTTGCCTTCGCCCGCGAGGGCGCGCGCGATGCCGACACGTTGCTGTTGCCCTCCCGAAAGCTGGGCGGGCAGGCGGCCAGCCAGATCGGGTGAAAGGCCGACCCGTTCGAGCGCCGCGGCAATGTCGGCCCGCGGCCGCTCCTCAAGCCGAGGGATGATTCCGATATTTTCCGCGATCGTCAGGTGCGGGAAAAGGCCGATATTCTGGAAGACATAGCCGATGCTGCGTCGGAGCTGGATCGGGTCCGTGTGCGCCACGTCACGCCCGTCGACCAGCACACGGCCCGTGTCGGGCGTGTCGAGCCGATTGGCGAGGCGGAGCAAGGTCGACTTGCCGGACCCGGACGTGCCGACCAGCGCGACGAAACTGCCATGCGCGATCTTGAGCGAGACATAGTCGACCGCGGACACGCCGGCATAGCGGCGCGACACCTGTTCGTAAGCGAGCGCGTGTTCGCTCTTAGTCGACAATGGCGTCGATCGCCTGGGCCAGCGCCACGTCGCGTTCGGACAGGCCGCCGCAGTCGTGCGTGGTGAGGAGGATGTCGACCCGGTTCCAGACGTTCGACCATTCGGGATGATGGTCCATCTTCTCGGCGATCAATGCGATCCGCGCCATGAAGCCGAAGGCCTCCGCGAAGTCCGCGAACACGACGCGGCGCGTGATCGCATCGCGCGCCTCATCATAATCCCAATCGGGCAGGTCATCGAGCGCATCGGCGCGCTCGGCCTCGCTCAACGCTTCGATCGGCATGGACCCCTCCTGCTGGCGCGGGCACGCGCTTTGCGCTTATGTCGCGCGATGATGCGGGCAGGTCAAACGGGAGCTTGGGGCGAAGCGCCGGATGCGGACGTGATCGAGGCGCTGGCGCGGGCCGCGATCGACCGATTGCCGGAGGCTTTCCGCAAATATCTGGACGATGTGGTGCTGCGCATCGAGGATTTCGCCGACGACGAGACATTAAGCGCGCTCGGCATCGAAAATCCGTTCGAGCTTTCGGGGCTGTATCGCGGGCGCCCGGTCGGCATGAAGTCGATCGACGACAGCGGCACGTTGCCCGACATGATCTTCCTTTACCGCCGCGCGCTGCTCGACGAATGGGTCGAAAGCGGCGAGACGCTCGAGGCGCTCGTCAGCCACGTGCTGGTGCATGAGGTCGGCCATCATTTCGGGCTGAGCGACGACGATATGCACGCGCTCGAAGCGGCGGCGCGCGCGTGACGCGGCTGGCACTCGAACAGATCGCCTGCTTTCGCGGTGGGCGTCTGCTGTTCAAGGACCTGACTCTGAAGATCGAGGGCGGCGAGGGCGTGCTGGTGACCGGTGCCAACGGTGTCGGCAAGTCGAGCCTGTTGCGGATCGCGGCGGGCCTGCTCGCGCCTGCGGCGGGGCACGTCACGCGCGACGGCGAGGTTGCGCTCGCGGCGGAGGGGGCGGCGCTCGACGAGGACCGGACCTTGTTTGCGGCGCTGGCCTTCTGGGGCCAGCTGGACGGGCGCGACGACGAGGCGGTCGCACTCGCGCTGGCGGCAATGGGGTTGGCGCAACTGGCGCAGGTGCCGGTCCGGCTGCTCTCGACCGGTCAGCGCCGCCGCGCGACATTGGCGCGGGTGATCGCGAGCAAGGCGGGCATCTGGCTGCTCGACGAACCCGCGAGCGGTCTGGATGCGGCGTCGATGAACGAATTGACGGCGGCGATGGCGGGACATCTCGCGGCGGGTGGCGTGATCCTGGCGGCGAGCCATCAGCCATTGGGGCTGGACTTGCGGGAGCTCGCATTGTGAGCCCGTTCGTCCGCCTTGTTCGCCGCGATCTGGCGCGCGCCTTCGCACATGGCGGCGCCTGGCTGCCTTTGGTCTTCTATCTGCTGGTGGCAACGCTCTTCCCATTCGCGATCGGGCCGGACGCGGCCTTGCTGGCCAAGATCGGGAGCGGCGCTTTGTGGACCGCGGCTTTGCTGGCGGCATTGCTGCCGGTCGAACGGTTGGTGCGGCCCGACATCGTATCGGGCGTGCTGGATCAACTCGTGATCCGCGGACAGAGCGACGAGGGCGTCGCCGCGGCCAAATTGATGGCGCACTGGCTGAGCTTCGGGCCGCCCCTGATGGCGGCGACCTTGCCCGCGGCGGCGTTGCTTGACCTGGACGGCGTGACCTTGACGCGATTGGAGATCGGGCTGTTGCTGGGCACGCCAGGGCTGGCCGCGTTGGGGCTGGCGGTGGCGGCCTTGACCGCGAGCCTGCGCGGCGCAGGTGCCTTGATCGGGCTGGTGATGTTGCCGCTGGCGGTGCCGTTGCTGATCTTCGGCGCGAGCGCGGGCGAAGGCGCGCTCAAATTGCTGGCGGCGACGAGCCTGTTGTTTGTAGCGGGTGCGCCATTCGTAGCCGGCGCGGCGTTGCGTGCGGGGCGGAGCTAGCGCTTCAAATCGGCGGCCAGAAGCGCCTGCAGGATCGCCTGCGAGCGGCGTTGGCCATAACCCTTACCATAAGCGCTCGAGGTGATCGCGACGACCAGATGGCGGCTAGGCACGACGTAGATCTTGTTTCCGCCATTGCCGGAGGCGAAGGACACCTGGATGGGCCGCCCGGCAATGTGCTGCACGCGGGAATACCAAAAATAGCCATAGCCATCGGCATAAGGATCGACGTCGGAAATAGTCTCCTTGGGCGCCAGCATATCGGCAATCCAGGCTGCGCTGACGACACGGCGGCCATGATAGATGCCGCCTTTGCGCACCATCTCGCCGATCGAGGCGAACTCGCGCAGGGTAAGCGAGAGATTGCCCTGGCCCTTGGTGTTGCCGGCGATATCGGACGCCCAGGTCCAGCGGTCGACGCCGAGCGGGCGGAACAGGTTGGCCTGCGCGAAATCGGCCATCCGTCGACCGGTCGCCCGGGCGACCACCATGCCCGCGGTCCATGCGGTCAGCGAATTATAGCGGTAGCGCGTGCCGGGCGGATCGGCCCGCGGGACCGAGCGCAAGAAGGCGAGAGGTTCCGGTGCGGCGTCGAGATTGTCCTCATTGCCTGGCAAGGCCGGGTCTTCGTCGAACGCGGCGAGACCGGAGCGCATGGTCAACACGTCGCGAAGCGTCGCGCCGGCGATCGCGCTGCCCTTTACCTCGGGCAGGTAGGCCTCGATCCGGTCGTCGAGGCTGCGGATTTTCCCGTGATCGATCGCGATGCCGGCCAGCAGGGCCGTGACGCTTTTTCCGGCTGAGCGTATGTCGTGAAGGCCGTCGTGGGTTTCGCCATTATAATATCGTTCGGCGACGACCTTGCCATCGCGCAAAACGATCGCGCCACGCAGATCGGTATGCTCGTCTTTTTCGAAGGTGGCGAGGATCGTCTGTAATCGGGGATCGGAGCGCGCGGTCGCGGGCGCGGCCAATATGAAGGCCAACGCGACGACGGCGCTTCGCATCACCCCGCGCGGCTCCAGCGCGCGAAGATGGCGGTGGGGAGGAGCAACCCCCGGGCTTCCTCGCGGACGGCCATTTCGCCGACTTCGACCGTGCCGCCAAGATCGGCCAGTTCCTGTTTGAGCAATTCGCCGATCGCAAGCGCGGACATGCGCACTGCGTAGACGGTCAGCACCAGATATTTCGATTCCGCGTCGAGCAAGGTGCGGCAATGTTTGATCAAGCCGGGGAGATGTTCCTCCAGCCGCCATACTTCGCCGTCGGGGCCGCGGCCGAATTTGGGGGGATCGAGCAAGATGCCGTCATAACGGCGTTCGCGGCGCACCTCGCGCGCTGCGAACTTGACCGCATCGTCGACCATCCAGCGGATCGGACGATCGGCCATGTCGGACAGGAAGGCATTGGCCTTGCCCGCCTCAACCGACTTCTTGGACGCGTCGACATGCGTCAGCTTCGCGCCTTTGGCGGCCAAAGCGAGCGTGCCGACCCCGGTATAGCCGAACAGGTTGAGCACCTCGTCGTCCTCGGCCGTGCGATCGCGCATCCACGACCATTGCGGCGCCATGTCGGGGAAGAAAGCGAGGTGGCGAAAGGGCGTGTTCTGCGCAAGGAAGCGCACCTCCTCCCATTTCATGTGCCAGCCGCCGCGCGGCACGTCGCGCGACAAATGCCACTTGCCGCCGCCATCCTCGTCGGACGCCGCGATGAAATCGCCGTCCGCCTCCCAGCTGGGATCCGCGGGCGCCCACATCGCCTGGGGCTCGGGGCGGATGAATTTGAAGCGGCCGAAGCGTTCGAGCTTCCGTCCGCGACCGGAATCGATCAGGCCATAATCGGGCCAGGGTTCGGTGACGAGAGTGAGGAGGGTCACGCGACCTCCGCGAGGCGGCCGCCGACGGTCGCGAGCGCTTCGCCGCCGTCGAGCGCGTTGATGCCCGCCTGGCGCGCCTGATCGAGCGAGACCGCGTCGATCAGCGCGACCGTTTCCGACGGAGGCACGATGCGGCCATGAACCTGGATCGATCGGGCGAGATGATCGGCACGGGTCGCGACCGATTCGAGGCCCATCAGAAGGCCCGCTTTGGCCTGGGTACGCGCGCGATCAAGCTCGGTTTGGGTGAGCCCCCCGGCAGTCTCGGCGAGCACCTTGCGGCTGAGCTCGAGCGCCTGGCGGGCGTCGGCCCGGGCGGCGGCGCAATAGATTCCGAACAGGCCGGTATCGGCATAGCTGTGCGTCCAGGAATAGATCGAATAAGCGAGGCCGCGCTCCTCACGCACCTGCTGGAACAGGCGCGAAGACATGCCGCCGCCGACCGCATTGGTGAAGAGCGACAAGGCATGCATGTCGGGATGCGCATGGCCCACGCCCTCGAAAGCGAGCGCGACGTGAAGCTGATCGAAACGGCGGCGATCATGATGTGTGCCACTGGCGAAGGTTGCAGGCGGCGGCGCGGGCGGCGCGCCAGCGGCCATGTCGCCGAACAGCCGCTCGGCAAGCTTGAGCAATTCGTCCTCGTCGACCTTGCCGGCCGCGGCGAAGACCAGGCCGTCGGGCCGATACTGGCCCTCGATCCAACTCCGCAGCGCGGGCACGTCGATCGCGGCGATACTGGCTTCGTCGCCAAGCACCGCCTCGCCTAATTGCTGTCCGGGGAAGGCCGCGCCCTGGAGATGGTCGAAGATGATGTCGTCGGGCGTGTCGCGCGCCTCACCCAATTCGGCGAGCACGACATGGCGCTCGCGTTCCAGTTCCTCGGCGTCGAGGTCGGCGTTGCGGACGAGATCCGCGATTAACTCGCTGCCGAGTGCGAGATCGCCTGCCAAAGCGCGCGCCTGGAAGACCGTATGATCGCGCGCGGTCCAGGCGTTGAGCGAGCCGCCTTTATCCTCGATCGCTTCGGCGATCTGGCGTGCGGAACGGCCGCCTGCGCCCTTGAACACCATATGTTCGACCATGTGGGCCAGACCCGACAGGCCCTTGGGCTCGGAGCGCGCGCCGGCATCGGCATAGAGGCCGACCGCGATCGTCTCGACCCCCGCCATCGGCTCGACCGCGACCCGAAGGCCATTGGTCAGGCGATGGAGCTTTGCGGTCATGCGGCGGTGGCCCGCTCGGCGATATAGGCCTGAACCGCGCCCAGATCGTTGGGGAGCACCTCGTAACGCTCCTCGCGATCGAACAGGTCGCCGACGCGGAGCGGCAACAAGGGACGGCTGCCGGTCGCGCGTTCGACCGCGTCGCGGAACTTGGCGGGATGCGCGGTGGCGAGCGTCACTACGGGCACGTCGGCCGGCAGATCCGCGGCGAGCGCGGCCGCGTACCCGATCGCACTATGCGGATCGAGCGTCATCGCCGAACTTTCATTGGCGCGGCGCATCGCCATTTCCATCGATTCGGGATCGACGCGGATGCTCGTGAACAGTTCGGCCGCCTCGTTGCGCATCGCGGGCGTGAGGTTGAACTTCCGGCTGGCCTCGAAGCAGCGCATCGACGCGGCAAGCGCGGCGCCGTCGCGGCCGTGCAGATCGAACAGCAGACGTTCGAAGTTCGAGCTGACCTGGATATCCATCGACGGCGCAGCGGTCGGTGTGACGCTGCCGACCGAATAATCGCCTTCGCTGAGCGCGCGATGGAGGATGTCGTTGACGTTGGTCGCCACGATCAGCTTCGCGACCGGCAGGCCCATCTTCGCGGCGACATAGCCCGCGAACACGTCGCCGAAATTGCCGGTCGGAACCGCGAAAGCGACGGGCCGGTCGGGCGCGCCGAGGCGCACCGCCGCGTAGAAATAATAGACGATCTGCGCCGCGAGCCGCGCCCAGTTGATCGAATTGACCGCGGACAATGTGCAGCGGCCTGCGAAGGCCTGGTCGGCGAACATCGCCTTCACCATCGCCTGCGCGTCGTCGAAGCTGCCCTCGATCGCGATATTGTGGATGTTGGGCGCGAGCACGGTCGTCATCTGCCGGCGCTGCACGTCGGATACGCGGCCCTTGGGGTGCAGCATGAACAGATCGACTTTGGCACGGCCGGCGAGCGCGTCGATCGCGGCCGAGCCGGTGTCGCCCGAGGTCGCGCCGACCACGGTCAGGTGGGTGTCGCGGCTCGAAAGGAAACGCTCGAACAACAAACCGAGCAATTGCAGCGCGACGTCCTTGAAAGCCAAAGTCGGCCCGTGGAACAGTTCCAGCACCCACTGGCTCGCGTCGAGCTGGACGAGCGGTGTGACCGCGGCATGCGCGAAGCGGCCATAAGCGGCGTCGCACAATGTGCGCAGATCGTCTTTGGAGAGCGAATCGCCGACGAAGGGCGCGAGGATCGCGACCGCGGTGTCGACATAGGACAGGCCCTGCAGCGCCCGGATCTGGTCGCGCGAAAAGCTTGGCCAGGCCTCCGGAACATAGAGGCCACCATCCCTGGCGAGGCCGGCGAGTGTCACCGCCTCGAAATCGAGCTTGGGCGCATCCCCGCGCGTGCTGACGTAAAGCATGGGGCCCGTTAGCGGGATGGCGGCGTCAGGGCAACTTTGCGCGCCCTTTGCCACAAAGCGACGCCGTAAATGATCAGCGCAACGCCTGCGAACAGGAACCATTGCACCGCATAAGAGAGGTGATTGTTTGGGATATCGGCCGGATTGGGCTGCGCGGTCGGCTTAAGGCCGGGCGCGGCGGCCTCGCTCACGATCATTGGAGTGGGCGGCGTCGATTTTCCGAAAAGGCGGGCGACCAGCGGCTGACTGGCCGGCGCCCAGGTCAGCCGGCCGCGCACTGCGCCTCCCTTCCACGCCGGGGCGATCGAATCAGACGAAATCCCCATGTCGACCAAAAGACCCGGGCCCTCCGCGCCGGTGCGGCAGACGGCGATGTGGCGCCAGCCCGACGTTCCGTCGCCGCTACGCCCGGCCTCCGCCCGCCAACCGACCACGTTCAGGCAGTAAGCACTGGTGCGGCGGTAGAGCGCATCGTCGGTGACGGGGAATAAGGCCGCCAGCGGTAGCGGCGGCCTGGCCTGGTTCGCGCTGTACCGCGCGAGCAGCGCCTCTTTCTCGTGCAGGCGATGGATCTGCCAGAAGCCCAGCCGCACCATCAGCAGGGCCGCGAGCAGGACGATGATCGTGGGCACGACCGGAATCGCGCGCTTCACTTGACGATGCGCCCCTCATGCGCGGCGTGGCGATACTCGAGTGCGAGCAGGATGCCCTTCGACGCGCGCAGGCTCAGGACCGTCAGCACGAGCACGATCGGCGGCCACAGGACGATGTGCAGCCAGAAAGGCGGCGAGAATTTGAGCTCGACGATGATCGCAGCGGCGGCGGTGATCGCGCCCAGGATCAGGATCAGGAACGCGGCGGCGCCGTCACCGACGTTGAAGCTTTTGAAGTCCAGCCCACAGTTCGAGCAGCGTTCGGCGAATTTGACCCAGCCACTGAAAAGCGTGCGCGCATCGCAACGCGGACAATGACCGGTCAGCCCGGCCTTGATCGGCGGAGGCGGGGCGTCGGGCACGTCAGGCGCGGCCGACGCACCACGGATCGGGTTGCATGTCGATCGGCCGACCCGCTGCGTCCGGCACCGGGAAGCGCGCCTTGAAGGTGAAGGCCTGCGGGCAGGGCCCGTAACGGTCGATCAGCCACAGCCGCGACAGGCCTTCCTCGACCGTCGGTTTGTGCCCGGCCCGAATCCACCACAAAGCCTGATAGGCACCCTCGAACCGGTCGAACCACTCGCGCCGCCGCGCCATGAAGGGCGTGTGCGCGCTACGATAGACGAACTCGAACAGGCTGTCGGCGTCGGCCCAGACCGACATGTTGACGATGAATTGCTGGTCGGGCGCTGGGCGGATGTCGGTCGCGCCCGCGCCGCCGTCGTCCTTCAGGCGCCAGACGAAGCCGGGCGCCGCCTCGGCCAGCGCATTCACGTGCGCCAGCGCATTCATGAAATCGGCAACCTGAGGATCCTCGGCGGGCGCCACGAGACGCCCGACGTTGATCTGTGCGAGTTGCCAGCGCTCGGTCATCAGCCAGCGATCGGTGCGCCCCAGCCGCCCCAGACGTAGATCGAGACGAACAGGAACAGCCACACGACGTCGACGAAATGCCAGTACCAGGCGGCAGCCTCGAACCCGAAATGCTGCTTGGGTGTGAAGTCGCCCTTATAGGCGCGGACCAGGTTCACGATCAGGAAGCAGGTGCCGATCAGAACGTGGAAGCCGTGGAAGCCGGTCGCCATGAAGAAGGAGGCGCCGTAGCTCAGGCCCTTAAAGGCGAAGGGCGCGTGCGCATATTCCCACGCCTGGATGCACGAGAAGGTGATGCCGAGCAGGATCGTGCACCACAGTCCGCGGATCAACCCCTGGCGGTCGCCATGGATCAGCGCGTGGTGCGCCCAGGTGACGGTCGTGCCCGAGCAGAGCAGGATCAGCGTGTTGAGCAGCGGGAAAGCGAACGGGTTGAGGACGGTGATCCCCTTGGGCGGCCACACCCCGCCGACCGCGTCGACCGTCGACGGGAAGAGCGAGAAGTCGAACCAGGCCCAGAACCAGCCGAGGAAGAACATGACTTCCGAGGCGATGAACAGGATCATGCCGTAGCGCAGATGAAGCGACACGACCGGCGTGTGATCGCCGGCATGCGCCTCGCGGATCACGTCCGACCACCAGGAGAACATGGTGAAGAGCACGCCGATCAGGCCGGCGAAGAATACCCAGCCGCCATAAGCCGCGCTATGCATCCACATGATGCCGCCCGACGCCATCGCCAGCGCCGCCACGGCGCCGATCAGCGGCCAGATGCTGGGCGGCAGGATATGGTATTCGTGGCTCTTCGCTCCGGCCATGCTCGTCGGGTCCCTGTAGAGTGTTCTCGAATAGCCCCTTAGCTTGCCGTTTTCGGCTTCGCTACCGGGTAAAATGTGTAGGAAAGCGTGATCTCGTCGATCTGACCCGCGTCCGGATCCTTGGCGAAGCCGGGATCGACGTAGAACACGACCGGCATCCGCACGCGCTCATGCGGGCGCAACGTCTGCTCGGTGAAGCAGAAGCATTGGATTTTCACGAAATATTGGCCGGCCTGGGGCGGAGTCACGTTGAAGGCCGCGCTGCCGGTGATCGCATGATCGCTGTTGTTGACCGCGGTGAAGAATACCATCTGCCGCGCACCGACAGCGACGTGGGTCACATTCTGGTCAGGTGCGAAGCTCCAGGGCAGGCTGGGCGAGACATTGGCGTCGAAGCGGACGTTGACGAAGCGGCCCGCGACCGCGCCGGGCGCGACCGCGTTCAGCCGCTCCTGAACAGTGCCGTTCCACCCGGTCGCCTGGCAGAACATGCGATAGAGCGGCACGCTCGCAAACCCCAGGCCGACCATGCCGGCCGCGACCAGCAGCATGAGCAAGCCGGTGCGCTTCTTGGCGCGGTCGAGGGGAAGCGAGCTTGCCATCAATGCATCATCCGGGCGACCGCGATCGCGAAGAACAGCACCACCAACCCACCCAGGATCCAGCCCGTCACCTTGGCGCGGGCGCGCTGGCGGCGGCGATATTCGTCTTCATAATCAGGGTTCATGCGAGCACCAGCCGGTCGACCACCAACGCCCCGAACAGCACGAAGAGATAGAGGATCGAGAATTTGAACAAGGCCCGTTCGGGCTTCATGAGCGCCTGATCACTTTCTCGGCTGATCGCGACGCGTACGGCGAGGATCGCGAACCAGGCGGTGAGCAGGCTCGCGGTCAAACCATAGATCGCGCCGGTGAGCCCGAGCGGCCAGGGCGCGACCGCCGCCGCTGCCATGGGCAAGGTGTAGATCAGCACTTGGCGCCGGGTCGCCTGGATCCCCGCTACCACCGGCAGCATCGGCACCCCGGCGGCGGCATAATCCGTGCGCACGAACAGGGAGAGCGCCCAGAAATGGGGTGGAGTCCACAGGAAGATCAGCAGGAACAGCAGGACCGGCAGCAACTCGATCCGCCCGGTCGCGGCAGCCCAGCCGATCAGCGGCGGGAAAGCGCCCGCGGCGCCGCCGATCACGATATTCTGCGGCGTACGGCGCTTGAGCCAGACCGTATAGACCAGCACGTAGAACAGGATCGAGACGGCGAGGATCGCCGCGGCGAGCAGGTTGACCGCCAAGCCCATCAGCACCACCGATCCAACGCCGAGCGCGACGCCGAAATGGAGCGCGGACTGGCGGTCCATACGGCCTGCGGGCAGCGGACGGTTTCGGGTGCGCTTCATATGCGCGTCCAGATCCGCCTCGTACCACATGTTGAGCGCGCCCGATGCGCCCGCTCCGACCGCGATGCACAGGATTGCGGTAAAGCCCAGCACCGGGTTGATATGGACGGGCGCGGCGAGCAGGCCACACAAGGCGGTGAAGACGACGAGCGTCATCACGCGTGGCTTGGTCAGCGCGAGGAAATCGCGCCATTCGGCCGGCAGCGCGGGCGTGATTGGAACAGCGGGTGAAGGCATTTGCGCGCGCTATAGGCGCATGAGAAGATTCGCGAAAGCGGTTGTCGGTTGGGAGCATGACGCCGCGAAGGATTGCGGACCCGGTGCGCCTTTCAGAGCGAGTCCAACGTCCTCAGGACCAGCGGAATATCAGCCTCCCAGCTTGAATCATGCCGTCCGTCCGGCCCCGGATCCACCATCCGGCTGAAGATGGCGGTGTAACGCAGCCTTTTGACCTGACAGAGTTTCACGAAAGCCGAAGCGGGATAATTTTCCTGGTGGAGCTCGACGACGATCGGCCCGGCCTCGCCGCGTGGCGCGAACAAGAGGTTGGTGAATCCCGCACCGTGCCCACCGACGAGCAGCGCCGCGTCGCGAAACAACGCGATCTGTTCGATCGCACTGAGCGTGCCCGGCATGACGACGGCATAGCCCTGCGCCTGAAGCCGCGCGCTGAGCTCGGGCTCGTTGATCATCACGCGCTTGCGGGAATCGGCGCGCGACAGGAAAACGCGCTGGCCGGCAAAAGCGGAGCGCGGGGCGCGCTCGGCCAGCATTTCGAACGGCTCGACGATCGCGGGATGGGGCGTGAAGGGGAAGTCGCCCGCGCTAAGGTTAGTATAGATGCCCTGCTGAAGGAACGCGGCCCCGCCCTCGGGCAATTCGGTGAAGCGGTCAGACTCGACGCCCGCCAAGGCGAGCAAATCGCGCTTCACGTCGTTGAGCGGAGGCACGAGCGCATGAGGCGCCTGCAACCCGACGCGCGGTGCGAGCAGGATGGGCGGGAGGCACTGGAAAAGCCAATGGGAATAATTGCGCCAGGGTGCGTTGCCGGCCACGAGAACTGGCTCGTCGGGCGTGGGCACGATCGGCCGCGCCGGATCGAACAGGCTCCGCCAACTATATTCCCCGAAGAGGTAGGTGGACCCGGGCACGATGCCGGTCCGCTCCGCGGCGATCGTGAATTTGTTGCCGGCGACATATAAGGGCTGCGCTTCACTGAAGCGGATTTCCGGTGCCGAGAAGCGCGCGGGCGCGCGATAGACGAATTGATCGAGCATCTGGCTCGGGCTGACGCGATCCGAGCAGAAAACCCGGATTTCGGAACGGGCGACTTCGGTCGCCGCGATTGTCAATTCGGCCATGCTGCGCGAAACTAGAGCCGTCCATCATCCTTGTCGACGTGCCGTGGCCGGCGATGGCCATGTCTTGAACATCCCACAAAGAAAGAGCGCCCCGGGTTGCCCCGGAGCGCTCCTTCTTGTTCGCCCGTCGGGCAGCTGACGCTTCAGTCGATGCGCGGGAGCTGTTCGAACTGGTGATAGGGCGGCGGGCTCGGCAACGTCCACTCGAGCGTGGTCGCGCCTTCGCCCCAGGGATTGGCCGGTGCCTTCGGGCCCGCGACCAGCGAATAGATCACGTTGACGAAGAAGACCGCCATGCCCGCGACCATGATCATGTAGCCGTCGGTCGCGATTCCGTTCCAATGCGCATAGGCGTCGGGATAATCCGGGTAGCGGCGCGGCATGCCCTGCATGCCCAGGAAGTGCATCGGGAAGAACAGCACGTTCACGCCGACGAAGAACACCCAGAAGTGAATCTTGCCGAGCAGCTCGTTATACATGCGGCCCGACATCTTCGGGAACCAGTAATAGAAGCCCGCGAAGAGCGAGAAGACCGCGCCCAGCGACAGCACGTAGTGGAAATGCGCCACCACGTAATAGGTGTCCTGGAAATAGTTATCGATGCCGCCATTGGCGAGCAGCACGCCCGTCACGCCACCGACGGTGAACATGAAGATGAAGCCGATCGCCCACAGCATCGGCGTCTGGAAGGAGAGCGAACCCTCCCACATCGTCGCGATCCACGAGAAGATCTTGATGCCGGTCGGCACCGCGATCACCATCGTCGCGGCGGTGAAGTACATCTTCGTGTCGACCGCCATGCCGGTGGTGAACATGTGGTGCGCCCACACGACGAAGCCGACCACGCCGATCGCGACCATGGCATAGGCCATGCCGAGATAGCCGAAGATCGGCTTCTTGCTGAAGGTCGAGATGATGTGGCTGACCATGCCGAAGCCCGGCAGGATCATGATGTACACTTCGGGATGGCCGAAGAACCAGAAGAGATGCTGATAGAGGATCGGATCTCCGCCTCCGCTCGCATCATAGAAGGTCGTGCCGAAATTGCGGTCGGTCAGCAGCATCGTGATCGCGGCGGCGAGCACCGGCAGCGCGAGCAACAGCAGGAAAGCGGTGACCAGCACCGACCAGGCGAAGAGCGGCATTTTGTGCAGCGTCATGCCCGGCGCACGCATGTTGAGGATGGTGGTGATGAAGTTGATCGCGCCCAGGATCGACGAAGCGCCGGCGAGGTGGAGCGACAGGATCGCCATGTCCACCGCCGGTCCCGGCGAGCCCGAGGTCGAAAGCGGCGCGTAGACCGTCCAGCCGGTGCCCGCACCTGGCCCGGTGCCGCCCGAGAAGAAGCTTGAGCCGAGCAGCAGAGTGAAGGACGGGATCAGCAGCCAGAACGAGATATTGTTCATGCGCGGGAACGCCATGTCCGGCGCACCGATCATGATCGGAACGAACCAGTTGCCGAAGCCGCCGATCATCGCCGGCATGACCATGAAGAAGACCATGATCAGGCCGTGCGCCGTGACCAGCACGTTCCAGAAATGATGCGCCTGATCGGCGGTGCCGGCGCCGTGCAGCATCTCGTACCAATGGCCGAGATACTGGATGCCCGGATGCGCCAGCTCGACGCGCATCAGGCCGGAAATGGTGCCGCCGATGATTCCCGCGAAGATCGCGAAGATCAGATAGAGCGTCCCGATATCCTTGTGGTTGGTCGACATGAACCAACGCTGGAAGAAGGCCGGCTTGTGATCGGCATCGTGGTGCTCATCGCCATGCTCGGCATGGAAATGGCTGGGATGGGCGGCGATATCAGTCATCTGTCTGGCCTTCAGTTCTGCGCGACGGCAGGCTGGGAAGTGGTGGCGGGCTTGGCGGTCGTGCCCGGGACAGCGGCGTCGGTCGGGACCGGACCGCTGGCTGCCTTGCCTTCGGTCGCGGGCGAGCCGACGGTGGCGTCCGGATTGGCCGCACCCTTGGCGCCCGGCATCGTGCCGCCCTTATAGGCAACCCATTGCGCGAACTGCGCCTTGGTCACGACCTCGACTGCGATCGGCATGAACGCATGACGTGCGCCGCACAGTTCCGAACATTGGCCGAAATAGACGCCAGGATGGTCGGGCGCCTTGAACCAGGTTTCGTTGAGACGGCCGGGGACCGCGTCCATCTTCACCCAGAAAGCGGGAATAGCCCAGCTGTGGATCACATCGTTCGACGTGGTGATGACCTTTACGACCGCGCCTTCCGGCACGACCATACGCTCATCGACCGCGAGCAGGCGCGGGCCGTCGGCGTCGGTGCGGGCCTTCTCCTTGCCCGTGGCCTCATTCTTTTCCTTCAGCATATTGGACACGACTTCGAAGTCGCCATTGTCCGGATACTGATAGGTCCAATACCATTGATTGCCGATCGCCTTCACGGTGAGATCGGCCTTTGGCGGCGAATATTGATGCGCGAGCAGCCGGATCGACGGGACCGCGATCAGCACCAGGATGATCACCGGAAGCAAGGTCCAGATGATCTCGATCACCGTGTTGTGATGCGTTTGCGACGGCACCGGATTGCGACGCGCATTGTAGCGGATCACGACCCAGATCAGCAGCACCAGAACCAGCGCGGAAATCGCGGCCATCATCGTGACCAGGATCTTGTCATGGAACCACACCGCTTCCGCGCCGATCGGCGTCACCTGCGGCTGCAGGTCGATCTTGTCGGTCGGCATGCCGACGCCGGGGGTGGGCGCGATATGGACGATATCGCCAGGCTTGCCCGCCACCACCGGTGACGCCGGGGTCGGTGCCACTACGCCTGGATGTGGCGTCACAGTTTGCGGGATCGTGGTCGCTTGCGCGAACGCGGGCTGGGCGCCGAGCGCGGCGAGCCCCATCAACATGGCGAGGACCGTGCCCCGGATCGTCTTCAACACTCGGATCGTTCCCCAGTTCGAGACCTTTGGGTCGCGGCACGGCGCGGCCGAAAGCCGGACGTACCCGGGGCCGTCTCAACACCGGTTCGGGCGGAAATGCAAGCTGTTGAAGGCGGCTCCCCCGCCGTCTATCGCGCTTGTTTCAAGATCAAGCCGGGAAGGATGCGATGACCGACGAGGAAGTGCTGGCGGAATTCCGCGCGGCCGATGCCCTGCTGGAAGGCCATTTCATCCTGTCGTCGGGCCTGCGCAGCCCACGATATCTGCAATGCGCGCGCGTGCTGATGAACCCGGCGCGCGCGGCGCGACTGGCCGAGGCGCTGGCGGCGCGCATTCCAAGCGAGATTCGCTACCAGCTCCAGGCGGTGGTCTCGCCGGCAATGGGCGGCGTCATCGTCGGGCAGGAGATGGGTCGTGCACTCGGGCTCGACGCAATGTTCGTCGAGCGGCCGACCGGCACCTTCGAGCTTCGGCGCGGCTTCTCGCTTCGGCCGGGGCAGAAAGTGCTGATGATGGAGGACGTCGTCACCACCGGCCTGTCCTCGCGCGAGGCGATCAAGGCGATCGAGGAGGCGGGCGGCGAGGTGATCGCGGCGGGCGCCCTGGTCGACCGTTCGAACGGCAATGTCGATCTGGGGGTGCCCTTCTTCCCGCTGATCCGGCTGGAGGTGCCGACCTACGAACCCGACAAGCTACCGCCCGAGCTGGAAGCGATACCCGCGATCAAGCCGGGGAGCCGGGCCAAATGACCGCCAGGCTCCGCCTCGGCGTCAACATCGATCATGTCGCGACGGTGCGTAATGCGCGCGGTGGCGACCATCCCGATCCGGTGCGCGCGGCGGAACTGGCCGCCAGCGCCGGTGCGGACGGCATCACCGCGCATCTGCGCGAGGACCGGCGCCACATCACCGATCCCGATATCGAGCGGCTGATGGCGGCGATCTCGCTGCCGCTGAACCTCGAAATGGCCGCGACGGAAGAAATGGTCGGGATCGCGCTCCGGCATAAGCCGCACGCCGCCTGCATCGTGCCCGAGCGGCGGCAGGAACGGACGACCGAGGGCGGGCTCGACGCGGACGGGCACCGCGAGACGCTGGCACCGATGGTCAAAACGCTGGGCGATGCCGGCATCCGCGTCAGCCTGTTCATCGAGCCGACCGCGGCGCAGGTCGAAGCCGCGATCGCGCTCGGCGCGCCGGTGGTCGAATTCCATACCGGGCGCTACGCCCACCGCACCGGCGCGGCACGCGCGGACGAATTGAGGCGCATCGCCGACATGGCCGCGCTCGCCGCCAAGAACGGGATCGAGCCGCATGCCGGCCACGGTCTCACCTATGACAATGTCGCGCCGGTCGCCGCGATCCCGCAGATCGCGGAGCTCAATATCGGGCATTTCCTGATCGGTGAGGCGATCTTCGTGGGGCTGGAGGAAGCGGTTCGGCGGATGCGCGCGGCGATGGATGCGGCACGGTGAGCGGCCTGGCTGTCGCCCCGGCGGAGGCCGGGGCCGCTAGAAACATGAGGGCACGCCTAGCGGCCAGCGACCCCGGCCTCCGCCGGGGTGACGCGCTGGGGGGCGCGTCATGATTCTCGGTCTCGGCTCCGACCTGTGCAATATCGAGCGGATCCAGGCGTCGCTCGATCGGTTCGGCGACAGGTTCATCGATCGCGTCTTCACCGATATCGAACGCGCCAAGGCAGAGAAGCGCGTGATGACGCGCGCGGGCACCTACGCCAAGCGCTTCGCCGCGAAGGAGGCTTTCTCCAAGGCGATCGGCACCGGCTTCAACCAGGGCGTGTTCATGAAGGACATCGGGGTGGTCAATCTGCCCTCGGGCGCGCCCACGCTCGCGCTCAGCGGCGGGGCGAAGGCGAAGCTTGACGCCATGACCCCGCCGGGCCACGCGGTGGATATTCATGTGACGCTCACGGATGACCATCCATGGGCGCAGGCGTTCGTCATTCTCTATGCACGGCCGATCTGAAGGGGTTTTTGAGTTTTGAGCGAGCCGAACGTGACCTTTGCCGCGAGCAAGAAGGACAAGCCCGCGACCGACTGGGTCGCCGAGGTGAAGAGCTTCGCCTGGCTGATCCTGGCGGTGCTGGCGGTGTGGAGCTTCGTCGCCAAGCCCTTTTACATCCCGTCGGAATCGATGATGCCGACGCTGATCAAGGGCGACCGGCTGGTCGTGACCAAATATCCCTACGGCTATAGCTATGTCTCGCCCGCCCCGTTCCATCTGGTGCCGTTCCTTCATGGCCGGCTGTTCGGGCGGATGCCGCAGCGCGGCGACGTCGTGATCCTGAAGCCGCCGGCGGAGGATTCGGATTATATCAAGCGCGTGATCGCGCTGCCGGGCGACCGGATCGAGGTGCGCGAGGGCGTCATCATCCTGAACGGCGTGCCGGTGCCGCGCGTGCCGCTGTCGCCCGCGATGATCCCGGTCGATGCCAATGTGCCGTGCGACAGCATGGCCGAAGCGCAGTTCCGCAAGACCGAGGCTGACGGCAAGGATTATTGCGAATTGCCGCGCTTCCGCGAGACGCTGCCCAACGGCGTCAGCTACGATACGATCGATGACGGCTATCGTCCGGGTATCCCCGACGATTATCCGGAGATCACCGTACCCGCCAATCAGGTCTTCCTGATGGGCGACAATCGCGACGAATCGGCGGACAGCCGCGTGCCCCAATCGAACAACGGCCTGGGCGGCCCGGTGCCGTGGGAGAATATCGGCGGCCGCGCCGAGTTCATCACCTTCTCCTATGACGGCTCGACCAGTTATTTTAACCCGATCAGCTGGGTCAGTGCGTTGCGCCATGGCCGTGCGGGCACCAGCCTGCGGCCGCAGCACGGCAAATAAGGAAGGCGATCGGGGGATGGCGGACAAGCCGGCGAGCGGAGGATGGAAAGCCGAACTGCGCAGTCTGGCGGGCATGGTGCTTGCGATCCTGCTGGTGTGGACCTTCATCGCCCGGCCTTTCTACATCCCGTCGGAATCGATGATGCCGACGCTGATCAAGGGCGACCGGCTGGTCGTGACCAAATATCCCTATGGCTATGATTATGCCTCGCTGATCCTGCACCCGCATCCGTTCGGCGGACGGCTGTTCGGACGGATGCCCAAGCGCGGCGACATCGTGACGCTCGACCGCGCCGGAGAGGATCTGATCAAGCGCGTGATCGGGCTGCCGGGCGACCGGATCGAAGTGCGGCAGGGCGTGATCATCCTCAACGGCGTGCCCGTGCCGCGCGTGCGCGAGACGCCGGCGATGCTGCCCGTCGACGCGAATCTGTCGTGCGAAATGGGCTACGAGGCCGGCTTCCGCACCGCCGGGGCCGACGGCAAAGCCTATTGCGCCTTGCCGCGTTACCGGGAAACCCTGCCCAACGGCGTGAGCTACGATACGATCGACATGGGCTATTTTCCGGGCGGGCCTGACGATTATCCCGAAATTACGGTGCCGCCGGGCCATGTGTTCGTGATGGGCGACAATCGCGACGAATCGGCGGACAGCCGCGTCCCGTTCGAGGATAATGGTCTTGCCGGTCCGATCCCGTTCGAGGCGATCAGCGGCCGCGCCGAGGCGATCACGCACAGCTATGACGGCACCGGACAGATCTGGAATCCGATCAGCTGGGTGACGGCACTGCGCCACCATCGCGCGCTGATCAGCCTGCATCCGCAGCAGGCGGGGCGCTGAGCATGGCCCGGGCACCCCGCGAGGCGCCGGGCCCGTCCGATTTCACCAACCCCGCGACCAGTCGCGAATTCCACCGCGCGGCGGTGTGGATCGGAATGGTGGTCGCGGTCGCGCTCGTCTGGCTACTGGCCCAGCCGTTGCTGCTCATCATGGGCGGGATCGTGTTCGCGGCCTTGCTCGATGGCGGGGTACGTTTGCTCGGCAAGGCCTTCCCCCGGCTCGGCCGTGGATTGCGGCTCACGGTGGTGGCGACCTTCGCCATCTGCTTCCTCGCGGGATTTTTCATTCTCGCCGGCAGCCAGCTCGCGGGCCAGTTCGAGGCGCTGCGCGCGGTGGTGATGGAGCAGATCACGCACCTGGTCGATTACGGCCATCGCATGGGTCTGGTGCCTCCCAACGAGGGCGCGACCCAGATCGGGCAGCAACTGGTCGGGTCGCTGGGCAAGGTCACGGCCGCTCTGGGATCCGCGCTCGGCGCGTTATCGAGCCTGCTCGCGATCATCGTGCTCGGCCTGTTCATCGCGATGGAGCCGCGCATTTACGAACGCGGCATCGCCTGGATGCTGCCGCTCAAGAGCCGGCGGGATTTCTACCGTACCGCCGACAAGATGGGGCACACGCTGCGCCGGCTGATGGCGGGCCGCCTGGTCGGCATGGCGGTCGAGGGGCTATTCGTCGGCATTGCGCTCAGCCTGATCGGGGTGCCGATGGCGCCTTTGCTCGGCGTATTGACCGGCCTGCTCGCCTTCCTGCCCACGATCGGTGGGATCGTGTCGGGCGCGTTGATCGTGCTGGTCGGCTTTTCCGCGAGCACCAATATCGGGATCGGCGCGCTGGTCGTCTATATCGCGGTGCAGACGTTCGATGGCTATGTCGTGGTGCCGATGGTCGCGCGGCGCGCGGTCGATCTTCCGCCCGCACTCGTGCTGGGGGCGCAGCTATTGTTCGGGGCGTTGTTCGGGATCCTCGGCCTGGCGCTGGCCGACCCGATTGTGGCGATGATGAAGGTGCTGCTCGAAGAAAAGAGCGAGTTGGCCGCAGAGGACGCCAAAGCGTCCTAGGGATTACATCCCCGGCTGCTGCATCCCGCCCATGCCCTGCGGCATCGCCTGGAAATCGCGCATGGTGATATCGAACACCAACACCGAATTGCCCGGAATCGGGCCATTGTCCTGTGGGCCGTAGCCCAGCTGCGGCGGGATCCAGACGCGATATTTGGCGCCACGGGGCATCAGCATCATCGCTTCGGCGAAACCGGGAACGACCTGGCCGACGGGCAACGCGACCGGCTGGCCGGCCTTGCTCGCATCGAACTGGGTGCCGTTGAGCAAACTGCCGCGATATTCGATCAGGGCGACGTCGGCCGCGGTGGGCTTGTCGCCACTGCCCGCCCGGATCACCTGATATTCAACGCCGTCGGGCGTGGTCTGGACACCCGGCTTCTTGGCGTTCTGCGCCAGGAATTGCTCGGGCGTCACGGCGGTCATCACCGCCTTCTGGCTCGCCGCGTAAGCGAAGTAGGAGCCGCCCGCTAGAAACAGCGCGACGCCGGCCCATAATGCAACAATCCCGCTCTTGCCCACGGGGCGGAGCGGGACGGCAGTCACGTCTGACATGAATTCAGGCCTTACCGGGCCTGATCGCGCTCGGCGCGCTTGCGCTCCAGCTTGCGGGCGCGGCGGACGGCGGCGGCACGCTCGCGTGCACGCTTTTCCGACGGCTTCTCGTAATGACGGCGCAGCTTCATTTCGCGATACACACCTTCGCGCTGCAGCTTCTTCTTGAGCGCGCGCAGGGCCTGATCGACATTGTTATCGCGAACGATGATCTGCATAAAAAACCAATTCTCCAGTACGGCTTACGCGTCCGCCAGCCGGCAATAAAAGAGTAGCGCCGCGGGCAGAGCCAGCGTCGGGAAGCGGCGCCCCTAACAGCGCCAACCCGATTCTACAAGCCTTAAGGGCGCTGCGGCGCCTTTGGTTTCACCCGAAGCGATAGGCCGAGACGGTCCAGCCGATCACATGATCCTTGAGGTCGTGGGTCGCGGGATCGTCGCCACCCGCGCCGAGCGCGACCATCAGCGGAATCAGATGCTCCTCGCGCGGGTGGGCGAAACGGGCCTGGGGCAGGCTCGCCCAATCGGCGACCCGCGCGCGGCGCTGCTCCGGATCGGGATCGGTCACGGCGGCGCTGAGCGCGTCGTCGAACATGTCCGCCTGGAGGGTCACGTCCTGGCCCAACGCGCGCATATTGTGGAAACTCATGCCCGAACCCACGATCAGCACGCCTTCGTCGCGTAACGCGGCGATGGCCTGGCCGGCACGGATATGATCGGCCGGGTCGAGCGATTTGCGCAGCGAAAGCTGGACAGTCGGGATGTCGGCATCCGGGACCGCCACTTTCATCGGTATGAAAACGCCATGATCCCAGCCGCGCGTGTCATTCTCGGCCACGGTGAAGCCCGCGCCTTCCAGCAGTGCCTTGACCCGCTGCGCGAGCGCGGGTGCTCCCGGCGCATCCCATTGGAGGAGATAGGTGTGATCGGGGAAACCGGAATAATCGAACAGCAGCCCGGGCTGGGCGCCGGTGTGGACGGTGAAGTCCTTTTCCTCCCAATGGCCGGACACGATCAGGATCGCCTTCGGCTTTTCCGGCAGCGAGGGCAGGATCGAGGCGAGATAGTCGCGCATGCGGATCCACGCCGGCGGGCAGGAGCCGTCGAGGTTGAGGAAGAAGCAGGGACCTCCGCCATGGGGGAGGAACAAGGAAGGCTGGCGCATTGGGGCGATATGGGGCGGTGTCGGCGCTTTCCAATCACCTGCGCTCTTTATAGGGTACAGCGATGACCCGCTTCACCGTCAACGGCTCTCCCGTCCATTACAAGATGGACCCGCAGACGCCCGTGCTCTGGGCGTTGCGCGATGGCTCCAATCTTACCGGCACGAAATATGGCTGCGGGGCGGGCCAATGCGGCGCCTGTACGGTGCTTGTCGACGGCGTCGCGCGCCGCTCATGCCAGATCACGATCGGGGCGATCGAAGGCACGTTCGTGACGACCATCGAGGGGCTGAGCGAGGATCGCAGCCACCCGTTGCAGCAGGCGTTCGCGGCGGAGAATGTGCCGCAATGCGGTTATTGCATATCTGGCGTACTGATGGCGGCGGCGGCCTTGCTCGCCCACACGCCCGATCCGACCGATGCCCAGATGGACGAGGCGATCACCAATCTTTGCCGCTGCGGTACCTATCCGCGCATTCGCCGCGCGATTCGCCGCGCCGCCGAGGCGGGAAAGAGCGGCCGCGCGCTTGCCGCCGCGCCGCCGCCCGATATCGATCCGGAGGATGCGGCGGCGGCAGTTCCCGCGCTCACACCCGTTCACAAGTGACGCGGAAGCTTTCTGAACGCTGACGGATCAATTCAGCCATCGATCACCCCGATGCGTTCAAAAGGACGTTAGCGGTGGCAGGCCTGGGCCCGCGGCCGAGAGGAGAGAGACGATGAAGAGCATGAGAATGGCGCTGCTCGCCGCGGTCGCATTGGCGGCGATGCCGGCGGCCGCCAATGCCGATATGCGGGACCGGCCCGATCGCGATCGGGGGATCCAGAGCGACCGCGGCGATCGCGATGGCGGGGATCATCCGCGGCCTGCGCCGCCACAGGCGCAATCGCGTGGATCGGGAATGATGGTGATGCCGCGCGGTGCTTCCGATGGCGGCCGCCCGGCCATGCCGCAGCCACCCCAAGCCCAGTTCCAGGATCGTGGCGGCTGGCAGGGTGGATGGCGCGGCCCGGGCGCGCCGGGTCGGGGCGACGTCCGCGTCGACCGGCCGGCACCGGTGATGAATGCCGATACCGGCCAGGCACGCGCGCAATGGCGTCAGGACAACCGTGGCGGCACCCCTCAGAATGGCGGGCGTCCCAATGACGATCATCGGTGGGACAATGTACGCGGCCAATGGAATGGCGGCGACCATCGGTCGGGCAATGATCATGATCGCGATGATCATCGCTGGGATAATGGTCACGGCCCATGGAATGGCGGCGACCACCGCAATGACGACGATCGCAATCGCGATCATCGTTGGGACGGAAATCGCGATCATCGCAACAATGACGGCGACCACCGCTGGGACGGACGAAACTATTCGGGCGGGTCGTGGAACGGCGGCCATAATTGGACCGGACGACCTGGCGGCGATCATCGCTGGGATGCGAGCCGTTGGCGCAACGACCACCGCTACGATTGGCGCGACTGGCGCAATGGCCACCGCGACCTGTTCAGCCGGCATTATCACGCCCCGCGCGGCTACCGTTACCGGTCGGTCTATGCCGGCTTCTTCCTGGAGCCCTTCTTTTACGGCTCCAGCTATTGGCTGGACGATCCGTACGACTATCGGCTGCCGCCGGTGGAATGGCCGCTTCGGTGGGTCCATTATTACAACGATGCCTTGCTGGTCGATGTAACTACCGGCGAAGTTGTCGACGTCATTCCTAACTTCTTTTTCTAAGACATTTTGAAATCCTGTTGGCCGGCGTCGTACAAAGCGGCGCCGGCCAAGTCTTTCTCTAAGCTGACAATCGCATTCTCTGCCCGTTCAGCGAATCACGATTAGAACGATCCAGGACGGAAGCGCGCAAGTGGCTTCCGGTCTTGAAGGAACAGGAAAGGATCAGGTTATGCGTAAAGCCATGATTGCGAGCCTTTTGGCCGCTACGTTGGTTCCGACGATAGCTCAGGCGCAGAATTCCGAACTGCGTCATGACCGCCGCGAAATCCGCGAGGAGCGGCGCGATGTCGCGCGCGACTATCGCCACGGCGCTTCGCTCGATCGGATCCGTGACGACCGGCGCGACGTGCGCGACGCCCGCCGCGAATATCGCGACGACTGGCGCGACTATCGCGGCCGCCATCCCGATTTCTACCGCGGCCCGGCTTGGGTCGGCCCGCGCGGTTATCGCTGGCGGCCGGTAACGGTGGGCTATCGTTTCGATCCGGTCTTCTATGACCGTCGTTACTGGATCGATCCCTATCGGTATCATCTGCACCCCGTGCTCGGCTACGAGCGCTGGGTTCGCTACGGCCGCGACGTGGTGCTGATCGATGTGCGCAACGGCCGCGTGCTGGAGATCAACAACGGCTTCTTCTTCTAAGCCTGTTTCGTAACCTGGCGTACAGAGGCCCGGGCGGGAAACCGTCCGGGCCTTCTGCTTTTTTGCGGTTCAGCAGGCGAAACCCATCCGATTTAGAGCCTGATCGTTTTAGTGGAAGCGCTTCGCGCTTCCGCTGAAAGCGTGAATCAGGCTCTATCAAATAGGAGAGACCTTGATTCACGGTTCAGGCTGATTCAGCCTGAACCGATCAAGGTCTAGACTCGTCCGAAGGGCAGATATTTCCTCGCCAGCAAGGCCGCGGTCCGCCCGTCGCCCGAGCGCAGCGGGATCAGCACCTGCTGTGCGGCATGTTTTGCGAGCCGGTCGAGTGGGGTGGGGGCCGGCGCGACCGCCGCCTGCTCGGCCAGGCTGCGCGCGGCAGCCACGTCGTTGGGATTGAGCCGTATCCGCATCAGCGCCGCGAAACCGGTGAAGAAAGGCCGACCGCCGCCGAGCGCTACCGCCTTGTCGAGCTCGGCCAGGCCGACATCTTTTTTCCCGCCGAGCAGGGTTGCGGCGAAGAAGCCCGCATCGACCGTGTCCAGATGCCAGGTCGCGATCGCGAGATGCGCCTCGGGGTCGCGGGGATTGGCAGCGAGAAAGGTTTCGAAGATGCGCCGGGCCATCTTGGCGTCGCCGGGCGAGCGCAGCAGATGGCCGCGATCGCCGATCGCGACGCCGCGCTGCATCTGCGCTTCCCTGTCCTGCGGATCATGTGCGAGGATCGCTTCGGACGCTGCGAGGGCCTGATTGACCAGGCTGAGTGCGGTCGCCTTGTCGCTGGTCATGAACGACGCCTGGGTCATGATCTCACGCGGCGTCGCCGTGGCGGCAGGGCTGGCGAGGGCCAGCGCCATGCCGATAAAAACCCCCTTCAACGCGGTCCTTTCGCTATCCATGGGGTTGGACAAAGCTTCGCGCCCGCAAACGATCCTTCACCCTGCTGTTGCCAGCGCTTCGGCGATCAACCGTCGGCTATTGTCGAGGCCATAGAGCGCGATGAAGCTCCCCATGCGCGGGCCCTGATCCGAGCCGAGCAAAGTCTCGTACAAAGCCCTGAACCAGTCGCGCAGGCGTTCCTGGCCGTAATGCGCTTTGCCGACTTCATAGACCTCGTTCTGCGCGGCCGCGGCGAGATCGTCACTGGCGGCCAGCCCTGCCAGCCGCGCATCGAGATCGCGGAGCGCGACCGCTTCCTCCGCGGTCGGCGCGCGCCGCATCAATGTCGGGGCGACATAATCGCGATGGTAAGCGAGCGCATGGTCGATCAGCGCATCGAGCGCGGGATGCTGCGTGCCCGGCCGATAGGCCTGGAGATAATCGCGCACCACCTGGCTGTCGGCCTCGCCGATCACCCCGACCAGGTTGAGCAACAGGCCGAAGCTCACCGGCAGGACGTCGGTCGGCACCTGGCCGTCATGGATATGATGCACGGGATTGCCGAGCTTCTGGGGCAGGCCCTGCCCCGGATAGTCGGCAACCGACTTCCAATAATCGTCGATCGCACGCGGGATCACGCCGATGTGGAGCTGCTTGGCGCGCTTCGGCTCACGATAAGCGAAATACGCCAGGCTCTCCTGCGGCCCGTAGGTCAGCCACTGGTCGAGGCTCAAACCATTGCCCTTGGACTTGGAGATCTTCTCGCCATGCTCGTCGAGGAACATCTCGTAATTGAAACCCTCCGGCGGCTTTGCCCCAAGGACGCGACAGATTTTGGACGATTGGGTGACCGAATCGATCAGGTCCTTGCCCGCCATTTCATAATCGACGCCGAGCGCGACCCAGCGCATCGCCCAGTCGACCTTCCATTGCAGCTTGGCCGCGCCGCCCAACGCGGTGGTGGTATGGGTATCGCCGTCCGGCGTGGTGTAGCGGATCAGGCCGGCGTCGGCGTCGATCACCTCGACAGGCACCTGCAACACGATGCCGGTGCGGGGGTCGATCGGCAGCACCGGCGAATAAGTCGCCTGGCGTTCGGCGCGCAATGTCGGCAGCATCACGCCCATGATCGCGTCATAATGATGCAGCACGTTGCGAAGTGCATCGTCGAAGCGGCCGGTCGTGTAACAGTCGGTCGCCGACAGGAATTCATAGTCGAAGCCGAAGCGATCGAGGAAATCGCGCAGCATCGCATTATTGTGGTGCGCGAAGGATTCGAACTTGCCGAACGGGTCGGGAATACGCGTCAGCGGCTTGCCGAGATGCTCGGCCAGCATCGCCTGGTTGGGGACATTGTCCGGCACCTTGCGCAGGCCGTCCATATCGTCGCTGAACGCGATCAGCCGGGTCGGCACGTCCGACAGTGACTCGAACGCATGGCGCACCATCGTCGTGCGCAGCACTTCGTTGAAGGTGCCGATATGCGGCAAGCCCGAGGGGCCATAGCCGGTTTCGAACAGGACATGGCCTTTGGCCGGCGCGCCTTGGGGATAGCGGGCGAGCAGCTTGCGCGCCTCCTCATAGGGCCACGCCTTGGACGCAAGCGCGGTTTCGCGCAGTTCGTTTGCCATTTGTTCCTGGATCGCTTAACTCTGTAAGGCTGGGCCTTTACGGGGCACAGTCGCCTGTGGAAAGCGGAGTCGTGGATCGGCCGATGGACACAATGCCGCCCGAAGCTACCCTGCCCGCTCTTTATGCGCGGCGACTCGACCCGATCGCGGAGCAGACCTTCTACGTGGCCAAGCCCGGGATCCGCGCGATTCCGTCGGGCGCGGGCACGGTGACGGCCTTTGTCGGGCTGCAGGCCTTCACGCTGATCGGCTTCCTCTTTGCGATCTGGTGGCCCTCCCCCACCAGCACGAGCGATTATATCTTTTCGATCAGCGCGACCTCGGTGCTGGCCGCTCTCGTCCTGTTGGTGGTGTGGGCGCTGATGCGGCGCTATCCGGGTTTCGTGCTCGCGGTGCTGCGTTCGCCCTTCATCAGCATCAAGGTAACCGACCGGCGGCTGCTATGGACGGTGCCGTGGATGCGCGATCCGTTGATGGAGATTGGGCGCGACCGCGTGCTGGGCGGCATCGTCGGTGTGCTCGATCGTCGCGGCAACGGACCCGCGGCGGTGATATTGGTGCCGGGCGATCCATGCGCTGATATCGACGGCAATATCCATTTCGACCGCTTGCCCGACGCTGCCGCGTTCGTGGCAGCGCTCGATCGCTGGTGAGCGCACTCCCACCGCTTCCCGCATTGCACGCGACGCATGGTGGGATCTGGCTCGCCACGGCTGACGGCACGCGCGTGCTCGGGCGCGGCGAGGCGATCAGCTTCCTGTCCGAAACGCCGACCCTGTTGCTCAACGCGCCGATGGTGGCGGCGCGGTTGGGTCTGAGCGAGCTTTCGGGGCTCGATTTGCTCGAACTTTACGCCTTCGTCCATCCCGCCCGCTTCGTCGTACCCACGCCCGCCGGCATGGCGCGCGCGCTCGGGCTGGACTCGCCCAAGGAGGACGCGCTGGCAGCGGCCTTTTTGCGCGAGGCGGCGGGCGCCTTGCTGGCGCGGATGGGCAGCAAGGACTGGCCGGAGCGCGAGGGGGCCTGGACCAGCGCGCAATCGCTCGGCCGGCTGCGCTGGCCATGGGCCAGCCTGGTCGCGCCGCTGATCGAAAAGCCCGAACAGGCCGAACGCTGGCTCTTTTCCAAGCTGCCGCAATGGGAGGAAAGCGGTCCCCGCCCCGATCCGCGCCCCCACCGACTAGAGGAGGAGGAGACGCTCGCGCGGTTGGCGCAATTGGTCGGCCGCGATGCCGAGGCGCGCGAGGGCCAGAAGGCCTATGCCGCTGCCGCCGCGCGCGCCTTCGATCCGCGCGATGCCGCAGGCCGCCCGCATCTGGTGCTGGCCGAGGCCGGCACCGGTATCGGCAAGACGTTGGGCTATCTCGCACCGGCATCGCTCCATGCCGCGCATGCCGGCGGGCCGGTGTGGGTGTCGACCTACACCAAGGCGTTGCAGCGCCAGCTGGCGGCAGAGAGCGCGCGTATCTTCCCCGACGACGCGGAGCGGCGCGAAAAGGTCGTGATCCGCAAGGGGCGGGAAAACTATCTCTGCCTTCTGAATCTGGAAGATGCGCTGCAGGGCGGCTTCCAGAACCGGGCGGCGGTGCTGGCGCAACTGGTCGCGCGCTGGGCGGCCCATACGCGCGACGGCGATATGATCGGCGGCGATCTGCCCGGCTGGCTGCCGACCTTGTTCCGCCGCGCGGGCTCGACCGCGCTCACCGACCGGCGCGGCGAATGCGTCTATGCGGGCTGCCCGCATTATCGCAAATGCTTCATCGAGCGCGCGAGCCGGGCCGCCGACGATGCCGATCTGGTGATCGCGAACCATGCCCTGGTGATGATCCTGGGATCGCGGCGGATGGATGAGGGCCGGCCACTCGCACGGATCGTGTTCGACGAAGGCCATCATCTGTTCGATGCGGCCGATTCGACCTTCGCCGCCGCCTTGACCGGGCAGGAGACGATCGAACTGCGCCGCTGGATATTGGGCCCCGAATCCAAGGCCCGCGGACGCAGGCGCGGGCTCGCGGCACGTTTGCTCGACGTCGCCTCTTATGACGAGGAAGGGCATCGCGCGATCGAAGAAGCGAGCGCCGCCGCGCGCGAATTGCCGGGCGACGGCTGGCTTGGGCGGTTGGCGGAGGAACTGCCGCTCGGGCCGATCGAGAAGCTACTCGCCGCCGTCCGCAGCACGACCTACGCGCGCGCCAGTGCTGCCGATGCGGGCTACGGGATCGAGACGCACGCCGCCGAGCTCGACGTCGGGCTGATCGAGGCGGCGGCGCCCGCAATCGAGGCGCTGGAAGCCCTCGTCAGGCCGCTGGCGCGCCTCAAGCAGCGCTTGCAGGCGGTGCTGGAAGACGCGCCCGATTGGCTCGACAGCGCGGCGCGCGCGCGGGTCGAGGGTGCGATCGCGGGCCTCGTCGGCCGCAGCCAGACACTCGCCGCCTGGATCGCGTTGCTCGGGCGGCTGGGCGGTCCCGCCGATCCCGACTTCGTCGATTGGCTCGCAGTCGATCGTGTTGACGGGCGCGAATATGATATCGGTCTCCACCGCCATTGGCTCGATCCGACGCGGCCGTTGGCGGAGACCGTGCTCAAGCCGGCGCACGGCCTGATCGTGACCTCGGCGACCTTGCGCGGCGGCGAGGATTGGGAAGTGGCGGAGGCGCGCAGTGGCGCCAATCATCTCGACAAGGCGGCGATGCGCTTCGCCGCGCCGTCGCCGTTCGATTACGCCAACCAGGCGGAGGTGCTAATCGTCACCGACATCAAGCGTGGCGACACGGCGGCGCTTGCCGGGGCTTATGCGCGGCTGATCGAGGCGTCGGGCGGCGGCGCATTGGGTCTGTTCACCGCGATCCAGCGGCTGAAGGCGGTCCATGCGCGCATCGCCGATCGCCTGGCGCGCGAAGGGCTGCCGCTTTACGCGCAGCATGTCGATCCGATCGATACCGGGACGTTGGTCGATATCTTCCGCGACGATCCGCGCGCCAGCCTGCTCGGCACCGACGCGCTGCGCGACGGGGTCGACGTGCCCGGCGATTCGCTGCGGCTGGTGGTGATGGAGGGAATACCCTGGCCGCGGCCGACCGTTTTGCACGGCGCGCGGCGCGCGGCGGGCGGCGGCACCGCGTTCGACGACCGGCTGATCCGCGCGCGACTGGCGCAGGCGTTCGGACGCCTGATCCGGCGCGCGGACGACAAGGGCACCTTCGTCCTGCTTTCGGCGGCGACGCCATCACGTCTGCTCGACGCTTTTCCGCTCGGCGTGAACGTTTCGCGCGTGACGTTGGACGAAGCGGTCAGGAGGGTTTCACAACGCCTTCCTTCTGTCGCATCTTTGCGCCATCAGGCGGAGGGAGAGACGATCGCGAGGTCCGAATGAAGCGGCTGACGCTGCTCCGCCACGCAAAATCGGGTGACGACGGCACGGTCACGCGCGATTTTGACCGACCCTTGAACGCGAAGGGCCGCCGCGCCGCGCGCGCGATCGGGCGCTATATGCGCGATCATGCTTTAGGCTTCGATATGGTGATCGCGTCGCCCGCAGTCCGCGTCGCAGAGACTTTGCAGGAAGTGGAGGCCATCTACGGCTCCGGCCTCGCCCCGCATTGGAACAAGACACTCTATCTCGCCACCGCCGATGAATTGCTCGATGCGGTCCATGGGGCACCGGTGGCGGCCGGCAACATCCTGCTGGTCGGGCATAATCCGGGGCTCGAGCAGCTTGTGCTGCGGCTGGTTCCGCCACGCGCGGACGGCGATGCGCGCGGCGAGATCGAGATCAAATATCCGACCGCAAGCCTGGCCGAGATGGTCTTCGCGGTCGACCGCTGGGATCAGGTGGCGGATGGCGGTGGCGATCTGGTGCGGTTCGTGCGACCGCGCGATCTCGATCCTGAACTGGGCCCCGATTACGAATGACCACACTCACCCTGCGCCGCGCGGAACCCGCCGACGCCGCGCGTCTGTCCCTTCTGGGCGGGGCGACATTCCTCCACAGCTTCGCGCACGATCATCCGGGGGATGCGATCGTCGCGCATGTCGATGACCATCATTCCCCCGCCTGGTATGCAAGGATGCTCGGCGATCCGGAGAGCGCGGCGTGGATATTGGAGACCGAGCTCAAGGCGCCGGTCGGCTATGCGGTGCTGAGCCGGCCCAAGCTCGATTGCCCGACCGATGCGCGCGATCTGGAGTTGAAACGCGTCTATCTGCTCGGGCCATTCCAGTCGGGTGGCTGGGGCGCCAAATTGCTCGACGCGGTCGAGGGTGAGGCGCGGGCGCGCGGCGCGAAGCGGCTTCTGCTGTGCGTCTACAGCGCCAATCATGGCGCCCAGCGTTTCTACGAGCGCCGCGGCTATACCGACACCGGCTGCATTCAGAGCTTCATGGTGGGCGAGGTCGAATTCGAGGACTATATCTGGGCTAGGGACCTGGCCTGACAGGAATCCCGGTTCGTCGAACACTCTGGATCACGATTTTGCCCTCGGACGTTGGCATTCCGGCGGGGCGGCTGGGGTTCCGGACCCCAGCATTGCATGCCCTAGCTCGTCCCGACGTCGATCATGGGTGGAACGGTGGACCTTCAGGGAAAATGGCGAAACCAATATGGCTCGGTGTTGCGGTTGCGGCAGGAAGCCGGCGGCCTCCTGTCCGGAGAGTTCGAAACTGCACTGGAAGACAGCATCTTCTTCGGATCGTCGGCGCGGATCGCGGGCGTGCGCTGCGGCAGCACAATGAGTTTTTCGCTGGGACTCGAGCGCAATGGTGTGGCGGCGGTCTGCGCTTTCACCGGGAGGTTGGAAGGGGAGCGTCTCGAGACCGTCTGGCATGTCGTCTCTAGCGACGGGCCATGGCCGCACTCGGTCACGACGAATGCCGACACGTTCGAGAAGCTCGATTAAACAAGCTGCGCCCCGTCATCTTTGTGGAGGATGACGGGGCGCTCCGTTGCCGGGGACCTTCGCCCGCACCAGACAGCGGACCCCGCCCTCCCCATAACCTGTATCAGGTCCGATCCGTTCCCTTTCGGGTGAAATGGGGCAATCGCGGCACGGATCGCCCCGGCGCGGGGCATGGTCGCAACGACAAGGCCCGGCAAGGCGAGCACGGCCAGCCCCAAAATGGAACATGTCGCCCGCGAAACTGGCGCGCAGGCTAACGATTCGCGGAAACGAAGCGCACCGGAGCCGAAATTGGATCGGAGGAAGACTGGATGCCCCGTGAACATTCCAACCAAAGTGTATTGGCGTCCAAGCGCGTCTAATCTATAAGAGGGAGAGTGGAACAAACCCCCTCAAATGTTCTCTGAATGTCCAGAAGTGTCTATCCATTGCCAGCGCCAAGTGAGGGACGGAATGAGGGACGAGCGTCAAGCTGTACCCCATAAGAATCCTATTTCCCTAGTGTGAAAATAGGTTATTTTTGGAGATTGAGCCTATGGGCAAGCTGACGGTCAAAGGTATCGAGAAGATACTGAGAGATAAGCAAGCTGGTAGGTACGCTGACGGCGATGGCCTTTATCTCCACGTCCGCGATGGTGGCTCTTGGGCATGGGTCTATCGGTACGCCTTCGGCGGCAAGCGCACGGATCTCGGGCTAGGCTCGACCTACACGCTCGAACAGGCCCGCACTCGCGCGGCGGTCCTGCGCCAGGCGGTGAAGGGGGGTCGCGACCCTACGGAGGAACGCGACCGCGAGAAGGCGCGGCTATCAATCCCCACCTTTAAAGAGGCGGCGAAGGCTTGCCATGTCGAGCAGGCTAAGGGGTGGGACGCCAAACACGCGGCGGCGTGGCTGGCCACATTAGAGCAGCACGCCTTTCCGACGCTCGGCAAGCTGCGCGTTGATATGATCGAGCCAAGCCATATTGCCGACACGCTGCGGCCGATCTGGCTGACGACGCCGGTTGTTGCACGCAAGGTCCGCCAGCGCATCGGGGCGGTTCTGAATTTCAGCTACGCCCACAAGTGGCGCGCCACAGAGGCCCCGGTCAAATCAGTTACCATCCTGTTGTCGCGCCAGCCGAAGGGCGGGAACTTTGAGGCGATGCCGTGGGCAGCTGTCCCGGATTGGATGGCGCGGCTTCGCGAGCAGCCGGAGACGATCGCGCGGCTTGCCTTGCAATTCACGGTCCTGACTGCGGCGCGGTCCAAGGAGACACGGTTCGCGAAGTGGGGCGAGATTGATCTCGACGCGAGGGATTGGAACCGACCTGCTGAGCATATGAAGCGGAGAATTCCACACACCATCTCTCTGAGCGATGCGGCCTTGGCTGTCCTGGAGCAGGCTGCGCGCTACCGGACGACCAAGGCTGACTGCCTGATCTTCCCCGGCAAGAGCGGGAAGCCGTTGTCTGACATGACGATGGCGAAGGCGCTGCGCACCAGCGGCGAGACCGCGACCGTCCACGGGTTCCGCTCCACCTTCAAGGATTGGGCGAGCGAGCAGATGGGGCATATCCCGGACGCGGTGAGCGAGGCCGCGTTGAGTCATGCGGTGTCTGATGCCGTGATCGCGGCTTACCGGCGTACCCCCTTCAACGCCATGCGCCGCCAGCTCCTAGACGCGTGGGCCTCGTATGTGTCGGGTGGCGGAAAGGTTGTCAGGCTATCAGCGGCGTCGTGAGGGGCCGTGCCGATAGTGCCGTTAGTGCCATTAGCGTTCTAGTGCCGTCCAGCCACATCTATGCACGTTGACAAGGCGGGACCTTGGCGATAGGGGAACAGATAGTGGTCAAAAATGCGTCATTAGAAGAACACCAGACGATAGCTCGCGTGCCGGGGGCTCGTGATGCTGCTCCATTCCAAGTCGTAGTCGCTCGGCTTGCTCTGCCCGCCGGATCGCTCCGCGATCCTGCGTCCCTATGTATGTCGGACGAAGACAACATGAGGGCCTGCGCCGCTGCTGCTAAGTTCAAGCGGGAGAAGGCTGATCCAGGTCGAGCGATAGCTGTCATTGCCCCAGTCGGCGCTGAGTTCGCGTGGTTTGGGTACACCGAAAATCCGCTGAAAGATTTGGATATGCTGCAGAAGGGGAACTGGCACGTCCTCAGAATTGCAGCACTGATCTGGTTCGATGACAGCAGGTCTGCCCGTAAGACGCAAAACTTTGCATATGAGGCATCTGACGAAATGGGTTGGACAGCTCGCGAAGAATGGCTGGCCGCTCCTGCGTCTGATGTCACGGAGCTGGTTCTTAAGGCTGCCCGCCACGCGCGGGCGCGTTGCTGCTCTAGTCGTATGTGGATGGAGAACTGGGGCGTTAAGCTCCAGGCTTTGAGGCAGGCTCGACTGTCTGGCCGGAACCCTTATCGCGAGGCGATCCGCAAGGCCAAGCTGCCTTATGAAAAGAAGATGATTCCTGAATGGGAGGTGCAAGCCACCGCGTGGGACGAAGCCCGCGCTGTTGCGAACCGCTCGAACGCCATTGCTAGCATCGATAAGCTCTTGGCTTCGGAACACGAGGCGACTGCGCGCGAAAAGCTTTTAGCGCTGCGCTCAGACCTTGAGGGCGCTGCGGGTAGAGGCGCGTGAACCGAATGATACGCCTTTGGAAAAAAGTAGTTGCGCTGCCTGAAGTTTGTGTGTACTGGAACCGATAGTGGTGAAAGTTACGCCCACTGAGGAATGCATTAGCCGTCCACCAGCCTAGCGGGCTGGCCTGGGCGGCTTTCTTTTTGCCCGCTTAACGTCGACATCATCAAGCGGCGCGTCGTCTGGCGCGGGGTCTATGGAGTGGCCCGCCGTACTCCTGTCGCCAAGCCTCACGGTCCCGCCGTGGGGCTTTTTTTGTGCCTGCGATCCGTCGCGGCACGTCTGAAGAGGGAAACCCCTACATGACCGATCCCGTCTTTGTGGACGTTAAGGAAGCCGTCCGGCTGTCGAGCTTGAGCCGGGCCACGCTCTACAATCTCATGGCCGCCGAACCGCCGAAACTTGCATATCGCAAGGTCGGTGCCCGCCGCCTGATTGAAGTCGAGAGCCTGCGCAAGCTCGGGGAGGCCGCATGATGTTCGGCCGGAAAGCTGAGCCGGGAGGCCAAAAAGAAAGAAGCCGCTACGCCGTGCAGGGCGATGAGCGGCTTCCGAAGGGCTTTCTAATCGGTCTTGACGTCTTCGCCGATACTACGGAACTGGCTCATTTGGCAAGCCTTGCTCGCCGACTCCTCCGTGACAAAGCGGCTTTCGAGCATAGGCAAATGCGCCGCCGAGAAGGCGTGTTCAGCGTCTGTCAGGAGGTGTCGCGATGAGGGGCGTGGCTCACCGCGTCGCTCCCGACGCCGACCTTATCGGCAAGATCGCTTCCCGGCTGGAGAGTCCCCACGATGGCGAGGTTGTGAACGCCGCGCGGCTGGCGGTGAACCGGCTCGGGTCGCTCGGCCTCCGCATAGGCGACGTGATGCGACAAGGTGTCTTCGCTGCCTCTGCTTCCGCCGCCAATTGCGACCAGCGGCCAGATCCAGTGCGGCCCCTGCGTCGCCATCAACGTGCAATCATGGAAATCAGGGCGTCGGGCGTTCCCCTCAGCCAGTGGGAAAGTACCTTCGTTACGTCACTTTGGACGAAGCAATCGCTTAGTGAACGGCAAGAGTCGATCTTGGCCGATTTGCTCGCGACAGCTCGGGAGGCGCGAGGATGATCGCGCTTCCCAAGTCCAGGATAGACTTCGCCGCGATCCAATCCTCTGCGCCGCTGTCCTCGATCATCGGTGCAGCCGTCCCGCTCAAGCGGCGGGCACATGAATGGGTAGGGCGCTGCCCCTTTCACGACGAGAAGACCCCTAGCTTCTACGTGAACGATGCCAAGGGTAAGGCTAACTGCTTCGGCTGCGGCTGGTATGGCGACGCTGTAGACTTCGTGATGAAGCTTCACGGCGTGCCAATGCGCGAGGCTGTGGGCATGATCGACCATGGGGCGCTTCCCACGGTCAAGCTGAGGCCGATTCCACCGAACCCTGAAAGCGATAGGATGGCGGATGCGCTCGCGATCTGGCGCAATGCGGGGCCGTGCGAGAATACGCCAGCGGACGCCTACTTGCGTGGACGGGGAATCGATATTGCGATCCCTCCAACGTTCCGCTTTGCCCGACTGCGACTAGGCCGCAGTGATCCAATGCCCGCGCTCGTAGCGCTGGTGGCGGGTGCTGATAACCGCGCCTGCGGCATACAGCGCACGTTCTTGAGGGAAGACGGAGGCAAAGCCGACCTCCCGAATGGCAAGGTGAAATTTTCGCTTGGCCGAGTGAAGGGGGGTGCAATCCGCCTGACACCGTGCGCCTCTGAACTGATCCTGTGCGAAGGAGCCGAGGACGGGCTTAGCCTGCTCCAAATGTTCGGGCGGGCCGTGTGGGTAGCTGCTGGCGCTGGCTTCATGCCCGCGATGCGGCTGCCCGATGGCGTATCGTCGGTCGTAATCGCCGCCGACAATGACGACGCAGGCCGCAAGGCTGCTGACGATGCGGCGAGGGTGAATGCTTTTGAGGGCCGCAAGGTCCGGATCATCCGCCCGATCGCCTCCGCAAAAGACTTCAACCAAGAATTACAGGAGGCCCGCTGATGGCGACCGCCGCTTTCGACGCGCGTACCGATAAAGGCCCAAGCGTTTGGGCTGCTCCCGATATGACTATTCTTGCGGCTGGGCGTCGCCGTCCCGCAGCGATGCCCGCCGACATGTTCGGTTCGGCATGGTCTCTACTGTGCGATATTGCCGAAGGGGCGGGCGCCCCGGTCGATTATGTTGCGCTCGGCTACCTCACGGTTGCTGCATCTCTCATCGGCGGCAAGCGTCGGGTAAGCCCGTGGGAGGGATGGGAGGAGCCCTGCATCCTGTGGGCGGCTGCGGTAGGCGACCCGTCCGCGAACAAGTCCCCCGCGCTGGAGGCGACCACACGACCGCTTGCGCGGCTCGAACTGGATTACGCGGACGATCACCGTGAGGCCATGCGGCATCATGACGAACAGTGCGAACGCGCGAAGTACGAGCTAGCGGCTTGGCAGGAGGACGTAAAAACCGCTCAGAAGGAAAAGCTGGGCACGCCGCCTAAGCCTGACGCGGCCATTTTCCCGGATGAGCCTGTCCGTCGCCGGCTCAAGGTGGTGGATGCCACGCAGGAAGCGATGGGGCCAATTCTCGCCGGAAACCCGACCGGCACGCTCCATTTCCGCGATGAGCTATCGGGCTGGATTTCAAGTTTCGATCGCTACGCCACCGGGGGCCGTGAGTTTTGGCTAGAAGCCTATGGCGGTCGCCCGTTCACCATCGACCGCAAGGGATCGAAGACCCCACTTCATATCCCGTTCAACGGCGTCTCGGTCCTCGGCGGTATTCAGCCGGAGAAGCTAGGCGACTGCCTGCTAGGTAGCACTGACGATGGCTTGGTTGCCCGCTTCCTGTGGGCATGGCCTGACCCGAAAGAGTTTGGCCGTCCGACCAAAGTCGCGGATCGCGATAGGCTAGAGGACATTTATCGCACGATTGACAGTATCGCATGGGGCGTTGGGAATGACGGGGAGCGTTCTTCCGTCCAGCTTCGGCTAGAGCCTGCCGCCGTTGACCTGTTCGTTGAGTGGGGCCGCGAGAACGACAGGGGCCTTGATGATGCCGGGTCGCTCTACAAGGGATTCTGCGGAAAGCTGAAGGGTGGCGTCCTACGACTCTCGCTTTTGGCGGAATATCTGAAATGGGCCGTAGGTACTGGCCCTGAGCCGACCTCAATCAGCGCGGCTACCGTGGCGACGGTCGTTGATTTCGTGGATAGCTATACGAAGCCCACGGCGATGCGCGTCTTTGGGGATGCGGCCCTACCTGAAGTCGAGCGCAACGCGTCTACCCTGGCTCGCTATATACTGCGCCATAAGCCCAGAAAGATTAACGCTCGGTCGATCCGGCGCGAGGCCAGTCTGCCGGGCCTGCGCGAAGCGGCGAAGGTGAACGACGCTATTGCCCATCTGGTTGAGGCTGATTGGCTCTATCCCGCCGGGCAACGGCACGGCGACACGCCGGGACGGCAATCCTCCGACTTCACGGTGAACCCTACAGTTCATGAGGTGGCATGATGGGTAGATGGGCGGAACGGGCAGCGGAACTAGCGGCTGAGGCGTCAATCCGCAGAGGTGACGACGCCTCAGATCAGGCTAACGGCGCAAACGGCACTAATGGCATGGGTGCCTTGCCTCTCTCGGTGTCTCAAGGCCTGATGAGGCTGCGCACTATGCGGCCTCCCCGCCGCCTGCTCACCCCTGCCAACTGGGCGGGCGTCGTGGCTGATGCTGAGGCGCTGGTAGTTGAGGGATGGGCGGGGCAGGCGCTTCGCCTCGGCTGGCAACCAATAGAATTATTCGGGGTCTCGGATGATTTCGATGGGCTCGCCGTCTGGCTGAACGCGCGCAAGATGGTTCTTCTTGATGAGCGCATGGCTATCGCAATCGACATAGGGGGTCGCAGCCGCTTCTACTTCAATCGGCGCGCTCCCGACCGTGCGACAGTGATGCTGTGGGAGTGGGCGCGTTAGATGCTCCGCGCTGTCGCCGACGATCTCGTTTCGTACGCCGGGAGCAAGAACGTCAAAGCGGTCCGCGATCTGGGGGTCTGGCTCAATGATGCGGGCGGGGCCGACGCGATGAATGCGGCCTTTGACCTGGCGATACGGCGGCACGGCTACGCATCGCTGCCGGGCGTCAATGCGGCTTGGAAAGGAATAGGGAATTGGGATGACTGACGAGACGAAAAAGAAGGGCGGTCCATGGAAGCCGGGCCAGTCGGGCAATCCAAACGGAAGGCCTCGCAATGCCCGCAACCTCGTTACTCGCGCGGTGGAGGAACTCTTAGAGGGCGAACATGAGAAGCTAACGCGCAAAGCGATCGACAAGGCGCTTGAGGGCGACGGTGTCGCGCTGCGGCTATGCCTTGAGCGGATCGCTCCTGTTCGGAAGGACGCTCCGATAACGTTCGAACTGCCGCCGATCGCGACGGCTGCGGACACTCAGACGGCCTCCGCGTCGGTGCTGGCTGCGGTGGCTTCGGGGGAAATCACCCCGGGAGAAGCTGGCGCGGTTATGTCTCTGCTCACCGCTCACAAGGCGATTGTGGAAACGTGCGATCTAGAGGCGCGGCTGACCGCGCTTGAGGACAGGAGCGAGAAGAAATGAGGATGCGGGATAGGATTAGCCGCCTAGAGGCCGGTTCGGGTCCGGGAGCGGGGCCGCCATATGTTTGGGTGTGGGGCTGGCAGAGCAAGGCCGAAGCGCTCGACGCTTACAATGAGGATCTGCCGGAAGGGATGGAGCCGCGCACGGCCGATACGGTGACATTCATCCACTGCGGCAAATCGTCGGAGGCCAGCGCATGAAGGAATCAGCGATAAAGCGTATCAAGGCGCTTGAGGCCAAAGTCGAGAGCGCGGAGGGGATTGATGAAATCCACATGTGGATCGTGGAGGGCTCGCCCGAAGGGCCACGCTATACCGGCGACGTGCACGTATGGCCGGTGAAGGGCGGAGAGCGCTACAAAGAGCATCGGCCGGAAATGGCTGGTAAGCCGGCCGGTAGTAAGCCCGTGCAACGTGAGGTTGAGCCGAAACTGACCGTGACTATCAACAAGCCGGGGCCCGCTCGTGAGGCGTGAGGATCGCCGCCGCTTAGAGCGGCAAACGAAAGCGCCCGATCCATCGCTGAACCGGGCGCAAGTTCACTAAAGTAGTGAGATTTAGAAACCGTCCATACGCTCTAAGGTCCGCGCAGTTAGGCGACACAGGAACGCGCGCGGTAGGGAAGGCATGATCGCCAGCGCCAAGCCCAACTCGCGACGGCTGGCACGATAGCGGCGGTCCCTGCGCCATTGGGTGTTGCGCTGGTGCTTGCCGTGGCGGCTCGCCTTCCCGCGCGGCGTCGGGGTAAAGGGACGGCTGGCCATTACTCGCCCTCCTGCATGAAGGCCGACTTGAGACAGCCTTTGGCGATAAGGCGCAGATACGTGTCGTGCCCGACCGCTCCGCAGCGCCCATCCTGCTGGACCCGCTCAATCCATGCCTTAACCTCTGCCTCGGTGGCGCACCGATCCAACTCGGCCTGACGGCTGACGATGGTATCGGCTCGGGCCTCAAGCTTGGCGTCGGCGCGTTCGTGCGGCGCGAGGGCCGGGGCAGTCAGCGCGGCGAAAAATGGGGAGGCCGCGAAGGCCTCCCGGTTAAAGGGTTTCGTCGCCATCACAGCGCCTCCCCGTTCGCCAGCACGCGAAGCCGGGCCTTGGCCTTGGGGAAGGCGATAACCTCTGCCGTGGGGCATTGGGTCAGCTCGTTGAAGCTGTGCCCTAGCTGAGACAGCATCATCGCGGCTGCTTCCCATGTGAGGGCATAGGAGTGCGTTTCGTCGCCGGTAGGAATGTCGAGGGCGATTAGCCGCCCCCGAACACTCGTTGCCGCCGACTGATCGACATAGTTCAGCGCGGCCATTGGTCAGGCCTCCTTCGGCATCAGGCGGCGCACGTCCGCCATGAGGTTCGCCATGACGTGTTGAGCCCATGGCTCCGCGCCGTCGCCACCTTCCGCCGCACCTTCGGCGAACAGATGCTCAAGCTTCCAGTGAAGCGCCGCCAGATCGGGGGCAGGAAGATTGAGCAAGGTATTTTGGGTGTCATAGAAGCGCTGCGAAAGCGCCTCGTAACGGGCAGCAATGTCACCGTAATTGTGGCGATCCTTCACCGCCTGCCGCTCCGCGCGGAAACGCCGCACTTCGTCACAGCACGCTTTATGACGTGCGATCACGGCATCAGGGTCAGGCGCCCACCAAGATACGCGATGGGCGGCGATGTAGTCGGCGTGCAGCTTGTCCAAGTCGGCGCGGTAGAGAATTTCCGTCCGCGCTTGGGGTGTGACCAGCGGGGCGATTGGGCGAAGCTTGATGTCGTCGCCAGACGGCCTATCCCGTTCGAAGCCATCCGCCGCCGCCTCAAAGACCGGCCGGAACGCTTCGTCGGCGTCGCGGGCCTTTTCCATCGCCGCGAAGGCGCGATCCCATGCTGTGCGGTCGATAGTCGCCGCGTCCGCCTTGGTCGCACATTGGGAGACGGAGCAGGCGACGCCCAAGGCAGTCATGCCAGCGGTGGCTTTGGCGAGGCTAGCAAGAGCCCCGCGCCGGTTCGTTGCGTTCTGCATCGGTCAGCCCTCCACCGAAAGAGCCGCCGGGGCGGGCGTTGCGATGATGTTGGACAGCGCCGCCAGAGCGGACGGAACGCCAACGATCATAAGGAAGGCCGCAGCGAAGCCGAGCGCCGCCTTGCGGTCTCCCTTCCTTTGCGCGGTTGTGGTATTGCTCAACATAGCTTCAATCCCTCTATCCGGGGTTGATGTCAGACCGGGGAGCGAGGGGCCTAATCCTTGCTTTCCGGTCGTCCTGGCTTCCCAAGACCGATAAAGAATGACGGTTCTAACAGGGGTTGTCAACCTGTCTCAGAATGCTATTTTATCGGTCTATGCCAATGACACCATTACAGAGCCGCATGGCTCGCGCTGCCCTAGGCTGGTCTATCCCCGATCTCGCCACCCGTGCCGACGTGCGGCCCAATACGATCAGCCATTTTGAGAGGGGCGGGGATTCCTACGCCTCCACGATCGCAAAGCTGCAATCAGCCTTGGAGGCTGGCGGCGTGGTGTTTGTGGGGGATGGTGAGGCATCGCTGTCTGGCGGCGCTGGCGTTCGCCTGAAAGCGTGATGCGAGCATGGGCGATAGGGCTAAGCTCCGTGGTGCTTCTCGCGCTGGCAGGGCACTGGCGGGCAAATTCTGGCGCATTCGCTGACCCGCCCTCGGTCGGCTCCGACCTGATCGCCTGTCCCCAGCCTAACCACCATGACGGCGACGCCCTGCGCTGCGGCTATCATGGCCGCTCGATGCGGCTCTACGCGATCGATGCGCCAGAGATGCCGGGGGCTTGTCGTCCTGGCCGCTGGTGCGTTCCCGGTGATCCCTATGCGTCGCGCGATCATCTAGCCTCCCTCACTGCGGGAAAGACCGTTACCTATCGGGTTCTATCGGTGGATCGCTATGGCCGGAACGTCGTGCAAGTCTTCGCCGACGGCGTTGACGTGTCGTGCCGGATGGTGCGCGATGGTTATGCTATCGAGCGATACGGAAAGCTGCGGTGTAACTGAACGCGACTCTCCGGTGCAGTGAATGGGCGGGAACTCCGGCATCCAACGCAGGTTATACTTAACGAGACCCTTGGCTGGTGGGGATCAGCCGACCGGGCTCTGACACGGCGCCCCGCCCGGTAGCGTATCGGCGGGGCGTTTTGCTGCCATCGGCTCTTTTCCAGTTCGGGCCATTCTTCAAAACGCTTCGGACGGTGGCCGCGCCACCCGCCTGCTACCAAACGGTCGCGCCCATTTCTTCCAACCAACCGCTTGAGCTTCCATCAACTAACGTATCAAGCAAGCTGAAGCCGTCTTCTGCTATTTCCTCGTCTAACGAGCGTGGACCGTATCGGCTGGCGAACCTCTCCAGGACACGGTTGCCATAGCGGCGGGCTTCCTTCTCGATCTTGTCGATGCTCAGCTTGCCGGACAGCAGATCGAGATAGAGATCGGCCGCAGCATCTTCAGCGATATCCTTGGGAAGAGAGAACCCTATCGCTCGGCGGATGCGATCAGCTATGCTCGTGCGGCGGTCGAGCGACCGCGCACGCGACCCCGGCACCAGCGGCAGGCCGAGTTTTTTTCGCCAGGCCCAGACAGCGGCGGACCGAACCTTTTGCTCTTTCGCAATTCTCCGATCGCTATAACCCAGAGTGTATAAAAATAGGCGGGCCGCCCTCTGTTCGTCAGTCCACGGGCCCCTCGGCTGCATTTTTCGCGCAAGGCCTCGGCCCTTCCGCCAACCTCTGATCGTGTTGAAACTTACGCCTTCCCTGCGGCCGATCTCGGAATCGCTTAGGCCTTCCTCGTACAGCGCCGTTCGACGTTGGATATCTGCCTCGCTGAGAGGGGGATTAATTCGATTGTGGGGCGCCAAGCCTCGGCTCCGGAGCCACTGCGCCACTGCGCGCCGCGTGCTGCCTTCGAGCTTCGCGATCTGTGCGTTTGTCATTCCCGCTGCATGCAGGGCCAATCTTTCGTCGCGGTCGCTTGGCGAAAGCTTCGCCCGCTCGGAATCGGCGCCGGATCTGACGACAGTTGGAGCGGGCATAACGACCTCCGCGACTCTGATGCCGCGACTATCTGCCGCTCAGCGGGAAGGACCAACCTCCAAAAATCGTTATCCCCAATATCCACCGTTTCGCTGCGACGCGTCACGCCCAAACAGCTCCTCCCGCGCCCGACTCGAAGAGGGGTGAAACTATGTTATACAGGCGTAATGAAGACTAACTTGCGCAGGTGGATTGAGGGAGGCTTTGTCGGGACGACTGCGGGGTTTGTAGGCTCTGCGATCTTCATCGCCAGTCGCGCGCTTGACCACCCTTCAGACGTACTTGGATTTCTCGGGGCCTTCGCGGGCTCCGGTCTCGCCATCATCGGCGCCCGATGGCTCGAGCAGCGTAGGCGCGCCGATGAGCAGGCTGAAAGCCTCCAACTCGTCTATCGCGCCGCCGAAGGGCTGAGCCTTTCCGCTCTGACTTACGGGGTCGGGGACCCACAAGGGCTGGCAGGGCGCCTGCATACGGTGCGTCAGCGAGCTACCGTCCTCGTCGCCGTAGCGAAGGCTTATCGTGGCAGCAACATATACGTCCTGCAGCGCATTGAGGCGGCTGTGTATTGGCTTCCGACAAGCGTTCAGGCGATCGAGAACGCAATCAATGCGATCAACGCGGGCAGCTTAACTCCTCCCGAGGCAATAGCCTCGCTTGAGCCGGCCATGCAGAACTTGGTCAGCACCGCGAAGTTTTTGAAAGGGGTAGAAGAGTTGCTCGGTAACGATATGGACGACTGAGGCTAGGAATGACTGCGGTCGCGCCCGGCAGTTCTCAAGCTACCGGACGCGCCCTCGCCAAAGCCGTTGCTCCAGACCGGCAGAGGCTGCCCGCAGAATATCCGGGCGCTGGTCCGCGCTGTATGCAAACCGTCTCCGATGTGGTGAGATCGGCGGATGTGCAATCGAGCTAGGTTTGACGGCGAGCCCGAAACACTGCGCGAAAAATTCGGCGCAAAGTGGGGGCCGCAGATCCCCAACCGAACGCCGATCGAGCTTGTCCCCCGCGCGCCGGCACCGGTCGTCCGGTCGGAGGGTACCCAGCGGATTATCGACCTGATGAAGTGGGATGTTCTCGGCGGACAGGCGCCGTGGCCGATGACGAACGTCCGCAACCTCCATCTGCCACAGTGGCGAAAGCTGGCGGAGAAGCCCGAAAACCGCTGTCTCGTGCCGCTCACCGAGTTTTGCGAGTGGACGCCGCAGACCTTTGACCTGGGCGATGGCAAGAAGCCCGTGAAGGGTGAAATGTGGTTCGCGGTGCCCGATCAGCCGATCTTCGCCGTCGCAGGCTTTTGGCAGCAGACGGTCAAGGGCAACGGCTTCACGATGGTTACATGCGACGCAAACCCACTCGTGGCCGCAGTTCACCCCAAAGCGATGATTACGATCCTCCGCCCGGAGCATTGGGACACTTGGCTGCACGGATCGTACGAGGATGTCGTCGCGTTACAGCAGCCCTATCCTCCGGAGCTTATGACGGAGCGCGGCCCGGTTTTTCCGACTCGGCAGACTAAGGAGCGAGCGCCGCAGTGAGCGAGAACCCGCCTTATACGAACGAGCAGCTGATGGATGGGGTCCTTGCGGTGATCAAGGCGCTGTCGCGCGCCGGTAGCGTCAACGCGGGCCTCTCGCTCGACGCGCTCGCGTTCGTCGCCGCTGTCATTTACGACCTCGATCCCACCGTGACTGCACCGAGCCACTTGCGAAAGGCTGCCGAGCAACACGGGTCATCAGTTTGGACGTACCTCAAGTTTTTGCGGCGGTATCACGAGACCACCGGCACGAGATTCGGCGAAGCGATCGGCGGCACCGTTGAGGTCGATCCGGCAATTATGGAAGGCCTGACCAAAGGGTTGACCCGACAATGACCGAAGGCACGCCAGCGCTCCGCTGCATCGACGACGATACGCGGATACGCTCATGGGCGGGTGTGTTCGCTCACAGAGAGTTGGCAGACTAGGGACGTGTCCGCGCCGGATTCCGCCGGCGTACTTGCTCTCGCGGGAACGGTCAGCCGAAACTGACCGCAGTTTGCCGGCGGCGGCGCGTAACGGCCCCGACCTGACCAAAGCCGGTCAACATTAGCGCCCATGAGGCGGCCTCCGGCGCAGCAGATGGCACGACATGAGCGGTGTATGTAAGACAGTCGTTGCAATAGACATAATTGTTCACTCCATCTAGGAATGAAGATATGTAGAATCCGCCTCTACCCGAGGAATCTCCCCCAAATAAACCGAAGTCATACTGGCCAGTAAACGCATTTTGGCGGTAAAACGCGGCATAAAACAAAAAGCCGTACGCAAAGTTGCCTGCTTCAGCTTCAGTAACATTATCTTCGGTAAATTCCCCGCCCGGAACAACCAGGTGGAACGAGGTAACCACTCGAGATAGTGTATCGTCGAAACGAATACTGCCGCTTACGCTATCGCCCAAAGCAACACCAAGCGCACCATCTCCGACCTCCATCGGACCTGTACTGAACGAAATATCGTACACTGTCGCCGACGCTGGCGATGTGGCAGCAGCCACCGCCGCCACCGCGAGTATTACCTTGTTCATTGACCTGTCTCCCCCGCCCAGAAGGGCAACATGATCTATGCCCTCATTCGTGACGCACACGCAACCCGACCGACAGGACCGAGGGCTAATGCGAGAACCAACCTACGCAGATGCTCGACCGCTGCGCCGCAAAGCTTGACTCTTCCGGAACGAAAGAAGAACAAAGGCTGCTTCTCAGGAGGTAGCAATGACCGAGTCGCAAATATCTGAACTGGACACCGCCGCCGAGATTTGGTGGGCGAGCAACCCCGCATTGAAGCCTCTGGATCAATATACTGGCGGATCGGTGCTGTTCAGGACGGCCGCGCCGGAGCACATGTTCTACGGCAAGATCGAAGGCGCCAATGTGATCATGTTCCTCGATACCGAGGTCGGCATGGAACACGCCTGGAAAGGCCCGGTGCCGATTGAATTTGTCGAGGTGCCGAAAGAGGTCGCCGCCATCTACATGATGCTGTGACCGCCGCCCACTGAGCTAAGGACTAACCGATGCAACCGGACCTGCGGCTGAGCGAGGCCGCGCGGGCGATTTTTGACGCCTGTTTTACATTAGCGCCGATCACGTTCGATGAAGCCCAGCGCCGGGGAACGCTGCATTACGAGCGCGCCATGAAGGCAGCGGAGCGGGCTGCCGCATGTCTGGCGCCGGCGGATCGTGCGTGACAGGCTATGTCCAACTCGTGCGCCCGCGCCGTCGTGCTCGGGATCGCGGCGCTATATGAGATCGCGGAGGAGGCAGGCAACGGCCCGATAAAGCCGAGCTTGGCCCTCCGCGCATTACTCGCGCTCGTTTACGAGGCTAGCCACGCCGCCCGTAAACGGGATCGACGCCCGTTTGACGCGTTCTGGAAAGCGGTGACGAATGCCGGTCGCGATGACCTGGACGAGATCGACCGCAACTATGCCCGCCAGCACGCCGCAACTAGTCAGGTAAGCGCGATAGCCCGCACGTTCGGCATGAGGCCGGAAAGCGAGGAATACCGCGCCGTAATTGCCGGACTGAGGCGAAACCAGCGGATGGCCCTCGATCCCGAATTGCGGGCGCGGATCTACGTCACGGACCGCCTCGCGAAGATCAAGCATATTCCCCGCAACGTCACGCTTGAAGAATGGGAAAACCACCTTCGGCAGGGGTGGACGGAGAGGCCTAGGCGGTAGCGCCCGGTTCACGCGACGATCCGACGCGTCCGCAGCTACCGAATTGCGATGCCTTCCGAGGGCCGCACGGGGGCCGGGCCGTAACGCCATGTCGATCTCTGTTAATACAGCCAGGAAACAGCCGCTGCCGGACAATAGCAACGGTTCGTCGCAAATAGTAGCGCCCGCTATTCTATATTAAACTGCCAGCATCTATCGACATCTATTAGCACACAACTTAGACACACTGGGTGGATACTGGACTTTGTAGCACATCCGTGCTACAATACGATAGTATTGCAAGGGTGTTTTAATGAACAAGCTTACCCATGACGCGGCTGTCCACTTCCGCGCCCCCAACTTCATCATTGAAGCGGCTGAGGCCAAAGCTCGGCAACAGGGGATGAACCTGTCGGAGCTTCTGCGCCAAGCCCTTCGCCGCGAAGTGCTGGAGCGCGGCGCATGACGGACCAGTCCGCCCTTATTGATCAGGCGGCAAACGGGGACCGCGACGCGCTTTACCGTTTGGCGATGGTCGCGTTCGCTTCCTACGAAGCTGATCCTACTCCGGTCCTTTATGGCCAAGCTCTGTTCGCTGCTGGCCTCGCCTGTTCGGGCGACAACGAGCCGGTTGGTTCGGTTCAGCACTTCGCGGCGGTGCTGCGGAAGGGACACGGCGTGCCGGGGGTCAATCCCGCATATCTCGACGGTTGCTTGGCCACGATCGCCCAGCTGGCTCCGGAGGCTGTATAACGTGCGTTCGTACCTCCCAATCTGCGAAATGTTGCCTGACAGTTTGACGCCCGCAGAGCGTGAAAGGCGGGTCACTACGGTGATCGCTCTAATCCGGCAGGCGATCTTTACCGTGGAAAGCCAGGGCATGCCCGGCGATGCTGTCATCGCCATCGCGGAATATGTCCTTGAGAGCGAGAAAGCCTCGCGCGCCTCACAGGAGGCCCGCTGATGGCTCGTGTTGCTGTCTCCGATTGGGATGTGAGCCAATCCAACAATTCCGACATTAACGGCATCAACATTGCTGAAGGGTGCCCCGCTGCGGGCATCAATGACGCGATCCGCACGGTAATGGCGCAAATCGCAACGTGGATCACGGGCGCGATCTTCAAGACGCCAAATTCGGGGACCACAGGCGGTGTTCGCATCGCCGGTAATGCCACGTCCGGCAACGCGATCTTGCAGTTCACGGATAGCGCCAGTTCCACCGAATGGGGCTACATTATCTCGACCGCTGCGAAGGTGCTTAGCTTCGCTGACGGCGGCGGCACGGTGCGCGCGATCGGATTTCGCAGCCTGCCGACCAGCCGCTCTGTGACGGCCTCGGCCACGGTCGCGCTTGCTGACGAAGGCATGGTTATCAAAAGCACGGCGGGCGGCTTGATCGTCCCGAACAATGCCACGCTAGCTATCCCGGTCGATTTTCTGGGCGCGTTCTACAACAACAGCGGGTCAGCGCAGACCATCACGGGCGGCACGGGCGTCACCTTTCAGATTGAAGGAAGCGCCTCGACACAATCGTCAGTGAGCGTCCCCAAATATACGCGCGCCAGCTTTTGGCAGGCCGCTGCGAACAACTGGGTTGTTGGCGGAAAGGGCGTATCGTGACAGGCATAGGAATTGCCATTGCGTGCGTTGGTGAAGATGCGGGACCGCCCCCGCCGCCACCTCTCTACATCAACTCGTTTCTGAATACTGGCGATGGTCCCTATTACGTGTCCGGCGCATCGGGGAAACTCGATAGCTTGGGCGCTGCTTTCACGGGTTCGTCTGGCGGCGGGACTCCTCCCTACACCTACGATACGCAAGTCTTGGGCGATCCGAGCGGCAAGCTCGATTTTGCTCTGGCGAGCGACGGCCTGCATAACACGATTGGCTGGACCGGTTTTGCCGTGAGTGAGGCCGAAGGCTGCTATTTCCAGTTCACGATCACCGACAGCACCAGCGCAACCGCCACCTGTCGCTATCCCGCAAGGGGCGTGGTCGTCCTTCAGAGGACCAGTTAAATGGGGTTCGGCTCGCTCACCCTCGGCCTCAACTTGGGCTATTCGCCGGCTGTGTCGAGCGGAGGGTCGTCCCTTGCCGCTCCCACAGCCACGTTCACGGTCGCGGGCAGTCAGCCGCAGTTGATCGCTGGCGGGCATGTGCTTCAGCGCTACACCCGCTCGGGGGGCGTCAATGGTACGGGCTTCGCTTCGTGCCCTATTGTCCTCACCGCTGCTACGACCGGGACGTTCAATGCTCGGTTCTCGTCGGGCGGTGCCACGCGCGGCGATCTCAAGGCCGAGTGGGCGGCGGGTACGATCACAGTCGGGGGCGCTCAGACCATTGACGTCACCGGCATCGATGTTCAGCGCAACTTCGGCTACATCGACGTTCGGGACGCTTCCGGCTGGACCAACGGGACCGTTCTGGTGGGGCCAGGTCTCGTCCTGTTCGGTCCGATCGGCCAGAGCCTCGCCGAAGCATTCTCGCTGCAAGGAGACGTGCCCATCGCAACCGCGCTGGGCCATGCAGTAGATCCGTATATTCGTATCTTTGGCTCCAACACCACCTACTCAACCGCCACCGTCACAGGCCTTACGTGGGAGGCTCCGGGCGATCTTGACGCATCGCATCACCATCCGGGCGCAGGCGCTGCGGCCCTGCTCGAAAAGCTCTCTCTCTACTATAACGGCTGCTTGGGTATGGCGCAGCACGCGGTTGCGGGCTCGAATCAGCAGCTATTCCAGTGGAAGGGTAGCGGCACCGCCAACGCCGGGTACGCACAGGCGCAAAGGATCGCCAATGCGATCGGCAACAAGTGGGAACTTGAATGGTGGTTTGGCGGCCATAACGAGTCCGAAGCTGGCGTTGAGGATCATTATTATCAGGCCGACATTGACCAGCACGTTTTCGGAACGTCTGGCGTAGGCGGCTTCGCTGGCCTCAACAATATCAACATCGATGGGCTGACTTCGCGCACTGGCGGCGTGAAGCGCTTTGTCTCGGCTGCGCCCATCCTCAGGCCAAGCCCGACCTTCTACTATGGCCGCACGTCTCAGGTTCTTGGCGTCATCAAGGGCGGCAAGGATTGGTGCGTGGCCAAGCATGACGGCACCAACACGAACGGGGTTTATATCGACGCCCCCGCGATGATCACGTCTGACGGCATCCATGAGCGGGCCAGCGGCGGTATTGAAATTGCGGTCAACGCGTCTCGCGCGATGATCTCGGACAACCAAGGCCCGCTGCTCACTGCGGCGGCGCGGGATGCTACCAACCCCAATAAGATCATCCTGACGTTCACTAATCTGGGCACTGACTTTCAGCTATCAGGCAATTGGTGGCTGCGCGCGGCTGTTTATATCTCCGGGGGCACGCTCAACAATATCCCGGTTACGGGCGGCGCCAAGCTCAGCAGCACGCAGCTTAGCATCACGTTGCAGGCTCCCGTAGGTGGCGGGAATTGGGGCGATGGAGACCTGTTCGATGTCTTCATGGGCGCACCCTATGAAGGCGTAACAAGCACGCCTGCCGCCGATATGATCCGGGACAACCGCACGGATGTCTTCGATGCGGTCAACGGTCGTTCGTTCGTTCAGACGGCGGTTGCGATCACTGCCGCCCCCCTCAGTGTCGGGGCGGCAAAGACCCCGACTGCCAACTATCCGAACACCTATGTTGCGCCGAAGTCGATGTTGGACCTGAATGCCAACAGCGTGACGTATGATAGCGTCGAGCATCTGACCGGCTTTGGTAAGCCGATGATCGCGGGCAACTGTAGCTCTCCGCTGTCGTTCACCGGCAACGGCCACCAACTGGCGTACAGCACGGTGGATATGACGATCGTTTGCCGGATCAAGACACCTTCCGCCTATGGCAGCGGCAACAAGACGATTTTCCAGTTCGGTCAGTTCGGCATCTTCCTGGCATCCTCCACCGGAAAGGTGTTTGTTTCGGGACAGGACTCCGGAGCGACCGCAAGCAGCCCGGCGGGTCTCCTCAACAGTCATGTTTATTGGGTGGCCGCCGTCATGGCGAGAACCGGGACATGGATTTACGTTTGGGATGGGACGACGCTTAGCCGCTCCACCATCGCAGCCGCGACGCCTGCCCCTTATTCCATCTCGGGTGGCGCGGTGGTCGCAAATGCCACGGGCAGCGACTTCCTTGCAGGCGGGCTTGGCGCGTCGATCTTCGAATGCGCAATGTACGATACGGCCCTCTATTCGAGCACGGGTTTCACCCCACCGTCAACGCCACTTGTGGGGACCGAGACCAACCTAAAACACCTGTGGCCGCTCACGTTGGAGAATGATCCATCGCTGACCGGCGTGCAGAAAGACTTGGTGCGGCCATTGTGACGCAGCGTGCAACTCAAGCGCTGTTCAAGAGCGCTCGCCGCCCCGTCTCGTTATCAGTTTAGAGGATGTCCGACATGGCAACGATACTTGAAGACGACACGCCAGTTCTTGCGCTCGCTGCGAACGGGGACCGCCCGGCACAAGCTCGCATGGTGGACCACGTCGTCGGCTGCGCGGAAGCTGGCCAAGTCCCGCTCGGCATCGCGTTGGGGGCGGCTGAAGTGTTCGCGCGCATGGCAGCGGAAAGCGGAGAGCCAGCGCACCTCCGCAAGCTGGGCGGGGTTCTCCTTTGGCAGTCGGAGAACCTGTGGAACAGCGGATATTACGAGCGGTCCCGCATCTACCAAGTTGAAGCGGTCGAGTTGCTGAACAAGCTCGCTGACGATGGGGATGAGGAAGCCGGCGCGCTGATAGCTGCATACGGCGGCGCATTTAGCCCGGACATTCTGCGGCTGGCGGCTGATCTGGGTCGCACCAATGACAGGCCGCCGGAAGACGGCGATTCCTCTCCCGACACGGTTCACTGAAGGGTACGCGTATCATGGCAATGGCATTCAACGGGGCTCGATCGCAGCCCGCTATGTCCAACGAGGATGTAATGCGTCTGCTGGCGCTTCGGGCTGGTGCGCTTCCTCCGCGTGGCCAGGACGATAGCCCGCCCGCTGATGTCCTTCCCAACGGGAGCGCCCTGATGCGTTCCGGCGATCTGTTCGGCGGCAACGGCATGTCGCAGTCGGCGGTATCCGCCAAACAGCTACTTGATGACACGATGTCGCAGAATGCGGCCGATCCCTCGACCCAGCCGCCCGTTGTGACGCGGCAGGCCCGCCCCGGCATGGCTTTCCGTGGAGGCATTGCGCCCGGCGGTGCCTACATCATGCCGAGCGATACGCCGAACGCGCCTACCGCGCCGGGCGGTCCGGCTCCCCTGAACGTCGATACGACGATTACCGACCCCAGCAAGGGCGGCGTGAACGACAAGATCCACCCCGGCTTTTTCCAGCACGGCGGCTTGGGGCAGAAGATCGCGGGCGTTGCGAGCAATCTCCTTCTGGATTTTGCGGCCACGGGTGGCGATCCGATGGCGGTAATGACCTTGCGCCAGCGTGCAGCGGATCAGGATGCACAGCGCCAGTTCGCCACATGGCAGGCCCAAGAGGCTGCGCGACGCGCGGAGAAGCTTCAGGACCGTGACTACGAGGATAACAAACCCCGCTACTTCGCGGGGAACGAGGATTATCGCCGGTACGATCCGACGACCAACCAAGTTGATACGCTGTTCGATGCGCCGCGCCCGGAACAGGAATACGCAAGCCAGTTCGGCCAGCCCGGCTCGCCTGAATACCAGACGGCTTTGCAGGATTATGTTCTGAAGGGCTGGGGCTCCACGGCCATGGATGCGCGCACGCAGTTGAACAACGATCGGTTCAACCAGCGCTTGCAACTCAAGCAAACGCCGACCTACGCGAACCTGCACCCGCACACCCCGGCACCCCGACCGGCCCGTCCGCCCAATACGAGCAATGTCGTCGCGGGCATCCTCCAGAAAGGGGCCAGCGGTCAGCCGCTCAACGCGCAGGAGCAACAGATTTTCAATTCCTACGTGAATGGCCGCCGTGGTGGCCGCTCTTCGGGCGCGGGTGGGGCCGCTGGCACGCCAGAGGGGACGATCATCAAGAATCCGCAAACGGGCGTCCGCATGAAGATGCAGAACGGCCAGTGGGTGACTATCTAAGTGGCGTCGCTTCCTCCCGGCTTTCAGGTTGAGGCCACCCCCACCCGCCGTCCCGGCATGGCATTTCGTGGTCGATCCTACTCGATCCCGGCAAGCGTCATCCCCCATGATGGCGACACCCTTCCGCTGGGCGACGGGTCTAATGGCCGTCTCTTTGGCGTGGATGCGTTCGAACTGACGCAACCGGGCTTTGCGCCGGGCGGCGAAGTGGTCGATCTTGGGGGTGCGGCTCGACGGGCTCTTACCGCTCAACTCCAAGCCGGTAGCACGGCGACGGCGCAGGGCTCGCAAAGCTATGGCCGACCGGTCGTCACACTCGACACGCCAACGGGTGACGCGGGCAAGGCGATGGTGCGGGCTGGTTATGCCCTGCCGGAACCGAAGTACCTTGCGAGCGACCCGCAACGCCTAACTGACTACGTGAAGGCTCAAGACGCTGCGATTGCAGCGGAGCAGGGGGGATACTCGACGGCGTTCAACACGCCTTCGGACTACCGGCATGGAGCATCGGGCCAGCTTATGGGCAAGGTGCCGCTCTCCGCTGATCAACAGCGTGCCTATCTCGGTCTGGTGCAATCGCGTGGGGCTACCGGGGATACGCTCGCGAATTGGTATCAGCAGCAGGGCCGCGACGCGACCAATCTGCCGAACATTCTCGATTACCAGCGCCGGTTCGCGAACCCGACGCCTCCGTCCTTTTTCCAGCAACAGGACGTGCAAGGAACGCCGATCTTGCCGAACGGCCCCGGCTTGGCCGCGCGAATGCTCAATCGCTTTAATACGGGCGTCGGCGAACTGGCGGCAATGCCGGGCGATCTCATCTCAAACCTTGCCGGTCGTGTCGGAATCAACATCCCCACAGCCTCGCAGGGCGTCGAATATATCGGCCGCAAGACGGGCTTCGTTGCACCTCCGGGCGACCCGAATTGGGCTCCTCGCTCCACGATCGAACGCTATGCCGGCTCGGTTGCTGAGAATGCAGGTCAGAGCGCGTTGCCCGTCATGGGCACGTTCGGCGCCGGGGCAAGGTTAGCAGATACGGCGCGCGAACTGGCTCCCGGTTTTGCGCCTATCGTCCGAAACGCGCTTCGCGACGTGGTCGCAAGCCCGGCCCGCAATCTGGCCGCTGAGGCTGGCGGCGTCGTTGGTTCGGGCGTTGCGGGGCAAGGGATGCGTGATGCATTCCCCGGCAATCCATATGCCGAAATTGCGGGTCAGCTCGCGGGCGGCTTCGCTGGTGGCCTGGGCGCGGGTGTGGCCTCCTCGCGCGGCTCGCCGATCCATGAGGCTATCCAAACCGGAACGCAGGTAGGTGAGGAGCAAGCGCAGAAGAACGCGCAGCAGAACATGGAGAAAAGCGCCGCGGGCAAATCAGGCGGAACCCCCGACACTCCGGCTGGCGGTAACTACCTTCCCCCGATCAAGGCTCCTGACGGCGTGCCGCAATGGAATGAGGACGGCGCGCCTCTGGTCGATATGGTCGATAACGGCAACGGCGGGCTTGCCCCGGCTTATGGCGTTGCTGGCCAGCCTGGCTCCCGCCCGGTTCCACACGCGGCCCCGGCTCATGCGTCAATGGCGGCGGATATTCCCGATGGTTTCGAGATAGTGGGGCCTGCCGCCCCGTCTCTGCCGTCGCCGCGCGCCCGTGACATGCTCGACGTGCGAGGCCCGCAACTCCCGCCCGGTTTCGTGTACGAACAGCCTACCCAGATTGGCCGCCCCTATCCGATGGGTCAGCGTCCCAGCGCCGAGCAGATTGCACAGATTGGCCGCAGCATCGGGCCAGAGGACGTTTTGCCGATCCCGTCGAATGAGGTTGGCTCGGTGGATGAAGCCGCGTCAATTGGTGCGGGGATGTATCAGCCGCTGAAGGCTCCGAACGAGCGTGACGCCCTACCGCCTTACACGTTGCCCGGGCAGGGGCGCCCGCGTCGCAATCCGCTGGATCTCGCCTCATGGCTCCGCGCGCAGGGCGGTATTGCTGACACTGGCGGCGATCTTGCGCACCTCGGGATTGATAACCGGCCCCGCGATATGGACTTCGCGCGGGACGAAGGCTTTCTAGGCCCGCTGGTCAGCCCCAACGGAATGCCCGTGGACGAGGCCGCGCGGGCCGCGTGGGAGGCTGGATACTTCCCGGATCACTTCGACAGGCCCACGCCCAGCGACTTCATCGACGCGCTCCACGAAACGCACCGTGGCGGCGCTGCGCGTGTCTTCCATCCCTCCGACTATGACGCGATTGACGCATACAACGCGGCTCGCGAAAATCGCCAATTGGTTGAGCAGGCACAACAGGCGGGCTCGCCGCTCGTCCACGATCTGAGCCAGCCGACCAACCTAGACGATCTGATTGCCAACAGCGCGCCTCCCTCGGCCTTTGAGGATCAACCGCCGTCGCGCTCTGGTCGTGTCGGTAATATCAGTCTCGACAAGCTCGACAGCCAAGAGAGCATCGGGCGCCTGCTGACGAACATTCGCGCCAAGTTCGGCGGCTTCGATGCTGCCCGCCGTGGCACTATGTCGCATGAGGAAACGGCCTCGCTCGCCCGGCAGCTCGGCATGACGCCCGACGATCTGCTGAAGCGCCCGGTTGGTCAGGCGATGAACGCAGAGCAGTCCCACGCAATGGCGTCCCTGCTAGCCAAGTCGTCTGATGAGGTGGTGAATCTCGCTCGCAAGGCTCAGGGCGGTAGCGATGGGGACAAGGCGGCTTTCATGCAGGCGGTGGTCCGTCACGCCGCTATCCAGGAGCAAGTAGAGGGCGCACGCGCTGAAGCCGGCCGCGCTCTGTCCGCAATGCGCATGACCGCCTCGTCTAAGGACGTTCTTGGTCGGGTGCATAAGAACATCATCAACACGGCTGGCGGCAATGACCGTGTTGAGGAAGTCGCTCAGGCGATCCTCGATACAGCGGAACAGACCGGCGATCCCGGCAAGATCGGCAATCTGGCCAAGGCGGCGGTGAAGCCGACGATTGGGGACAAGCTGAGCGAAGTCTATATCAACTCGCTCCTGTCCGGTCCCCAGACGCACGCCGCCAACTTCCTGTCGAACAGCCTGACGGCTGCACTGCAGATCCCGGAACATGCCGTTGCGGCTGGATTGGGTGCGGTTCGCGGTGGTGCCGATCGCGTGGTGCCCGGCGAGGTTCCGGCCCGCGTATTCGGTATGCTCCAGGGCACCCGCGAAGGCTTCCGTGCCTTCTCTCGCACCATGCGGACGGGCGACATTCCCGACCATGCCGCCAAGTTCGAAGGCACCGAAAGCCACGCGGTATCGGGCATCAAGGGCTCGATCATCCGCACGCCGACGCGGGCGCTGTCCGCCGCCGACGAGCTGTTCAAAGGCATCGCCCGACGCATGGAGATCAACGGTCTCGCGCTGCGCACCGCACAGGGTGAGGGATTGAAGGGCGACGCGCTGAAGAACCGCGTTGCCGAATTGACCGCCAACCCCACGGCAGAAATGCAGGATCAGGCGGGCAAGTATGCCCGTTACGTCACGTTCCAGACGCCGCTAGGTCCGGTGGGGCAGGCGGTTTCCCGCGTGTCTCAGTGGAAGCCTATGAACGTGCCCGTAGGCAAGCTCGTCGTGCCCTTCGTCCGCACGCCCGCGAACCTGATCAAGTTCGCAACGGAACGCTCCCCCGCCGCCCCGCTGCTGACTGATTGGCGGAAAGACTTCATGGCCGGCGGCGCTCGCCGCGATCTGGCGGTGGCTAAGGCTGCTGTCGGCTCCGGTGCTGGCCTCCTGTTCTATCAGATGGCGAAGGACGGCAAGATAACGGGCGGCGGTCCTGCCGACGACAAGGCCCGCGCGCTGATGCAGGCGGATGGCTGGCAGCCCTACTCGATCAAGGTTGGGGACAAGTGGTTCAGCTATGCTCGCATGGACCCGCTTTCCAGTACGATGGGTGTCGCGGCCGATCTGGCGACCAATGGCGATCAGATGACGGAGAGCCAGCGAGACCAAGCCGGTGCGCTCGTTACCGCTGCGGTCATTAAGAACCTGTCGAATAAGACCTGGCTGTCAGGCGTTGCCGATCTGGTTGACGCTATACACGATCCAGCGCGCAAGGCTGGCTCCTATGCCCGCAATGAGGCTGCGAGCGTGGCTGTGCCCGCGATCCTCGCCCAGATTGCCCGCGCGTCTGATCCGAACATTCGGGATAGCTCGACCATCGGTAACGCGATCAAGTCGCGGGTGCCGATCCTATCGCAACAAGTTCCCGCCCAGCTCGACGCATGGGGCCAGCCCAAGCGCCGCGAATCCCTACCCCTCGGCCTGAGCGCGGTCGCGCCGTTCTCGGTCAGCACGCCAAAGAATGATCCGGTAACGGCTCAGCTCTTGGCGGCGGGCGCGCATATCAACTTGCCCAGCCCGACGATCGCGGGCGTGAAGCTGACCCCCGAACAGATGCGGGCGTATCAGATCGCCATCGGCAAGCGCGCTTACCCGACTGTGGCGGCGACGGTGGCTAGTCCGGATTGGCAGGCCATGAGCGCCGAACAAAAGCAGGACGCCATCAGCGGCGCGATGCGAACCGTTCGGCAGGATGCGCGCGAAAGCCTCGGCTTCGATTGGCACAAGGCTAAACAGGCAATTGCTCGCCCTGCGCTCCCTCCCGGCTTTGAGGTCGTGCCTCAAGGTTTCGTGATCGACCAGCCCGCGCCGAAGCGGAAGCCTCCACGCATGTTCGGCGCTCGCCGTTGAGAGCTATTCCCGCAACCCGAACCGGGACCACGTGAAGCCGAATAGGTAACCCGCCGCTGCGGCTACAGCCGCATAGCCGTTGATGTTAGCGAATATCGCAAGCGGAGGCGTCACGGCTGAAAGGATAATCGCTCCGATATAAGAGCGGGCTACCTCCTTTGCGAAGCCGCCTTTCACGTGCGGCTTGTAGAGGTTGTGCGCATAGACCGTGAGGAATGCGCAGCCGATGATGGCGGGTATCTGCCATAGGGGACCCACGCTGAGGGCCGCTACGTCCTGCCCGAACAGGAATGCTATGGCATAGACTGCCAGAAGCGGGGCGATGGTGAGTACCGCTCGATCCCGCTTTCGCCCGTAGGCTATCGGCTTCCAATCGTCACTCTGTGGAATAGCCCCCATGCGGACCTGATACGCTGATTTCCATTGCCCGACAATCTGCCGGACCTTTTGGCACTAACGGCACTATTGGCACGGGCTCGCGAAGCGGCGCTAGATATGCGGTTGAGGGACGCCAAGGGGACGAACTTTCCGCCAAAAGGGGACGGAATGAGGGACGAAACCCGGTAAGCTAGAAATTTATCTAGCTTTTAGATACGCTTGGCGGAGTAGGCTGGATGCCCCGTGAGGATTCGAACCTCAATTGACGGAGTCAGAGTCCGTAGTCTTACCTTTAGACGACGGGGCACCAATGAAGGCGCGCGAGATAGGCAAGGCGCTTCCGCCTGTCAACGCATCGGCCCCGCCCTTGCCGGTTAGGGCGCTTTCGGACTAATCAGAGCCCAAGTACCGGCGGCCTGTGGCTGATTCCCGGAGAACATAAGAGACGATCGATGGTTGAGCGCGCCCAGAATGCGGCGCAGTCGCCCGGCGCGAACCGCCGGGCAGCGGCGCCCCCGCCCCGCAACCCGCGGGCCTCGGCGATGCGTGGCACCTACGCCGCCCTCGATCTTGGCACCAACAATTGCCGGCTTCTGATCGCGCGCCCGGCCGGCGACGGCTTCATTGTGATCGACGCTTTCTCGCGGATCGTTCGGCTCGGCGAGGGCTTGGCGAAATCGGGCAAATTGAGCGACGCGGCGATGGATCGGGCGGTTGCGGCGCTCTCGGTCTGCGCGGAGAAACTGAAAAAGCGCAATGTCACCCTGGTGCGGTCGGTCGCGACCGAGGCCTGCCGGCGCGCGGTCAACGGGGGCGAGTTCGTTGCGCGCGTGCTCGCCGAAACCGGCATCCGCCTCCAGATCATCACCGCCGAGCAGGAGGCGCGGCTGGCGGTGATGGGCTGCCATGCCTTGCTCGAGCCAGGCACCGGACCGGCGCTGGTCTTCGATATCGGCGGGGGGTCGACCGAGCTGGTCCTGCTCGACGACAATATCGGCGAGGAAAGCGGGGGTGCGCCTTATGTCGGCGAATGGTTCTCCGCGCCGTGGGGGGTGGTCTCACTCAGCGAGAGCGAACCGCATGTCGGCGACGACGAAGCGCAATTGCGCGCCGCTTACGACCGGATGCGCACCCGCGTGAGCGAGGCCTTCGCGCCGTTCGCGGCGACGCTCAAGCGGCGCGGTTACGGCGATGGCGGGCGGTTGCTCGGCACGAGCGGCACGGTCACCACGCTCGCCAGCCTGCATCTCGATCTGCCCAATTACGACCGGCGCGCGGTCGATGGCCTGATCGTGCCCTCCGAATCGATGCGCGCGCTGAGCCAGCGGCTGGCCGGCATGAATGTCTCGCAACGCGCCGAGTTGGCCTGTATCGGCAATGAGCGCGCGGACCTGGTGGTTGCCGGTTGCGCGATCCTGGAGGCGATTTTGGATTTGTGGCCGGCCGAACGGCTGAGCGTTGCCGACCGCGGCATTCGCGAGGGGATATTGCGCAGCCTGATGGCGCACGAGCTGCGCAAGTGAGCCGCGGCGGATCGGGTGGGCGGGTGCGCGTCCGCACCGGGCGCGGGCGCACCGCAGCTTCGACCCGCTGGCTCGAGCGGCAACTGAACGACCCCTATGTCCGCAAGGCCAAGGCGGAGGGCTATCGCAGCCGCGCCGCCTACAAGCTGATCGAGCTCGACGAGCGCTTCGGGTTGCTGAAAGGCGTCAAGCGCGTGCTCGATCTCGGCATCGCGCCCGGCGGCTGGAGCCAGGTGGTGCGCCGCGTCCAGCCCAAGGCGCAGGTCGTCGGTATCGATCTGCTGCCGACCGATCCGATCGAGGGCGTCGTGATCCTGCAGATGGATTTCATGGACGACAATGCGCCCACGATCCTTGCCGAAGAGCTGGGCGGCAAGGCGGATCTGGTCATGTCGGATATGGCAGCCAACACGGTCGGCCATCAGCAGACCGACCATCTGCGCACGATGGGCCTGGTCGAGGCCGCCGCCTATTTCGCGGGCGACGTGCTCGCGCCGGGCGGCGCGTTCGTTGCCAAGGTGCTGGCAGGCGGCGCGGACCATGATCTGGTCGCGCTGTTGAAGCGCATGTTCGCGACCGTGAAGCATGCCAAACCGCCCGCAAGCCGCAAGGATTCATCCGAATGGTACGTGATCGCGCAGGGCTTCAAGGGCGCGCCGGCGGAGGCAAGGGACGAACCGTCGGACTGATCCGAAATCGGATTGCCCATTATTGCTGGGAAGGTGTCAGCCCGACTTTTTCTCTGCAACGGCGGCAATTGGGCTGTTAGCTGCCTGTCCGGTTGCCGGTTCTGGTTCGTGAAAAGCGGGCATTTAGGCCACTCGGTAATGGATCCCCGACCTGGTAGGTTTGGAACCTCACGGTGACTTCCTGAACCCTTAGGCGGAATTCACCTTCTGAGTGTCTGCTAATGGGTCGCAATCAGACATCAGCTCGCGACCTGAACGAGGGTCCGCTTTCGGGATGGCTGCAGAGGCGCCAGAACGTCAGCAATTAAGGCGCTTAGCGGACCTTCGAGCTAGGTCGGCAACCCAAGAAAAGCGACGCGTTCTGACAAACTTGCGTCAGTTTGGTCTTTGCATCAGGACAGGCGCACTATCCCATTGGCGAGCGGCTCTCCAAAATCCGGCGTTCCATCGGCGCGATAGTGGATCGGCTGGACTCGGGTATGGCGATTGGGATCGAACAGGGGGTCGCCCTTGATCTGCGCATAATCGCGCGCGTGATAGACCAGCATGTCGCGGCCATGCTCGTCGACAGTGAAGCTGTTGTGCCCGGGACCGTAAATATGATGCGCTTCCGACGTCTTGAAGACCGGCACCGGCGACTTGGACCAGCTGTCGGCGCGCATGATGTCCTCATCAGCATGTGCGGTCAGCATCCCCATGCAATAGCGCGCGTCGGTCGCGCTCGCCGAATAGGTCAAGAACAGCCGGCCGTGTCGTTCGAGCAGCGCGGGGGCCTCGTTAACCTTGAAGCCCTGTATCTCCCAGTCGAGCGTCGGCACAGACAGCCGGACCGGTGCGCGTGCCAGCGTGAGCGGCGTCGCGAGCGGGGCGAGATAGAGGTTGCTGTTGGTCTCTATCCCCGGTTCGCGCTGCGCCCAGCACAGATAGCGCGTGCGGCGATGGACGAACGATGTCGAATCGAGCGTGAACGTATCCCAAGGCGTCTGCAATTGGCCGAGCAGCGACCAGCGGTCAGTCATCGGATCATTGCCGTCACAGGCGATCGCATAGGTGCGTATGCGGAACACATCCTCGCCGCCGCCGCTCGGGCCGGCTGCGAAATACATGATCCAGCGCCCGTCGATCAGATGCAATTCGGGGGCCCAGATGAAGCCCGACAGTGGCCCGTTGGCGAGGTGGCGCCACAGCACCACCTCGCGCGCACCGCTCAGGCCCGCCAGCGTCGGCGATCGGCGCAGAACCAGGCGATCATATTCGGGAACCGACCCGGTCATGTAGTAATTGCCATCCCTGTGCCGGAAGATCTGCGCGTCAGCGCGCTGCCGCACCAGCGGATTGCGCAGCACTGGCTGGCTTTGGCGGGCGAGGGAATGTCCGGCAATCGGCGTAGCTGCGGCGGCGGCAAGAAGAGAGCGGCGGCTGATCGAAAAGGTCACGGCTATTCCTTCCGGGGATATGTCACGGCCGCGCAACCGGCCAACCATCGGCGGTCCAGCCGAGCGGATTGATCCGCAGGGTCGGGATGCCGCCGTGCTGCGCATCATAGGCATGGTAGGCGATGAGGAGCCGGTCACCGTCCTTGAGGATGGCCGAGTGACCGGGACCACGCCAGCGCCCCGTCGGGTCGAGCTTGCCGTGCAGCAAGATCTGACCATAGCCTTCCATCATCGGCTTGCCGTCATAATCCAAATAGGGTCCGGTCACGGCTTTCGACCGGCCGACAACGGTGTAATATGTGCTGTCCACGCCACGGCAGCAAAAATCGAAGCTGGCGAACAAATAATAATAGCCGCCGTGGTCGATCAGGAAGGCCGCCTCGATCGCGTCGGGAGCGGGACGGCGCGCGAGCGAATAGATCTTTTGGTCGTCCACCGCGCGCAGACCCGTCGCGGGGTCGAGCCGGACCATCTTTATGCCGGTCCAGAAGCTACCGAAGGCCAACCATGCCTGTCCGTCGCGGTCGATGAAGGCTGCCGGATCGATCGCATTGAAGTCGTTGGCGACCGTCGATGCCAGCACTTGGCCTTTGTCGGTCCACCTGTAGTTTGGCGCGCTCGGATCGAGCGTCGGCGAGGTGGCGAGGCCGATGGCGGAGCGATTGCTGCCGAAGGTCGAAACCGCATAATAAAGGCGGAATTCCCCGTTTGCGAACGAGATGTCGGGCGCCCAGATTCCATTGGCCTTGGGTATTTCGCGCTTCGCCCAATCCGGCATCTGCGCGAACACCGCACCGGCCCGCGTCCAGCTGATCAGATCTTTCGATGTGCGGACAGGAATCTGCCCCGCCTCATCGCGCGGGCGGCTGGTGCTGAAAACGTAATAGGTATCCCCCTGCTTGATGATCGCAGGGTCGTGCACCGGCGCGATATCGCCAGTCATTCGGTCTGCAAGCGACGCCGCGGTCCCCGGCTCTGCCGGGGCCGCGTCAAGGGCGAGCGCGCTCAGACCGGCGACAGCGACCATGAGCGCCGCGCCGATCCAAGCTTTGCTTGTCACTTGCCTCTCCACATCCGCTGTGACCGGATCAGAATTTCACGCGCACGCCGCCTGCAAACGTCCGGTCATATTGGCGCGTATCGCGCGGCTCGAAGCCCGAGCCGCCGAAACTGTCATGATAGGTTTCCTTGAGCAGGTTCGTGGCGTCGAAGGTAAGGGTGATTGCATTATTGACCGCGTAGCTTGCCGAGAAATCAAGAAATTTGACCGGCGACACCACGATCCGTCCGCCGGCGAGCGCGGCAGAATAGCTGTCGATATATTTGCTGCGCCAATTGTAGGCCAAGCGGGCTGAAACGCCCGATTTCTCGTAAATTGCGACGAGATTGTAGGAATATTTCGACAGCGGCGTGATCTTCTGCGTCTGCCCCGGGTTCAACGGATCGTCGACCTTGCCGTCGGATAAGGTGAAGCTCACCTGCGCGCCCAACCCGCTGAGGAACCCGGGCAGGAAGTCGTAAAATTGCTGATAGGAGGCCTCGATTCCCTTCAGCTTGCCATTTTCCGTATTGCGCGGGCGGGTAACTAAAAAACTCTCCGGCAGGCCATTCGACGCGATCAGCGTCTCGCGCGTCGAATAGCTTTGGATGTAACCGTTCAGATCCTTGTAGAAGGCGGCCAGCGTCACTGAGCCTGCCCGCGCGAAATACCATTCGGCCGTCAGATCGACGTTCGTCGATTTCACGTCGCGCAGATCGGCATTGCCGCCGCTTGCGGTCCCGAAAAAGGCGCCATTGCCGGTTGCACCCGTCTCCGCCTGGCTGATGGCGGGGTTCAGGCTCCCGAATTGGGGCCGAAGGATCGCCTTGCCAACGACCGCGCGAAACACGGTCGTTTCACTGGGACTGATCTTCAGCGTCAGACTGGGGAGGATATCGAGCTGATTCCGCCGCCCGTTTATCGGCGACAGCTTCGTCCCGGAGAGACCGTTGGTCACCTGAATCGCGTTCAGATCCGTGGCGGTGTTGACAGCGCGAACGCCGATCGTGCCTTCGACCGGCATCGATCCGGCGTCGAACCCGAAACTGCCTTGCGCATAAGCAGCGAACACCCGCTCAGTCAGTGAGAAGACTTGCGCGGGATCGAATGCAGGATTGCCGGCGGGGCGGCCCGCCAGCGCTCGCAATACATCGATATTCTTTCGGATCCAGCCGCTGTCGGTGAGCGCAAACCCATCGAACCCGACCTTGCCCCCGATGATATCGTTCGGCGCGTTGGTTGTCGCGCCGGTGTAATTGGTGATCGGCACGAACCCCAACGGCACGCCCGCGCCATTGGTGCCACCAGACGATCCGGTGCGGCGTGCATAGCGCGCGCCGATCTTGAAATTCTTCAGAAAACCGCTGTCGAAATTATATTGGACATCCCCGTGCGTCGCCCACTGCTGGCTGGACGCCGTATTGCGGTTGTCGAACAGCGTGAAGAGATTGAGCTTCGACCCGTCGGTGATGTCGTAGCCGTTGAAATCGATCTGCGGCGTGCGCCCGGCGTTGAAGTTGTAGTTGATCTTGGGAACGACGAAGGCGGTGTCCACGATGAAGGCCTGACTGCGGACCTCGCTCTTGTTGTAGGTGACCTCGGCCGTGATGATGACGTTGCCCGGCGTGTAGCGCAGCCCGCCATTTGCCTGATAGCCATCGGTCTTCTGATGGAAGGTTTGCTTGCTGGTGATCGTGAAGTTGTCGGCGGTCGTAATCGATTGCGCGACCGGCCGGTTGCCCGTTTCTGCCGACGCGTCGGAGCCGCTTTCAACCGAGTTGACCGTGACGTTTCCCGCCTTGGGCAGACCCACGAAGAAGTCGACATCATAGTCCTGGCGGTAACCGGTAAACAGGCCATCGGCGTGGAATTCAAGATCGGGGCTCGGCTTCCACTGGAACGAAATATTGAACGCCGGGCGGGTGCGGTCGCCGACCGTGACCAGGCCGCCGACCGTATCCGGAATCAGCGTTTGGTTGGTAGGCGGGCTGAGCGGATTGAAGCCAAAATTGAAAGCGGTCTGATCCTCATATCGACGCTTGTTATACGAGGCCCCAATCAGGATGCCGAACTCTTGCCCATTCGCCGTGGTCCAGCGATCACTGATCAGACCACTGCCTACATAGCTCCATTTGCCGCGCTGGTCTGAGTAGATGGCGCGCCCGCTGCCTGCGATCTGGAGACCGTTGAAGTCGAACGGACGCCGCAAACGGATGTCGATCGTGCCCGACACGCTGCCTTCGATCTGCTCTGGCGTATTCGTCTTGTAGACGTCCACGCCGGCGATCAGCTCTGCCGGAATGTCCTGCAGCGCCACCCCACGACCGGTACCGGTGAAGGTCTCGCGTCCATTGATCAAGGTCTCGATGTCGGGCAGGCCGCGGACCAGCACCGTTCCCACCTCGCCGGCAGACCGCGAAACTTGAATGCCCGTGACGCGCTGGAGCGCGTCCGACACCGTGTTGTCGGGGAATTTACCAATGTCCTCGGCAACTATCGAGTCGACCACCTGCGTGGCGTTCCGCTTGATGGCGGTCGCCGAGCGGAGCGACGCGCGCAATCCCGTCACGATGACTTCATCCGGGGCAACGGCGTCCGCCGGTTGGGCCTCGAAATGTTGGGAGCTCGCCCGAGTCGTGCCTTGCCCTACAGGTTGAAGCACCCCCTGCCCGACCGACGACGTCGGCGTGTTGGCCGTTACCCCATTCGCCGCCGCGTGCACGACGTAAGACTGCGGCCCCGTCTGTTTCGCAAAAAGCCCGGTGCCGGAGAGAAGTTGGTCGAGCGCCGCCGCAACCGGCAGATCGCCATGCACTTCGTTGGCCTGCTTGCCCCGCGTGACGCGGCGCGACGCGATGATCTGAATGCCGGCCTGGCGGCCAAATGACCCTATCGCTGTCTCCGCGGGTTGGGCCGGAATGTCAAAGCTCTTGATCTGGGCCCGCGCGGGTACCGCGAGCACGATCGCCGATATGCTCGCCGAAAAAATGGCGAAACGGGACACATCCCCCATTATTCCTCTCCTCTCCCTGACGGACTTCTCGCCCGTTCAAAGACAGAGAGACGCGGGCCCGGAATTTCCTTCCCAATTGTACGATTCTTTATTCCGGCGTGCGGCCGATGACGATCCGGCCCGGATCGCTGACATCTACCGGTGTCGAGAGGCTGTCCCGAACCGCCATGGCGAAGCCCTCCGGATCAGAAAGTTGGAAAACGCCGTCAAACTGCTCGCCCCCAAGCCTCTGGTCGGCGAGCACAAGCTTTCGACGGTTATAGCGGTTGAACTCGCTCACCGCCTCAGCAAGAGTCTGCCCCGACAGGTCGATCAGACCGGCGCGCCAGGCGAGTGCGCGATCGACACTCGACGGTGCGGTCGTGTCGACGCGGATAGCCGCATTGTCCCCGACGAAGGCGCTTTGGCCCGCAATCAGGCGAACTTTGTGCCCGTCGGCATCGGCAGCCCAGGCTTCCACCACCCCCTCGGTGACAAGAATCCGGGCACCCCCGTCGACGCGCCCGACGGAGAACGCGGTCCCAACGGCCTGCACGCGAATGCGCCCAGCCTCGACCACGAACGGGCGCGACGGATCCTTGGCAACCTGGAACCAAGCCTCACCGCGCGTAATTCGGACGTGGCGCCGATCCGTGGCGAGTTTCACCTCAATACGACTGTTTGTGTTCACAGTGGCAATCGAGCCATCCGACAGCGGCACACGACGGACTTCACCGAGTTCCGTCGTGTAGCTCGTCCCAGCCGCGATCCATAGGAAGCCGGCGGCTAATGAGGCAGCGAGCGCAGCGCTTCCTCCGAGAACCACCTGACGTCGTTCGAAGAGCCCCTTTATTGGCGATCGCGTTAGCTCCGCCGAGGGTTGCTGCTCTGAAGATTCGGCTCCGCTTAGCGTGAGCCACGCCGCTTCAGCCTCAAGGAGGGCGCCGCGGCGGCGCGGATCGCCCGCGAGCCACAGCTGGAGTGCGCGCTCGTCCTCCGCGGACCATGTCTCCGCGTCCATTCGGGCGACCCACCGTGCGGCCTCGTCCCAGATGGCGGACGTCTGAACGCTCACTTGCGGGCCTCCGTCATTCGTGGTGCCAGCTCGACGTGGGCCGCGCCTTCCTCCTCCCACCGCGCCCAAGCCAATCGGATCGCCTTGATCCCGAGCCAGACCTGCTTCTCGACCGCTTTTTCCGATATTCCTAGATGCTCAGCGATCCGCTTTTGGGACCAGCCTTCGACTTTGCGCAGCTGCACGACGTTGCGGCAGCGCTCGGGAAGTGCAGCGATGAAGCAGGCAACGCGCGCCAAATCCATACGCCCTCCCGCGATCCGGTCGGGCAACGGAGTTTCGTCGCAATAAGAGTCGATTTCCGCAATTGCCTCGAAAGGGACGATCCGCTGGCGCTTGAGGCGGCGGATCAGCAGGTTTCTGACAATTGAGAAGAAATATGCCTTGGGATTCTCGATATGACCGACCCCGTCCAGAAGGGCTAATCGGCAATATGCTTCCTGGACCACTTCGTCGATATCGTCGAGGGCGATCCGCTTGCGCGCGAGCCAGGCCCGAATCTGCGGTTCATGCGGCATGATCTCCCGAGCGACCCAGCTCGCGGTGCGCCGCCGCATCTCGGTACTGACGTCGATCCCGATCGGCATCTTGCTTCAACTGATCCTCAGCCGCGATAAGTCGTAGGAGACCCTGCGCTGCAAAATCCTTCCTCACAATCGGCTTCTCGCGTTCGGCGCAGAGGCACGACTGTTTTCACCGATCAGGCAAGCCACCCATGGATGTCGTCCCCACGCGGTTATGCGGTCGCCACCGTAATAAGCGTACCGCCTTGAGGCGCCATGCTGAGGTCTTCCTCTGTATGCCGTCGACTTTGGCTCTTTCTCAGATTTGGCAACGGTACCGAATGGATGCGCCCGGGGCGCGCAACGTCGCGTCGGCGTCCTCGTTGCGGCGGGCACCGTGCGATGTCACCAAGCCGATGCCGCAAGCGCCAAATCGTCAAGTTCGTTTCTGGGGTTTTCTCGTTTTCCCCGTAGGCGGCTCATTCGTTTCGGGATCCGAAGCTGCCGTCCCGCGAGCCGCTGCCGGCTTGGCCGGAACGTGGGCACAACCTGATTCCGCGACTCACGCGCCTTTCCGTCCGCCGATCCGCGTTCGTTGAGCGCAGGGGAAAAGCCCGATTGCCATGGGGCTTACCTCCTGCCGGCCACGAAGAACCTACGTTTGCGATCATTTGACGACGCAAGGCACCGACCGACTCGCGATTCTACCGCGCAAACAATGTGCGTTGGTAAGGAGAGCGAAGATGGCTGAGAATATCGAACCGACCGATGTCGCTGCCGACATCGCTGAAGGTGGCAAGTCGATTCAGGGTCTGGCGCGGGAACCCGAGCTGTTCGAAGCAGCGATCAAGGCATTCCGTGCGCGAAATTACGAGGAATGGCATGCGACGCTTAGCAAGGCGCAGGCCATCAGATGGTGCCACCGGATCTGCGAATGGGTGTGCAGCAAGGAATGCGTCCGCTTGTGCATCGTCATCGCCGGGCCTCCGCGCGAGCCGATAACGATCGAGCAGATCGGACCGTTCACCCGCGTGCTCACCCGCCTGGCCGAAAACCCCAAGCAGATAGAGGCGCTGGTGCGCGCGATCGAGGGCGAGGACAGGCAGGCCTTCGCCGAAATCGCCAAGAAACTGGAGGCGTCGGCCTTCCTGCATCTGCTGTGCCACTGGGTCTGCTATGTGCGCTGCCACCTGGTCTGCCGCGTGCTGTGCGAGCGCACGCCGTGGAAGCCGGGCGAGCTGATCGAGCGGCTGCGCGAGTCCGCCGTTGCGATCGCGAGCGTCGCCCGCAAGCCCGACGACCTCAAGCGGCTGATCGAGGGCGCGGCGCGGCTCGACTGCGTTCTGTTGAAGGACATTTTCGGCGATTTCGTCGATTGCCGACTCATCTGCTTCTGGCTGTGCAGTTGGCGTTGCCTGATCGTGTGCCTGCGGCTGACCCACGGCTTCCCCCTCACCGAGGATCTATCGATCGCCGAGATGCGGGCGTTCGCGGCCTTTTCGGGCGAGATATCGAACGGGAAGGGGGATCTCGACGCGCTTTCCACCGCCGTCCTGCGGCAGGACGAGAAGGCCTTCGTGGAGTGGGTCCGCCGGCACAAGGCGGAGCGCTTCGTCCATCAATTATGCCATTGGGTATGTTACCTGGCGTGCCGGCGGCTCTGCATCTGCGTCTGTCCGCCGCCTGGCGTCATCCCAATCTTCGATCATGTGGGCGCGTACAGGGTCGATCCGTTCTTCAACGATTTCCAGGCGAACGGCACGACAAGCGCGGGCAGCTATGCTTTCACCGGTACCATCCCGCTGCTCGGCCTGCTTCCGGATAGCCCGGCAGGCGATCCGATCGAATATCGTTTCACCCAGCAGAAGCTGCCAGCCGGCTCCGTCGATCCGCTGACGGTGGCGGAGATCGGTGGGACCGTGATCGGCTCGCTCGAATTCTGGGAATGGGATCCAACCGCGCTGCCCGCACCGGGCCAGTGGGTTTTGCGCACCACGGACGTCTCGATCGGCAATGCGCCGATCTTCTATGACATCCAGCAGGATGTCGGGCCGCCGCTCCATGTCCAGATCTCGACACCGATCGACAATGATGGCTGGGTACGCGTGCCGAGCGACAATAACCTCACCCATCATGGTGGCGGCCGGTTCGTGCCGACCCATATGCTGGCAGCGCTCGATACGACCAAGCTCACGCTTGAGCAGTTCGATCTACACGGGCCCGGCGCCGGCCTGCCGATCATCGCCGGCGCACCGGTTCCGGCCGGCCCGCCGCCCGGCGACAATCGTCGTTCGGAAAAGCCGACCTTCACGATCAAATTCGAGGCGCGCAAGGTCAACACCCACGCGGCGTTAGGCAGCAACACCCTGCCTGTGATCGCCCTGTCCAACACCCGCTATGCGTTCGATCGCCATCCGGACTGGGCCGGCACGACGATCACGCTGGCCGCCCAATATCCGCTGGCGCTGCTGCTCGATATCGAGGAGCTGATCGGCCACGGCTGCAACCCGTTGACCTCGGCCACGCCCGATCTGCACGCCGACTTCACGGCCTATCATCCCTATCTCGCCACGTGCGAGGTCTCGATCGAAGGACCGGCGCCGTTGCCCGCGACGATCCATCCGGCGATCGATGCGAACGGTCAGGCGATATCCCCGGCGGGTGGCGAGGCGATCCCGATCAGCGGCCTGCAGCCTTGCGCCTACATCCTGTGGTTGAGGGCCACGTTGAACCTCACCAGCGGCTACGGGGCGATCGGAGGCACTTACGAGGACCATATCGCCTTCTGCATCCACTGAGGGGCAGGGACCGGCGACGCGCACGGTACGGGACGCAGTCATGGCATCGGGCCATGACTGCGTGGCTATTCCCCGATCAGATGCAGTACCACGCTCCGCCGGTGCGGGCGGTGGCGGTGCTCGAACAGGTAGATGCCCTGCCAGGTGCCGAGCACTAGTCGCCCGTCCATCAGCGGGATCGTTAGCGAAACCTGCGTCAGCGCGGTCTTGAGATGCGCGGGCATGTCGTCCGGTCCCTCGTCGTCATGCTCGTAGAGGTCACGATCCTCGGGCGCGATGCGGCGGAAGAAAGCGACGATGTCGTCCTTCACCTCGGGCGCGGCATTTTCCTGGATCAGCAGCGAGGCCGAGGTGTGGCGGCAGAAGAGCGTGAGGAGGCCGTCGGCCACGCCCTGATCCGCGACCCAGCGCGCTACCTCGCGCGTGATCTCGTACAGCCGCTGGCCGGACGTCTGGACTTCGAGTGCGGTCGAGGACTGGCGCATGCGCCGGCTCAGCCGGTTGCCAGCAAGGTCGCGCGTACGCCCTTGCGGCCCGTGTCATACTCCACCGAGGATTTGAGCGTGGCGGCCATCGCGTTGACCAGTTTGGAGCCGAGGCCCGTTCCCTTGACCGCGCCGTCGGCGGGCATGCCGATCCCGTCATCCTCGACCCGCAGCAAGAATTTGTCGCCCTCCGCCTTGAGCTCGATCCGGACTTCGCCGGCGACATCGGGCGCATAGGCATATTTACACGCATTGGAGACGAGCTCGTTGACGATCAGGCCGACCGCGACTGCCTTATCGGTCGGCAGGGTGAGCGGCTCCGCGACCAGGCTCAGCGCGCGGGGACCTTCTGGGGTTGACCAGGTTTCCTCAAGATCGTTGAGGAGCGCGCCAAGATATTCGGCCATATCGACCCGGTTGACCGAATTCCCCGTATAGAGTCGGCGATGCACCTGCGCGATCGCGGTAATGCGGCGCTGCGTGTCATCCAAAGCGGCGCGTGCCTCTTCACTGCCGGCATTGCGCGCCTGCATGTAGATGAAGGCCGAGACGAGCTGGAGGCTGTTGGAAACGCGGTGATTGACCTCATGGAGCATCGCCTCGAGCCGCTCGTGGCTTTCACGAAGCTGTGCCTCGGCTTGCTCCCGTTCCGCATTCAGACGCACGCGCACGATGCCGTTCTCGATCGCGCGCGCGAGCAGGTCGAAGAACTCCTCGCCGACCGTCTTCACGACATAGTCGATCGCGCCCGCCTTGAGCGCGGCCACCGCGACCCGGCTTTCCTCGGACCCGGTCACATAGATAACCGGCGGCGGATCGGGCAGTTGATGCAGTTGCTGGAGCGTGGCGAGGCCGTCGAGGCCCGGCATGTAATGATCGACCGCGATCAGGTCGTAGTGCGCCCGCTCCGCGAGGGCGACGCCTTCGCTGCCTTCGGCCGCGCAATCGACCTGGAAACCGCGTCGCTCAAGCGCGCGCGACACGAGCCGCCGAAGACCATCGTCGTCGTCGATATAGAGAATATGCGGGATGTCGCCGCCGTCAGCCATTCGCCTCAGGCAGATCCGGAACCTGGATCACTGACAGGAACAGGCCAAGCTGGCGGATCGCATCCGCAAAGCTTTCATAATTTACGGGCTTGGTGATGTAGACGTTGCAGCCAAGGTCGTAGCAACGCTGGATCTCGATTTTGTCGTCGGTCGTGGTGAGCACCAACACCGGCGTGCGCTTCAACGGATTGGCGTCGGCCTTGATCTTGCTGAGGATGTCGGTGCCACTCATGTCGGGCAGGTTGAGGTCGAGCAGGATCAGAGCGGGGCCATTATGGGTCGGCCCATCGGGCGCTTCGTGGAGATATTCAAGGGCGCTGGTGCCGTCGCGGAAATGATGGATATCATTGGAGATACCGGCGCGCCGAATGTTCTTCTCGATGAGGCGGGCGTGGCCTTCATCGTCCTCGATCATGATGATGTTGACCGGCTTGTGATTGTTCATCTCACGCCTCTTGTTCCGCCACGAGCGTAACCGGCAGATTGATCCGGAAGGTCGCGCCTCTACCCAGTTCCGAGTCGATACTTATCGTTCCGCCGAGGCGATACGCCAAGGCACGGGTGTGCGCGAGCCCGATCCCCTCGCCGGGTTGATCCTGAACGCCCGAGCGCCGGAATAGATCGAAGATCCGGTCATGATCCCTCGATTCGACGCCGCGCCCATTGTCGGCAATTTCGAAGATCGCACGCGGGCCCTCGATGCGGCCGCGTATCTCGATCCGGCCCCGACGGCCCGGCGACATATATTTGATCGCATTTTCGACGATGTTGCCAAGGATTTGCTCGATCGCGAGCCGGTCGCTGACGACCACAGGCAGCTTCGACACGATGGAGAAATCGATCTCCTTCTCGTCGAGCTGATGGCGGTGCGAGTCGGCGATGCTCCCGAATACCGCATTCATGTCGAGCTTCTCGGGCGTGATCTGGCGATGACCCTCGCGCGACAGACGGAGGATCGCGTTGATCAGCCGGTCCATCTTCTCGGTCGACGTGCGGATGAAACGGATCGCCTCGGGCAGATCCTCGCTTAGCGCCGTGCGGGCGTCCTTGTCGGCCAGATGCGGCGCTTCCGCATCGACCTTGTCCATCATCGCGTGCAACCTGCGGGCCGCGCCTTCAAGCTCCGACGTAAAGCCCATCACGTTGACGAGCGGCGAGCGCAGATCGTGGCTCACGATATAGGCAAAACGCTGAATCTCCGCATTGGCGCGCTGGAGATCCGCGGTACGCTCGCGCACGGCACCCTCGAGATCGGCGTTAAGCAGCCGCAACGCGTCACGCGACGCGGTGAGGATGCGCGTATAGCCCAGGATCACCCAGATCGATCCGACACCCACCAGCATGAGTATCGTCCCCGCCACGGCAAACGTGACATAGAATAAGCGGATCGATCCGACCGTGGCGGCGCCGCGGATCGCGAGCAGCCTATCCTCTTCGTTGATCATCCTCGTGGCCTGCGCGCGCAGGACCGTTATCGCGCGCCGCCCGACGCTGTTCCGGAACAGGCCTACGCCCTCATCGCGCCGCCCGCTTTGGACCAGGGCGACCGACTGATCCATAAACGGGAGGTCGCTCCGCGTGAGCGCGATCAGCCGCGTAACGTCGGCCTGCTGGCGCGGATTGTCGCGGGTGAGATCACGGATGCGCGCGAGCGCTGGGAAAAGGCGCTTGCGCGCATCGTAAAAGGTTTTCGCATGCGCCGCGACGCCCGTTAGAAGATAACCCCGGCGCCCGACTTCGGCGCGTTCCATCGTCGATAAAAATTCGGCGATTGCCCGCTCGACCCGGAACGTGTGGTTCACCTGGCTGGAGTGGAACTGATTTTCCCGCACCGAATGATAAGCGGCCAGGCTGGTGGCCACCAACGCGAGAAAGCCGAGCGTAATCGCGCCGATCACCAGCCGGTTGAACCAGGCTTCCGAAACCGCCATCTTCTTCAGCGACAGGCGCACCGCTAACCGGATACTGGCATAGCGCGCGATTTCAAGACTTTGACCGGGGTCACAGCACAATCTCGAAACAGGCGCCCGCGCTGCTCTGGCCTAGCGCGATCGTGCCGTCATGCGCGGTGATGATGCGGCGCGCGAGGCTCAGGCCCACGCCCGTGCCGCCTGCCTTGGTCGTAAAAAAGGGCAGGAATATCTCCGCGGCAAGCTCGGGCGGGATGCCGGGGCCGTTGTCGCAGATCGTGATCATGGTGCGTCCTCCCTGCAGCAGCCGGATCGACAGGCTCATAGCAGGTGTGTCGCTGTGAGCGGTCGCGGCTTCTGCACCATTTTTGAGCAAATTTATCGCCACTTGCGCGAGCAGGTCGGGATCGGCATCGAGCTGAAGATCGCCGGGCTCGATCGTGAGCCTGAGCGGCACGGCGCGGCCCGCCTCGGACGCCGCGAAAAGGCGATGCAATTCCTCGGCCCACGGACGCGCGGCGAAGCGCCGGCGATCGACCACGGGCGCGCGGCTGAAGGCGCGATAGGCCTCCACGAAATGCATGATGCCCGCCGCGCGCCGCGCCAGCGTTTCGACCGCCGCGCGCGCATCCTCCATTTCCGGTCGCTCGTCCGGAAGATCGGCCATCAACCGCGCCGCGCTTTCGGCGAGACTAACCACCGGCGTCATCGAATTCATGATCTCGTGCGTCAGCACACGCACCAGATCGGCCTGCGCGGTGAGCTCGACCGCGGACAATTCCTGCTGGATCGGCTGGACCGCCACGATGGCGAGGCTGCGCCCCAGCCGATCGAGCGCGGCACGCGACACCATCGCGCGCTGCAAAGCATCGTCGACGCGCAGGGGCACCACCTTGCGCGATCCCGGCCCGCCGCCGCGGAGCGCCGCGACCAGATCGGGGCCATAGCGCGCGAAATCTTCGATCCGGGTCCCGTCCAGCCGATTGAACAGCTTGCGCGCGGCCTTGTTGGATAAGGTTACGCGATCGTCCTGGTCGACCAGCAGCAACGCAGCGGGAGATTCGTCGGCGAGCGCGGCGTGGATGCGCGCCTCCTCATTGGCTTGGGCGCGCTCGGCACGCAGCTGGCGCATCGCGTCGCCGAGCGCCTGGCCAAGCTCGTCGAAACCGCCGCCGCCGGTGCGGCCGAAACCCTGGTTGAAGTCGCCGTAGCGCAGTGCCTCGACAAACCGCGCCACCTCGCGGTTGGTGCGGCCGATATAATACCATAGGCCCCACGCGGCGCCGGCGGTCAGAAGGCCCGCCACCAGCCGGGCGGCGGCGAGCCCTGGCTGGAAGAAGGTCAGCGCAAACGCGGCCACCATGGCGAGCAACAGCAGCAGGCGCCAGCCGAAGCCGACCGCGAAATTGCGCTCAAAGCCCATGTTTCTCCATACGCCGATAGAGTGACCCGCGCGTCAGCCCGAGCTCGGCTGCGGCCGCCGAGATATTGTAAGCATGCTTCTGAAGCGCGCGCTCGATCATCTGCTTCTCCGCTTTGCCCAGGTTGAGACCCGGGTCTACCGGCGCCGCCTGCGGCACGGCCTCGGGAGCGATCCGGATGGACGGTTGCGCGCGCGACAGCGGGAAATCCGAAACCGCATAGGCGTCGCCTTCGGCCAGGATCACTGCGCGCTCGGCGGCATGACGGAGCGCCCGGATGTTGCCCGGCCATTCGTAGCGCTCAAGCTGTGCGAGCAAAGATGCCGGCAAAGCGCGCGCGGGCTTGCCATATTTGCGCGCATAGAGCGCGAGGAAATGCTCCAGTAGCAAAGGCACATCTTCGGCGCGTTCGCGCAACGGCGGCAGCTCGATCTCGACCGTGTTGAGGCGGAAGAGCAGATCGGTGCGGAAGTGGTTCGGATCCTCGATCTGTTCGGGCCGCAAATTGGTCGCCGATACGACGCGGATGTCGATCGGTATGGGCTTGTTGGCGCCGACCGGGGTGACCTGGCGTTGCTCCAGCGCGGTGAGCAATTTCGGCTGGAGATGGAGCGGCAGGTTGCCGACCTCGTCGAGGAAGAGCGTGCCGCCATCGGCCGCCTGCATCCGCCCGATCCGGTCGGCGCGCGCGTCGGTGAAGCTCCCCTTGACATGGCCGAACAGCTCGCTGTCGATCAAATTCTCGGCGATCGCGCCGAGATCGACCGAGAGCATCACTTTTCCCGCGCGGTGCGAGCGGCGATGAATTTCGCGTGCGACCAACTCCTTGCCGGTCCCGTTCTCGCCGGTGATCAGCACGTTGGCCTGCGTCGGCGCGGCGCGCTCGATCAGCGCCAGCACGCGACGCATCGCCGCGCTTTCGCCGAGCAGCGGAATCTCGCCCGAGGCCGGCGAAGCAATCGCCTCGGCTTTGGCCTTTTCCACATCCGTGGCGCGGCGCTGCTGCCGCAGGGCGGCGGCGGTTCGCACTGTGGCCAGGAGCCGTTCGTTGTTCCATGGCTTCGATACGAAATCGGTCGCGCCCTGCTTCATCGCCTCGACCGCGATCTGCACGCCGCCGTGCGCGGTGATCAGCACCACGACCGCGTCGGGATCCTTTTCAAGAATACGGCCCAGCCAGAGGAAGCCCTCGCGCCCGTCGGTCGCGCCGCGCATGAAATTGGCATCGAGCAGGATCGCATCGGGGGATCGCCCGGCAATCACCTCGAGCGCCTGTGCCGGGGAAGGCGTCGTGACCACCTCCGCGAACAGTTCGCGCAACAGCAGCCGCGCCGCCAGCAGGATGTCGGCATCGTCGTCGATCACGACACACAGATCGAATGCGGGTTTGTCCGCCATCTTACTCCCCAAACCTGTTCGTTAGCTTTCGGCCACGACCCAATCAACAAACGTGCCAAAACTGTCCGCCCCCGGACGCGCCACTGTCCGGAAGCGGGCACTCCGCATGGCCAGCATTTGCCAGTCCGTCTTGAATATTCCTGACAAATCAAATGCCTATGTGAGTTGGCACGGCCGATGCTGAGTAAGGGGGACATCGGCAATCACGCCGATTTCACCAAGGAGTTTCATCATGAACCGCCTGTCACCCTTCGCCCTCGCCGTCGCGATCGTCGCCACCAGCGTAAGCGTAATGGCCAGCTCGCCCGCCGACGCCGCGGTCGCGCACGTGCGCTATGGGGATCTCGACCTCTCGAGCGCAGCGGGCCGTGCCACGCTCGACGGCCGGATCAACCACGCCGCGCGCACGGTGTGCTGGATCGAGAATGCGAACATCACGGGCAGCGAAGCCTGCCGCCGCGAAGCCGTTGCGAGCGCACACGAACAGCTGCATCGCACGATGACGGATCGAGCCGCCCAGCTGGCGTCGCGCTGATGTCTTCATGTCCGCCGCCTGTCCGCTCGCGGACACCCAGGTGTCCGAAATCGGACAGGCGCATGGCACCGACAAAGCTTTCGCTTCCCTGAACAGCCTCTGGCACGATCTCTGCTTAGGACTTCTCCATGAGCGTAGTTCCCATGAAAAATGATGCGGACAAGCTGCTTCCCGGCGGCATGGATCGCGTCATCGAGAAGAAGAGGTTGCCCGGCTGGGCCAAATATGCGGCGGTGGCGGCGGTCGCGCTGCTGCTTGCGATGGCCTGGTATCTCGCACCACGCGGCAATAGCCAGTCGGTGCAATCCGATCGCTTGACCATCTCCGAGGTTCGCAACGGCACGTTCGATGATTTCCTGCCTTTGCGCTCGCTCGTGACGCCCTTGCTGACGGTCTATCTGGACGCGGTCGAGGGCGGGCGGATCGACAAGATCCTGGTCGAGGACGGCGCGGTCGTCAAAAAGGGCCAGCTGCTCGCAGTCCTGACCAATGCCGATCTCCAGCTCTCGACGCTGCGCTCGCAGACGGACGTCGCGCAACAGATCTATAATCTTCAGCTGACAGAGCTCAGCCGCGAACAGACGCGCTCGCAGAATGCCCAGGCCGTGACCGCGGCCGAAAACGAATATGCCAAGGCGAGGCGCCTCTACGACATGCAGGCCCCGCTCGCACAGCGCGGCTTCGTGGCGGGCAAGGTGTTCAGCGACACGCGCGACGATCTGCTCGCCGCACAACGTCGGCTGGCCGATGCGCGCGCGACGCAGGCCGCCGAAAACCGGCTCCAGTCCGGTCAGCTTTCGCAGATGCGCGCCACCGCCAACACGCTGCAGGGCGCGCTCGGCATCGCCCGGAACAATCTGGATCAGCTCAATCTGCGCGCGCCGGTCGACGGCCAGCTTTCGGCTTTCTCGATCCAGATCGGCCAGAGCATGAGCCGCGGCGAGCGCATCGGCCAGATCGACAGCCCCGGCCATAATAAGCTGCGCGCGCAGGTCGACGAATTCTACCTTGGCCGCGTCCAGGTCGGGCAGATCGCGACGGTCGATTATGCCGGAAAGACCTACAAATTGAAGGTCGCGCGCATCTATCCGCAGGTCAAGAACGGCATTTTCGAGGCCGATCTCTGGTTCGTCGGCGAGGAGCCCAAGGGCATCCAGCGCGGCCAGACATTGCAGGCACGGCTGACCTTCGGCGATCCCGTTCCGGCGCGGCTGCTGCCCAACGGCGCTTTCTACAACGACACCGGCGGAAGCTGGGTGTTCGTGGTCGCGCCCGATGGTCGCCATGCAATCAAGCGCCAGGTCCATCTCGGTCGCCGTAACCAGGATTTTATCGAGGTGCTCGACGGGCTCGACCCGGGCGAGAAGGTCATCACCTCTCCCTACACCGGTTTCGCCGACAAGGATCGGCTGGACATCACGAATTGAGCCAAGAGGATTAGCCGATGCTGACGCTGCGTAATCTTTCCCGGGTATACCGTACCGACACGGTCGAGACGACCGCGCTGGATTCGATCGACCTCGACATCATGGACGGCGAGTTCGTCGCCATCATGGGTCCGTCGGGGTGCGGCAAGTCGACCTTGCTCAACATATTGGGCCTGCTCGATAGCCCGTCCTCGGGCTCGTACAAATTCGGCGAAAAGGAAGTCGCCGGGCTTAGCGAGGCCAAGCTGAGCGACGTGCGCAAGCGGCACATCGGCTTTATCTTCCAGAGCTTCAACCTGGTCGACGAATTGTCAGTCCGCGAGAATGTCGAGCTTGCGCTGCTTTACCACGGCATCGGCGCCGCCGAGCGGCGTGCGCGCGTCGACGCGGTGATGGACAAGGTCGGAATCGCGCACCGCGCAGACCATCGACCCAGCCAATTGTCGGGCGGCCAGCAGCAGCGCGTCGCGGTGGCGCGCGCGGTGGTCGGCAATCCCGATCTGATCCTGGCGGACGAGCCGACCGGTAACCTCGACACGCATCATGGCGAAGAGGTGATGCGGATGCTCCAGGCGCTGAATCGCGAGGGCACGACCGTGGTGATGGTCACGCACTCGCCAAGCCACGCCGATTATGCCGGTCGCGTCGTCAACATGCTCGACGGCCAGGTTCTGGCCGAGCGCAAGCGCGCGGCGTGATGCAAGCATAGCCCCTTCGTGGTCAGCGAAGGGAGCGAAGATGAGGGCCTCCTGGGCCGCGTCCCTTCCGGTTCGCCGGGCGGTTCGGAGGTCCTCATCAAAAACGAAAGAGAGCAGGACCATGATCCGCAATTATCTCATCGTTGGTCTTCGGGCACTGGCCAAGAACAAGACCTACGCCTTCATCAACATCGTCGGGCTGGCGCTGGGGCTCGCCGCAGCGGTGCTGATCCTGCTCTATGTCCGCTACGAGATGAGTTACGACGCATCACTGCCCGGTGCGGCGCAGGCCTTTCAGCTCCAGGATTATTACAAAGCCGACAGGAAGGGCACGGAAGCGATGCCCATGCAGATGACGGAGTTCGTCGCCGGCCGCACGCTGGCGAAGGATTTCCCGCAGGTCGAGAAGATCGTCTACGTCCGCTCCGAACAGCCGGTGGTCCTGCAGGATGGGGTCGCCAAGCAGACCGACGACGTTCGCATCGTCGACAGCAATATCTTCGACATCCTCCAATTCCCGTTCGTGCGCGGCAATCCGGCGCATGTGCTGGACGATAATAACTCACTCGCGATCAGCGAGAAGGAGGCGATCCGCCGGTTCGGCACGATCAACGTGGTCGGCAAGACGCTGACGCTCGAACTCAACCAGGGCAATGTCGATTATCGCATCACCGGCGTGTTCAAGGACATCCCGAAGAATAGCCAGTTCGCCGCGAACATCGTAGCGAGAGTCGATCCCAATACCGAGTTCGGGCAATATCCCACCTTCCTGACGAGCTGGGGCAGCCAGGGCGGCTGGTATTATGTGAAGCTTCGGCCGGGCGCGAGCGCCGCCGACATCAACGCGCAGCTTCCCGCCTGGAAAAAGCGCAACATTCCTGACGACGTGACCAATGGGGAGCGCAGGAATCAGGGCGATTTGCAGGATTTCGCGCTGGTCAACGTGCGCGACGTGCATCTCGGCAAGGGTCAGCGCTTCTGGATCACCCCGACCAACGACAAACGCACGGTACTCACTTTTGGCATGGTCGCGTTGATGGTGTTGGGCATGGCCTGCGTGAACTTCACCAACCTGGCGACGGCGCGCGCCTCGCAGCGCGCACGCGAGGTGGCGCTGCGCAAGGTGCTGGGCGCGACCCGCGGCCAGCTTATCGCTCAATTTATCGGCGAGTCCGTGCTGGTCGCGGCGATTGCGATGGTGATCGCGCTGGCCCTGGTCGAGCTGCTGCTGCCGGTCTTCAACAATTTTCTCAACGCGCAGATCACGCTCACCTATTTTGGCAGCGGCACCGTGCTGCCCTACCTATTGGGGTTGGTGCTGCTGGTGGGTGCCGCGGGTGGCGTCTATCCCGCTTTCTATCTGTCGCGGTTCGAGCCGGCGCGGGTGCTGCGCGCCAACAAATCGGCCGCCGATGCGCAAGGATCGGGTGCGCTGCGTAACGTGCTGGTAATCGGCCAGTTCGCGGTCTCGATCGCGCTCATCATCTGCACGATCGTGATCTACGCACAGACCGTCTATGCGCGCACTGCCGACCAGGGCTATCAGCGCGACGGCCTGTTCCAGGTCGGCAACATGGACGCGCAAGGGGTCGACAGGGTCGCGCTGCGGCTGGTCGATCAAATCCGCCGCCTGCCGGGCGTGCAGTCAGCCGCCGCGACCGGAATCGCGATCCAGCCCAGCAACAACAATAATACCGATGTCTTCCTGCCGGGCAGCACCTCGTCGATTCAGATCGCTTATTATGCGACGCAGGCCGGATTCTTCCGGGCGATGGGGATGAAATTGCTCGCCGGGCGCGACTTCGATGAGAATCGGCCGCGCGATGATTCCACCACGCCTTACCCGGTCAACATGGATGCGGAGCGCGCCTACGCTGCGCGCGGCGCCAATGTCATCCTCAGCGAAAGCGCCGCGCAGCGCCTGGGCTTCAAGACGCCGCAGGAAGCGATCGGGAAGAACCTAACCGCGGGCCTCACGCTCCGCGAAATCGGGCAGGTGCCGGTTACGGTCGTCGGCGTGGTCAGGGATGCGCGCTTCCGGTCGATGCATGATCCGCTTCAGCCGATCATGTTCCTGATGGCCAAGAACGCCTTCACGCATATCGACGTCCGTTATGCTGGCATCGCGCCCAACAAACTGCGTGAGGAAGTCCAGGGCGTGTGGAATCGCCTGCTTCCGCAAGTGCCGTTCCAGGGCGATTTCGCCGACGATATCCTGCGCGACGAATATAAGGTGGATACCGCGCGCGGACAGTTGTTTGCAGGTTTCGCCTTGCTGTCGGTGGTGGTCGGCTGCCTCGGCCTGTTTGGGCTCGCCGCCTTCACCGCGGAACGCCGCACCAAGGAGATCGGCATCCGCAAGGTGCTGGGCGCTCGCACGCGTGACATCGTGAAATTGCTCGTGTGGCAGTTCAGCCGACCCGTGCTGATCGCCAACATGATCGCCTGGCCGGTCGCCTGGTGGGTGATGCGCGATTGGCTCAACAGGTTCGACCAGCGCATCGGCCTTGGACCGACCCCCTTCCTGCTCGCGGGCGGGCTCGCTCTCGGCATCGCGATCGCGACGATCGCAAGCCACGCCTTCCGGGTCGCGCGCGCGAACCCGATCCTGGCGCTCAGATACGAATGAGGATGCCGGAATAACGATAATATTGGGGATGCTCGGATGTTGCACAATTACCTGATCGTAGGCCTGAGGGCGCTCGCCAAGAACCGGACCTACGCCTTTATCAACATCTTCGGGCTGGCGCTCGGCCTCGCCGCGGCGGTGATGATCCTGCTCTACGTGCGCTACGAGCTCAATTACGACACATGGATGAAGGAGGCGGATCGCGCCTACCAGTTCCAAACCGATTATAAGGCGGACGCCAAGGGCACCGAGGAGATGCATCTCCAGATGGCGGCCTTCGTCGCCGGCCGCGCGCTGCAGAAGGACTTCCCGCAGGTCGAGAAGCTCGTCTACGTCTGGTCGTTCGGGCCGGTCATCCTGCAGGACGGTGTCGCCAAGGCGACCGACCATGTGCGGATGGTCGACGGCAATCTGTTCGACATATTGCAGGTGCCATTCGTGCGCGGCGATCCGCACCACGCGCTCGACGACGCCAGCTCGATGGCGCTCAGCGAGAGCGAGGCGCAACGTCGCTTCGGTACGGTCGATGTGATCGGCAAGACGCTCACGATGGTGCTCAACACGGGCAATGTCGATTATCGCATCACCGGCGTGTTCAAGGACATTCCCAAGAACAGCCATTTTTCGGCCAACGTCGTCGCGCGCTTCGATCCCGACACGCAGTTCGCCGATCGCCGCCAGCAGATGACCAATTGGAACAACCAAAACGGCTGGTTCTACGTCAAGCTTCGCATCGGCGCGGACGCCGCTCAGATCAATGCGCAGCTGCCCGCCTGGGAAAAGCGCAACATTCCCGACGACGTCACCAATGGCGAGCGCACCAATCCCGGCACCAACGAGGATTGGAAGCTGGTCAATCTCCGCGACGTCCATCTTGGCCGAGGGCAACAGGCTTCGATGAAGCCGGGCAATGACCTGCGCACGGTGACCACCTTCGGCGTCATCGCCTTCATGGTGCTCGGTATGGCGTGCATAAACTTCACCAATCTCGCCACGGCGCGCGCCTCGCAGCGCGCACGCGAAGTGGCGTTGCGAAAGGTGCTGGGCGCGACGCGCGGCCAGCTGGTCGCGCAATTCCTCGGCGAATCGATCCTGGTTGCGGCGATCGCGATGGTGATCGCGCTGGCGCTGGTCGAACTGCTGTTGCCAACCTTCAACCGGTTCCTCGATTCCGACATCTCGCTCCATTATTTCGGATGGGGAGGCGTGCTCCCGCAGTTGCTGGCGCTGATCCTGCTGGTCGGTGCCGCCGGCGGCATCTATCCGGCGCTCTATCTGTCGCGGTTCGAGCCGGCGCGCGTGCTGCGCGCCAACAAATCCGGGGCGGACGCGCAGGGCTCAGGCCGGCTGCGCAACGCGCTGGTGATCGGCCAGTTCGCCGTGTCGATCGCGCTGATCGTCTGCACTATCGTCATCTACAGCCAGACACTGTTCGCGCGGACGGTCGATCAGGGCTTCAACCGTGAAGGACTGCTCCAGGTCGGCAACCTCAACTATAAAGGCACGAGCGGCAGCGAATTGCGGTTGGCGGAGCTGGTGCGCCGCGTCCCGGGCGTCCAATCGGCCGCGCTGACCGGAATCGGCGTCGCGCCGGGCAACAATTCTATGACCAGCGTCTTTCTGCCCGGCAACCCGTCGTCGATCCAGCTCGGCGTCTATGGCGTGCAGAACGGCTTTTTCCACACGATGGGGATGAAGCTGCTCGCGGGCCGCGATTTTTCCGATTTGCGTCCCCGCGACGACGCGACCACGCCATTTCCGGTCAATCTCGACGCGGAGCGGGCACTCGTCGCGCGCGGCATCAATATCGTCGTGACGGATAGCGCCGCCAAGCGGCTCGGCTTCCGCACGCCGCAGGACGCGGTCGGCAAGAATATCCAGGCAGGCGTCACGGTGGATGAGGTCGGCGGGTTGGTGCCGGCGACGATCATCGGCGTAGTTGCCGATGCGCGCTTCCGCTCGGTCCACGATCCGCTGCAGCCGATCATGTATGTCATGCAGAAGAATGGCTATAACGGGCTGGAGGTGCGCTTCGCCGGCGTCGCGCCGAACGTGATCCGCGATCGCGTGCAGGAGGTCTGGCAGCGGCTGTTGCCCCAGGTCCCGTTCAAGGGCGATTTCGCCGACGATCTGATCCGCGACGAATATAAGCAGGATACAGCGCGCGGGCAGCTGTTCGCGGGTTTTGCGCTCCTGTCGGTTGTGGTCGGTTGCCTCGGCCTGTTCGGGCTGGCGAGCTTTACCGCGGAGCGCCGCACCAAAGAGATCGGCATCCGCAAGGTGTTGGGCGCACGCACGCGCGACATCGTGCAATTGCTCGTCTGGCAGTTCAGCCGGCCGGTGCTGATCGCCAACATGATCGCCTGGCCGATCGCCTGGTGGGTAATGCGCGACTGGCTCAACAAGTTTGACCAACGCATCGGACTAGGGCCGGTGCCCTTCCTCCTCGCCGGTGGCCTTGCGCTCGGTATCGCCATCGCCACGATTGCGAGCCACGCCTTCCGGGTCGCGCGCGCGAACCCGATCCTGGCGCTCAGATACGAGTGATCCATGATCCATCGCCCCCGGACTTCGCTGGGGCGATGGGAAGGCGCCCCCGCGCAACTTCCGCTCTCCTTTGCGACAATAACTTGCGCAGGGGACTCGAACGCGTCACCATCGCGCCAATGCAGCAGAGCGGCGGCATCGTCGAACCCGCCTGTCCGTCCTCGGAACGGATGGTCACCTTACCCGCGAGACCCGAGCCGATCCGGCTGGCAGCAGACCAGACCGCGGTGGTCGTGATCGATATGCAGAATGCCTATGCCTCGCCCGGCGGCTATGTCGATCTGGCCGGTTTCGACATCCAAGGTGCGGCGGGCACGATCGGCAAGATCGCCACCGTGCTCGACACGGCCCGCGCGGCCGGCGTGCAGGTCATCTATCTGCAAAACGGGTGGGACCCGGACTATATCGAGGCGGGCGGCCCCGGATCGCCCAATTTCCATAAATCCAATGCGCTGAAGACGATGCGCGCGCGGCCGGAACTCAGCGGGAAACTGCTGGCGCGTGGAGGCTGGGATTATGCGCTGGTTGATGCGCTCGCGCCCCGGCCGGGCGACATCCAATTGCACAAGACGCGCTATTCCGCTTTCTTCAATTCGCAGCTCGACCAGACGCTTCGGGCGCGCGGCATCCGCAACATCGTCCTCGTCGGCATCGCCACCAATGTCTGCGTTGAAAGCACGCTCCGTGACGGCTTCCACCTCGAATATTTCGGCGTGATGCTGGAGGACGCGACCCATCATCTCGGGCCCGAGTTCACGCAAGCGGCGACAGTCTACAATGTCGAGAAATTCTTCGGCTGGGTCAGCACCGTCGCCGATTTCTGCGGCAGCTTCGGCCAGATCGGACAAGGAGAGTAAGATGCCGTTCGAGGCAATCAACCCGCCCCAATTCCCGACCCCGATCGCGCCTTATTCGGCGGGTGCGAAGGCGGGAAACACGGTCTATGTCTCCGGCGTGCTCGCGCTGGGCGAGGGTGGCGCGGTGCTGCATGTCGGCGATGTCGCCGCGCAGACGCGCCATGTGCTTGAGGTGATAAAGACCACGCTCGAGGCCGCCGGCGCGACGATGGCGGACGTCGCGATGAACCACATCTTCCTCAAGGACCTGGCGGATTATGCCGCGTTCAATGCGGTCTATGCCGAATATTTTCCCGGGCAGAAGCCCGCGCGCTATTGCATCAAGTGCGACCTGGTGAAGCCTGATTGCCTGGTCGAGATCGCGTCTGTGGCGCATATCGGTGCCTGAAGCGGCGGGGCTCCACTACGAGTTTTACGGGCCGCCCGCGGCCGAGCCGCTCATCCTCTCGCCTGGTCTCGGCGGTTCGGCGCATTATTGGCGTCCCAATGTCGAGGCCTTCGCCGAGCATTTCCGCGTCCTCGCCTACGATCATCGCGGCACCGGGCGCAGCGATCCCATCCTGCCCGGGACGGTCAGCATCGAGGATATGGCCGATGATGTGATCGCCTTGATGGACGCGCTCGCCATCGATCGCGCGCATTTCGTGGGCCATGCGATCGGTGGGATGATCGGCATGGCGATCGCGCTCAAGGCGCGTGACCGGCTGCGGCGGCTGATGGTGATCAACGGCTGGGCGAAGCTTGAGCCCCACACCGGGCGTTGCTTCGACGCGCGGCTGCGGCTGCTGCGCGAGGGGGGTCCGCCGGCTTATGCGGAGGCGCAATCGATCTTCCTCTTTCCCGCCGACTGGATTGCGCTGCACGAAGCGGATGTAGCGGCGATGGCGCGCGCGACGATCGAGCATTTTCCCGAGGCGGCGACGCTGGAGAAACGGATCGCGGCCGCGCGCGCCTTCGACATCCTCGATCGGGTCGGCGAGATCGGCACGCCCCTGCTGGCGGTGTGCGCGAGTGACGACGTGCTGGTGCCTTCTATCGCTACGACCCGGATCGTCGACCAGCTTTCGCCCTTCAATGGGGGGACCGAGGTGACGATGCGCTGGGGCGGCCACGCCTGTAACGTCACCGACCCGGAAAGCTTCCATCAATTCGCGCTCGCCTGGCTGGCGGGGAAGGCACTCATCGAGGAGTAGGTCCCATGCAGGTCGGCGTGTTCATCCCGATCAACAACAATGGCTGGCTGATCAGCGAGAACAGCCCGCAATATATGCCGAGCTTCGATCTCAATAAGGAGATCGCGCTCAAGGCGGAGGCGCACGGGCTGGATTTCCTGCTGTCGATGATCAAGCTGAGGGGCTTTGGCGGGAAGACCGAATTCTGGGAATATGGGCTGGAGAGTTTCACGCTCATGGCCGGCCTCGCCGCGGTCACGCAGAAGATCAAGATCTACGCGACCTGCCCAACTTTGATCATCCCTCCCGCTTTTGCCGCCCGCATGTGCAACACGATCGATTCGATCAGCCACGGTCGCTTCGGGTTGAACCTGATCACCGGCTGGCAGCGACCCGAATATAGCCAGATGGGGATGTGGCCGGGCGACGAGCATTTCCGCAACCGGTACGACATGCTCAGCGAATATGCCGGCATCCTGCGCGAATTGTGGGCGACGGGCGTTTCCGACTTCAAGGGCACTTATTATCAGATGGACGATTGCCGCGTCCGGCCCAAGCCGGAGGGCGACATCAAGATCATCTGCGCGGGCTCGTCCGACGCCGGCCTCGCTTTCTCGGCACAATATGCGGATTATGCTTTTTGCCTGGGCAAGGGCGTCAACACGCCCAAGGCCTTTGCCTTCAACAACGAGCGTCTGGCGCTCGCGACCGCGAAGACCGGGCGCGACGTGTCGGTGTTCGTGCTGGTGATGGTGATCGCCGCCGAGACCGACGAGGCGGCGATGGAGAAGTGGATCCATTACCGCGAAGGCGTGGATCAGGAAGCGGTCGCCTGGCTCGGCGAGCAGGGGGCGGCCGACAAGACCAGCACGACCACCAATGTCCGCCAGCTCGCCGACAGGGAAAGCGCAGTCAATCTCAATATGGGGACGCTGGTCGGCAGCTATGAAAGCATCGCGCGGATGCTCGACGAGATGGCCGAAGTGCCCAATACCGGCGGCGTCTTGTTGACATTCGATGACTTTTTGGAGGGAGTCGACGCCTTCGGCACGCGCATTCAGCCGCTGATGAAGAGTCGGAACCCGCGCTGATGTGGGGAAGCGTCCGATTCGGATTGGCCGATCAAGACGCCGAATCGGCAGTTTTCCGGTATTTTTGGACCGTAACGGAGCGGATACGTAAGAAAGGTTAAGACGTTTAGGCTCTTGTTAACCTTTAACCTTCATTACCAGGTTCGTAACCAAGCGCGTTGACGGATTGGACGGGTGCCGTCCCGGCACGCCAGGAGACAGGGGTTTTGGCCATGCGTGTACTGCTTATCGAAGACGATCCCACGACTGCCCGCTCGATCGAGCTGATGCTGAGCTCGGAAGGGTTCAACGTTTATACGACCGACCTCGGTGAGGAAGGCCTCGATCTCGGCAAGCTGTACGATTACGACCTGATCGCGCTTGACCTCAACCTGCCGGACATGACCGGCTATGACGTGCTCAAGAAGCTGCGCACGTCGCGGGTCCAGACCCCGGTCCTCATTCTCTCCGGCATCGCCGAGATGGACGCCAAGGTCCGCGCACTGGGCTTCGGCGCCGACGATTATGTCACCAAGCCGTTCCACCGCGAAGAACTGATCGCGCGTATCCATGCGATCGTCCGCCGCTCGAAGGGCCACAGCCAGTCGGTCATCAAGACCGGCAAGCTCGCGGTCAATCTCGACGCGAAGACGGTAGAGGTCGATGGCGCCCGCGTGCACCTGACCGGCAAGGAATATGCGATGCTGGAGCTGCTCTCGCTCCGCAAGGGCACCACGCTCACCAAGGAAATGTTCCTCAACCACCTGTATGGCGGCATGGACGAGCCTGAGCTCAAGATCATCGACGTCTTCATCTGCAAGCTGCGCAAGAAGCTCAGCCTGGCGTGCGGCGGCGAGAATTATATCGAGACCGTATGGGGCCGCGGCTATGTGCTGCGCGAACCGAACGAAGGCCAGATGGCCGAAGTCGCCTAAGCATCCTCTCCCCCAAGACCCACTGCCGCCGTCCCGGTTCGTCCGGGGCGGCGGTTTGCTTTTGCGAGAAGGGGACCCGGGGGATTAGCCCGCCGCGCCCGCCAGCAGTCCGCGCGGCACGATCGCGTCGGGATCGCGCGCATAGGAACGCAGGAACAGCAAAGCGGCATGGCGCGCGCGCGCGTCGCGCTGCTGGCCGGTAGGCGCCCTGGAAATGCCCCACATCCGCTCGAAGTGGAATTCGGCGGCTGCGAGGGAGACGAGATCCATGCCGGCCTGCCGAAAGTCGGTCGTCCACAGCAGATCCGCGAAATTGGCGCCCAGATAATCTCCGATCAGCCTTTGCGTCTCGCCGGGGCCGCGCTCGAAAAATATCCTCCCCACCTCTGGTCGCCGGTCTGCGACTGGGCCGATCAGGCGAAACATGGCGATGGCGATCGGCGAGAGGGCGCGGTCGATAACCGACCGGGCGAGGCGGGTCAGCCGTTCGACCGGGTCGTCGCCTTCCGCCGCGGGCAGTTCGATCTGACCGCGTATCCCCGCGGCCGTATCCTCTACCACCGCCTCGAACAGGGCTTCCTTGGAGGGGAAATAGTTCCACAAGGTGCCCTTTGATCCGCCCAATCGTGCGGCCACCGCGGACATGACCGTGCCATCATAGCCATGTTCGAAGAAATGCTCGCGCGCCACGGAGATGATGTGCGCGCGCCTCGCGAGCCGTTGGCTCTCTCGCTTACCGATTGTCATGGTGACCATATGGTACGCTCTTATGCGGTACGCAAGCCATCGGCGAATCAGCGTAATATGAATACCATCTAGTACGATGGAAATTCACTGTTCTGCCCAGCGCAGCCCGCTTCTCCCAGTGCAACCTCGAGCCTAAAGGACCCTTTGAAAACAAATCGATAATTACATCGTACTAACTGGTACGTCAAATATGTTGACTCAGCAAGATGGCGGCAGTAGAAGAATGACGTACCAATTAGTACGACCAAGGAAATCGTCATGCCCTGTTCCCGTTTCCGCGGGCCGTTCCTTCTGCTGGCTGGCTCCGCGCTGATGTCCGCCTGTGCTACCGTTCCCGATCTCGGTCGGGCGCCGGTCCCTCGTGTCGCGGAACTCCCCGTGGATGCCGCCCCTGCGGCTTGGCCGGCTTCGGATTGGTGGCACGACTATCACGATCCGCAACTCGACAATCTCATGGCCGAGGCGCTCGAAGGCGCGCCGACCATTGCCACCGCGGTGGCGCGGTTGCGCATCGCGCAGGGTTATGCCGAGCAAGTGGGCGCCGCGCTCGCGCCGCGCATTGACGCGACGGCCAGCGCCGGATTGATTCAGCAGAGCGAGAATGTCGGCGTTCCGGCTGCCTTCGTCCCGCAAGGATGGCAAAAGACTGGCAAGCTAGGCCTGGGCTTCTCGCTCGATCCTGACCTGTGGGGCGCACGCCGGGCTGCGCGGTCCGCTGCCCGCGCCGATGTCGAGAATGCCCGGTTCGCGCTGGCCGAGGCGCGGTTGGTGCTGACTGCCAATATTGCCGGCACCTATGCCGAGCTGGCGCGGCTTCACGCCCAGCGCGACGTGCTGGCGGAAGAAGTCGGTATTCGTATCGAGACACTCGATCTGGTGCGGCGCCGCTTTGCTGCGGGTATCGAGGGCGAGGCTCAACTCCGTTTGGCGGAATCGCGGGTGCCCTCCGCGCGCGCCGATCTGGCCGCCTGCGACGAGGCGATCGCTTTGACTCGCGATGCGATCGCGGCGCTGCTCGGCGCCGAGCCCGGCCGTGCCGAGACGATCGCGCGCCCTTCGATCACGCTGCTCGAGCCGCGCGGCCTTCCAGCCGGTGCGACAATCGGCCTGGTCGGCCGGCGTCCCGATATCGCGATGGCGCGCGCCGGAGCAGAGGCGGCGGCCGAACGCATCAAGGTCGCGCGTGCGGCTTTCTATCCCAATATCAGCCTGTCCGGCCTGATCGGTCTGCAGTCCCTCGGCTTTTCCAAGCTTCTCACCGGCGGTTCGGCCTTCGGCAATGTCGGCCCTGCCGTGACGCTGCCGATCTTTCAGGGGGGCGCGCTGTCCGGCCAGTATCGGGGCGCGCGCGGCCAGTATGATCTCGCAATAGCCCAATATGATCAGACGGTGGTCGATGGGCTGCGCCAGGTCGCGGATGCGATGGTCAGCCGTGACGCGCTTGCGGTCCGGCTCGATCAGTCACGCGCCGCGCTCACTTTAGCCGCGCGCGGGGCTGCGCTGGCGCGGCATCGCTATACCGGCGGGCTGTCCCCTTATCTCGACGTGCTCACCGCCGAGGAGGGGCTGCTTCAGGCCCGCCGCAATGTCTCCGATCTCGAGGCGCGCGCCTTCGTGATCGACGTCTCCATCGTCCGCGCGCTTGGCGGCGGTTTCGGCGCGTCCGCCTGACCTTTTCACTCAATTCCCAAGGATCCCGTATCATGGCCGACATCGATCATGACCAGACACTGCCCCTTTCGATCGTGGGCACGCTTCCGCCCAGGAGCACGCGACGCAAGAAGTTGTTCGCTCTATTGGGCATCGCAGCCTCGGCGCTGGCTGGCGGCTATTATCTGTTCGCCGACGGCGATCGCGTCCGCACGGACAATGCCTATGTGAATGCGGATGTCGCGCAGGTGACGCCGCAACTCGCGGCGCCCGTGGCTGCGGTCGAGGTGGTCAACACGCAAATGGTCCGCAAGGGCGACGTGCTGATGCGGCTCGACGACAGCGACGCGCGCATCGCGCTGGTGCGCGCGGAGGCCGAATGGCAGCGCGTACGCCGCCAGTTCGGCCAGGTACTCGCTACCGGCGACGCGCTTGCCGCGCAGGTGCTGGAGGGGGATGCGGCGGTCCGTCGCGCCCAATCGCAGGTCGATGTGGCCGCAGCCGCCTTCGCCAAGGCCCGAATCGATCTCGACCGGCGCGCAAAGCTGGCGGATTCAGGGGCAATCTCCGCCGAGGAACTGACGGTCGCCCGCAACGCCTTTGCGGCCGCGCAGGGCAATCTCGGCCAGGCGCGCGCGGCGCTGGCGGAGGCCAAGGCGGCGCGCACTGCCGCCGCGGGAAGTCGTGCCGCCAACGCCGCGCTCGTCGAAGGAACGACGGTCGATACCAATCCCGATGTCACCGCTGCGCGCGCCAAACTGGAGCAAGCTCGGCTCGATCTCGCGCGGACGGTGGTTCGCGCGCCGATCGACGGCGTGGTCACCAACCGGCAGGTCCAGGTCGGTCAGCGCGTCGCGGCCGGCACGCCGGTGATGACGGTGGTTCCGGTCGACACGCTCTATGTCGATGCCAACTTCAAGGAGGGCCAGTTGGCGCGCGTCCGCGTCGGACAGCCGGTCCGGCTGCCCACCGATCTCTATGGCGACAAGATCGTCTATCACGGGCGGGTAATGGGTCTTTCCGGCGGCACGGGTTCGGCCTTCGCGCTCATTCCCGCGCAGAACGCGACGGGCAACTGGATCAAGGTGGTGCAGCGTCTACCCGTGCGGGTTGCGCTCGATCGGCGCGAACTCGCCCGGCACCCGCTGCGCGTCGGGCTTTCGACCGAGGCCGAGATCGATGTCTCGGGCCAGGGCTGAGGAGGGCGCGATGCACGACAACTCCGCTTCGCCTTCGACCGCATTCGATGGCGCACGCCTGATCGTCGCCGGAATCGTGCTTGCGCTTTCCAACTTCATGGTGGTGCTCGACACGACGATCGCCAATGTCTCGGTCGCGCATATCGCCGGCGGGCTCGGCATCTCGCCGAGCGAAGGCACCTGGGTGATAACGTCCTATTCGGTGGCGGAGGCAATCTGCGTCCCGCTGACGGGATGGCTGTCGCGCCGGTTCGGGACCGTGCTGGTCTTCGCGGGCGGGATGATCGGCTTCGGCCTCTTCTCCTTCCTGTGTGGGACCGCGCACAGCCTACCCGCGCTCGTCGCCTTCCGCGTCGGCCAAGGGATTTGCGGGGGGCCGCTAATGGCGCTCAGCCAGACTCTGCTGCTCCGCATCTTCCCCAAGGACAAGCACACGATGACGATGGGCATCTGGGCGATGACGACGCTGACCGCGCCGATTTTCGGCCCGATCCTGGGCGGCACGATCAGCGACAATTGGGGTTGGAACTGGATCTTCTTCATCAACATCCCGATCGCGATCGCCTGCTCGCTCACCGCTTTCGCGGTTCTGCGCCGGGTCGAGACGGAAAAGGTGAAGGACCGGATCGACGGCATCGGGCTGGGCCTGCTCGTTGTCTGGGTCGGTGCGCTCCAGATCATGCTCGATCTCGGGCGCGAGCATGACTGGTTCAGCTCGGCCCTGATCGTCCGGCTGGCGATCGTCGCCGCTTTCGGCTTCGTCTGCTTCCTGATTTGGGAGTTGACCGACGACAAGCCCGTAGTCGATCTGCGCGTCTTCCGTCATCGCGGCTTCACCATCTCGGTCACCGCGCTGGTCTTTGCCTATGGCACCTTCTTCGCCAGTCTTGTGGTGATCCCGCAATGGTTGCAGGGCGCGATGGGCTACACCGCGACCTGGGCGGGTTATGCCACCGCGTTCAACGGCGTCGCGGCGGTGCTTATGGCACCGGTCGCGGCCAAACGGATGGGCAAGGTCGATCCGCGCCGGCTGGTGTTCTGCGGTATATTATGGCTCGGGCTCACGTCCTTGTTGCGGGTATGGTGGTGGACTAGCGCCTCCGATTTCTGGACGCTGGCTTTGCCTCAGCTGATCCAGGGCGCGGGCATGCCCTTCTTCTTCATCCCCCTGACTACGATCGCGCTTGGCGCGGTCGACGAGGAGGAAACCGCCTCTGCGGCAGGGGTGATGAACTTCCTGCGCACCATGTCCGGCGCGGTCGGCGTCGCGATCGCGACCACCTTCTGGTACGATGGCGCGCAGGGAAAGCGAGCGGCTCTCGCGGGCGTGCTCAATGGCGCGCAGCCTGCGATCGATCGGCTCGCCGCGCATGGCTTCACCGTCGAACAGGCGCGCAATGTCATCAGCCTGATGGTCGATGGTGAAAGCGTGGCGCTCGCCACCGGTGCCACCTTCGTCTCGGCAGCGCTCCTTTTCGCGCTCGCCGCCTCGATCATCTGGCTGGCGCCGCGCCCCACGCGCGTCGTCGACACCAGCGCCGCGCACTGAAGCAGGAGGAAGATATGGTCACGCCGCCGCTCGGCCTTGCCCTCAGTCGCACTATCCTGATCGATCCGACGCTTGTCGTTCCCAGCCTGCCGGCCGCCTTTCCGGTCATGGCGGATATGCCGCCGGTCTTCGCGACCGCCTTCATGGTGGCCTTCGTCGAGGCAACCTGCATCGAGGCATTGGCTCCATATCTGGAGGCGAGAGAAGCGACGGTGGGCATAAGCGTGGATATGCGCCATTCGGGCGCAACGCCGATCGGTCTGCAGGCAACCGCAGAGGTCGAGCTGGTAGAGGCAGAAGGGCGCAGACTGCGCTTCCGCGTCGGCTGCCGCGACCAGTCCGAGCAGATTGGTGAGGGCTGGCACGAGCGCTTCCTGATCGACCGAGCGCGCTTCAGCGCCCGGCTGGATGCCAAGCGCAGCCGGGAATCATGACTGGCACGAGGGGATGCTCATGATCGTCCGGATGCCGTCCGATCGCGGGGAACTAGACCAACTTCCGCTGACCCGGTTCGTCCGGAGCGGTGGTTTGCTTTTGCCGGCCCGCCAACGCGGTTAAGACTCAGTCGACCTGCGGTTTGGCGCGGTTCTTCTTGACCGCGCCGGTGCGGGCCTTGGCCTCGACGCGTTTCGCCTTGGCCGCCTTGCTGGGCTTGGTCTTGATCCGTCGCTCCGGGCGGATGCGTGCCTGCGCCACCATCTCGGCCAGCCGGCGGCGCGCCTCCTCGCGATTGGCTTCGCGCGTCCGGTGGGTGCGCGCCGTGACGAGGATGCCACCGTCGAGCGTCCAGCGGCTCCCGGCCAGCGTCTTCAACCGCGCGAACGCGTCGGGCGGCAGCCGCAGCGCATAGACATCCAGCCTGAGCTGGACCGCAGTCGCAACCTTGTTGACGTTCTGTCCGCCCGGCCCGGTCGCCGCGAGGAAGCGTTCTTCCAGAGCCTCTTCGGGCAAAAGCGGGGGTGCGGGCGGCGGCATGATATCCTCGTGCGCGAGGCTAGAGCCTGTTCTTCACCGGGGGAAGCGCCGCCCACATCTCCGGTCTCGTTAATTTTTTGGCAGTCATGTTTGGGCCGCTAAAAGTTATCGATTTCCGCCCATGATCCTGAACCAAACTACTGTACTGGCGGAGTTTTCGTGTTCATTTCCCAACCCAGTCCCAGCGCGGAAATTCCCGTCGAGGAACGCCGACGCAGCGTCCGCCACGCCGTTGTCAATCAAGTCGCAAAGATAAGGCTGGGGTCGGGGCGCGAGGAATTGTGCCTGCTCCGCGACATTTCGGCGGAGGGATTGAAGGCGGAAGTCTATATTCCGCTCGAGCGGGGCGCGTCGATCGATATCGAATTGCGCACCGCGCACACGGTTAGCGGGAAAATCGTCTGGGTCGCGGATAAGGATATCGGCGTTGCCTTCGACGCCCCGATCCCTGCAGCGGCGATGCTGGCGCATTGCTCGTTCGAGGTAAATGGCGGCAGTCTGCGTCCGCCCCGGCTCAAGGTGAATCTGCGCGGCTTGCTGCGTATCGGTTCGGCGGCGACGATGGTGAACATCGCCAACATTTCCCAAGCGGGGATGCAGGTCGCCGCACCGCAACCGCTTCGCCCGGGCACCCCCTGTTCGGTTGCCTTGTCCGGCTTGCCGGCGCGGGCCGCGTCCGTCTGCTGGTGGCGGGAAGGCGAGGCCGGCCTGATGCTCACCGAACCGTTCGACTATCCCACCTTTTCACAGTGGCGCGCCGGCATCCGCTAGTCGGGCGGCTGATTCGCCGCCGGATCGTTTCGGGGACGGCCCCGGAATATTGATCGTTAATTTGCCGCCAACGATGTTGAGGCGGGAATGGTTACAGGTTGGTCAGGCATGAATGCCGCCTCAGTCCGGTAACCGGCGGAGTTTGCGTTGTTCTTTTCGAAGCTTAGAGCGAATGTGGAGGAGCCGGTGCAGGAGCGCCGGCGCAATGTCCGCCACACCGCGGTGATGCAGATCGCCAAGATTCGGCTCGGCGCGGGCCGCGAGGAAATGTGCCTGGTGCGCGACCTCTCGACCGAGGGGCTCAAGGCGGAAATCTACGTCCCCGTGGAAACAGGCATGCGTGTCGAGATCGAGGTGCGCACCGGCCATAAGCTCGGCGGGTGTGTCGCCTGGGCTGAACCCGACATGATCGGGGTATCGTTCGACGAGCCGATGCCGATGGCCGCGATGCTCGCGCATTGCTCGTTCGACGAGCGCGTGGGCGCGCTACGCCCGCCGCGGCTCAATGTCGACATGAACGGCGTGTTGAAGCTCGGGAGTGATGAGCGGGCGGTCCGCATCGGCAATATTTCCCAGGCGGGCGTACAAATCGGTGCGTGCGATCCGCTTCACGCAGGCGCGCCCTGCGCGATCGCGCTGCCCGGCCTACCACCGCGTGCCGCCACCGTGCGCTGGTGGCGCGACGATCAGGCCGGGCTCCTGTTATCCGAGCCGTTCGATTATACTGAATTTGCGGAATGGCGCTCCATCGTGGCGGCCTAGCGGCCTGTGCAGCTGGGTGGGAGCGCTAACAGGCAGGCTATCCGCGGATAAGGGCGGCCGCCCCCTTTCCCCACCGGGTTCCCCTTGCTAGGGGCACCCCCACACACCGCACCGCAGCATAAGGATTCCGCCATGACCGCCGTTGGCCAGGATACGCTCGGCACCCGTTCGACCCTCGAGGTCGGTGGGCGTCAGGTTTCCTATTATTCGCTAGCCAAGGCGGCCGAGACGATTGGCGACATCTCGCGCCTGCCCTTCAGCATGAAGGTGCTGCTGGAGAATCTTCTCCGCTTCGAGGACGGCAGCACGGTTACCACCGACGATCTGAAGGCGATGGTCCAGTGGCTGACCGATCGCACGTCCGAACGCGAGATCCAGTATCGCCCGGCGCGCGTGCTGATGCAGGATTTCACCGGTGTGCCCTGCGTGGTCGATCTGGCGGCGATGCGCGACGCGATGGGCGCGCTTGGCGGCGACGCGCAGAAGATCAATCCTTTGGTGCCGGTGCATCTCGTCATCGATCACTCGGTCATGGTCGACGAATTCGGTACGCCCAAGGCGTTCGAGGACAATGTCGAGATCGAATATGCCCGCAATATGGAGCGCTATGAGTTCCTGCGCTGGGGATCCAAGGCGCTCGACAATTTCAAGGTGGTGCCGCCTGGCACGGGCATCTGCCACCAGGTGAATCTGGAGAATCTCGCGCAGACCGTTTGGGTGTCGCAGGGGCCGGACGGTGGCGAGGTCGCTTATCCCGATACCTGCGTCGGCACCGACAGCCACACCACGATGGTCAACGGCCTCGGCGTGCTCGGCTGGGGCGTCGGCGGAATCGAGGCCGAAGCCGCGATGCTCGGCCAGCCGGTGTCGATGCTGATCCCCGAGGTTGTGGGCTTCAAGCTGACCGGAACGCTGGCTGAGGGCATCACCGCGACCGATCTGGTGCTGACCGTCACGCAGATGCTGCGCCAGAAGGGCGTCGTCGGCCGCTTCGTCGAATTCTATGGCCCCGGCCTCGATGCGTTGAGCCTCGCCGACCGTGCGACGATTGCCAACATGGCGCCCGAATATGGCGCGACTTGCGGCTTCTTCCCGGTCGATACCGCGACGATCAATTATCTTCGCCTCACCGGCCGCGACGACGCGCAGATCGAACTGGTCGAGGCCTATGCCAAGGCGCAGGGAATGTGGCGCGATGCCGCCGCGCCCGATCCCGTCTTCACCGACACGCTCGCGCTCGACATGTCGACCGTCCAGCCGAGTCTCGCCGGCCCCAAGCGTCCGCAGGACAAGGTGCTGCTGTCCAACGTCGATGACAATTTCAACAATGAGTTGGTCACCGGCTACAAGAAGACGGGCGACAGCGATCAGCGTGTCGCGGTCGAGGGCGGCGACTTCGACGTCGGCCATGGCGACGTTGTGATCGCCGCGATCACCAGCTGCACCAACACGTCCAACCCGTCCGTGCTGGTTGCGGCCGGCCTGGTGGCGCGCAAGGCGCGCGCCTTCGGCCTCAAGCCCAAGCCCTGGGTCAAGACCAGCCTCGCGCCGGGCAGCCAGGTCGTCACCGATTATCTCAACAAGGCGAAGCTCAGCGAAGATCTCGACGCGCTCGGTTTCAATCTGGTCGGCTATGGCTGCACTACCTGTATCGGCAATTCGGGGCCGCTGCCCGCGCCGATCAGCAAGGCGATTAACGAGCATGATCTGGTCGCGGCCAGTGTGCTTTCGGGCAACCGCAATTTCGAAGGCCGTGTCTCGCCCGACGTGCGCGCCAACTTCCTCGCCTCGCCGCCTTTGGTGGTCGCCTATGCGCTCAAGGGCACCGTCCGCGACGACATCACCACGACCCCGATCGGCACGACCGAGGATGGCCAACCCGTGATGCTCAAGGATATCTGGCCGACCAATCAGGAGGTGAGCGATCTCATCAGCTCCGTGATCGACAGCGACATGTATCGCACGCGCTACGCCAACGTGTTCGAAGGCGACCCCAAGTGGCGCGGCATCCAGGTCGAAGGTTCGGACACCTACGGCTGGTCGGCGGGATCGACCTATGTGCAGAACCCGCCTTATTTCGAGGGCATGACGATGACCCCGGCCCCGGTCGAGGACATCATCGCCGCGCGGCCGCTGGCTATCCTCGGCGATTCGATCACCACCGATCACATCTCCCCGGCGGGGTCGATCAAGGTCGACAGCCCGGCCGGCCGGTATCTCAACGAGCATCAGGTTTCGAAGGCCGACTTCAACAGCTATGGCGCGCGCCGCGGCAACCATGAAGTGATGATGCGCGGGACCTTCGCCAACATCCGCATCAGGAACGAGATGGTACCGGGCGTCGAAGGCGGCATGACGAAATATGTGCCGACTGGCGAGACGCTGGCGATCTACGACGCCGCGCAGAAATATAAGGCCGACGGGACGAGCCTCGTGATCGTGGCGGGCAAGGAATATGGCACCGGCTCGTCGCGCGACTGGGCTGCCAAGGGCACCAACCTGTTGGGCGTGCGCGCGGTGATCGCCGAGAGCTTCGAGCGTATCCACCGTTCCAATCTGGTCGGCATGGGCGTGTTGCCGCTGCAATTCCCCGAAGGCGTCGATCGCAAGGCGCTCGGCTTGGACGGCAGCGAGCAGTTCACGATCGAGAATGTGTCCGGCCTGCGTCCGCGCCAGATGGTAACGGTCAAGGTCAAGCGCGCCGATGGCCAGGAAGCCAGCTTCGAAGCGCGCTGCCGCATCGATACGGTCAACGAGCTCGATTATTTCCTCAACGGCGGCATCCTGCCCTACGTGCTGCGCAAGCTCGCCGCCTGACGGCGCGGCCAATGCGGTGATGAAAAGGGGCCCGGTTCAGATCGAACCGGGCCCCTTTTTGCTGGCCACAAAATAAAAGCCCGGGCGTCGCGCGTCGCGCCACCCGGGCTCTCCCCCATTGAAGCTAAAAATATCAGGCGAACACGATCCTGGCCCAGCTGCCAGCAACGGTCGCGTCGATCAGGAAATTGGTGGCGGAAGCGGCCGAAGGAGCGGCTCCGCTGCATAGCGGCCCACCAACTGCGGCGACGGCCAAACGGCATACGCGATTACGCATATCTCAGAGTCCCCACTCTCGCCTTGCGGCAATTGGTGCCGCGTCCCGGTCAACTATTTTGTTTTTGGTCTGTTGACCGTCTGGGGACCCGAGTCGCGAAGGACTGTAGGGGGCCAAACGCCTCTGCCTTAGGATTGTGGATAACTTGGTGTTGTCCGATTTGCAATAACGATAGATAGTTAACGCGGCCATTTGCAGATAGTTTACATTTCCCCGGACGGAGTCAGTGCGGCCCTTAACCAGTCTACGCGAACAAAGGACTCGCCCTCGGGCGCCGAGGCAGCGGCTGCGAGACGTTCGACCTGCACTCGTAGCACGGCAAGGCCAAGATCGGGATAATAGACGTTCGCCGTGTCACCCGGATCTTCCTGCGTCTGCATAACGGCCAGACGACGATTGACCTTGTTTCGCCAGTTCATCCGTGCCGTATTCTCTTGTCCGACATAACAGCCTTTGGAAAAGCTTACGCCATTCAGCTCGGCAGCGTTGGCCTCGAGCCATAGGGTTTTGTCCGAGCCCAGCTCGGAGACACCTTCGGTCACACCAAGGCGGAGCCGGTGCGCGTGCCAGCCCGATGTCGCGCCATCGGCGGGGGCGATCCAACGACGGCCAAGCGCGGCCAGGCGCGGATCGGGAGTGCCTCGATCTCCATCGAGCGACCAGTGGACCGCCAGGCGATCGTCGCGCGCGATCACGATGGCGCGGCGAAGGCGGTAGAGAGTCAGCCTGCGGATCAAAGCCTCGGCCTGGCTTTCCTCGCAATCGATGAGCAGGTCGTCGCCATCGTCCCACACCAGAAAATCGAACAGCGCCTTACCCTGTGCCGAGAGCAGCCCCGCCCACACCGGCAAGGGGCCGGTCACGTCGTTGGTGACGAGGCCTTGGAGGAAGCCGCGCACATCCTCGCCCGAAAGGCGGACGATCGCGCGGTCGCTGAGGGTGGTCGCGGTCATATTCGCGAGGTAGGGGGTGCAACCGCCTCTGCCAATGGAGTCGCCTGTGGCCAGCTATGACCTTCTCCTCACGAACGGCAACATCTGGACGCCGGGCGGCCCCGTCCAGGCCTCGGTCGGCGTGCGGGGCGGCAGGATCGCGCATATCGGCGAATCCGCCGATGCGGGCGAGACGATCGACTGCACCGGCCTCACCGTGCTGCCGGGCGTGGTCGACAGCCAGGTCCATTTCCGCGAGCCCGGACTGGAAGCGAAAGAGGATCTGGAAAGCGGTAGCCGCGCCGCCGTGCTGGGCGGCGTGGTGGCGGTGTTCGAAATGCCGAACACCAAGCCCAATACCGACAGCGAGACCGCCATCCACGACAAGCTCGCGCGCGCCGAAGGCCGCATGTGGTGCGACCATGCTTTCTATGTCGGCGCGACCAGCGCCAATGCCGAATTGCTGGGCCAGCTCGAACGGCTGCCCGGCACGGCCGGGGTCAAGATATTCATGGGTGCCTCGACGGGTGACCTGCTCGTGTCGGAAGATGCGGAACTGGCCCGCGTGCTCGCGCACGGCCGCCGCCGCGTCGCGATCCATGCCGAGGACGAGCCGCGTATGCAGGCACGGCTGGGAGAGCGCGTGGCGGGCGATCCGTCCTCGCATCCGGTGTGGCGTGACGACGAAAGCGCGATGCTGGCCACGCAGCGGATATTGCGTCTCGCGCGCGCGGCGCGGCGGCCGATCCATATCCTTCACGTGACCACGCCCGCTGAGCTCGAATACATCAGCCAGAACAAGGATATCGCGACCTGTGAGGTCACGCCGCAGCATCTTACGCTCGCGGGCGAGGAGGCCTATTCACGGCTGGGCACTTATGCGCAGATGAACCCGCCAATCCGCTCGGGCGCGCATCGTGACGGGCTGTGGCACTGGCTCAATCAGGGTGCGCCCGACGTGCTGGGTTCGGACCACGCGCCGCACACGAAGGAAGAGAAAGCCAAACCCTATCCGGACAGCCCTAGCGGCATGCCGGGTGTGCAGACCCTGCTGCCGCTGATGCTCAACCATGTCGCACACGGTCGGCTGTCGCTGCAGCGGTTGGTCGAGCTGACCTCGGCCGGTCCGCAACGCGTGTTCGGCATGACCGGCAAGGGACGGATCGCTGCCGGCTATGACGCTGATTTCACATTGGTCGATCTGAAGGCCAAATGGACGATCGAGGACGATTGGCTGGCGTCGCGCTGCGGCTGGTCGCCCTTTACGGGTATGGAAATCACCGGCCGGCCAGTGGCAACGATCATTCGCGGCCAGGTCGTGATGCGCGACGGCGCGCTCGCCGCCAAGGCAATAGGCCGACCGATCCGGTTCGATTCGGCGCGCTGGGAATAATGGCGATGCCACCGGGATGACGGATGTAGGCAACCCCGCTAAAGGGCGCGCATGACCGATACAACTCCAACCCCGCCCGACCGCCTTTCGGTCGATCCACGCAGCCCTTTTTACGATGAGGATGCGCTCGCGCGCGGCATCGGCATCATCTTCAACGGCACCGAGCGCTTCAACGTCGAGGAATATTGCGTAAGCGAGGGTTGGGTGCGCCTCGCCATGGCCAAAACGCGCGACCGCAAGGGCAATCCGCTGACGATGAAGATGAACGGCTCGGTCGAGCCTTTCTTCCGCGACAGCGCGCCCGAATCGGAACAGGCCTGAACCCGGCCCGTTAGGGCAAATCCGGATCGAACGACTGGGACGGCCCTTCTCCTTGGCCCGCTTATTTGGGAGAAGGGCTGCATGACAAGGCCCGCCCGACGCGGCGGCGCCGCGCAAACACGTTCGTAAAGGTCCAGCAACTTGGCCAAGACTCCCAATCCCACCGAAGCCGACCTCACGGCCGGCGAACCCCGCCGTCGCCCGCGCCACCAGGCGCTCGAGATCGGCAATCATCGGCTCAGCCCGTCGACCCTGATGATGGGCCACGGCTTCGATCCCGCTTTGTCCGAAGGCTCGCTCAAGCCGCCGGTCTTCCTCACCTCCACCTATGTTTTCGAAAGTGCCGCGGCAGGTAAACGTTTCTTCGAAGGCGTCACCGGCAAGCGTCCGGGCGGTGCGGAGGGACTGGTCTATTCGCGTTTCAACGGGCCTAATCAGGAAATATTGGAGGACCGGCTCGGCATCTGGGAGGGGGCGGAGGATGCGCTGACCTTCTCCTCGGGGATGGCCGCGATCGCGACCGTATTACTCGCGCTGGTACGGCCCGGCGATACGATCGTCCATTCGGCGCCGCTCTATGCCGCGACCGAGACGCTGATCGGCAAGATTCTCGGCCGCTTCGGTGTGCATTGGCTCGATTTCCCGGCGGGCGCGACCCGCGCCGAGATCGATGCGGTATTGACCAAGGCGTCCGCCGCCGGCCGCGTGCCGCTCATTTATCTGGAGAGTCCTGCCAATCCGACCAATGCCCTGGTTGATATCGAGGCGGTCAGCGCATCGCGTGACGCGCTCTTCAAGGGCGAGAAGCCCCTGATCGTGATCGACAATACGTTCCTCGGCCCGCTCTGGCAGCAGCCATTGAAGCACGGCGCGGATCTCGTGCTCTACAGCCTCACCAAATATGCCGGCGGCCATAGCGATCTGGTCGCGGGCGGCGCGGTCGGTTCGAAAGCGGCGATCAACCCGATCCGGCTGATGCGCAACACGATCGGGACCATCCTCGATCCGCACCCGGCGTGGATGCTGCTGCGCAGCCTTGAGACGCTCGAATTGCGGATGAGCCGCGCGGGAGAAAATGCGGCGAAGGTCTGTGCCTGGCTGCGCGACCATCCCAAGGTCGAGCATGTCGGCTATCTCGGCTTCCTCGAGGAAGGATCGCGCCAGGCGGACATCTACAACCGCCATTGCACGGGGGCCGGTTCGACCTTCTCGCTCTATCTGAAGGGCGGCGAGCCCGAAGCATTCCGGTTCCTCGACGCACTCAAGATCGCGAAGCTCGCGGTCAGCCTCGGCGGGACCGAGACGCTTGCCAGCCATCCGGCCGCGATGACGCATTTGTCAGTGCCCGATGCGCGCAAACAGGCTTTGGGGATCGGCGACAATCTCGTCCGCATCTCGATCGGGGTCGAGAATGCGGATGACCTTATTGCCGATTTCGAGCAGGCCTTGGCTGAGGTTTGAGGAAAAGAGCCGCACCGGCCGGCCACCCGGTTCTCCAGGCAGCCTATTTTATGGGAGACCGGACCGGCGTGCGGGCCGGTGCGGCGCCGGACGGTATAAAGTCCGCAGCCTCAGCCCGATGATGTCGATTGGTCCGTCTTGCCAGGAGCGTACGATATAGCGATCCCGGTGCAGTTCTTCGAGGAACATGTCGCCGGGATCATATGTCTTCGCGCCGAGTCGCAGGAGCCAGATGGTTGGCACGCTTTTGGTCTCGGGCGCCTGCGCAATGGTGCGGAGTTGCTCGCGGGGGAGCGAGACCACGCCGCGGCTGCCGGTGGGATACCAGCCGCCCGCGACGTCGAGGCTCGGCACTGCGGTCGGGATTGGGCGGATCGGGTAAGCCAGCTTTTTGTCGCGCAATGCAAAGAAAAGCGGCAGCGCGCCCTCATTGGGATATGCGAAGATCTGGTCGCCAGACTGAAAGCGGGGAGCGAGCCAGGCGATGGTGCGGTACCAATCCTGCATCGGCCCGGCCATCCGCGCCTGTGCGTCGGCAGCAAGCATCGATGCGCCAAGGATCAGGGCCGCGCCCAGCCCGAGCAGTTTCCTGGTGTCGGTCCATGCCGCAGCCCCGATCGCGAGAAGCAGCATCGCCGGCGCCGCAACGGGGGTCATGATGCGCGTGATGAATACGGGAGAGACGGCGAGGGAAATTGCCGTCGCCAGTATCACCGGCAGCAAGGCCAGGATCAGGAGCACTCCCGCCAACCGCCGGCCATTGTCCGCGCGGATCAGGTAGAGGATCGCGAGACCAAGCAGCACAAAGAGGAAGATGCCGGGCCAGCTGGGTGCGGAATAAAGCGAGGTCAGATGGTCGAAATAGCCTTGGTTGATCTGGAAGCGCAGCCAGGTGTGCGACACCCAGGTCGGCGCCTGATCGCGCAGGATGGCGAGGCCTGGCAAATAGAGCAGCCCGACCGCGATATGTGCCGCGGCCAGCCAGCCGAGGTCGGCGCGGCGCTGACCTCGGCCAAGCAAAGCCACACCGAGCGCCAGCGTTAGCGAAAGCGCGTAGAGCGGCCCCAGATTGTGGAGCCACAACATGGTTTCGAGCAGCAGAAAATAACCAGCAAAGGCGCGCCCGACCAACGGCCGTCCAGCAGCGCGCAGCCGCGCGAGGCGCAGCAACAACGTCAGCGCGCCGGCATAGACCAGGATCATCAGCGGATAAGGCCGTACCTGCCGCGTCATTTCGACCAGCGCATTGGAGACGCAGGCGAGGCCGAAAGCGGCAAGATAGAGACGGTCGCGGCGCTCGGCATCCCAGCCGAGCCACGCCGACACCTCGCGTGCGGTCAGCAAAAGCACCAACGGCGTCGCCAGTCCCGCGATCAGGCCCGGCATGCGCATCGCCAGCAGGCCGTCGCCAAATGCCTGAGCCCAGACATGCATCAGCGAATAATAAAAAGGCGGATGGGTTTCGAACCGGGGGACGACATGAAGCAGGAAACTCCAGTCATGGTCGGCGGCGTAGGCGCTATACGCCTCGTCCAGCCAGAAGGGCTCGGAACCGATATGCCACGCCCGTACCGCGAGCCCGATCAACCCGAGCAACGCGAAGACTGGCCAGAAGGATCGCGATTTTCCCATCGCTTAATGCCTTTAAGCTGCTCGCAGGCACTTGTCGCGCCCGCTGGCGACGCCATAAGGGACCCCGATGTTCCGCTCTGGACCCCCGGTCGAAACGCCTGCGGGCTGGTGGAACAGCCGCTGGTTCCTGATCCTGCTGGTGCTGCTGACGGCCGTACCGCTGCTTTACCCGACCATTCCCCCGCTCACCGACCTGCCCGAACATATGGGCCGCTACCGAATCCAGCTTTCCGGCCCGAACGACCCTTTGCTGAAGGATTATTTCAGCTTCCACTGGTCGTTCATCGCCAATCTTGGCGTCGATCTGCTGATCGTGCCGATGGCCAAGATTTTCGGGCTCGAATTCGGCGTGAAAATGATCGTGATCGGCATCGTGATGCTGACCGCGAGCGGCATCCTGTGGACCGCGCATGAGGCACATGGCCGCGTGCCGCCGCCCGTATTGTTCGCACTGCCGCTCGCCTATAATTTTCCGCTGATCTGGGGCTTTCTCAACTTCCTGCTGTCGATGGCACTGGCGCTCAACGCTTATGCCTTGTGGCTCAGGCTTGGTCGGCAGGGGCGGTGGACCTTGCGCCATGCCGTGTTCGTGCCGATCGGTCTGATCCTGACCACCGCGCACATTTTCGGCTGGGCAGTATTGTGTCTGCTCGCATTCGGAGCGGAGACGGTGCGCGCGCGTGATGCGGGCCGCAAATTCGTGCCGAGCCTGTGGCAGGGTGCAATCTCCTGCCTGTCGCTGGCACCGCCCTTGCTGCTGCTGATCGTGTGGCGCAGCGGGGATGCGAGCGGCCAGAATATCGACTGGTTCGCCTGGCGCGCCAAGTACGTCTACATGGTCTCGATCCTGCGCAACACCGGGATGGCGTTCGATCTCGCCTGCGTCTACCTTTTGTGGGGGCTGGTCGCGTTCGGGCTGGCGGGCATTTGGGTGCGGATGAGCCGTACGCTCGGCATCGCGTCCTTGATGCTGATGCTCGCCTATATCCTGCTGCCGCGCATCCTGTTCGGGTCTGCTTATGCCGACATGCGATTGGCGCCCTATGTCATGATCATAGCGGTAAGCGCGCTGGTATTGGTCACGCCATCGCGCCGGCAGGCGGCGATCGTGGCGGGGGCAGCCACGGCCCTGTTCGTGCTGCGCATCGGCATTCTGACCGACGATTTCGCGCGCCACGACCGCGACAATGCGCATCAGCTGACGGCGCTGAACCTGGTCAAGCCGGGCAGCCGCGTGTTCGTCGAGGTGCATCTCCCGTGCCTGAGCCTGTGGGAGACGTCGCGCATGGATCATCTCGGCGCGATGGCGATCGTGCGGCGCGGGGCTTTTGCCAATGGCCAGTGGACGGACGCGGGCGCGCAACTGGTGCGGATCAAATATGCACCGGCCAAGGGCTATGCCGAGGACCCGACCGAGATATTGCGCCCGCGCGCGTGCAATGATCGCCGCGCCAAACATTATCCCGACGGGATCAACAACCTGCCGCACGACGCGTTCGATTATGTCTGGCTGATCGACATGCCCAAGGCAAAGTGGAACAGCTTCCCCGGCCTAACCCCGATCTGGAACGGGGGCGAAAGCGGCATCCTCTATCGAGTCGGGCCGCGCCCCGCCTGGTCGGTCCCGATGCCGGAACCGACTGGCTCGGCCACCAATGCGATCGAAACGCCCGCCGGGAACAAGCCGCGCACGGCGCAGTGACGTTCGGAGCCGAATAGCCAGGTCAGAATCGTGTTGACCGGCCGGGGCGGAATGCGGTCCTCGTCCCCACCCTCGCGCCCGAGCACGCGGTTGAACCAACGAATGCCGACGATCGCGGGCAGCAGCAATGTGTTGAAAGCGGTTCGCCGGATCGTGCGGAAGCCCGCTGCCTGCACCACCGTCTCAAGCGTCGCTCTAGTATAGCGTCGCTGATGATGATGGGCGACGTCGTGGCCGCTCCATAGGGACGGCATGGCGGGTACCGCGACCATGAGCCGGCCGCCGGGCGCGAGCTTCGGCCTCAGCGCTGCGAGCGCGCCTTTGTCGTCCGGAATATGTTCCAGAACGTCGAGCAACACGATCAGGTCATAACGGCCGTCGTCCAACGGCACGTCGGGCAGATAACCGCCTTTCACCGCCACGCCGGTACGCTGCGCCGCGAAGGCGCGCGCATGGTCGTCCGGCTCGATCGCATCGACCGTGCCGAATTGCTGAAGCATGGCTATGTTCGAGCCGGTACCGCAGCCCACTTCGAGGATCCGGAGCGGTCCCTGGTGGGGGCGCCAGTGTTCGAGCAAGGTCGTGAGAATCTTGCGGCGGCCGACGAACCACCAATGATCGCGGTCGATCTCCGCCATCCGGTCATAGACGTGGCGTTCCATCAGGCTTCGTCGTCGCCCATGTCGCCGATTGTTTCCCGCACGATGTAGATCGGGCGGCGCTTGGTCTCGACCAGGATGCGCCCGACATATTCGCCCAGGATCCCGAGCGAGAGCAATTGCACGCCGCCAAGGAACAGGACGGCGACCATCATCGAGGCATAACCCGCGACGTCGATGCCATAGAGCACGACCCGACCGATCAGGAACACCGCATAGAGCAATGCGATCGCCGCGATCACGAAGCCGATATAGGACCAGACCCGCAGCGGGGCGGTCGAGGCCGAGGTCAGGCCGTCGATCGCGAGCTTCCACAGCTTGATATAGTTGAACTTGGTGCGGCCGACCGAGCGCTCGGCCCGATCATAATAGACCGCCGCCTGCCTGAAGCCGCCCCACGAGAAGAGCCCCTTCATGAAGCGGTTGCGCTCCGGCATCGCGCGGATCACCTCGACCACCTTGCGGTCGAGCAGGCGAAAGTCGCCGGCATGTTCCGGAATCTTGTCCTCCGACAGCCAGTTGTGCGCGCGATAATAAAGATCCGCGGTCAGCCTTTTGGGCAGGCTGTCGGTCATCCGATTGCGCCGCACGCCGAACACGACCTCATTGCCCAGCCGCCACTCGTCGAGCATGGCGCCGATCACCTCGGGCGGGTCCTGCAGATCGACGTCGATCGGGATGACCGTCTCGCCCCGGACATGGTCGAGGCCCGCCGACAAGGCGGCTTCCTTGCCGAAATTGCGCGAAAGCGAGATGCCGACGATGCGCGGATCGCGGCGGTTGGCCGCCATGATCGCAGCCAGCGTCGCGTCCGAACTGCCGTCGTCGACGAACAATATTTCCCACAATATCGCATCGCCCGCCGGATCGCGCAACGCGTCGAGCACCGCGCTCACGCGCGTGACGAAGGGCTGAATCGCCTCCTCCTCGTCCTTGACCGGCACGATCACCGAGACGAGCGGGCGCCTGGCGATTGCCGCGACCGGTTTGTTGCGCGCATCGGACGTGGACGAGACGACTTTCACCGGAACACCCACCAGCGGTTGAGGGCGAAGATCATAGCAGGGGTGACGCACCAGATTGGCACATAAAGCGTCCAATGCGGCAATCTGAGAGCGTCGGTCAGCAACCAGGCCCAGAATGCATTGAGCGCCAGGCTGGGGATCGATGCAAGCACGAAGCGTATCTGGCTCGACCGGTCGCGAGCGCCATGGTTGCGGAACGTCACCCTGCTGTGGAGGAAATAGCCGAGGCAAAGCGCAGCGATATAGCCCCCAAAGTTGCAGAGCTGCAGTGGCGCGTGCGTCCAGCTGTCCAGCGACACCAGCACCAGCGAATAGAGGCTGGTGACAATGCAGCCGTTCACGCCGTAGCGCACGATCTGCCAGAACATTTCGCGTCGGGCCGCGATCGCGGTCAAACCAAACTCCCCTGTTTCCACCACAGCGCGGGAAACACGCGAAACGCTTTCCCGGGCGATGATCCGGCTCTAGAGCGCCGCCAGCGGAGAGGGAAGAGCGGTGAACGAACAGACTGGACAACCGACCTATTGGCGCCGCTGGTTCTTCGCCTGCTGGGCGGCGTTCGCCGTCTACATGCTCTATTACAAATGGAACGGGATCCACTGGTTCTCGCTCAGCGATACCGACGACAATATGCGCTTCGCACAGGTGCAGGCCTTGCTCGACGGGCAGGGCTGGTACGATCTGCGCCAGCACCGGATCAATCCGCCGGGCGGCATCTCGATCCATTGGTCGCGCCTGGTCGATCTGCCGATCGCGGCTTTGATGCTGATCCTCAGGCCCTTCCTGGGCGGGCAGGAAGCCGCGCGCTGGGCGTGCGCGATCGCGCCGATGCTGGCGATCGGGCCGGCGCTATACGGCTTGATGCTGACCGTTCGGCGGCTGGTCGATCGCTGGTCTTTCTTCCTGGCGGCTGCAATCCTCGCCTGCGCCAACACAACTTTGCTGATGTGGATGCCGCTCCGGGTCGATCACCATGGCTGGCAGCTGGCCAGTTTGATCGTGGCGGTGTCGGGCATGGCCGATGGCAAGCGCTTTCGTGGCGGCCTGACCGCCGGTTTCGCCACGGCTTTCTCCCTCACGATCGGGCTCGAGCTCCTGCCCTATCTCGCGGTCGTCGGCGCGCTCATCCTGCTCTGGTGGGTGATCGAGGGCACTCAGGCGCGGCGTCTGCAGGGTTATGGCATCAGCCTCGCCGCGGGCACCGCCTTTGGCTATCTCGTGTTCGGCTCGTTCGACAATGCGCAGATGCTGTGCGACGCGCTGACGCCGGTCTATCTGTCGACCCTGGTCGCGTCGGGTGCGATCCTGTTCGCGCTCGGCGCGGTGCCGTTCGGTGCGCGCTGGCAGCGCATCGCCGCCGCCATTCTCGGCTGCGCCGCCATCTGTGCTTTCTACGCCGGCGCCTTCCCGCAATGCCTGGGCCGGCCCGAACACCTTTCGCCCGAGGCCGACAAGCTGTGGTTCAGCCACATCAAGGAGGCACGGCCGCTCTATACGCATGGCTGGCGTGTCGCTTTCCCGACGCTCTCGCTGTCGGTGATCGGGGTGATTGGCGCGGCTTGGTCCTTCTGGCGCGCGCGCGGGACCGAAAAAGCAATTCCCTGGGCCCTGGTCTTCCTGCTTTCACTCTTCTCGGCGCTATTGCTCTTCTGGCAGACGCGCGCGGGGCCGGGCTCGCAACTGATGGGCGTGATCGGCGCGACCGCGATGGGCTGGCCGCTGATGACCTGGACGTTCGAGCACCGGAACGTGCTAATGCGCGTCTTCGGAACGGTCGGGGTGTTTCTGCTCGTCTCGGGCTCCTTCTCGGCCTTGATTGTCCAGAAGGTGCCCGAGCATAAGACCGCCTATCGCGTGAAGGTCGATCTGGCGAGCCGGCGCTGCCCGACCTTGCCAGCTTTGCATCCGATCGCCGAATTGCCGCCGGCGACGATCCTGACTTTCATCGATCTGGGGCCGCGGCTGATCGCGGTGACGCATCATGATGCGGTGGCGGGGCCTTACCACCGCGCGGGCGATGCGATCCTCGATGTGCAGCACAGCTTCCGCAATCGCGATCCGGAATTCGCGCATGACGTGATGCGCCGTCACGGTGCAAGCCTGCTTCTGATCTGTCCGGGCTTCCCCGAATCTACCGTCTATCTGAGCGAGGCGCCGAAAGGCTTTTATGCGCAGATCCTGCACAATCAGGTGCCAGGCTGGCTGCAGCCGGTGAAGCTGCCCGACAATTCACCCTACCGCCTGTGGCGGAGGATCAACTGATGATCGATCCCAAGCGCTTCGCAGAAAATTGGCTGGCGGCATGGAATGCGCACGATCTGGATGCCGTGCTGACGCTGTTTCACGACGATATCGTCTTCACATCACCGCTCGCGATGAAGATCGTTCCGGAGAGCGAAGGCGTGCTTCGCGGCAAAGAGGCGCTCAAAGTCTATTGGAGCGCGGCACTTGCCCAGCTTCCTGATCTGCGTTTCGAGCTGACCGGCCTGTTCGCGGGGGTGGACTCGCTACTGATCGGCTTCCGGGTGAATGGCGGACCTGAACGGTTCGAGATTTTGCGGTTCCGGGGTGACCGCGTGAGCGAGGGCCACGGCACCTACCGGGTCGATTCCTAACGCCGTTCGGGCGGAATATCCCGCAGCGTGCGCGACAGGGCCTCCAGGTCGGCAATTTCGTAGTTCAGCGATCGTCGCTGCGTGGATGGCGGGCGCTTGGCGACTGACAGTCCGGGGCGCCATTCGGTCGCCGGGCGGATTGGCCGGGGCGCGAAGCCGCCGCCGCAATTGGGGCAGACGTTGAACAGCCTCGCATCGACGCAGTCGGCGCAGAAGGTACACTCATAGGTGCAGATGCGCGCGTCGGCCGCGTCCGGCGGCAGATCCTTGTCGCAATATTCGCAATTTGGCCGAAGCTCGAGTGCCACAATTGCCTCCCAAAGCCAGCGTGTAAAACGTGCCGATGCGGTCGGCAATGCCATGGCCGAAGCCTTAGGCGACGCCACCCGTGCCGGTTTTTTCGGCACCGCGGGCAAGGGATTGAAACGTCGCCGATAAACACGAACATTCAAAATATCTTATTGCGATGCAATATGAAAATTGGGGCTTGCTGCGGGCGAAACGCAAGATAATTGTTGCGTTGCGAAAGCGAATCGGTCAGCATCGCTGCAACGCACAACGCTTGTGCGCCATATCGGCCGCGGCTCAATGATGAGCCTCACCGGCCAACGGAATCAGCAAAGCCGCTGTTGGACCCAAAAGGGTTCAAGGGCGGCTTTTTTCGTGTTTGCGCTTCATCGGGGGATAGAATGACCGACACAGGCAAGACCATTATCGATCAGCTCGGCGCCCCATTGGGACGTCGCCGCTTCCTGTCGCTCGCGGGCGCGGGCGCTACTGCACTCGCGGTCGGCGGCGGGCTGGCGGAAAGTGCGCTTGCCGCGCCGTTCAAGCCCGAAGTGACGGGCGCCAAGCTCGGTTTCATCGCGCTGACCGACGCCACGCCGTTGATCATCGCCAAGGAACTGGGCCTCTTCGCCAAATATGGCATGCCCGACGTGGTCGTCGCCAAGCAGGCGAGCTGGGCCGCGACGCGCGACAATCTCGTGCTGGGCTCGGGCGGCGGGGGCATCGACGGCGCGCATATATTGTCGCCTTTGCCTTATCTGCTGACGCTTGGCGCGGCGGGCAAGGCGACACCGATGAACATCCTCGCGCGGCTCAACGTCAACGGCCAGGCGATCTCGGTCGAGAAGCAATATCTCGGCTCGCGCGTCGACATCAATTCCGCGCGGATGAAGCCGCTGATCGCCCAGCGCAAGGCGCAGGGCCGCAAGATCACGATGGCGATGACCTTCCCCGGCGGCACGCACGATCTGTGGATCCGCTACTGGCTCGCGGCGCAGGGCATCAATCCCGAGACGGACGTCGACCTGATCACGATCCCGCCACCCCAGATGGTCGCCAATATGAAGGCCGGCACGATGGAGGCCTTCTGCGTCGGCGAACCCTGGAACGACCAATTGGTCGCGCAGGGGCTGGGCTATACTGCCGTCTCCACCGGCCAGCTGTGGATGGATCACCCCGAAAAGGCTTTCGCGATGCGCGCGGACTGGGTCGCCGCGCATCCGATGGCGGCGATCGCGCTGACCGCTGCCGTGATCGATGCGCAGCGTTGGGCCGACGATCCCGCCAACAATGCCAAGCTCGCCCAGATCATCGGCGGTCGTGACTGGCTGAAAGTGCCCGTCACCGACATCCAGGATCGGCTGCTGGGCAATTTCACGATGGGCGATGGCCGCGTCATCAAGAACGCACCGTTCAAGATGAAATTCTGGGCCTCGCACGCCTCCTTCCCGTACAAGAGCCACGATCTTTGGTTCCTGACCGAGGACCAGCGCTGGGGCAAATTGCCGGCGAACCTCGACAAGAAGGCGGTGATCGCCAAGGTCAACCGGTCCGACATCTGGCGGCGCGCGGCAATGCTGGCCAAGGTCCCGGCCGGGCAGATCCCGGCCAGCGACAGTCGCGGCGTCGAGCATTTCTTCGACGGCAAGGTCTTCGATCCTGCCAATCCCGCTGCTTATCTCGCCAGCCTCAAGATCAGGAAGGCCTGATCGGCCGCCGCTCCGGAGACAGGATGATGCTCTCGACTGCGAATGCCGTGGCGACGTTCAGCCACACACCCGAAACGGCGGACAATGGGGAGAGCGAGGCGGTCGTCGTCTCGCCCTCGCCGGCACCCGCCGCCACGGCACCGTCCAAGGAGCTTCCCGTGCGTCGCTTACCCCGTATCGTCGAAGCCGCGAACAGCGCGGCGGCGACCATATTCCCTACATTGGTGGTGATCGCCGCGCTGCTCGCGGTGTGGCAGTTCGCCTGCGCTGCGCCGACCTCGGCGCTTCCCAGTCCGGCAAAAATATGGACCGAAAGTCACGACGTGATCATGCACCCGCTGAAGGGCGTGACCTTTCACGGGATCGTGCCCAGCGTCGAGGATGGCGATGTAGGCATCGCCGTGCATATCGTGACGAGCCTGCGGCGTGTCGCGATCGGCTTCGGCCTGGCGGCTTTCTGCGGGATCGCGCTCGGCGTGCTGATCGGGCAAAGCCGACTCGCCTATCGCGCGCTGGATCCGCTATTCCAGGTGCTGCGCACGGTACCGCCGCTCGCTTGGCTGCCGATCAGCCTGGCCGTGTTCCAGCAGGCGCAGCCCTCGACCATTTTCCTGATCTTCATCACCGCGATCTGGCCGGTGATCCTCAATACGGCCGCTGGGGTGCAGGCGATCCCGCCGACCTATCGTAACGTCGGCAAGGTGCTCGCGCTCAACCCACTGCAATATTTCACCAAGATCATGCTGCCGGCGACCGTGCCGCACATGTTCACCGGCCTGCGCATCGGCGTCGGTATGAGCTGGCTCGCGATCGTCGCGGCCGAGATGGTGCAGGGCGGTACCGGCATCGGCTTCTTCATCTGGGACAGCTACAACAGCTCGCTCCTTACCGACACGATCGTCGCGCTCGTCTGGATCGGGCTGGTCGGTTTCTCGCTCGACCGGATCGTCGGCTGGATCGGCCGGCGCATCGCCCACCAGGCCTGACCGAACCGCGCAAAGAGGAGCTCGTCCCATGAAGAACCGCAGCTATCTGGCGCTGGAAGGCATCAGCGTCACCTTTCCCACCCGCAAGGGGCCTTTCACCGCGCTCGAACAGGTCGATCTTTCGATCGACAAGGGTGAGTTCGTCGCGCTGATCGGCCATTCCGGATGCGGCAAGTCGACGCTGCTCAACGTGATTGCCGGGCTGACCAAAGCCAGCCGGGGTGTCGTCTTCCTCGACGACGAAGTGATTGACCGTCCCGGCCCTGATCGCGCCGTCATCTTCCAGGATCATTCGCTGTTGCCCTGGCTGACCGTCGAGGAGAATGTGCGCCTAGCGGTCGATCAGACGATGAAAGGCAGTCGCGCCGAGCGGCGGGATTGGGTCCGCCACAATCTCGAGCTCGTCCATATGGGCCATGCGCTGGGGAAAAGGCCGGCCGAGCTTTCGGGCGGCATGAAGCAGCGAGTCGGTATCGCCCGCGCAATAGCGATGAGCCCGCGCGTACTGTTGATGGACGAGCCGTTCGGCGCGCTCGACGCTCTCACCCGCGCCAGTCTGCAGGACGCCGTCATGGATATCCAGGCGAAGATCCGCAACACGGTGGTGATGATCACGCACGATGTCGACGAGGCGGTCCTGCTGGCCGATCGGGTGGTGATGATGACTAATGGCCCCGCCGCGACCATCGGTGAGGATCTGCGCGTCGCCTTGCCGCGCCCGCGCAACCGGATCGATGTCGCCGACAGCCGCGATTACGCCCAGGCGCGCGCCCAGGTGCTGCATTTTCTGCACCAGCGCTTCTCCAACCCAGCCGATCAGGCGGCCGCCTGAGGGAGTCCAACCTGGCCACAGGAGGCTAATTCAGCCGAAGCTCGCCTTTACCCCGTCGATTACATATTGCGCCGCCAGGGCAGCGAGCAGCACGCCCAGTATGCGTGTGATCATGGCCTCCAGCTTGTCCCCCAACACGCGCATGATCGGGCCCGCGGCCAGCAGGGAGACGAGCGTGGTCGCGAGCACCGCCGCCAGCGCGCCCAGCACGATCATCAGGTGCAAGCCATGGTTGCGCGAAGTGACCAGCATTACCGTGGCGATCGATCCCGGCCCCGCGATCATGGGGATGCCCATTGGAAAGACCGAGATATCCTCGGGTTCCTCGCGATGCTCCTCGGCATGGCGGCGGGTAATCTCCTCGACCCGACCCTCGCGGCGCTCGGTCCGTTTTTCGAAAACCATTTCGATCGCGATCAGGAACACCATGATCCCACCCGCTATACGGAAGGCGTCGAGGCTGATGCCGAGCGAGGTCAGCAAAGGCTCGCCCACGAGCGCGAACAGGATCAGGATCACGGTCGCGATTCCGGTCGAACGCAAAGCCATTGCGCGGCGATGCGCGGCGCTGCCGCCGCGCGTCAGGCCGGCGAAGATCGGGGCGCAGCCGGGTGGATCGATCACGACGAAGAAGGTCACGAACGCCGAGAGGAACAGCCCCAGCATCAGCGGACGATCAGTTTCTCTGCGATCGTCATGTGCCGGGCGGGGGCAGCCAGCATGATCAGATCGCGCCCTTTTCGAGGGGCACGCCGGCATTGCGGTGCGCGGCGACCAGGGCGTTGCGCAGCAGGACCGCGATCGTCATTGGCCCTACCCCACCGGGGACGGGCGTGATCGCGCCCGCGACATCCTTCACCTCGTCAAAGGCGACGTCGCCGACCAGGCGGGTCTTGCCTTCGCCCGCGTCGATGCGGTTGATCCCGACGTCGATCACCGCCGCGCCGGGCTTGATCCAGTCGGCCTTGACCATTTCCGGCCGGCCGACAGCGGCGATGACGATATCGGCACGGCGGACGACTGCCGGTAAATCCTGGGTCTTCGAATGCGCGATGGTGACGGTGCAGCTTTCGCCTAGCAGCAATTGCGCCATCGGCTTGCCGACGATGTTGGAGCGGCCGATCACCACCGCATCCTTGCCTGCAAGGTTGCCGAGCGAGTCCCTGAGCAGCATCAGGCAGCCGAGCGGAGTGCACGGCACGAAGCCGTCAAGGCCCGTCGCAAGCCGGCCGGCATTGACCGGGTGGAAGCCATCGACATCCTTGTTCGGGTCGATCGCAGCGATGATCGCCTGCTCGTCAATCTGCTTGGGCAGCGGCAATTGGACGAGGATGCCATCGACGCTGTCGTCGGCGTTAAGCTTGCGAACCAGCTCCAGCAGCGCGTCCTGGCTGGTTTCGGCTGGAAGGCGGATCGTGTCGCTCTTCATGCCCGCAGCTTCAGTCGCCTTGCCCTTAGAGCGGACATAGACAGCACTCGCCGGGTCTTCGCCGACCAGCACGACGGTCAGGCCGGGTCTGCGCCCGGTCTTGGCAGTGAAGTCGCCGGCGAGTGTCCCGACGCGCTCGCGTAAAGTCTCGGCGAACGCCTTGCCGTCGATGACCGCCGCAGTCATGCGCCCGCCGTCAGCAGGCTGATTTCAAGATGCGGGATGATGATGCCCGACACGATCTGGATGAGCAGCAAAACCACCAAAGGCGAGAAATCGAGCGCGCCGAAATCGGGCATGATCCGCCGTATCGGGCGATACATGGGTTCGGTCATGCGGCTCAGCGCGTAGAGGAGCTGACGCACGAAATCATTGTGCGTGTTGATCACGTTGAACGCGACCAGCCACGACAGGATTGCCTGGATGATGATGATCCAGGTCACGACGCTGAGCAGAAGCTGGATAATTTGGAAGACAGCAATCATTGGCGGTTCCGTCCGGTTGTTACGGCTTCCTAGCCGATGGCGCGGGGGTGCGCCACGTCAGGCCTGGCGCACGAGCGTGCCTGCGCCCTGGCGGGTGAAGATTTCGATCAGCATCGCATGCGGCACGCGCCCATCCAGGATGACCGCGGCGTCGACCCCGCCCTCGACCGCATCGATGCAGGTCTGGAGCTTGGGGATCATGCCGCCATGGATCGTGCCATCTTCCTTGAGCCCGCCGATATCTTTCGGCGTGAGATCGCTCAGCAATTTCTTGTCCTTGTCGAGCACGCCGGGAACGTCGGTCAGCAGGAACAGCCGCTCGGCGCCGGTCGCGATCGCAATCGCGCCGGCCATCGTGTCGGCATTGATATTGTAGGTCTGGCCGTCCGCGCCAACGCCGATCGGCGCAACCACCGGGATCATGCCCGCTTTGGAGATGGTGTCGAGGATGCGCGTATCGACATCGTCGGGCTCGCCGACGAAGCCGAGGTCATGCGCGCTCTGGACCTTGGTCGCGGTGACGAGCCGGCCGTCCTTGCCCGAAATGCCAACCGCGCGTCCGCCTTCGGCCGCGATCCAGGAGACGATCTCCTTGTTGATCGATCCCGACAGCACCATTTCGGCAACCCGCATCGTCTCCGCATCGGTGACGCGCAGCCCGTCGACGAAGCGGCTCTCGATCCCCTGCGCCTTGAGCGCCGCGCCGATCTGCGGACCGCCGCCATGCACCACGATCGGATTGATGCCGACCGCCTTCAGCAGCACCACGTCCTCGGCGAAATCCTCCGCGAGGTCGGCGTCGCCCATGGCGTGGCCGCCATATTTCACGACGAAGGTGCTGCCCGCATAACGCTGCATATACGGCAACGCCTCGGCGAGCGTTTCCGCCTTGAACAGCAGAGCGGGATCGGGCGCGTAGTTGGTCATAGCTGGCCCTTTAGCGTCCACGTCATGTCAGCGAAAGCTGGCATCTCAGGAGAGGGGGGCGACCTTCGCCGCCAGAGATCCGAACTTTCGTGGGATGACGATCAGGCGCGATCGAGCTTGCGGCCGAAGGCGACGAAGAAGGTGATCAGCCAGGGCACCAGCACGACCGACAGCAAAACCTTGGTCAGCATCTGCCCCGCCATCAGCCCCAGGATCGGGCGCTCGCCGTAGAAGCTGATCGTGATGAACAGCAAGGTGTCGACCACCTGCGATACCGCGCTCGCGATCATGCCGCGCAGCCAGACGAGATTTCCCTCGCCGTGCGCGAGCTTGGAGAAGATCAGCACGTTCAAAGTTTGCGACGTGCCGTAGGCGATAAGCCCCGCGATCATCATACGCGCGCCCTGCCCAACAACGATCGGGAAAGCGGTGATCGCGGGCGGATACATGCCCGGATCGGTCGGCAGGATCAGCACCAGCCGGATCAGCAAAGCTGCGGCGATCAGGGGCACGAAACCCCAGCGCACCATCGTATCGGCAACCTGCTTGCCGTGCAGTTCGGTGACCGAACTGCCCATGATCACCAGCAGCAGGAAGGCAAAGATGCCCGCTTCGACCGAAAGCGGTCCGATCGCGATCTGCTTCACCCCAAGCACACCAGCGGTGGTGACCATGCCGCCGTAGAACAGCATGTAGGCGAAGAGCGATTTGGGCAGCTTGGGCGCAGTGGTTTCCATGCGCGCCATGCGTAACGTCGTTTCGCCAACTGTCATCCGGAAAAAGCGCTTGAAGCTGACCTAACGTCAGCCGCTAGCTGACTGTCATGGAACAGCCACTCAGCATCACAGAGGTTATCCGCCGCACCGGCCTTACCGCCCGCGCATTGCGCTTTTACGAGGCGCGCGGGCTGGTGCAGCCGTTGCGGACAGCGTCCGAACGCCGCTTGTACGGCCCCGGCGAACTGGCGCGTCTGAACGCGGTGGTGGCGCTTAAGCGCGCGGGTTTCAGCCTCGCGCAGATCGGGGCGATGCTGAAGCGCTCACCCGTGAACCTGGGCCGGCTCGTTGCCGCGCAGATCGCGGCGCTCGACCTGCGCGAGGCGGAGATCGCCGACGCGCGCAAGCTGCTCCAGGCCGTTCAGTCTCGCATCGATCGCGGCGAGCAGATCGACGTCGCGACGCTTTGCTCGCTGATTCGAAACGGAGACACGACGATGGAACAGGAAAACTGGAAGACGGTATCGGACCGTTATCTGTCCGACCAAGCCAAAGCGGACTTTGCCCGCACAATGCCGCAAATGCCCGCCGATTTCGATCAGGCATCCTATAGCGCCAAATGGGCCGATCTCGTCGCGCGAATAGAGGCGGCGCTGCCGATGGATCCCGCCTCCTCCGAGGCACGGGCTTTCTACGACGAATGGCAGGCACTGCTCACGCCGTTCAAGTCGATCGCGACCCCCGCCATGATGCAGGGGGTCGCCACGATGTACGACAATATCGACTCTTGGAAGGGCGACCAGAAGCCGCCCTTCTCGTCCCAAGTCTGGACCTTCATCAAATCGGTCGGCCGGTGCGGCGCGGTGTGAAGGTCAGCGCGTCGGTACAGGCTCCGGCCCGGAATAATCGTAAAAGCCCCGGCCGGTTTTGCGGCCGAGCCACCCCGCCTCGACATATTTGACGAGAAGCGGGGCAGGCCGGAACTTCGGATCGCCCGTGCCCTCGTGCAGGACGCGGGCGATCTCGAGGCAGGTGTCGAGCCCGATGAAGTCGGCCAAGGTGAGCGGCCCCATCGGATGGTTGAGGCCCAGGCTGACCGCGGCATCGATGTCCTTGACCGTGGCCACACCCTCGCCGAGCGCGAAAATCGCTTCGTTGAGCATAGGCAGCAACACGCGGTTGACGATGAAGCCGGGCGCGTCATTGGCATGGACCACGGTCTTGCCCAAGCTCTGTGCGAAAGCCTCGACCCTGGCGACGGTATCGTCGGACGTGGCGAGCCCGCGGATCAGTTCGATCGGCTTCATCACCGGCACCGGATTGAAGAAATGCACGCCCATGAAGCGCGCCGGATCGGGCGTCGCCTGCGCGAGCCGCGTTATCGGGATCGAAGAGGTGTTGGAGGCGAGGATCGCTTGCGGCCCAATCACCTTGCCAACTTCGCCGAAGATCGCGCGCTTTACCGCGTCACGCTCGGTTGCGGCCTCGATCACGATTTCGGCGTCGGCGAAAGCGGCATAATCGCCCTGCGGTGCGATCCGGTCGCGCGCCGCGTCGCCGTCGGCCGCGGAAATCTGCTCCTTTTCGACCGCACGCGCGAGCCGCTTGGCGATGCCCGCTTTGCCTTTCTCCGCTGCTTCGAGGCTGATGTCCGATAACAAGACGCGGTAGCCCGATTGTGCTGCGACCTGCGCGATACCCGCGCCCATCTGGCCTGCGCCGATCACACCAACAATTTTCATTTCCGCCTCATTCCGTTCGTGCCGAGCTTGTCGAAGCACCGTCCTGCTTGCCAATGAAGGCAGTACAGCCCTTCGACAAGGCTCTCCTGAGCGGCGTCGAAGGGCTCAGTGCAAACGGCAGGGCTATGGCGCGATCGGCTCAGGCCTAGCCTCGGCGAGGATCAAGGAAAACATCTGGTTCGCGTCCGACCATTCGCGCAACGGCGTCCAGCCGCCGGCGGCGAGCAACTGCCGCCCGCTGCGCGGCGTATATTTGTGGCTGTTCTCGGTGTGGATCGTCTCGTCGGCGTGCATCTCGAAATGGCGCCCGGCGATCATGAAGCTCAGGTCGCGGGTCGCGACGAGGTGCATCTCAATCCGGCTCCACGTGTCGTTCCACACCGCGCGATGCTTGAACCAGTGCACCGGAATGTCCCCGCCCAGTTCGCGGTTGATCCGCTCGAGCAGGTTGAGGTTGAAGGCGGCGGTGACGCCGGCTTGATCATCATAGGCGCGGATCAGGACCTCGGTGTCCTTCACCTGATCCATGCCGATCAGCAGCATCGAGCCCACGCCCATCGTCTCGATCATGTCGCGCAGCAGATTGACGCCCGATCGCGGTACGAGGTTGCCGATCGTCGAACCCGGAAAGAAGCCGAGCTTAGGCAGCGCGGAAATGCTGCCGGGCAGCGGCACCGGATGCATGAAATTGGCTTCGACCGGCACGATCGGAAGCTCCGGAAAACTTTCCTGCAACGCGGCCGCCGATTCGCGGAGGAATTCTCCCGAAATGTCGATCGGCACATAAGCCGAGGGCGAAACGCAGGCGAGCAGGCGTGGGGTCTTGAGCGACGATCCCGAGCCGAATTCCACCACCGCGCGGCCCTTGCCCGCGATCAACCCGACCTCATCGCAGTGCGCCGCCAGCAACGCACTTTCGGTACGGGTCGGATAATATTCGGGAAGCTGGGTAATCTCCTCGAACAACTCCGATCCGCGACGATCGTAGAACCACCGCGCCGGGATCGCCTTCTTGCGCTGCGACAGCCCTTCCAGCACGTCCGACAGGAAAGCGGGATCGGCGTTGGAGACATCGGCACTACGTTCTTCGATACGCAGCATCACAGATCCTTCGCGAGACGGACGCCGGTGAACTGCCAACGCTGCCAGGGGTAGAAAAAGTTACGATATGACGCGCGACTGTGGCCGCGCGGGGTCGCGCAACTCGCGCCCTTGAGCACCGACTGCCCACTCATAAACTTGCCATTATATTCGCCGACCGCGCCCTTAGCAGGCGTGAATCCCGGAAATGGCAGGAACGCGCTCGCGGTCCATTCCCATACGTCCCCGAACATCTGATGCGGCGAATTGCTCCACCGCGCGGCGCGCGGGCGAACCGGCCCGGCCGAATCGAGCTGGGTTCCCAAAGCGGGGTCGAGACCCTGCGCGGCGCTTTCCCATTCGGCTTCGGTCGGAAGCCGCGCGCCGGCCCAGCGTGCGAACGCGTCGGCCTCATAATGCGAGACGTGCGTCACCGGCGCGGCGGGGTGGAGCGGGTGCAGGCCGTCGAGCGCGAAGGCGAGCCAGCCATTCCCGCCATCTGGGCGCCAGTAAAGCGGGGCCTTCACGTGCTCGCGTCTTACCCAGGCCCAACCGTCCGACAGCCAATATTCGGGCTTCTCATAACCGCCATCGGCCATGAATTCCCGCCATTCGGCGTTGGTGACCGGCCGGTCGGCGAGCGCGTGGGGGACGAGCAACGTGCGATGGCGCGGGCCTTCGCAGTCGAAGGCAAAGCCATCGCCGGCATGGCCGATTTCGACCACGCCCTCGCGGCCTTCGATCCATCCCATGTCGGACATCGGCGCTGGCCGATTGCGGGGCTGATCCCATACCGCCGGATCGAGCGGGTTGGCGGCGAAGCTTGCGAGCATGTCGGTCAGCATCAACTCCTGATGCTGCTGCTCATGGTTGATGCCGAGCTTCACGAGTTCACGCGCCGCGCCAGGTAAGCTGGGCAGCGCGTCGACAATCTGCTCGTCCACCGCGGCGCGCCAGGCCAGGATCTCGTTCAGGCTGGGACGCGACAGCATGCCGCGGCGGTCGCGCGCATGACGCGCGCCTTCGGCCTCGTAATAGCTGTTGAAGAGATAGGCCCAACGCTCGTCATAGCGGCGATGCCCGGCAACATGATCGCGCAGTACGAAGGTCTCGAAGAACCAGGTTGTATGCGCAAGGTGCCATTTTGCGGGTGAGGCGTCGGGATGCGGCTGGATCGTCGCATCCGCATCGGACAAAGGCCCGGCGATCGCGGCGGAAAGGTCGCGCGTGCGCCGATAGGCTGCCTCAAGGTCATACGGGTCCGCCAGGTCCTGCGCGCGAGCGGCCATGTGGATGCCCCTTCAGCCGTGCGCCGTGCTTGGCGCGATTACCCCCTAGATCGTTGCGACAACGCTTCAATCAACCCCGCGTTGCCCCGGGACGCCAAAGTATGTCGCCACCTGCTGCCAGATTGAGCAGCCGGGCGAGTACGAAAAGATGGTCAGAGAGCCGATTGATGTAGACCAACGCCTGCGGATTCAGGCTGGTTTCAGCCGCCGCCGCGACAGCGGTGCGCTCGGCGCGTCGCGCGACGGCACGAGCCAGGTGAAGCTGTGCGGCGGCAGGCAATCCGCCGGGCAGGATGAAGGACGTCAACGGCGCCAGCGCGTCGTTCATCTCGTCAATCTCGCGCTCCAGCCGCTCGACCTGTGCGGCGGTGATACGCAAGGTCATCTCGCCGGGCGTGAAATCCTCGCCGGGCGTGGCGAGATCTGCGCCGAGGTCGAACATCTCATTCTGGATCCGCGCGAGCATCTCGCGCGCCGGGCCTTCCTCGAGGCTCGCGACCGCGACCCCGATCGCGCAATTCGCCTCATCGACGTCACCGATCGCGGCCATGCGGGGATGTGCTTTGCTGACGCGCGACCCGTCGACCAGGCCGGTCTGCCCAGCATCGCCCGTGCGGGTATAGATCTTGTTGAGCTTGACCATTCAGCCCGTCTGGCTGCGCGCCAGCAGCAGTAGGATCACGACCAGGATGACCGCAGCCGCCTGGAACTGAATGCGCCGCCACATCATCTGATTCTGCTTGGCGCTGGATTCGCTGACGCCCTCACTGTTGAGGCGGCTGTGATCCTGCTGGAGCATGGCGATCACGCCGCGCACGATCGAAACCACCGCACCCAAGGCGCAGACGATGATGAGGATGCCGAAAAAGAGCTTCATGCTTTCCCTCTAGGCTTCGGTGGTGGGGACGCCAATCGGAACTTGTCCGGCACGAACCGCCGCCAGCAACGTCTTGGGATCGGCCCCCTCGGCCCGCAATTCCGCCAAAGGCCGCGCGCCGTTGCGCTTGGCGAGCCGCTTGCCGTCGGGTCCGACCAGCAAGGGATGGTGATGGTATTTGGGCGTGGGCAAGCCAAGCAAAGCCTGCAGCAGGCGGTGGACATGGGTCGCCTCGAACAGATCCATGCCGCGCACCACATCGGTCACGCCCTGCGCGGCGTCATCGATCGTGACGGCCAGGTGGTAGGAGGTCGGCGTCTCCTTGCGGGCCAGCACCACATCGCCTGCGGAAGCGGGATCGGCCGTAATCCAGCCCGCATATTCATCGTGCCACCATAAGAGGCCCTCTGCCCTCGTGGGAGAGGGGGTGTCGGAAGCAACTTCGATCGCTCTCGCCATATTCAACCGCCAGCAATGCGGTTCGCCCCTACGCGCAGCGTGCTCGGCGTCGGACAGAGCCCGGCATGTGCCCGGATAAACAGGCCCCTCCGGTCCATGTGGCGCGCTCGCGCTGGCGGCGATCTCCGCACGGGTGCAGAAACAGGGATAGACGAGCCCCATCCCCTGAAGCCTTACCAAAGCTTCGGCATAGAAGTGCATTCGCGCCGATTGGCGGATCACCGGACCATCCCAGGCAAGGCCGAGCCAGGCGAGATCCTCCTCGATCCCGGCAATGAATTCCTCGCGGCAGCGCGTGCCGTCGATATCCTCGATCCGGAGCAGGAACCGGTCCCCATTATCCCGTGCCAGGTCATGGGCGCGGACCGCGGAATAAGCATGGCCCAAATGAAGCCGTCCGGTCGGGCTGGGTGCGAATCGGGATACTAGCCCCATATTTCTGGACTCAGGAAAAAACGGCACTTGACCGCGAGTCGCGGGAATGTTGTCATGGCCGTGTCACGCCGCTCTGGCAGGCGGCAAGACGACGGAGACGCGGCGGCAAACGGCCTCGCCTCCCGAGTGCGACGGGACCGAGTGACGATCCCTGGCCGGTGCGCTCCGCCGCTGCGGAGGGCTTGGTCGTTCTATGTATCATCCTGATCTCATTCGACATCCGGACAGCTGCCCCACTTTGGTGTTGAACGCGGATTATACCCCGCTGTCTTATTACCCTTTGTCGATCTGGCCGTGGCAGACCGCGATCAAGGCGGTGTTCCTCGACCGCGTCTCCATCGTTTCGCACTACGAGCGCGAAGTGAGAAGCCCGACGCACCGGATCAAGCTGCCCTCCGTGATTGCGCTCAAGCAATATGTCCGACCTTCGGCGCATCCGGCCTTCACCCGGTTCAACCTGTTCCTGCGCGACCGCTTCTCCTGTCAATATTGCGGGACGTTGAGCGATCTGACCTTCGATCACGTCATTCCGCGCGCCCAGGGCGGCCGCACGACCTGGGAGAATGTTTCGACCGCCTGTGCGCCCTGCAATCTCAGGAAGGGCGGGCGGACACCGCGTCAGGCCGGAATGAAGCTATTCGAGGCGCCGTATCGCCCGACATCGTGGCAGTTGCAGGAGAATGGGCGGAGCTTCCCGCCAAACTATCTGCACGACTCCTGGCGCGACTGGCTTTACTGGGACATCGAATTGGAGGCCTGATCTGCGGCTCCCCGGCGAAAGCCGGGGCCCGGCCAGCGCCTTGATCTGGGCCCCGGCTTCCGCTGGGGAACGGGATATATTCGATGGAGCGAATTGTGAGCGCCGGAAGCGCATTCCAATGGGACGATCCGCTGCTGCTGGACCAGCAGCTTGGCGAAGAAGAGATCATGATCCGCGATACCGCGCGGGCTTATGCGCGGGACAGGCTCGCTCCGCGCATTCGCGAGGCTTACGCCAACGAGCATACCGATCGCGCGATCTTCAACGAGATGGGGGAACTCGGCTTGCTCGGGGCGACTTTGCCCGAACAATATGGCGGCGTCGGTGCGAACTATGTCAGCTACGGGCTGGTCGCACGCGAGATCGAGCGCGTGGATTCGGGCTACCGTTCGATGATGAGCGTGCAATCGAGCCTCGTCATGTTTCCGATCCATGCCTACGGCTCCGAAGAGCAGCGCCTGCGCTGGTTGCCGGGCCTTGCCTCAGGCGAGCTGGTCGGCTGTTTCGGGCTGACCGAACCCGAAGCCGGCTCGGATCCGGGCGGTATGCGCACCCGCGCCGAGAAGATCGACGGCGGCTACAAGCTTTCCGGGGAGAAAATGTGGATTACCAACTCCCCGATTGCGGATGTGTTCGTGGTGTGGGCCAAGTCGGACGCACATGACGACAAGATCCGCGGCTTCGTCCTCGAAAAAGGCATGAAAGGGTTGAGCGCGCCCAAGATCGAGGAAAAGCTTTCGCTCCGCGCCTCGATCACCGGCGGAATCGTGATGGAGAATGTCGAGGTTTCCGACGCGCATCTTCTGCCCAATGCGCAGGGATTAGGCGGCCCGTTCGGCTGCCTCAACCGCGCGCGTTACGGCATCGCCTGGGGGGTGATGGGGGCAGCGGAGGATTGCTGGCACCGCGCGCGCCAATATACGCTCGACCGCCGCCAGTTTGGCCGCCCGCTCGCGGCGACCCAACTCGTCCAGAAGAAGCTGGCTGATATGCAGACCGAGATTACGCTTGGGCTGCAGGCGGCGCTTCGCGTCGGGCGGCTGTTCGACGAGGGCAAGATCGCGCCTGAGATGATCAGCCTGATCAAGCGCAACAATTGCGGCAAAGCCTTGGACATCGCCCGCGTCGCGCGCGACATGCACGGCGGCAATGGCATCACCGGTGAATATCACGTCATCCGCCACTCGCAGAACCTTGAGACCGTCAACACTTACGAGGGCACGCACGACATCCATGCGCTGATCCTCGGCCGCGCGCAGACCGGGCTGCAGGCGTTCGGCTGATGGGTGAGGATCCGCATGCGCTGTTCGACGCCTGGTATGCCGAAGCACGCCAGACCGAGCCCAACGATAGCAACGCGATGGCGCTGGCGACCGTCGACGCGGACGGCCAGCCTTCGGTGCGGATGGTGCTGCTCAAGGGCCATGATCAGCGGGGCTTCGTCTTCTACACCAACCTCAACAGCCGAAAGGCGCGCGCGCTGATCGATACGCCGAAGGCGGCCTTGCTGTTTCACTGGAAGTCGCTGCGCCGCCAGATCCGGATCGAAGGGCACGTCAGCGGAGTGTCGCTGGACGAAGCCGACGCTTATTTCGCGTCGCGCGGGCGCGATTCGCAGCTCGGTGCCTGGGCCTCCGATCAGTCGCAGCCTTTACCGTCGCGCGATGTCTTCCTCGCGCAGTTCGAGGAGATGGAGGCGCGTTTCGCCGGACAGGATGTGCCGCGCCCGCCGCATTGGTCTGGTTTCCGGGTCGCGCCGCAACGGATCGAGTTCTGGCAGGACCGCGCGCACCGGCTGCACGAGCGCCGCCTGTTCACGCGTGACGGCAACGGCTGGAGCGAAGGCCTGCTCTACCCGTGAGCGACCTGCCTTTCTGGCATATCGACGCCTTCGCCGACGGCCCGTTCACGGGCAATCCGGCAGGCGTGATCCGGCTCGACCTTTGGCGCGATGGTGCAGCACTTCAGCGGATCGCGGCGGAGATCAACCTCCCGGCCACAGCCTTCGCGGTGCCGTGCGAAGGCGAAGCGGATTTCGAGATACGCTGGTTCTCGCCGCGCGGTGAGATCGGGCTGTGCGGGCACGGCACGCTCGCCGCAGGACATGCGCTGATCGGCGATCGGGCGGAAATAAGCTTTTCCACGGACAAAGCCGGCATGGTGCGGGTGGTTCGTGACGGGGAGCGGTTCAGCCTCTCCTTGCCGATCATTGAAGCCGTGCCCCAGTCGCTTCCCGACGCGGTCGCGGTGATCGGCGAAATAGTGGTGGAGACGCTCCGTCACCCGCGCGGCTATGGCATCCTGCGTTATGCCGACGAAGCGGCGGTGCGCGACCTAGCGCCGGATTTCACCGCGCTCGCGGCGATGGGGGATGTCCAGCTGATCGCGACCGCACCCGGGACGGACACCGACATCGTCAGCCGCGTCTTCACCTCGCGCGGCGGCGAGGATGCGGTGACCGGATCGGCGCATTCGGTACTGACGCCATATTGGGCGGAGCGCTTGGGGAGGAACGCCTTTACCGCCTTCCAGGCTTCGGCGCGCGGCGGCCGTCTGGATTGCCGGTTGGACGGCGACCGCGCGATCTTGACCGGACGCTGCGTGACGATCGTCGAAGGCCGGCTTCTGGTTTAACCGTCAGGCGGCTTCCAGTTCCGCAGCGACGGTTTCCTCGATCCAGCCGCCGCCGAGCACCCTTTCGCCATCATAAAAAACCGCTGCCTGACCCGGCGCCACGCCATATTCCGGCAAATCGAAATGCACGTGCTCGCCGTCGAAGCGCGCCGGAACCGGCTTGGCGAGCGAGCGCACCTTGACGCTGAGCGCGCCGCCCAGATCTTCGCCCAGCCAATTCACGTCGCTTAGCCGCGCGGCACGCACCGCCAGAGCATGCCGCGGGCCGACGACCAGCCGGCGCTCGGCCGCGTCGATCCGCACGACATAAAGCGGTTCGGGCGTCCCGCCGATCTCGATGCCGCGGCGCTGACCGACGGTGAAGCCGGCGATCCCGCGATGTGCGCCCAGTATGCGGCCTTGGAGATCGACGATTTCGCCGGGCGCCGCCGCTTCCGGCCGCAGCTTGCGGATCAGCGCCCCATAATCGCCGTCGGGTACGAAACAAATGTCCTGGCTGTCTGGTTTGGCTGCGACCGCTAGCCCCTGTTCGGCGGCGATGGCGCGGACGCGATCCTTGGGCATGCCGCCCAGCGGAAAGCGCAGATAATCGAGCTGATCGCGCGTGGTCGCGAACAGGAAATAGGACTGGTCGCGCGCGGGGTCGTGCGCGCGATGCAGCTCTGCCCCGTTCGAACCCGTCACCCGCCGCACATAATGGCCGGTCGCGAGGCAGTCCGCACCCAGGTCGCGCGCGAGCTTGAACAGATCGGTGAACTTCACCCCCTGATTGCAGCGGACACAGGGGATCGGGGTGCGCCCCGCCACATATTCGTCGGCAAAGCGATCAATCACTGACGTGCGGAAGGCGCTTTCGTAGTCGAACACATAGTGCGCGATGCCGAGCCGTTCGGCGACCGCACGGGCGTCCGCGATATCCTTGCCGGCGCAACAGCTGCCCGCGCGCCCGATTGCGGCGCCATGATCGTAAAGTTGAAGCGTGACGCCGATCGTCTCTGCACCGCTGGCAGCCGCCAGCGCGGCCACGACGGAGCTATCGACGCCACCCGACATGGCGACGACGATACGGCGGCGCTTGGCCCCGGCGCCCAGCTGAAACATGTCTTCCATGATTTTCCGGCCATTAGTCGATCCGGTCCGAAATGAACACATGGCTAAAGATCGCCCGGCAGCCACCGTCAAAGGGGTATGACGACGGGAGCGAGCAAGGCGTGAAGATTCATCTGGACATGACGGGCAAGCCGCTCGCCAAACCGGACTTCGCGATGCTCCGCGCCGGGCTCACGGCAGCGCAGGCGACGACGCCGACCGTTGCAGCGAGTGACAAAGCCCATGCCCGTCTCGACCTTGCCGAGGCCTTGACCCGCTTGTTCGGGGATAATGCCGCGGATGGGAAAGGCGCAGTCGCGCTGCACGGGAGCTTCAATCCCGCGTCGGTGCGCGAGGAGGGCGAGGCGGAAAAATGACCGGGAATTTTACCTTCCGGTTTCAAGCTTCCTTCAAACCGCGCCGGTACGAAGGGATGCACGAGGGGGATCGGTGCCCGCTAGGGCGAGCGCGAGGATGACAATGATTGAGAATCAAAAAATCAAGCCGGCGCAGGTGGTGGGGCCCCTCGGGGAACCGCTGACCATCGATTCGTTGCCCCCTCCAGGGACGACGCGATGGGTGGTGCGTCGCAAGGCCGAGGTCGTCGCTGCCGTCAATGGCGGTCTGCTTTCCTTTGACGAGGTTTGCGAGCGATACGACATCAGCCTTGAGGAGTTCGCCTGCTGGAAACGTGCGGTCGAGCGTTCGGGCATGCCGGGTCTGCGTGTTACGCGCATCCAGCATTACAAGTCGCTCTACGAGCGCCAGCAGAAATACTGAGCTAGGCTACAGGTTGGGGGCGCGCCGGGAACAAATTTTGTTTCCGGCGCGTATCCATGTCCGACCGCCGCGCGCGTGGCTTGTACTGCGGCGAACAGGAGGAGGACGGACATGGGACTGATTCTTTGGCTTGTAATTGGCGGTGTCGTCGGCTGGCTGGCGAGCATCCTCATGCGTACCGATGCGCAGCAGGGCATCGTCTTGAACGTGGTCGTCGGCATTGTCGGCGCATTTATCGGCGGCCTGGTCTTCACCGGCGGCTCGATCAATTCGAACGGCCTGTCGCTCTACACTTTCCTGACCTCGCTGGTGGGCGCCATCGTCCTGCTTGCGATCGTCAATCTGGTTCGCCGCGGCTCGGTTCGCTAAGCGAAACTATTCGTCGCGCAAAGGGCCGTCCCGGGACACCGGGGCGGCCCTTTTCCATTGTGGATCAGTTCAACTCAAATACGACCGACAGGTTGACGCTCAGTTCCTGCTCGCCCGCCTCCACGGGGGTCGACTCCACACGCTTCGCCATCATCGCCATCGGGCGGATGATCGGGCGTGCCTCCTCGCTCTCGCTGATACGCACGATGCGGCGCACCGTCAGTCCCGCCGCCTTGGCGTAGAGGTCAGCGCGCGTGCGCGCCGTAGCGAGCGCCTTCGCGCGCGCTTCGTCGAGCGCGGATTCGGGATGCTCCACGACAAGCGTCGGCCCGTCGATCTGGTTGGCGCCCGACGCGACCAGCGCATCGATCACGCCGCCCGCACCGCGCAGGTCGCGAATCCGGACCGAGACGCGGTTGCTCGCCTGATAGCCGGTGAGTATCGGCGGCTGATTGTCGCCATATCGATATTGCGGCTGCAGGTTGATCGACTGGGTCTGGATATCGCGATCCGCCACGCCCGCGCGCTTGAGTGCCGTGATCGTCGCGGTCATCGCCTTGGCATTCGCCGCCATCGCGTCGCCCGCCTTAGCCGCCTGCGTCACCACGCCCGCGCCGATGGTGGCGATATCAGGGGTCCCGGTTGACGTGCCCGTCGCCTGTATGTCGAGTTCGGTGCCCGCGATCGGCGTGGTGGTGATGTCAGCCCATGCCGGCGCGGCGATTGCGAGCGCGGCTAGCGGCAGTAACAGGGTCTTCATGGCGGTCCTCCTCATGATTGGCCCGGTAATCAGCGCTACGCGCTAAATCAGCGCTGAATGTCTCGTTTCGCTCCCGTTCAACTCGCGGCTTGGACGATCTTGTTCCATTCCGCCTCGTCGATCACGCGCACGCCCAATTCCTTGGCCTTCTTCTCCTTGGAACCCGCACCCGGCCCGGCAATCACCAGATCGGTCTTTGCCGAAACCGATCCCGACACGCGCGCGCCGAGCGATTCGGCCTGCGCCTTGGCTTCGTCGCGGCTCATCGTCTCGAGCGCGCCGGTGAAGACCAATGTCTTGCCGCTCACCTCAGACTCGCGGACCTCGTGCACGAACGGAACCGGATGGCATTCGCTGAGCAAATCATCCCACGCTTCGCGATTGTGCGGCTCCGCGAAGAAGTCGGTCAGGGCCTCGGCCACTACCGGGCCGACGCCCTCCACCGAAATGATCTCCGCGCGCGCCGTTTCGTCGGTGGCGGCCGCAGTCGCGATCTCTGCGATATGCTCGACCGTGCCGAACGCCTTCAACAGGTCGCGCGCGGTGATCGATCCGATATGGCGGATGCCGATTCCGAACAGGAAGCGCACCGGGTCGGGATGCCGCTTCTCCTCGATCGCGGCCAGCAGGTTGGCGGCCCATACCCGGCCATCCTTCTTGCGCGCGAGCAATTGCCCTTCCTTCAGACGGAAGATGTCGGCGGGCGAATGGATCAGCCCGTCGTTGAAGAAGTCCTCGATCTGCTGGAAACCGAGCCCGCGGATGTCGAGCGCACCGCGCGAGCAGAAATGGATCAGCCGCTCGACCCGTTGCGCCGCGCAGATCAGCCCGCCTGTGCAGCGATAATCGACCTCCCCTTCCTCGCGTTCGGCGGTGGAATCGCACACGGGGCAGTGCCTGGGGAAATGCCAGGGCTCTCGCACTTCGTCGCGGGTAAGATTGTCGACGATCTGGGGGATCACATCGCCCGCGCGCTGCAGCACGACCCGGTCGCCGGGTCGCACGCCCAGCCGCTCGATCTCGTCGGCATTGTGCAAGGTGGCGTTGGTCACCACCACGCCGCCCACCGTGACGGGCTCCAGCCGCGCGACGGGGGTAAGCTTGCCGGTGCGCCCCACCTGAATGTCGATCGCGCGCAGTGTCGTCTGCGCCTGTTGCGCCGGGAACTTGTGCGCGATCGCCCAGCGCGGCGCCCGGCCGACCTGGCCCAGCCGGTCCTGCCAGTCGAGCCGGTCGACCTTATAGACCACGCCGTCAATGTCGTAGACCAGATCGGCCCGCTGCCCCTCGATCATCCGATAACGCGCGATCGCGGTCGCGGCGTCAGGGCAGCGGGCGCGCAGCGGCGACTCGGCGAAACCCCAGCCTTCGAGTTCGTCCATGACCGCAGTCTGCGTGGCTCCCGGCAGACCCGAATTTTCGCCCCAGCCATGAACGATGAAGCGCAGGGGGCGGGTCGCGGTGACCGAGGCATCTTTCTGGCGGAGCGATCCCGCGGCGGCGTTGCGCGGATTGGCGAACTGTCGCGCCTTGCTTTCGTCGCCGGCCTCTCGGGCTTCATCCAGCAGGCGCTGGTTCAAGGCGGCGAAATCGCCCTTGGCCATATAGACCTCGCCGCGCACCTCGAACACATCGGGCGCGCCCGGCGGCAAGGTCTGGGGAATGCCCTTCACGAACTGGACGTTCGGCGTTACATCCTCGCCGATTGCGCCGTCGCCACGCGTCGCGGCTTGGACAAGCCGGCGATTTTCGTAACGCAGCGAGCAGGACAAGCCGTCGATCTTCGGTTCGGCGGTAAGAACCACCGGCTCCTCTGGGCTCAGCCGCAGGAACCGGCGCACGCGGTCGACGAAGTCGACGACATCCTCATCGGAAAAGGCATTGTCGAGGCTGAGCATCGGCCGCGCATGGCGGACCTTGGCGAGCGGGCCGCTCGGCGTTGCCCCCACCACCCGCGACGGACTGTCCTGGCGCACCAGATGGGGAAAGCGCGCCTCGATCGCAGCATTCCGCCGGAACAGGGCGTCATAGTCGGCATCCGAAATTTCGGGCGCGTCCTGGTCGTGGTAAAGGCGGCCATGATGGGCGATCTCGGCGGCGAGGCGCTCGAGTTCGACGGCGGCTTCAGCTTCGGACAGCGTATCGGGATCGGCCATATTGCTTGCGCTATCGCGGCGCGGGCTTAGCTGTCCAGCGCCCACGGCGCCTTGGCGAAGCGCCGGGCGAGATAGTCAATCAATACGCGCACGCGCGCGGGCCTCAGCGTGTTGGGCGGCGTGACCAGATTGAGCGCGCGCGGTTCCCTCGTCCATTCGGGAAGTATCTCCTCGACCTTCCCCTCGGCAAGCGCGCGCCAGACCATGAAGTCTGGCAGCATGGCGATACCTTGCCCGGCGCAGACCGCCGGCAGAAAGGCCTCGCCATTGTTGGAACGGATCCGCCCGTGCAGCGGCACCGCATATTCGCCCTCTGCGGGATGATGGAGACGCCAGATCTCGGGATTGGGAACGCCGGTGTAGATCATCGTCTGATGCGCGGCCAGGTCGCGCGGGTGCTGCGGCCGGCCATGTTCATCGAGATAGATAGGTGCGGCAACCATCGGCGTGCGCACCGGGCACAGCCGACGCGCGCGCAGGCTCGAATCGGCGAGATTGGTGATGCGGAGCGCTATGTCGAAACCGTCACCGATCAGATCGACCATCGCATCACTCAGATGCAGGTCCAGATCGACCCCGGGATACGTAGCCAGGAATTCGGGCAGCGCCGGCGACAGATGCTCCACGCCGAACGACATTGGCGCGGCGATGCGCACGAGCCCGCGCGGTGTCTCCGCCTGATCCGATGCTTCGGCTTCCGCGGCCTCACCCTCCGCCAATATCCGGGCAGCGCGGGACAGCGCGGCCTTGCCCGTTTCGGTCAGCGACAGGCGACGCGACGTGCGATGGAGCAAGGGAGCGCCCAGCCTTTGCTCCAGCCGCGCGACCGCCTTGGATACGGTCGGTTTGGACAGCCGCAATTCGCTCGCGGCGCGCGCGAACGAGCCAGTCTGCGCGATCTTCGCGAAAATGGCCCAGGCATCGAAATCTGGCAGGCGCATCGGTAAAATTCCGTAACCGGTGACTTGCCTTCAATTCTATTTTCTTGACGCTGCGGTCAACTATTTAGGTTGGCGACGCCGGAGACATCCCCGGCACGGAGATACGACATGATCGACGTACGCCCCTTCAACACGCTCGGTGCCGCCAACCATGGCTGGTTGGATGCGCGCCACCATTTCTCCTTCGCGGATTATTATGATCCCAAGCGTATGGCCTGGGGCAATCTGCGTGTCTGGAACGACGACGCGATCGCCCCCAAGAGCGGTTTTCCGGCGCATCCCCATTCGGACATGGAGATCATTACCTATGTCCGCGAAGGTGCGATCACGCATCAGGACAGTCTCGGCAACAAAGGCCGTACCGAAGCGGGCGACGTCCAGGTGATGTCCGCCGGAAGCGGGATCACGCACGCCGAATATAATCTGGAGGACGAGACCACCCGCCTGTTTCAGATCTGGATCGTGCCGAGCAAGCGCGGCGGTGATCCGAGCTGGGGTGCTCGGCCGTTCCCGAAAGGCGATCGTTCGGGCCGGTTCGTGACGCTCGCCTCGGGTTTCGCCGAGGATGGCGAGGCGCTGCCGATCCGCACCGAAGCGCGCGTATTGGGTGCGACGCTCAAGAAGGGCGAGACGACCGAATATGCGCTCGGCGCCGACCGTCACGCGTACCTGGTGCCCGCCACAGGCAAGATCGAGATCAACGGGGCGTTGGCCAATGCCCGCGACGGCGTCGCGATCAGCGACACCGAAACCCTGACCGTCACCGCTCTGGAAGATGCCGAGCTGGTGATGGTCGACGCGGCCTAACGCCCATTCCCTACGGAGACTGACGATGAGCAAGGTTCTGGTTCTTTATTATTCGAGCTACGGCCATATCGAGCAGATGGCGCAGGCGGTGGCCGAAGGCGCGCGCGAAACGGGCGCCCAGGTCGATATCAAGCGCGTGCCCGAGACCGCGCCGCTCGAGGTGGCTAAGGCCGCCTATTTCAAGCTCGAACAGGATGCGCCGATCGCCACCGTCCAGGATCTCGCCGATTATGACGCGGTGATCCTCGGCATCCCCACCCGCTTTGGCCGGATGCCCGCGCAGATGGCGGCCTTCCTCGATCAGGCCGGCGGCCTGTGGGCGGGCGGCAAGCTCAACGGCAAGGTCGGTTCGGTATTCGCTTCGACCGCGACCCAGCATGGCGGCCAGGAGACGACCCTGTTTTCGGGCATAACCAATCTGCTGCATTTCGGGATGGTGATCGTCGGCCTGCCCTACAGCTTCCAGGGCCAGATGGGCCTGACCGAGATCCATGGTCTCTCGCCGTACGGCGCGACGACGATCGCGGGCGGCGACGGTAGCCGTCAGCCGAGCCGGATCGAACTCGAAGGGGCCCATTTTCAGGGCCGCCATGTGGCCGAGATCACGAACAAGCTGCACGGCTGAATCGAGATCAAGACCCAGACTTCAGTTCGCCCAAGTTAAGAGACCGGGTTTCCCCCCTTCCCGGTTTCGCTCCGCCCCGTCACCCCCGCTTCTGGCTGGGGGTGGCGGGGTCCTTGTTTTTGTAATCCAGTTTCGGGCATGGCTGGAGCATGAGCGAAAAGCCCTTTCCCGTAATGGTGACCGGCGGGGCCGGTTATATTGGTAGCCATGCAGTGCTGTCCCTGCTCGATGCGGGCTGGCCGGTGGTCGTCGTCGATACATTGATCACCGGCTTTCGCTGGGCAGTGCCTGATGCGGCGATCTTCGTGCAGGGCGATGTGTCCGACGTGTCGTTGATGGCCGAGGTGATCCGCGAATATAAGATCGGCGCGATCCTCCATTTCGCAGGGTCGCTGCTGGTCGAGGAATCGACCAAGGATCCGCTCAAATATTATCGCAATAACACTGCCGCGAGCCGCGCGCTGATCGAGGCTGCGGTGGCGGGCGGATGCAAGCATTTCGTCTTCTCGTCGACCGCCGCCACTTATGGCGTGCCTGAGACGGTGCCGATTCCGGAAGGGGCGCCACGCCGGCCGATCAACCCCTATGGCCGCTCGAAGCTGATGACGGAGGAGATATTGGCGGACGCGGCGAGCGTGCATCCGTTCAACTATTGCGCGCTCCGTTACTTCAATGTGGCGGGCGCCGATCCGCAAGGCCGCTCGGGGCAGTCGACCCAGGGCGCGACCCACCTGATCCACATCGCGGCCGAAGCTGCGACCGGAAAGCGCGACCACGTCAATGTCTTCGGAACCGATTATGATACGCCCGACGGAACCGGCGTACGCGATTATATCCATGTCAGCGACCTCGCTGACGCGCATGTCCACGCGCTCGAACATCTCATCGCGCATCCGCAGCAAAGCCTCACGCTCAATTGCGGCTATGGCCACGGCTATTCGGTGCTGGAGGTGCTCGACACCGTCGATCGCGTCACCAACCGCACCATCGAACGGCGGTTGGTTGGGCGGCGCGCGGGTGACCCGGACGCGCTCGTAGCGGATAATCGCGCGATCTTGGCGACGCTGAAATGGCGCCCGCGCTATGACGATATCGGGCAGATTGTAAGCGACGCTCTATCGTGGGAGCGAACGCTGCGCGAGCGCGGGCTCTCGACCTAAGCGTTCTGTTACGCGCGATACGCGCTGAGCGCCTTTTGCTCCCTCCATGCTTCGAAGCTGCGGGTTCAGCTTATCGCCGCTGTGCAGCTTGCTCGATATGCCCGTCCCGACGGATGCCTCCCCCCGTACCAACATCCGTGAGAATTTCTGGGCGAAACTGGGTGGCGAGCCCGAATAGCCCTCAGCCCAGCGCACCCGCCATTTCGGCCAGCTTGGCAACCGTGTTCATATTGCGCGCCGTGCCCGCCTTGGCGGCGGGAATGGCCAGCCGGGAATCGGCCATGCCGTCACCGTAGAAGACGTAGATTTCGCGCGTGCCGAGCTCCATCTGCTCGTCCTTGACACCTTTCGCGTGATCCAGCGCGTCCTTCGGGATTTTGCCATCGACGAACAAGGCGACGACCCGGTTGCCGGGCCTGTCCGCGAAGGGATTGCGCTTGAGCGTGTCGGCCATCTCGGCCGCCGTACGCACCAGCACGCCCACCGGCTTGCCGGCATAGGTTTCCACCGCTTTCTCGATCGCGGCGCGGACCGCATCCTCGCCTTTGCCGCTCGTGAAGACGACATTGCCGCTCGCGATATAGGTACGGACCTGCTCGAATCCGGCTGCCTCGCACATCGCCTTCAATTCGGTCATGGGCAATTTGCCGGTCCCGCCGACATTCACTGCACGAAGTAGGGCGACATAGGCCGTCATCCCGCTCTCCCTCCGCTTTCGATCGTCAGTCCGGCTTGTGTGCCGCGAGCTCGTTGCCGTCGAGATCGCGAAAATGGAAGCGGCGCCCGCCGGGAAAGGAGAAGATCGGCTTGCTGATCGTGCCGCCGGCTTGCCCGACCGCGTCCAACGCGGCCTCCAGATCCTCGACCTGGATCACGATCAGCGGTCCGCGCGTGCGCTCCGTGGGGTCCGCCTGCAGTCCGATATCGACGTCGCCAGTCAACGTGCAGGCATAGGTCGGACCGAAGCCCGTCATCTGCCAGCCGAATGCCGCGCCATAGAAAGCTTGGGCGGCCCGAATATCGGCTACGGGCAGCTCCAGGAAATCCGGGCGCGGCAGATCGGCCATGTCAGTACCGGCGCAGCAAGCCCGCAAGCTTGCCCTGGATGCGGACCTGGCCCGGACGATAGCGCTGCGGGTCGTAGGAACGATTGGCCGGATCGAGCCGGATCATCGAGCCTTCGTGACGGAAATATTTGAGCGTCGCCTCGCTGTCATCGATCAGTGCGACCACGATCTCGCCGTCGCGGGCGGTGTCCACCTTGCGGACCAGCGCATAATCGCCGTCGAGAATACCGGCCTCGACCATCGAATCGCCCGCAACCTCGAGCGCATAATGTTCGCCCGGTCCGAGCAAGGCCGCGGGAACAGACAGGCTGCTCTGCCCCTCCAGCGCCTCGATCGGCATGCCGGCTGCGATCCGCCCGTGAAGCGGCACTTCCAGCACATCGTTGGCAGCCGGCGGCATCACGCGCGACGGCGGCGTCTGGATATTGGGCTTGTCTGCGACCGCGGTCGTCTTGATCGCGTCGGGCAGGCGCAGGATTTCGAGCGCGCGTGCCCGATTGGGCAGGCGGCGAATGAAATTGCGCTCCTCCAGCGCGGAAATCAGGCGGTGCACGCCCGACTTCGACTTGAGATCCAGTGCCTCCTTCATCTCTTCGAACGAGGGCGAGACGCCAGTCTCGCTCAGGCGGTCATTGATGAAGCAGAGCAGCTCATGTTGCTTACGCGTCAGCACGGCTTTTCCCCTGTCGGAAGGAACGTATGGGGAACGTATATTAAACGTTGCGGGGAACGTCAAGCGAGCCGCAGGATATCCACATTTTCACCCACAGGCGCAGGAGAAGCGCCGGCCGGGCGGACGATCAGGGTATCTGCCAGCGCGAGCGTCGAGACCGCGCCGCTGTCCTGATTGGAAAGCGGCCGGACACGGCCTTCCGAGAGGGTAGCCCGAATATAATCGTCGCGATTGCCGACTGCGGGCAACGGTGCCGCGAGCAACGCGCGCTCGGTTTGCGGAATAGGGGCACGCGCGCCGCCGAGATGCGCGATCAACGGCAGCAGGAACAGCTGTGCCGTGACGAAGGCGGAGACTGGGTTGCCGGGGAGGCCGAGGATGATCGTGTCGCCAAGCTTTCCGGCCAGCAATGGCTTGCCGGGGCGCATCGCAATCCGCCAGAAATCGAGCGCGGCGCCCGCTTCGGCGAGCGCGGGCCGCACCAGATCATGGTCGCCGACTGACGCGCCGCCGGTGGTGACGAGGATGTCCGCATCCGCCGTGCGGAACGCCTGGACGAGTGCGTCGAGCCGGTCAGGGACGATGCCCGCGTCGCAAACCTCGGCCGCCGCGCCAATCAGCGCTCGCAGCATCACGCCGTTCGACGCGGGCAGCATCACCCCTTCGGCCGCCTCGCCGGGTGCAACCAGTTCGTCGCCCGTCGAGATCAAAGTGATGCGCGGCCTCCGCCGTACCGCCAGCGCTCCGTGGCCCCCGACCGCCGCCGCCGCGATCCGGCCGGGCGTGAGCAAATCGCCGTTGGAGAAGAGACGTGCGCCCTCGGCGAAGTCCGATCCTCGTGGGCGGATGCTCGACCCCGCGCGGAGCGGGCCTTCGCCAGCAAGCCGGAGCAGGTCGCCATCGCGGGAGGCTTCTTCCTGTACCAATATCGCGTCCGCCCCTTCAGGCACGGGCGCGCCGGTGAAAATCCGCGCCGCTTCACCTTTGCCGACGCGTCGATCGAGCCTCATCCCCGCCCGGCTTTCGCCGATCACTCTCCAGGGGCCTGGCAAATCGGCGAAGCGGATCGCATAGCCGTCCATCATGGACAGGTCAGCAGCGGGCTGCGTCCGTCGCGCAATCACCTCCTCGGCCGCCCAGCGCGCGGAAGCATCGATCAGGGGAAGGGTTTCGATCGGCAGAGGTCTCGCCAGCGCGAGCAGTCGGGCCTGCGCTTCGCCCACCGGGAGCAGGCTCATGCCAGCGCCCGCCAGGCGTTGTAGTGAACCGCCGAAGCACGCTCGATCCGCACCAGGCCTAGCCTTCCGCCCGCCAGTCCCCCGAGCGCCCGCCCGACTTTGCGAGCAGCCTTATACCGCCGATGGTCATGCCGCGATCGATCGCCTTGCCCATGTCGTAAAGCGTGAGCAAGGCGACCGAGACCGCTGTCAGCGCCTCCATCTCGACTCCGGTCTGGCCGGTGGTGACGGCGGTTACGGTGCAGTCGATGCCTGTATCGGCGAACTGGAAATCTACGCTAACTGAGGAAATCGGCAGCGGATGGCAAAGCGGCACGAGCTCCGAGGTCCGCTTGGCCGCCATGATCCCCGCGACCCGTGCCACCGCCAGCGCATCGCCCTTGGCAAGCGCGCCCTCGCGGATCGCCGCGAGCGCTTCTGGCGACATCGCGATATGCCCGGCAGCAATGGCTTCGCGTTTGGTAACGGCTTTGGCGGAGACATCGACCATGTGCGCCGCGCCCGCATCGTCGAGATGCGTAAGCTTGCTCATGCCGCAAGCAGCGCCTTGGTCGCGGCCTCGACGTCGGCTTGGCGCATCAGGCTTTCGCCGACCAGGAAGGCGCGCACCCCATTGGCAGCCATGGTTTCGAGATCGGCATGCGATCCGATCCCGCTCTCCGCCACGAACAGGCAGTCGGTAGGTGCGCGTGCGACAAGCTCATAGGTCCGTGCGAAATCGACGCTGAAGTCGCGCAGATCGCGATTATTGGCGCCGATCAGACGGGATTTCAGCCGGAGCGCGCGGTCGAGTTCGTGCGCATCGTGCACCTCGACCAGGACGTCCATGCCGCGTTCGATCGCGGCGGTTTCGATCTCCGCCATCTGGCCGTCCTCAAGCGCAGCGACGATGATCAGGATCGCGTCGGCCCCGAGCGCGCGTGCTTCGGCGACCTGCCAGGGATCGATCATGAAGTCCTTGCGCAGGCAGGGCAACGCGCAGGCTGCGCGCGCCGCAACCAGATACTCATCCGACCCCATGAAATACGGCACGTCGGTCAGTACCGACAGGCATGCCGCACCGCCTGCCTCATAAGCCAGGGCGTGCGCGGGCGGGTCGAAATCTGCGCGGATCAGGCCCTTGGATGGCGACGCTTTCTTGATTTCCGCGATCAGCGCGAAGCCGTTCGCGGCCTTATCCTCCAGCGCCTTGCGGAAGCCACGCGGTGGCGACTGCATCGTCCCGGCTGCATCCAGTTCACCGATGCTGCGCGCCGCCTTGGCGGTCGCGACATGACCGGCCTTGGTTTCGAGGATCTGGGTGAGGCGGTTGGCCATCAATACGCGATCCAGCAATTGAGCAGCGCGTTGGCGAGGCCCTTGTCGATCGCCTCGGCCGCTTCCTCGACCCCGTCGCGCAAGGTCGCCGCTTCGCCCGCCACGACCAAAGCCGCGCCTGCGTTCAGCAAGACGGCATCTCGATACGCGCCCGGCTCGCCTTGCAGCAAAGCGCGCAAGGCAGCGGCATTATAGGCGGCATCCCCGCCCCGGATCGCGTCGAGTCCGTGACGCGGGAGACCCGCGTCCTCGGGCGTGATCAGGCCACTGATTCCGCACAGGCCGACCGGCACGGTACGGCTCGGCCCCGCAATCGAAAGCTCGTCGAGGCTCTCCTCTCCCGATACGACGAGCCCCGCTTCGGTGCCGAGCATCTCCAGCGCCTGTGCGACCGTATTCAGATAATCGACGCGCGCGACGCCCAGCAATTGGCGCGTGACGCGCGCCGGATTGCACAAGGGTCCGATGAGATTGAAGATCGTGCGACGCCCGATCGCGCGGCGGATTGGCGCGAGCCTTCCCAGCGCCGGATGGTGCTTCTGCGCGAACAGGAAAGCGATACCGAGATCCGCTAGGCTTTCCTCGGCGCGGGCTGAAGCGCGGTCGAGATTGAGCCCAAGCGCTTCCAGCGTGTCGGCCGCGCCCGCCTTGGACGATGCCGCGCGATTGCCGTGCTTGGCAACAGGCACACCGGCGGCCGCGACCACGATCGCGACCGCGGTCGAGATATTGAGGCTGTGCGCGCCGTCGCCGCCCGTGCCGCACACGTCGATCGCGCCCTTGGGGGCCTTCACTTCGACCATTCGCGCGCGGAGCGCACGTGCAGCGGCGGCGATCTCGACGCTCGTTTCGTCGCGGATCGTCATCGCGGTCAGGAACTCGGCGATCGCCTCGTCGGGCACCTTGCCGTCGAGAATGTCGGCGAAGGCAGCCTCCGCCGTCTCATGCTCGAGCGGCTCGCGCGGATCGGGCAGCAAGGCAAGCGTAGTCATGCCCGCTCGCTCACCTTGACGCCAGCAAGCCTCATGAAATTGGCGAGCAGATCATGACCATGCTCGGTGGCGATGCTCTCCGGATGGAATTGCACGCCGTGGATCGGCAGGTCGGCATGGCGAAAGCCCATCACCATGCCATCGTCGCTATGCGCGTTTGCGATCAGGGTGGCCGGCGCGTTCTCAACCACCAGCGAATGATAGCGCGTCGCCGTGAAGGGCGAGGGGATGCCCGCAAATACGCCGCTGCCGTCGTGCACGACCGGGGAGGTCTTGCCATGCATCAGCCGGCTGGCACGAACCACCGCGCCGCCGAAATGCTGGCCGATCGCCTGATGGCCCAGACACACGCCGAGCAAAGGTTTCCGCTGGTCGGCGCACGCCTCGACCAACTCCAGGCTGATCCCCGCCTCGTTAGGCGTGCATGGACCGGGCGAGATCAGGAAGGCCTGCGCGCCCGACGACATCGCCTGGCCGACGCCGATCGCGTCGTTGCGCACGACCTCTACCTCGGCGCCCAACTCCTGAAGGTAATGGACCAGGTTCCAGGTGAAGCTGTCATAATTGTCGATGACCAGGATCATGGCTTCGGACCTAGGCAGAGCCGCGCCGTTAGGCAATTGCCCACAGGCTTGGGGCGCGGCAAGTCACGCTATTCGTTGCGCCTGCAGGGGGCCGGCGGGCTTTGGTTGATTTTAAGACCCCCGATGACGCGCCAAGTGCAAGGCACAGCATCGATAATATCCCAGGCTGGCGATGAAGTTACGCACTCGTAATTATCCAGGATATCGCGAAATAGCGGAACTCCAGCCCGGGCACCGCATTGTCAGCGCCGTCTACAGAGTGCAGGAGTATCTATGTCGATTCTGATCAAGTCGATCGCGGCGGCAAGCATGTTTGCCATTGTCGTGCCGGCTGCGGCGGACGCCGCCGATCGGGACGACGCGCGTTTCGCGATCATGCATGCGCGCGCCAAGATCGAAGCTGGCGACCGGGCCGGCGTCAACGGTCCTGCCGCCGATGCACAGGCCCGCGCCCGTGCGTCGCTCGACGAAGCACAGGAGCAGTTCCACAAACATCATGAAGATCGCGCCCTCGCGGCCGCCGAACGCGCGAGCTCGCTCGCCGATTTGGCGCTTGCGACCGCGCAGGCGCGCCAGGCGGAGGCCGAGCGTCGGGCCGCGATCGCCACCCCCCAGGAGTAAAGCCATGACCAAGTTCGCCATCAGCCTGATGGGCGCGGCCGCGACGCTCGCGCTCGCAAGCCCCACGCTCGCGCTGAGCCGTGCCAACCGTGTGATCGTCGAAAATTACCGCGATAAGATCGCCACCGCGCGCGCCGAGCCCGGCGTTGCCGCGAATGGCGCCGATGCGCTCGCCAAGGCGGACAGCGAGATTCCGTTGCTCGCCGACGCACTCGACGATCACAAGACGCGCCGCGTGGCGGAATTGACCTCGGACATCGACACGCAACTCCAGATCGCGCGCACGCGTGCCCATGCGGCAATGGCGCAGCATGACGCGGCGCAGATTGGCGCGGCCAAGGCGGAAGCTGCCGATGCGCGGGCCGATGCCGCGGCTGCGCGCGATGCCGCAGCCGACGCTGGCGCCGCGGCGGAGGCTAATGCTGCCGCGGCAGCTTCCGCGCGCGCCGATGCCGATCGGCTGCGTCAACAAATGGCCGACTATCAAATGAAGCAGACCCAGCTCGGCGCGACGCTCGTGCTGCAGGACGTCGTGTTCGAGACCGGAAAAGCCGATCTCAAGCCCGGCGCCGCCGATCGTCTGCGCCCGCTCGCGCAATATCTGCAGACCAATCCCAACGTACAGGTGCGGATCGACGGCCATACCGATGCGCAGGGGTCGGACGCGATGAACCAGCAATTGTCGGAAGCGCGTGCGGGCTCGGTGCGGGCCGCGCTAATCGCGATGGGCGTCGATGGCGGCCGTATCCAGGCGATCGGCCACGGCAAGGCTGATCCCCTCGCCGACAACAAGACCGCCGCCGGCCGCCAGCAGAATCGCCGCGTTGAGGTCACGCTGGTCGGTCAGCAGGCCAACGCGTTCGGCGCCTGACGCTGACGGGGAGGGCGGCGTCCGCGCCGCCTTCCATCGGAAATTACTGTCCGAACCCGGCCTCGCTCGCCAGGATAACCGCCTCGCGCGCGGCGGCGAACAGGGCGCCGGCTTTGGCTTCGCATTCCTTCTGTTCGGACACGGGATCGCTGTCGGCGACGATGCCTGCGCCCGACTGGACGTGCATCATCCCGTCCTTCACCACTGCAGTCCTGAGCACGATACAGCTGTCCATGCTGCCGTCGGGCGAGAAATAGCCGACGCCGCCGGCATAGGCGCCGCGTGTTTCCGGCTCGAGCTCGGCGATGATCTCGCAGGCGCGGACCTTGGGCGCGCCCGATACGGTGCCCGCCGGGAAGCCCGCGAACAAGGCGTCGAGCGCATCCTTGGACGCGTCGAGTTGGCCGACCACGTTCGAGACGATGTGCATGACATGGCTATATTTCTCGACCGTATAGCTGTCGGTCACCGCGACACTGCCCTTGGCCGCGACGCGGCCGACGTCGTTGCGACCCAGGTCGAGCAGCATCAGATGCTCGGCGCGCTCCTTGGGGTCGGCGAGCAATTCGTCGCGATTGGCCGCATCTTCGGCGGCGGTCTTGCCGCGCGGCCGCGTGCCCGCGATCGGGCGGATCGTGACCTCGCCGTCGCGCACCCGCACCAGGATTTCGGGCGACGACCCGATCAACGCGAAGCCCGGCAAATCGAGGTGATAGAGGAAGGGAGACGGATTGATCCGCCGCAGCGATCGGTAGAGATCGAACGGCGGCAAGGGGAAGGGCGTGGTGAAACGCTGCGCCAGCACCACCTGAAAGATGTCGCCCGCCGCAATATACTCCTTCGCGCGCGCCACCATCTCGCCATACCGGCCCGGTGCAAGCTGTGGCGTCGGCATGGGCAGTGCGATCGCGCCCGGATCGCGCCGTGATTGCGGCACCGCGCCCGCCAGTTGCGCCGCCGCCGCCTCGATCCGCTCGACCGCGCGCGCAACCGTCTCGCTAGGTTCCGGGTGACCCGGCCATACTGGCGCGACCAGATAGAGCGCGTCCGCCAGGCGATCGAACACCAGGATCAGCGTCGGCCGCACGAACAGCATGTCGGGCAGGTCGAGCGGGTTGGGCGCCGGGCGCGGCAGGGTCTCGACCAGGCCGACCGTCTCATAGGCGAAATAGCCGACCAGACAGGCGAGCGCGGTTGGCAGGCCGTCCGGTACTTCGGCGCGGCATTCGGCTACGAGGGCTCTGAGCGCATTGAGCGGGCCGCCCTCGACGGGGGTGAACGCATTGCGATCGAACAGCCACTCGCGATTGATCGCGGCCTCGGTTCCGTTAGCGCGAAAGACGAGGTCGGGGGCGAGGCCGATCAGGCTGTAGCGCCCGCGTGTCGCCCCGTCCTCGACCGATTCCAGCACGAAGTCGCCCCGGCCGGGCTCGATTAGCTTGAGCGCGGCGGCGACCGGAGTTTCAGTGTCGGCCAGCTGGCGCCGCCATACCAAAGCGGGGCGGCCTGCTGCCAGGCTGCGGATCGCATGCGCGTCCTGTTCGGCGTCGCCGCCGGCGGTTTCCACCTTACTGCCCGTTGCCGCGCAATTGCTGCTCGAGCGCCGCCAGCGCCTGCGGGTTGCGCTTGACCTTCACTTCGCCACGCGCGGCACCCGCGAATTGCTGGGCATATTCGTCGCTCAGGCTGCGCTGCAATTCGTTGCGTGTAGCGGCCATCACCATCGGCAGAAGCTGGGGGTTGCCCGGCGCAATCTGATCAAGCTTGACGATGAACCAGCTACCGTTCGGCCCCTGCACCAGATCGGCCTTACCCGGCGCCAGGCGGAACAAGACGCGGATCGGGGCGGGCACGTTCTGCCCTGCGCGTGAAAGTTCGACCTGGCTTAGCCCGATCGGCTTCGGCGCCTCCAGCCCGGCGGCGGCGAATGCGGCGGCGACCGGTTGCCCGGCCTTGACCTTGGCCAGCACGGTCTGCGCGATGCCGTGCGCGCGATCTGCGGCGCGCTGCATCTGCATGTCCAGCGCGACACGCGGCTTGATCTGGGCGAGCGGCACCGGCGCGGCCGGGATCACGCTCGCCACGCTCAGCAGTGCGGCGTGCGTCGGGTCGAGCGTCTCGACCGTCGGCTCGTCGTCCGCGGTCGAATCACCAGCCGCTTTGAGCAAGGCTGTGACGGTCGCGTCGGGCTTGAAATTGGCATCGGTCGGCGACGTGCCGTTGGGCAGCAAGGGCGGCGTGGTTACCACCTGCAACTTATGCTTGGCCACGATCTCGTTAAAGGCAGCACCGTCGCCGACCGCATCCTGGACCTGGTTGATCGTCGTGGCGAGAGCGTCGTCCGCTTTCTTCTTGGCCAGCGCCGCCTTGATCTCGGGGGTCGCCTGCGCGAGCGAGCGGGCCGGGATCTTGGTGATCGCTTCGACATGCGCGATCGCCCAGCCGAGCGTGGATTTGACCGGCGCGGTATTTCCCGGCCCGGCCAGACCGAACGCCGCGTCGGCAATCGTCTTGCCGTCGGTGCCGGCAAAGGCGTCGTGCGTCACCGCGCCGACCGCAATGTCGGACGCGCCAAGCCCGGTCTCAGTCGCGGCCTGCGTGAAGGCGGTGCCCTTGGCGAGCTTGGCCGCAAACGCCTTGGCGGCATTTTCGTCGGGCAGGACGACGCGCTGGATCGTGCGCGTCTCGCTCGCCGCATATTTCGCCGCATCGGCCTTATATTGCGCGGCCACCTCGGCATCGGTCGGCGGCGCGACCGTGACCGTTTCGGGGCCGATGATCGCGTAGCGGAGCGACCGGCGCTCCGGCAGCGAGTAATGCGCGATATGCGCCTTGTAGAAGTCCGCGACCTCCTGGTCGCTCGGCGCAGGGATACCGTCAGGCTTGGCCGGGACCATGCCGATAATGCCCTGCCGCTGGTCGATCACCAGCTGGGCATAAGCGCGCAGCATGCCTTCGGGCGCGCGCGTGCCGGCCATGATCGGGGTCAGCAGCTGCCGCCGGATCAGGTCGTCACGGATATCCTCGTGCATCGCCGCGAAGGTGATGCGCTGTTGCGCCAGGACATTGTTCATGACGTCCTGGCTGAACTGGCCGGTGACCCCATGAAACGCCGGTATCTTGCCGATTTCGCCGCCGATCAGCCGTTCGTTCGCGGCAATACCGTGGCGCTGCGCCCATTCGACCAGCACGCTCGCGCCGATTGTCTGTTCGACGATCGGGCCTATCCCGCCCACCGCCGCCAGGAATTGGGGCATGGTGAGCGACGACTGTTGCTCGCGCGCCTGGCGGAGCGACTGGTTGGCGCGTCGGCTGATTTCGGCCGTGGTAATCGGATGGCCGCCCACGGTCGCGACCGCATCGGCGCCCGGGCCGCCCACCAGCCCGCCTCCGGGCGTACCCACGCCGGTGACGATGAAGGCGATCATGATGAGGGCGAGGAGCGCCACCGCCATCCACGACGACAAGATACGGCGGAAAAAGGCGAGCATGGACGTTCCGAAAATGCCGAAGGAAGCCGAACCCAATAGAGGCGCCTTGGTCAGGCTTCAAGCGCGCGGGTTGGCGCGATGCGCTGCGGTTGCTAACCGCCGTCGTAGGAGGACCCGGGTTTGCGATTCCTGATTGCCGGCAACTGGAAGATGAATGGCTCGCGCGCGATGCTTGCCGAACTCGATCGCATCGCCGAAGCTGCCGCCAAGCACCCTGGCGTCGATGTCGCGATTGCACCGCCCTTCACCCTGCTGGCCGATGCGGGGCCACGTGCCGGCCGGGTGCTGATCGGCGGGCAGGATTGCCATGCCGCGGCCAAAGGCGCGCATACCGGCTGCATCTCCGCCGACATGCTCGTCGAGATGGACGCGCGCTTCGTGATCTGCGGCCATAGCGAGCGCCGGGCCGAGTTCGGCGAGAGCGATTCGCTGATCCAGGCCAAGGCCACCGCCGCGCAGGCCGCCGGGCTGATCGCGATCGTCTGCGTCGGCGAGGATGAGCCCGAGCGTGATGACGGCCGCGCGATCCCAGTCGTGGCGGCCGAACTTGACGGTTCGGTTCCCCTCGCGTCCAGCGCGACCAACCTTGTCATCTCTTACGAACCCGCCTGGGCGATCGGCACCGGCCGCACGCCGACCATGGCCGAGATTTGCGAGATGCACGCGATGATCCGCGCCAAGCTGATCCAAATGCTGGGAGAGGAGGGGACGCGGGTGCGCATCCTCTATGGCGGCTCGGTCAACCCCACCAACGCCGCGCAGATATTAACGTGTGAGGATGTGAATGGCGCGCTGATCGGCGGCGCCAGCCTCGCCGCGGCCACGTTCGTCCCGATCGTCAAAGCCGCGGCGGATATCGCCAGATAGATTTTTTCGCATGGCCCTTGCCCGCTTCGGGCGTTAGGGGCGAGCGAACCTCAAGCCCCCTAGGAGGATCCCATGGCCTTCATACTTCCGCCGCTTCCGTTCGACCCGTCCGCGCTCGCGCCGCACATGTCGGCCGAGACGTTCGAATTCCACCACGGCAAGCATCACAAGGCCTATGTCGACAAGACCAATGGCTGGATCGAGGAAAAGGGCCTTGCCGGCCTGTCGCTGCTCGACGTGATCAAGAAGGCGAAGGACACGTCCGACAAGGGCCTGTTCAACAACAGCGCGCAGATCTGGAACCACACCTTCTTCTGGAACTGCCTCGCGCCCGCGGGCTCTACCAAGCCGTCCGAGAAGCTCGCCAAACTGATCGACGATTTCGGTGGCCAGGACGCGCTCGTGAAGGCGATCGCGACCGAGTCGGTCAACCATTTTGCATCCGGCTGGGGCTGGCTTGTTCTCGAGGGCGACAAGCTCAAGGTCACCTCCTACCATGACGCCGACACGCCGGTCGCGCACGGCGTCACGCCGCTCTTCACGCTCGATGTGTGGGAGCATGCTTATTATATCGACTATCGCAACGCCCGGCCCAAATTCGCCGAGACGATCCTCGGCAATGTGATCAACTGGGATTTCGTTTCCCAGAATCTCGACGGCCAGGGCGCCAGCCGCGCCGACCAGCAGCAGTAAATCGGATCCCTCCCATCGCGGGTGGGGAGGGCTTCTCCGTCACCTTCGGCTCCGATCCTCCCCACGCAAGCGTGGGGAGGATGGGCTCACGTCTTCCGCGCTGTTGCCTGTCATGTAATGACGGCTCGCGATGATCCCTAGCCTGCTCGCCGCCTCGATCGCCGCCGTCAGCCCGTCGCAGGCCGCGACCGATCGCATCTCGACCTCCCTCAACGCCGGATGGCGGGTCTATCGCGGGGAGGCCGCCGGTGCGGAGCTGGAGACGAGCGGGGACTCCGACTGGGCTGCCGTGACCTTACCCCACACGGTCAATGGCGGCGACGGCGAAGATGGCGGGGGCTATTATCGCGGGTCCGTCTGGTACCGGCGCTGGCTCGATCTTACCGCCAAACCGGCGCACAAACGCGCATATCTGGAGTTTGACGGGGCCGCCGTCTCTTCCGACGTCTATGTCAACGGCCGTCTGTTGGCACATCATGACGGCGGTTTCGCCCGATTCCGCGTCGACATCACCGATGCGGTACGGGTCGGCCGCAATCTGATTGCCGTGCGCACCAGCAACGGCAAGGATCTCAAAATCGCCCCCCTGGGGGGCGATTTCACCTTGTTCGGCGGGCTGTATCGCCCGGTCAGGCTGGTCGAGACGCCCGACGTCCATATCGACATGCTCGATTATGGCGGACCGGGCCTTTACGGACATGTCGTCGAATTGACCGACCAGCGCGCCCGCCTCGATGTCCGTACCCGCGTGCGAAACGATACGTCGGTGCCGGCCCCCGTAACGGTAGACGTGCAGGCTCTGGATAAAGCGGGGCAAATTGTCGGCTCCGGCACCCGGCTCGTAACTGTGGCGCCGCTCTCGACCCTGGAAACGTCCATCCCGCTCACGGTTGCCGCGCCGCACCGGTGGAACGGCGTGCACGACCCCTATCTCTACCGCCTCGGCGCCAGCGTCGGCAGCCGGACGGGGAGTGTCGACCGCGTCGAGGTTCCGCTCGGATTTCGCACGATCGCATTCGATCCGGACCGCGCTTTTCTGCTGAACGGGCGGCCCTATGCACTGCACGGCGTCGACTATTTCCATCCCGAACGGCCAGGATCGGGCACCGCCGTTACCGACGGTGAGATCGATGACGACATGGCGAGCCTGAGCGAGCTTGGCGTCACCGGCCTCAGGCTGGTTCATTTCCAGCATCCCCAGCGCGTCTATGACGATGCGGATCGGATGGGCCTGCCGGTCTGGACCGAAATTCCGCTGAACGGCGTGATCGATCCAGCCGACGGCTTCAAGGCGAATGTCGCCGATCAGATGCGCGAATTGATCCACCAGAATTACAATCACCCCTCCGTCATTCTCTGGGGCATAGGGAATGAGGTCTATTCGACGGAGCCCGTCGTCGCGCAGGTCCTGCGGTCGGTTGCCGCCGTCGCGAAAGCCGAGGATCGTTCGCGGCCGACCGCTTATGCCCATTGCTGCCAGGCCGATGACGACCCCAAGGCGCTGATCAGCGACGTCATCGGCTTCAACCGTTACATGGGCTGGTATGCCGACGAGGGCGCCGGAATCGGCGCCTGGGCTGACGGCTATCACAAGTCCGCGCCCCGCCGCGCTTTCATGGTCAGCGAATATGGCGCGGGTGCGAGCATCCGCCACCAGCAATTCCCGCCGCCGGCGCATAATGTGCCCGCCGGCGGCTGGCATCCGGAACAGGCCCAGACGGCTTACCACGTCAGCAACTGGCAGAAGCTCCGCGCCCGGTCTTATTTGTCCGGAACCTTCGTCTGGGTTGCCTTCGATCTGGCGTCCGACGGACGCCATGAGGGCGACCGCCCCGGCATCAATGACAAGGGGCTGGTGACCTATGATCGCAAGATCCGGAAGGACGCCTTTTACTGGTACCAGGCCAATTGGTCGGATCGACCCGTCCTGCACCTCCTGAATTCCCGACTGGATGTGCGCACGGAGGCGGCCACGACCGTGGAGGCGGTCTCCAATGCCGCGGCGGTGACGCTGAGTGTCAACGGTCGGCGCGTCGGCACGCTGCCGGTTGTCGATCGGCACGTGCTGTTCCGGAAAATTGCCTTACGGCAGGGCGGCAATGTGATCCTGCTTCAGGCTGTCCGGTCCGGCGTGCGCCTGTCGGACCAGGCGACCTGGTTCAGGGCCGCTCCCTCCTCTTACGGCGCGCAATCGATCCCGCCGGTTCAACCCGATCTGCCGGCGCCCGTGAAAGCCAACGCGCCACCGGGGCAATGACATAGGCTGCCTGCCGCTAATCCAATAGCCTGGGCCCGCTTGCGCGCGTACAATGGCGTCCATGAAGGCCTTGCCCAAAGGCATTTATGGAAAGCTGCTCGTCTGCGCGGCGGCGATGGCCTTGGCGTCAGCGCATCCCGCGCTCCTGCACGCGCAGACGCCCGCGGCAAACGCTTCACCCACCGCGCAACCGCCCTCCCTCCTTCCTCCGCTGCCGCCCGCCGTCATCGACAACACGCTGGAGATCGGCGGAGCGGATATCGCTGCGCGCAAGGTAGAGAGCCGTATGACGGTGGCGGTCGAGGTCGAAGGCCGCGGGCCGTTCCATTTCGTGGTCGATAGCGGAGCCGACAGTTCGGCTTTGGGCTTGAGCACGCAGCACATCTTGGCTTTGCCCGCGACAACCCGCGCCATGCTGCACGGCATGACCGCCAACAGCTACGTCAATCGTGTCACGGCTTCCGAGCTGAAAGTCGGCCAAAGCACGATTCATAATCTCGAATTACCCGTGCTCAGGGACGAATATCTCGGTGCTCAGGGCCTGCTGGGAATCGATGCGCTGGTCGAGCAGCGGCTGATGATGGATTTCGACAAGCACGTCATCACGATCGAGGACGCGCGTCGGCGCCCTCCCTATATCGCGGGCGAGATCGTGATCGTCGCAAAACGGCGACGCGGCCAGCTCATCCTAACGCAGGCCAGCGTGAACGGGCGCCCGGTTGATGCGGTTATCGACAGCGGCTCCGAAATAACCATCGGCAATCTCGCATTGCGCGATCGTCTGTTCAGGAAGAATATCAAGAGCCTTGTCAGCGGTCAGGCGATCGGGGTCACCGGCGTCGCCGTGACGATGCAGCTCGCGCATCTCGATGAGATTCGTATTGGCCCGATCCTGATGAAGGACGTGGATATTGCATTCGCCGATGTCCCGCCCTTTGCCGCCTTCGGCCTCAACGACGAGCCGGCGCTGTTCCTCGGAACCGACCTGATGGCGAATTTCCGCCGCGTCTCGCTCGACTTTCGTGCGCGCAAGGTCCGGTTCCAGCTCAAGAAATGCAAATCGACCGGGCTGTACCTCACGACATCGATGAGTTGGTCGAAGATGCTCGTGGGCGATCAGACCGCGAATGCTTGCTAGATCGGCGGGCGAAAATCCGACACGTTCAGCCTGAGCTGTCGAAGGGCTGCCGCTTCTTTCCGATTTACCGTAATCGCCTCTGGGCTGCATCGCTAGGCGGGACCCCAGGAACCTCGGATCGCACCCCAGGCTTGCGCGCGCCGTTCCTTGCCGCCAATCGCCCCTTATGCGCATCGCCCTGTTTGAGCCCGAAATCGCCGGAAATGTCGGCGCCGTCCTGCGGCTCGGCGCCTGCCTGGGAGCGGCGGTGGATCTGATCGAGCCGATGGGTTTCGAATGGGACGACCGAAGGGTGCGCCGCACCGCCATGGATTATATCGATCATGTCGCCATCACCCGCCACGCGAACTTCGACGCGTTCAGGACGACTATCGCTTCCCAAAGGCTGATCCTGTTCACCACCAAGAGCCGCCAATCGGCCTATGATTTCGCCTTCCTGCCCGACGATGTCCTGCTCTTCGGAAAGGAAAGCGCTGGCGTGCCGCCTGCGGTGGCCGACGCCTGCGATGCCCGGCTGCGTATTCCGATGCGGCCGCAGGTCCGCTCAATGAACCTCGCCACCTCCGCCGCTCTCGTGCTCGGCGAGGCGTTGCGTCAGACCGCGTCCTTACCCGATTGACGGTCGCCAGGCAGACCGGGGCGATAGCCCTTCAGGGCAGTGCAGCCGTGCACGCCGCCTTGGCCTCGAGCAAGGGATAGAAGAGGGCCGCCTCGCGATCGATGCGGGTCAACAATTGCCGGCGCATCTCCGCCGATGCGCGCAGATACCCCGCAATATCGGCTTCCGTCGCGCGTGTGCTCCAGCGGGCGATATGGTTCGATTTCCTGACCGCGAATTCCGCTGCCTCGCGGCGCAATTCGGCGATCTGACGTGCCTGCTCAGGCGGAACGTCGTTCAGTTGCGGCAGGATCTCGCACTGTACCAGCGTTCGCCACTTGCCGCTCGTCCGCGTGAGCTTCATCCGCGTCTTCGCTAGAGCCTGCAGGTCCCGCTCCGGGCTGGAAAGCACGTCGGCCAACTCGGCGATGGTCGCTCGCATCTCGTCGTGCGCGTCCTTGAGCTGGCTGAGCAACGCATGATCCTTACTGTCAAATCATGCGCATAGCGCGCGCGGGTTAATCGCCCGTTGCCGATGCATTGCGGATCATACCGGTCCGGCTGATCGCCCTTGCACGATCGGTCGACGCGGTCGTCGATGCGCAGCGAGGGCGAGCACGCGGCAGCGCCGTTGTTGGTAGGGCAGCGTTTCCCGATGGAATGTCATCCACAATCCGGAAGTGGCGCGTCATTTGATCTGCGCGGGCCAGTATTTTGGTTGAGGATGGGAAGGGTTGAAATACCGGCTTGTCAGCCATCGATGCTCTGGCGCGCGATGTCGGGTTCCTCCGCCCCAGTTGCGCAGAGGCTTTTCGCCCCGGAATATAGCTACCGAGGCAGTATAATTACGGACGTAAAATCGCTTTAACGTTAATTTTGTGTTACCACGAGTCGCTCAGCGAGTGAGCTCGCGTCCAGCCGACGCAGGTTATAAATGCATCCTAGGGGTAAGGATATGAGAAGGCTTCCAATCATCGCTACGTTGGCTCTTATTGGCGGTTTCGCATCCGTCGCACACGCACAGAATGTGATACCTGACCATTGGACGACTATTTCTCGTCCGTTCGGTGAAGGCGTCCTTCGTCCCGGTTCTGGCTGGGATGCCGGATCGACGCCTTCGAACGTCCTCTCTCTAGTCGATGGGATCCTTTATCCGGAAGGTCAGCAATGGAATTACGGTTCTTATTGGTGGGATGAAACCCAGACCGTATCTCCGTTCCAGACATATCTTCAGCTTGACGCCTCATACACGTTCGATCGACTCGTATTGCAGGCCGACGATAACGATGATTACTTGATTGAGTTCTGGAACGGCTCCGCCTGGCAGACCGCATTCTGGGCCGGCGCTACGGGAGGCTACGGCCTTACGACACGCGACAGCGGAATGCTTTCTGCGTTCACGACCGATCGCTTCCGTTTCACCGGTCTCAACGGCGATCAATATTATGCGATGTCGGAATTTCAGGCTTTCGCCGCCGGCGTCCCAGAGCCCGCTAGCTGGGCGATGCTGGTTGTTGGCTTCGGTCTCGCGGGTGGCGCGATACGCAGCCGTCGCAAGGCAACCATAACCTTCGCGTAAGCTTATCTCCAGGAATAAGCGCGAAGCGCCGTCGTGTCTCAGGACGCGGCGGCGCTTTCGTTTTCGGGAATTGGCCGATTGGCGAGGTCCGCCTGCGGGCAGGTGGAAAGCGGGCCCCCTTGGCAGGGAAACCTGCCATTCGCCGGTAGGAAAGGCCACACCACTCGTTGGCGGAGGCGAGGGATCGCCTGTTTACGCGTGGACAGCCGCTATCCGGCCTTGGGCAATCCATAACCGGGGAAGAACCCTTCCGGGCCGGTCACTGCCGATCGAACACCAATATCTGCGAAAATGGCTGGCCTTTTCTGTTGGTGCCCTCGTCCGTGATGGTCAGCGTTTTTCCATCGCGGGAGACCGTGCGCACGGCAACACCCACCGTCTTGCCGTCCCGCTTTTCCTCAGATCGGACCGTCCACGCGTCGATCGGCACCGCGTTCAGCGTGTCGTAGCTTGCCGAACCGAGCATCGGATAATCCTGCCCGTCATACTTATATGTGTAGCTCACGTGCATCGTCGCGCCGCCGGCATCGGTCCCGGTCCAGCTGACCGAAACGCCCGCTGGGGTGGCCTGATAGACCCGAATCTGGCTCTGCCAGCCCGGGCCGGGCGTGAATTTCGATTTGGCGAGGTTCAGCTTCCAGCTTCCCAGTACTGAGGCTTCCGGCGCGGCCGCACGCGCTGCCGACGGCGCCAGCGCCGAGATGAGCCCGAACATCAGAATCGGAAAGCGTCGCGCCACAGCATTTCTCCCCCAAACGTCCCGACCGGCCCGCCCCAAGCGCACGGACGCTGAAGAGAAGGGGCGAGGCCGAACCTCCTCTGCTCACTCCTCCGGCGGCAGCACGACCTTGTTATCATCCGCCGCCAGCCCATGCTTCATCAGCATCGGCACATTCGCCGCCGCGAAAATCAGGGTCGCAGGCATCGATCCCCACAATTTGTAGCTCAGCCAGAAGGCGGTGGAGGTGTTGCGCCACACCAATTCGTTGGCGATCGCGAGGCAGAAGAAGAAGATCGCCCAATTGCGCGTAAGCAGGCGCCAGCCTTCTGGCTCAAGTCCCGGATAGGCCTGGCCCAGCACCATCTGCAGCGTCGGGCGGCCGGTGGCGAGGCCCCAGACCAGAATGGCCGTCACCGTCAGATAATAGATTGTCGGCTTGATCTTGATGATCCAGTCCTTGTGCAGCCAGATGGTCAGGCCGCCAAGGATCAGCACCATGATCGCCGAGAAGATCTGGATCGGCGAAATCTTGCCGAAGCGGATTAGCGACACCAGCATCGCCACCGCGGTCACGCCCATGAACACCGCCGTCGACACAAAGATGTCGTGCTTGCTCGCCGCGTACGTGACGAAATAGACGACCAGCGGGCCCAGATCGAGCGCGAGGCGCATGCCGATGCCAGGTTCGGCGGGCGTTGGCTTGGGCATGCCGCTCATCGGGCCTTCTCCGGCGCGAGACGTTCGATCCCGGCGATCGCGCGGGCGACTTCGGTGGGCTCGAACGGGCGGAGGTCGTCGATGGTTTCGCCGATCCCAATCGCATGGATCGGTAGCCCGAACTTCTCCGCCGCCGCCACCAGCACGCCGCCGCGCGCGGTGCCGTCCAGCTTGGTCATTACCAGCCCGGTCACACCCGCTTCCTTCTGAAACACTTCGATCTGGTTCAAGCCGTTCTGCCCGGTGGTCGCGTCGAGCACCAGCACCACATTGTGCGGCGCGGCGGGATTGAGCCGGCCGAGCACGCGGCGGATCTTGGACAATTCGTCCATCAGCCCCGCCTTGTTCTGCAAGCGCCCGGCGGTGTCGACGATCAGCACGTCGGTGCCTTCGGCGGTGCCGCGCTTGACGCCCTCGAACACCAGCCCCGCCGCGTCGCCGCCCTCCTTGCCGGAGATGATCGGCACACCGATCCGATCGGCCCACACCTTCAATTGGCCGATCGCGGCCGCGCGGAATGTGTCGCCGGCGACCAGCATCACCGAATAATCCTGCTCGGTGAACAGATGTGCCAGCTTGGCGATGGTGGTCGTCTTACCCGATCCATTGACCCCGATCACCAATATGACCTGTGGGCGCGGGAAAGCATCGATCTCCAGGGGCTTGGCGACCGGCGTGAGTATCTCGCTTATCTCTTCCGCCACCACCTCGCGCAAACTGGCCTCGGTCAGCCCAAGCGCGAACCGCTCGCCCGTCAGGCGGGTGCGTACTCGCCCGGCGGTGGCAGGACCCAGATCGGAGGCGATCAAAGCCTCCTCGATCTGGTTGAGCGTCTCCGCATCGAGCGCCGCCTTGCCGAACAGCCCCGACAGATTCTCCCCCAGCTTGTCGGAGGTCCGCCGGAACCCACCGAACAGCCGCTCGGTCCAGCTGCTCATGCCGCGGCCCCGATCAGAGCGTCGCCGTCGACGCCCGTGATACGGGCGCGGATTATGGAATTGGGACGGACTAAGTCAGAGGGGAGAAGAGTCACCCGCGCGAAATTGGCGGCATGCCCGCTCGTACCGTCGAGCTCGACCAAAACCTTCGTCACCTGTCCAACCTGTTCCTCTAGCCACGCCGCTTTGGCCCGCGCCGCCGCCGCTCGCAGCCGGGCGGCACGCTCCCTGATCACGTCGCGCGCCACCTGCGGCATGCGCGCAGCGGGCGTGCCCGCGCGCGGCGAATAGGGGAAGATATGCGCCAGCGCGATAGCGCAATCGTCGATCAAGGCGAGCGTGTTGGCGAACATCGCGGCATCCTCGGTCGGGAAGCCCGCAATCAGGTCTGCCCCGATCGCCATCTCCGGGCGCAGTGCCTTCAGTTTCGCGGCCAGCTCAACCGCCTGCGCGCGGCTATGGCGGCGCTTCATCCGCTTGAGGATCATATCGTCGCCCGCCTGCAGCGAGAGATGGATATGCGGCATCAATCGCGGCTCGTGCGCGATCAGATCGAGCAAAGCCTCATCCATCTCGCACGGATCGAGCGAGGACAGGCGCAGCCGCGGCAATTCGGGGACATGCTTCAGGATGCGCGCGACCAGGCTGCCGAGCGAAGGCTGCCCGGGCAGGTCCGCGCCATACGCCGTGAGATCGACCCCGGTCAGCACGACCTCCTTCGTGCCCTGATCGACCGCCGTTTTGATCTCCTCGATCACCCCGCCCGCCGGCAGCGACCGGCTCGGTCCGCGCCCATAGGGGATGATGCAAAACGTGCAGCGATGGTCGCACCCATTCTGTACGGGGAGGAAGGTACGGGCGTGCCCCCCTTCACGGCGCCCCAGCGGAAGCTGGGGCCCCTCTCCTGGGCTCACCATGTTGGACGACCGCGAGATGGATCCCAGCTTTCGCTGGGATGACGGGTAGAGAGCGAGTTCGAACTTCTTCGTATTCGGCACGATCGCGCTGACCTCGACCATCGCCCGGAACGTCTCCGACTCGGTCTCCGCCGCGCATCCGGTCACCACAATCCGCGCCCAGGGCCGATCGCGGTGCGCCCGCCGGATCGCCTGCCGCGCGGTCTTTACCGCCTCGGCCGTCACCGCGCAGCTATTCACCACCACCAGGTCATCCGCGTCGCCCAGCATCGCTGCGATCTTCTCGCTCTCGGCGATATTCAAGCGGCAGCCGTGCGAAATCAAAGTCGCGCCGCTCACAGGCCGGCGGCCTCGCCCGTATAAACATGGGTAGCGGGGCCCGACATGCTGATGCTGCCGCCCGGGCGCCAGTCGATCAGCAATTCCCCGCCCGGCAAAGCGACCGTGACCGGGCTCTGCACGCGGCCCGCCTTGATCGCGGCAACCGCGGTCGCGCACGCGCCAGTGCCGCAGGCTCGGGTCAGCCCGGCGCCGCGTTCCCACACGCGCAGGCGAATGCGATCCTGGTCCTCGATCGTGGCCACGTTGACGTTGACCCGATCGGGGAAGAGCGGATCATTCTCGATCTGCGGGCCGAGCCGGTCGAGTTCGACCGCGTCCGCATCGGGCACGAAGAAGATGACATGCGGATTGCCGACATTGACCGCGGCGGGATCGCTCAGATCCTCCCAGCCGACCGGCATGCTTCCCGTGTCCATTGCGTAGCCGAGCGGTATCTCATCCCAGCCGAAACGCGGCGATCCCATGTCCACCGTGGCGAGCGTGCCCTCCACCGCCAGCTGAAGCGTGCCGCCCAGCGTCTCAAGCGTCGATTGCCGGCCAAGCAGCAGCGCCACCGCGCGCGACGCGTTGCCGCATGCCTCGACCTCGCTCCCATCCGAATTCCAGATCCGCATCCGCGCGTCGGCCACATCCGACGGCTCGATCAGGATCAATTGATCGCAGCCGATCCCCTCGCGCCGATCCGCAATGGCCCGCGCGCGCGCCGCGTCGATCGCGACGCTCTGATCGCGCGCATCGATCACCACGAAGTCGTTGCCGAGCCCGTGCATCTTGTGAAAGCGAAAGGACATGCCCGCGATCTAGGGATGCGGGGCGGCTGAGTCCACTTCGCCAAGAGCATCTTGCCCTAATGCCGCCCGTCACCTCTCCCGTTCGCCCCGCGCTCATCAAACGACTGCCCCGACGGGTTGTCTCACCAAAAGGGTATCCATCGCCTGTTCTGGCTTGCCATACGACCTTGGTAGTGGCTTTCACGCCGGCGGGCCGGTCAGTAGGGAAGAACCATGCGCACTGCCCATTGGTTGCTGGCCACGACCGCTCTGCTTGGCCTCCCGCTCGCTGCCTTCGCGGCCTCTCCGTCTGCCTTCCTGAGCGCCCCTGCCGAACCGGGCGCGGTTACCGTCAAAGCGGTGGGCGACGGCCGCGCCGACGATAGCGCCGCGATCCAGGCGGCGATCGATCAGGCCGGGTCGAGCAAGACCGGCGAGGGCATCGTCTTCCTGCCTTCGGGTCGATACCGGATCAGTCGCACGCTCTATATGTGGCCAGGCGTGCGCCTATTCGGCGTGGGCAAGACCCGGCCGGTGATCCTGCTCGGCGCCAACACACCCGGCTTCGGCCGGGGCCTCGGCACGATGGTCATCTTCACGGGCTTCAACCCTGCACGGCCGATGCCCGGCGGTCGCCCCTTCCGCGTGCCGGTCCCGCCGCAGGGCAGCGTTCCTGCCATTGACAAGATTGCCGATGCCAATTCGGGCACCTTTTACTCGGCTATGTCCAACGTCGATTTCGAGATTGGCGCGGGCAATCCGGCCGCGACCGCGATCCGCTTCCACACCGCGCAGCATGCCTATCTCAGCCATATGGACTTCCAGATCGGCTCGGGCCTGGCCGGCCTCTACCAGGTCGGCAACGAGGCCGAGGACCTGCACTTCCATGGCGGCCGGTACGGCATCCTCGCGGAAAAGCCCTCGCCTGCCTGGCAGTTCACGCTGATCGACTCCAGCTTCGATGGTCAGCGCGACGCGGCGATCCGCGAGCATGAGGCCGGTCTAACACTCGTCAACGTCGGCATCCGCAACACGCCCGTCGGGATCGACATCGACGAAGGCTATGGTGACTGGCTGTGGGGCAAGCAGGTCCGCTTCGAGAATGTGTCGAAGGCGGGCGTTGTCATCTCGAACGAGAACAGCGCCTACACCCAGATCGGCTTCGACGATGCATTGGCCAAGGCCACCCCCGTTTTCGCCCGCTTCCGCGACAGTGGGAAGACGGTCGCGGGGCCGGGCGCCGCTTACCGCGTGACCGACTTCAATTACGGCATGGTCGTGCCGGGCCTCGGTCAGACGGGCCATTATGCGATGAACATGCAGGCCAGGCCGATCAAGGCGCTGCCTGCCCCGCGTGAGCGCGCAGTTCGCCTGCTGCCGCCGGTCAGCCAATGGTTTGATGTCCGCGACGCCGGCGCCAAGGGGGACAACCAGGCCGACGATACCGTCGCGATCCAGCGCGCGATCGACACCCATCGCGTGATCTACTTCCCCGTCGGCCGCTACCTCGTCACCAACACGCTCAGGCTACGACCCGACACCGTCCTGATCGGCCTGCACCCCAGCCTGACCCAGATCATCCTCCCCGACAACACGCCCGCTTACGCCGGAATCGGCATGCCCAGGGCACTGGTCGAAAGCGCCAAGGGCGGCGACGCGATCGTTTCGGGCCTCGGTCTCAACACCAATGGCATCAATCCGCGTGGCGTTGCCTTGCTGTGGAAGGCCGGCGCTGCCTCGTTGGTGCAGGACGTCAAGATCCAGAACGGCCACGGCACCAACCTGGCGGATGGCACGCGCTTCGATCCCTACAATGCCAACCATACCGGGGACGCGGATCCAACCCGGCGCTGGGATGCGCAATATCCGAGCATCTGGGTGACGGACGGCGGCGGCGGCACCTTTACCGACATCTGGTCGCCTGACACCTACGCGACCGCCGGCTTCAAGGTCAGCGACACTGACACGCCCGGCCATGTCTACGAACTGTCGAACGAGCACCATGTCCGGTCGGAGATCGTGCTCGACGGCGTCAAGAACTGGGAATTCCTGGCGCCGCAGACCGAGGAGGAATCGGGCGAAAGCCAGGACACGATCAGCCTCGACGTCCGCAACTCGCGCAACATCCTGTTCGCAAACTATCACGCCTATCGCGTCACCCGCTCGCTCAAGCCCGCCGCGACCGCGGTGCGGCTGATCAACTCCGCCGACATCCGCTTCCGCAACGTGCACGTGAATGCCGAAAGCGGCTTCTCCTTCTGCGGCGCGAGCGGCTGCGGCACCTACCTCCGCGCCAGCAAATACCCCTATGAGAACGCAATCGTCGACGTGACCAGCGGCCTTGGAGTGCGCGAACGCGAATTCGCACTGCTCGACGTGCCGGGCACACCTCCTGCGCCTGCACAGGGCCTGCATGTGCAAATGCTGCACAGCGGCTTTTATTCGATCGCGGGTGCGGCGGTGGATGCGAAGGGCAAGCTCTATTTCGTCGATCGCAAGATGCAGACGATCTACGGCTGGTCGAAGGATGAGGGCCTCACGATCGAACGCGACGACGCGCTCGATCCGGTCAATCTGGCGTTCGACAGGTCCGGCAATCTGCTGGTGCTGTCGTCGGACGGTGCCGCCGGAACCGTCTATTCCTTCAAACCAGGCAGCGCCGGCAGCAAGGTCGACGTGATCAAGCCAACCCCGGCGAAAGAGCGTCGCGATGCGTTGGTCGCGCTGCCCGGCAATGTCTGGAACAATGGCGAATTCCGCGACCAGCTCGACCTCGACACCTATCGCTTCACCACACTCGCCGAGATGTTCGCGCGCGATATGGGCTCGCTCAAGGCGGAGGAATATGTCTCGCCCGATGGCAGTCTGGTGCTCCCCGCTTTTCCGACACACGAGCAGGGCCCGCCCAATTTCCTCGGCTGGCGCTTCTCGGACACGCTCGACACCTATGGCTTCGTCACCGCGAGGCCGGGCGAGCGCCTGTTTCTGAGCAATGGATCAGAGGATAAGACCTATCGCGGCATCGTCGGACCCGGCGGCAGCGTCACCGGCCTGAAGCCGTTCGTGAACCGGGGCGGGGAGAGCGTGGCGGTGGGGCCGGACGGGCGCGTCTATATCGCGAACGGGCAAATCTTCATCTACGCCGCGGACGGTTCCGAGGTCGGCCGGATCGACGTGCCCGAACGCCCGCTGCAACTGATTTTCGGCGGGGCGAAGGGCCGGACGCTCTTCATTCTTGCCCACCACGCATTATTCGCGGTGGAAATTTAGCGAAGCTCAGGCCGCCTCGTCCTGCTGGGCCCACAAGGCCGCCTCTACCACGATCGCGACCTGCGTGCGGTTGCGCACGTTCAGCTTGCGCATCAGCGCGGTCATATGCGCTTTCACGGTCGCTTCGGCGATGCCGAGGTCGAACGCGATCTGCTTGTTGAGCAGGCCCGAATGGACCCCATGCAAGACCTTGAGCTGGGTGGGCGTGAGATCGGCAAACCCGGGCGGAAGCCCTGGGTCCATACCCCGGAAAACCGACGGCTCGATCCTCGAAATCTGTCCCATCATATCCCCTCTCCGAGCACATGCACCCAAAGCCAGACGACGGGTCGCCGCAGAGGCTCGCCGCCGGCTTGCCCCCGTCCCAGCTATCCTCTGGAAGAGTCGCTGTAATCGGTTGGACAGGTTAACGTTAACTGGCGGAAAATGGCGCGTCAAGAGCGCGTTTTAATGCAATGTTATCGTTAAAGCTGTTGGACAGATTTTTGCCCTAGTATAGCGTGTCGGCTAACATGAGTACGGGCTGGCCGCATATCGTGGACCGCGCTAAGCCGGAGCAGGGAGAGGGGGCCTCGCACTTGGCCACGAATATGCTGACGCAGGAAGGCAGACTGGCGGATCGCGCCTATGCCGGGATCGTCGAGATCATCGACCGGGACGGACTGGGCGTGGGCGACCGCTTGCCGTCCGAAGCGCGTCTGGCCGAGATATTCGGCATGTCGCGAACGATCGTGCGAGAGGCTCTGGTGCGGCTCGCCGCGGACGGCATCACGGAGGCGCGGCGCGGCGCGGGATCCTATGTGAAGAGCCGCCCGTCCGAGCGGCTCGGTGTGCATGTGCCCATGTCCGAGCTGTCGGCCACGCTCGGTACCTATGAGGTGCGCTTCGTGATCGAAGCGGAGGCTGCGCGCCTTGCCGCGCAACGCCGCTCGCCGGAACAGATGGCGGAGATCGCACAGCGGCTGGTTGCGCTGCGCCAGGCTCTCATGTCGTCTGCATCGGCTCATGACGAGGATTGGGCGCTACACCGGGCGATCGCTGAGGCGACCGCCAACCCTGCCTTCGTTGCGTCATTCGATCTTCTGCATGACGAGGTCGAGCACATCTTGCGTGCTGGCGTCGACATTTCGCGCTCGCGCCCGCCGGAGGTGATCCAGGCGATGATGCACGAGCATGATATGATCGTGGAGGCGATCCAGGCGCAGGACGCGGATGGTGCGGCGCTGGCAATGCGGTGGCACCTTATGCAGGGCCGCAAGCGGCTGATGGCCTAGGCCTTGATTCACGGTTCAGGCTGAAACGTAGTTCGGCGCAGCCAATCAGCCTGAACCGTGAATCAAGGTCTCACCTAATTTGATGGAGCCTGATGCACCCTTTCAGCGGAAGCGCGAAGCGCTTCCACTAAAAACGATCAGGCTCTAGCCCGCTTGTGCGGGTCTTTTCGCATCGGCCTGCTCCGAGGCGAGCCACTGCAGCACATGGTCGGCCTCAAGTTCGGGCGGCACGCTCGAATCGATTATGGTGGCGCTCTCCTCTGGCCCCGGGGGGTCGAGGATGGCGAGTTGGCTGTCGATCAGGCCGGCCGGCATATAATGATCGGGCCGGTTGTTGAGCCGCCGAACCAACTCCTCGCGCCCGACCTCAAGCATGATGAAGCTGGTCGGCACGCCTATCGCGGCGCGCAGCCGGTCGCGATAGGCACGTTTCAGCGCGGAGCAGGCCGCGACCGTCACGCCCCCCCGCCGAACCGACTTGCCGATGGCTTCGCCCAGCTTGTCGAGCCACGGCCATCGGTCCGCGTCGGTCAGCGGCTCGCCCCGGCTCATCTTTGCGACATTCGTGCTCGAGTGGAAGGAGTCGCCCTCGAAGAAGGGGCAGCCCAATTGCTTGCCGAGCAGGCTCGCCAATGTCGATTTGCCGCTGCCGCTGACGCCCATGACAATCAGAGCCCGGGCGGGTGCTGTCTCGTCTTTTCCCCCCATCTGCATCTCCGGCGCCCTTTTTCCGGGCCGCGGAAAGCGGCTCGCGGGGATAACGCCATATCCGGCGCGACGCCGTCGCTGGCCATTACGACCATCGTCGCGATGCTTTACGACCATGGTCGCGGTCGTTTGGCCGGGCCGCCTCGCCTAATCGGGCATCCTGTCGGAACAGCTTCCGTGCGCATTTTTTCGCCGGTCAAGTAGCGGTCCAGAAACGATATTAGAGGGCGCGGTATCATGGAATTTAAGTCCAACCAGGTTGCGCTTTTGGTCCGGCGGCGTGCGTTGCTTTCGGCAAGCGCCCTCGGCCTGGCCGCGCTGAGCGCGCCCGCTTTCGCACAGACCGGTGCTGCCTCAGCACCGACCGTCGCGGCGCCGCAAGGCGCGCCTGCCGGTGCAGATACGGGCGAGGTAATTGTCACCGGCTCGCGCATCAGGGCCTCGGGGTTCAGCGCCCCAACGCCGACCCAGGTGTTTGGCGCCGCCGACCTCGCCCGGAATGCCGAGCCCAACATCTTCACCACGATCACGCAACTCCCGTCGCTGCAAGGCTCGACCGGCGCGGTCACCAACACGAACAGCACGTCGAGCGGCCAGCAAGGCCTGAGTTCCTTCTCGCTGCGCGGTCTCGGCACGATCCGTACGCTGACCCTGCTCGACGGACAGCGCGTGGTGCCCGCCAACGTCACCGGCGTTCCCGATATCAGCCTGTTTCCGCAGCTTCTGATCGAGCGCGTCGATGTGGTGACGGGCGGCGCATCCGCCTCCTACGGCTCCGATGCGGTGGGCGGCGTCGTCAACTTCATCACCAACAAGAAGTTCGAAGGGTTCAAGGCCAACGTCTCGGGCGGCATCACAACGTACGGCGACGACAAGCAGTATCTGCTGCAGGCGGCCGCGGGTAAGTCTTTCCTGGACGATCGCCTGCACGTCGTGATCAGCGGCGAATATGATCATGAGCAGGGCGTGCCTGCGGGCGGGTTCGGCGAGGATGCGCCAGGCAGCCGCAATTGGTATCGAACGTCCACGTTCGTCAATCGCGGCGTCACGAATGACGGATCGCCCCAATATCTGGGTGTCGATCACGCCCAAGCCTATCAATATACCAAATATGGCCTGATCAATAACGGACCGCTGCAGGGCATCGCCTTCGACAAGAACGGCAACCCATTCCAGTTCCAATATGGCGGCAGCGCCTTCGGCGTCACCGGCGTGCCGGCCAAGAACGCGGCGGGCAATGTCACCAACTGCTACGCCAGCGGCAGCTTTTGCGTGGGCGGTGACCTGTCGGGCGGTGTCGGCATCGGTACCTCGCTCCAGTCGCGGCTCCAGCGCATGGATGGCTATACGCGCATTGGCTTCGATATCGATCCCAACAACGAGATCTACGCCACGTTGAACGTCGCACGCGTAAAGACGAGCAACCAGCCGAACCCGGGCGCACAGAATCCCAACATCACCATCCAGTGCTCAAACCCCTACGTACCGGCCTCGGTGGCGGCACAGTGCGCCGCCGCGGGCATCACCTCGTTCCGGCTTGGTACCAGCAACGCGGAGCTGCCGCGGAATATCTCGGTCCATCCCACGCGAACCCAGTATCGGGGCGTCATCGGTGCCGATGGCCAGATCCACCTGGGCGGCACGAGCTGGCGCTACGATGCTTATTATGAGCATGGTGAGAACCTCACGAACCTGCACGTTCGCGATATCATCCTCAACGCGCGCTATACCGCGGCGGTCAATGCGATCTCGCTCAACGGGCAGATCGTCTGCGCCGATCCCGTCGCGCGCGCCAATGGCTGTGCGCCTCTCAACGTGATGGGCGGGCAGACGCCAAGCGACGCTGCGCTTGCTTATATCACGCCCAAGAATGGGCCCTTCCAGCATTCCCGCCAGAAGCAGGACGCGGCGAGCCTCAGCTTCAGCGGCGAGCCATTCTCCCTATGGGCGGGGCCGGTGTCAGTGGCGTTCGGCGGCGAATATCGGCGCGAATGGTATCACGTTGTGTCGGATCCTTACGGCAACGGTGTGACCGCCGAGACGCCGAACAGCGCCGCTTATCCGGCCGACCCGGTACTCAACAGCGCGCTCGGCAACAATTGGTATGCGGGCAATTACCATGCCGGTCGCGGCCAATATCATGTGACCGAGGCGTTCCTTGAGGTGAACCTGCCCTTCCTGAACTCCGACCAACTCGGCAAGGCCAACATCAATGCCGCCGGACGGTGGACGAAGTACAGCACGTCCGGCACGGTCTATACGTGGAAGGTGGGCGGAACCTGGGACACGCCGATCGACGGCGTTCGCCTGCGTGCGGTAACCTCGCGCGACGTGCGCGCGCCGAACCTGTCGGAACTGTTCGCCGCGCCGACCACCACGACACAGCCCAACTTCACCAACCCGTTCGCAACCGCGCAAAATGGTCAGCCGGCGGCGCTTACGATCAACCAGATCGCACTCGGCAATCCGAACCTGAAGCCGGAAATCGCGCGGAATACCGAATTGGGTATCGTGTATGCGCGACCGCGCTGGGCGCCGGGCCTGAGCCTGTCGTTCGATTATTACAACATCAAGATCAAGGGTGTGATCTCGTCCCTGTCTGCCCAGCAGCAGGTCCAATTCTGTCACGATATCAATCAATTCTGTAATACGTTCGTGCTGATTCCGGCGGATGGCAGCCGGGGCTTCGTCAACGTCCAGTCGTTCAACCTGGCGTCGATCAAGACCAGCGGCTTCGATATTGAAGGCAGCTATCGCACGTCGCTCGAAGGGATGAACCTGCCGGGCAACTTCACCCTCCGCGCGCTCGCGACCAACGTTCGGCATTTCATCACGGATCCGGGCCTTCCCAACACAGTTCCGATCGACTCTGCCGGGCAGAACAGCGGCGCCACGCCCAGGTGGAAGTTGCTCGCAATCCAGGCCTGGGACAGCGACAAGATCAGCTTCAACATACAGGAACGGTGGTTCAGCAGCGGGCGCTATGGCGGCGCCACAACCGACTATATCGAATGCGCCCCCGGGTCCTGCCCCGTGTCGACCTCGCAGCACCCCACCATCAACAACAATCACATGAGGGGCGCGCTCTATTGGGACGTTGGTGGCTCGTACAAGCTGACGAGCAAGCTGACCGCCTATTTCAAGATCGACAATCTGTTCAATCGCGATCCCATCCCGTCTCCGCAGACCAACACGGGCATCGACTTCAATCCCGCGCTCTACGACGCGCTGGGCCGCTTCTATCGTGGAGGCATCCGCTACAATTTCTAATAGCTGTCCCCGCAACCCTTCCGGTTGGGGAAAACCTGAGCGCCTCCTCGGATCCTTCCGGGAGGCGCTTTTTTACCCGGCCAGAAGTCTGGCAATGTGGCGGACCGCCAACACATAGCCATGCGGGCCAAGGCCTGTGATCATCCCGGTCGCGGCCGCAGTCATCAACGAGTTGGCCCGCCACGCCTCGTCACGGGCGTGGATATTGGAGATGTGAACCTCCACAATCGGACAATCGCACATCTTGAGCGCATCCAGGATCGGATAGCCGGCATAGGAGAAAGCCGCCGGATTGATGACGATCCCCGCCGCTTTTTTCCGCGCCTCGTGCAGCCAGCCGATCATCTCATGCTCGGCATTGGTCTGATGGAAACGCATGTCGAGACCGGCGGCGTCCGCCTCCCCGCGACAGAGCGCCTCGATATCGGCAAGCGTGGTCTTGCCGTAAATTTCCGGCTCGCGCTCGCCCAGTAATTCCAGGTTCGGGCCGTTCAGAACGAACAAAACGGGTTTCGCCATGTCTTTTCCCCTGATCGTCATAGGCACGATCCCGCATTGTCGAGAGACTGGGCACGTTCCGGCAGCACATAGCGCTCTTTCCGCAACGATCAGGCTTCAACGACATTTCCTTGCTGGTTTTGGGGATGCGACGCAAGGAGGATGCTTGTAGAGGCGGTGCTGCATTGCAGCAGAGACTCGTCATGAAAATCATCCCGCCCATCGCACAAAACCCCGATGTCCGTTTCCTCGGCAAGCTGCTCGGAGACGTCATCCGCGCCTATGGCGGCGAGAAATTGTTCAAGCGGATCGAATATATCCGCTCGGCTTCGGTCGATCGCGCGCGCGGCCTGGGCGGCGAGGTCGATCCCGGCCTCGACGCGCTCGATCTGGATGAAATGCTCGCCTTCACGCGCGGCTTCATGCTTTTCTCGATGCTCGCCAACCTGGCGGAGGACCGGCAGGGCGTGGCGGCGGAGCCGGGCGCGGACCTCGCGGCCGCGATCGCGAAGCTCCAGGGGCAGGGCGTGGAGGAGGCCGCGATATCCGCTTTGCTGGACAATGGCCTGATCGTGCCGGTCCTGACTGCCCACCCGACGGAGGTGCGGCGCAAGTCGATGATCGATCATCGCAACCGCATCGCCGATCTGATGCTCCTGCGCGATTCCGGTGCAGAGGAGACGCCCGAGGGCGACCTCGTCGAACAGGCAATCTACCGGCAGATCGCTCTTCTGTGGCAGACGCGTCCCCTGCGGCGCGAACGGCTCTATGTCGCGGACGAGGTCGAAACCGCGCTTTCCTATTTGCGTGACATTTTCCTGCCGGTGATGCCGTCGCTGTACGCGCGCTGGGAGCGCGTGCTGGGTCGCCGCCCCAAGAGCTTCCTGCGCGCGGGATCGTGGATCGGCGGCGACCGTGACGGTAATCCGAATGTTACCGCGGAGTCGCTTGAGCTGGCGACGCGGCGCAATGCCGAAACCGTACTCGGTCATTATCTGTCGCTGCTCCACAATATCGGCGGCGAGCTTTCCATCTCGACCGAACTGATGCCGACCTCGCCTGAGGTGGAGGCGCTTGCGGCGGCGGCGCACGATGATTCGCCCGCGCGTTCGGATGAACCCTACCGCCGCGCAATCACGGGCATCTATGCGCGTGTCGCAGCCAATTACGAGGCGATCTCGGGCCGTACCCCGTCACGTCCGCCAGCCGTGAAGGCGGCGCCCTATCCCGACGCGGCCGCTTTGCGGGCCGACCTTCGCACGCTTGCCAAGGCGCTCGCCAAGAGCGGCAGTGGGGCCTTGTCGTCGGGCGGCGCGCTCGGCCGGCTGATCCGCGCGGTCGAGACGTTCGGCTTCCATCTCGCCACGCTGGATCTGCGGCAGAATGCCGATGTGCATGAGCGTGTCGTGGCGGAGCTGTGCAAGGTGTCCGGCGTCACGCCGGATTATCTCGCACTCGACGAGGAAGAGCGCGTGGCCCTGTTGCGCGCGGAACTGGCTACGGCGCGTCCGCTCGCCAGCGCATATGTCGATTATGGTGCGGAGACCGCGTCCGAGCTCGCGATCGTTCGCGCCGCCGCCGAAGCCCATCGCCGGTACGGGCGTCAGGCGATCACCACCTACATCATCTCCAAGGCGGCGACCGTATCCGACCTGCTGGAGGTGATGGTGATACTCAAGGAGGCCGGCCTCTACCGACCAGGCACCGAGCCGGGCTGCGACTTGATGGTGGTCCCCTTGTTCGAGACGATCGAGGATCTGGAGCGCGGCCCCGACGTGATGTCGGCCTATTTCGCACTGCCCGAGATTGCGGCGCTCACCTCCGCCCGCGGATATCAGGAAGTGATGGTCGGCTATTCGGATTCGAACAAGGACGGCGGATATCTGACCTCCGTCTGGTCGCTCCATCAGGCGAGCCGCGCCCTGAAACCCGTTTTCGAGCGGGCCGGGGCCGCCATGCAGCTCTTCCACGGCCGCGGCGGTGCGGTCGGCCGCGGCGGCGGATCGGCCTTTGCCGCGATCCGGGCGCAGCCGTCCGGCACGGTCGACGGGCGTATTCGCATTACCGAGCAGGGCGAAGTGATCGCCGCCAAATACGGCACGCCCGATGCCGCTCAGATCAATCTGGAGGCAATGACCGCGGCGACTTTGCTTGCCAGCCTTGAACAAAGCGAGGTTCCGGAGAGAGACCGCGCGCGCTTCGCCGACGCCATGACCGAAATATCGGCGAGCGCATTCAAGGCCTATCGCGGGCTTGTCTATGAAACCGACGGCTTTCGTACTTTCTTCCGCCAATTCACCCCGATCGCCGAGATCGCGACGCTCAAGATCGGGTCACGTCCGGCCAGCCGTACCAAAAGCGACAAGATCGAGGATCTACGCGCGATCCCCTGGGTCTTTTCTTGGGCGCAGTCGCGCGTGATGCTTCCGGGCTGGTATGGCGTCGGGAAGGCGTTCGACGCTTTCTCGGACAAGGGTCTGCTCAGGGATATGGCCAACGGCTGGCCCTTCTTCCAGGCGACGCTGGCCAATCTGGAAATGGTGTTGGCCAAGTCCGACATGGATCTGGCGGAACGTTATCTGGCTCTCGTCGAGGATCAGGTGGCCGGCCACGCTATCTTTGACCGGATACGCGCGGGATGGAGCCAGACCAGCGAGGGCGTGCTGTCCGTTACCGGTCAGTCGCGCCTTCTCGAAAAGACGCCGTCGCTCGATGCGTCGGTGCGCCTGCGCCTGCCCTATATCGAACCGCTCAACCTGCTCCAGATCGAGCTTATTCGCCGGTGGCGCGGCGGCGAGCAGGACGATCGCGTGCGCGAGGGCATCCAGCTGTCGATCAACGCTATCGCGACGGCCCTCCGCAACAGCGGTTGATCGTCTGCGGGCACGCAAATTTAAGGTGATCTTAACCACCCCAAGCGCAGATTGCCGCATCGAGCGAAAGGCTTTCCGGGGGTGGGAAAAATAGCATCGCAGGTCCGTCGTCCGATTTTAGGGATCGGAACGGGGGCCCTGTTCTTACTTGCGGCTCTCGGGAGCCACCTCGTTGCCATGCAGAGCAGCGGGCTCGAGGCCTTGTGGCCGGGCAACGCGATCGTGCTCGCAATCCTCATCCTTGCCGGGCGCAATCGCCGTGATATCGTAGCGATCGTCGCGGGCGGGGCAGCGGGCAGCGTGCTTCTGCATCTGCTGTATCGTGACCCCATTTCCATTCTCGTCTCGCTGACCGCGGCAAATGTCGTGGAAAGCGGGTTGGCCTTCATCTTGTTGCGCATTTTGGGGATTCGCGGCGGGCTGGTCGACAGGGTCGGCAATTATTTTGCGCTGGTCGCCGCCGCCGCCGCGACAGGGCTCGTTTCCTCCACCATCGGCGGGCTGGGTTTGTGGATCGGGCGCGATATCCCCTTTTGGGATGGATGGCGCAGCTGGTACCTCTCGGGCGTATTGAGCGCGGTGATGGTCACGCCCAGCGTGATCGTCGCAGTCGATCTGATACGTGGCCATGGGCGGCGCGCGCCAAACGGCCGGAGCATATTCGAGTTCATCGGTTTGTCCTCGATGGTCGGCGCCGTGGCTGCTTTTGTTTTTCTGCACCACGGGCTGCCATTGACCTTCATCGTGTCCCCATCGGTGCTGCTGCTAACCTTCCGTTTCCGCGCGATCGGTGCGGTCGCGGGCGTTGCGATCGTGACCACCATCGCCGCCTCCGCCACGGCTTCGGGCTACGGCTCGATCGCGCTTCTGCTACGGCACCAGCCCGGCGACCAGGTTTTGCTGCTGCAGGCCTTTATCGCGACCAATCTGCTTTCGGCTTTGCCCGTCGCGGCGGTGCTCAACGAGCGCGACTATCAGGCTGACGAGACCCGCGCCTTCGCCGAGCATTTCAAGTCGGTGGTCGAGAATATCGGCGAGGTCATCTTCCGTATCGATGGGCAAGGCCGCTGGGCTTATCTGAATCCCGCCTGGGAAACGCTGACCGGCCAACCGATCGCGGCCACGCTCGGCCGTTCCTGGCTCGATCTGGTCGAACCGAGCGCGCGGCCCGAACTGGCCGATCGCGCCGAGGCCGTGCTCTGCGGCGAGGATCGCTCGGCGCGCCGGACAGTTCGGCTGGAAACCCCGGAGGGATTGCGCTGGGTCGAATTGTTCATCCAGAGCCTGCGCGACCAGGATGGGCGCGTCGCGGGTGCGACGGGCACGCTGCGGGATATCGACGACCGCAAGCGGCTGGAGGAGCATGTTATCACCGCCAAGCGGCGCGCGGAGCAGCGCGCGCGCGAGGCGACCCTGCTCGCCTCGACCGACGAATTGACCGGTCTCGCCAATCGTCGGGCCTTCATGGGCCAGCTTGACCGCGAGATTGCCGGCGCCGCCGAATTCGGCTGGCCGCTCGCAGTGGCGATGTTCGACGTCGACCATTTCAAGCTGGTCAATGACCGTTATGGCCACGCCGTCGGCGACCGCGTGCTTCAGCTGATCGCAGCGCGGGCCGCGGGCGTGGTGCGCGGCGGTGATCTGGTCGGACGGCTGGGCGGCGAGGAATTCGGCATTCTCATGCCAGGCGCGTCGCCCAACGAAGCGGTACAGGTCGCGGAACGGTTGCGTCAGGCGATGGAAACCGTCGCGCAGGGCGACGAGTCGCTTCCCAGCGTCACGATCAGCGTCGGAATTGCCGCGCGCGAGGGGCAGCGCACCGCAGCCGAGATGCTCGCGGCAGCCGACATTGCGCTTTATGCGGCCAAGGCGGAGGGTCGGAACAGGGTGCGTATCGCGGCCTGACGTCCGCGAGCGCGCGGTTCGGGTCAAATATAGCCGGACTGGCGGAGATTCCGGCGCGTTACGGATCGCTGGGAAACATCCCGCCTTTCTCTCGCTCCGCGCGCTCGCTAAAGGTCAACACGACGTTCAGGGGGACAGACGGTGACGAGGGAAAAGGCCAATCCCCTCCATGCGCCGGAAGACAGCGCGCTGCGCGATCTGATCGCGGCGTACGACTGGGCTGTGACTCCGCTCGGGCCGATTGAGACCTGGCCCGCTCCACTCACCGATACCCTGTCGATGATGTTGTCGACGCCCGTTGCGATGGTTCTATTCTGGGGACCGGAACTGATCGCGCTTTACAACGACGCCTACGCCTTCGCGATCGGCGACCGGCATCCGGACGCGCTCGGCGGCCGTTGCCAGGACAAATGGGCGCATATTTGGGACGATGTCGGGCCGATCATCACCCGCGTGCGCGAGACAGGCAGGGGCGAGATGGTCAACGACCGGATCTTCCCGCTCTGGCGCAAGGGCCTCTCGATGATGGCGCAGCTCGACATAGCCTATAATCCGGTGCGAGCACCGGGCGGCGGCCCCGGCGGCGTGCTGTGCATCGTCTATGAGATGACCGAGCGCGCGAAGGCGATCGACGACGCCAATCGTGAACGCGCAAGGTTGGCGCGAATGTTCGAACAGGCGCCGAGTTTCATGGCGCTGCTCCGCGAGCCAGGCCATGTCTGCGACTTTGCCAACGCGGCTTACCTGCAATTGATCGGACAGCGTCCGCTGCTGGGTCTCCCCCTCGGCGAAGCCCTGCCCGAAATTGCGGCGCAAGGATTCGTGGCGCTCCTGGACGACGTGGTGAAGAGCGGCAAACCCTATTCGGGCCGCGCCGTCCCGGTGGCATTGCAGCGGCTGCCCGGCCAAGCCGACGAGCAGCGGCTGCTCGACTTCCTCTACCAGCCAATTTTCGACGAGGATGGCCAGGTCACAGCCATCTTCATCGAGGGCAATGACGTGACCGATCGCGTCCGTTTCGAAGAGGCGCTCGAAGTGAGCCGCGGCTCACTCGAACTCGCGGCCGAAATGGCCGAAATCGGCACCTGGGACCTGGATCTGGTGGCGGACCAGCTCGAGTGGTCGGACCGAGTGCGTGCCATGTTCGGCATCTCGCCGGGCAAGCCGGTGACACTCGACGATTTCTACAATGGCCTGCATCCGGACGATGCGGAGGCAACAACGGATGCCTTCCTGGCCGCGCTCGATCCCGATCGGCGTGCGCACTATGACGTAGAATATCGTACGATTGGCAAGGAAGACGGGGTCCTGCGCTGGGTCGCAGCAAAGGGACGCGGCGTGTTTGAAGGCGGACGCTGCGTGCGCGCGATCGGCACGATCCTCGACATCACGAGCCGCAAGGCCGCGCAGGAAGAGATGCGGGAGAGCGAAGCCCGTTTTCGGACGCTGGCGGACAGCGCTCCGGCTTTGATCTGGATGTGCGACGAGGAAGGCGCCCTGGTGTTTGCCAACCGCTGGCACGAGGAAACGTTCGGTCGGCCCGCGTCCGAATTGATGGGCGAAGGTTGGCAGAGCATCATCCACCCCAAGGATCAGGACGGATTCGTCGCGGATTTCGAGCAGGCCTTCAAGAATCGCGCCCCGTTCAGCCGCGACGTACGCGTGATCGATCGCTTCGGCGTGACCCGATGGCTGCATAGCGAGGCACGCCCGCGGGAGACGGCGGGGCGCTTCGTCGGCTATGTCGGTTGCGACGTCGATATCACCGAAGTCCACCTTGCGTCCGAAGTGCTGGAACGCGGTATCGTCGAACGGACCAGGGAACTCGCCGCGACCAACCGCCAATTGTCGACGCAGATCGAGGAGCGCGAGAGGGTCGAGGCGACGCTGCGGCAGATGCAGCGCCTTGAGGCAATCGGTCAGCTTACGTCGGGCGTAGCGCACGATTTCAACAATCTGCTGACGGTAATCCTGGGCAATGTGGACCTGGTCGCGCGGGCCGCCGCCGAGGCCAAGATGGATGAGAAAACGCGCCAGCGGCTGGGCTATATGCGGACCGCCGCCGAACGCGGCGCGACTCTGACCGCGCAATTGCTCGCCTTCTCGCGCCGGCAGCGGCTTGAGGCCCGTCCGGTCGACCTCAACGATACCGTGATCGGGATGCGCGATCTGCTCCAAAGCTCGATGGGCGGATCGGTGCGTCTCGAGGCGCGGCTCCGGCCCGATTTGTGGCCGGCTTTGGTCGATCCCACCCAGATCGAGCTGATCATCCTCAACCTCGCGATCAATGCGCGCGATGCGATGGCGGTGGGCGGATCGCTCACCGTTTCGACCGACAATATCACGCTTGGCGAGCCGACCCGTCCGGAAGAGCCGCAACCGGGGGACTATGTGCTGATCGCGGTCACCGACACCGGCAGCGGAATGACGCCCGAGGTACGAGACCGCGCGTTCGAACCTTTCTTTACGACCAAGGCGGTCGGCAAGGGATCGGGACTTGGCCTGCCCCAAGTCTACGGCTTTGCCAAACAATCGGGCGGCGGCGTCGCGATCGAGACCAAATTGGGCGAGGGCACGTCGGTACGCGTCTATCTGCCGCGTGCGCAGGAGCGCCGCCGCACACCGCGCGCGACCAGCTATGAGCAACCGCCCGAGCAGCTGGGAGGAGTGCGCGGGCGCCGCGTGCTGGTGGTGGACGACGATCCGCCAGTGCGGGAAATCACCGCGACGATGTTGCGCACGATGGGTGCCGAGGTGGTGGAGGCCGGCAGCGGCGGTTCGGCGCTCGAAATACTTGATGCCGGCGCCGGCGATTTCGACCTGATGGTGGTCGATTTCGCGATGCCCGGCATGAACGGCGCCGAACTCGCCGCGACCGCCGCCAAGAAATGGCCCGACCTGCCGGTCCTGTTCGTGACCGGCTATGCCGACCTGAGCGCGATTTCCTCGGTCAGCGAGGACCGGATCGTGCAGAAGCCGTTCCGCGGTGGTGAATTGCAACGCAAGCTCGGACGGCTTCTGGCGAGCCGGGCGGGGTAGGCGCGGGGCGCCGCAGGATGGTGGTGCATTCGCCGTCGCCTTGAGGCTTTTCTTCTTCGTCACCCCAGCGAAAGCTGGGGTCCATCACCGGCCTGTCTGGCCTGGCTCACGCGTGGGAGATGGACGCCAGCTTTCGCTGGGATGGCGGTCACCGTCTTTCGTTCGTCATCCCGGGCAGGCCGGGATCCACCCGGCGGCTTGGCTTCAACCTCCCGGTGGATGCCGGAACTAGTCCGGCATGACGGGTGGGGATGGGTTGAGGCGGGTCCTTTTGCCTCCTGAGATCCCAGCTTTCGCTGGGATGACGGATGGGGCGAAGGCGCGCGGGCGCAGGTCTCCCGTGGCTTGAGGCAAGCGAATGTGACCGGCGCGGTTCCGCTCCCTTGTCTCCCGGCAGCGGGGACGTTGCATGGCGACCTTGGGGCTTGTGACCCCTCAGATGCCTGCCTGCAACCGTCCTATGCGCAGGCATCCAGTCGGCGGCTGCGGCTTGGGCGGGTAACAGTGAAGCCCCTGGGTTTCCCCAGCCATCGCCCGCATAGCCACGGTACGCGACAGCCACCCGGAAGCGGCGGTATTGGCCGGGGGTTACCCCTCAACGTCGTCCGCATAGCTCCCCTACACGACGCCAGCATCACCGCGCAGCCGTAAAGCCGCACGCCGAGATCTGTACTCTGTGGGCGAAGTTACATTCTCATGCATGCCGAGGAGCTTCGCGCCGGTCCTATCCGCTGGATTGGGTTTCCCCAAGTCAGCGAACGCATCATGCGTACACGATTTGTTCCGCCTTGTCAAGACCTCCCACTCCGCTCGCCCTGAGCTTGTCGAAGGGCTGCCTTTCTTGCGCGTCTGAAGAAAAGGACAGTGCTTCGACAAGCTCAGCACGAACGGGTTGGAGACGGGGGCTATTCCTCGTCCGGGTAGGGGCCTTTGCCGCCTTCGGCGATGAAGCGGTCGATGCGGGCCGTCAGTACAGGCAGAGGCACCGAACCCAGTTCGAGCACCGCGTCATGAAACGCCCGTAGGTTGAACTTCGCGCCCAATGCCGCCTCGGCTTTGGCGCGGCCCTGGCGGATCGCCATTTCGCCGAGATAGTAAGACAAAGCCTGGCCCGGCCAGGAAATGTAGCGGTCGACCTCGGTCTCGATCTCATGGTCGGACAACGCGGTATTGTCGTGAAGGAAGGCGAGCGCCCGCTCGCGCGTCCAGCCTTTGTGGTGGATGCCGGTATCGACCACCAGCCGCGCGGCGCGCCACATCTGGTAGCTCAGCATGCCGAACCGCTCATAGGGCGTCTGGTAGATGCCCATCTCGTCGCCGAGCCGCTCGCAATAAAGCGCCCAGCCCTCGCCATAAGCCGAGATATAGATGCTCTGGCGGAAGGGCGCCGCGGCCTTGTTCTCCTGCGCGAGCGGCATCTGGAAAGCGTGGCCGGGCGCGCTTTCATGGAGGGTCAAGGCAGGCAGTTGGTAGAGCGGGCGCGACGGGAGATCGTAGGTGTTCACCAGATATTCGCCCGGCCCGCCGCGCCCGGCGGTGTAGAAAGGCGCGATGTCGGCGGGTACCGGCACGATCGCGAAACGGCGGCGGGGCAGGCGGCCGATATATTGGCCGACCTTGCCGTCGACCAGTTTGGCGGTCCAGGCGGCGCGATCGAGCAGATCCTGCGGCGTTTTGGCGTAGAAGCGCGGATCGGTGCGCAAGAAGTGGAGGAAGGCGGGCAGATCACCCTGGAAGCCGGCCTGCCGCATCACGTCCAGCATCTCGGCGTGAATTGCGGCGACTTCGCGCAAGCCGACGTCGTGGATCTGGTCCGGTGTCAGATCGACCGTGGCATAGGCCTTGATCTGCTGCGCGTACCAGGCCTTGCCGTCGGGCAGCGCCTCCGCGGCCAGGCTGGTGCGCGCATGCGGGATATAGTCGTTGCGAAGATAAGCGAGCAGCGCGCGATAAGCGGGCAAATCCTGCTGCTCGATCGCCTGCTTCGCCTCGGCGCGCATCGCGGCCTGGGTCGCCGCGGGGATCGCCGCGGGCATCTGCTTGAACGGCAGATAAAGGAAGCTGTCCTCGGCATTCGCGGCGTTCGCGACCTGCGCGACCGCGGCGTCGCGGCCGGCGAGCGTGACCCTGGGCGGTGTGAAACCGCGCGCCTCGCCGCGGCGCATATTGGCGATCTGCTCCTCGAACCAGGCGGGGATTTCGTGGAGCTGGTTGAGCCAGTTGCGGAAGTCGGTCTCGGTCCGGAACTGGCTGCGTGCGCTATAGCCGAGGTCGCTCCAGAAGCTGCTGTCCGAATTGGCCGGCATCTCATAGTCGCGCGATTTCAGCGCCGCGGCGCGCGTTTCGATATCGAAGCGATAGACCGCATAATCGACCGCAACCGGAGGCGAGAGATTGGCCGGCTTGAGCGCATCGAGCTCGGCGAGCACCTGCTCGAGATAGGCAAGGCGCTTTGCCTGGGCCGCAGGACGCACATCCTGCAGGTGCGGCGCGACCCGCTCGTCATTCTCGCCGCCGCTGCCGTCCGCGCGCGCCCAGGCATATTCGCGCGCGCTGATCGCGTTGAACTTCGCATCGTCGGCATTCGCCGCGAGCGCCTGCGATGAGAGGCAGAGCAGGAAAAGTGACAGCAGGCGCATTCATGTCTCCGCGGCGAACATTGACTTGAAGCGGGCGCCGGCCCCAAGCGCAAGCAATGCGCTTCTTCTCCGACAACGCAGCCCCGGTGCATCCAAAGGTCATGGCGGCGATGCAGGCGGCGGACGCGGTCGACACCGCCTATGACGGCGATGCGCTCAGCCGCGGGCTGGATGCGCGCTTCTCGGAGCTGTTCGGTCGCGAAGTGAAGGCATTGTGGGTGCCATCGGGCACCGCCGCCAACGCGCTCGCCTTGGCCGCGCTCTGCCCGCCTTATGGCGGCGTGATCTGCCACCGCGATTCGCACGTGCAGAATGACGAGTGCGGCGCGCCCGAATTCTTCACTCACGGCGCCAAATTGATGCTGGGCGAGGGCAAGGGCGCCAAGCTCACCGTTGAGGAGGTGACGCGTGTCGCCGACGCAATCGCCAACGACGTCCACCGCGTCCAGCCGCATGCGCTGACCATCACCAATGCGACCGAATATGGCTGCGTCTACACGCCCGATGAGGTGGCGGCGCTCGGACGGCTCGCGAAGGTGCGCGGCTGGGGCTTCCACATGGATGGCGCACGCTTCGCCAATGCGGTGGTGACGTCGGGTTGCACGCCCGCCGAGCTGGTCGAGGGCGTGGACGTGCTGAGCTTCGGCTTCGTCAAGAATGGCGGGTTCTCGGCCGAAGCCTTGGTCTTTTTCCGTCCCGATCTGGTCGAGGCGACCGAGCGGCGGCGCAAGCGCGCGGGGCATCTTCTGTCCAAGGGCCGCTATCTCGCCGCGCAGATCCACGCGATGCTCGACGGAGATCTGTGGCTGGAGACTGCGCGTGCCGCCAACGCGCATGCCCGGACTTTGGCCAAGGCCGCCGGGGACAGGCTGATCAATCCAGTCGAGGCCAATGAGCTTTTCCTCACGATGAGCCCGGAGGAAGCGGCGCGGTTGCGCGCGCAAGGCTTCCAATTCTACGATTGGGCGGCGGGCGAAATCCGGCTGGTGACGCATTGGGCGAGCGAGAAGCACGAGGTGGAGGCGCTCGCCCGCGCGATCGAGGCCTTGTGAGCGCCGCCGCACCTCTCGATGCCGCCACCAAAGGGCGGGTGCTGATCCCGTTCGCGCTCGTCACCTTGATCTGGGGATCGACCTGGCTCGCAATCCACAGCCAGTTCGGGCCGGTCTCGACCGAATGGTCGGTGGCATATCGGTTCGCGGTCGGCGCGATCTCGATGTTCGTGGTCGCGGTCGCGATGAAAGTGCCTTTGCGCGTGCGCCTGTCGGATCATGCGCTCGCCGCGGCGCTCGGATCGGTGATCTTCGTGATCAACTATAATTGCGTCTACGCATCCGAACAGCACATCACATCCGGGCTGGTCGCGGTGATCTTCTCGCTGCTGGTGCCGCTGAACGCGATTCTCGCGCGCGTCTTCCTCAAGCAGGAATTGTCGCGCCCTTTCCTGGTCGGATCGGGCGTGGCGATGCTGGGCGTCGTGCTGCTGTTCGTGCACGAATGGCGCGCGGTCGACCGCAACCCGCACGAGGTGACGCTGGGAATCGGGCTGGCCTTGATCGCCGTGACCTTTGCCTCGTTCGGTAATGTCTTTCAGGGTAGCGCGCGCGCACGCCAGGTGCCGATGGCGACCTTGCTTGCCTGGGCGATGGGCTGGGGCGCGCTGCTCGACGCGGGCATCGCCTGGGTTCGGACCGGGCCACCCGTAGCCGACCTGCGCCTCTCTTACATAGCTGGCCTGCTCTACCTTGGTGTGATCGCCTCGGCGGTCGCGTTCACGCTCTATTTCAACCTGATCCGCCGGATCGGCGCGGCGCGCGGCGGCTATGTCAACGTCATGATCCCGGTGATCGCGATGGGCTTTTCGACTCTGTTCGAAAGCTACCATTGGTCGATCGAAGCGGCGCTCGGCGGTCTGCTCGTTATCGCCGGGCTGGTCGTTGCGATGCGCGCCCGGGGCGACGCGGCGGCACCGAAGAAGGCCTGATGGCGGATCGACTTAGTTTCATCTGTTACTGATTCGGGGTGGTGCCGTCGCTATGGCATGGCTTATCAGGCACGCATGACCCAATTCGATCTTACCGAGGACCAACTCGCCATCCAGGAGATGGCGCAGCGCTTCACCGCCGATGCGATTACGCCGCACGCGGCCGAGTGGGACGAGAAACATCATTTTCCGCGTAACGTGGTGAAGGCCGCGGCCGAGCTCGGCTTCGGCGCGATCTATGTGTCGGAAGAATCCGGCGGGATCGGCCTCGGCCGACTCGAAGCCGCGTTGATCATGGAGGCGATGGCCTATGGCTGCCCGTCCACCTCGGCCTTCATCTCGATCCACAATATGGCGTCGTGGATGATCGACACGTTCGGCTCGGGCGACCTGAAAGAGCGGTACCTGCCCGACATGGTGACGTGCGAGCGGCTCGGTTCCTATTGCCTGACCGAGCCTGGCTCTGGCTCGGACGCCGCGGCGCTCAAGACCAAGGCGGTGCGCGACGGCGATCATTATGTCGTCTCGGGCAGCAAGGCGTTCATCTCGGGCGGCGGCGAGAATGAGATTTACGTGACGATGGTCCGCACCGGCGCGGACGGGCCCAAGGGCATTAGCTGCCTGGTGATCGAGAAGAACATGCCCGGCGTTTCGTTCGGCGCGCAGGAGAAGAAGCTCGGCTGGCGGTCGCAGCCGACCGCGCAGGTCAATTTCGATGGCGTCCGCGTGCCGGTTTCGAACCTGGTCGGCCAGGAAGGCGAGGGCTTCAGGATCGCGATGTCCGGGCTCGACGGGGGGCGGCTCAATATCGGCGCCTGCTCATTGGGCGGCGCACAGCGCTGCCTCGACGAGGCAATCGCCTACACGCGCGAGCGGCGCCAGTTCGGTCAGCGCATCGTCGATTTCCAGGCGACGCAATTCACGCTCGCCGACATGGAGACCGAGCTGCAGGCGGCGCGGACCTTGCTCTATGCCGCCGCGGCCAAGGTGACCGCGGGCGCGCCCGACAAGACCAAGTTCGCGGCGATGGCTAAGCGGCTCGCCACCGACACCGGATCGGCGGTGGTCGATCGCGCGCTCCAGCTTCACGGAGGCTATGGCTATCTGCAGGATTATCCGGTCGAGCGCTTTTTCCGCGACCTGCGCGTTCACCGCATCCTGGAAGGCACCAACGAAATCATGCGCGTGATCATCGCGCGTGAACTGCTCAAGCAATGAGCGACGAGGTTCGGGCCTTCACCGAGGGCAAGGCCGCGCGCCTGAGGCTCAATCGCCCGAAGGCGATCCATGCCCTCAACGAAGCGATGTGCCGGACGATGATCGACGCCCTGGTTGCCTGGCGCAGCGATCCCGACGTCGAGCTGGTTCTGCTGGATCACGCTGAGGGACGCGGCTTCTGCGCGGGGGGCGACGTGCGCGCGGTGGCGGAAAGCGGCAAGGGTGACGGTGTCGCCGCGCGCGCCTTCTTCCACACCGAATATCAGCTCAACCATTTGCTCTTCACGTACGCCAAGCCGGTCATCAGTTTCCTCGACGGGATCGTGATGGGCGGGGGTGTCGGCATCGGCCTGCCTGCCAGATACCGGGTCGCCACCGAGCGGACGATATTCGCCATGCCCGAGGCGACGATCGGCCTGTTCCCGGACGTCGGCGGCGGCTGGTATCTGTCGCGTTTGCCGGGGCGGCTCGGCCAATATCTCGCGTTGACCGCGGCGCGCCTCGACGGGGCGGATGCGCACGCGATCGGGCTGGCCACCCATTATATTCCGTCGGACGCGCTGAAGGATGTAAAGGCGAGGCTGGCAGCGAATCCGCGCGATGCAGAGGCGATCCTCGAAGCGGCCTCGGCCGCGCCGCCCGAGGCGCCGGTCCTGGCGCTGCGCGCCGAGATCGACCGGCTGTTCGCCGCCGACACGCTCGAGGAGATACTCGCCGCACTCGACGCGGATGCGGGCGAATGGGCGAAGGATATGCTCGCGGGTCTGCGCACCAAATCGCCCCAATCGTGCAAGGTCGCGCTGCGCCTGCTGCGCGAGGGCGCGCGTCGCGCGAGCTTCGTCGACGAGATGGTCGCCGAATATGGGATCGCCGCGCATGTCTCGATGCGCCACGATTTCATCGAGGGCGTACGCGCCTTGCTGGTCGACAAGGACAATGCACCGCATTGGGATCCGGCGACGCCCGAGGAAGTCACCGAATCGGCGCTCGACAAGATCTTCTCGCCCCTGCCCGCCGACGAGGCCTGGCAGCCGCTCAGGCTCTGACGGAGAATAGAATGTCCGACTATGAAACCATCCTGATCGAGCGGCATGACGCGGTCACGCTCGTCCGCCTCAATCGCCCGCAGGCACTCAATGCGCTCAACAGCCAAATTCTGTCCGAGCTGATCCAGGCCTTCGCCGCTTATGATGCCGATCCTTCGCAGCGCTGCCTTGTGCTGACCGGCAGCGAAAAGGCATTCGCGGCAGGCGCCGACATCAAGGAGATGCAGGCGCAGGGCTTCGCCGACATGTACGGCAGCAACTTCTTCGCCGGCTGGGAGAAGGTCACCGCGACACGCAAGCCCTGGTTCGCGGCGGTCTCGGGCTTCGCGCTCGGCGGGGGTTGCGAGGTGGCGATGATGGCGGACTTCATCCTGGCTGCCGATACCGCCAAGTTCGGCCAGCCTGAGATCAAGCTCGCGGTCGGCCCGGGGATGGGAGGTTCGCAGCGCCTTACCCGCGCGGTCGGCAAAGCCAAGGCGATGGACATGTGCCTGACCGGGCGGATGATGGGTGCGGACGAAGCCGAGCGCTCAGGTCTCGTTTCGCGGATCGTGCCCGCCGGTAGCCTGATCGACGAGGCGCTGAAGGTTGCCGCGGAGATCGCGGCCATGCCCCCGCTCGCCGCGATCGCGGTCAAGGAGATGGTCAACGCCGCGTTCGAAGGCGGGCTCGCGCAGGGCATCAATTTCGAACGCCGCCTGTTCCATGGGCTGTTCGGGACCGACGATCAGAAAGAAGGCATGAGTGCCTTCGTTGAGAAGCGGCCGGGGAATTGGACGGGGAAGTAGCAACCCGCCACCCCAGCGAAAGTTGGGGCCTCAGGAGGCCAGGCGGAACCTCATTTCCTGAGATGCCAGCTTTCGCTGGCATGACGCGATAAGAGCACGAACGGAGTGGGTGCAGTGAAGATCGGTTTCATCGGGCTCGGCAATATGGGCGGCGGGATGGCCGCGAATCTGGTCAAGGCGGGCCATGAGGTGCGCGCCTTCGATCTTGCCGAAGCGGCGCTCGCGCACGCGGTCGAGAATGGTTGTGCGCGCATGGGCTCGGCAGGGGAGGCCGCTGCCGATGTCGATGCGGTGGTCACGATGCTGCCCGCTGGCAAGCATGTGCGGCAGGTCTATGCGGATTGCGTGATCGGCGCGGCGCCGAGCGAAGCGATCTTGATCGATTGCTCCACGATCGACGTCGCCAGCGCCAAGACAGTCGCGAGCCGCGCCGCCGACCGGGGCTACCAGATGGTCGATGCGCCGGTCTCCGGCGGGATTGCGGCGGCGAATGGCGGCACGCTTACCTTCATGGTCGGCGGATCGGACGAGGGCTTCGCGCGTGCGCAGCTGATCCTGGCGGCGATGGGCAAGGCGGTGATCCATGCTGGGGGCAGCGGGGCAGGCCAGGCCGCCAAGATCGCGAACAACATGCTGCTCGGCGCGACCATGGTTGCGACGTGCGAGGCCTTTCTGCTCGCGAAGAAGCTCGGGCTCGATCTCCAGACTTTCTACGACATCTCGTCCAAGGCGAGCGGCCAGAGCTGGTCGATGACCAGCTATTGTCCGGTCCCCGGCGTCGGCCCGGACAGTCCTGCCGATCGCGACTACCAAGGCGGCTTCGCGGCAGCCTTGATGCTCAAGGATCTGAAGCTGGCGATGGCCGCGGCGCAGGATGCCGATGCCAGCGTGCCGATGGGGGCCGCGGCGGAGGCGCTGTATCAGGCCTTTGCCAATGGCGGGGGGGGCGGGCTGGATTTTTCGGCGATCATCCGGATGTTGGAGGGGACGAAGGGCTAATCCTTCTCCGTTCGGCCTGAGCTTGTCGAAGGCCTGTCCTTCTTTTCACCGCGCCCGAGCCGGCTGAGGTCGTCCCAGTCTCCACGGATAAGCGCCATTTTCTTGGCGTGGCTCCAGCCCTTGAGTCGGCGCTCCATGGCGAGCGCCTCTTCGCGCGTGGAGAATGCTTCCGACCAGACCAGCTTCACCGGGAGATGATCTCTTACGAAGCCCGGCGTCTCGCCAGCCTCATGCTGCGCAATCCGACGCTCAAGATCGTCGGTATGGCCGACGTAGAAGGCGCCGCCGTTGCAGTGGAGCATGTACGTCCAGAAGCTCATTGGCACATAGACGAGGAAGGGCAGGCCTTCGACAAGCTCAGGCCGAACGGGGGGATGGGCCTAACTCAGCGCCTTCTGGCGGCGCCTTTGCACCGATGACCCCAGCCCGATCGCCTCGCGATATTTGGCGACGGTGCGGCGGGCGATGTCGAAACCCTTCGCGTTGAGGATCTCGACCAGTTTGTCGTCGGACAGGATGTCGTTGCCCTCCTCCGCGATCAATTTGGCGATGTGGCTCTTCACCGCTTCGGCCGAGACGCCCTCGCCGTCGGCGCCGGAGACGCCGCTCGTGAAGAAATATTTGAGCTCGAACAGGCCGCGCTCGCAAGCGAGATATTTGTTCGAGGTGACGCGGCTTACGGTCGATTCGTGCATGCCGATCGCGTCCGCCACGGTGCGCAAGGTCAGCGGCTTGAGATGCGCCACGCCCTGGAGGAAGAAGGCCTCCTGCTGCTTCACGATCTCGGTCGCGACCTTGACGATCGTGCGCGCGCGCTGGTCGAGCGCCTTGATCAGCCAGTTGGCGCTGGCGAGGCAGTCGGCGAGCCAGGCCTTGCCGCTTTTGTCCTGCGCGCCCTGCGCCAGCTCGCCATAATAACGCCGGTCGATCAGCAGCCGCGGCAAAGTCGCATTGTTGAGTTCGATCGCCCAGCCGTTGCGGGTCCTGGTCACGAAAATGTCAGGCGAGACCGGGGCCGCGCGTTCGCCGCCGAACCTGAGGCCGGGCTTGGGATCGTAAGCGCGCAGTTCGCGGATCATGTCCGCGAAATCCTCCTCGTCCACACCGCACAGGCGGCGCAGCTGCGGAAGCTGGCCCTTGGCGAGCATCTCCAGATTGCCGAGCATCGTCGCCATCGCCGGATCGTAGCGATCGGCCTCCTGCGCCTGCAGCGCGAGGCATTCGCCAAGGTCGCGCGCGCCGACCCCGGTCGGATCGAAGCTTTGCACGACCTTGAGTATGCGCTCGACATAAACATCTTCGATGTCGAGCATTTCGGCGATTTCCGAAACCGGCGTCGTCAAATAGCCGGCTTCGTCGATCGAATCGATCAGCCGCGCGGCGATTACGAGCTCCTCGCCTTCGAGCACTTCGCCGGCTTGCGCGAGCAAATGGTCGATCAGATTGGGCGCGTCGGCGGCGAGCGCGTCCATGTCGGGGCCGTCCTCGGGCCCGGCACCCTGAATCCCGTCCATGCCGAGCTGGCCGCCGCCGCCACCCATGTCGGCGGCGCTGTCATGGTGAAACGTCTCGGCGTCATAATCGACATCGAGCGGTGCGTCGGCCTGCGCGTCGCCGGCCTCGATCAGCCGATCGGCGGTCACCGGCTCGAAGTCTTCGCCCGCCTCCTCGCCGGCGTCGCTCGGGGCCTCAGCCTGCTGGGGCTCGCCATCTTCGCCGCCGGCGGCGAGCAGCGGGTTCTTCTCCAGCTCCTCCGCGATCACGCCCTCGAGTTCGAGGTTCGACAGCGCCAGCAGCTTGATCGCCTGCTGCAGCTGCGGCGTCATGACCAGCGACTGCGACTGGCGCAGATCGAGGCGGGGCGCGAGGCTCATAGGATGGTCATTTTGGGGTCAGAGCGCGAAGCTCTCCCCGAGGTAGAGGCGGCGCACATCCTCGTTCGCCACCAGCTCGGCCGGGCTGCCCTGGAAGAGGACACGCCCATCATAGATGATGCAGGCGCGGTCGACGATGTCGAGCGTCTCGCGGACATTGTGATCGGTGATTAGTACGCCGATGTCGCGCCGCTTCAGATCCTTGACCAGATCGCGGATGTCGGAGATCGAGATCGGGTCGATGCCGGCGAACGGCTCGTCGAGCAGCATGATCGATGGCGAGGCGGCCAGCGCACGCGCGATCTCGCAGCGCCGCCGTTCGCCGCCCGACAATGCCATTGCAGATGCGTCGCGCAGACGCTCAAGGTGGAATTCGCCGAGCAGCGCATCGAGCCGCGCCTCGCGCGCCGCCTTGTCCGGCTCGGATGTCTCAAGCACCGCCATGATATTCTGCGCGACGGTCAAACCGCGGAAGATCGAGGTTTCCTGCGGCAGATAGCCCAGGCCCAATATGGCGCGGCGATACATGGGAAGCGCCGTCACGTCGTTCCCGTCGAGCAGGATGCGCCCTTCGTCCGGCTTCACCAGCCCCATCACCGAATAGAAACAGGTGGTCTTGCCCGCGCCGTTGGGACCGAGCAGGCCAACGACTTCGCCGCGCGCGACGTCGAGACTGACATCGTGCAGCACCTGGCGCTTGTCATAGGCCTTGGCGATCGAGACGATCGACAGGCCGCACCCTTCCGCGTTGCGCGAAATGCAGCTTTCGGGTTCGGCAATCGCAATGTCGGTCATGCTGGCTCTTTCAGTCGCGTGATCCGGGTAGCGCAAGCTTCCTCGCCATGAAACGGCAAGTTTCTTGCATCACGAGGAATTTGGCCAAATCCGACGTGAAAAGCCGTTGATTTGGCGCGGATTGTCGCGCGGTTGCCTCTATTTCGGCGGGGTCGCGCCGTTGGCGGCGGGCGTCGGGCTGGCTGACTGGGCGCGTTTCGGCACGGTGAAATGGCCGGTGACGCGACCGCCTCCTGCGGCGCTGGTGCCGCCGCCGACCGCGTTACCGTCCACGGTCGCACGGCCGCTATTCATGTCGATCACTAGCCGCGCTCCGTTCACGGTGTTGGTGCCGCGGGTCAGCGTCACGCCGCCGATCAGCGTGATCAGCTTGCGATTGAGATCGTAAATGCCGAAGCTGCCCTTTGCGCGTTCGGTCGGCGAGACGACGGTGACGCCGCCCGATGCGTCGATCCGCTGGATCTGTGGATCCTGCCCCGGCTGGGTGGCGTGGATGTAGGCGACGGTCATGCGCTGGGCGTCGATCGTCATATCGCCCTGCACTGCATGGACGTTGCCCGACCAGATCGCGCGGTCGGCGCGGTCCTGCACCTCGATATGGTTGGACGTGATGTCGATCGGCGCGTCGCTGTTATGCCCCTTGAGCGCAGAGAAGCCCTGCTGCGCAAGCGCGGGTGCCGCGATCAGGACAAAAGCGAAAAGAGGCAGGGGCCGGATCATCGGGCGGCTCTGGCCCGGCCTTGAACGATATGCAAGCGCGCGTGCCCGTCGAGCCGGACGATATGGCGCTCCAGATCGGCGCTCATCCGGTCGGCGGAGAAATGGCCGAGGGGCATGGTGCCATCGACCGGCGCGCGGCTGTGCGCCATGCGCTCGTCCATGTCGACGAACACGTCGCGCGTGGTGATATGGTAACCGTCGGCACTGTCGAGGCGGACCGGTCCGTCGATCGCGATATTCTGATTGTCCATATCGTAGCGGCCCTGGTTCGCGCGAATCGTCGCCGGCCCGCCCTGGAGCTGAATGGTGGCCTTGAGCTGGCGCAGATGCACGATCGGGTCGCGCGATGTCACTTGCACGGCGGAGCCTGCTTCCAGCGTAAAGGCCTCGCCCTTGCTATTCTGGCCACGATAGGCGTCGCCGACACCTCGCATCCGTTCGCGCGCGACGTCGACCCGGTCCTTGGACAATACGAAGCTGATGTCACGTCCGACCGTGAGGGGTGCCAGAGCGAGGAACGCCGTAAGCACGCCCACCGCCATCGGCAGCAGGATGCGGAGCGTCGCGATCAACCGGTCATGACTGCTGCCCGCTGCGGCCCAGATGCGGCGCTCGAGGCGTTGTTGTTCGGCGAGTTGAGACATGGCTTTCGCGCGATCAGATATGCGCGAAAATGTCGATTTCGGGCCAGCCGGCGAGATCGAGTTCGGCGCGCGCAGGCAGGAAATCGAAGCAGGCCTGCGCGAGTCCGGTCCGATTCTCACGGGCCAAGCGTTCGTCGAGCAACGTCCTCAACTGATGCAGATAGCGCACATCCGAAGCGGCATATTCCTTCTGCGCCTCGCTCAATTCGCTCGCGCCCCAATCGGAGGATTGCTGCTGCTTGGAGATTTCCTGCCCCAGCAATTCGCGCACCAGCTCCTTCAGGCCGTGACGGTCCGTATAGGTGCGGATGAGGCGCGAGGCGGTCTTGGTACAATAGACCGGCGCCGCCACGACGCCCATATAATGGCGGATCGCGGCGAGATCGAAACGCGCGAAATGATACAGCTTCAGCCGGCCCGGATCGGCCAGCACCGCCCGCAAATTGGGCGCGGCATAATTGCTGCCGGCACCGAAGCGGACGAGATGCTCGTGGCCTCCCCCGTCCGAAATCTGGACGAGGCATAGCCGGTCCCGGAAAGTGTTGAGACCCATCGTCTCGGTGTCGACCGCGACGGGTCCCGCGGCCAGCGCGTCGGCGGGGAGATCTTCTTCGTGCAAATAAACGCTCATAAAGGGCAGATAGGCGCACGAGGCGGAACGCTCAATGCCAAGGATCGTTTCGGAAGTGCAATGCGGCAAAAGCTCTCGCGATCTGGACCAAACTACTATAAGGGCCGATCTTGGCTTGGCATGACTTGCTTCGCCGCAAGGTTCGCGAGTCGCCCGCCCGGCGTCCGTGGATGGAACGACAGGGCGAATTCGGGAAGATTTTGACGGCATGAGTTTCGATCGTGGACGGCGCGGGCAGCGCGGCGGCAAGGATAAGCGCGACGGCTTTGGCGAAGACAGCGGCGGCTTCGGCGGTGGCGATTTCGGCGGCGGTTTCGGTGGCGGTGGTGATCGCTTCGGCGGCGGCGGCGGCGGTGGTTACCGCGGCGGCGGCGACCGTTTCGGCGGCGGCGGCAGCAGCTACGGTGGCGGTGGTGATCGCTTCGGTGGCGGCGGTGGCGGCGGTGGCGGTTATCGCGGCGGCGGTGGCGGCGGCTTCGGTGGCGGCGCAGGCGGCGGCGGACGCGGCATGCCCGCCCAGGTCATTGGCGAAGCCAAGGGCACCGTCAAATTCTTCAACGGTCAGAAGGGCTTCGGCTTCATCGTCCGTGACGATGGCGGCGAGGATGTGTTCGTACACATCTCCGCGGTCGAGCAGGCCGGTCTCTCCGGTCTGGGCGAGGGCCAGCAGCTTGCGTTCAGCCTCGTCGATCGTGGCGGCCGTGTCTCTGCGACCAACCTTCAGATCGAAGGCGAAGTCGTTCCGGTCACCGAGGGGCGTGCTCCTCCCGCAGCAGGCGGCGCCGGCGGCGATCGTGGACCGCAGCGTCAACTGACGGGCGAGCGCGCGAGCGGCGTGGTCAAGTTCTTCAACGCGATGAAGGGCTTCGGCTTCATCCAGCGCGATGACGGCCAACCCGATGCCTTCGTGCACATTTCGGCAGTTGAGCGTGCGGGCATGCCGACGCTCAACGAGGGCGACCGACTCGAGTTCGAACTCGAGGTGGATCGCCGCGGCAAATATGCCGCGGTCAATCTGGCACCGTCCTCCGAGGGCTGATTCGCCAGCGAATCGCAGACAAGGCCCGGTCGCAGCGATGCGGCCGGGCTTTTTCGTGCCTGAACAGATCGAGTCGCCTGACTGCACCTCGCTAAACTCACAGTGTTGTTCGGAGATTTGGAAATGCGCATTCCCGTCATTCTCGTTGCTCTAGCGCTGGTGTTCCCTGCCTCGGCCGGCATTCCCGCCCCGCACGTTCGCGCGCAGAGCTTCGACCAACTCGCTCAGCCGCTTCCGCTACCCTATGACGAGAGCGCCGATGCGATGGCGGCGGTGAACAAGGCGCGGGCCCGCGCCCGCGCTGGCCACAAATTGCTGCTGATTGATCTCGGCGGAAACTGGTGCCTCGATTGCCGTATCCTCGCGGGAACGATCGAGCTGCCGGAGATCGGTACCTTCGTTCGTCGGCACTACGAACTCGTCACGGTCGATGTTGGCCGGTTCGACAAGAATCTCAATGTGCCTGCGCGCTATGGCATCACGCAGCGATTGGAAGGCGTGCCGGCATTGCTGGTAATCGATCCGCGGACCGACACGTTGCTGGACGCGGGCCATGTCGCGGCTCTGGCCGACGCGCGCAGCATGACCCCGCAAGCGCTTGCCGACTGGCTTGCACACTGGGTGCGGTAGGAAGGGGCGGCCCTTCATCCGGTGATCCAGTTTTCGCCGGGCGACGGCCATGACGGTAAGAATTGCTTAGATGTGGACCCGCTGGTCCTCGGCAAGCGCGTCGGCAAGCACGCTCCGAATCGCGATCAGCGCCTCGACATCGGGCCTGATGGTTGGGGCCGCTGCTGGAATGGCCGCAGGCACTATCTGAGCCGGCTCGCTGCTATCGCCCTGCGCGAGCAGCTTCTGCACGCCGCGCATCGTATAGCCTTCATGGTTGAGTAGGCGGTCGATCCGCCGCGCAAGCGCGACGTCCGCGGGCCGGTAATAGCGCCGATTGCCCGCCCGCTGTAGCGGGCGAAGCTGGGGAAAGCGCGTTTCCCAATAACGCAGAATATGCTGGGGTAGGCCGAGTTCGGCCGCAACCTCACCGATCGTACGAAAAGCGCCTTCCGCCTTACCAGACGGATCGGCCATTTCAGCCCGCGCGGACGATTCGATCGCGCAGCGTCTGGCTGGCGCGGAAGGTCAGAACCCGGCGCGGCGCGATCGGAACCTCGACGCCGGACTTGGGATTACGACCCACCCGCTCTGCCTTGTCGCGCAGCACGAACGTGCCGAAACCCGAAATCTTGACGTTCTCGCCCTGCGCGAGCGCCTCGCACATATGCTTGATCACCTGCTCGACCAGGCTGGCGCATTGCGAGCGCGGCAATCCGATTTCCCCATGCAGGATCTCTGAAAGATCCGCGCGGGTCAGAGTGTCCGCCGCCATCATATCTGCTTCGGCCATGTTTTCCCCCCACGCCCGATCCCCGTGAAGTGACAATGTTTAAACCAAATGGCGCCAAGAAAACAAGTCGTTGGACGAGAATTTGCGCAGACGGTCGCTACCGGGCGCCAAGTCGCGGGAAACGCGCGCGAGTCGCGGCCGAATTGTTACATCCCCTATGCCTTGGGCAGTCAGCATCGATCGCTAGCTGACAAAGATAGAGATACCGTTCGGGCGAACCGAGATGCGGACGTGCAAGATGCTTTCGTTGGGCGACGCTGAGTCGGAAGCGGACATAGCCGCATCGTGCAGACAATCGCCGACCTTGGCCTGCATGAAGGTGCGAACCTCCTTCGTGATACTGTCGGGGACTCGGTCCTGAGACCGCCGCTCAGTAGCGCGCGACCGCGGCGCCCCAGGTGAAGCCGCCGCCCATTGCCTCGAGCACGAGCAGGTCGCCGCGCTTGATTCGTCCGTCGCGTACCGCGACGTCGAGCGCCAGGGGAACGGACGCGGCTGAGGTGTTGGCATGTTCGTCAACGGTGATGATCACGCGTTCCGTGGGAAGCCCAAGCTTGCGCGCGGTCGCGTCGAGGATGCGGCGATTGGCCTGGTGCGGCACGACCCAGTCGATGTCGCTCACCGCGAGGCCGGCCTTTCCGATCGCCTCCGCCAGCACGGCGGCGAGGTTGGCCACCGCATGGCGGAACACCTCGGATCCCCTCATGCGCAGCTTGCCGACCGTGCCGGTGGTGGACGGGCCACCGTCGACATAGAGCAATTGATTGTGACGGCCGTCGGCGTGCAATGCGGTCGCGAGGATGCCGCGATCGCTTGTGCCCCCAGCACCGTCCTCGGCCGTGAGCACCACCGCGCCAGCGCCATCGCCGAAGAGCACGCAGGTCGCGCGATCCTCCCAGTCGAGGATACGGCTAAACGTCTCCGCGCCGATCACCAACGCATTGGTGCTGCCACCGCCGCGAATCATGCTGTCGGCGACCGAAAGCGCGTAGAGGAAACCCGAACAGACCGCCGCCACGTCGAACGCCACGCAATCGCGGATGCCAAGCGCGTCCTGGACCTTCGTCGCGGTCGCAGGAAAGGTCTGGTCGGGCGTAGCGGTCGCGAGCACGATCAGGTCGATTTCGCTAGCGCTCATGCCGGCGGCTTCGAGCGCCCTTTGGGCGGCATCGGTGGCAAGCGTCGCGGTAGTCTCGCCTTCGCCCGCAATATGGCGCGCACGGATTCCAGTGCGCTCGACGATCCATTCGTCAGACGTATCGACCGTCTGCGCCAGTTCGTCATTGGTGACGCGGCGGGGAGGCAGGGCCGATCCGGTGCCGGCGATCGTCGCGCGGCGGGTCATGCCGCCGACGACTCGGGCACGGTGATCGCGGCGAGATCGGCCGCGATGCGGTCGGTGAGGCGGCCGCGCGCGAGCTTGGTCGCGACCTCGATCGCATTGGCGAATCCCTCGATCGAGGTGCTGCCATGGCTCTTCACCACGGTGCCGTTCAATCCGAGGAAGACAGCGCCGTTGCGCATATTGGGATCCATGCCCTTGCGCAGCAAAGTGATGGCCGGTTTCGACAGCATGAAGCCGATTTTGGAACGCAGCGAGCTGGTGAAAGAGCGGCGCAGCAGGTCGGCGATGAAGCGCGCGGTGCCTTCAGCCGTCTTGAGCGCGATGTTGCCCGAAAAACCATCGGAGACGATCACGTCGGTCTCGCCGCGGCCGAGGCTGCTGGCTTCGGCGAAGCCGTCGAACCGCAGCGGCAGATGGTCGGCGGCGCGCAGCATCGCCGCGGCCTCGCGCAGGCTTTCAGTCCCTTTCAGTTCCTCGGTCCCGATGTTGAGCAGGCGCACCGTCGGCAGCTCGGTATCGTGCAGGATGCGGGCATAAGCCGCGCCCATCACCGCAAATTGGAACAGGTTGCGCGAATCGCATTCGGTATTGGCGCCCAGATCGAGCATGACCAGGTCGTGCGCGCCCAGCGTGGGCAGCAGCGCCGCGAGCGCGGGCCGGTCGATTCCGGTTATGGTGCGCAGCGCGATCTTGGCCATTGCCATCAGCGCCCCGGTATTGCCCGCAGAGATGGCGGCGTCGGCCCGGCCTTCTTTGACCGCATTGATCGCCATGCCCATCGATGTGGTCTTGGCGCGGCGAATCGCCTGGCTCGGCTTGTCGTCGCCGGTGATGGCGTCGGGCGCGTGGACAATGGTGACGTGATTGGCGAATTCGGGGTGGCGTGCGCATTCGGCCCGCACGACCGCTTCATCCCCGAACAGGGTGAAGCAGAGGCCAGGATCCCGTTTTAGGGCAAGCGCGACACCGGCGACCGCGATCGCCGGACCGCCATCGCCCCCCATCGCATCGATCGCGAGACAGGGACCCAAGTTCAAACCCCCGCCGAAACCGCCGGTCAGTTGCCGACCGGCAGAATCTCGCGACCGTTATAATGACCGCAATGGCCACAGAGATTGTGGGGCTGCTTCAGCTCGCCACAATTCGGGCATTCCTGGAACGATTCGGCGCTCAGCGCATGGTGGCTGCGGCGCATGTTACGCCGGGACGGCGAGGTTTTTCTTTTAGGGACTGCCATCTCGGCACCTATTCCATGTCTGTAAAAAACGATAGGACGCGCTTCGCCGTAGGCCAGTGCGGCTTTTAGGAGCCGCGGGCCTCCGGTTGGGCGCGTCGCGAAGGCGCTGGCCTATAGCGATTTCGGCCGAGGTTGCAAGGCCGTGGGGAGGAACATCGATGCATATTGCCGCAGCACCACAGATCACGCTGATCATCGCCGCCGCGCTTGGCCTGCTCAACGTGTGGCTCGGCGTTCGCGTGGTGCGCGTGCGCGTCTCGCGCAAGGTCTCGCTTGGCTATGGCGAGGTACCTGGCATGGAGGGGCGCTGCCGCGCGCATGCCAACTTCAACGAATATGTGCCGATGGCGCTCATCCTGATGGGGCTGATCGAAATGAACGTCGGCGCGTCGCGCTGGCTGTGGGTGGTCGGTGCGATATTGGTGGTGGCGCGGGTGCTGCATCCGTTCGGCATGGATCGGCCCGCACCGAATCCCTATCGCATGCTCGGTGCGATGCTGACCTTCGCATCGGTGCTGATGCTGGTCGGCTGGGCGATCGCTATTGCCTACGGGGTGCGCATCTAGGGGCGCGCCAGCGCCCGATCCCCAACGAACGGGTTATTCTGCCGCTCGTGGCCGAAGGTGGACATTGGGCCATGGCCGCAGACGAATGCGGTGTCGTTGCCCAAAGGCCATAATTTTCCTGTGATCGAGGCGATCAGGTCAGCGTGGTTGCCGCGCGGGAAATCGGTGCGGCCGATCGACCCCTGAAACAGGACGTCGCCGACCTGGGCCAGCTTAGATTCCTCGTGGTGGAAAATGACATGGCCCGGCGTGTGGCCGGGGCAGTGATAGACGTCGAGCACCAGCTCGCCGACCGTGACCTGGTCGCCGTCGTTCAGCCAGCGATCGGGCTCGAACGGCATCGCATCGATCCCGAAGCGGGGGCCATCCTCCTTCAGGCCGGCGATCCAGAAACGATCCTCCTCATGCGGGCCCTCGATCGGGACGCCGAGTTCGGCGGCAAGCGCCGCGGTTCCCCCGCAATGATCCGCATGGCCATGCGTGACGAGCAATTTCTCGATCGTCACGCCGGCCTGGCTTGCCGCCGCCTTCAGCCGCGGCAGCTCCCCGCCAACGTCGATGAAGGCGCCGCGCATCGTCTTGGTGCACCAGATCAGGGTGCAATTCTGCTGGAAGGGCGTGACCGGGATGATCGCGGCGCCGAGCGGTGGTTGAGAAGCCATGATTGGAGAATGGCGACCGATACTCGCCGGAGCAAGCAACGAAGAGTTTTCGGGAGTCTCGACGATTCGCGGCCCGGCAGTTGCCGCCGCGCGTCCGAGCGGGCAGAGCGCCGCCATGCTTGCCGCCGGCGCGCCCTTTGTCTTGCTCGACGATGCTCGGCCGGGCGGCCCACGCTTCCTGTATCGGAATCCCGTCGGACTCATCGAAGCCGCCCGCCCGGACGATGTGGCGCCGGCGCTGGAACGCGTGCGCGCCGCGCTGGCGGAGGGGAAATATGCCGCGGGCTGGATGGCCTACGAGGCCGGGCATGCGCTGGAACCCAGGCTCGCCCCCCTGGCGCGCGCGGGGGAGGGGCTACCGCTCCTCTGGTTCGGCCTGTTCGACCGCGTTGAGCAGATCGACGCGGCGGCGCTGGAGGATTGGCTCGGCGATGGGGCTGGTGCGTGGATCGGCGCTCCCCGTCCCCTCATTTCGCGCGCCGACTATGACAAAGCCTTTGCCCGCGTGCAGCAATTGATCGCGGCAGGCGACATCTATCAGGCCAATCTGAGCTTCCGCGCCGATGTCGTGACCCAGGGAAGTCCGCTTGCTATCTATGCCCGCCTGCGGCGCAATGCGTGCGCGGGATGGGGTGGGATCGTGCATGACGGTCGCAACTGGCTTTTGTCGCTTTCGCCAGAGCTCTTTTTCAAGAGCGACGGGGTGCATGTCGAGGCACGGCCGATGAAAGGCACTGCGCCGCGCGGGGCCGATGCCGCCGAGGACGCGGCGCTGGGCCAGGCGCTCGCGACCGACCCCAAGCAGCGTGCCGAGAACCTGATGATCGTCGACCTGATCCGCAACGATCTGGCGCGCGTGGCGAAAGCCGGCAGCGTGATCACGCCGGCCTTGTTCGCGGTGGAGCTTTATCCGACGGTCCAGCAAATGGTCTCCTCGGTCGAGGCCGATCTTGCCCCAGGACGCGACGCGATCGACCTGATCCAGGCTACCTTCCCGTGCGGGTCGGTCACCGGCGCGCCCAAAGTCCGGGCGATGGAGGTGATTGCCGAGGTGGAGGCGGACGCGCGCGGGCCTTATACGGGGGCGATCGGCGCGCTTGCCCCCGATGGCGGCGCGGCGTTCAACGTGGCAATCCGTACTTTGGTGATGGAGGAAGGACGGGACGCGGCGCGCATCGGCCTCGGTTCGGCGGTTGTCGCCGATTCGACCGTCGAGGGCGAGTGGCAGGAATGTCTGGCGAAGGGAGCATTTCTGACGATGGACCAACCCCGCTTCGATTTGTTCGAGACGATGCGGTTCGAGCCCGACGAAGGCATCGTCCGGCTGGATGAGCATATGGCCCGGCTCGGCGCGAGCGCGAACGCGTTCGGCTTCGCGTTCGACCGGCACGAGATTCGCAACGAAATGCACGCCGCTACCTTTCGCCTGACGGCGCCGTCGCGGGTGAAATTGCTGGTGGGGAAGAGCGGGGCGGTCGCGATCGAGGTGACTCCGCTTCCGCAGACCCCGCCACAGCCGTTCGCGGTAAAAATCGTGCCCCTGCCGGTTGACGCGCAGGACTTTCGCCTGCGCCACAAGACCAGCGACCGCGCTTTCTATGCCGCCGCACGCGCCAAGGCGGGCGTGTTCGAAGTCGTCTTCGAGCGGCCCGACGGGCTTTTGACCGAGGGTAGTTTCACCACCCTGTTCGTGCCCAGAAACGGGAAATTGGTGACCCCGCCACTGTCGCTTGGCCTGCTGCCCGGCATTCAGCGCGCGATGCTGCTGGAAAACGGTGAAGCGGTCGAGGGCGAACTCACCGCAGCCGATCTCGACGGCCAATTTTATCTCGCAAACGATTTGCGCGGGCTGATGAAGGCGCGGTTGGTGTGAGTTTGTTCCGCTTGCGCGGAAGCCGCACCGGCCCACTCCCCACCCAGCCTCCCACAGAATACGCTGTTTGGGAGGCCGGGTGGGGGAGTGGGCCGGTGCGGCCAAGGCTTGGCGGATGCCAAGCCGCACAATCGATAGGGCCTCGTCCAGCTTTGCTGGACTAAAGACTAACACGGTTGATGGGGTCGGAACGAGCGGTCTATAGCGCCCCCGCCTTCTCTATCTTCGGCAGAAAGACCCACATCGATGAGCCTCATTTCGGCCGCGCTCGGCCGCATCAGCCCTTCGCCCACGATCGCCATGACCGGCCGCGTGCTGGAACTGAAAGCGCAGGGCGTCGATGTGATCGGCCTGTCGGCGGGCGAGCCCGATTTCGACACGCCCGACTTCGTCAAGGAAGCCGCGATCGAGGCGATCCGCGCTGGCAAGACCAAATATACCAATGTCGACGGCACGGCCGAGCTGAAGGCCGCGATCGTCAACAAGTTCCGGCGCGATAATGAACTGAGCTACGAACCGGGCCAGATCAGCGTGAATGTCGGCGGCAAGCACACCTTGTTCAACGCTTTGGTGGCGACGGTCGAGGCCGGTGACGAGGTGATCATCCCCGCACCTTACTGGGTCTCCTATCCCGACATCGTCCAATATTGCGGCGGCACCCCGGTGATCGTGTCGGCCGGAGCGGCGCAGAATTACAAGATCCAGCCGGAGCAGCTCGAGGCCGCGATCACGCCGCGCACCAAGTGGCTGATCCTCAACTCGCCCTCCAACCCGACCGGCGCGGCCTATACCGCCGCCGAATTGAAGGCGCTGGGCGAAGTGCTGCTCCGCCATCCCCACGTCTGGGTGATGGCCGACGATATGTACGAGCATATCGTCTATGGCGATTTTAAGTTCACCACGATCGCGCAGGTCGTGCCCGAGCTTTACGAGCGCACGCTCACCGTCAACGGCTGCTCCAAGGCCTATGCTATGACTGGCTGGCGCATCGGTTTCGCCGGCGGGCCGGTCGCTCTGATCAAGGCGATGGCCAAGCTCCAGTCGCAATCCACCTCCAATCCCTGCTCGATCGCGCAGGCGGCCGCCGCCGCGGCGCTGAATGGCCCGCAGGATTTCCTCGCCGAGCGCAACGCCGCGTTCGAGAAGCGTCGCGACCTGGTCTGCTCGATGCTCAACCAGATCAACGGCGTCCATTGCCCGCGCCCCGAAGGCGCCTTCTACGTCTATCCCGACGTGTCGGGCCTGATTGGCAAGCAGACGCCGGGCGGCAAGCTGATCGACAGCGATGCGGCCCTGATTGACTATTTCCTCGACGAGGTGCGCGTCGCCGCGGTGCACGGTGCCGCCTTCGGCCTCTCGCCCGCCTTCCGCATTTCCTACGCGACCTCGGAAGCGAACCTGACCGAAGCCTGCCAGCGCATGCAGACCGCCTGCGCCGCCCTCCGATAATCCTTTGCCCTCACCCCAGCGAAAGCTGGGTCTCGGGACGCGGGTCCAAACGTCCTGAGATGCCGGCTTTCGCCGGCATGACGGCGCAGGTCTCCGTCGTTGAGGGCGCGGATCGATTCGTCGCATAATGCGGCGGCGCGACTCGCGCTGGGACAAACGCTTCCTACATGAAGGCGGTTCATCCTGGAGAGCGCGATGTCCCGACTTCCCCCACGTCTGCTCGCCGGCGCCGCTGCGCTCGGCCTTGCGCTGACCCTCGTCTACGGCACCGCGGGGGCTGCGGCCGAAAGCGCGGTCCACGCGCCCGCGGCGATCGTGACCGCCCCCAGCACCGCCCACAGCGAAACCGCGATCTTCGCGGGCGGCTGTTTCTGGGGCGTGCAGGGCGTGTTCCAGCACGTGAAGGGCGTGAAGAGCGCGGTCTCCGGCTTCACCGGCGGCGCTGGCGGCACCGCGCATTATGAGCGCGTGTCCGACGGCGACACCGGCCATGCCGAATCGGTCCGTGTCGTGTTCGACCCGACCCAGGTCAGCTATGCCGATCTGCTGCGCGTCTATTTCTCGGTGATCACCGATCCGACCCAGCTTAATGCGCAGGGCCCGGACACCGGCCCCCAATATCGCTCGGCCCTGTTCCCCACCAGCGAAGCGCAGCGCAAGGTCGCCGCAGCCTATATCGATCAACTGCGCAAGGCCGGTCTGTGGAAGAAGCCGATCGTGACGCGGATCGAGCGTGCCCAGCCTTTCTATCCGGCTGAGGCCTATCATCAGGATTACCTGACGCTGCACCCCGATTCGGGCTACATCCGCTACAATGATCTGCCCAAGGTGGCGGCGTTGAAGCAGCTTTATCCGCAATTATGGCGCGAAAAGCCGGTGCTGGTGAACGCGACGCGCTCGTAATCTCCGCCCGGACGGCGTGAACTCAGGCCGCCAGCGGGAACCGCAGCAGCTTGTCCTCCACCGGCACCAGCGCCTGGGCCGGGCCACCAACCGCGCGGATGATCACCGGATCGTCCGCATCCATTCCCCCGGTGAGCGCCCCGAAAGCGGGCAGGATCAGCTTGGTCCCGCTCGCCACGAAACAGCGCCGCGCGACGTTGCGGCCGCGCACCGTCAGGCGGAGCTTGGGATGGAAATGACCCGACAATTCCGGCCGCACATCGCGGGGTTCGGCTTCATGCCGCAGCACCAGCCCATCCACCTCCGCTTCCTCGATCACATCCCCGCCGCAATGATCGGTCAGCACCGAATCGTGATTGCCCGTGATCCACGTCCACCGCGTCGCCCCGGTCAGCGCGATCAGGCGCGCACGCGCATCCGGGGAGAGCCGCTCGCAACCTTGCTTGTCGTGGAAACTATCGCCCAGGCACCAGATTTCGCGCGCCGCCGTCTTGGCCTGCAGCGCTGCCAGCTCGGTCAGCGTCGCGATCGAATCGTAAGGCGGCAGCATTTGCCCGCCGCGCGCATACCAGCTCGCTTTTTCCAGATGCAGGTCGGCGACCAGCAATGCCTCGCGCGCGGGCCAATAGAGCGCGCCGGGGCCCAGCGCGGCCAACTCGACACCGCAGAACGAAAAGCGAACCATGGCTCGCTATAGGCATGGCCCAACCGCCCGCGCAACGGCTAAGCACGCATCGTGACTCTGCTCCGAATCAATCACGTCCAGCTTGCCATGCCTGAAGGCGGCGAGGCGGCCGCACGCGCTTTCTACCGCGACGCGCTCGGGCTAACCGAAGTGCCGAAGCCCGCGCATCTCGCGGCACGGGGCGGCTGCTGGTTCGAGGATGGCATGCTCAAGGTCCATCTCGGTGTCGATCCCGATTTCCGGCCGGCGCGTAAGGCGCATCCTGCTTTCGTCGTGTCGGATTGGTCGATGCTGGCCGCGCGCCTGGAGGCGGGCAAATATCGTGTCGTGCGGGATGCGCCGCTCGATGGTCGGCTGCGCGTCTTCGCCGACGATCCGTTCGGCAATCGGATCGAGCTGATCGACGGCGACAGGCTGTAAGCCGCACGCTTCCCTTTTTGGCCCTCAGGGGCTAAGGGCGGCGCGCTTTTTCGTAACATCGCAAGACTGAAGGATTTCGCTTGGCGAAAGAAGAACTGCTGGAAATGCGTGGTCAGGTGGTTGAGCTTCTGCCCAACGCCATGTTCCGCGTGAAGCTCGAAAATGATCATGAGATCCTGGGCCACACCGCCGGCAAGATGCGCAAGAACCGCATCCGCGTGCTGGTCGGCGACGAGGTGCTGGTCGAGCTCACCCCCTATGATCTGACCAAGGGCCGGATCACCTATCGTTTCAAGTGATCTGCCGCAGGCGGGTCATCCCGGCGCAGGCCGGGATCCAGCAAAAGGCCTGCGCGCATTGCGCCTGATCCTCGCCTCCGCCTCTCCGCGCCGTCGCGATCTGCTGGCGCGGATCGGCGTCGAGGTTGCCGCGGTCGATCCCGCCGAGATCGACGAGACCCCGCTCCCTCGCGAACGACCTGCCGATTATGCCCGCCGTATCGCTGCGGCCAAGGCGGCGGTCGTAGCGCCGCGCCATCCAGGCGCGATCATCCTTGCCGCCGATACCGTGGTCGCCGCAGGGCGCCGGATATTGCCCAAGGCCGCCGATGCGGCGGAAGTGCGCGCCTGCATGACCCTGCTCGCCGGCCGCCGCCATCATGTGCTGAGCGCGGTCACTGTGATCGACCCGGCGGGTGTGGCGCGTCACCGTCTGTCCGACAGCGTCGTCGCCTTCGCCCCGCTCGCTGAAAGCGCGATCCAGGCTTATGCGGAGAGCGGCGAGGGCGTCGGCAAGGCCGGCGGCTATGCGATCCAGGGCCGTGCGGAGGCGTTCGTCCGCTATCTATCCGGCAGTCACTCCGGCGTGGTCGGCCTGCCGTTATTCGAAACGCGGGCGCTGCTTAAATCGGCCGGGATCCCCCTTGGCTGAATGGCTCTACGAGGCCGGGATCGGCGAGAATCGCGCCGCTCTGGTCGAGCGCGGGCGTATCCTGGAAATGCAGGTCGAACGCGATGATGCGGCGAGCCTGCGCGTCGGCACGATCCGGCGCGCGCGGCTGGTGCGCAAGGCCGACGGATCGGGGCGTGGACTGGTCGAACTCGACGGCGCCGTGCCGGCACAGCTTCAGCCGGTGCCGGCGGGGCTGACCGAAGGCGCGTCATTGCTGGTCGAGGTGATCCGCGAGGCGCTGCGTGAGGGCGCGGAGATCAAGCCGCTGCGCGTGCGCGCCGCGCCGGCCGATGCGACTCCCGTCGACGGCCCGGATCTGCGCTCGCGCCTTATGGCCTCCGGGCTGCCGATACGCACGCTCGGCGCGGGACCCGATCTGCTCGAGGCGCATGGCTGGTCGGAAGCGATCGAGCAGGCCGCGAGCGGGATCGTGACCACGCCCGACGTGCTGCTGCGAATCGCGCTGACCCCGGCGATGGTCTTGATCGACGTCGATGGCGCCGGAGCGCCCGCCGACGTCGCGCTGTTGGGCGCGCGGGCCTCGGGCGAGGCGATCCGGCGCTTCGGCATAACCGGTTCGATCGGGATCGATCTGCCGACCATGGCCGACAAGGCCGGCCGCCAGGCGGCAGCCTCCGCGCTAGACGCGGTGCTACCCCAGCCGTTCGAGCGCACCGCCGTCAACGGCTTCGGCTTTCTCCAGATCGTGCGGCGGCGCGAGCGCGCTTCGTTGATCGAGACGGTGCAAGCCGATCCAGTGGCGACCGCCGCGTTGGCATTGCTGCGTCAGGCCGAACGCGCGTCGGGACATGGCGAGGTCACGCTCCAGGCCAATCCTGCGGTGGCCGCGCGGATCGCGGCGCGGGCCGACTGGCTGGATGCGCTCGCGCGGACGCTCGGCGCGCCGGCTGCCTTGCGGCCGGACGAGCGGCTCGCCATATCGGCGGGCCATGCCAGCCGCGCCCAAAACTAGCCGTTCCGCCTGCCCGCATTGCGGCAAGCCGATGACCCCGCAGCATAAGCCCTTTTGCAGCCAGGGGTGCCGCGATCGCGATCTGATCCAGTGGCTGTCGGACGGCTATCGCATCCCGGGGCCGCCCGCCGAGACGGATGAAGAAGATTCCGTTCCGAACGGGCTGGACAGCTAGCGGAACCGGCCTCTATAGGCGCGCCTCCCAACGCTTCCGTGCCCAGGTAGCTCAGTTGGTAGAGCACGTGACTGAAAATCACGGTGTCGGCGGTTCGATTCCGTCCCTGGGCACCATCTTTCGAAAATTTTGAGGTCGTTCGGCGCGCGTTCGTGCCCCCTGCAAAGGCAGGGTGCGTTCCGAATGTCGTCATTGGTGGTCGCTGCCCGAGCTGAAAGCAGTCGTCCGCAAGGGTAAGCCAGGATCGAGCGTCTGCGGCAATCGCCTAAAGCTCCGTCGGTAGCCGAAGTTTTAACACGCTACCGGCGGGGTGGGCTTGGCATGCGGTGAGTCCACCGCCATGCGCGAGTGCGATCTGGCGAGCGAGCGTGAGCCCGATGCCCGCTCCGTCCGGCTTGGTCGTAAAAAAGGGTACGAAAATCTCCTCGAGCAGATCGTCTTCGATCCCGCGGCCGTTGTCGCTCACCTGGATGACAAGCGCATCCTCCTCCTGAATTGCGGCCAATCCTATGGCGGGATCGGCAAGATCGGCGGCTGCGTCTGCGGCATTCGTGAGCAGGTTGATGACGGCTTGCTCGACCAGGGCGCGATCGAAGTTCGCCAGTCCGTCATGATGAGCCTCGATGACCAGCTTTATACCTCGGCCTCGTAGCTCGGGGCCGATCAACTGGCCTATGTCTCGCAGGAAATCGGCGACCCGAACCGGTTGGAAAACCGGGCGCGGAAGGTCGACGATCGCGCGATAGCGCTCCACGAAGTCCATAAGGTGCCGGCTTCGGCGGCCGATAGTGGCGACCGCGCTCCCAATTTTTGGACCCTGATCGCCGCTCGCGACAAGGCTCTCGATGCTCTCCGCCATCGACGCGATCGGCGTGAGCGAGTTCATCATCTCATGCGCAAGCACGCGCGTCATGGAGTGCCACGCGCCCACCTGCACGGCGTCCAGCTCACCCGCCACCGCCTGGAGCGAAACCAGCCGCTGCGGGGCAGCCCCCGTGTGGCGAATCGAGCCGACCCACGCCAGCAGCGAACGGCCTTCGCCGGCGATCAATTGCCGGCCGCCGACGGGAAGCCTCAGGACCGCCGCCGCACCATCCTTCCCCAGTGCGGCGACATCCTGGAGCCGGCCTGCTTCGAATCCGGCGAACTGGCGTGCGGCACGGTTCATGAAGCGGATGCGATCGTCCGCGCCCAGCACGAAGAGGGCGACGGTGACAGTATCGATGAGCGCCAGCGCGGCCTCCAGCTGCGCCGGCGCCTGGAGGACCGCGGCTTCTGTCGCCCCGTCCGGAATTTCCGGTGGGCGCTTCAGCAGTCGCCACAGATCGAAGGCGACCAGGGCGGACGTCAGGATGACGAGCAATGCCGCAAGATAAAAATGCGCCATCCATAGGCGTGCAAGTGCTGCCAGCAGGATCAGGATGAAGAGCAGGCGCCAGCCGGTCGCGGAGATCAGCGCCAACCGTGTCTCCGACCTAGAGACCATGCTTGGCCATGCGGCGATAGAGCGCGGGTCGGCTCAGGCCGAGCGAACGCGCCGCCTGCGTGAGATTGCCCTTGTGGCGTTGAATCGTCTCGATCAGCGCCGAACGTTCGAGCGCATCGAGCGTGGTCGGCGCCCGCATCGCCCGCGTCCGCGTCGCAGCCGTGGTCACGGCCGAAATCAGGCTCTCATTCTTCCACGGCTTCAGCAGAAAGTCGTGCGCTCCCGCCTTGAGACTCGCGACCGCCAAGGTGACGGCGCCATAGGCGGTCATCATGACGACTGAGACCATAGGGTCGATTGCCGCTATCCGCTTCAGGGCATCGATGCCCTCCGCCCCGCTGCGCCGGCCTGTGGCAAAGTTCATGTCGAGCAGGACGCAATCATAGGCGGTTTCGCGCAGGTAATTCTCGGCCACGTCCAGCGCGCAGGCGGCGTCGATCCGCAGCGCATGGCCCTCCAGCGCCAGCTGTGCCGCCTCCAGCACATCGGCTTCATCGTCGACGATCAACAGGGAGGGCATGGGTTCCATGCCTCCAGGTTAGCGGGCGCTGGTGCGCCGTCAAACCCGTCCGAAATCGGACGCCCGTCGCCGTTCCGGCTCACGGCATTCAAGATAACTATTTGTTCCGGTTCGTTTTTTCTGGAGGGGTTATTGGGTTATCCTGATGCGATCTCCTCTCGCGGAACGCCGATGCTGACCCTGACCGAAATCACCAAAACCTACCGCACCTCGGAGGTCGAGACGCGCGCATTGGATGCCGTCTCGCTGGAGGTGGCCGAGGGGGAATTCGTGGCGATCATGGGGCCATCGGGTTGCGGCAAATCGACCCTGTTGAACATAATCGGGCTGCTCGATCGACCGACCGAGGGGTCCTATCAACTGGCGGGGACCGAGGCGACCCGACTGCCCGCTGCGAAGCTTGCGCGGCTGCGCGGCGAGCACATCGCTTTCATCTTCCAGAACTTCAACCTGATCGACGACTTGACCGTGGCAGAAAATGTCGAGGTCGCGCTCCTGTACCGGGGCGACATGCAGGTGACGAACGATCGCATCGGCTTGGTGCTCGATCAGATGGGGATGGCGCACCGGGCGGGACACAGGCCGCAGCAATTATCCGGGGGACAGCAGCAGCGTGTGGCGATTGCCCGGGCGCTCGCGGGCAACCCCGGCCTCATCCTGGCGGACGAGCCGACCGGCAATCTGGACAGCGCCAATGGCGAACAGGTGATCGAATTGCTCCAGCAGGTCGCCCGATTGGGCACCACTGTCGTCATGGTCACTCATTCGCACCGTGATGCGGCCGCGGCGCAGCGGATCGTGGAGATGCTCGACGGACGCATCGTCGGCGAGACTCGACTGTGATCAGGCGGATCACCATTTGGACCAAGTTCCGCCACTTCGCGACGGCCTATGCCCGCAACCTCCAGGCGACGCGCTTGCTGTCCGCGATCGCGGTCGCAGGACTGGCGGTCGGGCTTGCGGGGGCGCTGATGCTGGCGCTGGTTGCGCGTGACGCGCTGGGGTTCAACGGCTTCTTGCCCGATCACGAACGCACCTATCTGGGAATCTCGGTCCTGGGTGCGCCGGGTTCGGTACCAAATATCAACGACACCACCAATGGTCGCGTGGCCGGGCTGCTCCGGGCGAACGCGCCTGACGTCGAAGCGGTAGGCCGGCTGCACGAAGCTGACGTGGCATTGCGGCGCAACGGCGAGACGACGCATGCGAACATCTATTGGGCCGACCCCGAAATTTTCGACGTCCTGCGATTGCGCGCAATTGTGGGCCAGCCCAAAGCGGCGCTGAGCCGCCCGGACGGTCTGGTAATGACGCAAAGCGAGGCAATCCGGCATTTCGGGCGGTCGGACGCGCTCGGTGCCGTGATCGAGGTTGACGGCGCTCCAATGGTTCTTCGCGCGGTGATCGCCGACTTTCCAACCCGCCTTACCGATCTCGACCGGGGGATCTTCGCGTCGGGCAACTCCGCGAAGGCGCGTTTTGCCTGGGGCGCCGACGCACCCGGCACCTTTTCGATCGGTGCGCGCACCTATCTCCGGCTACGGCAAGAGGCCTCGCCGGCGGCAACCGAGCAGCGGCTGAGGCCCCTGCTCGACGGGATATTGCCGGGTGGTATGCGGCGCATCTACGCGATGCGACTGTTGCCGATCAGCGCGCTCGCGCTCGACCCCGGGCTTCATCCTGGCGCGCAAGAGAGACTGGAGGTCGGCAGCCTGGTCGCGGCCCTGATCCTGTTCATTGCGGTGGCCAATTACGTGAACCTGAATACCGCACTGTCCGCGCGCCGCTGGAGGGAAATCGGCGTTCGCGCGGCATGTGGCGCCACCCGTAGCCAGATTGCGGGGCAATTCCTCGCCGAGGCGGTAGCGACGGTGTTAATCGCTACCCTGCTCGGTGCCGCCCTGGTCGAACTCACCCTGCCGAGCCTGAACACCTTGTTCCAGACGCAAGCGACGTTCGACTATCTTGCGCGCCCGATGCTGCTGCTGTGGCTGATCGCAGGCGGAACAGCGCTTGGTCTTGCGGCCGGAGCCTATCCTGCCTTTGTCCTGTCCGGCCTGTCACCCGCCGCCCTGCTGCGCGACCGCGGCGTCGGGATGAAGAGGGGATCGTTGGTAGCCGACCTGCTTGTCACGGTGCAGTTCGCGATCCTGATCGGACTGATGGTCGCGCTGGCGGTGGTCTACCAGCAACGCCGCTTCGCCATGACCGAAGCGCTGCGGTTCGATGTGGACCAGCTACTCGTGGTCGAGGCGGCGTGTCCGGCGAGTTTCCGGCAGGAGGTCGCGAAGCTCCCCGGCGTGCGCGGCACATCATGCGCCGGGCGGGGTCTGCTGGACTTTCCCACCTTCTTCTTCGCGCCGATCGGCAACGAGCCGATCCGGACCGAAAATGTCGGGATATTGCCGTCTGGTTTCTCGCTACTCGGCATCGCCCCGGTTGCGGGATCGCTTGCGGTACTCCCCGCGGAGGGTGAAGAAAGGACCGAGCGCATCGTCGTGAACGAGGCTGCCGTACGGCGTTTCGGTTTTGGCAGCGGGAGTGCGGCGATCGGCAAGACCGTGACGTTTCCATCCGATCAGCCCGATGGGTCTTACCTCCGCCCACGGATCGTCGCGGTCGTGCCCGACTTCAGTCTCCTGTCGGTGGATAGGCCGATCCAGCCCACCTTTTATCTGGACCGGTCGAGCGACGGTAACGGGCTTGGCCTGGTGCTGATTAAATTGGCTGGCCACGACGTTCCCGAGACGTTGGCGGCGATCGACCGACTGTGGCGCAAAACGGGTCAGCAACAGCCGATCCAGCGCAAATTCGCCTCCGAGCATATCGAGGAACTCTATCGCGGCCTTGAGCGTGGCACGTGGATCTTCGGGCTTTTCTCGGGCGTGGCAGCTTTGCTCTCGGCGACCGGCATCGCCGGAATGGCGATCGCCACCGCAGACCGTCGCACCAAGGAGATCGGGATCCGCAAGGCGCTCGGCGCGCGGACCGATCAGGTGTTGATCCTGCTACTCGCCCGGATGAGCCGGCCCGTGCTGTGGGCGAACCTTATCGCCTGGCCGTGCGCCTGGTGGCTGATGCGCAACTGGCTGAACGGCTTTGCCTATCGCGTGCCGCTCCATTTGTGGCTCTTCCCTGCCGCGGCGCTCGCCGCCCTGGCGATCACTTTGTGCAGCGCGGGCTTGCAGGCGCTGAACGTCGCGAGGCGGCGGCCGATCGAGGCTTTGCGCTACGAGTGACGCGAATGTCCATGTCTGCGATCACTCCGCCTGAGCAGTCAGCCCTTATCGGCCAAAGGCGGCATGCCGCCCTGCCAAAAGGAACTTAGGCCGCCTCCGCGCTTTCCCGGTGCTCTGCCTCACTACCAAGGATGGTTATGCGCGGCACCGATCTGATGACCCATTCGAAGGTCATCCTGCATCCCGATCCCCGCCGTACCGTTGTCAGGCCGTTCGAGCCGGGCGATCCCGACGGATATGCGGTTGATGGCCAGCCCCGCCCGCATCGTATCGCCGAGCGGATTCTGTCGCTCGACGAAGAGCAGCTGAAGGCCGAACTGGACCGGATCACCGCGTCGTTCACCGGCCGGCAGGATGATGTCGAGAAGATCCTCGAGCGCCGCTTCGAGGAAGAGGTGAGCGCGCTTCACATTCCCAACGGCAACGGCCTTACCCACCTGCGCAAGCTCGTGATCGGCGGCTATTTCTGTGAGGAATTCTCGTTCGAATCGACCGCGCTCTTCAATCCGAGCATCGTGCTGAGCCACGATCAATCGGGGCTGGACGAAGGCACGGTCCGCTTCTTCCTGTCGCTGCGCGGGATCGGCGAGGGTCATGTTTCCTCGGTCACGTTCCGCACCGGCACCTGGACGCCGGCCTGCGATGAAATCGTGATCGACGATCCGCTACCTGCCGGCATTCCGCCCCAGATCGAGCGCCGGGAAGGCGAGGAGGGCTGGGAAACCATCTACCTGAGCAGTGGCGGGATCGGCGACTTTTCCGAAACCGTCCTGTTCCCGTTCACCTCCGCGCAGCGTCAGGGCATCGAGGACCTCCGGCTCTGCCCGTTCCAGGAGGAGGATGGCCGGATCGCGCATCTCGGCACCTACACCGCCTTCAGCGGATCGGTGGCACGCTCCGAATTGCTGCGCGTGAGCGACGATCTGCAGCGTTTCGAGATGCATCCGCTCAAGGGCAAGGCGGCCCAAAGCAAGGGCATGGCGCTCTTCCCGCGGCGGATCGGCGGCAAATATGCGATGCTCGGCCGTCAGGATAACGAGAATGTCTGGTACATGACCTCGGACGATCTGCTCACCTGGGAGGATGGCGTGAAGATCATCCCGCCCAAATATCAGTGGGAATTCGTCCAGATGGGCAATTGCGGTTCGCCGCACGAACTCGACGAGGGCTGGCTGGTCATCACGCACGGCGTGGGATCGGTGCGCAATTATTGCCTGGGGGCGAGCCTGCTCGACAAGGATGATCCGACCAAGCTGATCAAGCGGATGGAATTGCCGCTCGTCCATCCCAGTCCCAAGGAACGCGACGGCTATGTTCCCAATGTCGTCTACAGCTGCGGGTCGCTGGTCCACGACCGAATGTTGCTCTTGCCCTATGGCGTGGCGGACAGTTTCACGACTTTTGCGACCGTAATGGTCGACGATATCCTGGCGGCGATGGTGTAGCGCTTCGGCTTGGCCTACATGAAGCGCCGACGGCGTGGGGCCGTCGCCGGGAGAGACGACATAATGAAGGTATTGCGCGGGTTGTGGAAGCTGCTGGTCGGCGTCAAGGACGCGCTGGTTCTCCTCCTCCTGCTCCTGTTTTTCGGCACGCTCTACGCCGGCCTCACCGCGCGCCCCAACCCGAAGCTCGCCTCCAGCGGCGCTTTGCTGGTCAAGCTCGACGGCGCGGTGGTGGAACAGCCCGAGGATGCCGATCCGCTCGCGATCGTTTCGGGCAATGGGCCGACGACGCGCGAATATAAGCTGCGCGACGTGATCCGCGCGATCCGCTTTGCCGCGACCGATCCGGCGGTGAAGGTGGTCGTGTTGGACCTCGACAATTTCACGGGCGGCGGCCAGGCGGCGATCGCCGCGATCGGCGGCGCGCTCGACGAGGTGCGCCACACCGGCAAACCGGTCCTGGCATATGCGACCGGCTATGCGGACGAAGGCTATCAGCTCGCCGCGCACGCGAGCGAGGTCTGGCTCAATCCCATCGGTGCGGTGCTGGTGGCGGGCCCGGGCGCGCCGCACCTTTATTATAAGGGGCTGCTCGACAAGCTTGGCGTCACCACCCACGTCTATCGCGTCGGCAAGTTCAAATCGGCAGTCGAACCCTATATCCTGACCGGCCAGTCGCCCGAGGCGCGCCAGGCCAATCAGGCGCTGGCGGATTCGCTGTGGGAGACCTGGCAGCAGGACGTGACCCAGGCGCGGCCCAAGGCCAAGGTCGCGGCCTATGCCGCCGATCCCAATGCCGCGCTGGCGGGCGCGGGCGGGGATAGCGCCAAAGCGGCACAGGCCGCGGGGCTGGTCGATCAGCTCGGCGACCGCATCGCCTTCGGCCAGCGCGTGATCGCGCTCGCGGGCGCCGACGGCACCGGCGCACCGGGCGGCTTCTCGAACCTTCCGCTCGCCAATTATCTGGTGGCGCATCCCGAGGGTGACGGCGGCAAGGTCGGCGTGGTGACGATCGCGGGCGACATCGTCGATGGCAGGTCGGGCCCCGGCAAAGCGGCGAGCGAAACGATCGCGCGATTGCTGACCGACGAACTCGGCAAGCATCGCATCAAGGCTCTGGTGGTCCGCGTCGATTCGCCGGGCGGATCGGTCACCGCCTCCGAACGGATCCGCAGCGCGATCCTCGCCGCCAAGGCGCAGAAAATGCCGGTGATCGTGTCGATGGGCTCGGTCGCAGCCTCGGGCGGCTATTGGGTCTCGACGCCGGGCGATACGATCTTCGCCGAGCCGTCGACCATCACCGGATCGATCGGCGTATTCGGCATCATCCCCACGTTCGCGGGCACGCTGCAGAAGGTCGGCCTATCCGCCGACGGTGTCGGCACCACGCCGCTCTCCGGCCAGCCCGACGTCTATCGCGGCACCAGTCCGCAATTCGATACGCTGATCCAGACCGGCATCACCAACATCTATGCCCGCTTCACCGGCCTCGTAGCGCAGTCGCGCCATATGACGCCGGCCCGTGTGGATGAGATCGGGCAGGGCCATGTCTGGGCGGGCGGCATCGCGCGCCAGATCGGCCTGGTCGATCGGTTCGGCACGCTGGACGACGCGATCGCGTTCGCCGCGAAGCAGGCCAATCTGACCGGCAGTGACGCGCGTCCACGCTGGATCGAGCAGCAGCCCAACAGCTGGAAAGCGTTGCTGCGCGACTGGACGCAGAAGCGCGACGGCAACAATGCCGACGCCACGGTCGATCCCTGGACCCGCATCGCGCATCGCCCGCAGGATCTGCTGGCGCACGCTCTGGCCGACGCGCGCGCGCTCGCCTTCGGGCCGGCGATCCAGGTTCGGTGTTTGGAATGCGGCGCGGCGGAACCCGCCTCGGCGCAGGACAAGGCCTCGCTCGCGGCGCTGATGGCCAGGCATTTGGGCTTCTAGCCGGGCCCCCTCGCGCCCGTCCCCAACTTGTTCTAGAGGCCCCCGCCTAATGGCGAAAATCGACACTCCCCGTCCCATTCGTGGCACCCAGGATATGCTGGGCGAGCAAGCGCAGCGTTTCACCCGGGTGGTCGAAACCTTCGAACGCGTGCGCAAACTCTACGGATTCGGCCGGGTCGAGACGCCGGTGTTCGAGGCGACCGCGGTCTTTTCGCGTTCGCTCGGCGAGACGACCGACGTCGTTTCCAAGGAAATGTACACGTTCGAGGATCGCGGCGGGGACAGTCTGACGCTGCGTCCCGAGTTCACCGCGGGCATCGCGCGTGCCTTTCTGACCGAGGGCTGGCAGCAATTTTCGCCGCTCAAGGTCGGCACCCACGGGCCGCTTTTTCGCTACGAACGCCCGCAAAAGGGACGCTTTAGGCAGTTCCACCAGCTCGATGCGGAGATCATCGGGGCGGCCGAACCAGCCGCGGATGTCGAGCTTTTGGCCTTTGCCGACCAGCTTTTGGCCGAGCTTGGGGTGTCCGATGGGGTCACCTTGCAGCTCAATACGCTCGGCGACAGCGCCACGCGCGAGGCCTGGCGGCAGGCTTTGGTCGCGCATTTCGAGGGCGCGCGCGACGCGCTGTCGGAGGAAAGTGCCGAGCGGCTTGTCAAGAATCCGCTGCGGATCCTCGATTCCAAGGACCCGCGGGATCGCCCGATCGCCGACTCCGCGCCCGAAATCGACGCGCATATGTCGAGCGAGGCGGGCGCTTTCTTCGAGGCGGTGACGCGTGGATTGGACGCCGCCGGTGTCAAATGGACGCGCAATTCGCGCCTGGTACGCGGCTTGGATTATTACCGCCACACCGCCTTCGAGTTCGTGACCGATCGCCTTGGTGCGCAGGGCACCGTGCTCGGCGGCGGCCGTTATGACGGGCTGATCGAGACTTTGGGCGGCGCGCACACGCCCGCTGTCGGCTGGGCTGCGGGGATCGAGCGGTTGGCGATGCTGATCGACGCGCCAGAGCCGAACCGCGCCTTTGTCGCGCTGGTGGTCGAGAATGACGGCGCGCAAGAAGACAGCGTGCGGACCGCCGCCGCGCTCCGCCGCGCGGGCATCGCGGTCGAGGTGGTTGGCTCCGGATCGCCGCGCAAGCGTTATGACCGCGCCATGAAATTATCCCCCGGCGCTATTCTCTCGCTGGATCAACAGGATGGCGCCACCACGCGGCGGTTCAAGCCGTTGGGCGGCAGCGTCGGCGACGTGGAGGGCGTTCTCGCGACGCTATCATGACGACGATTCCCCCCGATCGTATCCGCCAGATAGAGGCGCGCCGCGACGAATTGTCGGCCGCGATGGCGCGCAGCGATCTCGCACCCGACCAGTTCGTGAAGCTGTCCAAGGATTATGCCGAGCTCGAGCCGGTCGCCAATGCCGCGCATGACGTGCGCCGGCTGCGGCAGGAACGGGACGCGCTCTCCTTCATGGTCGAGGAGGAGGGCGATCCCGAGCTGAAGGCAATGGCGGCGGACGAGCTTTCCTCGCTCCGTGCGCAACTCGAAGTGGCCGACCGTAAACTCGCGCTCGCATTGCTGCCCAAGGATGCGGCGGACGAGCGTTCCGCGATCCTTGAAATCCGTGCGGGCACCGGCGGGGACGAGGCGGCGCTGTTCGCGGGCGACCTTTTCCGCATGTACCAGCGTTATGCGGACACACAGGGCTGGCGGACTGAGCTCATGTCGGCTTCGCCTGCGGAACTGGGCGGCTATAAGGAAGTCGTCGCGTCGATTACCGGCGCGGGCGTCTTCGCCAAGCTGAAATTCGAAAGCGGCGTGCACCGCGTCCAGCGCGTCCCCGCGACCGAGAGCGGGGGACGCATCCATACCTCGGCTGCGACCGTCGCGGTATTGCCTGAGGCGGAAGAGGTCGATGTCGCGATCGACGAGGCGAAGGATCTGCGGATCGACGTCTATCGTTCGTCGGGTCCAGGTGGCCAGTCGGTCAACACCACCGACAGCGCGGTCCGCATCACCCACTTGCCGACCGGGCTGGTCGTGATCCAGCAGGATGAGAAGTCGCAGCACAAGAACAAGGCCAAGGCGCTCAAGGTATTGCGCTCGCGGCTGTACGAGATGGAGCGCGAGCGGCTGGCGAACGAACGCGCCGGCGCGCGCAAATCCATGGTAGGTTCAGGCGACCGGAGCGAACGTATCCGCACCTATAATTACCCGCAGGGCCGCGTGACCGACCACCGCATCAACCTGACGCTGCATCGCCTGCCCGAGATTATCGAGGGCCAGATGGACGAATTGCTGGGCGCGTTGATTGCTGAGGACGAAGCAAGCCGGCTGGCGCAGCTGTCCGAATAGGGGCGCCGGGCATGCTCCCGCTCGTCTTGCTTGCCGCCGTCTTGCCCCCTCCGGCCGCCCAACCCGATTTTACGCATGTGCTGCGCGATGTGCTTGGCGACTGCAGGGCGCCCTCGGACGGTACCGTGATCGTCTGCGGCCGACGCGATGGCGCCTCACCCTATCGCCTGCCGCTGGAGGCACGTGACCCTGGTTTCGATGTTGACGGCCCCGTCGATAGCGTTGCGCGCGAACGGCACAAATTGATGGAAGTCGGCGACAGCGGCCCGGGCTCGTGCAGCAATAGCGGGGCAGGCGGCTGGACCGGGTGCATGGTCAAGGGGTGGAACGCCGCCGATCAACAACGCGGTTTTCGCCCCGCGGGCCGGTTCAAGAAGTGATCGCGCTCCTTCTCTTCGCCGCTTTGGCTGCCGAAGGCCCACCGACGGGGAAGCCCAAGATGGGCCCGATCGAGAAAGAGCATAAGATCGTCGTGGATGCGGTGCGCGGCTGCCCCCAGGATGAAGATGAGGAAGAAGTGGTGGTCTGCTCGCGCGACCGCGGCCTCGCCGAGGCCTATCGCTTGCCCAAGCTCGACCCTCGCTTCGCGGTCAATCTCGACAAGAACGGGCGCAGTGAGCTGACTGACCCGTCTTTGGGCGCCTCGGGCGCGGGATCCTGCTCCACCTCGGGTGCTGGCGGATCGACCGGCTGTACGCTGCGCAACATCAAAAGCTGGGCGGAGGAGCAGAGGCGCAAGAAGGCCGAGGATCGCGCCTGGCAGACCCCGAATTGAACGCGCAGGCCGCGCTGGCCGATGCGGCGCGCCGTCTCGCCGGAATGAGCGATACGCCGCGTCTCGATGCCGAACTGCTGATGGCCCATGCGCTCGGCGTGGATCGCGAACGGCTGTTGCTCGATCCGCCGCGCGGCCCCGTGCCGGCCTCGTTCGAAAATCTGGTCGAGCGGCGGCTTGGCCATGAGCCGGTAGCTTATATTGTCGGCCACCGCGCCTTCTGGACGATCGACCTTGCGGTCGGGCCGGGCGTGCTCATTCCCCGGCCCGACAGCGAGACGTTGATCGAAGCGGCGGTGGCGCATTTCGGCGGGCGTTCACCCCGCCGGATCCTGGATATGGGCGTAGGTTCGGGCGCGCTGCTGCTCGCGGCTTTGACCGTATGGCCCGAAGCGACCGGGCTCGGGGTGGATCAAAGTGCAACGGCGTTGGACATTGCGCGCGCCAATGCCGAGCGCCTGGGTCTGGTGGACCGGGCGCGGATCGAATTCGGGAGCTGGGAGGCGGCGTCGTCGGGGGAGTTCGACCTCATCCTGTGCAATCCGCCTTATGTGGAAGAGGACGCGACACTGCCACGCGATGTGGCGGACTATGAGCCGGCTTCGGCGCTCTATGCCGGACCCGACGGACTGGACGATTATCGCCGGATCGCGCCGGCCTTGCGCCTGCCGCCGGGCGGGGTCGCTTGTATCGAAATCGGAGCGGGACAGGCACAGGCCGTGCGAACCTTATTCGAACTGGCGCGTTTACATACCGAGATCGAAAAGGATCTCGCGGGGCGCGACCGCTGTGTGGTTGTGACGCCCCGCGCATGATTTTCCCTTGGAATCGCCAGAGGGAACGACTAAATAGGCATTGGGATTGGGGCGTCGCGATAGAAGCAGACCCCCTGTGCCACCCCCAAGGGCTAGGTCGCCGATAAGGCGTCTGGGCGGATGAGGCTCGGGAAGCCGCGCATGTGTTTTGCGCGCCCCGGCTGTCACACCTTGGAAGGGATTGGGCAATATATTCGCGGACGAGAGTCGTCCGGAATGACCTCCGGGAAAGGCCCGGATTGGAGTGGTCAACATTACCACCAGTGACGAGGATTAGACCAACTTGATGAACAACCGTCAGAACGGTCGCCGACGCGGCCGTGGGGGTCAGCAGGCGCGTAACGGTCAGCCGGGCGGTCCCGATCGTGGCAATCGTCTCGACAATCGGGCGCGCGGCAATGCCGCCCAGCTTCTTGAGAAATACAAGAATCTGGCGCGCGACGCACAGATGCAGGGCGACCGCGTCAGCACCGAAAATTATCTCCAGTTCGCGGATCACTACTTCCGCGTCCTCAATGAGAATCGCGCGCGCTTCGAGGAGCAGCGCCCCCGTCAGCAGGCCGATTATCGCGACGATTTCGGCGGCGACGAGGATGGTGGCGACGGCAACCAGCAGCAACGCTATCAGGGCAATGACGAACAAGGCGGCGATGATGGCTGGGACGAGGGCGACCAGCCCCAGGCCGAACAGCGCGAACCGCGCCGCGAGCGCCAGGCGTATCGGAACGACCAGGAAGGTGATCGCGACGAGCGCGCCGAGCGTCCGGAGCGCGCTGAACGCCAGGAGCGTCCGGAGCGGGCCAGCCGCGAGGGCGCGCGTGAAGGCGGCCGCGAACGGGGTCGCCGCAACAACAGCAACAATGGTAACGCCAGTGGCAATGGCAGCGGCGCCCACGCGAACGGAAACGGCAACGGCTTCACCGCGCCGGATTTCATGAGCGAGCCGATTTCGCCGCGCTTCGAATTCCAACCTGACGCCGACGAAGCGCCGGTAACGGAAGCGGCCGCGCCAGCAGAGGAAGTTGCACCGAAGCCGCGCCGCCCGCGCGCACCGCGCCGCCCGCGCGGCGAGGGCACCGCCGAAGCGTAAATGACCATATCCCTCTCGCGCTTGCGGGAGGTACGGGCAGCTGAAGGTCTTTCTCCTCCAATGGGAGGAAGACCTTCACCCCCAAAGGCCAGGCCTGGGCTCTCCTTTCCCGCGAGACGGAAGAGGGATCGCAGCCGGCCCACTGGCCCCGATGCCGGGATCGCCCTCGATGGCGTTCGTTCCGGATCTTTTACGACCACAGATTTTTGGCTGCGGCTTTCCTTCCCGTCCCTGAAGTGGGATGATTGGGTTCAGCCCGACTCCATGAAGAGCGGGCGTGGTAAGGAGAGGCGGCATGACGCTTGCGACCATCCTCCAGCAGCGTGCTGGCGAAGTGATCCAGGTCACGTCCGACACTCCGGTACGAACCGTGATAGCGTTGCTCGCCGAGCATCGCATCGGCGCCGTTCCCGTTGTCGATGATGGCGCCGTAATCGGCATCATGTCCGAACGGGACGTCATCTATTCGCTCCGTCGCGATGGCGCGGACATTTTGGACTGGCCCGTGGCGCGCGTGATGACGCAGCCCGTGATAACGGTCGATTCTTCCTTGTCCCCACTTGCCGGCCTGTCGCTCATGACACGGCGGCGAATCCGCCACCTGCCCGTGGTTGACGAGGGCAGGCTCGTCGGATTCATCTCGATCGGCGACCTGGTGAAGGTCAGAATCGAACTGATCGAAAGCGAGGCCGAGGCGATGCGGGCCTATATTGCCGGCTGATTCTGTGGATAAATCGCCTGATTCGGGGCAGTTAGCCGCTGAAAAGCATTGGACCGCGCCATAAGAAACGGCAGTTTTCCGCCATTTCCAGGGGGCTATCCGGCCCTACGCAACAAAATTGCAATTTAGCGGTTGACGGGTCGGGCGACCGGACATAGATAGCACCTCGTCAACGGCGCTTCGCTCTCTAGCGGAACGCGGTTTACCGCAAATCGGTAACGCTCCTCCCCCTCTCACAAGAGAGGGGATGGAAAGTTGCCGGTTGGCGGTTTGCTCTTTCTCATTGTTGGATTGATGAAGGGACATGTGGGCGGCGGCCCCGGGTCCGACGGCTTCAAGGCGTCGGGTGCTCGGTAAAATTATGCCGTTCCAATGAGTTCCAACAGGGTTCGCCCTGATGGAATATCATGTCCTAATACACACCATGTATTTGTGCAGGAACGGCTCCTTGAAAGCGGCCTAATGCGTTGCGGTTATTCCACCGCGGCGCGCTTGGTCGTTCAAAAACTTGAGAGTTTGATTCTGGCTCAGAACGAACGCTGGCGGCATGCCTAACACATGCAAGTCGAACGAGACCTTCGGGTCTAGTGGCGCACGGGTGCGTAACGCGTGGGAATCTGCCCTGGGGTACGGAATAACTCAGAGAAATTTGAGCTAATACCGTATGATGACGTAAGTCCAAAGATTTATCGCCCTGGGATGAGCCCGCGTAGGATTAGCTTGTTGGTGAGGTAAAGGCTCACCAAGGCGACGATCCTTAGCTGGTCTGAGAGGATGATCAGCCACACTGGGACTGAGACACGGCCCAGACTCCTACGGGAGGCAGCAGTGGGGAATATTGGACAATGGGCGAAAGCCTGATCCAGCAATGCCGCGTGAGTGATGAAGGCCTTAGGGTTGTAAAGCTCTTTTACCCGGGAAGATAATGACTGTACCGGGAGAATAAGCCCCGGCTAACTCCGTGCCAGCAGCCGCGGTAATACGGAGGGGGCTAGCGTTGTTCGGAATTACTGGGCGTAAAGCGCACGTAGGCGGCTTTGTAAGTTAGAGGTGAAAGC